>WLWD01000257.1_pt1 | contig 210592 bp, 130 predicted proteins | sample 6712731 | NCBI WGS metagenome assembly WLWD01 (sample SAMN12718690, study PRJNA576275) | sponge metagenome | isolation source: marine sponge | host: Mycale hentscheli | place: New Zealand: South Island, Marlborough, Capsize Point | collected 2014-11-01 | reverse complement strand
AAGATGACAAACAGTCTAATGGAAATGATAACATGGGATTTCTCTTCTGACAACAACATTAAATGTTGAATACTCACACAATTGTTGCTACGTCAAATTGGAGGTCCCAAATAAGATGCGTGTTTACAAATACATCCGTGTCATATAATCCTATAATTCATTGTATCTATACTGCCTGGTACCATTCATACATCTCAGCTAGGATTATTGGATTTTAATATTGTGGTCTAATAAAAAGATGCTAGAAAACACTAGTATGCTTTAAGCTCGATGACTATTCCAAAAAACTAAAACTGAAATAAACATTATATTCTTGGGAACAAACTTGCTTCAGTTTATGAAATTTGTCAGTAAAAAACTTTCAACATTTGGTTGACAAAAATTCTTATGACAATGAAAAGTGTTGCTTCATGTAGAGTATACTAACCAAGCACCAAGTGTTGTCCATCAGGTGAAGAAAAAGTGATGTTTTCGCCTGTAAAACTCAGTAACTTTCAATTAATGATGTTAATTCTTACGACATACAAGTACTCGTCAGCTCATTCGGATGTCTTGCAATGCTCCGTCAACAATAGCTGTCTCCAGACATCACACACGCACACCGCAGAAGTGTGCCCAGTGATGTTTGAGTGTTATAACTACACTTCTTGCAGGTGCGTCCGACATCTGAAATGGATGATTGAGTGTAATGAAAACCTACTCACTGCACGAGCTGTAGATTGTCGCTGCGTCATGTACGATAGAAAAAGAAATGATATCGTGATAGGTCATTGCTTGGCTCAGTGTGGAATTATGAGGCAAGGGGATGAAATATATTACAACCTACCACAAAATGTTCACCTTTTAAATTCAAAAGCATGCAAACAGTGGAATAGGCAAGGGTTGCTTTGTGGGCAGTGTAAAAATGGCTTCTACCCTCCAGCATATTCCTACAGTTACAAGTGCCTGAGTGAGCACTACTGCAAAGGAAATGATGGTATATGGAAGTATCTTATAATAGCATATGGCCCATTGACGGTGTTCTACTTCATAATAATATTATTCCGAGTGAATGTGACGTCTTCATACTTATTACCTTTCGTCATCTTTGGTCAAACCTTAACATCGCTATACATCCTCCGGCCAATCACGTACTTTGCAAGCCAAAATACAATGGCAAGTGTATCAGTTAATGTTCTCACTACTCTGTATGCCGTATGGTCCCTGGACTTCAACAGGAATGCTTATTCCATTTGTTTGAAGCTAGACCCTATCACTGTAATAGCACTAGAATATGGCATTGCATTGTACCCGCTTCTCCTACATTACGTAACGTATCAACTGATAAAGTTGTACGATCGACGCATACCAATATTAGTGAGATTGTGGAGACCGATAAAAATTGTGCTGTCCGTCTTTCTTGAGAATGTGGACAGCAGGACAACTGTGATTGATGCATTTGCTACATTCTTTTTATTGACTTTCAACAAAATCCTCGCCATTTCCTTCACACTCCTCCTGCCAGCCAGGCTTTATGGAATTTACTCAAAAGAACATAGAATGGTGCTATTTAACGACGGGACTAAAGATTATCTTCAAAAAGAGCATCTGCCTTACGCTATTGTAGCTATTATATTGTGTGTCACACTAAACATAATTCCATTCATAATTCTTTTAATTTTTTACACCAAGCACTTCCAGAAGTTATTGACATACTTTTCCTGCAAGTGCTTGGCTGTCAGAGCTATTATGGACACACTTCAGAGCTGCTACAAGGACGGAGCTGAACCGGGCACAAGAGATTGCAGGTGGTTCTCGGCTGCTTTTCCCGCATACTGGATTGTTACTTATTTTGTCTATGCCATAACCCAAGACGTAATGGCATACATATATGCAATTATCGTATGCGTCGTCTTTATGTTAATTACTGCTATTGTTCAACCGTACAATAGGAAGCACCAACACTTGCTGTATATGCACTATGCTCTTTTTTCTTTCATGTCGATTTTCTTCCTTCTAATCTTAACTATAAATCTGGCCCTAATAGCACAATACAATGACTTCATCACAGCTTTAGTTATTGTGTCATTTGTCATTGCAAGTCTACCGCAAGTCCTTCTGGTGGCCTATACAACACACTGGTTTTACATACACTGCAAAGGAAAAGTGAAATTTTGCCATTAGTCGAAAATTATTATTGACTTTAAACTTCATATTTAATATTTTCAAATACAATGTATTATTAGTGCATATTTTGGCACAATTGCAATCATGTGTGGTAGTACTATGGAATTGAAGTTAAAAAATTATTTAGGTAAATAAGACGTACAATAATCTAGTTTAGCCTTATATGACCAATGCAAAATAAGGTATAATAAAGTATTCTAACTAAGCAACTATAATTTTTTTTAAATTAAGGGAACTCTTCTATGTAACCAGGAAGACTACGTACCTGGCTAGAGATATGTTAGACTCACTTGCGCTCCTTTTTCTCCTACTTCTCCAATGTCACCAGTGTCTCCTCTTGGACCCTTACGAAGGGAAACATATGAAAAAAATTAAAACAAATTAAAAAAACCAAAACCAAAAAACAAACAAACAACAACAACAAAAACAAAAAACAAAACAAAACAAAGACTCCTTGTCTGAACATTTAAATTTACATATATGTATTTATATATTATAACAAACCACTTGGGTACGTTGCCACATATATATATATATATATATATATATATAGCTAAGTCTCAATTGAGACTCGATAGTGAGAGTCTCATTTTGCTGAGGTTCAGGTATGCCCTTGGTTCCTGGTTATCCTAGATCTCCTTGAAATCCTTTCTCTCCCTTAGAAAACAACAAAAACAAATTTAGAACTTTGAATAGACGTAAGATTAACGACTACAATAACTTGTAAAATAACGGGACCTGGACATACTTTCCTAGTTCAATATGGGGTTCGAGTATTAATAACTTGGTGATTTCACAAGCAGAATAACAAATGCCTTATATTAGCTTCCTGAATGTTCAATAAATAGAACATGTTAATAAGTGAGAACAATTTTAATAACCGTGAAATCACTACCTACATACATAAGAAATTTTAATTATTTAAAACAGCACTCGGTTCAATACAGGTACTGAAGAACAACAACAAAAATTCATCAAAATTCACTAATAGTAAGAACAAAAAAAATTGTTTTGTAAGTACTCACTTGTTCTCCCCTAGTTCCTTTGAAACCTTTTAAACCCATCTTTCCAGCTTCACCCTCAGGCCCCTAATCATGATACAAACAAACAAATAGCTAAATACTTGTTATCTTTCATAAAGTTGAATTGATATATATATTATACTTACTTCAGGGCCTTGAGGTCCAGTGATCTACACACATAGTAATGAAAAATATGATACAGGATTGTATAGATACGTACATACAGATGCAGATACATATACAGAAGTAAATAGACAAGTCCCGATTGCTAAGCAATAATATTTGCACAGAATAAACGAACTTTATAGAGTATTAAGAGATTTAATATAATATAAAGCAAAACAAATTACACTCCATCTATTAATGCAATACTTCAAGTAAACCATAATGATACTGCACGTTGCCTTTGATACATCATATGAACTGGACTAACTGTACAAATGTTTTACCCATCATTCTGCACAGATATTCCCAAACAACACTACTACAGCTACTCAGTACAGTAGAACCTCTTTACCAGACTTTTAAGCTACTGGCACCTCCTCTACCTGGCAGATATTAAATGACCTTGGTACAGTAAAATACATAACCACTGAACGTATGCTTAATTAAGAATTGCTGAAACTCAGTCTTTACATCGATTTTTTTCATTTTTACCCCTGTAAGTGTCTCGCTCGCTACGCTCGCTCGCCAATAATTATTCCTGCAAGCACATTCTTTGGAAATGAGCTCCATATTTCCGTTTTATTTATTAAAACTAGCTGAGTTAGCCTTTATCTTCATAATTTTTTCCCTTAGGTGTGTCCCAGCCTATAAATTTAATGCTACTTAATGTAGCTAGGTTTCTATGCCTCTTTTGATTTCCTGTAGCTTATAATGTAGCTATCTGTTCATTAATGCATGAGCATTCTTTGCTTCATTCAGCTTTAATATTAGATTATTATTTAAATACAAACAGTTTCTGTATAGCTTAAGGTACCTGGAAACTCTTCTTTAAGGCACCATTTTTGACAGATCCCTGCTGTTTCTTAAATTATATTTTCAGCTTTATTATTAGATTTAAACTACAAAGGAAAATTAAGGATCCTGTTCTGTTGGAATCCACACATATGCCTTTATAGTGTGGAAGAGCTCGAGGTATTCTACCAACATTACTATTTAGCTATTTAGAAATAAAATGAATACTTACAACTTATTACAAAGTCACCTATTTTAATTTACTCATTTTTACTTTTATCACTTTTTCTATTATTTTAAACCTTTAATAATTGAAAATTGATGACCATTACTTTTTTTAGTTTACCTGTGTTGAAAACCCTTTACCACCTACCTAATGCTTTTTTTTTTAGTTTACCTGTGTTGAAAACCCTTTACCACCTACCTTACAATTGCCATCAGTAATTAAATAATTTATTGTTTATCACCTTTAAGCAAGCAACCTTAGATTCCTAACAGAACTGAAAACAATTGTTCTCAATGCAGGCATTCTTATGTAGTTATATACCTGCCTATTTAAAGTTTTGAGAAAAAAAGACTCCATATGTAATAGATACCATGTGGATTAGCTACAATGAAAAAAATTATAGCTATTTATTATATTTCGCTACAGTGATTGAAATTTTGTTCATGGTTTTCTGCTATAGTTATTTAACATGGGAGAAATATATATTTTATGCATGAGAATGACTTTTTGTTAAAATTGTTGTACTTAAATTTATCCATTTTCTAGGTTCAGTAGCTATTATCAATATGGCTGTATCTGACAATATAGCTGTTTATCTACTCCATTGTCATTAGTAGCTAATACATTTATATATGATATCTTATTACATGAGTCAGTTATGTGGCTGAAACATTTTAAGAGCAAGCTAATTATTTCACAGTAACTTGCGTGCACTCAATATTTCTTACAAACAATGGCTGTTCATTACAGCATTGGTCATCTTAGCAGCATAAAATAGTTTGCAACTTAATATTAAAATCTTGTTTGATTCATGATCAGTTCCAGCAATAGACTACACAGCACTACTACAAATTTATGGAGCCAGAGGGGAGTGAAAATAAAGCCTGATGAGCGAAATATCTTGCAGTATCACCCCCCTATTGATGTTTTATCATTGCCAGATTAAATGAGTACATTAAGTGTAACTTCCCTTGTAATCTGGAAATTAGAGGCTACCAGTTATTCAGGTGCTGCAAGTATTATACAAACCCGCCCTACTAGCTACCTCTTACAACAGTTGTCAGTGTGGTAATACAGGAGGGAATGCCTCAACCAGTTCAGATTGTGCCACCCATCCATTGACTTTTCATAATTTAAAATTATTAATATTATTATTATTATTATTCTCTAATTCTTCATAAAAAGAAGCAAAGGAAAAATGTGAAAAGAAATCTTAGTTGTCACCTGGGAATCTGGAACCCAGCACTTCTGGCTTTAGCCACCAGGACAATGTGAACCAATACTCTCTCCTTTTTATCTTTATACTGAGTAGTACTGTTCGATTCCCAGCAACAACTAAGATTTTTTCACATTTCAGAACGGTTCAATCTATTATTACATATGGTTTTTCTTGGAATCCCTTCTTTTCCTTCTGTCGGGTTTGCAGTCCTTCTATCGGGATTGTGGAGGTAGGCTTTGTAAAACTTCTGAAACATTCGCCCTCTTTCCTCACTGATTCCACCCGTAGCTACAGTATAGTCTGCTTCAAAATTGCCTTTTCTACAGAATGTGGCGATGCTTTACAAACTGGGACTAGCTTATCTACTATTCATGATACGCACACTTTGCCTTCGTCATTACGGAGACACAAACACCAAGCACAACTAACAATCCAAACACCAAGCACAACTAACAATCCAAACACACGTACCCTTCCCTCAATCGCTATTAAAATTAATGACGATATTCCTAAGATACTGTGCATGCAATGTTCAGCAGTGTACTTCATTTTCAATTCATTAGTCTATGTTCATATCAATTATAAAATAGACAAGAAAACATCAGTTAATCCATATCTGTACTTTAATCTTTGGACTGACGCTACGCGTCTGGTAAAGGGTCTGGCTTGCGAGACTACCAAAGAAGTGGTACTTGTATGGAATCTCCAACCCGTAGCCAGCTCCACGATTCACTCTGTTTCCTGTCACCTAGCCATTCCCTTGTTTATAGGCCTCCTCAGAAACGATGACATAATAAGAGCTAAGTTGAAGGGTACATGACCGACTATTCCACTAGCATTGATTATCGCTACAGCATTGATGTCCTCCTGGTTGGTTGAATCTCGCTCCAAACGTAGCACCTCCCCTACCCAGGGCTCCCATTGCGCTCTATAAGCATGATAGCCACATATGAACGATTCAAAACTGAAGCTAACAACCTCTGTCTGGCTAGGGCTGGCTAGTCATGATTGATTGAAATGAGGAAGAAGAACCCACACATAACTAGCAGGATTCTGGCTGAAAAGTTCAATTGTGGAAAGACACAAGTTAACACTATTTTAGCCCATCAAGACATTAGAGAGCAATATGAATCCAATATTTCCAATGATAGTGTTGTGCTAGGCAAAAGATCCTGTACTTATAGTGTTTATGGATAATAAAGGGCATCCTGAAGAAGCAACACGACTTACATTCACGGTAGATAAGCTGATTCAGCTTCATACTGCTAGCTTTTGTCATGGTAGACAGAGCGCTCTACAAGAGTTCTTTCAGCCTCGTGATATACGATTTTTATAACCAAACTTTACAGCAAACAGTAGTAACACCTAACCATTGTCATTATTTATTCGACACTATTATCATATTTATTCGACACTATTATATTTATTCGACACTATTATCATTTATTTGACACTATTATCATAATTTATTCATATTATTGAAAACCTTTGAAATAAGGCCACCTTTCTATAAAGGCCAAAATTTTATTCCCGACGTTGGCCATTATAGAGAGGTTCTACTGTATGAGACAAAATTAATTGCATACAACTATTATTCTGTAAACAACCCTCCTGTCTTGATCTGCAGGACTGAACTTTGTCCCCAGTAAGATTCACTTGAGTGGAATTCACTTACAGTGTCATCACTGTTGTTTCATTTATATTTTATTCACCTCCTTGGAAATCATCACGCATTATTGTTCATTATAATATTAAACTATTAACTTTACAATAGTCTTGATGGGTTACTCTAGATGATTTAAGTGTATAGTGTTAGCTGTTTCTTACACATAATCAGCATTATACTTCTGTATTTGTATCAAAGTCTCATGTATGACAGGTTAAAATGTTTTGAATTTCTATATCGTATGGTGATATAAATATCGTAATAAAGCTTTAACGGAGTAAATTTTAGCTCACTTTATCTACATTGTCGAACTTAATTTCACTAGAGCTATAATTACCACTAGTTTTGCTATGCATGACATAGCTAGCTACTAGCAATAAGTCAGTCAGCTCAGTCACATATGCACTTGGAAGACTGATTGCTTGGTCAAATTGGTATCACTGGTAAGTATAGTATTGTTTCACATAATTTCAGTAACATGGATGTGGCACTGTAGCCACATGCATCCATGTGAATTACATATGTGCATTATAAAATAGATTAGCTACACCATTCTTGATACATTAACAGACTGTTAATGCATAATGAGGTACTGAGGTTGCATTATATGCAACAAAAGTCTTCGTGCTGTCTGCAACTCTAACTAAGCAGCATGGCTTGCAGAGTTAAAAAATAAAGTTTGCAGGCATTTGGAACAGCTACATATACTACTGAAACAGGTAGCTAGCTACTCACCCTGTAGCTAGTTGAGGCATGATGCAAAAACATTAATATTTTTTGGCATGATAAAGTATGCTTGTTATTTAAAAATAAACTCTACTGCAAATTTTTTTGAGGAGTGTTGTCCATCAAGTTATAATGAATGGAACATTTGGTAAAGGGTTTTGCTACTTAATACACATTATTTTAGTAATGATAATTATATTGGGTAAACATCGTCAATATTCAATTATTCAATTCCTTAAAAAAATTGAAAATTGATAAGTACAGCAGCTTTTTCTTCAAACTTGTAGAAGTGATTTATTAATTTTTCAATGGCCCAAATGTTCACTCACCGCTTAGCTAATAATACAATAATAATAAACAATATTATTTTCAGTAGCTAATAAATTTAGCCATCAAGTTTAATTTTCTACTGGATTCAACAATTAAAAATTACATTTAAACAATTTGTTTTCTTATATTTTTTTGCATAGCTACCAGCTCTATTCAGGACATGCAACTTAAAGTTTTACCTAATAGACTATAAGACCTTGTAGATTATCCCTTACAAATAGGTATATCATGTATAAAGAACTACATAATAAGTTGTAAACATGAAAGTGCTGTTTAAATGTTTCAACAAAATTGTGACACATAAATTCCTGATGAAACTGTAGCTTCTAATGCTATAGAGAGCCTTTCCATCAAAGGTCTCTCTTTCACATAACATAGATTGATCTGTGGGTACAAGTCATGTAGTCTCTGGCTAAAAATAAAGTGTTCGTGATTGTGTCGGAGAATGGGTAAGGTGAACACAAAGGAAAGCCAGTTCGGTGGAATCACAAGACACCAGATCTGGAGTATTTGATATAGTTTTCTGGTTGTGTGAAACAGTTGGCCTTTGGGTAAATGTCACAGCACTGCCTCTGAGATCTGAAGAATGGCTTGTCCATGAACCACATGTATTGGCTTGAGAGGGTTTATCTTCTGATCCATACCACATGCCCTTCCTAAGTAATAGTAATAAAAAAAACTCAAACAGTATGAAAAAATAAGTAGCTAGCTATCACTTTTATGATGGCTTTTCATAACTAGTTATTCAAAAACGCACATGATGTGCAGTGCACTAAAATTTTCCATAATGATTTTGTTTTATCAATAAGTAAAAGTAATAACTGAATTGCTAAGGAATCAATTACTTCTATTCTGATAGCTATCAATGCAGAGATCCTTGCTCTATGTATTTGTACAATAGTTATTCTTAAAAGCCACACTAAGAGATATTCAGCTAAGAACTAATGGGATATTCAGCTTCCAATTACATATATGTGAAGAAAAGAAGAAAAATAGAATAGTAAGTGCTACTTTTCTTTAAGTTGTGGTGGTTACATTATTTTTACGTTTATATCAAGTTTAGAATTACCATGGCAATGATCGTCCATCAGAAGTAAGAAGCAGTTCCGATGATACATTTCTGAGATTAAAATTCTGCCAAGCCATTGAAATAAGTTCTCCCTACAGACAAAACCCCAAAAAATGTAAATAGAACTACACATCAACCAAACTTAAAATGAAGTACACAATACAGGTCAGTAAGCTATGAGTTCCTAAATTGTGGCTTTAATAATGAGATTGACTTTTTGAATTATGTAAAGTAGTAAAATGTAACATTTGTGACCCGCTCCGTGAAAATCGACCATTTGCAATAAATTATCGAAACGCGTAAAGCCGAAAAATTTTTTTTTCCTAGAATTAAAAAAAAATTAACAGGGGTAAGTACAAGGGTTTTTCCACTTCTGTGCAAAATTTCAGCGTTTGTAGATAGTGTTTTCATACACTAAACTTACTTTGTCTTTTGAAGCGGTCCGTGAACGAACTTATAAAAAAACGTCATCACAGAGTCACCATAACCACTCCCGCGAAATAGCTCCAGCCTAATAGTGTCGACCAATATGGCAGAGAGAATAGCTAACGCTACAAAGCTTTTGGGTGCTGAAAGCTTGCGCTACAACATATCCAGTTAGTGAACAAGAAGGCCAAAAGGCTAGAAATCTATAGAGAACGTGGTTTGAGTAAACAAACGGCCATTTCCCCCCCGGCAAATGTGGGCGTAACCGTGACGCGGAGAAATTTACGGACTTTAGGGGTCTTGCTGTAAGTGATTTTTCTCGTATAAACGAACGGTTAATTGGTGAAAACGCGTGTAGTGTTTTTGTTTGTATCTTTGCGGAGTAGCGTCGGAGAAAAACGCTTAAGGGCTCATCGTACTTCCTGATAAATTTTGGGCTTACTGAAGCTAAAACATGAATTTTCATTTTTTTTGTGCAAATGGTCGATTTTCTGGGAGCCGGTCACATTTTTTAAAGTTACAATTAGCTTAAACTGAAGCAAACATTGGAAGTTGGTGATACACATTTACGTATTGCTTCATGTGAATTGTGAAATCAAGAAATACAGACATTGAGAGTAACCAAACATAAATAACAACATTGCTTTACTTACCTTAGCATTCACTACTGGAAGATCTCCACTAACTTGGTAAGGCAATATCTGCGATAATGCCCTCTGGTTAGTTGTTACCATGGCTGCATATGTGCCCCTCCTCCCACCTGCCATAGCTTCAGACTGACAGGATAGATCCAGATGGTGCAAGTTTGGCAAGAATGACCGAGCAGGATGATAGCGTGGATCCTCAAGTGGTGGAGAAAGAAGAGAGGAAGCATTCATAGCAAAAGCAAGTACCTGTCAACAATTCCATGATTATTAAGTAGTACAATAGTTATAACTTTGAATTTGTTGTAGCTTAATAGTGCCACTGTAACTTAAACATGACTTAAGTGAATATAATTTTACAAAGAAAACAGTGAATTAATTAACTAGTGTGGTCAAATTGTATACTACAAGTATCTTAAATTATTCTAATTGCACTAGTTTTCATAATACGATAACTACAATACAGATATATATTCCTAAACTTCACTCAATAAACTTGCACTCAATAACAATACTACAAATTAATTATTAAAATCATTCTTACTAGTATTAATTATGTATATTAAATACAAATAAGTACATCTTACAGTGAGAGGTTGACAATTTGAGGTGTCATAGCTGCACATCGAAGAGCAAGATAAACTCCCAACATAACTGAAATAAATACATAAACAAAAACATCATCTGCTACCTGTTACACAATACCCTATGGAATTATTATTGGTTACAACTGAGCTTCACCTCTCAAATGTCTAAAAAAAAATGTGACAGCAATGCTTCCAAGTCCATTTTAAAGTACTTTTGATTGCAATAAAATGGAAGGATATGCCAATAAATGACAATTATTGAACACTAAATTCTATGCAAATAATAAGCGTGCTTACAGAAATGCTTAAATTAATTATTAAGAATGAATTAAAATATATCTTCTTACGGTTGGTCATGATGTATGCTCTGACACGTATGTTCTCCAACGTCTCCATCACATTCTTCACCAAACTCCAATACATTATTACCACACTGCAGGTACATGCCACAGCCATGTCATGTTATCACCAATCTCACTACACTATGAGAGAACCTACCTGAGATGTGGGATAGACAAACTCTAAATCAAACACGTCTCGCTTCGATATTCTTGATTGTTGCACCGTTGGTTGCACCTGTATGCCATAAGATGGAATCTATAACTCACACGTATGCATTCAAATATTTGTAGCATACCATAGTCCTTTGCCATCCTGTCTTGGTATAAACGAATGGGTTTCTCAGGTCTAAGACATATGCTACTTCTCCTAGTACATAACCTCTCATAGATGAGTTTAAGGCTTCGAAAGAACAGTGAGTAGATATCTAAAATAATACCAAACGGAAATAACAAATGTAAATCCAATTAATATAGAAGCTTATTGGACTTTTTAGACTGAACCTGTTATAGGTATAACTTTAATACTATATTCATATTGCTTCATTTTTTTTCTTTTCTCAATCAACAAATATTCTAACATACACTAAGATTTCCTGGTAGGCCGGTTGGACCAATTGGTCCAACAGGTCCTTGTGTCCCATTGGGTCCCTGATCTCCTTGTGGGCCTTGGATTCCTTGAATTCCTTGTATTCCAACAGTTCCATTGGGTCCCTGATTACCTATGCCTCCTTGTGGACCTGTATCACCAGTATCACCTCTCATTCCTGTGGGGCCCCTTAGACCAGGGAAACCTAAAGTGAAATTACACCAATACATATAACTTAAATGAACTGAAGCAAACAGGTCCTACGAATACAGATTACACAAATAATATTAAAAACAGTGGATCAGTCAAAATAATCAAGGAGTATGTGCTAAAATAAATGGCTAGGATAAAGCTTTACCAATTCCACTTATAACTTCCTATGTGAAATAATTACCAATCATTCATCAATACTGCTGGGTATAGCTATTTAAGGTGAGTACTTACACATAATTCAGTCAGTAAGTACTATACTTTAACCGATTAATGCCGAAGGACGCGAAAATGCGTCAATTAAGAAAAATCGATAACCGCGGAGGACACGAAAATGTGTCAAAAATGCGTCTTCGTGTCCATTTCGCCCTACAGCTTTGTGGAGTCAAGGACGCCACCAATCACAATTGCAGACGATTCTATATTGTTGTAAGAATATTTTAGGCTTATAAAATACATAGACTGCCATAAGAAAATGTTGAGTAAATTTTGTCACAACAATAAGACTTCTTTCTGATAAAGTATAAATTGAAAATATATTTCATAAAATAATAAAGGTAACAGAATAATTTTTTAGAAACCAATATTACTTTAGCTATAACTGCTCATGATAAAACAAGTAGAAAGCTATCTTGGCAAGTGGAACACTGGCACTTCAGCATCCTAGTGATGAAGACGTTATTCTTGACCTGGCACAGCATGGCAGTGACAAGGATGGCAGTGACCAGGATGGCAGTAACTCTGATGGTGGTGACGAGGAGTTTGATGACAGCAAGAATGACTTCAGTACTGATGGGTGTAGTGACTGCAGTAGTTGCTAGATGATCAAGGACTCTGACGAGAGAATGGAATTGATGATTCTGAAAGGTAGCAATTTCTACAGGAATTTTAACCACATTCTTTATAACAATAAGTAAAAATAAATATTGTTATACAACAGGTGAGACTGCAGGGAGCCCTCTGACATATACTTCTATTATGCTATGACCAGTTGCACTTGATAGTAAGATCACTAACTATTCTGTCAACAATGCAGCCTATCAGCACATCAAAAGTAAAGGCACCTTGGAGTACCAAACTGAATGCACTAAAATATTCTATCATTTATTTGTGATGTACCTGTTTTCATGCACAAAAGCCATAAAAAGCTTCTCTGTTCACAAAATTTATAACAGATTGCTAAGTTCAAAATAAAACACACCCTAAATAAATATCCACAAATTCTTCCTGAATGTAAGACAGATGCGTGCAAAAACACTTTCTCTTACCTCTATGATCAAGTAGCAAACTGCTTCAGCCATGAAACCATACTTCCAACCTTACTAGTGTGCTTACTAAGAGCCTCAGTGTGACGCCATAAAGGTTTTTTCCAAACGGTGCGAGTACTTTGTTATTTTTCAGTCTGGAACAGCTCCTTAGCGTCGAATTTATGCTTTCCCAATAGCCTAGAGCGTACTCTATCGTTCGATAATACTGTCCCCAAGGCAATCTTCAAACGTTCGTCTTCTTTCTCTCGCTTAGTGTCACCCTCCCACCAACCAATCAATCCTCTGAGTCTCGCGTGCGCCCGTGACCGCATTACGTAAGGCGCAATTAAACATTTTATTCGCGCGTAATCGGTTAAAGCAAAAGTGTGAGGTTGATTCTTGGAATACTGAAATAGCAAACTACTTCTGAAGCTGTTCACATGTTATATAGCACACTATACTTTCCGGATTTCATACAGAGTTCTCCAAGCCAAAAACGAGCCTACATAATCCCCTCCCCCCCCACCCATGCATGTGACCGAGACATTACCTTTCTCTCCCTTCAGTCCCTTCAATCCATGGTCGCCTTGAATTCCCTTTTCTCCTGTCAATCCGCGACTGCTTTCATCTCCATTGTCACCTTGAAATCCTTTGACAAAAATTAGGAAACAAAATTTAAAAGCCACTATTCCAGAATACAATAGGTAAAAAAGATCACATGCATACCTTCTTCACCAATATCGCCTCTGCGTCCCTTTCCACCTGCTGGTCCTCTCACGCCAGAATCTCCTTTGTCACCTCTGTCACCTTCCCAGCCCATATCTCCCAGGTATCCTTTAGGACCAGGTTGTTCCACAACTATTGATAGATATAACACAACATAACACTAATATAAATATATCATATAACCACTTAATAATATTTTAAGTGCCGGAATGAGTTTCATAAACTACAAACCACCAGACCATCTGGTGATTATCTAGACTATCAGACATTATAGATAGCCTTCTGAGTTTGAATGAAATGTTCGTGTAGCCAAGAGCTAATTAAAAAAAAATTCCTCTGACCTCACTCTCCTTTTCATTATAGGGTCAGGTGGCTTTTACAGCAAGCTTTGTTGTAAAAAGCTATACACCAAAACATGTGCTGATGGCATGTGGAGCTTCTGTCCAATACATAGAAGAATTACTACCAACTTAGCAGAGTTACAAACACAAGTTACCAATCAGGATATCCCTTTAATTAGAATCATATTCAAATACCTATGTAACAATCTGGATGACTACTCGAATAACCAGATGTTCATTCCAGCACTAATATTCTTCAACATCAATTGGATCCATTACAACTCCCATACCTGATATTAGACCTGAACTGCCCTTTTCTCCTTTCACTCCTATATCTCCAGTGTTTCCCTGAAAAATAAATAGTTTCCATTAATGATGAACACTTCAATTGCTAAAAAATGCAATCATTTCATTTGCACAATTGTAAATAGAATAGAGAAAGTTATATAAAAGCAAAAAATTATTTCATAACTGAATTCTGTTATGCTAGTAATTTGCAATACCTCAGCTGTATTAAACCAGTATCACATGTGTAGTGACATATAATCACTTAATTATCTAGGGTCAGCTCAACTATAGAACTTTGATAATGGGAATTTTTTTGTTCAAATAGGGAATAAAGTATTATATCATGAGTATGGTATTTGCTGTTGTCATTCTTTCATTCAATAAATATCATGAAGACAAACTAAAATTAATTGCGTATTGCACATCATACAATAACACGAACAATAAAATAGTCACCATGTCTCCTTGAGCTCCATCCACGGCATCAGTTCCATTGCGTCCATCTAAGCCGCGAGCTCCCATTTCACCTCTAAGTCCCTGTGCTCCATTGGAACCACGGAATCCTGACATACCTTTCTCGCCTTTGAAACCCATTGGACCCTGATGGCCTCTTGGACCTACACTGCCTGGAATACCGTCTGTACCATTTCGTCCATCTAAAGCATTATCCACATCATTGAAGAATAACTTTGTGAATACATTTTGCATATAATTATTACCTATTCCATCGAAACCATCAGTGCCATTTCTTCCCATCTCTCCAATCTGTCCAATCATTCCTGGAGGTCCACTTCTTCCAATGTCTCCTTGAACTCCGTCAGGTCCAGCAAAGCCCGGAGGACCCCTTGGGCCAAAAGCACCCATGAATCCATGAGGTGCATCAGTTCCATTCAAGCCTGTGTCTCCAGGAACTCCAACTATACCAGCTGGACCAGTTTGACCACGCACTCCTCTATCACCCTATAATAGTTACACAATATATAGAATCTTAACAAATTTGTATATTATATTGAATTCACAAAAAGTGACATGAATAGTGGCCACGCTACATGTGTCACCCTTTACCAAAAAAGAAGAAGCAACAACAGGCATTAAAAGTTATTTAATTAGTATCACAAAAGTTGAAACAACAACAAAAATAACCACAACAACAACAATCTGAACCAATGAACAAGCATGTGGAGTGACAGGGTACATATAACAATAATCGCAATATTAAGTGTTAACAAAATGTGTCTCTTTTTTGTTTTTTAGGGGCGGTGGTCAGTCTCACCTGTCTTCCTTTAGCTCCTGGTGGACCAACCCGTCCATTTGTTCCCACAGTTCCTTTATCTCCTTGGATTCCTGGAGTTCCATCAATGCCAGCGTCACCTTTCATACCCTTTTCACCTTTGGGACCACTTTCTCCATCATCACCTATTAAATATAAACCAAGCATGTAGACTTTACGAATGTTTTTATCTTTGATGCTCTTTACCAATTAATCCTGATACGCCTTGATTCCCTTGTAATCCTTGCATGCCTCTCGGTCCTCTATCGCCATCTAGCCCCATAGGACCTCGTACTCCTGTTGTTCCCATTACCCCTACGGTTCCAGCTTCACCCTGTACCAAAATGAAAAAAAATCTATATGATAACATGCTTTTATGCATAAATGTATCATCTTCTTGTATTTATGTTAATCAGCTAGCTCTTTTTTTTTAATCCAACTTTTTACACTTTGGTCACTAATTTGGAAAATGTCAACTTACCTTGATCCCTTCAGCTCCCTAAGCAACAAACAAAGAAGTACAAATAAATAATCAGTAAAATATGAATGTATTACAGTCACTTAACTACTACAACTACTACTACTACTACTACTACTACACACATACACATAAAGGTTGCATCATGAGGTGAAATAGGTACAGAATTTACACAGTTGACGGCCGAAACCTGACAATAGTGTATATCCCATGCTGACTGATCAAAATGGTATAACACACTTATACTTATTGGCTCTAGGCTCTAAGAAACAGAATCCTCTATTCACTTTCAGGATAAAAAAAAATTACCAAGAACCGAGCAATCGATTAGACAATTTGAACTTACTGTGATACTAACATAATAATAATATTCAACCAAAAATGTATTAACTAATTTTTAGCTCTTTATTTATAGGATTTAAGATATAAGTGACATACCATAGCTCCTTTGTTTCCTGTCATGCCTTGAACACCTTTTACTCCTTTTTCTCCCTATAAAAGATAGTTCATATATTTTAATCAACTCAAGTGTTGTCTAATACATACCTTGAAGCCATTGTTGCCACGGAATCCTGGTAAACCCTTTTCACCTTTCATTCCAATTAGACCCTTTTCTCCCTGATATAAATAAAACACAACAAACAATTAAACAATAAGCAATTGCCTAGTATAAGAAACTCAACTTAAGTTTTGGCAAGTCTCGGCTCACAGCAAATTGAATAAGTTATGATCACAATTACTATTAGTAATTACACTGGGCCCATACCAAGTTATTAGCCTTAATTTCTACTATTAGATATGATTTCTGTCAAGGCATATTGAGTATTACTTGTATGAGGACAGAGTAATATTGGATAAAAGAGGCCAACTAGTAACTACAAGAAAGAGCAATCTTTTCCTCTAGCTTTATCTACTAATTGTTTCTACTTCAAGAGCATCTTTTCACTATTTTGTTGCACAGAAATGTTGATTCCACAAAAAAATTATTACTATACTAGAAACCACAATTAGAACCAACAACAAATTTAAGCTAAACTAATACTTATTCTAGTAACTCAATCGGATAAAAAACAACAAACAACAACAACATCAATACAACTGGGTGCAAGTCATGTTATAAAACTTACCATCGGTCCAGTCATTCCAATTTCTCCTTTGTTACCCTAATAATACATGCATTGAACGTAATTTCAGATAATCTATGTTCTTCCTAACGAAATCCTAACATTACGAAAGTAGTCTCACCTTTAATCCATCGATACCTGGATTTCCCTGAGGGCCACGAGTGCCTTGACTACCAATCAGTCCTTTCACTCCCTAATCAATACCATATTAAACTATAATTAAAACTGATGTAAGCTATGAACCATTACTGCTTAGGACAGTAAAATATCTATTATTTGACATTTACTTCATTCCATAACTTTGTACGATACATGTGCTAAAAGTAAGCTTAGCGGATAGAAGTAATTGTTAATTGTAACTAGTGGTGTGCTTCAGCACAAAGCTGAGCAAGGTAGTCTGGCTTTAATGCTAATTATGAGCTACAGCCCCTGGCATAATTTCAATAGTTGTTGAAATTGAAATGAGCTAATTTGACTTACGCATTCAACAACGATGAAGAGAATATATAAAAATAAGTTCAGGCGTTTAGGTCTGATCCAATAAAATATTGTTTTCAAGACCTGCAACTCACTGTTTGGTAGATCCATTATCGTTATTTTATCAAGACACCTTACCAACTTACATAATTAGTGGCACGGGCAAAAAGGGGTTGCACGTACCATATAAATAAGGAAGAAATAAATAAACACCACGGAATCTCAATTATGTAACTCCTGTAAGTAAGTGTCTTGCTTGCCAATAACAATAGAATATTAAATAGGAAAGCAAGAACTGAAATTATTCTCACATTTTTTTTGTGCAAATACTCTACTAAAACAGTTATTGTGAACTAGTACCAAATATGAAATAAAATTATTGGAACAAATATGTGACAGTCTATGGGAAAAGGGGGCACTTCACGCAAAAATTGAAATTGAGATATAGGCTCCAAAAGTAAGTCATAGGAAAAATTCTTTCTTTCTCCTATTTTTGTTTTTTGCAGAATTAGTCTTAGTGACCCTTACTCTAAGTCTATGCCAAATTTCAAATGCCAAAACAACTTAAAAGCCCCCAAGCGTGCCGTGGAAAGACAAGCGACTTTTTATTCTCTCTCGTTCTCGAAGTACAATAAACGGGGAATGGGCGGAGTTTCAAACAAGCCGCTAAAAAAACTGCATAGCTTTGAGAATAGTGCAAGCAATCTACAGCTTACCTCTGGTTGAAAGTTTACCACTACATGGAGTAGAGTAGCCAAGGATTCCGACAAGACAGGCTGTGAGACGCTCTGAAAGCTAAAAAGAACTCTACGCAACTTCGTTAGTCGCCGTTAAAAAGCGGCTGTACGATTTAATTGCGTATGCGGAGTACGCCGTTAAGTATACGGAAACATTAATTATACCGGAAGTGGAAATTCAATTTATGTTTTCTCGATTTCTAGTTCAAATGCTTTGCTGAATACAGCCCAGTTCAACTGCCAGTTTCTCTGCACGGGGAAGGTTTTACCCTCCAGTATTTTAGCACTAAGTTGAGATAAATTTTAGCTTTTTATTAGCATAAAAAACTCAATTTTTTTTGTTTGAGTGAAGTGCCCCCTTTTCCCATAGACTGTCACATATAACAATTAAATCTTTGAGTATAGCACCACCAAATATTCAAGTTGCGTACTGACCAACCTTGTCCCCAGTGAATCCAGTTCTACCTCGATTTCCTTTAGACCCAGGAATTCCATTCAAACCCTTTAATCAAGATAAATACCACACATATCAATAAATAAAAAATAAATAAACACACACATCATATCATATGTACATTTTTTCGAAATATTTTGAAAACTTACTGGAGGTCCTGTAACTCCAATACTTCCTTGATTTCCGGGGATACCATCAGTACCGTTTCGTCCAGCTATTCCCTAATAGAGATTTACCACAGCCATAAGCAACAAAAATGGAGACAACAGCAGTGGTCTCACCCGTTGACCTATGACGCCACTGGCTCCATGAAGACCGGGACTACCTTCAGTTCCATTGATTCCTGTGTCACCCTACACGGAGCCAGTAACATTATTACAGCATTCATAAGAAAATAAAATAATAATTATAATAAAGTGTAGTATACTTAACACCAATGAGGCTTTATTAGTATGAGTAGAATTATAGATATACATATAAAACATAATATAGTAAAGCAAGGATGTGCTCACTTTTGATGGTCATAAAGTTGTATATATGTATGTATGCATGTATGTATGTATGAATGTGTGTGTGTGTATATATATATGTATGTATGTTTGTATGTATGTATGATCAACTAACTCTGCCATAGGCGTGTAGTCATCAAAATATTAATGTTCCAGTATTAAACTAGACATACACATGTACACTTATCTCTTTCACTGACCCTCAATCCTGTGGATCCACTTCTTCCTCTATTCCCCTTAGTTCCTATGAGTCCCATGTCTCCCTAAAGTTAAGTTTCCGACAATTAATAAAGCAGTACATGTGAATGTAATCCTGTTATCGCACCTGTGGTCCAGTCATTCCTTTAATGCCTTTGAAACCTTTCACTTCTTTAAAACCTTTACTTCCCTTTTGTCCTTTTTCTCCTTTAGTGCCATTGTTTGCTGTTTCTCCCTGGACGCCTTCTTCACCCTAAATATCACTTGGTTCAATTAAGATTCAATTTTTTTAAATTATTTCAGATGCAAATTTAGTTCTTTCCTTTACTTGTTGCAAATATTTAAATATAACAAATAAATATAATTACCTTATCACCTCTTTCTCCATCAAAACCAGCAACACCCTGCTCTCCTTTCTGACCAATCGCACCCTACAAAAGACACAATCCACATCAATGACATAACATTGTCATTATAAACAGTATAGTACATACTCTATTGCCATTTGGCCCAGATAGACCATGAAGTCCTGGAATACCATCTATACCATCTCTTCCAGGTATACCCTGTAAAATTACAAAAAAATAATGATAAATAGGATATCATAACAGAGTCACTTATTTTCGTACCGGATGACCAACTTGACCTTGAACTCCAGGAGTGCCATCTAAGCCATTAGTACCATTCCTTCCATCCATTGCTGGTATACCCTACAGGCATATGTAAACACAAAGATGTTTAATTTCTACAACTACTCTTATTATTATTATACAGCCAAGAATTAATGAGTTAGTAAAAAAAATAAAATAAAAAAAATAAAAAATTTTTTTTATGTGATATAACAACCATACCAAGCAAAAATAACACAGATTAATTAGCTTTCACGCTCCGTAGTTATTAGTTCACTATTTCAACAAGTACGCTAAAGGCACTCAAATGAACAATTAGTATGCCAGCACAATTTTCATCTGTCTTTGAGAATGCTCACTATTTAATAATAGTAGCTATAATTAAACAGTAAATGCCTAACAGAGAAAAAACAGTACATCTCATTACGGTGAAGCCGCTTGAAAAATACCTGGCAAATTAAAAGGACTTCAACTGTCCAGTAGTACAGCTTGATATCAATCTTAATGTTATCACCACTGACTGCGTGATGACTGACTAAATGAATATTTCACCCTATCATGCAACCATGCTGAGTATAATAAGACAACAATTGTTTACTTACATTTAGTCCAGCAAATCCCTTTTCTCCTTTTTGACCTTCTTGTCCAGGCAATCCTGTCATTCCTAGTGGTCCAACATTCCCCTGTTGAAGATAAAAGATAGACATAAAGTCAAGGTTGTACAGTAACTAATTAAAATCTTGGACGATAAATCCAGTTTACCATTATCACAAGGAAAAATATATATTAATTTCAATTATTTCCATACAATTATGTATATAGAAAGATACGAGCAATGTTCAAGATTTTGGTCATTAATTAGAATTATACAGCTGAATTTATTTAAATGTTGTCTTTGTTAATTCATATCTAGGCTACTATCAATATAGTATTAGTATCAACAGATATTAGTAACAATACGTACATCTCTATTGGCCAGACTTTATCAAGTGTGCAAGACAATTATGTATGACATACTAAAGTTGTCTTGCACACTTGATAAAGTCTGGCCAATAGAAATGGACTTAATTGTTAACTCATATCTATTGATACTAATAAGATAATGAGACTTCTCAACACTATTCAGTCTCAGTTTAACTGGAGATAAAATAAATAATTATTATAGCTATACGTACTTAAAGTAACTCACTCTTCACTGATGAGTCTGAATACATACCTTCATCCCAGGCAAGCCACTCCTTCCTTGCTGACCTTGCTCACCCAGGGGGGCAGCTTGACCCATTGGACCCTGTCAATCATACAATGGAAAGAGAAGGGAAAAAAGCACAAAAAGCAACAACAACAAACAAACAAAAACAAAACAAAACAACAACAACAAAAGACGAAAAAGCAACATCAACAAAAAGTCATCAGGTACGAACTCGTTATCTTAATGACCAATTTCTTACTCTAATTCCAGGTGAACCAGTAATGCCCATGAGACCTTTTTCCCCCTTGTTTCCTTTTGCACCCTAATATGAATCATAACCAAGTAGGTAACACTTGACTCATTTGCATAAACAATCATAAAATAAAAAAATTTAAAAAAATAAAAGTTAAATTAAAAAGAGTAAGATAGATTTAAAAAAAAGAATTCGAAAAAACAAATTTACATTAAAAATTAAGTTTAATAAGAATGCATAAGAGAACATGGCATGCAATGAAATCCACCAAGTGAGTCATTTATACAATAAAAATGATTTAAGTACATACGTCTTCTCCAGCGACACCTGGGGGACCTGAATCTCCAACATTTCCCACACTTCCTGTATCTCCCATTGGACCCTATATATAAATAGTAAATAAAAACCTTAAATTTACTTTGTAATGGCACAAAAAAAATAAAATAAATTAAAACAACAACAAACATGTGGACTGCAAGATGACTTTTTTCTTTTCAGAGATGTAAATGGTGACTTTAGTGTGTTGTTAAATACTACTTAAATTAGTAAATTTCAACTTTCAGTGTACAGTCAAAAGGGAAACATTATTTGATTTTCAATGAGTAGCTATGTATACTTTATACTTGAGTCTTAAGAAACTAGAGATGAAAAAACTATACAATTAATGCTAAGGCATGTACAGCTCATAGTTAGCTCTACCTCTTCTAATCATAAAATAAAAGGTTTTTAAGAATAAAAAGAAATTAAGAAATCCTTATTGTATGAAAAATAGCTGGGCTAGTGTGTTTGTCATTTGTGACCGGTTTTGGGAAAATCGGCTTAAACGCGGCATCTAAAGTTGTCTAATTTATTCTACCAGTATGCCATCCTCCTAATTTGGAAGCTGTAGCACAAGCCGTCTTCGCCCTACGCACTACAACACTTAAGTATTTTTGCTAAACTTATTATTGCTTATTTCGAAAAAACGCCGGGTAAAGGCGTTGCTAAGGTCAGGGGGCGTGCCTTGTGTCCGTACACAATTACTGTGTGTCTCCGGGACATTATGGAATAAACCGGTTACAGGCGGATTGAAAGAAGTCTAAAAGGCTTAATGTAGGGATCCTTAAGAAACTATGATGGCGAGAATTGCGTGAGTACGTGAATTATGTAGAATAGTAAGTGAATTAGTTAGCTACAGTTTTTTCCCCGCTGTTAGTGAAAAGCCCGCCAATAATTTCTTAGCAACTCTACGTACACGAGTCCAACCGGCTAGTGTTTCTAGAGCACGTCAGAGCTTACAACTGCGTCATAAGCTAGAGCTAACTGGTGTCTATTCATTTCTGCCATAAAAAATTTTTCAAAAAAAATCAACCCATAAGGCTTTACCCGGGGATACTGAAAAAAATTGTTTGCCGCGTTTAGGCCGATTTCCCTAAAATCGGTCACATTTAAGCTGAAGCACACAGCTAGTTATTTTGTTAAACTAGCATGCTTTATGTGCATATACATGTATGCTTAATACAGCGCTATAATCACCACCATTTTGTTATAAATTATGTAGAATATGAATTGATTATAGAACATAATGGCATTGTAAAAGTAATATAACATACTGTCATTCCAACAGGGCCAAAATCTCCAGGGTCTCCCCTAAATCCTTTGAGCCCAATCATACCCTACAATCAATGATAATATGAGCAAAATCATAAATATTTATGTGAAATAATTTGATATTCCAACATACGTCATCACCAGGTGGACCAATTAGCCCTGAATCTCCCTTTGCTCCCTTAGTTCCTTGCATGCCTCTGTATCCTTTAGGACCCAATGGACCTTCCAAGCCATGACCTCCAATTTCTCCTTTTCCACCTGTTGTCCCCATAGACCCCTAAAATTGAACAAGATTTCTAAGTTTGTACATGGATCTATTTCTTTATGCCATTCTTAATAGACTAATTATACTTGAAACAACGAGAAAACATCATTAAAAATATTGAGAAGGTATTAAAATGAATATTAAACAATAATTATTGAGAGCACAGACATGGGCATAATGCGATATGAATTGTTTAACTTCAAAATCATTCAAACTATAACAAATTCATATTGCTGCATTATGATATCCAATAGAAGCATAATTAATACATAATTTATTTTAGCTTCATCAACTCACATTCTTTCCTGGAACCCCTGCTCCTCCAGTGTCTCCTTTACTTCCTTGCAGGCCCATGAGACCTGGCTCTCCCTAAATGGATAAATATACCACTATTCATTACAGACATACACACACTTCAATCCACAGTTAGTAGCAATACTTAATAGTGAAATTTGTATAAAAAAAAAAAATAATAAAAAAAAAAAAAATTACACAACAGACCATTATTCCAGGAGGTCCTGTACTGCCATCAGCTCCATCAGTACCGTTCATGCCCATTTGGCCTTTCTCCCCCTAGTTCAACATTGTACATAATAACCTTAGTAAATAAATCCCAAGTGTTTCAAATAAGAAAAATGAACTATATTTTAAGTGAATAATGATAAATCCATCTATAAAACACTTATTACTATAGAATTACTATCATACCTGAAGACCAGGAGGACCCCTTATACCTGGTGGACCAGGCATTGCATCATCTCCAACTCCACCTTTGATGCCCTATGAATAAATAAAACAGATGTCATATTTAATTACGTCTAGAAATATCTTCACCATTTAACATACTGCAATCGTATCTCCAGTTACCAGGCTTCAAATGGATCGCATATTTTTTAGAAGAATTCAAATTAATTAGCATACAATTATATTTCCACTAATTAAATCTATTCACATGAACTTATAATTTTAGAGCATACTTTCAGCTTTATAAATACATATTTTAAGCTATGCAGCTAAACTCTAAATTGATTGTCAATTCAGTGATACAATTGCAATTCTTACTTTCTTTCCAGGTTGACCACGTAATCCTCTCCCACCCTTCACACCTTTACTGCCAATATCTCCGACTTCACCCTATTGGGAAAAAAATATTAATTCGCATTAATAATGGCAAAGCCAGCAATGTGTCATGAACTTACATCTAGTCCAGGCTCGCCATCAAATCCAGGAGAACCTGTAGGCCCTTTCATTCCTGGCATGCCCTGCACAAGAAAGTATTCATGTATGCTTACTTTATATGAATATATAATACACTGTATATTACGTATAATTATACAATAGACCCCTTGTCCAACATAAAATATAATCAATGAATCCAAATTTGCCCCATGAACCAGACCAGCATAATTAAAATTTTACTTGTAAATAATCATTCAATGCATACATGCATGAAGCGATAGCAAATGCATACAAAAATCTGTTTCCTAATGCAAACAAATGATATTCTGCAAATTCACATTTTATTAATCATCCTTGGTAAAAACCATAGAATATTTTCATTGCTATTCTTATTCCTTGTTGAAATTTATCCCAGAACTAAATTACACGTAAGGATGGCACTTATTATAATTATCACTTCCATTACCATTGCTCCTTTTGGCCCCATAAATCCGCCTTGCCCATTTCCTCCAGATGTACCCATCAGACCTTGTAGTCCTTGATCACCCTAGATATAACGTTATAAAGTAATAATGAAAAAATACTATAAAATGGCATCTAGCTTCAACTACTTGTACCTTCAATCCAATAGAGCCATTCATGCCATTTAAGCCAGCAAATCCTTGAAGACCTTTATTACCTTTTCCTCCCTAAATAAACATCACAATTATATAAGCTCAATACAAATCACAGTCGAGTTCGTCAGTGTCCTAACCTTTACTCCTTTCTCTCCTGTCTGCCCAACTTCGCCAGTGTCTCCTATTGCACCTCTATCTCCCTTGCAAATCACACGTGATAATAATTATACGAATAAATTACAGTTCTTAAGATAAATGAATGCTAGTTTTTATCTTTTACCTTTCCTCCTACAGGGCCCAATAATCCGGGAGGACCTGGAGGTCCAGCTGGACCAGTCCCTCCAATAACTCCATCATCCCCCTGAGCAATAACATAATTAGATAATTGAGCAAAGTGTGCAAAGCTTATACTAATTAGTTTGGGATATATAAGTTTGTGTGTGTATGTCTTCTACTCAATTAGTGTAGGCATAATGGGTACTTTTTCTACTATTGTGTGGAATGTGCTACAAACTTCCTCAGCAACCTTATATTAGTAGAACACAGTAGGAACGACCTGCCAAAATTATACAGCTATGAAGCTAAGGAGGTTAAAAGTGAGTGAGCTGCTTAAACAGCATAAAACTGGCAAAGAGACACAAAATAAGAAACGACAGGGCTGGCCTTGAAGAAGAGTTAAAAAAAGCTTCCACTATAGAACAGATAAGATGTGTAGTAGCTATTTATATCAATAAATAATTTTCAATAATATATAACTAGTTTTAGTTTTAGCCTACCCCCTAGCTTGCTCGCTTCGCTATCTTCAATGTGAGCCATTTTCTAGTATACATAACTAGTCCTCAAAGTCACAGTTGCACTAGCAGAATAGGTCAGGCTAAGTAATCTTTTAATTACGTTTACATAATGTATTTTCCATATAGAAGTTCTGTATACCATTAACTTTACCTTCAATCCTGTCTCCCCACGAAATCCAGGTTCTCCTTTCTCACCTTTAGGACCTGTCTCTCCTTTAGAACCGTTCACTCCAGGAGGACCAATGGGACCCTAGAAAAGTCAATGAATTCTGAATATAAGCATGGATAAGTGGGCAGGATGACATGTAACAAACGTGTGCTAAAAGCATGCATAAATTTGAATGATGAAGTGAGAAAAAAAATGTGTGCACTATAAGAACAAATATATTGTTCACAATTAAATTCTTTACTTGGTAAAGACAATATAAATAAAATTAATCTTGTAAATAGATACAGTGGTAAATTGCACACGTAGCAAATTAAACACATAAACTACAACAACATCAACCATTCAAACTATAACTTACAGTTTGTCCAGGTCTCCCCCTGCGACCACCTACTCCATTTTCTCCCTTGACGCCCACAGGGCCGGTAGTTCCCTTAACACAATACAGATTAATATATGTGTAATATAACAGAAATGTCAGAATATCAGTCAGTGGCTCAAAAAATTAGAGTAATAAGAACTTTGGTGTGTATAAAAGACTTACATTAATTCCAGGTAAGCCTACATCTCCTGTTGTACCGTTCATTCCTTTTTCACCAGTCAAACCCTACATTTCATTTACCAGCAAAAATTAAAAAAAAATTTCTTAATTTTAGTATGTACGCATCTGAACTTACTCTCATGCCATTACTTCCTTTATCTCCTTGAATGCCTGGCAGTCCAGTATCTCCAGTCATTCCTATTACACCCTAAAGTTTTAACAAATGATAGGGGTTATACTTTTGAGACATAGGCTAGCTTGTAGTTGCCAAATTAATTGTCATCACTGACAATGACTGCTATCTAATCTACCATCATATACTAGAATATCCGTGTATCTGTGTATCTGAATAAAAATTTACGAATAATATATATTTACGTGCTGTACCTATGTCACATGGGTGAGCTATTGGCAACACGAGCAGGGATGCATCTGCTATTTTGACTCTATGATAAGGTATTTTAGAATATTTGTTGTGGATACGATTGATTTCCGAGAAACACAAGGAATGTAAAAATATAGAGCAAATTTACCGGCATCAAAGTTAAGTTAAGGTAAATCAATTGCACATGAACAATCTAATAACTTGAATTTTAGATAAAGTCGGATACAAATTTGTTGTTGTAATTATTATTGAAAGATATGCCGAATGACAGAAACTGAACAGGAATATTAGTTATATAGAATATTATATGTATTTGTTAAATGTCACTAGATCAGATCCTCACATAAAAACATTAGTACCATTGAGAACTATTTAATTCTTGTGACTTCACTGTGGGTTAGTCGTAAGTATTTTGTTATACTATAAGTAAGAAAGGACTAGTCAGAAGGACAAAAATATGAATGATGTAAGTTATTACTACTACTACAGTGGCCGTGCATCATAAAATTACCATTCTGCCACTTCTTCCTTTGAGTCCCTGCATTCCTTTGTATCCAGTTGGCCCAGTAATGTTAATACCCTGCAATGATAAAATTATAGTATCCATTAACATGTAAAAATACTCCCTTTATTCTTTATAGGTCCTTAATTAATATTGCAGAACTAAACATTTTGATTGACTAGCAATTAAATTAAACTATTCCAGGCACTGCTACACAGTTGGCAAGCATTCTGAGTTTCCCCATTCATATCTATGCAAAACCACATTCCAAACAAACATTATTTCGTGTTATGGTAACTTTTCTCAAAATCTAAAAAAATTAAAACAGTACTAGACCATTGTATACATATAATATATTAAATGGAATCCAACTTACATGTATATTTTGAACAAGCAATAATTCATACTATTGTATTGCAATAAAGGAGTGCAATACATTAAAGATTTTACTTCAGTAATTTACTACCATAACTACTACTATAATTAACAGGACCTTACCATCACTCCTTGGTCTCCGATATCGCCATTGTCTCCAAGATTACCAAGTGCTCCTGTAATTCCCTACACCACAAATATTAACAACTCGGTAACCATGGGAATATGGATATTTAGCTATCCTTCTCTTTTCATGACTTTTCTAGTGCTATAAATAAACTATTGAATAGTTCCAACTGTGATCCTTGACTACATAACTTACTTGATAAAATGAAAAAGTTTATTGTTGTATTTTTATTAAAAGCTAGAAGAATTCAAAAAATTAACACATCGACAACATTTACTTTATTTGTGAGTAAGATGTAAGTTCTTAAGTTACAGTCTTTATGGCTCTCGTCCCATAACTATAAACCAATTCCTTCTCAGTTTACAGTATAGACTTGACTCATATATGTATACAGTGGTAACATTGTATTGAATATTTCTCATGCCACTTGCTATATTTAGTGCCAGTACAACAACCCACATGGCCATCATTGTAATCACTACAGTATGTTGATTTTTCACTCAGTATTCTTTATTTTAGTGGTATGTTAGTACAACGGCAACTGAACTAGTTTAGTTGTAATTCATAACAAGTATGCATAGAATTGACACTGTTAACAAGAGCAACAATATGATCATTACCTGATGTTCTATTTATACAATTAAAGTCCAGAAAATGGCTAACCAAGAAGCCATCAAAAAAATTAATAGCTGAAAATGTACTTAATTGCACAGCCTAAATTTACTTTTCTGAGAAAATCTTCCAAATAAACTTTTGGTTGGTATTTACAGTATGTACAGTTTTTCTAGCTAAAAAAGATAAAGAACATTGTCAAATAAGCTGGTGACATGGGATTAATCACACCTGGAAACTCGGTAACTGTAAGAAGCATTCTGGAAAAATTGACATAATTAGACGCTAATGCAAGAAAAGGGTCACATGTGCTATATACGCAAGTGTAGTGAAACCTCTAATTGAGTTACAACAGAGAGTATCTCACTTACTCAGTTATCATCCTCCCTTAAATGTATATAAAAAAAATTATTTTTCAATATTCAATGTTGAACACCCAAAAGACTATTACCAAATTCGGTATGATGTCTTAAATTAAGAAAGCACACTTGTTTAATAAAAACATCCTAACCTTGTGATCCCAAATCATTAGGACTACCTCTATTCATATTTAAAAAAATCCGTTTTTTTTATTTTGTATTTAATTATAACTAAGGATATAAGAATTAGTTCGATAACATTTGTGACCGGATTTGGGAAAATCCGCCTAAACGCGGCAAAAATTTTTTTTCAGTATCACCGGGTAAAGCCTTATGGGTCGATTTTTTTCGAAAAAAATTTTATGGCAGAAATGGATAAACACCAGTTAGTTCTAGCTTATGACGCAGTTGTAAGCTCTGGCGTGCTCTAGAACTCACACTAGGAGGCTAGAAACACTAGCCGGTTGAACTCGTGTACGGAGAGTTGCTAAGAAATTATTGGCGGGCTTTTCACTAACAGCCGGGAAAAAACTATAGCTAACTAATTCACTTGCTATTCTACATAATTCACGTACTCACGCATTTCTCGTCATCATAGTTTCTTAAGGAGCCCTGCATTAAGCCTTTTAGACTTCTTTCAATCTGCCTGTAACCGATTTATTCCATAGTGTCCCGGAGACACGCAGTAATAGTATACGGACACAAGGCACGCCCCCTGACCTTAGCAACGCCTTTACCGGGCGTTTTTTCGAAATCAGCAATAATAAGTTTTGCAAAAATACTGAAGTGTTGTAGTGCGTAGGGCGAAGACGGCTTGTGCTACAGCTTCCAAATTAGGAGGAAGGCATCCCAAGGCCCCGTGCAGCCTACTGGTAGAATAAATTAGAAAACTTTAGATGCCGCGTTTAGCCGGGTTTTCACAAATCCGGTCACATTTGCTGAAAATAATTGAAATAAGCACTACTCTTCAAGTTATATAGAAACCACTTAACTGACCCATGATGTTAACCTTTTCTTCGGTGAATACACATGCTTCAGTTTATTAAACATTACAAATCATCTATTGATCCTTTCCTATACATGTATATCTGAAAACACTTTCAATGTTGTTGATAAAGATCACAAACACTGCTCCATGTTTGTATAACTCAGTCAACTCCCAAGTTCATATCAGATGGGATGAAATGATGCATTCACCCACAAACCTTGCATTAATTTACTTAAACTTATTCTTACAATGTGACAGCATTCCTCTGCTCAACTAGAATCTACGCAATGCTCTGTGGTAGATTTCACGCGATGTTCCATTAATACCAGCCGTCTCCAGATATCAGACGCGCACACTACAGTAAAGTACCCGGTGATGTTTCAGTGCGATAACTCCACAACTTGTAGGTGCATGGGAAATCCAGAATGGATTGCTTAATCAACTAGACACCCAAGCAGAAACTTTTAAAGGCGTTTTTAGGGGGGCTTTTTTCCCTCCTAGAAATGGTTTTGCCCTCCTGAAAATTTCATAACTTAGTTATCCTTGCTTTATTGGGAATAATTGTGCTGCAGTTTATGAAACATCATTATAGATCCTTTGTCTTTCAATCTAAATACTTAATACACTTTCAATATATTACTGATGTGCACCTTTTTAATAAAAAGGAGTTGCTCCATGTATAACAATCAAGCATAAGTTAAGTTCTCAGATAGTTACGAAATGATGCTTTCGCTCATAAAACTTGGCAACATTCTACTTATATTTCATATAACGTTCAAGTACTCATCAGCTCAACTAGAATCTACACAATGCTCTGTCACAGATTCCATGCGATGCTCAGTCAACACCAGCTGTCTTCAGATATCAGACATGCCCACTATATTAAAGTGCCCGGTTATGTTTCAGTGCGATAACTCTACAACTTGTAGGTGTACGGGATATCCAGAATGGATTATTGCCTGTAACGAAAACCTACTAACTGCAAGAGCCGTAGATTGTAGCTGTGTCATGTACGACAGCCGAAGAATCGATATCGTGGCAGGATATTGCTTGGCACAGTGTGGAAGTAAGAGAAAAAGAAGTGCAGATGATGAAGCTTATTATGACCTTCCACAAAATGTTCATTCTTTGAATTCAACAGCATGCAAACAGTGGAATAGGCAAGGGTTGCTTTGTGGGCAGTGTAAAAAAGGATTTTACCCTCAACCATATTCCTACAGTTATAAGTGCCTGAGTGAACACTACTGCAAAGGAAAGGATGGTGTATGGAAGTATCTTTTAGTAGCATATGGCCCTTTGACGGTGTTCTACTTTACGATAATATTACTCCGAGTGAATGTGACGTCTTCATACTTATTACCTTTCGCCATCTTTGGTCAAACCTTAACATCGCCATACATCCTCCGGCCAATCATATACTTGGCAAGCCAAAATACAGTAGCAAGTGTATCAGTTAATGTTCTCACTATTCTGTATGCCGTATGGTCCCTGGACTTCAACAGGAATGCTTATTCCATTTGTCTGAAGCTAGACCCTCTGACTGTAATAGCACTAGAATATGGCATTGCATTGTACCCGCTTCTCCTACATTATGTAACGTATCGACTGATAAAGTTGCACGATCGACGCATACCGATACTAGTGAGATTATGGAGACCGATAAAAATTGTGCTGTCCGTCTTTCTTGAGAATGTGGACAGCAGGACAACTGTGATCGATGCATTTGCTACATTCTTTTTATTGTCTTACAGCAAAATCCTCACAATTTCCTTCACACTCCTCGTACCTGCCAAGCTGTACAGTATCTACTCGAGAGAATACCGTCTAGTGCTATTTAACGACGGAGCTAAAGATTATCTTCAAAAAGAGCATCTGCCTTACGCTATTGTAGCTATTATATTGTGTGTCACACTTAACATAACTCCCTTCATAATGCTTTTAATTTTTCACACCAAGCACTTCCAGAAGTTATTGACATACTTTTCCTGCAAGTGCTTGGCTATCAGAGCTATTATGGACACACTTCAGAGCTGCTACAAGGACGGAACTGAACCGGGCACAAGAGATTGCAGGTGGTTCTCGGCTGCTTTTCCCGCATACTGGATTGTTACTTATTTTGTCTATGCCATAACCCAAGATGCAATGGGATACATATACGCAATTATCGTATGCGTCGTCTTTATGTTAATTACTGCTATTGTTCAACCATACAATAAGAAGCACCAACACTTGCTGTATATGCACTATGCTTTATTTTCTTTATTGACGACTTTTTTTTTGCTATTGGTATCTATCTCACTGGACCCATTAGAAGAATACAATCTCTTCACAAAAATACTAATTATTGTTTTATTCGTCATTGCAAGTCTACCACAAGTCCTTCTGATGGCCTACACAATACACTGGTTCTATATTCACTGCAAAAGGAAGGTGAAATTTCACTGTTAGCCGCAAGATATTATTGACTTTTGTATTCCTTATTAAACATTTTGTAAATACAGTAGGTAGAATATAAAATACATTTTTAACAGTTAGCTTGTCAACAGTCATACACTTGTTTTCTAGGAATAAATCTACTCAATGATAACAGAAAACTTTAACTTTTAAAAACAAAAAAAATTACTTTCCTTTTATTTTTTTTTAATGAGAATAATCTTTACTACTGGTAAGAAGCATTACAGATACAGATGACAGATACTGTGCTAATTTTAAACATTTTTATAGATTAAGAATAAACGACTTGCCTGTCGTGCGTTTAAGTTTACTCGAAATTTCAGTTACAAGTTACAAGGGCCCCTCAAATCAAAACGAAGATGATGGAGAGGGCAGAGAGCATAAAACTCCTTAAAAAGAGACACAACACTCGAAGTAGTGCCTCCAAATTATTTTTCTAAAACAACCGCTCCTCGAATGCCCAGAGATGAGCTAACCCCTACCGGGGATGCAGAGTATTACACCATGGCATTACCTTCAGGCCAAGAGAGACCATTACCACCAAGAAACCCTCCCGGTGACAGAATGGATTATAGAGACTCCACATCATGCACATGATGCCACTAATATGTTGATTATTTTTTTATACGATCTAAAACCTGGGTGCAAAACATCACCAGTGGTGTCAGAGGGGACAGTGAAAGGACAGTTAGTCTATTTAGAGGTAAGGGAAATAGTGTGGATTGTTCAAACCACTCATTCTGTGCCAGAGGAGGAACTGCTCACTTCCTAGACAACTGGCAAGCAATCACATCAGATGCATGGGTCCCAAACACAGTTTGGGGTCTTGAAATGGGTTTCTTCAGATATCCAGTACAAAATAAAGATCACACCCCTATCAAACGTCGCAGAGCGACTTTTTGCATAAAAAAGGAGGAAGTATCGGCCCTCCTTTCAAAAGGAGCCATAATACCAGAATACCCTGCAGAGGCAAGGGATAGTTTCTGTGAAGTCATGGATCATATTTGAGGTTCACTTATACAACTGTTGCATAATACAATTTACACAGACACACTAAAAATTAAAGTATTCTTGGCACTTTCCTGAGATGAAATATTTTATTTCTGATATAATAGAATATAATTATACACAGTCAAGCCTGCTACTGATAGCAAGAGTGAACGATCCTTCAGTGACCTTGAGAAGAATTTAATTTTATCTTCGTTAAACAATTGATCCAGACAGATTAAATTAACTCATGATTGTTCACAAGAATTTAACTGATAAGATAATTATACCAGAATTTTGTATTGGATTCTTGAACACAGGTGAACACAGCAATTAGTACTTGGAGATTAAAAATAATATATATAATATTATTAACTGTAAGTGTCACTGATCATGGTATTGCACTTTAAAAAAATAATGAACATAACCTCTATAAAACTTAGCTAGCCAGTACAAATTACAACTAGTCTAATAGTAGCTAATGAATATATGCATCAACTGACTACTTCCGCTTCCTGTCCATCTCAACGATATTCACTTCCTGGTATGACAACTTCAAAATTAGTGAAGCAGTCTCTAAATAGAGGCTGGAACATTAACTTCATATCATTATTGGATCATTTATTAGAGAGCCATTTCTTGTTATTTGAATTATAAATAGGCTGGCTCACTTGCCGCTAATACCCAAGTACACTACTATTATGGTACCACAAAATGATTGTATAAAAAAAGGTCAGAAAAAGACAATAGCACATCCTAACGTATTCTTCTGAGATTACTCAAGATATACTTTTGGTTGCCATATGAGAAGGTTTTATAAGTTAATCTCAGCAAAAGCCAAGAAGTTGGGAAAAGATGACTGGGAAAAGATGACAAACAGTCTAATGGAAATGATAACATGGGATTTCTCTTCTGACAACAACATTAAGTGTTGAATACTCACACGACTGTTGCTACGTAAAATTGGAGGTCCCAAATAAGATCCGTGTTTACAAATACATCCGTGTCATATAATCCTATATGTATCTATACTGCCTGGTACCATTCATACATCTCAGCTTTAGGATTATTGCATTGTAATGCTGTGAAAGATGCTAGAAAACACTAGTATGCTTTAAGCTCGATGATATTCCGAAAAACTAAAACTGAAAAAAACATAATACTCTTAGACACCCTAAATAGAAACTTACTCATGTTTTGACAATTTTTCTTTGTATTCTTGGGAACAAACTTGCTTCAGTTTATGAAACCTTACTTATTATCTTGTGTTGTTATCTTTTGTCAGGAACAAACTTTCAATATAATGTGATCGTCTACCGGAAAACAAGGCCCAACGCGGCGTGCGTAAATATCGAGAAAAGATCGATCGATTTCTTATAAATGTATTGTTTCCAGCCGACGGAAGGGAATGGTTAGGTCTATTATAGTGGGAATAACTTAAACTACGACGATAAAACTTGGAGAACTCAATATCTGGACGCCGACAACTCTGTAAGTGCCAAAAAAATTTTTCGAAGGGTGCCCCGTTGTGCCCGGTTTTCCTGTAGACAGTCACATATGGTTGACAAAAATCCTTATGACAATAAAAAGTGTTGCTTCATGAAGAGTATACTAACCAAGCACCAAGTATTGTCCATCAGACGAAGAAAAAGTGATGTTTACGCCTGTAAAACTCAGTAACTTTAAATTAATGATGTTAATTCTTACGACGTACAAGTACTCGTCAGCTCATTCAGATGATTTGCAATGCTCCGTCAACAATAGCTGTCTCCAGACATCACACACGCACACCACAGAAGTGTGCCCAGTGATGTTTGAGTGTTACAACTACACTTCTTGCAGGTGCGTCCGACATCTGAAATGGATGATTGAGTGTAATGAAAACCTCCTCACTGCACGAGCTGTAGATTGTAGCTGCGTCATGTACGATAGCAAAATAAACGATACCGTGGTAGGTTATTGCTTGGCACAGTGTGGAATTATAAGGCAAGGGAGCACAGATGATGAAATATATTACAACCTACCCAAAAAAGTTCACCTTTTAAATTCAAAAGTATGCGAACAGTGGAATAGGCAAGGTTTGCTTTGTGGGCAGTGTAAAAATGGCTTCCACCCTCCAGCATATTCCTACAGTTATAAGTGCCTGAGTGAACAATACTGCAAAGGAAAGAATGGTGTATGGAAGTATCTTTTAGTAGCATATGGCCCATTGACGGTGTTCTACTTCATGATAATATTACTCGGAGTGAATGTCACTTCTTCATACTTATTACCTTTCGTCATCTTTGGTCAAACCTTAACATCGCCATACATCCTCCGGCCAATCACGTACTTCGCAAGCCAAAATACAATAGCACATGTATCAGTTAATGTTCTCACTACTCTGTATGCCGTATGGTCCCTGGACTTCAACAGGAATGCTTATTCCATTTGTCTGAAGCTAGACCCTCTGACTGTAATAGCACTAGAATATGGCATTGCATTGTACCCGCTTCTCCTACATTACGTAACGTATCGACTGATAAAGTTGTACGATCGACGCATACCGATACTAGTAAGATTATGGAGACCGATAAAAATAGTGCTGTCCGTCTTTCTTGAGAATGTGGACAGCAGGACAACTGTGATTGATGCATTTGCTACATTCTTTTTATTGTCTTACAGCAAAATCCTCACAATTTCCTTTACACTCCTCTTACCGGCCAGTCTTTATGGAATTTACTCAAAAGAACTCCGACTGGTGCTACTTAACGATGGGACTAAAGATTATTTTCAAAAAGAGCATCTGCCTTATGCTATTGTAGCTATCATACTGTGTGTTACACTTAATGTAACTCCCTTCATAATTCTTTTAATTTTTCACACCAAGCACTTCCAGAAGTTATTGACATACTTTACCTGCAAGTGCTTGGCTATCAGAGCTATTATGGACACACTTCAGAGCTGCTATAAGGACGGAACTGAACCGGGCACAAGAGATTGCAGGTGGTTCTCGGCTGCTTTTCCCGCATACTGGATTGTTAACTATTCTATCTATGCAGTAACCCAGGATATAATGGCATACATATATTTCATTATTCTATGTGTCACCTTTATGACTATAACTGCTATTGTTCAACCATACAATAAGAAGCATCGACAATTGCTGCATACGCACTATGCTCTTTTTTCTTTCATGTCGATTTTCTTCCTTCTAATCTTAACTATGAATCTGGCCCTAATAGAACAATATAATGACTTCATCACAGCATTAGTTATTGTGTCATTCGTCATTGCAAGTCTACCACAAGTCCTTCTGGTGGCCTATACAACACACTGGTTTTATATACACTGCAAAGGAAAGGTGAAATCTCGCCATTAGTCAAAAATTATTATTGACTTTAAACTTCATATTTAATATTTTCTAAATACAATGTATTATTAGTGCATATTTTGGCATACAATTGCAAACATGTGTTGTAGTAGTGCACCATGGTAGTTAAATAATAATTTAGACATACAAGAATCTAGTTTTAGCCTAATATGACCAATGCAAAATAAGGTAAAATAAAGTATTCTAACTAAGGAAACTATAAAATTTTGTGAATTAAGGGAACTCTTCTATGTAACCATGAAGATAACTTGGCTAGAGATGTAAAGAACCATGTTAGACTTACTTGCTCTCCTTTTTCTCTTACTTCTCCAATGTCACCAGTGTCTCCTCTTGGACCCTTACGAAGGGAAAAATATGAAAAAAATATTAAAACAAACCAAAAAAACCAAAACCAAAACCAAAAAACAACAATAACAACAAAAACAAAAAAACAAAAAACAAACAAACAAAACAACAACAACAACAAAACAAAGACTCCTTGTCTGAACATTCAAATTTACATGTTTTTATATATAACATACCACTTGAGTATGACACCATGCATTAAACTTACCTGAGTTCCGGGTATGACCTTGGTTCCTGGTTCTCCTTGATCTCCTTGAAATCTTTTCTCTCCCTTAGAAAACAACAAAAACAAATTTAGAACTCGGAACAGATGTAAGATTAACGATTACAATAACTTGTAAAATAATGGGACCTGGATATACTTTCCTAGTTCAATATGGGGTTAGAATTTTAATAACTTAGTGATTTCAATTTTGCTTGTGATAGCGCCATGTGTGTATGTGGACAAATATTGCCTAACAGTGGCCAGTTAGCTACATTGGTAGATTGTCAAATTTACTTACATACACCAGGATTGTGAGTTATTGGGCCAAGTCTGAATGTAGCTAAGTCCAGCAAGCCATGGTGCCTATAACCATGCCTATAGATAACAATTTTCGGAGGATCTGCTTGAACTTGATAAGCTTTACCCAGAATAGCTAATTTGACTTACATAGTCCATGGGTTCAGTTATCTAGTCTATAGTGGAACTTGCTTTTATAGATATATCCAGCAAAAAAAACAAAAAAACAAAAAACAACAACAACAAAGCAAATGAAACAAACAACAACTTACTTTAATAGTCTTCTCAATTTTCACTCTCCCTATTTTCATCGAAGTATAGGGTTTTGTCATTTATCGACATTATCATAAAATAGTAACATAATTCTTGGTATCATTAATTTTTTTCGTGCTTCTTTACCACAATCAAGTACACTTGACTATTATTGAACATTCAAGAAGCTAATATAAGGCATTGTTATTCTGCTCATGCTTGTTAACCTCAAATAAGCTAGTAGCTATAGAGACTTAGCTTACCAGTTTCCAGGTATTTACAGCTATCTCTTTCTACAAGAACTGCTTAGCAGGATAAAAGCAGCTAATAGACAGTTGCAGGTGTGGAGAGGCCATCGCTCTGAATTATACAGCCAACTTTATTATAGTATGTCCAAGATGAGTTGGCACAGACTGCAAGCACTTGGTAAAATAACCAGAGTGCAATTGATGGGTGAGTAAATCAATGTTCTATCAGCCACAGAAGACTAAGGTGGCCAGTAGAGAGTATTAATACATCCACAGTGTCTACCTGTAGAGTTGCACCGATAGAGGATTTTACCGATATACCGATAACCGATATTGTATCTAGAATGAGGCCGATACCGATAACAGATAGATATATTCATTGAATTTTGAAAATTTAATTTTTACATAATTAGAAAATAATGGTACTAGTCTAGAGTCTCGAACAAAGTAGTGTCAAATTGGTGACCTCAATTAGACATCGTAGTTAAGTTTATTTGTCTTAGTTAAGTTTCTTTGTCTTTACCCAATAGTAGAACTCATCTGTTCAATGTCCACGTGGCGAGTATGAAATTGTTTTTATCGGTTAATTGGCGAGCGAACGTAGCGAGCGAGACACTATCAGGGGTAACTCAATCGAGATTTCGCTATATTTGGCGAGCGAGCGTAGCGAGCGAGACACTTACAGGGGTAACACAATAGAAAATCGGGGATGTTTGTTTATTGGCGAGCGAGCGAAGCGAGCGAGACTGTATTAGGGGTGGATAATGCAAAATCGGGTATATGTTATATATATATATGTATGTATGTATGGATGGTACGTATGCTCTTTAAACGCGCGCGGGGGGAACTTTTTTCTCCTAAAAACACGGCTATTTAGGCTTGACTCCAGTTTATTCTGAAACTACAGCATTAAGCAAACCTTACTTTATACTTAAGCTCCAAAGAGTATGAGAGAATTCCTTCTAAAACGCTTGTTTTCAAGACACAAAAAGTTGATTCGACAGGTTACTATGGCATTGCAGACCCTTTTCCAGACTTAATTTCAAAACTTCGCCGTTTTATGGGGGGATACGGAGTGCCGGTTGTTGGTTGTCAAGAGCCGTTGGAAGTCACAATGCCGTAGTATTAATGCTATGGAAGCTACTACTTCTCGTGGGAAGCTGAGATAAGTACGCAATTCCATATTTGTTAGATAAATATGCTATATTAACTCTGGCCTTTCTTTTTTGTAGCTAAGAGCTAGTCAACAGTGACTGGTAAATTCAAATAGTCAGATTGGCTCAAATTTGGTACTACAAAAGTTACCACTAGGGCTCGGTAAATTATGCTAGCATTTTTTTGAGCATTTTAGGTACAGTGAAGCATTAAGAATAATGCTGGCATTATAGGTCAAATTTGGAGCATTTTGGGAATGAATTCCTGAGTTGTACATAATAATTAAAAATTTGTATGTAAGCATGTGTGTTATTATCAGCAAACACATCTAAGCTTAGCTTGCAGCTGTAACTTGCAGCTGCAAGCTTAGCTTAGCTGTACTAGCTACTAGCCAGCTTAGAAAATGGCTGAGTGTCTAATGGATACAGAGACTGAATTTCCTGATATTTGTAACAGCCCTGAGCCTAGCAGTTGTGAGGTTGATGTTCCTAATCTTATGAGAGAAGAAATTACTGATATCAGTCTCAGCAGCTCTGGCCCTAGCAGTAGTGAAACTGTTGATGTTCCCAATCTTTTGAGCAGGCTGAAGTGTCCTGCTTCATCCGATTTGTCCCGAAAAAGAAAATTGAAGTCTAATCCACCTAAAGGCTTACGGTCTGGTAAGGGTTCCGTTGCTGTTGAGCCCTCTATTCCTCCTTCCACCAGAGTTAAAGAATTTCCTAATGAGCACTTATCTGTGGTATCAAGAAAGTTATTTTGTCAGGCTTGTAGAGAGCCTGTGTCTGTTAAGAAGAGTGTTTTGCAACAGCATATTAGATCAGCTAAACATGGTAGTAGCAAAAAGCTTTTAGTTTCTAGGAAAGCTCAAGATAAAACAATAGCTGATATGCTACGGAAGTATGATAAGAACAAACACCCCATTGGAGAAGGTCTTTCTGATGAAGTGAGAGTTTTTCGTATTAAAGTAGTTAAATCTTTCTTGAAAGCTGGCGTACCACTGGCCAAGGTAGACTGCTTTAGAGAGGTGTTTGAAGAAAGTGCTTTTAGGCTTTCTCATAGTAGTAACTTATCTCAGCTTATCCCTTTTATTCGTGAACAGGAGTTTGCTAGTATCACAGAAGACATAAAAGGAAATAATATTGGTGTAATTTTTGATGGTACCACACATGTGTGTGAAACCATGGTTATTGTACTTCGTTTTATCGATGCTGACTGGCAAATACAACAACGTGTTGTCAGGCTGATGCTATTAGCTAAGAGCCTTACAGGTGAAGAAGTGGCCAGGCAATTAATCATGTGCCTATCTAATGAGCTTAGTGTTTCTTCAAATCAGCTAGTAGCAGCAATGCGTGATCGTGCTTCAGTCAACAATGTAGCAATTCAAACTCTAAAAATTGTTTATCCATGTCTTCTAGATGTGGGATGTTTCTCACACACTCTTGATCATGTTGGGGAGAAGATAAATGCAAATGTGCTAGATGAATTTATAAAAGTTTGGGTGGGCCTGTTTACACGGAGTCCAAAAGCAAAATTGGCTTGGAGGGAAGCTACTGGTTTGCCTGTTCCTGCTTACTCTAGTACCAGATGGTGGTCTAAATGGGAGGTGATGAAACATATGCTTGTCACCTTTGCTGATGTGCTTCCTTTTGTTGAGAATAATGATCTTCCCCCTTCCTCTAAAAAAATTGTTGACATTCTCAATGACCCTCCTAAGAGTCGGAAGCTGCAGATGGAACTTGCAATTACCGTTGATTTTGGTGAGCCATTTGTCAAAGCCACCTATAGATTGGAGGGAGATGGGTCACTGGCTTTTAGTGCCTATGAAGAAATTGTTAAACTTCAGGCTACTATTTCTTCCCAGAATTTCCCTAATGCTACAGCTGTTGCCAATAAATTGTCTTCAAACAGACCAACACAGAAGCAGCAATTAATAAATTATGCTACTGAGTGTATCGAGCCTGCTATTGTTTATTTCAAGCAAAAATTTGAAGGTGATCTAAAGCCAATTGTTACAGCCTTCAAATATGCCAGATATTTTGATCCAGCCAAGGTGTCTGAACTTTGTCCAAGCTCTGCTGACATTGACCAGTTGAAGGCCTTTCCTTTCCTCAATAATAAGTTGGAAGATTTGAATGTAGAGCTTCCTATCTACATGGCAAAAGCAGATGGTGTGTCACCAACCATAGACAAGTTAGAGTGGTGGAAGAAGCACTCTAATGAGCTCCCCCATTGGTCAGCTGCATGCAAACTAGTATTACTGGTTCAGCCATCCTCTGCAGCTGCTGAGCGTGTTTTTTCACTTTTATCAAATAGTTTTGGTGAACAGCAAACTTCCTCGCTAGAAGAGACTATTGAAGCATCAATTATGCTGCAGTATAACTATAGGAAGTAATGATTCTGATGAACCTTTTGTTTGTTTTCTTGATTTTTTTTTTTATTAATCGTGAGCATTATGAGCAAAATTGTGAGCATTATAGGCAAAATGAAAAGCATTATGGGTGGCATGAGTGAGAATTAGAGAATAGCATTATAGGGAAAATTTGGGGAATAATTTACCGAGCCCTAGTTACCACTGCTCAAGAAAATGAGGTAAGAAAGTAATTTTGTATTTGTGTGCTAAAATTGATTGTCTTTTGTTTTTGTAGGTGAGAGCTTGTTGTCAAGAATTCAAGGTAATTCAGATGGTCAAAGTAACTTCAATTTGATACTACAGAAGTTATCAATACTCAAGAGTGATGTAAGTAGTAATTTCATATTTGTTGGCTAAAATTACAAATAATAACACTGGTTTATTTTTTATCGTAGCTGAGAGCTTGTTCAAGAGTTACTGGTGAGTGAGATTATCAGAATGGCATATGTTTGATACTACAAAAGTTACTATTAATAAGGTAAGAGAGTGATTTTGTATTTGTTTGCTGAAATCAAATGTCATAACTGCTATTATAGTGTTTGCATGAGGTAAGCTAAAAATAGTAACCTTTTATGTTGCCTAACTATCAGGCTCGCTCGCCATTTGTGCTCAAGCACACCACTAGTTTATTTATATATATGGACGTACGTATGTCATTTTGTACTTTGACCCTCCGTATTTTTGTGTTTGCTCGGCGTTCGACCCCGTCCGAAATTGCACTAAACAGAATCCTCCTGTTTATCGATCAGTACCCGTATCACCCTAGAAATTGAATTGTTTACAGTTTTGAATTCTTTTGCGGGTGCAGTTAAAACTTGAAAACGTAAGGGACTTCCATTTCTATTCGAGTTAGTGGCGATGGTAAGTCAATGCGCTCTTTGTCATGGTTATAAGCTGTGCCAATAGTATTTACATGAAAATACATTGTCCACTAGACTACCGCGAAGGTATGTCTGTGTAGGTGCATGTCCAGTTGTGTCAAAGCATTGATTTAGCTAATGAATCAGGGGAGTAGGAAGCCAAATAAGATTGGTGCGGCTACTAAACCACACCTACTTTACCACGCCCACTTTGCCACACCCACTCATTACTTAAAATATTGAATATGATTAATAGAGAGTGGCAAGCACTAAGCTCATGATTACGAATCCTAACAGTGGCATCTTTCCAGTTCGAATATCCTTTGCATACCTAATAAAAAATGGAATATTGAATAACCCACTAATGTTACTCCAGTGATCAAGATGCAAATAATTTAATTAGTAAGTAGCTAGTAGTTATTATTTTTTAAATATATATATCATAGCTACATAGATAGTAGACACAAAAGCAAACATAAGACATTTTGATTTGCAAGCAAAAAATAAACTGAATCTATAATAATCAAAACTTACAAATGCTTGCTCTGCTTTTGTTGCAGTCTTAGCTTTATTTTCTTTAAACATTCTCAAGCATGTGTGGCAAAAAACCACATCATTAGACTCCTGGAATGCAAAAAACGGCCATTTTGCAAACCAACAATGCTGGAAGGATCTTTGGACTACGTTGGTTTTTCCAAAAGATCGCTTTGGAAAGCTAAAGGACGGTCCAGGCTGATGTGGAGTCTCTGGGATATCTTCGAAAGTGCTCGATACTGGCCATTTACTCCCCGCCAAACTACTTGAAGCCATTACCGATAACTACCACAAGATCTGGTAAGGGAAGCCCCGGTAAGAAACACGCCCCCTAATTTGTTAAATATTGGTGCGGCCATGGCCGCACTGGCCGCAGTAGTTCCGACGCCCCTGTGAATATCACAAAGAAAACTTTTAAATAACGTGTATTGTTTTGTTGTTGTTTTTTTCCTTCAATTCAAGCATAGCAGTTGCAGAGAGTTGTTACTATGGCACTGAAATCCCTTTACCCTGTATGCTAAATTAAAAAAACTGGACCTTATTTTCAGTAGCTTCAGTGTTAGAAGTCAAAATCATTCATATAAAAATAGTATAGTCTTTAGGCTCGCTCGCCATTTGTGCTCAAGCACACCACTAGTTTATTTATTTATCTGTTTATGGGGTACGTGAGACCTCTGTTTTCGCCCGCGCTTTTAATTACGTAAGTTAGGTAAAGCGTTCACAGTTCCAGTATTTTTCAATTAACGATCTCTGAGAATCCTTAGTGGCGGTGGTAAGTCAATGCGCTCTTTGTCATGGCTATAAGCCTTGCGCAACAGTATTTACTTGAAAATACATTGTCCACTAGACTACTGCTAAGGTAAGTCTGTGTAGGTGCATGTCCAGTTGTGTCAAAGCATTGTGTGTTACAACCACTACTTAGCTAAAGAATATCACAAAGAAAACTTTTAAATAACGTGTATTGTTTTGTTGTTGTTTTTTTCCTTCCAAGCAGTTGCAGAGAGTTGTTACTATGGCACTGAAATCCCTTTACCCTGAATGCTAAATAAAAAAACTGGACCTTATTCAGTGTTAGAAGTTAAAATCATTCATATAAAAATAGTATAGTCTTTAGGCTCGCTCGCCATTTGTGCTCAAGCACACCACTAGTATATATGTATGTATGTATGGATGGTACGTATGCACTTTAAACGCACGCGCGTGGAACGTTTTTCTCCTAAAAACACGGCTATTTAGGCTTGACTCCAGTTTATTCTGAAACTACAGCATTAAGCAAACCTTACTTTATACTTAAGCTCCAAAGTATGAGAAAATTCCTGCTAAAACGCTTGTTTTCAAGACACAAAAAGTTGATTCGCTATGGCATTGAAGACCCTTTTCCAGACTTAATTTCAAAACTTCGCCGTTTTATGGGGGGATACGAGAGTGCCGGTTGTTGGTTGTCAAGAGCCGTTGGTAGTCAGAATGCCGTAGTATTAATGCTATGGAAGCTACTACTTCTCGAGGGAAGCTAAGATAAGTACGCAATTCCATATTTGTTAGCTAATTTTGCAAAATTAACTCTGGCCTTTCTTTTTTGTAGCTAAGAGCTAGTCAACAGTGACTGGTAAATTCAAATGGTCAGATTTATATGTTTGGACGTATGTATGTCATTTTGTACTTTGACCCTCTGTATTTTTGTGTTCGCTCCGCGTTCGACCTCGTCCCAGTCTTCACTAAACAGAATCCTCCGGTCTAGCAACCATTACCCGTATCGCCTTAGAAATTGAATTGTTTACGGCTTTGAATTGTTTTGCGGGTGCAGTTAAATCTCAAAAACTTATGGGAGCTCCATTTCTATTCGAGTTAGTGGCGGTGGTAAGTTAATACGCTATTTGTTACAGTTATAAGCCCTACTCAACAGTGTTTACTTGAAAATGCATTGTCCTCTAGACGAATCACGAAGGTAAGTCTTGCGTAGGCATGTTCAGTTGTGTGAAAGTATTGTGCATTACAACTACTATTAAGAATATCACAAATAAAATTTTAAATAACGTGACTTGATTATGTTGCTTCTTTTTCAATTCAAACAGTTGCGGGGAGCGGTTACTATGGCATTGAAACCCCTTTATCACATACGTAATTTAAAAACTCGACTTTATTTTAGTAGCTTGAGTGTTAGTTGTTAAAATCAATCATTTAACAATAGTGTAGTTCAAGGCTCGCTCGCCATTTGTGCTCAAGCACACCACTAGTTATATCAGATCGGCGGGTAGTGTTGATGACTGATACGATATCGAAAAAGTAGGCTGATAAACCGATAAACAATAGACCGATAGATTTATCGGTGCAACTCTATCTACCTGTGAGAATTCTTTTGTAGTTCACAAGAATGACAATATTGTCTTTGTTTGAAATTTGTACCATTTGTTAAGGTTAATTCTTATGGTCAATTATTTCATTTATATTACATAATAATATTATTATATATACATAATATTATTTACTGATCACAAGGTTACAATTTAATTATCACAACCATTAATGTTTACAAAAAAATAGTACAGAAATAAGAATGATAACGAAAAGCTTCTTTAGTAGGTGGAGTCACTCAGAATTTCTACTAGCTATAAATCTAGGGGGAAAAAATTAGTGGAAGGGTAAGAAATCTGAATAAAAAAGATCTAACAATCACACAATTGGGACATGTTTGATTTGCAATAGCTTTACTGACACTACAGCTATATTACACTCTGCTTTCAAAATGTTGCATTATTTTCTATTTAAGCTTGGGATTAGTTGATAAAACGGCATATAAATTAAATCTACCTGCATATTACATTTATCTGTATCCCAGACGCAACAACTAGCTTAAGATTCTTTGGCGCTCATAGCACACACTAGTAATGGAATACAGGCTAGAAAGCACTCGCTGGAGAAGGGACAAGTTTGTTGTTTACAAACTCAGTGAAAATTTTACATGCGAGCGATTGAACCGAACCGTGTAACAAAATTGGGCGAGTGTAGACCGGGAAAGTTGTGTTTTTTTTTTCTATTCCCATAGACTTTTGTATAGAGTTTTGGAATAGCACTTTCCCTCCAGTTTTGGAGTTTACTAAGGTAATATTTTTAACTGTTCAGCACGAGATTTTCAATGTTGCAAAACCCGATGTGTAGCTGCTTCCATTCTAAAGTTATCATGTTTTACTTGTGGCCAACTCAACTTGGACACTGAGTCCAACCCTACTAGCTATGGACAGCTGCAGTGAAGATATTTACAATAAGCCACTTATTACAGTCATAGGTCAAGGTGATATAGCAAGATATTTCACTTTCAAGCTTTATTTTGACTGGCCTCCTGCTGCTCATGAAAATAAATTACCATGCTCACTGGACTCAGAAAGTAGAAACAAACTCGATCACTTTACCTTGCTGAGTTTGGACACTTATGTAAACATTTATTTAAAATTTTAGAATAAGAGCATCACTGAAGGTAGCTATTCCAATATTGACTCATAATTTGTTTCATTAAGGAAATGATCACATACGTAATTATTTTTAATAATAGGAATAGATTTAAGGTGCATTGCATGGACAACAGCTGCATAGCGCAAAATAGGACTTAGAAGCTACTCTGTACTAAACAACATTACCATGAGGCAGCACATAGTATATTTACTCTGAATTATAGCTAACATTGCAAGAAAAATACAGAATAGCTTGAATAGTTTATACTCTGGTAAACGAGTCCTTATAAAAAAAAAAGTTTATTATTTCAGGGGCAGATCTAGGATGTTTTTTAAGGTGGGTGGGTTAGGGGGGGGGGGAGGGGGAAGGGGGGCTTTTTTGGCTGTATACTCTTCACCAAAACATATTTCACATAAATGCTATGCCTACCAAAAGTGTGTATGTACATTCATATCTAAATTAGCTAACCTTTCATGCTGGTACCCTAAACATTCACAAACTTGTTTAGCCTCCTCCTCACAGAGGCATTCACATAAAGTTTCAAGCAACAGCCTGAGTGTAGCTTGATCTCCATTCTTCTGTGCCCACCTCCTTAACATGGCCACCTTTTGCATTTTATTGCTGTTCTTATAGTCTTCCTTAATATCCTCGACCTCTCCAGGAGTTAACCTAAATGCTGAACCTTTTGATTGGCCATGCCAATAAATTGCAAGAAATTTTTGCCAACTTCACATCAGCCAAAGGCTCCTGTAGCACCTCAGTAGGAATAGCTTTAAGCAATTCAGGTAAACTTATCCTACTCCTTCTAAACAACCTCATCTCCGTTAGCGCGGAGGGTAGTTGGGGGAGTCCGACCTTCAGCAGAAGTCGGGCTCCACCCAACTACGCGGAGGGCAGGTTGAGATTGCGTGTATATGGCGTATAAAGGGCGTACCGTTCGTTGGGCCATGAGCTCAAACGGTTGCCGCGCTGATAGTCTCGCGTAGCCATTCACCCTTTTACCAGTTGCGATGGTAAAGGGTCTTGTTTCTGTAGCTTATAAGATAGCTGGAAACTGTTCTTTAAGGCAGCATTTTTGACAGATCCCTGCTGTTTCTTAAGTTATATTTTCAGCTTTATTATTAGATTAAAACTACAAAGGAAAATTAAGGATCCTGTTCGATTGGAATCCACACATATGCCTTTTTAGTTTGGAAGAGCTCGAGGTATTCTACCATTATTACTATTTAGCTATTTAGAATCACATAACACTTATACAGCTAGCATATGTACAAGTACAGCACAATCCAAGATAGAGCTATTTATATTCTTAATTAAATTCATGCTCGTAACTGCATTTAAAGACTTTAATCTATTCTTAGCTACAGGTTGAATAAAATTATCTAAAACACTATAAGGCCTAGCTAATAATACAATAATAATAAACAATATTATTTTAAGTAGCTAATAAATTTAGCCACCAAAAGTTTAATTTTCTACTGGATTCAACTATTTAAAATTCCATTTCAAACAATTTGCTTTCTTATTATTGCGTAGCTACCAGCTCTATTCAGGACATGCAACTTAAAGTTTTACCTAATAGATTATAAGACCTTGTATATCATCCCTTACAAATAGGTATATCATGTATAAAGAACTACATAATAATAAGTTGTAAACTTGAAAGTGCTGTTTAAATGTTTCAACAAAATTGTGACACATAAATTCCTGATGAAACTGTAGCTTCTAGTGCTATAGAGAGCTTTTCCATCAAAGGTCTCTCTTTCACATAACATAGATTGATCTGTGGGTACAAGTCATGTAGTCTCTGGCTAAAAATAAAGTGTTCGTGATTGTGTCGGAGAATGGGTAAGGTGAACACAAAGGAAAGCCAGTTCGGTGGAATCACAAGACACCAGTTCTGGAGTATTTGATATAGTTTTCTGGTTGTGTGAAACAGTTGGCCTTTGGGTAAATGTCACAGCACTGCCTCTGAGATCTGAAGAATGGCTTGTCCATGAACCACATGTATTGGCTTGAGAGGGTTTATCTTCTAATCCATACCATATGCCCTTCCTAATTAACAGTAATAAAAAAAAACATTTAAACAGTATGAAAAAATAAGTAGCTAGCCATCACTGTTATGATGTACTTTTCATAACTAGTTATTCAAAAACGCACATGATGTGCAGTGAACTAAACATTTTCACAATGATTTTGTTTAATCAATAAGTAAAAGTAATAACTGAATTGCTAAGGAATCAATTACTTCTATTCAGATAGCTAATTTCAATGCAGAGAACCTTGCTCTATGTATTTGTATCTTAAAAGCCACACTAAGAGATATTCAGCTAAGAACTAATGGGATATTCAGCTTCCAATTAGATATATGTGAACAAAATAAGAAAAATAGAATAGCAAGTGCTACTTTTCTTTAAGTTGTGGTGGTTACATTATTTTTACGTTATATCAAGTTTAGAATTACCATGGCAATGATTGTCCATCAGAAGTAAGAAGCAGTTCCGATGATACATTTCTGAGATTAAAATTCTGCCAAGCCATTGAAATAAGTTCTCCCTACAGACAAAACCCCCAAAAATGTAAATAGAACTACACATCAACCAAACTTAAAATGAAGTTTACAACACCGGTCAATAAGCTATGAGTTGATAAATTGTGGCTTTAATAATGAGACTGACTTTTTGAATTATGTAAAGTAGTAAAATGTAACATTTTTTAAAGTTACAATTAGCTTAAACTGAAGCAAACATTGGAAGTTGGTGCATACACATTTACGTATTGTTTCATGTGAATTGTGAAATCAAGAAATAAAGACACTGAGAGTAACCAAACTTAAACAACAATATTGCTTTACTTACCTTGGCATTCACTACTGGAAGATCTCCACTAACTTGGTAAGGCAACATTTGCGATAATGCCCTCTGGTTAGTTGTTACCATGGCTGCATATGTGCCCCTCCTCCCACCTGCCATAGCTTCAGACTGACAGGATAGATCCAGATGGTGCAAGTTTGGCAAGAATGACCGAGCAGGATGATAGCGTGGATCCTCAAGTGGTGGAGAAAGAAGAGATGAAGCATTCATAGCAAAAGCAAGTACCTGTCAACAATTCCATGATTATTAAGTAGTACAAAAGTTATAACTTTGAATTTGTTGTAGCTTAATAGTGCCACTATAACTTAAACATGACTTAAGTGAATATAATATTACAAAGAAAACAGTGAGTTAATTAACTAGTGTGGTCAAATTGTATACTACAAGTATCTTAAATTACTCTAATTGCACTAGTTTTCATAATACGATAACTACAATACAGATATATATTCCTAAACTTCACTCAATAAACTTGCACTCAATAACAATACTACAAATTAATTATTAAAATCATTCTTACTAGTATTAATTATGTATATTAAATACAAATAAGTACATCTTACAGTGAGAGGTTGACAATTTGAGGTGTCATAGCTGCACATCGAAGAGCAAGATAAACTCCCAACATAACTGAAATAAATGCATAAACAAAAACATCATCTGCTACCTGTTATACAATACCCTATGGAATTATTATTGGTCACAACTAAGCTTCACATCTCAAATGTCTAAAAAAAATGAGACAGCAATGCTTCCAAGTCCTTTTTAAAGTACTTTTGAATAAAATGGAAGGATATGCCAATAAATGACAATTATTGAACACTAAATTCTATGCAAATAATAAGCGTGCTTATAGCAATGCTTAAATTAATTATTACGAATGAATTAAAATATATCTTCTTACGGTTGGTCATGATGTATGCTCTGACACGTATGTTCTCCAACGTCTCCATCACATTCTTCACCAAACTCCAATATATTATTACCACACTGCAGGTACATGCCACAGCCATGTCATGCTATCACCAATCTCACTACACTATGAGAGAACCTACCTGAGATGTGGGATAGACAAACTCTAAATCAAACACGTCTCGCTTCGATATTCTTGATTGTTGCACCGTTGGTTGCACCTGTATGCCATAAGATGGAATCTATAACTCACACGTATGCATTCAAATATTTGTAGCATACCATAGTCCTTTGCCATCCTGTCTTGGTATAAACGAATGGGTTTCTCAGGTCTAAGACATATGCTACTTCTCCTAGTACATAACCTCTCATAGATGAGTTTAAGGCTTCGAAAGAACAGTGAGTAGATATCTAAAATAATACCAAACGGAAATAACAAATGTAAATCCAATTAATATAGAAGCTTATTGGACTTTTTAGACTGAACCTGTTATAGGTATAACTTTAATACTATATTCATATTGCTTCATTTTTTTTCTTTTCTCAATCAACAAATATTCTAACATACACTAAGATTTCCTGGTAGGCCGGTTGGACCAATTGGTCCAACAGGTCCTTGTGTCCCATTGGGTCCCTGATCTCCTTGTGGGCCTTGGATTCCTTGAATTCCTTGTATTCCAACAGTTCCATTGGGTCCCTGATTACCTATGCCTCCTTGTGGACCTGTATCACCAGTATCACCTCTCATTCCTGTGGGGCCCCTTAGACCAGGGAAACCTAAAGTGAAATTACACCAATACATATAACTTAAATGAACTGAAGCAAACAGGTCCTACGAATACAGATTACACAAATAATATTAAAAACAGTGGATCAGTCAAAATAATCAAGGAGTATGTGCTAAAATAAATGGCTAGGATAAAGCTTTACCAATTCCACTTATAACTTCCTATGTGAAATAATTACCAATCATTCATCAATACTGCTGGGTATAGCTATTTAAGGTGAGTACTTACACATAATTCAGTCAGTAAGTACTATACTTTAACCGATTAATGCCGAAGGACGCGAAAATGCGTCAATTAAGATAAATCGATAACCGCGGAGGACACGAAAATGTGTCAAAAATGCGTCTTCGTGTCCATTTCGCCCTACAGCTTTGTGGAGTCAAGGACGCCACCAATCACAATTGCAGACGATTCTATATTGTTGTAAGAATATTTTAGGCTTATAAAATACATAGACTGCCATAAGAAAATGTTGAGTAAATTTTGTCACAACAATAAGACTTCTTTCTGATAAAGTATAAATTGAAAATATATTTCATAAAATAATAAAGGTAACAGAATAATTTTTTAGAAACCAATATTACTTTAGCTATAACTGCTCATGATAAAACAAGTAGAAAGCTATCTTGGCAAGTGGAACACTGGCACTTCAGCATCCTAGTGATGAAGACGTTATTCTTGACCTGGCACAGCATGGCAGTGACAAGTATGGCAGTGACCAGGATGGCAGTAACTCTGATGGTGGTGACGAGGAGTTTGATGACAGCAAGAATGACTTCAGTACTGATGGGTGTAGTGACTGCAGTAGTTGCTAGATGATCAAGGACTCTGACGAGAGAATGGAATTGATGATTCTGAAAGGTAGCAATTTCTACAGGAATTTTAACCACATTCTTTATAACAATAAGTAAAAATAAATATGTGACAGGATCTGAGAAAACAGCCCACTTCGCGCAAAACATGAAGTTGAGATACAGGCAAAAACATCGAGTTGGGCATAGAAATTGAAATTTTTTTTATTTGTTCATACCAATCTAAAACCCTTTGCCTACCTTCTGACAAAATTTGAAGTGTCAACAACAAGTATTTCATGGCGAGCGTATCGTTAGAAATGCCGCACTCCTTTCTCTTGCGGTCTTTCAAACGCGTTTTTCTCAATTTTTCCGAAATAGCGTGGTAGAACAGGCGAAACTTTAACGGCTCATAACTCGAAAACTACTGATAGCCTGCTAATTATTTATGGCTCATTTTGAAGGAAATTTTAAGGAGTACATAGCAAATACAAAAATAAAATTTTGATGGAGTGCTCCAAGTGGGCTGTTTTCTCAGATCCTGCCACATATTGTTATACAACAGGTGAGACTGCAGGGAGCCCTCTGACATATACTTCTATTATGCTATGACCAGTTGCACTTGATAGTAAGATCACTAACTATTCTGTCAACAATGCAGCCTATCAGCACATCAAAAGTAAAGGCACCTTGGAGTACCAAACTGAATGCACTAAAATATTCTATCATTTATTTGTGATGTACCTGTTTTCATGCACAATAGCCATAAAAAGCTTCTCTGTTCACAAAATTTATAACAGATTGCTAAGTTCAAAATAAAACACACCCTAAATAAATATCCACAAATTCTTCCTGAATGTAAGACAGATGCGTGCAAAAACACTTTCTCTTACCTCTATGATCAAGTAGCAAACTGCTTCAGCCATGAAACCATACTTCCAACCTTACTAGTGTGCTTACTAAGAGCCTCAGTGTGACGCCATAAAGGTTTTTTCCAAACGGTGCGAGTACTTTGTTATTTTTCAGTCTGGAACAGCTCCTTAGCGTCGAATTTATGCTTTCCCAATAGCCTAGAGCGTACTCTATCGTTCGATAATACTGTCCCCAAGGCAATCTTCAAACGTTCGTCTTCTTTCTCTCGCTTAGTGTCACCCTCCCACCAACCAATCAATCCTCTGAGTCTCGCGTGCGCCCGTGACCGCATTACGTAAGGCGCAATTAAACATTTTATTCGCGCGTAATCGGTTAAAGCAAAAGTGTGAGGTTGATTCTTGGAATACTGAAATAGCAAACTACTTCTGAAGCTGTTCACATGTTATATAGCACACTATACTTTCCGGATTTCATACAGAGTTCTCCAAGCCAAAAACGAGCCTACATAATCCCCTCCCCCCCCACCCATGCATGTGACCGAGACATTACCTTTCTCTCCCTTCAGTCCCTTCAATCCATGGTCGCCTTGAATTCCCTTTTCTCCTGTCAATCCGCGACTGCTTTCATCTCCATTGTCACCTTGAAATCCTTTGACAAAAATTAGGAAACAAAATTTAAAAGCCACTATTCCAGAATACAATAGGTAAAAAAGATCACATGCATACCTTCTTCACCAATATCGCCTCTGCGTCCCTTTCCACCTGCTGGTCCTCTCACGCCAGAATCTCCTTTGTCACCTCTGTCACCTTCCCAGCCCATATCTCCCAGGTATCCTTTAGGACCAGGTTGTTCCACAACTATTGATAGATATAACACAACATAACACTAATATAAATATATCATATAACCACTTAATAATATTTTAAGTGCCGGAATGAGTTTCATAAACTACAAACCACCAGACCATCTGGTGATTATCTAGACTATCAGACATTATAGATAGCCTTCTGAGTTTGAATGAAATGTTCGTGTAGCCAAGAGCTAATTAAAAAAAAATTCCTCTGACCTCACTCTCCTTTTCATTATAGGGTCAGGTGGCTTTTACAGCAAGCTTTGTTGTAAAAAGCTATACACCAAAACATGTGCTGATGGCATGTGGAGCTTCTGTCCAATACATAGAAGAATTACTACCAACTTAGCAGAGCTACAAACACAAGTTACCAATCAGGATATCCCTTTAATTAGAATCATATTCAAATACCTATGTACCAATCTGGATGACTACTCGAATAACCAGATGTTCATTCCAGCACTAATATTCTTCAACATCAATTGGATCCATTACAACTCCCATACCTGATATTAGACCTGAACTGCCCTTTTCTCCTTTCACTCCTATATCTCCAGTGTTTCCCTGAAAAATAAATAGTTTCCATTAATGATGAACACTTCAATTGCTAAAAAATGCAATCATTTCATTTGCACAATTGTAAATAGAATAGAGAAAGTTATATAAAAGCAAAAAATTATTTCATAACTGAATTCTGTTATGCTAGTAATTTGCAATACCTCAGCTGTATTAAACCAGTATCACATGTGTAGTGACATATAATCACTTAATTATCTAGGGTCAGCTCAACTATAGAACTTTGATAATGGGAATTTTTTTGTTCAAATAGGGAATAAAGTATTATATCATGAGTATGGTATTTGCTGTTGTCATTCTTTCATTCAATAAATATCATGAAGACAAACTAAAATTAATTGCGTATTGCACATCATACAATAACACGAACAATAAAATAGTCACCATGTCTCCTTGAGCTCCATCCACGGCATCAGTTCCATTGCGTCCATCTAAGCCGCGAGCTCCCATTTCACCTCTAAGTCCCTGTGCTCCATTGGAACCACGGAATCCTGACATACCTTTCTCGCCTTTGAAACCCATTGGACCCTGATGGCCTCTTGGACCTACACTGCCTGGAATACCGTCTGTACCATTTCGTCCATCTAAAGCATTATCCACATCATTGAAGAATAACTTTGTGAATACATTTTGCATATAATTATTACCTATTCCATCGAAACCATCAGTGCCATTTCTTCCCATCTCTCCAATCTGTCCAATCATTCCTGGAGGTCCACTTCTTCCAATGTCTCCTTGAACTCCGTCAGGTCCAGCAAAGCCCGGAGGACCCCTTGGGCCAAAAGCACCCATGAATCCATGAGGTGCATCAGTTCCATTCAAGCCTGTGTCTCCAGGAACTCCAACTATACCAGCTGGACCAGTTTGACCACGCACTCCTCTATCACCCTATAATAGTTACACAATATATAGAATCTTAACAAATTTGTATATTATATTGAATTCACAAAAAGTGACATGAATAGTGGCCACGCTACATGTGTCACCCTTTACCAAAAAAGAAGAAGCAACAACAGGCATTAAAAGTTATTTAATTAGTATCACAAAAGTTGAAACAACAACAAAAATAACCACAACAACAACAATCTGAACCAATGAACAAGCATGTGGAGTGACAGGGTACATATAACAATAATCGCAATATTAAGTGTTAACAAAATGTGTCTCTTTTTTGTTTTTTAGGGGCGGTGGTCAGTCTCACCTGTCTTCCTTTAGCTCCTGGTGGACCAACCCGTCCATTTGTTCCCACAGTTCCTTTATCTCCTTGGATTCCTGGAGTTCCATCAATGCCAGCGTCACCTTTCATACCCTTTTCACCTTTGGGACCACTTTCTCCATCATCACCTATTAAATATAAACCAAGCATGTAGACTTTACGAATGTTTTTATCTTTGATGCTCTTTACCAATTAATCCTGATACGCCTTGATTCCCTTGTAATCCTTGCATGCCTCTCGGTCCTCTATCGCCATCTAGCCCCATAGGACCTCGTACTCCTGTTGTTCCCATTACCCCTACGGTTCCAGCTTCACCCTGTACCAAAATGAAAAAAAATCTATATGATAACATGCTTTTATGCATAAATGTATCATCTTCTTGTATTTATGTTAATCAGCTAGCTCTTTTTTTTTAATCCAACTTTTTACACTTTGGTCACTAATTTGGAAAATGTCAACTTACCTTGATCCCTTCAGCTCCCTAAGCAACAAACAAAGAAGTACAAATAAATAATCAGTAAAATATGAATGTATTACAGTCACTTAACTACTACAACTACTACTACTACTACTACTACTACACACATACACATAAAGGTTGCATCATGAGGTGAAATAGGTACAGAATTTACACAGTTGACGGCCGAAACCTGACAATAGTGTATATCCCATGCTGACTGATCAAAATGGTATAACACACTTATACTTATTGGCTCTAGGCTCTAAGAAACAGAATCCTCTATTCACTTTCAGGATAAAAAAAAATTACCAAGAACCGAGCAATCGATTAGACAATTTGAACTTACTGTGATACTAACATAATAATAATATTCAACCAAAAATGTATTAACTAATTTTTAGCTCTTTATTTATAGGATTTAAGATATAAGTGACATACCATAGCTCCTTTGTTTCCTGTCATGCCTTGAACACCTTTTACTCCTTTTTCTCCCTATAAAAGATAGTTCATATATTTTAATCAACTCAAGTGTTGTCTAATACATACCTTGAAGCCATTGTTGCCACGGAATCCTGGTAAACCCTTTTCACCTTTCATTCCAATTAGACCCTTTTCTCCCTGATATAAATAAAACACAACAAACAATTAAACAATAAGCAATTGCCTAGTATAAGAAACTCAACTTAAGTTTTGGCAAGTCTCGGCTCACAGCAAATTGAATAAGTTATGATCACAATTACTATTAGTAATTACACTGGGCCCATACCAAGTTATTAGCCTTAATTTCTACTATTAGATATGATTTCTGTCAAGGCATATTGAGTATTACTTGTATGAGGACAGAGTAATATTGGATAAAAGAGGCCAACTAGTAACTACAAGAAAGAGCAATCTTTTCCTCTAGCTTTATCTACTAATTGTTTCTACTTCAAGAGCATCTTTTCACTATTTTGTTGCACAGAAATGTTGATTCCACAAAAAAATTATTACTATACTAGAAACCACAATTAGAACCAACAACAAATTTAAGCTAAACTAATACTTATTCTAGTAACTCAATCGGATAAAAAACAACAAACAACAACAACATCAATACAACTGGGTGCAAGTCATGTTATAAAACTTACCATCGGTCCAGTCATTCCAATTTCTCCTTTGTTACCCTAATAATACATGCATTGAACGTAATTTCAGATAATCTATGTTCTTCCTAACGAAATCCTAACATTACGAAAGTAGTCTCACCTTTAATCCATCGATACCTGGATTTCCCTGAGGGCCACGAGTGCCTTGACTACCAATCAGTCCTTTCACTCCCTAATCAATACCATATTAAACTATAATTAAAACTGATGTAAGCTATGAACCATTACTGCTTGGGACAGTAAAATATCTATTATTTGACATCTACTTCATTCTGTAACTTTGTACGATACATGTGCTAAAAGTAAGCTTAGCGGATAGAAGTAATTGTTAATTGTAACTAGTGGTGTGCTTCAGCACAAAGGTGAGCAATGTAGTATGGCTTTAAAGTTAATTATGAGCTACAGCCCTTGGCATAATTTCAATAGTTGTTGAAATTGAAATGAGCTAATTTGAATTATGCATTTAACGACGATGAAGAGAAATAGTGCTTTTAGGTCTGCTATGCTTTTATATATAAAAATAAGTTCAGGCGTTTAGGTCTGATCCAATAAAATATTGTTTTCAAGACCTGCAACTCACAGTTTGGTAGATCCATTTCCGATATTTTATCAAGACGCTTTACCAACTTACATAATTAGTGGCACGGGCAATAAGGGGTCGCACGTACATTATAAACAAGAAAAAAATGAATAATCACTACGGAATCTCAATTGTGTAACCCCTGTAAGTGTCTCGCTTGCCTATAACAATAGAATATTAGATAGGAAAGCAAGAACTGAAAGTATTCTCACATTTATTTTGCAAATACTCTACTAAAACAGTTATTGTGAACTAGTACCAAATATGCAATACAATTCTTGGGACAAATATAACAACTAAAGTCTTTGCAGTATAGCACCACCAAATATTCAAGTTGCGTACTGACCAACCTTGTCCCCAGTGAATCCAGTTCTACCTCTATTTCCTTTAGCCCCAGGAATTCCATTCAAACCCTTTAATCAAGATAAATACCATACATATCAATAAATAAATAAATAAATAAACTCACACATCATATCATATGTACATTTTTTCGAAATAATTTGAAAACTTACTGGAGGTCCTGTAACTCCAATACTTCCTTGATTTCCGGGGATACCATCAGTACCGTTTCGTCCAGCTGTTCCCTAATAGAGAAGTAACACAGCCATAAGCAACAAAAATGGAGACAACAGCAGTGGTCTCACCCGTTGACCTATGACACCACTGGCTCCATGAAGACCGGGACTACCTTCAGTTCCATTGATTCCTGTGTCACCCTACACAGAGCCAGTAACATTATTACAGCATTCATAAGAAAATATAATAATAATTATAATAAAGTGTAGTATACTTAACACCAATGAGGCTTTATTAGTATGAGTAGAATTAGAGATATACATATAAAACATATAGTAAAGCAAGCATGTGTTCACTTTTGATGGTCATAAAGTTGTATGTATGTATGTATGTATGTATATATGTATGAATGTGTGTGTGTATGTATGTATGTATGTATGTATGATCAACTAACTCTTCCATAGGTGTGTTTTCATCAAAAGATTAATGTTCCAGTATTAAACTAGACATACACACTTATCTCTTTCACTGACCCTCAATCCTGTGGATCCACTTCTTCCTCTATTTCCCTTAGTTCCTATGAGTCCCATGTCTCCCTAAAGTTAAGTTTCCGACATTTAATAAAACAGTACATGCGAATGTAGTCCTGTTATCGCACCTGTGGTCCAGTCATTCCTTTAATGCCTTTGAAACCTTTCACTTCTTTAAAGCCTTTACTTCCCTTTTGTCCTTTTTCTCCTTTAGTGCCATTGTTTGCTGTTTCTCCCTGGACGCCTTCTTCACCCTAAATATCACCAATGACAGTTTGGTTTAATTAAGATTCAATTTTTTTAAATTATTTCAGATGCAAATTTAGTTCTTTCCTTTACTTGTTGCAAATATTTAAATATAACAAATAAAATATAATTACCTTATCACCTCTTTCTCCATCAAAACCAGCAACACCCTGCTCTCCTTTCTGACCAATCGCACCCTACAAAAGACACAATCCACATCAATGACATAACATTGTCATTATAAACAGTATAGTACATACTCTATTGCCATTTGGCCCAGATAGACCATGAAGTCCTGGAATACCATCTATACCATCTCTTCCAGGTATACCCTGTTAAAATTACAAAAAAATAATGGTAAATAGGATATCATAACAGAGTCACTTATTTACATACCGGATGACCAACTTGACCTTGAACTCCAGGAGTGCCATCTAAGCCATTAGTACCATTCCTTCCATCCATTGCTGGTATACCCTACAGGCATATGTAAACACAACGATGTTTAATTTCTACAACTACTCTTATTATTATTATACAGCCACGAATTAATGAGTTAGTATAAAAATTAAAAAAAATTATGTGATATAACAACCATAACAAGCAAAAATAGCACAGATTAATTAACTTTCACGCTCAGTAGTTATTAGTTCACTATTTCAACAAGTACGCTAAAGGCACTCAAATGAACAATTAGTATGCCAGCACAATTTTCATCTGTCTTTGAGAATGCTCACTATTTAATAATAGTAGCTATAACTAAACATTCAATGCCTAAGAGCTAAAAAACAGTACATCTCATTACGGTGAAGCAGCTTGAAAAATACCTGGCAAATTAAAAAGACTTAAATTGTCCAGTACTACAGCTTGATATCAATTTTGTTGTTATCACCACTGACTGCGTGATGACTGACTAAATGAGTATATAACCCTATCATGCAACCATGCTGAGTATAATAAGACAACAATTGTTTACTTACATTTAGTCCAGCAAATCCCTTTTCTCCTTTTTGACCTTCTTGTCCAGGCAATCCTGTCATTCCTAGTGGTCCAACATTCCCCTGTTGAAGATAAAAGATAGACATAAAGTCACGGTTGTACATTAACTAATTAAAATCTTGGACGATAATCCAGTTTACCATTATCACAAGGAAAAATATATATTAATTTCAATTATTTCCATACAATTATGTATATAGAAAGATACGAGCAATGTTCAAGATTTTGGTCATTAATTAGAATTATACTGCTGAATTTATTTAAATGTTGTCTTTGTTAATTCATATCTAGGCTACTATCAATATAGTAGTAGTTTCAATGGATACTAGTAACAATAAGTACATCTCTATTGGCCAGACTTTATCAAGTGTGCAAGACATGACATACTTAAGTTGTCTTGCACACTTGATAAAGTCTGGCCAATAGAAATGGACTTAATTGTTAACTCATATCTATTGATACTAATAAGATAATGAGACTTCTCAATACGATTCAGTCTCAGTTTAACTGGAGATAAAATAAATAATTATTATAGCTATACGTACTTAAAGTAACTCACTCTTCACTGATGAGTCTGAATACATACCTTCATCCCAGGCAAGCCACTCCTTCCTTGCTGACCTTGCTCACCCAGGGGGGCAGCTTGACCCATTGGACCCTGTCAATCATACAATGGAAAGAGAGGGGAAAGCACAAAACAAGCAACAACAAACAAACAAATTAAACAACAGACGAAAAATCAACATCAACAAAATGTCATCAGCTACGAACTCGTTATCTTAATGACCAATTTCTTACTCTAATTCCAGGTGAACCAGTAATGCCCATGAGACCTTTTTCCCCCTTGTTTCCTTTTGCACCCTAATATGAATCATAACCAAGTAGGTAACATTTGACTCAACAATCGTAAAAAAAAAAAAAAAGCTAAGTTAAAAAGAGTAAGATAGCTAGATTGAAAAAAAAAAGTTTTCGAAAAAACAAATTTACATAAAAAATTGAGTTTAATAAGAATGCATAAGAGAACATGGCATGCAATGAAATCCACCAAGTGAGTCATTTATACAATAAAAATGATTAAAATACATACGTCTTCTCCAGCGACACCTGGGGGACCCGAATCTCCAACATTTCCCACACTTCCTGTATCTCCCATTGGACCCTATATATAAATAGTAAATAAAAACCTTAAAATTACTTTGTAATGGCAAAAAAAAAAAAATTAAATAAATTAAAAAAAACAACAAACAGTGGACTGCAAGATGACTTTTTTCTTTTCAGAGGTGTAAATGGTGACTTTAGTGTGTTGTTAAATACTACTTAAGTTAGTAAATTTCAACTTTCAGTGTACAGTCAAAAGGGAAAACATTTTGATTTTCAGTGAGTAGCTAAGTAAACTTTATACTTCAGTCTTAAGAAACTAGAGATGAAAAAACTATACAATCAATGCTAAGGCATGTAGCTCATAGTTTGCTCTACTTCTTCTAATCATAAAATAAAAGGTTTTTAAGAATAAAAAGAAATTAGGAAATCCTTATTGTATGAAATATAGCTGGGCTAGTGTGCTTGTCATTTAAGCTGAAGCACACAGCTAGTTATTTTGTTAGACTAGCATGCTTTATGTGCATATACATGTATGCTTAATACAGCGCTATAATTACCACCATTTTGTTATAAATTATGTAGAATATGAATTGATTATAGAACATATTGCATTGTAAAAGTAATATAACATACTGTCATTCCAACAGGGCCAAAATCTCCAGGGTCTCCCCTAAATCCTTTGAGTCCAATCATACCCTACAATAAATGATAATATGAGCACAATCATTAACATTTATGTGAAATAATTTGATATTCCAACATACGTCATCACCAGGTGGACCAATTAGCCCTGGATCTCCCTTTGCTCCCTTAGTTCCTTGCATGCCTCTGTATCCTTTAGGACCCAATGGACCTTCCAAGCCATGACCTCCAATTTCTCCTTTTCCACCTGTTGTCCCCATAGACCCCTAAAATTGAACAAGATTTCTAAGTTTGTACATGGATCTATTTCTTTAAGCCATTCTTAATAGACTAATTATACTTGAAACAACGAGAAAACATCATTAAAAATATTGAGAAGGTATTAAAATGATTATTAAACAATAATTATTGAGAGCACAGACATGGGCATAATGCGATATGAATTGTTTAATTTCAAAATCATTCAAACTATAACAAATTCATATTGCTGCATTACGATATCCAATAGAAGCATAATTAATACATAATTTATTTTAGCTTCATCAACTCACATTCTTTCCTGGAACCCCTGCTCCTCCAGTGTCTCCTTTACTTCCTTGCAGGCCCATGAGACCTGGCTCTCCCTAAATGGATAAATATACCACTATTCATTACAGACATACCACACTTCAATCCATAGTTAGTAGCAATACTTAATAGTGAAATTTGTATAAAATAAAAAAAATAATAAAAAAATAAAAAATTACACAACAGACCATTATTCCAGGAGGTCCTGTACTGCCATCAGCTCCATCAGTACCGTTCATGCCCATTTGGCCTTTCTCCCCCTAGTTCAACATTGTACATAATAACCTTAGTAAATAAATCCCAAGTGTTTCAAATAAGAAAAATGAACTATATTTTAAGTGAATAATGATAAATCCATCTATAAAACACTTATTACTATAGAATTACTATCATACCTGAAGACCAGGAGGCCCCCTTATACCTGGTGGACCAGGCATTGCATCATCTCCAACTCCACCTTTGATGCCCTATGAATAAATAAAACAGATGTCATATTTAATTACGTCTAGAAATATCTTCACCATTTAACATACTGCAATCGTATCTCCAGTTACCAGGCTTCAAAAGGATCGTATATTTTTTAGAATAATTCAAATTAATTAGCATACAATTATATTTCCACTAATTAAATCTATTCACATGAGCTTATAATTTTAAAGCATACTTTTAGCTTTATAAATACATATTTTAAGCTATGCAGCTAAACTCTAAATTGATTGTCAATTCAGCGATCAATTGCAATTCTTACTTTCTTTCCAGGTTGACCACGTAATCCTCTCCCACCCTTCACACCTTTACTGCCAATATCTCCGACTTCACCCTATTGGAAAAAAAAAATTAATTCGCATTAATAATGGCACAGCCAGCCATGTGTCATGAACTTACATCTAGTCCAGGCTCGCCATCAAATCCAGGAGAGCCTGTAGGTCCTTTCATTCCAGGCATGCCCTGCACAAGAAAGTATTCATGTATGCTTACTTTATATGAATATATGTGACCGTCTACAGGAAAACCGGGCACAACGCGGCACCCTTCGAACATTTTTTTTGCACTGACAGAGTTGTCGGCGTCCAGATATTGAGCTCTCCAAGTTTTATCGTCGTAGCTTAAGTCGTTCCCACTATAATAGACCTAACCGTTCCCTTCCGTTGGCTTAAAACAATACATTTTTAAGAAATCGATCGATCTTTTCTCGATATTTACGCACACCGCGTTGTGCCCGGTTTTCCTGTAGACGGTCACATATAATACACTGTATATTACGTATAATTATACAATAGACACTTTGTCCAACATAAAATATAATCAATGAATCCAAATTTGCCCCATAACCAGACCAGCATAATTTAAAATTTTACTTGTAAAAAATCATTCAATGCATACATGCATGAAGCGATAGCAAATGCATACAAATATCTGTTTCCTAATGCAAACAAATGATATTCTGCTAATTCACATTTTTTTAATCATCCTTGGTAAAAACCATAGAATATTTTCATTGCTATTCTTATTCCTTGTTGAAATTTATCTCAGAACTAAATTACATGTAAGGATGGCACTTATTACAATTATCACTTCCATTACCATTGCTCCTTTTGGCCCCATAAATCCGCCTTGCCCATTTCCTCCAGAAGTACCCATCAGACCTTGTAGTCCTTGATTACCCTAGATATAACGTTAAAAAGTAATAATGAAAAATACTATAAAATGGCATCGAGCTTCAACTACTTGTACCTTCAATCCAATAGAGCCATTCATGCCATTTAAGCCAGCAAATCCTTGAAGACCTTTAATACCTTTTCCTCCCTAAATAAACATCACGATTATAAGCTCAATACAAAACACAGTTGAGTTCGTCAGTGTCCTAACCTTTACTCCTTTCTCTCCTGTCTGCCCAACTTCGCCAGTGTCTCCCATTGCACCTCTATCTCCCTTGCAAATCACACGTGATAATAATTAGTACGAATAAATTACAATTCTTAAGATAAATGAATGTGCTAGTTTTTATCTTTTACCTTCCCTCCTACAGGGCCCAATAATCCGGGAGGACCTGGAGGTCCAGCTGGACCAGTCCCTCCAATAAATCCATCATCCCCCTGAGCAATAACATAATTAGATAATTAAGCAAAGTAAGTAAAGCTTATACTAATTAGTTTGGGATATATAAGTACGTGTGTGTATGTCTTCTACTCAATTAGTGTAGGCATACGTGTACTTTTTCTACTATTGTGTGGAATGTGTTACAAACTTCCTCAGCAACCTTTTATTAGTAGAACACAGTAAGAACAACCCGCCAAAATTATACAGCTATGAAGTTAAGGGGGTTAAAAATGAGTGAGCTGCTTAAACAGCATAAAACTGGCAAAGAGACACAAAAAATCAGAAACAACATGGCTGGCCTTGAAGAAGAGTTAAAAAAAAAGCTTCTACTGTAGAAATAAAATGTGTAGTAGCTATTTATATCAAAATTATATTAAATAATTTACAATAATATATAACTAGTTTTAGTTTTAGCCTACCCCCTTGCTCGCTTCGCTATCTTCAATGTGAGCCATTTTCTAGTATACATAACTAGTCCTCAAAGTCACAGTTGCACTAGCAGAATAGGTCAGGCTAATTAATCTTCCAATTACGTTTACATAATGTATTTTCCATATAGAAGTTCTGTATACCATTAACTTTACCTTCAATCCTGTTTCCCCACGAAATCCAGGTTCTCCTTTCTCACCTTTAGGACCTGTCTCTCCTTTAGAACCGTTCACTCCAGGAGGACCAATGGGACCCTAGAAAAGTCAATGAATTCTGAATATAAGCATGGATAAGTGGGCAGGATGACATGTAACAAACGTGTGCTAAAAGCATGCATAAATTTGAATGATGAAGTGAGAAAAAAAATGTGTGCACTATAAGAACAAATATATTGTTCACAATTAAATTCTTTACTTGGTAAAGACAATATAAATAAAATTAATCTTGTAAATAGATACAGTGGTAAATTGCATACGTAGCAAATTAAACACATAAACTACAACAACATCAACCATTCAAACTATAACTTACAGTTTGTCCAGGTCTCCCCCTGCGACCACCTACTCCATTTTCTCCCTTGACGCCCACAGGGCCGGTAGTTCCCTTAACACAATACAGATTAATATATGTGTAATATAACAGAAATGTCAGAATATCAGTCAGTGGCTCAAAAAATTAGAGTAATAAGAACTTTGGTGTGTATAAAAGACTTACATTAATTCCAGGTAAGCCTACATCTCCTGTTGTACCGTTCATTCCTTTTTCACCAGTCAAACCCTACATTTCATTTACCAGCAAAAATTAAAAAAAAATTTCTTAATTTTAGTATGTACGCATCTGAACTTACTCTCATGCCATTACTTCCTTTATCTCCTTGAATGCCTGGCAGTCCAGTATCTCCAGTCATTCCTATTACACCCTATAGTTTTAACAAATGATAGGGCTTATACTTTTGAGACATGGGCTAGCTCGTAGTTGCCAAATTAATATTGTCATCACTGACAATGACTGCTATCTAATCTACCATCATATACTAGAATATCCGTGTATCTGTGTATCTGAATAAAAATTTACGAATAATATATATTTACGTGCTGTACCTATGTCACATGGGTGAGCTATTGGCAACACGAGCAGGGATGCATCTGCTATTTTGACTCTATGATAAGGTATTTTAGAATATTTGTTGTGGATACGATTGATTTCCGAGAAACACAAGGAATGTAAAAATATAGAGCAAATTTACCGGCATCAAAGTTAAGTTAAGGTAAACAATTGCACATGAACAATCTAATAACTTGAATTTTAGATAAAGTCGGATACAAATTTGTTGTTGTAATTATTATTGAAAGATATGCCGAATGACAGAAACTGAACAGGAATATTAGTTATATAGAATATTATATGTATTTGTTAAATGTCACTATCAGATCCTCACATAAAAACATTAGTACCATTGAGAACTATTTAATTCTTGTGACTTCACTGTGGGTTAGTCGTAAGTATTTTGTTATACTATAAGTAAGAAAGGACTAGTCAGAAGGACAAAAATATGAATGATGTAAGTTATTACTACTACTAAAGTGGCCGTGCATCATAAAATTACCATTCTGCCACTTCTTCCTTTGAGTCCCTGCATTCCTTTGTACCCAGTTGGCCCAGTAATGTTAATACCCTGCAATGATAAAATTATAGTATCCATTAACATGTAAAAATACTCCCTTTATTCTTTATAGGTCCTTAATTAATATTGCAGAACTAAACATTTTGATTGACTAGCAATTAAATTAAACTATTCCAGGCACTGCTACACAGTTGGCAAGCATTCTGAGTTTCCCCATTCATATCTATGCAAAACCACATTCCAAACAAACATTATTTCATGTTATGGTAACTTTTCTCAAAATCTAAAAAAATTAAAACAGTACTAGACCATTGTATACATATAATATATTAAATGGAATCCAACTTACATGTATATTTTGAACAAGCAATAATTCATACTATTGTATTGCAATAAAGGAGTGCAATACATTAAAGATTTTACTTCAGTAATTTACTACCATAACTACTACTATAATTAACAGGACCTTACCATCACTCCTTGGTCTCCGATATCGCCATTGTCTCCAAGATTACCAAGTGCTCCTGTAATTCCCTACACCACAAATATTAACAACTCGGTAACCATGGGAATATGGATATTTAGCTATCCTTCTCTTTTCATGACTTTTCTAGTGCTATAAATAAACTATTGAATAGTTCCAACTGTGATCCTTGACTACATAAATTACTTGATAAAATGAAAAAGTTTATTGTTGTATTTTTATTAAAAGCTAGAAGAATTCAAAAAATTAACACATCGACAACATTTACTTTATTTGTGAGTTAGATGTAAGTTCTTAAGTTACAGTCTTTATGGCTCTCGTCCCATAACTATAAACCAATTCCTTCTCAGTTTACAGTATAGACTTGACTCATATATGTATACAGTGGTAACATTGTATTGAATATTTCTCATGCCACTTGCTATATTTAGTGCCAGTACAACAACCCACATGGCCATCATTGTAATCACTACAGTATGTTGATTTTTCACTCAGTATTCTTTATTTTAGTGGTATGTTAGTACAACGGCAACTGAACTAGTTTAGTTGTAATTCACAACAAGTATGCATAGAATTGACACTGTTAACAAGAGCAACAATACGATCATTACCTGATGTTCTATTTATACTATTAAAGTCCAGAAAATGGCTACCCAAGAAGCCATCAAAAAAATTAATAGCTGAAAATGTACTTAATTGCACAGCCTAAATTTACTTTTCTGAGAAAATCTTCCAAATAAACTTTAGGTTGGTATTTACAGTATGTACAGTTTTTCTAGCTAAAAAAGATAAAGAACATTGTCAAATAAGCTGGTGACGTGGGATTAATCACACCTGGAAACTCGGTAACTGTAAGAAGCATTCTGGAAAAATTGACATAATTAGACGCTAATGCAAGAAAAGGGTCACATGTGCTATATACGCAAGTGTAGTGAAACCTCTAATTGAGTTACAACAGAGAGTATCTCACTTACTCAGTTATCATCCTCCCTTAAATGTATATAAAAAAAAATTATTTTTCAATATTCAATGTTGAACACCCAAAAGACTATTACCAAATTCGGTATGATGTCTTAAATTAAGAAAGCACACTTGTTTAATAAAAACATCCTAACCTTGTGATCCCAAATCATTAGGACTACCTCTATTCATATTTAAAAAAATCCGTTTTTTTAATTTTGTATTAAATTATAACTAAGGATATAAGAATTAGTTCGATAACATTTGTGACCGGATTTGGGAAAATCCGCCTAAACGCGGCAAAAATTTTTTTTCAGTATCACCGGGTAAAGCCTTATGGGTTGATTTTTTTCGAAAAAATTTTTATGGCAGAAATGGATAGACACCAGTTAGCTCTAGCTTATGACGCAGTTGTAAGCTCTGGCGTGCTCTAGAACTCACACTAGGAGGCTAGAAACACTAGCCGGTTGGACTCGTGTACGGAGAGTTGCTAAGAAATTATTGGCGGGCTTTTCACTAACAGCCGGGAAAAAACTATAGCTAACTAATTCACTTGCTATTCTACATAATTCACGTACTCACCAATTTCTCGTCATCATAGTTTCTTAAGGAGCCCTGCTTTAAGCCTTTTAGACTTCTTTCAATCCGCCTGTAACCGATTTATTTCTTAGTGTCCCGGAGACACGCAGTAATAGTATACGGACACAAGGCACGCCCCCTGACCTTAGCAACGCCTTTACCGGGCATTTTTTCGAAATCAGCAATAATAAGTTTAGCAAAAATACTGAAGTGTTGTAGTGCGTAGGGCGAAGACGGCTTGTGCTACAGCTTCCAAATTAGGAGGAAGGCATCCCAAGGCCCCGTGCAGCCTACTGGTAGAATAAATTAGAAAACTTTAGATGCCGCGTTTAGCCGGGTTTTCACAAATCCGGTCACATTTGCTGAAAATAATTGAAATAAGCACTACTCTTCAAGTTATATAGAAACCACTTAACTGACCCATGATGTTAACCTTTTCTTCGGTGAATATACATGCTTCAGTTTATTAAACATTATAAATCATCTATTGATCCTTTCCTATACATGTATATCAGAAAACACTTTCAATGTTGTTGATAAAGATCACAAACGCTGCTCCATGTTCGTATAACTCAGTCAACTCCCAAGTTCATATCAGATGGGATGAAATGATGCATTCACCCACAAACCTTGCATTATTTTACTTAAACTTATTCTTACAATGTGACAGTATTCCTCTGCTCAACTAGAATCTACGCAATGCTCTGTGGTAGATTTCATGCGATGTTCCATTAATACCAGCCGTCTCCAGATATCAGACGCGCACACTACAGTAAAGTACCCGGTGATGTTTCAGTGCGATAACTCCACAACTTGTAGGTGCATGGGAAATCCAGAATGGACTGCTTAATCAACTAGACAGCCAAGCAGAAACTTTTAAAGGCGTATTTAGGGGGGCTTTTTTCCCTCCTAGAAATGGTTTTGCCCTCCAGAAAATTTCATAACTTATTTATCCTTGCTTTATTGGGAATAATTGTGCTTCAGTTTATGAAACACCATTATAGATCCTTTGTCTTTCAATCTAAATACTTAATACACTTTCAATATATTACTGATGTGCACCTTTTTAATAAAAAGGAGTTGCTCCATGTATAACAATCAAGCATAAGTTTAGTTCTCAGATAGTTACGAAATGATGCTTTCGCTCATAAAACTTGGCAACATTCTACTTATTATATTTTATATAACGTTCAAGTACTCATCAGCTCAACTAGAATCTACACAATGCTCTGTCACAGATTCCATGCAATGCTCAGTCAACACCAGCTGTCTTCAGATATCAGACATGCCCACTATATTAAAGTGCCCGGTTATGTTTCAGTGCGATAACTCTACAACTTGTAGGTGTACGGGATATCCAGAATGGATTATTGCCTGTAACGAAAACCTACTAACTGCAAGAGCCGTAGATTGTAGCTGTGTCATGTACGACAGCCGAAGAATCGATATCGTGGCAGGATATTGCTTGGCACAGTGTGGAAGTAAGAGAAAAAGAAGTGCAGATGATGAAGCTTATTATGACCTTCCACAAAATGTTCATTCTTTGAATTCAACAGCATGCAAACAGTGGAATAGGCAAGGGTTGCTTTGTGGGCAGTGTAAAAAAGGATTTTACCCTCAACCATATTCCTACAGTTATAAGTGCCTGAGTGAACACTACTGCAAAGGAAAGGATGGTGTATGGAAGTATCTTTTAGTAGCATATGGCCCTTTGACGGTGTTCTACTTTACGATAATATTACTCCGAGTGAATGTGACGTCTTCATACTTATTACCTTTCGCCATCTTTGGTCAAACCTTAACATCGCCATACATCCTCCGGCCAATCATATACTTGGCAAGCCAAAATACAGTAGCAAGTGTATCAGTTAATGTTCTCACTATTCTGTATGCCGTATGGTCCCTGGACTTCAACAGGAATGCTTATTCCATTTGTCTGAAGCTAGACCCTCTGACTGTAATAGCACTAGAATATGGCATTGCATTGTACCCGCTTCTCCTACATTATGTAACGTATCGACTGATAAAGTTGCACGATCGACGCATACCGATACTAGTGAGATTATGGAGACCGATAAAAATTGTGCTGTCCGTCTTTCTTGAGAATGTGGACAGCAGGACAACTGTGATCGATGCATTTGCTACTTTCTTTTTATTGTCTTACAGCAAAATCCTCACAATTTCCTTCACACTCCTCGTACCTGCCAAGCTGTACAGTATCTACTCGAGAGAATACCGTCTAGTGCTATTTAACGACGGAGCTAAAGATTATCTTAAAAAAGAGCATCTGCCTTACGCTATTGTAGCAATTATATTGTGTGTCACACTTAACATTACTCCCTTCATAATGCTTTTAATTTTTCACACCAAGCACTTCCAGAAGTTATTGACATACTTTTCCTGCAAGTGCTTGGCTGTCAGAGCTATCATGGACACACTTCAGAGCTGCTACAAGGACGGAACTGAACGGGGCACAAGAGATTGCAGGTGGTTCTCGGCTGCTTTTCCCGCATACTGGATTGTTACTTATTTTGTCTATGCCATAACCCAAGACGTAATGGGATACATATACGCAATTATCGTATGCGTCGTCTTTACGTTAACTACTGCTATTGTTCAACCATACAATAAGAAGCACCAACACTTGCTGTATATGCACTATGCTTTATTTTCTTTATTGACGACTTTTTTTTTGCTATTGGTATCTATCTCACTGGACCTATTAGAAGAATACAATCTCTTCACAAAAATACTAATTATTGTTTTATTCGTCATTGCAAGTCTACCACAAGTCCTTCTGATGGCCTACACAATACGCTGGTTCTATATTCACTGCAAAAGGAAGGTGAAATTTCACTGTTAGCCGCAAGATATTATTGACTTTTGTATTCCTTATTCAACATTTTGTAAATACGGTAGGTAGAATATAAAATACATTTTTAACAGTTAGCTTGTCAGCAGTCATACACTAGTTTTCTAGGAACAAAACTACTCAATGATAACAAAAAACTTTAACTTTAGTAAACAAAAAAAAATTAACTTTCCTTCTTTTATTTTTTTTTAATGAGAATGATCTTTATTACTGGTAAGAAGCATCACAGACATGTCAAAATGCTAAGTAATAGATGTGCTGATAAGGCAAACAATTGGCATTGCCTTTTGAAAGTTATGAGTGAACTCCATTATCTTGTGAGACCGGCTTGTGTAACAAGATGCAACAATAAGGAAAGTGATTTCACTCTGGGATAACTGTGGTCCACCAGAGGATGAGCAGAGGGATGCTTAATGTCCAGGGCCGACGGGAGAGTGGAGCCTAATGCTGCCCTCCAGAGATGTGAATTGATCAGAGTACATCACCAAATGACAATAAGTCATGACCAGACAGAGTCGCAGGCAGAACTTGCTCAGAACAGCAGTCCAGTTCGCTGGCTGACCAAATGAGTGAGGACAAGATGATAAGTGAGATTAATGACCAATACCCCCCCATAGAAGAAGACGAGATCTGAATGCTATAGGAGGAGTAGAGAAAGCTGGCCAAAAAGGCGTTTACACCATACTTTCGAATGCTGAATAAAGGGAGATTTGTACCAGGATGCCCGAACCAGAATGGCCCTTTACTGATGTCCATGAGTTGACTGTGTATTCAAGATGGCGGAGCCTAGATACGACGGTAACTAAGAAGCTAAGCAGGTAGACGGGGAACTACAAATCATCCACGCCCTAATGCTGGATGTCTCTGCCCTGCCTACAGAACCAGGAGTTGAAGACACTCACTGCTAAGGGAGGCTGCGGTGGATGCTGTGAGGCAACACAGAGGGCCATGTCTCCAAGATTAGGATGAAAAGAATCCTGAAGGCTTGCAACACTGGTGTGAAGGATTTAGCACACAATATGGAACGTTCTTTGAGGCCTTTACCAATATTTTGACCCTCAAATCAAAACGAAGATGATGGAGAGGGCAGAGAGCATAAAACTCCTTAAAAAGAGCCACGACACTCGAAGTAGTGCCTCCTAATTATTTTTTCAAAACAACCGCTCCTCGAATGTCCAGAGAGGAGCTAACCCTACTGGGGATGCAGAGCACCACACCATGGCATCACCTTCAGGCAAAGAGAGACCATTACCACCAAAAAAACCCTCCCGGTGACAGAATGGATTACAGAGACTCCACATCATGCAAATAATGCCACTAATAATATGTCGATAATTTTTTTTATCCGATCTAAAACCTGGGTGCAAAACATCACCAGACAGTGAAAGGACAGTTAGTCTCTTTAGAGGTAAGGGAAATAGTGTGGATGGTGCAAACCACTCATTCTGTGCCAGAGGAGGAACTGCTCTCTTCTTAGACAACTGGTAAGCAATCACATCAGATGCATGGGTCCCAAACACAGTTTGGGGTCTTGAAATGGGTTTCTTCAGATATCCAGTACAAAATAAAGATCACACCCCTATCAAACGTCATTTGCATAGAAAAGGAGGAAGTATCGGCCCTCCTATCAAAAGGAGCCATAATACCAGTATACCCTGCAGAGGCTAGGGATAGTTTCTGTGAAGTCATGGATCGTATTTGAGGTTCACTTATACAACTGTTGCATAATACAATTTACACAGACACTCTAAAAATTGAAGTATTCTTGGCACTTTCCTGAGATGAAATAATTTATTTCTGATATAATAGAATATAATTATACAGAAGTTATCATCTGCTGACTATGAATGAAGTTATGGTACTACCTACGTATATACACAGTCAAGCCTGCTACTGATAGCATGAGTGAACGATCCTTCAGTGCCTTGAGAAGAATTTAATTTATTATTCGTTCAACAATTGGTCCAGACAGATAAGATTAACTCATGATTATTCACAAGAATTTAACTGATAAAATAATTATACCAGAATTTTTTATTGGATTCTTGAGCACAGGTGAACACAGCAATTAGTACTTGGAGATTTAAAATAATATATATATATATATATATATAAATATAAATATATATATATTTTTTAATTTACTGTCGTTGACACTTATCATGGTATTGCACTATAAAAAATGAACATAATCTATATAAAACTTAGCTAGCCAGTACAAATTACAACTGTTCTAATAGTAGCTAATGAATATATACATCCACTGACTACATCAGCTTCCTGTCCATCTCAACGACACTCACTTCCTGTCCTGACCACTTAAAATTAGTGAAGCAGTCTCTAAATAGAGGCTGGACCATTACCTATTTGAGGGCCATTTCTTGTTATTGGAATTATAACTAGGCTGGCTCACTTGCCGTTAATACCCAAGTACACCACTATTACGGTACCACAAAACTACTGTATAAAAAAGGTCAGAAAAAGACACTAGCACATCCTAACATTATTCTTCTGATATTACTCAAGATATACTTTTGGTTGCCATATAAGAAGGTTTTATAAGGTAATCTCAGCAAAAGCCAAGAAGTTCGGAAAAGATGACGAACACTGAAAATGGTAACATGGGATTTCTCTTCTGACAACAACATTAAATGTTGAATACACACACGACTGTTGCTACGTCAAATTGGAGGTCCCAAATAAGATGCGTGTTTACTAACACATCCGTGTCATATAATCCATTGTATCTATACTGTCTGGTACCATTCATACATCTCAGCTTTAGGATTATTGCATTGTAATACTGTGGTCTAATAAAAAGATGCTAGAAAAACAGTAGTATGCTTTAAGCTCGATGATATTCCGAAAAACTAAAACTGAAAGAAACATTATACTCTTTGATACCCTAAATAGAAACTTAGACACAAACCAATGTTTTGATAATTTTTTTATATTCTTGGTAACAAACTTGCTTCAGTTTATGAAGCCGTAAATAAATTTTTTGTTGCTATCTTATGTCAGGAAAAAACTTTCAATATAATGTTGACAAAATCGTTGTGACATTGAAAAGTGTTGCTTCATGTAGAGTATACTTACCAAGCACCAAGTATCTCCATCAGACGAAGAAAGAGTGATGTTTTCGCCTGTAAAACACAGTAACTTTGAATTAATGATGTTAATTCTTACGACGTACAAGTACTCGTCAGCTCATTCAGATGTCTTGCAATGCTCCGTCAACAATAGCTGTCTCCAGACATCACACACGCACACCGCAGAAGTGTGCCCAGTGATGTTTGAGTGTTATAACTACACTTCTTGCAGGTGCGTCCGACATCTTAAATGGATGATTGAGTGTAATGAAAACCTCCTCACTGCACGAGCTGTAGATTGTAGCTGCGTCATGTACGATAGCAAAATAAATGATACCGTGGTAGGTTATTGCTTGGCACAGTGTGGAATTATAAGGCAAGGGAGCACAGATGATGAAATATATTACAACCTACCAAAAAATGTTCACCTTTTAAATTCAAAAGCATGCAAACAGTGGAATAGGCAAGGGTTGCTTTGCGGGCAGTGTAAAAATGGCTTCTACCCTCCAGCATATTCCTACAGTTACAAGTGCCTGAGTGAGCACTACTGCAAAGGAAAGGATGGTGTATGGCAGTATCTTTTAGTAGCATATGGCCCTTTGACGGCGTTCTACTTCATGATAATATTACTCAGAGTGAATGTCACTTCTTCATACTTATTACCTTTCGTCATTTTTGGTCAAACCTTAACATCTCCATACATCCTCCGGCCAATCATGTACTTCGCAAGCCAAAATACAACAGCACATGTATCAGTTAATGTTCTCACTACTCTGTATGCCGTATGGTCCCTGGACTTCAACAGGAATGCTTATTCCATTTGTCTGAAGCTAGACCCTATGACTGTAATAGCACTAGAATATGGCATTGCATTGTACCCGCTTCTCCTACATTACGTAACGTATCGACTGATAAAATTGTACGATCGACGCATACCGATACTAGTGAGATTATGGAGACCGATAAAAATTGTGCTGTCCGTCTTTCTTGAGAATGTGGACAGCAGGACAACTGTGATCGATGCATTTGCTACATTCTTTTTATTGTCTTACAGCAAAATCCTTGCCATTTCCTTCACACTCCTCGTACCAGACAGGCTTTATGGAATTTACTCAAAAAAAAATCGACTAGTGTTATTTAACGATGGAACTAAAGATTACTTTCAAAAAGAGCATCTGCCTTATGCTATTGTAGCTATCACACTGTGTGCCACAATTAATATAATTCCCTTCATAATTCTTTTAATTTTTCACACTAAGCACTTCCAGAATTTATTGACATACTTTTCCTGCAAGTGCTTGGCTGTCAGAGCTTTTATGGACACACTTCAGAGCTGCTACAAGGACGGAACTGAACTAGGAACAAGAGATTGCAGGTGGTTCTCAGCTGCTTTTCCCGCATACTGGATTGTTACTTATTTTGTCTATGCCATAACCCAAGATGCAATGGGATACATAGACGCAACTATCGTATGCGTCGTCTTTATGTTAATTACTGCTATTGTTCAACCGTACAATAAGAAGCACCAACACTTGCTGTATATGCACTATGCTCTTCTTTCTTTCACGTCGATTTTCTTCCTTCTAATCTTAACTATGAATCTGGCCCTAATAGCAGACTGCATCACAGCATTAGTTATTGTGTCATTCGTCATTGCAAGTCTACCGCAAGTCCTTCTGGTGGCCTATACAACACACTGGTTTTATATACACTGCAAAGGAAAAGTGAAATCTCGCCATTAGTCGAAAATTATTATTGACTTTAAACTTCATATTTAACATTTTCTAAATACAATGTATTATTAGTGCATATTTTGGCATACAATTGCAATCATGTGTGGTAGTACAATGGAATTGAAGTTAAATAATAATTTAGGTAAATGGGACATACAAGAATATAGTTTAGCCTTATATGACCAATGCAAAATAAGGTAAAATAAAGTATTCTAACTAAGCAACTATAATTTTTTTTAATTAAGGGAACTCTTCTATGTAACCAGGAAGACTACTTGCTAGAAATGTATAGAACCATGTTAGACTTACTTGCTCTCCTTTTTCTCCTACTTCTCCAATGTCACCAGTGTCTCCTCTTGGACCCTTACGAGGAGAAAAATATTAAAACAAATATTAAAACAAATATAAAAAAACAAAAAAAAAACAAAAAAAAAACAACAACAACAAAAACAAAAAAACAAACAAAAAACAACAACAACAAAACAAAGACTCCTTGTCTGAACATTTAAATTTACTATGTATTTATATATAACAAACCACTTGGGTACGACACCATGCATTAAACTTACCTGAGGACCGGGTATGCCCTTGGTTCCTGGTTCTCCTTGATCTCCTTGAAATCCTTTCTCTCCCTTAGAAAACAACAAAAACAAATTTAGAACTTGGATCAGACGTAAGATTAACGATTACAATAACTTGTAAAATAACGGGACCTGTATACTTTCCTAGTTCAATATGGGGTTAGAATTTTAATAACTTAGTGATTTCCCATGCAGAATAACAATGCCTTATACTAGCTTCCTGAATGTTCAATAATAGTCAAGTGTACTTGATTGTGGTAAAGAAGCACGAAAAAAATTAATGATACCAAGAATAATATCACCATTTATGATAAAGTCGATAAATGACAAAACCCTATACTTCGATGAAAATAGGGAGAGTGGAAATTGAGAAGACTATTAAAGTAAGTTGTTGTTTGTTTCATTTGCTTTTTTTTTTTGTTTTTTTGCTGGATTCCTTTTTTTTTTGTTTCATGAAAAACGGCAAACTTGTCAGTAATAATCTCGCAAACAGATTGCATACCCAGTGCATTTTGGAGCTCAGTGTGCAATTTTTTTTACATGTGTAACTTGTTGCAAAATTGAATTAACCACCAGAGATGCTCACCAATGATTTTTTTTTGTGGGTGCTGACCAAGTACACTAATGATACAATTGATGTATCAGCAAGTAAATATCTCATCACCCAATAAATATTAAACTATCTTGCATTATCCTCAACGATGAATATAACCTTTTAGCTTTAAATAACATAAATTATTAATTGTTTAAAGACTATTAACTCAATAAACATTCAAGTGTTGATAATCTAACAATTTCCATGTAGCTCACCAAATCTCCTTTGGTACCATTAAGGCCAGGTAATCCTTTATCTCCAACCACCCCCTAAAAACAAAGAACAATAAAGAAATTTGTAATAACTAAACACCTGAATGCTAACTATTCAACTAAAAATAGCAACTTGATAACTATACCTAATCATTGATGGATAGCTATAAATAGAACATGTTAATAGGTGAGAACAATTTTAATAACCGTGAAATCACTACCTACATACATATGAAAATTTAAACAACACTCGATTCAATACAGGTACTAAAGAACAACAAAAAAAAAATTCATCAAGATTCACAAATAGTAAGAACAAAAAAAATTGTTTTATAAGTACTCACTTGTTCTCCCGTAATTCCTTTGAAACCTTTTAAACCCATCTCTCCAGCTTCACCCTTAGGCCCCTAATCGTGATACAAACAAACAAATAGCTAAATACTTGTTATCTTTCATAAAGTTGAATTGATATATGTTATATACTTACTTCAGGGCCTTGAGGTCCAGTGATCTGCACACATAGCAATGAAAAATATGATACAGGATTATATAGATATGTATATATAGATACATAGATACAGAACTAAATAGACAAGTCCCGACTGCTAAGCAATATTTGCACAGAATAAACTAACTTTATATAGTATTAAGAAATTTAATATATAAAGCAAAACAAATTACACGCCTTCTATTAATGCAATACTTCAAGTAAACCATAATGATACTGCACGTTGCCTTTAATTCATCATATGAACTGGACAAACTGTACAAATGTTTTACCCATCATTCTGCACAGATATTCCCAAACAACATTACTTACTACAGCTACTCAGTACAGTAGAACCTCTTTACCAGACTTCTAAGATACTGGCACCTCCTCTACCTGGCTGCTATTAACCGATTACACGCGAATGACGCAAATATGCGTCAATTAAGAAAAATCGATAACCGCGGTGGACGCAAATATGCGTCAAAAATGCGTCTTCGCGTCCATTTCGCCCTACAGCTTTGTGGAGTCAAGGACGCCACCGATCACAATTGCAGACGATTCTATATTGTTGTAAGTATATTTTAGGCTTATAAAATACATAGACTGCCATAAGAAAATGTTGAGTAAATTTTGTCACAACAATAAGACTTCTTTCTGATAAAGTATAAATTGAAAATATATTTCATAAAATAATAAAGGTAACAGAATAATTTTTTAGAAACCAATATTACTTTAGCTATAACTGCTCATGATAAAACAAGTAGAAAGCTATCTTGGCAAGTGGAACACTGGCACTTCAGCATCCTAGTGATGAAGACGTTATTCTTGACCTGGCACAGCATGGCAGTGACAAGGATGGCAGTGACCAGGATGGCAGTAACTCTGATGGTAGTGACGAGGAGTTTGATGACAGCAAGAATGACTTCAGTACTGATGGGTGTAGTGACTGCAGTAGTTGCTAGATGGTCAAGGACTCTGACGAGAGAATGGAATTGATGATTCTGAAAGGTAGCGATTTCTACAGGAATTTTAACCACATTCTTTATAACAATAAGTAAAAATAAATAATGTTATACAACAGGTGAGACTGCAGGGATCCCTCTGACATATACTTCTATTATGCTATGACCAGTTGCACTTGATAGTAAGATCACAAGCTATTCTGTCAACAATGCAGCCTACCAGCACATCAAAAGTAAAGACACCTTGGAGTACCAAACTGAATACACTATAATATTCTATCATTTATTTGTGATGTACCTGTTTTCATGCACAAAAGCCATAAAAAGCTTCTCTGTTCACAAAATTTATAACAGATTGCTAAGTTCAAAATAAAACACACCCTAAATAAATATCAACAAATTCTTCCTGAATGTAAGACAGATGCGTGCAAAAGCACTTTCTCTTACCTCTATGATCAAGTAGCAAACTGCTTCAGCCATGAAACCATACTTCCAACCTTACTAGTGTGCTTACTAAGAGATTCAGTGTGATGCCATAAAGGTTTTTGCCAAACGGTGCGAGTACTTTGTTATTTTTCAGTCGGGAACAGCTCCTTAGCGTCGAATTTATGCTTTCCCAATAGCCTAGAGCGTACTCTATCGTTCGATAATACTGTCCCCGAGGCAATCTTCAAACGTTCGTCTTCTTTCTCTCGCTTAGTGTCACCCTCCCACCAAGCAATCAATCCTTTGTGTCTCGCGTGCGCCCGTGACCGCATTACGTAAGGCGCAATTAAAATTTTTGTTCGCGCGTAATCGGTTAAGTTACCTTGGTACAGTAAAATACATAACCATTGAACGTATGCTTAACTAAGAATTGCTGAAACTCAGTCTTTACAGCCTCAATTTATTTATTAGAGCCTTAGTAAATACTAATCCTGAGATTCTATAGTATTATATAGATATTATAATGCATTATTTTTATGTTTTCATCTATTATTCTGAGATACGGGCAATTCTAAGTTACCGCCACCCCCTAAAACTGAGGCGCCCGGATAAGAGAGGTTCTACTGTACATTCTATACTAACTCACCATATCGCAGCCTGTGGTGTGGACATACAGGGACTGGGTGTCCAGGATAAATGCCACAGAGCCTACATCCAGATTGTCACCATAAGTGGTCCTCACCATCTCGATAGACGGGAACACATGAGTCTGATAGGGACACCAATTTAAACAAAATGAGTGCTTAAAATAGCACATCCTAGCAATACTAATAAGCTTTTCATTATAATAGAAAATTTTCTTGTTCTAATAGCCAAAGTTATGTTAATTTAAACTTAACCCGATGTTTTGACTTCTTGTTGAAGTCTTCTTCAGGGGTCAATAAAAGAAATCGAAATGTAGGATTAAGTTATAATTAACATAATATGGCTGTTAGAATGAGAAAATTTGCTATTATTATAATTATTTCAGCCGAGAATGAGTGAATTTTTATTGCCAGTCCTTTTTCATTACAAAAATAGCTCCAACTAATGAAGTTAGAGAAAATAACTAATAAATCTACCGCCTGTAAGCATTATGATATAATATTATTAAGACAGATGCCATTCTTAATCTGAACAACTAATTAATGAATTTCATTTCTGATAAATTATTTTCTCAAAATAATAATCAGTGTTCTGAGAGAGGAACAACTAGACAGTACAAACCCAACAATTATAACTGTTCTTTACATTCACTTATCACTGAATTGAAGTTGCTATGAGATAGGAACTAATAATTTTTCAAAGTAGCAAACAGATTAATATTCTTAAACCCAGCATTAAACAAGTCAGTTTAGATCATTAGCTAATAGTTGTAAAATACAATCATAAACTAACCGCTGATCCTCGTGGACCTCTCTCTCCTTTAGGACCAACCTCTCCCTTGACGCCAGTGAAGCCTATAGGTCCGAGTTCTCCCTTCTCCCCCTTATCTCCTTTGGGACCTACTGAGCCAACTAGGCCAGTAGGACCTCTGTCTCCCTGTAACCCTTGGTTACCAACCATTCCTAGGGCTCCAGGCAAACCAGTACTGCCATATTGACCTACAAACAGAGGGACAATAACAAAAAATGATCAAATTCAAGGAATATTTTAACTAAGTTATTGATATTGTGATATCATCTAAGCGAAGCCAGCGGAGCTGACTCTCTAATGAGTTCGCGATATATATATATATTTAGGTCTAGAAATTGTTTTTGTTCTTGCGTGGGCGTACGTGTGTACCCTTTCTCCTACGCGCTTGCGCGGGCCAGGTAACCTTCTTAGCAACATTTTGTTTTGTTTACCCGCCGTACGAAGTAGGGATGCCCATGCAGTAGACAAAACGTTAGAAACGCTCAGTCAAGAGCTTTGAGGGCGTTAGAAACTCCTGAAGAAAAATTAGTAAGGAGAGCGATAAGAAATGAAAAAGACTGGACAAGGAGGAGGAGAGCTAAAACGAAACAGAAACAGGTAGCAAAGTAAAGAATCTGACAGTATTTTGTAGCCACACCAAGCATGCATGGAATAGCTGCAATTACAGGGAACATGCATCGCTCGCTTCGCTATTTTGTGCTATTAGAGCACATCACTAGTTATAATATTTATATAATACAAAGTTATTTTATGGAATAAGAATCTAATTAAAGATTCCTATCCTATAAAATAACTTGACACAAGAACTCTTGTATAGATGGAACAACAACAACAAATAACAACCACAAACTATGAGATGAGAAGAACAAACAACAGAAACAACATTCACTTATGCACACATACTTGTTATATTAAAGCATAATGTTTCTATTCCCTCACCTATACTTCCCACTTCTCCTTTTTGTCCCTTAATGAATCCGGCGTCTCCCTGAACGCCTTTATTACCTTTAGGACCCACCCGACCTTTGATTCCTTTGCATCCTTTAGCTCCTGCAATCATAAAAAAAATATATTATTCACTATTATAGCCATGACCTTACGTCCACAGGAATATAGCATTACTTCAAATTAGTCTTTCTTTACCTCTTTCTCCTCTATCTCCTTTTAGACCAGCAGGCCCAAGTTCTCCCATAGTTCCATTCTCTCCTAGAGAGCCCCTGGGACCCAAATCTCCTTTCTCTCCGATATCTCCCGGGGACATTACTACAGAAACAAACAAGCACCAAGAATTACATATCATGGAGAGGAAAAAAAAAAAAAAAAAAAGTCTACATCAAGTCATGTACAGTAGTAATGACAGCTCCCTAAAGGAGTCCAGTGAACATCTTACATATGAATGAATACAAATAAAATCAAGACTTTCATCATTTAATTCAACCATAAATCCTGTGGATCCCTTACCTGTTATTACAGGAACTGAACCATTGTCCCCTTTTCCTCCTTGGCTGCCTTGAAATCCCTAAGAATAAACATTGATTGATTACATACATGATGTACATAAATGGCTACCTCTATGCCTTGTACTGCCATAGTTATCCCTTAAACATTCACATAATTTTCCTCTGACAATACACACTGTACTCACCTGGACTCCTTGTGCTCCGTCAGTTCCATTTCTTCCATAAATCCCATCCAGTCCTGAGGCACCTTTGAACCCTCTTGGTCCACGATCACCAGGTAGGCCAGTACTGCCTGGATTACCCGACTGTCCTGGGTCCCCGATGGTGCCGTTCAACCCCATAGGACCGACTGCACCATCAGTACCGTTAATACCATCAATGCCATCTAATGTACATAAGATAAGGAAAATACAAGATGAGAATTAATAAGATTAACAAGATTACATTTCTAATAGACAATATCATAAAACAGCTTTAAACATTACAGAAGGGAAAATAGTATGACTGAGGTTAAAGTACGCTGACAAAGAGTGTTGAGAAATAATTAAAATCACAAGTGCAAAACAAATCCAACAATTCAAGAATAGTAATATCTTCATAATTTCTTTCTCAGCCTTCTTTTACTCATTAGATGTATTCTCTGTCTTTCACAGGATTTTTTTAAACAATACAGAATTAAAAATATTTGGTCGCCACCGGGAATCGAACATAGGACCGCTTACTTAACGTACATGAGCTCTATATTTATTAATCTTAATATCTTCTTTCATAATTTGTTAACGTACGCATTCCATCTCGACCATCCACTCCAGGAATACCAGGAGGACCTCGTCGTCCCGGAAACCCACTGCGTCCTTGCAGACCTCTGGGTCCAGCAGCTCCCATCAGTCCTAGTGGACCCTTCGGGCCGAGCAAGCCTGTGGGGCCAGTCCTACCCCTCAGGCCGTCTACACCGTCATATCCAGCTGCTCCCTTCACACCTTTCTGTCCTCTGGGCCCAGTAAGTCCAATGGAACCTTTTATTCCCTTCATACAAATTATATACATATGTAAATATATCTTACATATGTGGACGTAGTGTATGTACATGTATGTTCAAATATAACATACAGTTTAAGCTTATTTATCGTCATTTACTGTTAAGACAAAGTCTGTGAAAAACAGCAAATACATTTAATTAATAAAGGAAGCTGAGAAAGCAATCGTATAATACAAATGTTCAAAGAAAACTACAGGACTTATGTTGTATACATTATTGAATTTTAATGTTTGTATTTTTTATATTAATGGCAAAGAAAATTTAACAATATGCACAAAAGAAAAGATTTTAGCAGTGCTTTGTAAAGAAATGCTATATAAAGTCCACAAATATTTTTTTCTTAATTATCGCTTCAACCTCTGAGACTGTTGAGTTAAATTGATATCATTTGCTGTCATGTGACATTACCCAATATTCTAGAACTAACTTTAATTCCAGGGAAACCAGATCTTCCTCGTGTGCCATTGAGTCCAGCATCTCCTTCCCGGCCTTGTGGTCCAGGTGGTCTATCAATCCCAGGGTCTCCTGGTTCACCTACATCACCAACTGGACCCTGAACTCCAGGAATACCTATTAAATGATCAGAAAACAGCAATAAATATATCACAATTATAATGTTTGGTAAAGCTAGGTAAATGTTGTTAATACAGTAGAAGACAAAAAAAAAGTTTCGAATTCCCTTCCGCAGAACGGCCGTCGCATGATTAAAAAAAAAAAAAAATAAATAAATTTAAAAAAACGGGGAAAAAACAGAACAGTCGTTTGTTAAAAAACGATTGTTCCATTCGACCGCATTACTATTTTAATCTTTCTCGTTCACCCTTTGTCTCGCTCAAAGAAATACAAAAAATTGTTTATCCAATAAAACGTTCTGATTGTTTGTTTACAGGCTCCTGAGGCAGAGCTTTTCGAGTTAAAAAAAATTGAAGCCGTTCTATTCGAAGTTGTCTCGCGGACAACTGTTAGAGTTCAACCACCGCACAGTATCGATGTTTTCTCGATGTTAGGGCCTTCTCGGGCTTAGATGTTTTACTACTGGAGGTCCATCAGTAGTTAACAGAAGATCTACGAAGTGCGGACCTCGTTATAGCTCTGTGCCCATCGGAACTTCAGTCTGCAGCTTTATTGCAGCAAGTTAAAAGTTTTGTCAGAGCATTTTTGCACTATCCCCATAGCGTTTAATGGTCGATACAAGGCCTTAGCTTGCTAGTATTATAGCTATGGAAGAGTTTCTAGCTAGAAAATATCCGTGAATTGACGGAAATGCTTCACTGTTTTTACCGTTTTAGTAAACGGTGTCGGCCGTTTAGTCAATACGGTACGGAACGCAACAATAAAAACTACGGTAAAAAAGCTACCGTTTTACGGCTGTACTACGGAACGGAATTCGAAAAATTTTTTTTGTCTCCTACTGTATTCTTTTATTAGCAATAACAGACCTTTTGTAAAAATGATATTCATAAGGGTTCGAAATGTTTGTAATATATTTTTTATCTCGTATTTTTTATTAGATGTGTCAAATATAATAACAGTACTTTCCACAGTTATGTGGATTTTCCCAGAATGGGTTTCAACTGTATCTTAACACCTGAGCAAATGTCATGTGATCATACAAATAACTTATGAACTAATAGCAATTTTTCTTGTTCTAATAGCCAATAATATTGTTAGTTAAAACTTAACCCAACATTTCGACTTCTTGCCGAAGTCCTCTTCAGAGGTCACCAAGAAGTCAAAACGTCAAGTTAAGTTTTAATTAACAATATTATTGGCTGTTAGAACGAGAAAATTTGTATTATTTCAGCCGAGAATGACTGTATCAACTCATAAACTAATAAAACCCATCTACAATTAGTATTTTTAAAAGTCTGACCTTTACTTCCTTGAGTTCCATTGCTGCCTTTCTCTCCTTTGAAACCTTTGAGACCTTCTTCTCCATCTGTGCCTGATATGCCTCTTAGACCCGGCAACCCCATGCTACCTGGTGTAGCAGGTTCACCCTATTACCATTACCATGGAGACATTCAGACTGAAAGCATAAGTGCAAGCCTTAGTAAAATGTAATTACCTTTCCTCCTTTTACGCCCTGTGTGTGTAAAGATAGCAAAACAACAACAAAAATAAGAACAATAAGCAATAATCAAATGAAACAGGAGAATCATTATAAAGGTTACCATTTCACCATCATCTCCATCAATGCCATTATCACCCATGTCTCCTGGTTCACCCTGCACAAATAGTGAGCAAAAAGTTACAATAGAGCAGTTTTGCTCCATGAAAACATTGCTAAGGAAAAACAATAATAATAAGCAAAGTTACAGCAGTAATTTATGTTTCTGAATCATTCAGATTTCTTTTTCTTTTTGTTTTTATTATTACCTTCTGTCCAGGAAAACCTGTCTGGCCGTGTTGACCTTGTTCTCCAACTGGTCCCTGGTCACCTCTCTCTCCCTATTATTGTACAGAAAAATATATATGTATGTATGTATGTATGTATGTATGTATGTATGTATGTACGTACGTATGTAGCTACTCTATGACGAACTCAAATATTTACCACTTGAGGCAATTATAATAGTTAACTATAATATTTTACTATACATATATACAGTAAAACTAAAGAAATAATAATTTCTGATACTTACTCTATCTCCTGTCAATCCTATATCTCCAACATCTCCCTAACAAATATAAAAAATAAAATAAAATTGACAATGATGGTAAAAGATGTACTGTTACCACGACTATTTAAACTATAAATGTGTTACAAATTATCCTAATATTCATTAGAAGTATACTATTATCCAATTATGTTCACTTCAGGGAGCTATTGGCTGACAAAGCATATCTCAATACTCCAACAAAGTCTGTCCTATGTTAACAAATAATCCTGATACTCATAATCATCAAAAATAAAAGTAGAGAAGAAATTTGTAAAATTAACTTTTAATAATCTGACATACTCACAATTGGTCCTTGTGTTCCTTGAGCTCCCACTGATCCACGTTCTCCTTTTACTCCTTTCTCCCCTTCATCACCCTGTAGTAGTACAATTCATATAATACTGCTAGAGTAAACCTGTGTATGTGACACACACTATACTTACCTGAAGTCCTTTCTTCCCTGGCCTTCCTGCCCATCCTGGATCTCCGACTTCTCCATCCATTCCCTAAAAACACGGCAGAATAGAAGTGAAATTATAATTAGGAGGAGTCTTTCAAACTAATAAATTAATTATATAATGCTTTAATTTAATACGAAATATTCCTGTGTGAGTGGTTGTGCTCATTTTATTAATATCACTAGACTTAAAGACCACTTCAATTGAAATTATCACACACAAATGAATTCATCACTGAATTTAACACACTTAAGAGTTAACTATCCCATCAATGAAGTATTGTACTTACACGTTGTCCTTGGGCTCCGGTTGGTCCCTGAGTACCATCTATACCATTGATACCATCTATTCCAGAAATACCCTACAAAAGATAACAATACAAATATTTAATATTATGTTACAAAAATCATTGTCAATTACTGTATGTTCCTATGAAGCATTTATAGCCAGCTCACAACCATATGTAGTTGTATATACCAAAAACAATTAAAAAAATTTTTTTTAGACCTTGTACATGCATGTATTCTAGCTTTTACTTTAAATTATCCAAAAATGTTGTAAAACCAATTATTTGTGTATAGCTTTATTTACGTTAACAAAATCTCTCACTCCTGGTTATTGTTACATACTAGTGTCATATGTAGCAAAGGAGGACATCTATTTGATTTGACGCTAAAAATAATACGAACCTTAGGCCCAGGGAGACCCCTACTTCCTGGAGTGCCACTAACACCTTTACTTCCGCCGACACCTGGATATCCCTTAACAACAAGATTAAACAAAAACTATCAAGTTTAAAATCAAAACAAAAATTAAATTTAACACACACCATGAAACACTAAACACTATACTTAAATCTACTACAAAACCATTGATAACTGTGCATCTTAAAAGTATAGTATCTGTTTGTACCTTCAGGCCTTTCTTTCCTAATCTTCCTTGTGATCCTTTATCTCCAGAAATTCCCTTTTCTCCCTGCAACAACAAACACAGTTCACAGTACAGTGTAATAATAATAATCAACATCACTTTACTTTCAGTCCAGTATCTCCGAAATCTCCTAGGTCTCCTGTATCTCCTTTGTCTCCATTATCCCCAGTGTCACCGACATCTCCTATCTCAGCATTAGTGCCATTGATACCAGGAGGACCTTGATCACCCTAAAGACATCACACAAATATCATCATTCTAAGAAAGAGCGAATTGAAGGAACTAATTTCTTTGGAAAACTGAAATTTCATTGTCAGACATCAACCAGTTATTGATGATACTTACCCAGTTATTTATGATACTTACCGTTTCTCCGACTAATCCTTGACTTCCGTTGTTCCCTGGATCACCCACTGGACCTCGTGGACCCTTTACCAACATAAAAAATAATCACCATTTTAACTTGACAGTATCTGAATCCTCCATTGTTTGGTTAAAGAGTTGTCCTCACCCTGACTCCTGGTAGTCCTCTCCTGCCGGGAAGACCTGGTGTGCCATCCACACCTGGGACACCATCTCTACCTGGATCTCCCTGGGAATAGAGGAGGAGATTAAAATTGATGTGAATATTAAAAACACAACAACATTTGAGAAGTGTTTCATAGTTGACTCCGTACAAATTCAAACTTAAATTATAATTCTTGGTTCTCTACCTTTTGTCCTTTATCACCGTGACTACCAGGAATGCCATCTCTGCCGTCAATACCATCTGTTCCATTTCTGCCGGGCACGCCCTATCACATCACGACATCATTAAAGTATTAGATAATGACATAAAGACTTATGTTAATTAGTGCAATAAACAGCTGACCAAAGTCGTTACTGAAAAACAAAACAAAACAACAACAACAACAACAACAACTTTATTTAGCCATGACAATTTTTAGGTGCTTGTGCTTTATGCATAATATACATAATATAAAATGCCTCTAATTCATCTAGGTATCATTTACAACTTGTAGTGCTATGTTAGAGCATGGAATAAGTGTATATAGAGAGTGGAACACTTACCAAATCACCCATGGCTCCCATCAATCCCAGTGGTCCTCTGGAACCTAAGCCTCCTGGTGGACCAGGCTCTCCTTTTAAACCCTAGATAATATCACACAGTCATGTATACTGTCAAACTTATATCTGTACATAGAATGAGTCAAGGTAGTATGGAATACAGGAACGTGCATGTAAAACGTCCGATGTATGATACACTCCTCCATAATATTGATGAACCAGTAATTTTAACAATTAATAATGGAATTATGTATTTTTTAAATGTTCACAGCCTTCCAGAGAGTATCACTTTATTGTAAGTTGACAAACATGTTGAAAAATGTTATTTTCTGTAATGGTCAGTGAAAGACAGCGAGAGAGGCAACAATAGCTGCTGCATAACCCAAACTACGCTGCATTCTCCCTGACGCCAGCACTTTTTAAGTAGCATAAATAAAAAAACAAATAATGAAACAATTGAGGTTATCAACAAATACTCAATTTAAACACACACACATGTACCATATAAAACCACTCACACACACACACAGTGCACACATGTACCACATAAAATCACACACACACACACACACACACACACACAAACACTCACTTTCTTTCCCCTGATTCCTGGATTTCCATTCACACCTTTTACTCCTTTGGTGCCATTCAAACCCTGGACAAATCAACACAAACCATGGCAACTATTCATACATACTTAAGTATATCTGTTAATGTATATATAATGTGCTTAAGGGTGCTGGTACACTCTTTGAGTGCGAAAAACCCGCCAAATAGGCCACGGTTGCTAAGGCGTGTTAAACTTACTTCTGCTTTTCTCTGAGTTATTATATTTATGCAGGCCAGCAAGTATGTTGTACTACTAGGAGAAAGCACCTACCAAGAATGAAGACTGGAAGTCTATCGCATCTCAAGAAATACCCCGTCACCATTTTGGACTTCACCCCAGTACTACATGGCTACCGCCGTAGTAGTTTAGAAGCCGATATTTTGTATATCATTTTCTTACCCGTGCGTGCATGACATAACTTTGAGTTTTTGTTGAATTGTATTTTACTTTTCTATTTACTCACCTTACCGCGTGAACTATTGTCGATTATTTCCGTGAAATTACGTATATTTAAAAATATCTCAACGTTATAGGGTCGATTCCTTGTGGCCCTAAACCCTGGCAAAATTTGAACCATAGCCGTTCGTCCATTCCTGAGCAGTACCCAAGAGAAGATTCTGGATCCACTACTTTAGAGCGCGAGGATTTTTTATTGTAAGTTGACTCTGCCCCACCCTATCAGTACGCGCGTAGTGGTGAGCGAGGCACAGCTGCATTTCACAGGCACTAATTTGCTACAAAGTGGGGCGGGGCGTGACTTTGTGGTAGATAACGCGCTACTATTCAGCTGGAGTGCGCTACTAAAGGCTCCCAGGCGTTGCCATGTGCCAGCACTCTTAATTAAAACAACAACAACAACAAGGTGCTAATTGGATTCTCACCCTGGGGCCATCTTCTCCAGTTAGACCAGCATCTCCCATATCACCAAAAGAACCTTTCTCTCCCTAGTAAACAATAAAGTAATCATAGACATATATAATGTGATAGTAAATAGTTAATAAAATGAATATTAACATAGCAAATTCTATATGACTATTCGTTGTTGTTTACTTATCTGGTTTAATTCTAATCATAAAGTTGAGCTAACAAGATAGAGGCCAGATAAATAGCACAAAGACGACCTTATATCTTCAGAAATTATCAACAAAAAAAAAAAGATTTAAAAATCAAACATACTGCAGAAGGAAATATACAGGACCTTAAAATATAATCTCATCCTTTAATAGTTACAGCCCCCATTTTTGTGTCTGCACGATTAAAAAATTGAAGTGTTAACAGGGACTAAACGTGGAAATATAGTCATAGTAGTAGTAGTAATCTGTATACTCTGACCCTATCCATGGTGACAACAACACTGGCCATGAGACCTTATCTCTCACCTTTACTGCTGTGGAACCAGTCCTTCCTCTGTTCCCGGGTGGACCACTATCTCCTTGTAGACCATCTGGACCCTGTCAAAATATAAGAGAAATATATAATGTCAGCTATTGCACAGTGCACTTCTGCGTACACTAATATATCAAAAAGTTGCATTAGTCTTTGAGCCAAAATTAAGATTCAACAAGTGTACCAATTTGTGTATGTGTTTTTATTATAACTTACCACTGGTCCTTGTGGTCCAGGCATTCCTACTGTCCCATTAGCTCCAACGGAACCGTTCGCTGCCTAGTGAGAAACCGTACCAAACAACAGATGATGTATGTACAACAGTGTGTATACATATGTGACCGTCTACGGGAAAACCGGGCACAACGCGGCGTGCGTAATATCGAGAAAAGATCGATCGATTTCTTAAAAATGTATTGTTTCAAGCCTACGGAAGGGAACGGTTAGGTCTATTATAGCAGGAACGACTAAAGCTGCGACGATAAAACTTGGAGAGCTCAATATCTGGACGCCGACAACTCCGTAAGTGCAAAAAAAAAAAATTCGAAGGTGCCGCGTTTTCCTATAGACGGTCACATATATAGATTAGAGTACCACTGGCTGTGCGAGAAACTTGCACTATTTTCAGAATTGCACTCATTATAAAAAAATGTCATCCAATTCAATGGTATATGCATTTTTCAAAACTAAGAAGATCACATAATACTTGAATTAGTAACATCGCACAGTTTTTTTGTTGGAGAATGTTCCGGTCAGCGGACTTTCTTCAGCTCCACGGACTGTACCATTCACCAACAATAAAAACTATGCTATTTTAAGCTAATTTACGTATACACATTCAAGTTAAAATTCATAGCAAGGAACCTCTATGCTCACGTATTACGTAGTTATACAAGAGAGAAAGGCATTTAAATAGTATTATATTATGTACATATATTCAGCAAAATTTGGAGAACTGCATTCACCGGTTGCAAGCTAAATAAGCATGGAATAAATACTTGAAACTGCTCATGCTTGTGCTTACATCACTGCCTGTCGTGCCGTTCATCCCAGTGTCCCCTCTATCCCCGTCATCACCGATGAGACCTGGACCTCCCAGTGGTCCAGGCAGTCCACTGCGACCTGGCTCACCTTGCTCTCCTTGTTGACCCTTGGCTCCTTTCTCACCCTACAACATCACACACATCAACAAACTTTACCTCATTGATTGATAATATACATTACATATGTATGTATATACATAGTAGTAGTAACATCAATAACAATAATAATATTATTATTATTAATAATAGTTATAATAATAATAATAGTTATAATAATAGTAGAAATAATACAAACAATAATAATAACAACATATAATAACTAGTGATGTGCTTGAGCACAAATGGCGAGCGAGCCTAAAGACTATACTATTTTTATATGAATGATTTTGACTTCTAACACTGAAGCTACTGAAAATAAGGTCCAGTTTTTAAATTTAGCATATAGGGTAAAGGGATTTCAGTGCCATAGTAACAACTCTCTGCAACTGCTTGGAAGGAAAACAAGCTAAGTAGTGGTTGTAACACAACAATGCTTTGACACAACTGGACATGCACCTACACAGACTTACCTTCGCCGTAGTCTAGTGGACAATGTATTTTAAAGTAAATACTGTTGCGCACGGCTTATAACCATGACAAAGAGCGCATTGACTTACCACCGCCACTAAGGATTCTCAGAGCTCGTTAATTGAAAAATACTGAAACCGTGAACGCTTTACCTAACTTAGAAGCGCGGGCGAAAACAGAGGTCTCACGTACCCCATAAACAGATAAATAAATAAATAAATATAGCGAAATTTCGATTGAGTTACCCCTGAGAGTGTCTCGCTCGCTTCACTCGCTCGCCAATAATAATAAATAAAATAATAAACACTAATTCCCGTTAAAGTGCACTCTATTAATCACATAATATGTGCAGTATAATACTAACAATTAAAAAAAAATTTACTTGCTTACCTTGAATCCAAACTGACCAAAGCCACCAGGATGTCCTGCCTCACCTTTGACACCAGCAGCTCCTGCCTGACCCTGAGGAAATTAATACTATCAATCATACAATTATTACTGGCCAATGATGATATATCATATCACCTAAAATACACACACACACACACTAACATGAACACAAATACATACATACACACACATACATGCAAATACATGTGCACACATATAAAAACACAGCACACACATACTGGAAGTCCTTGGATTCCTCTCAGTCCCATGCTACCATTACGTCCAGGAATACCAGTCTGACCGGCCTCACCCTGGGCATGAAATAGAATAACACACATACACACTCATACACAATAACACACATACACACTCATACACGATAACACACATACACACTCATACATGATAACACACTCATACATGATAACACACATACACACACATACATGATAACATACAAACACACTCATACATGTATACAGTCAGGTAACACTCAAACATAAAGCACAACACATGCTTGATAACAAAAACAAAAATCTTGGCCATGGGAAACATCCTTATTGAAGTCTCATACAAACTCGAGCACACAATAAGAAACAGAAAAATAAAAACACAGCACAAACCACACAGAGTGATCTCTCCCCTCCACCCCCCCTCCTGCCCTCCCCCTCACACACACACACACACACACACACAGCAACCCGGTGCGTGCTACCACAAGACCATCCTCACCATGACACCTAGTGGTCCTCTCTCTCCTTTGGTCCCTCTGCTTCCATTACGTCCAGGATCTCCAATGTCTCCCTAATTAATATCATACAATGGGTGGGGCAGCACAGACAATTAATAGGTGTGGCCTAAATAACATGTAATGGCTAGAAATACTACAATTACATAAATTGAGCATCTCTAAAACTCCAGAGATAATATACATGTAGAATTTAACTGAACATTTCACATTACTTATCAAAAAAATGTACTTTATTCCTTAGTGTGTAGAGCATGCTAACAAAAAAAATAATTTTTTTTTGCATAAAAAAATACAAAAAAACTGTACTCACTCTCTCTCCCAGAGACCCATGAAATCCTGGCTCTCCTTTAGCTCCAACTGCTCCTTGTACACCCACACTGCCCTGGAGGCATAAGCAAGGGGGAAATGTGAAGTAGCAATAGTAGTAGTAGTAATGATAATAATAATAATACAATAATAATAATAATAGTGCAAATAATAATAGTAGTTACAGTTTAATAATAGTAATAATATTAATAATAATGATAATAATATAATAATAAATAATAAACGAGGGTTTTTTCAGGGCTCAAGCCTCTGGATATCTTATGACTAGCTGAGGTATAGAATTACAAATTGCAAAAATTGCGCAAATATAAAAAAAATTAATCTGTTCAGTAATTAATAGCTAATTAAATAACATTTACACACACTTTGGAGTGAGTATTCAAAACTTACATTCTGTCCTGGACGACCATCTAGACCTGGAGGACCAGTGTCTCCCATGGCACCTCTAACTCCCTGCAGTACATGACATTAATACAGAGGAGAAGAATAGAAATAAATTAGTGCCGGGGGATGGGGGGATTAGTGCCGGTGATGGGGGGATTAGGCCGGGGATGGGGGATTAGTGCCGGGGGAGGGGGGGATTAGTGCCGGGGGATGGGGGGATTAGTGCCGGGGGAGGGGGGGATTAGTGCCGGGGGAGGGGGGGGATTAGTACCGGCAAGTATAACTAGTATGCATTGATCATACTAAGATAGCTTTCAGCTTATGGAAGAACTTGGTTCAAGTGAACAAGTAAAATTTACTTTCAAGAAACTGTCTTTGAAGCCTTTGAGAGTAGGCAAGTCAATTCTTATTGTGAAATGCAGTGTATTACCATATACAGTAGCAGCTCCTGTAATACTCTCAATTCAATGGTGATTCAAAATTTTTGTTTTTAATTATGAATATTTTGCTTTAGTGTTCATTGGCTAAGTATTTAATTTAGAAGCTTACAGCAGGCTAAGTCTGCACTACCTTTAAGTTGGCCACTTCCCCACCGTACCTTATTCCTACCACTGTATTATAATGTATAATCTAACTATAGATTGATATCTGAAATTAGTGTTGTACATATTATAGATACTGAATACACAGTTACAGCAAAAAAAAAAGATTCATGTATTTACCTGATCTCCAGGAAGACCACTCAGGCCATCTATTCCATCCAAACCATCAGTTCCATTCTGACCACGAGCTCCAATATCTCCCTACATACACACACAACCATTCTTATAGGAGGTTGGCCCAAAGAGTTATACTATATTGGGTAAGGTATGTTTCTGGTGTTGGTGTCAGTATAAGGTAAGGTGTAGTTAAGCTTATTAGCTAGACTAAGCATTGCTTTTAGTGACAAATAAGTAAAACCTTGAAACTGCATACAATGGCAAGATACTTATATTCAACTAAGAGTGCAGGTAAAATTAGCTATGTCTGGCATTTGTTAGCCTGGGTTTATTATTTATATGAAAGGAAGCTAAATTAGGATCACTTCACTTTCATCTTGTCGTGATATCCCTTACCGTATCTCCAACACGGCCATCACTGCCAGGTACTCCTGGTACTCCAGTATCACCTTGGTCACCAGAGTCACCCTACAAACACACATTACTTATCTATCTGTACCATCAAACCAGCACTATGTGAGACAGTCCATTAACAATGAGTTGCGACCCTTTAAATTGTATCTTTTCATGGAATGCAAATAACAATATAGTATTATTTAGTGGGCAGTGAGTGTCATAGCTATCAATATAATGCACACTAACCTTTTTTTTTTCTGTTCTAGCATTAAGGACGAAAAAGCAATTGATACATAAGTCCATTACTACACATGCTTATACCACAAGTACATGTGTATTCAAGCATTTAGTAGTGTAGCTATACGGTAAAATGATTGGCCCTTTGTTCCTATCAATTAAAATTTCAGTTATTATTTTTATTATTACATATGTTGTCTGTTGTCACGTTTATTGGCCAATGTTTTTCCCAGAGTATTTACAGCCTGTGTGTTGAGAGAATTCAATTCAGAATGTATTATAATTAGGTAACTCACAGCATCACCAGGGCTTCCTACGTCTCCGGTTGTTCCGTTCAAGCCAACGAACCCTTTCTCTCCCTAACAAGTCAATGCATTTAATCAACAGAGAGGAAGGAATGGATGATAACTCACTGGCATGGAAGAGGGCACTCCAGTCTGACCTCTGGTACCAGGAGGTCCCTGCACTCCTACTGGACCTACAGGTCCTGGATCACCCTTTTATTATAACATTAATACATTTAACAACAACAGCATTTTAATATCTATAATAATCATATTTATAAATAAAAAAAGTAATATTAATAATCAATACATAAACAATAATCGTAATAATCATAATAAATAATAATTACAATAACGTGAATACTGTAAATGACAACAGCAATACAAATGTGGTAAAGTGTCATCAAATTATATACAACATATTAGCAGGAATTGTTTAAATACACACACACACACACAAACACACACAGAAGAACGGAATGATAAATTAAAACAATCCTATTCTGATAGCACATACACAGACGTGTATACATTACAGCTGACACTCCCTTACCCGATCTCCAGGAATGCCCTTGCTACCAGTCTGTCCCGGACTTCCTGTCATACCAGTATCTCCATCGGAACCGTTCACACCCGGAACACCTCTCACACCCTACACATTGAGCACACACATACACACACACACACCCCCACACATATACACATAACATGCTTCAATTATAATGTGTGAAATTACTGAGACTGCAACGTCCAACGACATTACAGTCACACATTTACACGTAGTGTTGTTTACAAATATTCACACATAATGATATTGACTCATATCTACTATATTTATATCTTCTTGTACGTGTCTGAGTATACAATATGGGGAGATATTCACGAGCATGCGTATCTTTTATGAGCGACGGCTAGTGATAATGTATTAATTATACATTATATATTTTTCCTAAGCAGTCTATAAATTAACAAGAAGTCGAAACGTCGGGTTAAGTTATAATAAACAATATTGGCTGTAAGAACGAGTAAATTTGCTATTAGTCTATGAATTGCTTCAAAGCCCGTCCGTCTTGTTCAGATGTACTTAACTTCACCATACTTATAAAAAGTCAGTTGTCCAGAACTACGTACGGGCGCATAGGAGTATTCAATGCAACATTTGGGAAAATATTGGACTCTCGCATGATGCGGAAATACTCAAGGAAAATATCCAATATATATAACAATTATTATATCAATTTCGAGCAATCTGGTTGGTCCAATGTGAATCCATTCAAGTAGATTCATGCTCTCCAGCATTTAGATATTGACTAAATTGAACACCGACTGGCAATCTCTTTACTAAACGTTATTTCAGCATTTTATTACCTTAAAAAACAAATAAAATCAGATGGCATGAGATGGCAGCGTTTAAAAATCTTTGACCTAGAGCTAGGGACAGCTAGAGGTCTCAAATTCCTAGAGCTAGGTCTAGCTAGAGGTCTCACATACCTAGAGCTAGGTCTAGCTAGAGGTCTCACATACCTAGAGCTAGGGACAGCTAGAGGTCTCACATTCCTTGAAACATCATTTCACAGTATCCAACACACACGTATTCACAGCTGTCTTTTAATGTTGGCCAATTAACTCCTGCCATGTATTTTCACTTTGCTATCATTAATCAGTGATCTATCACCATCTAATAACTGCTCTTATAATATTATATATATATATTATATATTACACTTCAAATGATTATTTTCTCTATATACTATTGGTTAAACTTGTTTTATTGACGCTCCTTACCCGAGTTCCTGGTACCCCTCCCATTCCGAGAAATGCAGGATCTCCAGGTGGTCCTACCATGCCTCTACCTCCCTACAGTAATACAATCAATTTACTAAATTTATAAATGTAATTAATGTACGTAATCAATGGACCAAGGCTTAATCTATAATATATTATAATATGTAGTGTACTATTTAAAGACTCAAAAAACAACAACAATATTCTAAAGTTTATACAAATATCTACACTTTGCATTGATTTTTTTTTTCAATTTGGATAATTTCATACACAATATAAATTAGCCTCGTCGTGGATTTTCATTTAAGCTCATTAGAAGACTTGTGCGTACATGTGTTAATAGTAACATCAGAAAATGAGCACGTCTCATTGGATATTATGGGAGGAGGAGTCGGGAAGAACTGATTATTATTAATATATATATATATTATTATTATTATTATTATTATTATTATTATTATTATTATTATTCTTTTCTTCTTCATTATTTTTGTACCTTTGCACCCTTGGGTCCGATTAGGCCAGTAGTTCCATTTTGTCCTGGATCTCCTTGTGCGCCCTTAGATAAACAAACAAACAAACAAACAAATAATTACATTAAATATTATTTAGTCTTTAATAATTGGAAAGATAAAACACAATTAGTCTCCACATGCGTATGTAGATCTTTAGTTTGCTTTCTGCATAAATGTTGATATGAATCAATCCATTGACAACAAACACACAGAAGTCTCACATACATACACACATACATACGTACCACTTCTCCTACATCTCCCAAGTTTCCTCGGGGACCCGGAGCACCAGTAGCTCCCCTGAAGCCAGGAAGACCCTACATAACACAGAAGATAATTAAACGCCGTAAGATAAACCACGACATAGAGTTACAGTGAGAATTATACTTGCAATGAAACAGTTGCCGGACGGCGAGTGAAGAACACAAACACATCATTTGTAAGTATATTACTGGAGCTAGTGCTAATGTATTTATACAGTAAGTGAGGTGATCCTGGGTTCACTTGAAGGCACTGTTGAAGAAACCGCTCATTGAATTCAAAGAATATTTGTAGTGAACACTTGTATCGTAATTCTAGTAGTTGTTGGTGTTTATTTTCACAGTTATTATTGTTATTATTATTATTATCTGTGGTACCAGCCCCGAGAATAAGGAATGTGAAGAGTCCTAAGCATGGAGATGAACAAGAACTCTGTACAATTAACATTGGTCATCATATTTGTATCCATGTTGGCATCATTTATTTATTGTTTTAAGTAGACTCATGGCACCACCTGAAGTATACGGCATTTTGGGATGCCGCTGGTTCGGGTATATATTGGAATTCACTTATTCAATCTTGAGTTCTACCTTTTACATCCCTATCTCGATGACTAGTTGCGTTATCCTAATGAAGTCAGCTAGATAGCTAACTGTACTAGAACTCTGGTGGTGGCATTACCCCTGGTGAGAGACTCCTCGGCTGAGCTACGCATTCGTGCCCCTCTTCTAGAGTCGACCCCCACATTATCATTATTATTTTTATATGAAACATGGCATCTCCTAATGCCAACTTCTCAAATTGTTTGTTTGTTTGTTTGTGTGTTGTTTGTACAGTTATGCTGCACTGGTATGACTGGTTTTTTTGTTGTTTTTTTTACTAGACTACCAAGTGATAACTATTCTGTTTAAAAGGAACCAAATCAGAATGAATAGAAGTAGCGATATCATGTGTTCTGTTACTCTAGTCAATAGGACAGACAAACAGATGGAGCAATGAATGAAAGATTAGGAACAACTGTGTATAACAGTCAAGAGATTGGAAATACCAAATTAAGCAACAAAGATATCACATGATCAAAGTATGTACCAACTTTAGTGTAAAAAACCAGTATCTACAAATTCATTCCAATAAGTTCATTCCCATTCTAATCAAGGTTACGTCAAAGGCAGTACTCACCGTGGAACCTAGTTGGCCTGAGGCTCCTTGATCTCCGACGGGTCCCATCATTCCTTGGGCACCCGGAGCACCCTAAATTACGGAAGATTAATGAACGAATAAACTTTAAATAGGAGGAGATCCAGAATAATGAGAGAAAGACAATAAAAAGTGACTACGTATTGTGTGATGATGACCTCACCGTCTCTCCACGTGGCCCCACTGCACCGTCACCTCCTTTAATTCCTTTCATACCTTTAACACCCTAACAAAGAAAAACACACTCCGTAAACATTATTTAGCAAGTATAGGTAGTGTCACTATCACTCTGTATATGATCCAGTTTGATTTCATAACCACACAATTAATAAGATCAATACTAAGCTGTATTGTATTATTTTCATCATACTTAATCACTTGTTTATGAAATAATATTTACTCTTAAATAGATGACCATTATACCTACGATAGATTTAATATTATTACAATTATTTCGGATTGCCATTTATGGCAGTGTTGGTGTTATAAGTAGTTGGTTTAATAACTGTGAACTTCATATTTAACGCATGGTTGCCATGAAAACCAATGGGTTACCTTAGGAGACATATACTTTTCTTTTTCTAAAAAGTGCATATACTACGGCGAGAAGTCGAAACGTCGGGTTAAGTTTTAATTAACATAATATTGGCTGTTAGAACGAGAAAATTTACTATTATTATTGTTATAATATTAATACAAAAAAAAAAATTAAATAAAATAATATTATTACGATTTTTTTTTATTTTTTATTATTAATAACAAATATTGATACCTGGTCTCCAGTGACTCCTTGACTTCCTTGGGCACCGGAAAAACCACGTGGACCTTGAACCCCCTGTAGTAAACAAAATGTGACAACAACAACAACAACAAGTGATAAACAGCAACTACACTCAGTGAGTCCTCCAGTAAGTATGTCATTACTCAAGAAACTAAGATGTGCTCCAGCTATACGATATTGAGCAGACTACAGTATCTACTCATTCTACAATCATGTCACACAGACGTGCAACTCTAAGCTTTAACAGTAATATGACACTATAAGAGCCCACGTGATGGCCGGCTATAAATACAGTAATAAGCTAGCTTCATTAAAATTAAAAAAAAAAAAGATGTGACAATTTAGGCCATCCTGTCGTAATTTATCTCAATGCAAGCAATGCCATGGAAAAATATCTCAGCAGAATGTCAGTTGTATAGGTGACACCACCACGTGGAAGTCAGTATGGGATTTACACAACGAGCACAGAAGGCCCGAGGATAGCGTAAATCTTATACCAACCGAACACGGAGTGTGCAACTACTTGTACTAATGGCTCTAGGCTATACGAAATGCATAAAAAACTTATTTTGATTGGACGGTTCCCTTACTCACCTCCTAGGAAGTGGGTATGAAATATTTTCATCGTGAATAGAACAATCTGATTGGACAGTTTGAACGTACCATGGAACAAAGTTAGTTACAGCTTCCTCAATACAATTTTGTGAAACGTCACGTGTAAGTATGCATCACACCAGTGTTCCACAAAGCGAAGTGTCTCATCAAATGGGCTATTTCAACTCCTCAATTATTTCATAGTTTTCACTAACACAAGTCCATTAATTATTACATTTTGAACAATTCTTCCAGATGAATCATTACCTTAAAGCCACGCAAACCAGGGTCTCCTGGATCTCCAACATTGCCTTTTAAACCTGGCCATCCCTAACAACGGAAACAAACACAACATAACAACTTCAGCAACAAATAACGCAATCTCATTGTCCATAAAATATTATGTTACAACTAATTCACCCACCACTTGTCCTTTTTGACCTTTCTCTCCAATTTCGCCGGTCCTACCTATAGGGCCCTACAGGAACAAATTAAATTATTAAATAATTGTCAATTCATAATTTTATTAAAAAAAACAACAACAACTATGACATGACAAAAATAAACAGTTTTGGGCAGTAAAAATGTTTTATCCAATTGATTCTTTACATCATTCTACACATGTGTGCAGATACATGCACATGTATGTATGTATGTCACCACACATCAATGCATTGGCTCACTATGTCTCCAGCGGCGCCTTGATTACCGGGATTTCCCCTTGGTCCAGTAGGTCCAGGTGGCCCCTGAGTTAATTAATATAATATTGTAATATATACATGTAACATCGTTACTAAAAAACTAGCCATAAAGAGACTCCAATGCCACATAGAGTGTGGGTTTGTGTTTGTATTTGAAGGCATTTGAAGCTAGCAAAAAAAAAAAAAAAAAAATCGACTGCTTGTGTAATTGATCACATGATCACGTCAGAGTTACAATGTTCTTTTGTTATGAAGTTGGCAAGCAATTTACGACAAAATTTATACAATTGCATATGATATGGACACTAATCATCTGTTATAGATCTCGTACAAACTTACCCGAAGACCAACGATGCTGGTTCCAAGAAGCTAAACGATACATACACAAGAATAATTACAAGCTGAACTCAAAACACTGAACTCTGAACTTACATTAGTGCAGCCTATGGTGGAGTAGTCCAGGTCATTGGAAAATGTGAGGGTGTGGACCTATAACACACAAACACACAATATTACATGCAACTCTCAAAATAGGTAGGAAATTAGTTAGAAAACTACAACTTTAAGACTAAATAATAATGTATTTCACATGGACCGTACCAATTCCCAAACAAGCAAGTAATTTAATTAATTGAAATGTACGATATCTTTCATTTTAGCCCACACAATGTCATAAGATGACCCCTTACCACAGCTCCTTCGTCAAACACCTCCACACGGGTGTTGTTCACCGGCAGGGGGCGTGGTGGTTGCTCCAGGTTCACGAAATTGACCACCTGACAATCAATGATCACCACTAACTGGTAGTGGAATAGACGTAAGCCGAGATTACGAAACGAACGATCGTTTAAATTAACTGAAGCCGGTATGCTGACGGCAATCGGGTCCAGTCCAGGCAGAGTGACTGATAGAACATCGTAACTAGTATTCATCGATCGCCACAGTGATACTTCGAAAACGATATTGTCTGATCCATCGCGAATGATCACAATGGGTCCTTGGTAGTCTGTGGAATTGAATATCGCATACAGACCGAACTGCGACGGGAAGTCTCGCCGGATGAGCTGCCACTCGATGTTGGAGGTCGTGGAGTTCAGATCGTCGTTGAGTAGAAATGCATCGAGCCTTCCTCCGGGTCCTCGGACTATCGTAGCCGAGTCTAATAGCGGAGGTAGACCGCTGCCTAGGTCCGGTCCAACACTCAGACCCACTAACTCGAGAATGTCAACTGAATGCAAATAAAGAGGCAATAAATTAACTATAAGGAAGTTAAATACAATAAACAATAAACAAAAAAGACAAATTTCAGAGTGACACTGTGATGTGTGTAAACTCATCCAACCCTAGGCACTCCCAATAAAAGTATATATCATCCCAATTTAATTTAATCAATTCATCCTGGGAAGAATGACCAGTTGTAGACAAGAAGAGAACTTAAAAACAAACAAACAAAAACAAAAAAAAACAACAGCTAAATACAGATTTGAGTTTTGGAAATTTAATCACCCAAGGCACCTTGCCTTACATGCAAAATATCTACTCACATAAAAAACAACAACAAAAACAAAAAATAAAACTGTTGTTGAACTCTAACTTAGTGTACACATTTGTTTGTTTGTTTGTTATATAATTCAACAAATGATTTAATATTAACATAAGAACAGAACCTCTCAAATGAATACGTATCTAAAAATTGTGCGTATTTTTCTTAAATATTATGCAACAAGTGATATTAGTAAGTGCTTCTATTGGAAGTATCTCTCAATAAATTATTACATTTAGTTGGTTAAGGGTGCTGGCACATAGCAACGCTCGCGCGCGGCTTAATTGAGCAATAAACCACGAAACCACCGAGTTGTAGAGGTAGAGGGCGGACCTTAAATACCCGCGCATAGATAAGAGCTTCCTGGCAGGCCGTGGTAAGTATAGTTAACTCGGCTTACGGAGGGCGGGGCTAGAAAATTGCACAGTAGCAAAAAAGTGCGAGACAATTGGAATCTATTTTGCAGTCCAAGTCCAGAAGGACGAAGAGTTAGTCTTTCATATTTAGTACTGCGGCATAACTTAACAAGGTAATTAAAGTTGTCGATTTAGTTTTTTAATATAGTGTACAGTCGTGACCCGACTGGAAAAAAAATCACGTGAAAATGTGAATAAATATAAAACAAAATAGAAATGAGAAAAACAAAAACGACAACTTTGTAACAATTAGCTATAGCAAGCGGTGGACGAAATTCCAGCTTCCGTAGTCTTCCTCTGTTTCCAAATAGTGGCGTTTACTTTTGAGACTTTGAGGCTTCATAACTCTTGCAGTTCCGTTTGTGTGTTAGTCATTCTTGATCAGTTGGCTGCCAGTTGACGGGTCTCAGAGATCCCCCGGGCAGCGTGGACCTGCAAGGTATAGAATCGGAGTTACCTTCCATAGCAACAGTTAATTGATTTGTGTGGGCGTACCGCGTAACCGGATGTGTCAGCACCCTTAATTTTGTTCTTTCTATACATTAATACCTCACCAGGTTATAACCAAGTAATTAATATTATGTTAAACGGACAAGAACAATTCTAAGAAGATGACAACATACTATACATCATGTATATTACGCACATACATATGGACATCCACAAACAATCACACATACATACATACATACCTGCACAGACACACATACGTGCTTGCACACATTCACTTGCATACATACACACAAATGTACACACATGCACAAACACATGTACACACACATCCAGCACATGTGCACTCCATTAGTATATTCCAGTGCATCATCACAGCTGTCATGTGCCAGTCAACAGACTCTGAGGTTACCAACCACAGACTTCTCCTCCTTGCGACCCTATGCCCTCAAGCATGGCGCACACACATACACACTCCCCAAACACCAGCACACTTGAGGAGACCCCAGGGAAGAGTGTCCCACACAAAGCATTCTCCTGGAAACCACTACACAAGGAAGGTGAAGACCTTGTGGGTCAGTAGTCCCTGGACCCACTCACTCTCTCTCTCTCTCTCTCTGGCCAGCAGTGTAGATGGGATAGACTCGGGTATGGTCATGCATAGGCATGCCGGCTGGAGTTGTTGCCATAACAACCATTGCTACTTATAACTGGTGCTCATAGTAAACTGAATTCTTCAGTTTTAAAATGCAATACACAATAATTTCTACGATTCAGTCATTCTTGGGTACAATAATTATAATAATAGCAAATTATCTCAGTTTCCACAGCTGGCCGATATATTTCTAATTAAAACTTAACCAGATGTTTCAACTTCTTGCGGAAATCCTCCTCAGGTGTCAATAAGGTCGAACTTTTAATGGTGATATAATAAACACAATATCAACAGCAAAATAACAGGTGGGAAAACTTATTATTTAATACATCCTGAACGGAGATTTTCACACAGAATCTGACGGACTTTAGCAAGAAGTTGAAATGTCAGGTTCAGTGATTATGAACATATGTATAATGGCTGCTAGAACTAAGAAAGTTGCTATCATTTTTTCTATGATCATCCATAATAATAATAAATATGTGTTTAAATAAACATTATCCTGATAACACCTCATTATGCCGTGTTTCGTTTAATTAAAAATCACAGCAATGAATAGTTTTAATTTAATTTCTCTAATTTGAATGACCTTCCCATTCCTAGAGGATATGCTAATGGAAATCTAACATTATATTTAGAGCTATTACAACTGTAGGATTGATCAGGACTGCCAGTAACAACATTGCATTAGTTTCTATCAGAGAAAGCTCAGTCAGATGCACACTTCATCAGCATCTTTCTCACTCGACATACACGGGATAAATAGCAGCTACTATTTAACGAATGTTGCACAGAAAAATACAAGCGACGGAACATTAACTCAGTTGACTCGGAGCTTGTTCCCGAAATATTTTTGTAGATGTAGAGTTAATAATGCGATAATCTCAAGCACAGTGTAGTCACAGCAACCACTTCAGAAAATGTTTTTTTGTTCACATAACCCTCCCTGGCAAAATTTTAAATGACTCAATAATTAATTCCTATACAATAGTCCAGGCTGGATATCAATTTCTAACAAGTACTGATCTTGAACTGTAGCTATATATATATATACACATACACTCACACACGCACACACACACATACACACACACACTATCTTTAACCCCCACCTATAATTACAAGTAGTTCTTTACGGAGCCAGGGCCCCACTCACCCGTCACAGGTATGGCGGAGTGCACGATGTGTAGTTGAAGTGTGAGGTAGAGACACACTAAGATATTCATTTTGTCGCCGCCTCCTCAACACACCTGCATAGCTGTACGACACACAGAGAGAGAAGAGAGAAGATCGGAGGGAAAAGAGTTAAATTGTTCAGTAAGTTGGAAAAAAATCACCTTATTATTATTATTATTTACTATATTACTATTACTATTACTAACCCTCAGCGCACATGCGCGAGAGGGTTATAGTAGTCATTTTGTCTGTCTGTCTGTCTGTCTGTCTGTCTAACTGTCTGTCTGTCTGTCTGTCTGTTCATCTATCACGCTCTGAATTTGGAGATTACCAACAAATAACCCTTGATCAGAACAACGATTTAAGATATTTTATTGTGCTACTGTTTTTAATTTCGGGCTGATTTTTGAGAAAACGAGAAGCTTAAGCTTTGCGTAGGTATCAGCTTTTATGCATGACACGCCCTCTTAGCACATCATAATCGCGTTAGCAAAAATTTCTTGCTGCCCGCTGAAGTTTTGCTTTAACTGAGAAGTTTTAACCAAGTGCAGAAGTGAAGTTTTCCGTTGATAATATATACCAGTGAGTGTCTCTAGCCTGTTTAGCTTAATCTTCTCTTATGATGACAGTGTTTACATCTACCGTTTTCATTGCTCGAGCTATATTGATACCTGATTAGAATAGCTAATAAGTTATTCTATAGGTCCGAGAGGATTTTGTAATTGCTAGCTAGTGAATAATAGCACTGAGGGTTCAGGGTTCACACCTTTGGTGTTTCATTATTATTGTTATTATTACTATTATTATTATTAGCTATTAATATATCTATTATGATATAATCATTGCAAATTGATGTACTGTATCTAAAAACTGTTTCATACGAACAGAATCGAAACATTGAACAAAATTTATCCAGGAGAGAAGGAGAGAGTGACATGAGTTTGTATTCATTGTGAATTGGAAGTGTTTAACATATTACTACAACATTTAGTGGGAGGAGCATCACACTCACAAGCTATATACTATACTATGTGCTACTGAATTGAGACTTTCATAAATATTACGTATGCCACTGAGATGCTCACTGTTTTTAATAAAAATACCTAACACGTATGTATATTAAGTAAACTGTGATTCAACGCCATTGATGACCAGTACCATGTAGTTAGCGAACTTATAATTTCATTCTGTATTACTGTGTACACTGAGTTAGCACGCTCACTGCCAGCTGCACATGTGCAATGGCAAACTGAAACACTGAGTGAATGATTCACTGGCAATCATCCAATATTACTGTTTTTCACTGCATTTAATTTAGCCAAGGATGGTTTAAAATTACATATATGAAAAGGTAAAAAATACTAGATGAGATTTAGAAGTATTGCACACTACAATGAACCGTAGCCACAGGAAGAAAAAAAAATTATCCCAGGTCTATTGCACAGATGTAAGGATTCTTGACTTACATATCCCTCTAGCAAACCCTCCCCACTCACTGAGACCTGGCTAGCACTCTGGTGAAGCTGGTTTGCAATGTCCGCAAACATTAGTCAGATCAGGTCACCCTAGGGAGGCATTGCACAGCTGCAAAGTGGCTTGAACCAGTTAACACTTCTTTAGTGGGATGCCACAATTACTCCATCAGAGGAAGCAAATTGGCAGGTAATTGAGTATGAGTTGCAGATTCGTCCAGAGCAACAGCTGAAGAATGTTGAGTTGCATGCACATCCATGGCTGCCTGTTTCTAAAGGAAATGGAGCTGGTATGGGCTAGCAAAAAGTGGGGGGAAGTATCGGACATTTTTATAAAAGTTCTTTGAAAGTGCTCATATATATTACGTATATGTACTTAACGTGAAGTTCATAGTGCAATCAATGTTATAGCATATGCAAAGCAATTCTTACTAGTTTATAGCAAAAAAAAAATAGATTTAAGAGAAGAATTATCCACAAAAATTTTCACAGCCAGACGTCAGCACATTGATTTAGTCTAAGACAGAGTGTATATGCATTCATATTGAACTAATGAGACGTTAAATTCTATTTACATTTATACTTGCCTTTACCATCACACATACTCCTCGAAACTCAGAATTGGACCGATATCAAATAGGACACTGAAAAGTGTCAGAATAGAGTCCACATTTTACCTAAGCTAGACGAGGACACTGAAAAGTGTCAGAATAGAGTCCACATTTTACCTAAGCTAGACGCTACTATCAATGCAATATTTATACTGCTAAGGGGTATTGCTGCTACACTTCATGTTGAAGTTTTCTGCTTAATTAAAATCTCAAAAATCATTGCAAAAATTGTAAATTAAGAATACACAAACTTGCTGCATTAGCAAACCATATAATCAGCCTTTACTCTATCTACTCCGAGTTGTTGCCCTGCTACTATTCATCTTGACGCCTCCAAATTAAATGTAATTGCTCATGTAATTAGCAGTTTAGAGCACCATTTGCCCAAACAACAACAACAACTAATATAGCTGTACACTACATTAGCTAGCTTATGATTAATGAGGCTGACCTAGATGGACTATAATGAACTCACCAAAAGCTTAAATTTCTCGTATTTCTTGTCCTACTTGGGAAATAGTGACAACAGGAAATTTTAGTAGCTGCAGTTAACTGAGTAGTTGAAGTTAACTGACGAGATTCCCTCTGGTTGCCTCTGCTACAGCCTAAACTGCAACAACGAGCCAAGAACGTTCAAAGGACAAGAGTTTCAAATCCAGCTGTAGCGCACTGGAACTGGTAATCCTCCCTCTAGACGTCTCCCTGTAATGGAGTGCACCGTTACTACGCTAGATGCAGGGTGGTGACAGCTGGGAGCACGCCCGGTGCGGTCGCAGTCACGGCTGCTCTGGCTAGCCGCAGAATGCCTATAGTTTTTTAGTGTGGTTGAATTTTGGAGCTGTGACAGTAGTGTGCGGATCCCTACAGGAACAGCGTCGGCCACACGGTACGCCACGGCATAATCGCGCGGGCCAATTTTGTTTATACAAAATGGTAAAGATCGTCAAGGTTGTAAACACAATACTGGAAATGATCGTTATGGCAGCCGGTGGGATTGACGACGCCTGCGATTCTTTTTTCCAAGACGCTTTTCGGATGGCGGAATTTGCACTGAAGAAGAAAGAGGTGCCCGTAGGGTGTGTCGTCGTTTATGAAGAGCGTGTTATAGCTAGGGGTTGTAACGAAGTCAATTTGACAAAAAATGCGACGAGACATGCTGAGTTGGTTGCAATCGACCACCTAATCGAGTATTGCAAAAAGAACAGCTTACCTATGGAAAAGGTATGTTGCTCTGCCACGATATACGTGACCGTCGAGCCTTGTATCATGTGTGCGTTCGCTCTGAGGACTGTCGGACTCGTTGACGTCTTGTACGGCTGCTCGAACGATCGGTTTGGTGGGTGTGGTTCCGTTTTAGACGTTTCCCGAGGTTGCGGGGATTCTAAGCTTCCGGAGCTAAAAGCAAGATCAGTCAAATTGGCCAATGTAGCAGAAAAAGCAATGGGTTTGCTGCAAGAATTTTACAAAGGCGCCAACCCAAACACACAATTCTAGTAAGTTTATTTCACCGTCTCATCGTTTTTATATCACAATAAGTCAGGACATTTTTAATATTCTACCAGTCCTTTTTTTGTTATTTATTTTCTTAACAAGACTAAATGGAGGTCTGTTATTAAAATGTTGATATTTAGCTATATAATTGAGCACCAGCCACAATCAATTCTCGCTTTTACTGTGAATTGCTTAATTTAAATAAACATAAGTATGTCATTATAAAAATGTTAATAATATTAAATTAATCAGCGCTGGTAACCACCAAAGATGAAAGCAAAATATCTGTGTGGCACTTATATCAAAAGCCTCACCTCAATAATAATATGAACTAGCTGTTGTGTTTGTTTATGGGTCTAGGAGTGTTAACTAATTGAAAACAGCATAGAAATCTGAATATTTCACAATGTATTTTCTTATAGTTATGTACTGAAATATGAAAAGGCATAATTTGAATCATGTTGAAAAAAAAAACAATGGTGCTAGCTAAATATGGGTACATTGAAATCAATACTCATTATATTTTTGTGTCTGTCTTTTTCAGTGGGAAAAATAGTGTAATAGAAATTTAAGTCTTGAGACAGTCTTGTGATTATCAACTTTTTTTGTTTATCCTGCAGTTGACTAAAATACTGAGGAGCTATAGAAGATGTTTCCTCTCCTTCTTCATAGTAGCTCTCCCTCAATAAGATGGTATCAGAATTGACTCGTTTTGCAAGAACTTCAGCGTCTTTCTCAAAATTATCAAAGTTTCCGTAGTAATTGTATCTCACATAGCAAGGCTGGCATAAACTGTAGATGGACGTGAAATGTTCGTCGTATCGAAGGCCCCCTTTGAATAGCCAATAGTCTATGAAATCTGAGAAGCTAATTGGAACTTCTTTACCACCGCCTGCAGCCTGCCATTGTTCGTACTCCTCCGGGTGCTTATATTCAAATATTTCTTTCTTGAGCCAGTTGTAATGAGGAATGTCATGCTCAAACCCGAGCAATGGCCTTCTTTCAATTTTTGATTTATAAGCACTCAGAAGTCTCTCTATGGGGTTTCGATACATTACGAACTTGTAGTACGTTCGTAGTATTTTATGTTTCTTGTTGGGAGATATTCCAATGAAGGAGTGCATGTTAATTGCTTCCTCTAATAGCTCATTGTTGACGTTGTCCCGGTTTTTAAATAGCATAGAGGATGGAATTGCACCTGGAATAGTATACAGGGTTAATAAAAGATTTATAGAAAATGTGATAAAAATAACCTTGTGATAAGAAGAATAGTATTTTTAAGTTAGTGCAGCCAACTTTTGGAGCAAAGCAGAATACAGTTTTCTTCTTGTCATTTCTAAGCATATGTCTTCCTAAAGATAAGATCCTCCCATTTCTTGACTTAGGACCATGAATTTGGCAGAATCTATTTACTCTCTCTTGCTGAAGCTGTACATTATTATTAACGCTTATTAATTTAATAATAGTTATTATAATTATTATTATTATTATTATTATTAATATCAGCCAAGAATGGCAAAATATTTACGTTAAATTTTTTATTTGCCTAAGTTTTCCAGTGAAGGCAGACAAAGCTAGTATAGAAATTAATAATTTTGAATAAAGAGCGAGATTGGTCAAGTAGCTATTATTTTTGATTAAATATTGTACTTTTGCAATAGAGAATACGGAGTTGTAATCATGGTCTCAAGTTATCTCACACTCTATTGAATGTCATCCTATTGTTATTCAATCTGCTATATTAGGTTGTTTGATCTTACCGCTTCGCGTTGTTCTAAAGTCATATTCCAATATGGCAATTTCCAGGCATATTCCGTGGATTCTGTGAAATTTTCTTCCAAGTGAACAAATTGCCTCTCATCGTTGTTCTCTTTGATCTAAAATAAATAGGATATGATAGTAATAACATGATAATGGTGCTGTTGATAGATACTTGTAGAAATATGAGGTGCTATTGGCTGGCTATTTGTGTACTTCTACAAATGGATGACCAACAATCAACTTCCCTGTGAGTTTCATTGCTTCCCCTTACTTTTTCTTTCTAATGATGGATAGGATAGAGACAGGCTTGGAACTAAACTATACCCTGGCTAACAGAGGGAGTAGCTAATCTAGACTTAGTGTCTTGCCCTGTTTATTATAATTTTGATGAACTGTTAAAACTGCATATGCCAGATATTAATATGTATTGTTATATCAAAATAGCTTTATCATGTAGTTGATGCAATTACAAGTATTTCAACTTACATATGGAATCATCTTGTCTTCTTTGTATTGAACAGGTTCATTCAGAACTTCCCTATCTGCTGTCCATGGAACAGAGTCATCTAGCTCAGTGTCATTTTTGTCAGTGTTTACATCTCTAGCATATAAAAAAAAAAAAAAAAAAAAAAAAAAAAGGGCATAGTTTTGCGGATATTATTTGGGTCTTACTGCACAATTATACTAAAATCCTAGCCACATCCAAAACCAACCCCCTCCCCAGTCACCAACACACCTCTCCCCCCCCATCCCCCCCCCCCCCCCCCCCCCACCCTACACACACAGACCTTTTCTTTTATGTTTATTCTTGCAATACTATTTCCTGAGAGATAAAGAGTTAGTAATTTGGTTGCAGTCCCATATAACTTGCCTAGCATTACCTTACCTTACAGCTTTATAGCTTTCTTCCTCTTCTAGTCTCAGCCTAGTGGGAGTCCTGTTAGTTAATATGACCAATTCCAGCAATAAACCAACGAAGAACATTGTCAATATAATCTTAATGGTGAACTTCCCAGAAGACATTCTCGGCCAAATATCATTCAGTAAGGTAATTAAAAATATTCCTTGGCAAGTCAGCCTGACCAGAGAAAAGTTGTACAAGATTTCTATTCAGTAGACACATGTTGCCTTTTAGAGAATACATTTAGGCCACATACAATTGTACAATGGAAACAAGGAGTTTTGATCATTCTCTATGTAGCTATATGGTGTGTGTGTGTGTGTGTGTACATGTGACTTCTCAGCTTTCACTTGTCAACTCATTCTCTCATTTGTTTACACTTGTAACTGTTATGTAGTATGCTGAAGGTGAATGATAACCATAGCTTGCAAAAGAAAATTACAAGCATTATTTTAAATAACTTAGTAAAAATTACTTTTACTGCATTTAAGTTACTGGTGTACCAGGAGTGTAAAAAAAATAAAAAGTAATCTATAATAAATACCCACCTTAGCTAATTTTTTCATTTTTGTTTTGTTACTGATAATTTGGTCAAAAAAATTGAAACTTAGTATAATATTAAATCTCTTATCTGTTAATCACAAAGATTTTATTTAAACAGTGTTTAATTCAATAACAGCTTAGATGACTAATTTAATGAAATGGTGGAATATCAAAAGTAATATTCATAACTGACTTATGAGAATTATGCTGGCTAGGAAATATGGCATAATAGAAACTGAGATCTCTGGTCAGTTTAATCACGATGTGCTTTTTCTTCCTCAAACTGATTTGCTGGTAGTATGAGGGAGCCATAGTGGATGTCTGCTCTCCTTTCTTGTAATAACTGTCCCTCAGAAAAACAGGATCAGACTTGATCTGCCTTATGAGCACTTCAGCATCATGATCAAATGTGTCAAAGTTTCCATAGTAATCATATCGGACATGACAAGGTCGACATAGATTATAAATAGTTTGGAAATGTTCATCACCATCTAAATAACCCGTCAACCAATAATCAACAAAGTCGGGAAAGCTGATGGGGACTTTGGCTTTGCCTTTATGGGCTGTCCATATTTTGTGCGCTTTTGGATGTTTGGATTTAAATATTCTTCTCTTGAGCCAATTATACTCTGGCTTAGTGGGTAAGAATCCTTGCAAGGGGAATTTCTCCACCTTTGACCTGTATGCACTAACCAATCTCTCCACTGGATTTCTATACATAATGAACTTGTAATAAGTTTTCAGGATCTTCCGTCTGGTAGCAGAGGAGAGCCCAGTGAACGAGTGCTTCTTGATTGTCTCTTCTAATATACCATTTTTAATGTCTTCATTTTTCTTAAACAGCAAGGAAGATGGCAAGGCACCTTAATAATGAAAGCCATTTAATACTTGTAACACATTAATTTAATGAAAATTTCCGCCATCTAGCTACTTGTATATAATAATAATAGCAAAACTTATATAATGACCTTGTTACATATGGATTTGTCTTAATTGTAAATATGAGTGATATGTGTTTGTTTATAATAATAATTATTTAAGTTGATGAATTTGTGACCATTGACAATATGTGTTTGTTTATAATAATAATATTTAAGTTGATGAATTTGTGACCATTGACAATATGTGTTTGTTTATAATATAATTATTTAAGTTGATGAATTGTGACCATTGACACATGCAGCATTGGTACATGTATTATTCATCAGAGAAAGGAAAATAAATTAATTTTAAAACTGTTAGCTGGACATATCTGTAGGATATTCTCATAAAAATGTGTGCTAAAGGATCTGTTTAAAATGGGCAGTGTGGTTCGAAACACGCTCTGTGCTTTTAGCTCTATTTTAATTGCTACACCTGTCTTTATTGGATTAGAAATGGATTATTTACCTTTTAGGAAAAACAATGTTTAGTTATTATTATAGCTAGCTGATTATGTTGAACCAATTATGCAAAGACTTGATTTTCTAAACTTCAAATTAGTAACCTATAATTATCAATTCCTTCTCATTATACTTGTGCTTTTTTTTTTAAACAAGACATCTTTTGAATACAAGATTGAGAGGCCAGTAAATGCCTTATGTTTGGAAGATTAATGATCCAAAGTAGTGGTATTTTGATAAGTTTACCTTGAGATAGATAAAATAGAATTTTCAGATTAGTGCAGCCCACTTTAGGTGCAAAACAGAAGGCAGTTTTAGCTTTCACATGTAGGAGCATGTGCCTGCTCAAAATGTCCATGTCTTTGGAGTCACTATCATATCCATGACGATGACAAAACATTTCCACCTGGTGTTGCTGAAACTGTAAGATAAACAATTAAAAGGTATATGCTCATGTATAAATGTGTATTCTTCTTCACCTTCTGTCTTTCTATTACTGTCATGTTCCAGTAAAGATGAGGAGGAGAGGCTGGTAGTTGTGGAGGTAGCCCTGTTAGCTGTTCATCCACACTCTGATAGGAATCTATGTAGTTATACTATTGTTCAGAAAATAGTATATTTACAATATAATATAGCTACAAGGAATAATATAGAAGAAAACCCTCCTATATTACAATGACATGGAGACAATTATTTTGTGTGACAAAAAACTCATTTTAGCATGCTACCAATAAACTGACTCAGTGATGATAGATCATCAAGAGTGTAGCTACATAGTTTGTATTAACATTTTCATTTACTCACATATGTGGTGATGACTTGTCCATTGTTTGTGCTTTCTGATGTTCCACTTAAAGTTTTAACATTTCTGTGAACAAAATCCACACATGTAATTGAGGATCAAACATATTGGAGAAGAAATAATTTGATAAATTGTATTGCTAACTATTTAAATGAAAATTAAGGTAAACGATTTGTAGCACAATAATATCTAATAAATATATAAAGTTTGAACATAGCTATACAAGTTATTACAGGATTTTTAAGTTTCCCAGCACAGTTTTGGAGTCAAATAATGCTTGATCATGCTTACCTCACTGTTTTAGAAGTTTTGGAAAGGTTGCCTGTTTTACTAAAAGGAGGTATGACGAATAAAATGACTACTTCAGCGATTCCCACTAACAGTAACACTAGAAACACTCTTAGCAGAATCTTCCCCGAGTTCATTTCGAGTTTCTAGTGTTCAGTTTTCAGTGCAGTAAGTCTTACGTGGTATAATGTAGATTATCAATAGTAGCACGTGGTTTTGTGAATAGGACAATTGAAAGTGGTACAAGCTTATAAAGTATTCAGTTGTCCATGCTATCACGCTGTATTTGTGATTTCTTTAAGACTACTACCCTGGCAGAGGTGTCTAGCGCTAGCTCAATATAATACAGTCTTCTGAGTGGAATGTTCTGTCTTTTTGATCGATTATTATTATTATTATTATTTATTATTCATATTAGTATTTATTATTATTATTATTAACATAATTGTCGTCATTTTCATCAAAATTTGACAGCATGGTAAAAACATAAGTACTATGAAATGACTAGTGGTTAGTTGAAGCTGGAGGCACTCTGAGCATTGATTACAGTAGGTGGAGTAACTAAACTGGTCCAAGGATCACAAGTCTCCCCATCTATATAATCATATGTATATATAGCTATTTATATATGTATATATTCATATATTTATTCCGTGCTAGATATTTTCATAATAAATGTCAGATAAGTGACCTGAGATAAGGGGTGTTATCACAAGCTGATTGCAAGCTCATTACTAGGCCCTGCCTGATTATGCTAGCATTTTTTCTGGAATAATAGACAGAAATTGCATACTGGAATAATTCTAGAATATTATCGGCTTTAAAAGGTTACAGGAATGTGACATTAACGGTAAATAAATGTTGGATGTATGTATCTTTGCCATTGTAACTTAAAAACACTCTAAAACTGTGGGATCCGCCCTCCGACAAGAAGAGATTTGAATGAATTTCTATGTGTTGTGTATTTGTAGATTATTGTTCTTAACACTTCACATTAACCCTTTACCATGCAATCATAATTTTAAAGTGCAATTTAAAAAAAAAATCCAGTGATAGCAAAAGAAAGGAGCTGAGTCATGGACATGCTTCTGCAGGAGCTATAGAAGCTGCTACTTTCGATAGTAACAGGTATTTATCCAATAGTGAACATGGGGTTCAGTGGTTAGTGAATGTGGCGACTTGGAATGTATGTAAATAAATTATCTAGTGATGAGCAGAGTCTGAATAATACTTTGATGAAGTTTCAATAAATCCTAAATTTGTGATTCTTCAATTTCTTCTTTTCTAGCATTTGAGATGAACTTAAACCAATTATTTGGAAGATACTTCTTTGATCACGCTTACTGCAAAGATAAAATGACTGTGGCAATAGTTAGCATAGCTAGTAGAGTAATATATTTCTACTATTTCTAAATGTTAATGTATCAAACTGAAAGAAAAACTATGCTCTTTCAATTGGTGGTATTGTTTAAATTTAAATTAGGCTTTGTTGAGATATATATTTTATTATAAAAATAACCAGAACTTTTTAATTAAACAATTTAATTATGGGCAGGAGTAATACACCCTCACAAGTTGCAAAGATCATGAAAAAGTATAGTGTTTTGTGTACCTTCTGATATATTTATGTTTTTTGGTTAAGTAATTAGCTTATAGTAAGTCCACCAATTTTAGCTGTTTAAAAAAAATATAATTAAGGGTTAAAGTAGCTATTGACACGTTATTATTTTTTTCCGCGCAGTGGTTGATTTGTGTGTAAGTTGATAAAGATTGTTAGGAGGTGGATCAGTGGAGGTGGATCACCTACGCATGCGTGGTTGGGCCTTCCCTCCATTTAAAAACTTGTGTGAATTGTAGTTCAGTTCAAATTTTATCCTCTGTATCGTTAGGTTATAGGACCAGTTATGTATTTTAATTAACTACTGAAGTCGAGAAATATCTACCTGGGGGATTCTAGTGAATGCCTTGAACTCTGGTGATGGACTGCCTGGTTCTAAGCTACTGACTGACTGTCTGTATACTTATTGTGGTTATGGGTCCCCATCCTACAACCACCCTTACTTCCTTACTTGAAGTATGTACCTTAGAGAGCAGTGTGATGCGAAGTGGGTCTTTATGAACGGAGTTCTGGGTGATGAGTAAAATTTCCTGTCTCCAACTGAAGGATATAGCTAGTTCACCTTTCATTTGATGTGTTTCCTCATGAGGAAGGCTCCAAACTAACTGAGATTTTAACTTTTAACTTTTATGTGTAGCTATGTTCTTTAAAAATGTTGAGTGAAATAGTTACATACATTATATTATATTTTACTACTTTCATTTTTCTCACAGCACCTATTTCAAAAATATATACTGATAAACTATTTCTTAATATTCATACTTCATCCTGAGTAATTCTGATTTACTTCTATACAAAATGATGCAGTATATACCTTGCATCTATACTACAAACATCACTTTTCATTAGGTAGCATAACGTCATTGAAATAAATGTTTTAGATTTATTATAATGAAGCAAATTGAGTAGTAAAAGTAACATTTGTTTTTGTTAGAATAAAATTAGTTCACATTGCCAACCAATATTACTAATATATAAATTAAAATTTATCCTTGTTGTTATCTAGTTTATTATTGTGTTTATGGCAAAATTCATTGTGATTATTAAACTTCAAGTAGTTAATATTACATTAAATTTTTTATAGTTTTATTTTATCCTCTTGTTGTTATGTCATTGATTTTATTGCAAAATTCATTGTGACAATTACACTTCAACTAGTTAATATTACATTACATTATATATAAGATTGTGAGCACTGTTTGTACATAATAAAAAAATACCGAATGATAATGTTTTGAATGTCAGTTGTTATTGTCATATGATTTATTTCTACACAAATTGGGTAGTCCAAATACAAGTTCTTGAAAAGTAAAAAGACACAAAACTCTAACATGTTTGTTGTATTCAAGATATTTCTCACATCTTTATAGTTCACTTCAGGAGGTACCTTGTTATTGTGTAAGGCTTTATTTCCAACTATAGTGTTAGTGTAGCTGGTCGAATTGAACACTGCTTGGTTGCTACATTAATATTTCAACACTAGCTTGTAAGCAAACTTCATGGCTACCAGTCACTAATGTTTGATGTAGCTGAAGGCACAGAGTGAGGAGTAGACATAAAAGAGAAGTTGTGCATATATTGACTTCTACTAGATCTCTATTCATTAAAAAATGTTGCCTTTTGGAAAATACATTTAGGCCCTTACAATTGTACAATTGCTGTACAATTGAAACAAAGAGTTTCAGCCATTCTCATATGATCATGTGTATATACAAGTTACTGCCAACTCAAGTCAGAGCAGCTACTAAATTAATTAGCTGAGAGTGTGGGGAGCCCCCACTGAATTAATATTCGGAGTTTTACAGCCAATTGTTCTACTTTGAGTTACCAACAATCGGAGTACACACTGCTGCAATGGAGATACCTAGCAGAGAATAAATATCTAAATACACTCATCAGAGAGATATGGAAAGATATTTCACTCTCAAGCATATTTTTATGAGCCACTGGCTCATGAAGATACATTAGTCTGCTTGTAAAACATTCACCATACACACTCTGATTCATCTAACAAGTATTATATATAATAGTGGCTACATGATCATTTGTATTATTAATTGTGGGGCTGTTCATTCATGAGCCAGCCCACACCCCCGGACTCACATGGCTTTCTGGGGCAGTGCCCGTGAGGAGTGATGATAGGAAGAGTTGAAGTTAAGATTAACTATTTTTGGAATGAAATCTTTAGAATACCGGAATTGTTTATTATTTGTTTGATATTACATTAACTACCTGCTGGGATTGGAATGTAGGTTGCATATTGTTAGACAGTGTATAAGCATATAGTGTTCCACTTTATTCTTGTTCTGCTTTTCAAACATTATGGCAACTGAACTTATATTAAAAACTTCCAGTAAGAAATTTTTTAGTACACTGAGCCATGGCACAACCTGGTGGCAGAGTACATCTACTACTTACAGACCTCCTTTCTAGTAAACCTGAGTGGTGATCCATGAGTATTCTAGTCTTTCAATGAATTATTGTACGTGTAGCACGCTTACGAATGCCGAATACTTGTCATTCTGTAATATGATCACTGGCATGTATGAAAAACAAACACAATTTCTTTCGTGTCACCAACCCTTTACCTTCAGTAGGTTGGGATTTGGGAACGTAATGGGTTGACCAGATCTGCTATATAGTGGTCATTAATTTGATAACCCTTCTTTCTCAGTCTTCGCTAATTTAGGAGCATCTGAATTGGGACTTACTCAGCCAGTCAACACTGGCAGCTTAATTGATAAATCATGAGATGTGCATTAAGTACACTATAGCTCAATTATAAGCAGTATAAAGTTATTTCCACCATTAGCCACCTACTGTACCACCTTAGAGCATATTCAGTACTATAATATGCAATCAATAAAGAGTTCAATAAACATGGAAGAAGACAACTACGTAGTCTGGAGGGGAGAGATAAACTATACAGTGTGAGGAAAGATTAGACATTAATGGTTAATTACGAAATCTGTACTTCTGAGAGCATTTTTGAATTATTTATGGCCTCAAACACAAAAATCCACAACAACAATAAACACATCACTACACTTAAATACATTAACAGTAATTTATGTCTATAGTCAGAACAACAATATGTAGCAGCTGAAATGCAGTAGAATGGTACTCTTCTCCCTCCCTCCCCCCAACCTCAATCACCTAATTCTTTGTATTAATATGCTCCATATTTTAATGCAAGACCTCTGTGATATTTGAGTAGAGTAGAAAGTGATTTCATAATCAGTTTATTCTTGTTTATGCACAATCCGGGTTAGGTTGTTTAGTTGCATGTTGTACCTTGTTTAATCCTCAGTAAGAATATTTTTATTACAAAATACTTTAGATTACATAATAGCTGCTTGTAGTTTATATCTACAGCACTGACAAAAATTGGGGACTGCACTCATTTCCCTTCCTCCTCCCTTTCCTCTCCTCCTAATTTTCTACAGCTTTTGTTTATTTATAATCATTCTTTCTTGCAAAGAGGAAAGAAAGCATAGCATAAAGAGTCACGCTACAGGAATGTGACATTAATAGTAAATAAATGTCGAACGAAGGTACCCCAAGGGTGCACTAAGCTATCCATAATGCAGGGCCTGATATTGCAATTGTAACTAAAAAACAATCTGAAACATTGTAGAGGCACTCACACTATTTTAAAAACGACTGTGGGGTCCGCCCTCCAACAGGACGAGAGAAGATAGCTTTGAATGAATTTTTTTGATGTGTATTTGTAGATTATTTGTTCTGAGCACTTCTCATTAAAGTATTGTCAAGATGTTTTGTACGTGAGATGGTAAAGCAGGAGGTGCCCCAAACCGCATACATGGTTAGACATTCCCTCCATTTAAAAACTTGTGTGAATTGTAGTTCAGTTCTAATTTATACTACCATCTGGTTATTATTAGGTTTTGGGGCTAGTTATGTGTTTTAATTAAGTACCGAATTTGAGAAACATATACCTGCAAGATTCTAGCTAATGCCTCGAACTCTGGTGGCAGATTACTGACTGTGTTGAATACTTGTCATGGTTATGGGTCCGCACCCTACAACGATCCTCACTTCCTTACTTAAGTATGTACCTTAGAGAGTAGTTTGATGGGAAGTGGGTCTTTATGAACAGCGTTCAGGATGATAGTACAATGTTCGTCTCAAACTGAAGCATTAGTTCACCTTTTATTTGATGTGATTCTATAATATTATGGGGAAGGCTGTTCCTTGTATCAATATATACTACAAACACCACTCTTCATTAGTCTGCACTCATACCATATAATTCTTTAATGTGAATAATAATAGTAAGATAATAATAGCCGAACTTTAGACCCTTAGAGCAGCACATTATGTCCAGCTAACTGTATGTGTCTCACACACTCACAGTACACCCCCTTCCCTCACTTCACTTTTTCACATGCTATCTGTCAGACACTAGCTGTCTCTGGTGACAGTGAGGCAATAACTACTTTATACAGAGGTAGAAAATAGAACATACACTAGCAACTGTAAAACCATATTGAATATAATTTAATGCATTGTTTGTTACTTTAATTATTGTGATAAATTACAATTGTGCAATGATAAGCCGATAATTCATTTACTTGCTGTTTATTATTCTGACTATGACAACAGTAACCATGGCAACCACTTTTAAATTATAAAAAGTTGTGAGAGCCATTGATTAAAAAACAAGTTTTAGTTAGTGTGAAGTTGAAGTAAACTGTTTCTTAACTATGCTCTTCCCATCATATCCTCCCATAACATGGACCTTGTCTGATGTCATGATACAGGTACAGTCATATACTGCATGTGGTAGTTGTCCAGCCTGGACCCAGGTATTAGTCTGAGGGACATAGCGCTGGATGGTGGACACTGGCTTCCAAAACGTTATGTGTTCACCACCGACTGCCAGTAGAGATCCTCCAATGTTGAGTGGACAGGATTGTGAACAGTTGAGTGAAGGTAGTTTGTTCCATATGTTGGAACTGTCTGATGAGGAGTGTGAAACAAGAGCCTCAAGAGATACACTATAGACATCAGGACTCCAATGCACACCCACACACTCTCCCCCCATGAGGTACCAGGTATCTCCTATTGTAGTAGACTTCATCATCCTCAGTGGGTTTGGTGTAGATGGTCCAGTGGACCACTGCATGTTGGATACATTAAGTATCTCAACATTAGCTTGTAACTGATATCTATGGAAACCACCAGCCACCACCAGCCAATGTTTATATGAAGTAGCTGAAGGCGCACTGCGAGGTGTAGGCATAGGAGGGAAGGGGTGTGTCCACTGGTTGCTGTCAGGCTGCCACTCTCCTAGCTCACTGCTCTCAGAGTACTCTCTATTGCTTCCTCCCACCACAACTAGTTTGTTGTTGATGGTAGTCATAGCAAAGAACCTGGTACTGTATGGAGGTAGAGTGTGCCACCGGCAGGACTGTTTGTTGTAGGCCATCACTATGTACTCGTCCTTATCTCTGTCAGTTGCTCCTCCTCCAACATACACTACATCATTTATCTCTACTGATTGGATGTATCCACTCATAGCCACTGGCATGTCACGACCACGCCTCCAGTGTAGTTCTAGTGGTAGTGCCTAAATAAAAACAAAATATATTATCTTTAATTAATGAATTATATGTAATGTAACTTTTGAGAACATAAACTTATTTGTGGACTACATTAATGTAGACATAAAATTATTGTGTTGCCGAGGTTACTGTTTACATGCTAATGATTACACTACAAGTTACATATCATGCTAGTAATCAGCAAACTGTCGAGGAGGCACTTATTCATAAAATAATCTGTGCAAAATTTCCTTTTCTTTTAACCTTTTAGAGAAATCACGACATATGTGTGCATGTCAGTATGTTTACATTTATTATGTATTAATATGTTCTTAAGTAAAGGTATTAATGAGTTTTTTCGGTGTTTGTTTGGTGTTTGCAACATTTCAAGAACAATGCCATTAAGTGTGTTCACGCACGTTGATACATAAACCTTGAGCAACTGGATGCACCTCATGCCATGAAACTGTAGATGTTAATGCTATTTTCATCAGTGACACTTAACATACTAGTGAAACTCACCTCACCAGTAGTTTCAATGGGAAACGCTAAGCACTCCGGTAAACCTTGCGAAAATTGTAATGCAACACTTCCGCAGGCAGTAAAGCAATTATTTGCTCACATAAATACGGCATAACTATATGGGGTATTACCAACAATCGCTTACGATTATATGGCCTAAAATAATTAGCTTTTCTGAAATAAGAAGTCAATACAAAAAATTGTGACACATTAACGGGACTTAAAATGTCCAGTGGAACATTTTGATGCTTGCTTCAACCTATAGGTGGCTGCCATGTTTGAGATTGGTGTGACATTAATCATAATTTAAATTCCTTTCTACACCATGCTGTATAGCTACACCCCATGATCAAGCATTCAATTGGATTATATTACAAAGAATTTCCTATATTCGCCAAAATGTTTTCTTGTAGGTTTTGTTGCATGTTAGATTTTCCATAGGCTCACATATTATATTATATAATATATATTAAGCAAACAATTGAAGTGAAATTACTCGGACTGAATAATTACATCAAATATAATGTTATACATTGATTATATATAAGTGGTCCCTAGCACTCATATTCATAATCTTATTATTAAAAACATGACTATTTAGGCCTGCCTCCAGTTTTTTTTTCTAATACTACAGCAGTAGGTTAGGTCTAATACAATGTGAAAGTCATAAAAATTGCTACAACTACTTAATATAGAATTGCGAACCCTTTACCACATAAAATTACCAAAATTGCTGTTTTAGTAACCATACGACTATTATAAGGAGCCACTGTTCACTGATCGATGAATGTACAACAGCTACCACTACTTTGAAAAATTAAGGTAGTTAAAGATAATTCAATACTTTGTCAACTAAAATTTAAGGACATCAGCTACATGCTTGTATATAATTCAATGGAGATTGCACTTGTAAAATTGAATTAAAAAAACAGATAACTTACTAACAACTTCTTTTCAATAGATACTGTCTTGATACGTTCCAGTTCCTTTGTTAGTCGCTCCACTTCAGATTGGAGAAGTTGCTTCTGTCTTTGATGGCGAGATTTTAGATGAAGCTTTTCTTTTTTATGATGAGATTCTAACTGAATTCTTTTAGCTGCTATCTGGCTCCTCAGTTGATTGTTCTCAGTCTTCTGTTGATTGTTCTCAGTCCTCAGTTGATTGTTTTCTGCCTGTATTTGCATGACACTTGTCTCCAATTGACGTTTCTCTTCAATAAGTTGTGAATTTGAGGACTGAAGCATTTCTTTGTCACATTCTAGTCTGGTATTTTCTTCACTTATTTCTTTGTTTTGTGCTTCTAATTGACTTTGAAAGATCTGAAAAACAAAACACATCCTATGCAACGTTGCATTCTAATATCTAATAATGGAATTATTGCAAATGTTTTGTATAGAACTTATTCAACATGAAGTGTGTGCAAATGCCCAATTAAATACAATTGCTAATTGTATAGGATATGAAAGTGTCAAAAATATTTATAAGCCATTATTTACTTAGAATACCAAAAAATTGAATTCTTTGAATAAAACCAGATGATGATGTATTTATCAATAATCGAGTGAGCGGAACATTATTAATAGTTTTTAGTGGAAAGTTTAATGTACTATAAATGGTATGTTGTTACTGTGTAGTAGCATTATAAATTTTTTTGTATCTTAAGTAATTTGTAAAAGGAGATCAATAATTTTTTGACTAAGACATTACAGGATGTCGAGAACCCAATTTGTTTGTTGTTTGAACACTCAGATTAGAAAGTATGAAGCATATAGAGAGCATAGAGCATTAGAGAGTGTAAATAAAGATTTTACTAATCGACACTGTGCAAATTACAGCTTATAAAGCGTTTAATGGGCCACTTTTGTACTTGAGAGTCTTCTATAGTGACTAGAAGTAAGAATGACTTTAAGTGAGATAGCTAACTACTTGACAAAATTGAACTAACAAAGTAATTGTGTACTTTAATCCAGAATGTACTTTTCTCTATGAAAGAGGTTGAATGAAATAAAGGCAAAATGTGAAAAAAAATCTTGATAGTTGCAAGGAATTAAGCTCCAGATCTAAGGCTGGAACCACTGGTGCTTGGCTGAACCTAAGGATCCTGTGCTTGATTCTTGGGTTACAACAGAGATTATTTTTTATTTCACTTTGCTTTTTCTTTGACCCCCTTCATTGAGATTAGTAAATTCTAATAAATTTATAAAGATTAAATACTTAAAAACAGTACTAGTCTTACTTTATTTCACTTTGCTTTTCCTTCAACCTCCTTGAATGAGACTAATATTATATTCTAATATATTTATAAAGACTGTAAATTTATAAGTTGATTTACTTTATTTTATTTCAAAATATCAATTGTATACCATAGCCAATCTCAATTCACTTCAAATATTAAAAAATTGCTGTTTTAGTAACCATATGACTATTATAAGGAGCCATTGTTCACTGATCGATAAATGTACCTCATTACTCGGAAAAATTAAGGTAGTTAAAGATAATTCAATATTTTGTCAACTAAAATTTAAGGACATCAGCTACATGCTTGTATATGATTCAATGGAGATTGCACTTGTAAAATTGAATTAAAAAAACAGATAACTTACTAACAACTTCTTTTCAATAGACACTGTGGTGATACGCTCCAGTTCCTTTGTTAGTCGCTCCACTTCAGATTGGAGAAGTTGTTTCTCTCTTTGATGGCGAGATTCTAGATGAAGCTTTTCTTCTTTGTGATGAGATTCTAACTGAATTCTTTCAGCTGCTACCTGGTTCCTCAGTTGATTGTTCTCTGTCTTCAGTTGATTGTTCTCAGTCTTCTGCTGATTGTTCTCTGCCTGTACTTGCATGACTCTTGTCTCCAATTGCATGACACTTGTCTCCAATTGATGTTGCTCTTCAATAAGTTGTGTATTTGAGGACTGAACCATTTCTTTGTCACATTCTAGTCTAGTATTTTCTTCATTTATTTCTTTGTTTTCTGCTTCTAATCGACTTTGAAAGATCTGAAGAATTAAACACATCATATGCAACATTGCATTCTAATATCTAATAATGAAATTATTGCAAATGTTTTGTATAGAAATTATTCAACATGAAGTGTGTGCAAATGCCCAATTAAATAAAATTGCTAATTGTATAGGATATGAAAGTGACAAAAAATTGTCTAAGCCATTATTTACTGTTGTAAGTTTATTGTGGTCAATAAAATATTTATCAATAATATAGAATATCAAAAAAATTGAATTCTGTGAATAAAATCAGATGATGATATTGATTTACAAAATAATCGAGTGAGCGGAACATTATTAATAGTTTTTAGTGAAAAGTTTAATATACTATAAAATGGTATGTTATTACTCTATTATTAGCATTATAAATGTTGTTTATATGTTAACCCTTTCTTGATTAAATGTTATTACATAATTTTTTATATTTAATAAGGGTATTTTTTTGCATTTTTTGACTTAAAAAATCGATTAAATGTTATTACATAATTTTTTATATATCAAAAGGGTATTTTGCTTCCATTAAAAAGTCAAATCCCATGTGGACCGATTACATATTGTTTTTTATGGTTTGTAAAAGGAGATCAATAATTTTTTGACTAAGACATTACAGGATGTCAAGCGCTTAATTTGTTTGTAGGCTACGAACTTTGAACGCTCAGATTAGAAAGTATGAAGCCTATAGAGAGCATGCAGCATTGGAGACTACGAATAAAGTTTTTCCTATTGGACACTGTGAAAATTACAGCTTATAAAGTGTTTAATGGGCCACTTTTGTACTTGAGAGTGTTCTAGAGTGACTAGAAGTAAGAATGACTTTAAGTGAGATAGCTAACTACTTGACAAAATTGAACTAACAAAGTAATTGTGTACTTTAATTCAGAATGTACTTTTCTCTATGAAAGAGGTTGAATGAAATGAAAGGCAAAGTGTGAAAAAAAATCTTGATAGTTGCAAGGAATTAAACTCTGACCTAAGGCTGGAGCCACTGATGTTTGAGTGGTAGAGCAGTAGTGGCTGAAACTAAGGATCCTGCGCTTGATTCTTGGGTTACAACAGAGATTATTTTATATTTCACTTTACTTTTCCTTCAACCTCCTTGAATATGATTAGTATATTCTAATGTATTTATAAAGACTGAAAATTTATAAGTCGATTTACTTTATTTTACTTCAAAATATCAATTGTATACCATAGCCAATCTCTACTCACTTCAACTGTTTGGTTTAAATATGTTTCAAGCTAAATTGTCCTGTACATTATATTCTTTTCTTTACATTTTAACTTTCACTTTACCTCGAGTTCTTTTATTCTTTTATTTTTTCCCTTTATTTCCTTCATGTGTAGCACATTGGCTATGCTGAGAGATCTCCCCAGATTCCCTCCATGTATGTTCTCCATTGCATCCTGTACTGGTGTTAGTATCTCCAGTAGTTGCTCAGCAGTAGGTCTTGTTTGAGGAGTATTGTGCAGGCAATTAGTCACCATCTCCACTAGTATAGGATGAGACTCTAATAACAGATACTCCAACTTCTTCATGTACACCTCACGACGCTCTACTTCAGAGCGACCAATAAGTCGGCCAGGATTGTGTGGATCTGAATGTGTATGCTGTAGTAGCTCTCCTGGAAATATCTATAGAATAAAGACAATCTTGATTATTTATTAGGTTGTCAATAAAAGGATCATAGTTGACCGTCCAACATCTTTGAATTTACAATTTTTGTGTGAGTATTTATAAACTGGAAACTTCAGCCACATTTTTACTGGAATGTTCTAGTCTGAGTCATTCTATCTATATGAAACTATTAACCGTTGGATAAGGACAGAATTAATTCAACCTGTGACAGTGTGTTATTAACCCACATAATTCATGTAAACTGCTCATTGGACAATACTATGTAATAATTCGAGATCAACTTCACTTGTGCGCTATGCTAGTAATTTGCTGATTTTACATAGCTACAATCATTTGCTTAATTGAAGATAATAGTAGGAGAATAAAACCAAAAAATATGGTATAGTTAGTCAATGATAATGATTTGATAACTACTTAGCACAGACTTTGTACTTCAAGTGCAATAAGTTAAGTGAAAGCTAGTTTCTACAACTTCAGGAGATGGTTATCCCAGTCTCAGCTGTTTTTAAACTTACATTTACATTCAGCCACCAAATGAATTATATATGTACATTAGTATAACTCTAAAAGGTAAATAAACTGATGTTTGAATATTGGTGGTAAAATGAATAATAAATCAAATATTCAATAAATTTCACATATACAGGCACTACACTAAATTTTTTGACCAAAAGTGTTTGTATAGCTAATTAAGGAAGGTCTGTACAAGTAACAAAGAGTAGCCTAAGGATGATGTGCAAATTTATTTGTAATAAATCAACATTAACTTGTTGCCATGCCTTGTGGCTATCATCTAATAGTTTAAAATTAAAATTACAACACTCCCACCTTATACATACATTAAACCAAAATTAATGGTCTTATAGTATCAGATTTGTGTTAGCTAGTAATTTCAGTCAAGGCATTCTATATAGAAGAAATGGTGCCAGAACTTATTATTTTGATGAAATGTCAGTAACAAATGGTATGTTTTTTGTAATATAATTAGGCTGATAGGCTGGCCCTTTTGATTATTAGGCATGCATGGGGGTATGGTGATGTGTGACTGCCGGGGCCCTACTCCACTTTCTGTCCAAATATAATGTTTATGTAGCCATATTTATGATTATTTACCTGTGTCAGTATGTAGAGGGCAAGATGTCCGAATGAGAACACATCTAGAGATGGGCCATATCTGTGACTCTCGCCGAGAGCCTCTGGTGGCATGTACACAGTGGTCCCTGGATTCTTTGAGAGTGTTTGAGCTATTTGAGCTGGTTTTAAAGTTACCATGCGAGAGTTTCCCATGTCAGTGATCTTAGCTGTCAGAGATGATGTGAGGAGGATGTTCCTTGCAGTCAGGTCTCTGTGGACGATGGGAGGTCCTCGACTATGCAAGTAAACTAAACCACTGCCTGTGTCTGTAAGAATGGAAATTTTGACTGGAAGTGGAACATTAGGATAACATTCAAGGAGGTCATCCACACTCATTTCTAATCTCTCCATTACTAGTAGAGGTAGCTCTGATCCCTCTATGAAACACAGACCAAGGAACTGTGTTAGGTTAGGATGTCGGAGACTTGCCATGAGTTGACATTCTCGTTGATATCTGTCCACAGTCTCTTGAACTCCTTCATTCCCAGAATCCAGTAACAATTCATGCATATGCTTGGCAGCACAGATAACCTTGCTATACTTCACCTAAAGTATCATTCATTATGTATAAGTTAAATACATTAGACAAGGTTTTCATAGTTCAGATTATAGATGGAATGCATTGTTGAAAATTACATAATAATTATTTAAACATGACTCAACTGACCTTTTTAATGATTATAAGTAAATGACAAATACTTTTTGAAACATTTAAGATATCTTTAAACTTAGAAAGCATTATAAACACCTATACTGCTGGACCATTCAAATAAGTAAAGAACAAAAAATGTTCAATTTTGCAAGATTTGAGTTTAGTAAACTACTTACTTCTAACACTGAGCCATATGAACCTGTTCCAAGTGTCTTCCCTGTCGGTACCACCAGGTCTAAGAAATACTGCTGTAACTTAGAATCTCTTCTAAAGGTCCTAAACCAGGTCTGCCTACTAGCCATTGTTAAGGCTTTTTTACTGGTCAGTCTTCTGTCAGGTATTTTCTCACAGCTCCGTAAACTTACGCCAAACGACGTTGAAAAAAGTTTGTCTCCGCCACGCCTCCCAAAAACGATAAAGATGGGTGCAGACTTTAATGCGCATGCGCAAGTGGCAAAGATAGTTAAAGGAATTTTCTGATAACTGTGAACACTTCCACGTTGTGGAAGTATATTTTTCTCGTTTCCCTTTTACCCCCAACTATCGCCGGCGTCCTATTGGGAAGGTCGTGCGATGAGAAAACATTTTTTACCGCCCATCCTGTAAAAATACAGGCTAACGATAATTCACAAGAGATGAATACAATATATGAGCGACACGTATGCATGACTACCATCTGATAAAGTGATTTCATGGGATCAACTGTATATAGTCAGGCGTCGCGGACCTTTTCCTTCCCTATATTGGTGGGCAGGGAGGAAGGAAAGAGTCCGGTAGCTCTAGTATCAACGACTTGTGCAAATGACATCACACGTTTATGGCGTCATCATTAACGCGTTGGCTAAAATCAATAGGGAGAAACAATTCGTTGCAAGTAAACATTTTGTTGGAATGTCTTGTTGAGACTGTGGTGTTTCAATAATGCAGAACAGCAACAACAATAATGGCTGGTTCACACTCGTGTATGAGCTGGAAACAACAAATCTTCCGTACCCAGTAGGGATAGCTACAAAAACATCTCTTTTTAAAATTCCCTTTCATCTTCTCTGGCTTTACGCACGAAGCTGTAACTTCTAAACACGCTCTTCATCACTAGCTAACAACTCGGAATAAACTGGGGGCGCACTCAATATGGGGTGCTTTAAATTAGAAATCCTCACTATTGGCGTCCGACTGTTATTCACTGTCCTAGAGTTCACATGCATGCATTTCTTTTGTTAATCGTATCTACTTTGATTGAAAAAATTACGTCCGGAAAAGATTGGCGCGAATGTACGGGATGGCATCGTCGTACCAGGATGTGTTAAAACCAATGAAACAAGTACTGTAAAACTATATTGTGGGAGTTTGTCTTCTGTAACTTCGATATACAAAAACTATAAGAATTATAGATATATCTATTTGAATAACCCAAGAGATAGAGGCTTAGTGACATTTGGATTTGAGATAAAAAACAATACTATTACATTAAAACATTTAAAAAGTTCTGACTCAGGTAATTTTCATTGTAAAGGAACATATAACGCAGTAGATCATGGAACAAGCCGTTTTATAGATTACGCTGTAGTCATTATTTTAAATTTTGCACCTCCTTCTCATGTAATACCCAACATATTGGAAGTCTCTGAAGGTGATGATGTACTCCTAATGTGTGGTAGTGACAAAGAAGTGGAATGGTTTGGGCTAAATATAAAAGATCAAGATAAAAAGTTGCTCAATAATACCATTTTAATGCAAAAATTACGAAAAGAACTCAGTGGTCCTTATAATATGTAAAGGAGTAAGTGAAACAAAAATTTTCCATTCTGCTTCTTTAGTAATAGTGGAAGGTTACATTCACCGGTTAGGGTCTATCAGCCAATGAGTTAAACATTTAGCACTTACATAAAATGTTTCTTTAAAAGTAATAGCTAACTACAGACACAGATATAATGACATCCAAATACAAAATAATGGTACATACAATCATATTATAATTGTATAGAAAGAATCAATGATTATAGAAGATAATTATCTTGACATCTAGTAGGAAAGAAGGCAGTTAAAATTTTTAATCGTCATTGATGTCGTAAACAAGTTGTGACATTATAATAAAATTTCTTTGGAAAATCCTAAATACTTTAAAACATTATGTACCGTCTTATGAAAATTACAAAATAGTGTGGGTCAGATTCTTAGCAACTTTTCTAGAAATTAGACAGATGGCTGTAAAAAAAAAAAGCTCTACACTCACTCAAAATAAGGGTGTGAACCTGAATCAATTACACTACTCACAATGTAGCAATTTTACTTATTAAGTATACAAACTCTTTCTTACTCAGTTTCCTCTCCTTATGACTCCAAGTGATCGACATTTCTGAAACAGTGAGAATATTAATTTATGTACCAGGCAAATAGTCTAATCAGGAAAATTAATGCAATATAAATGGCCTCTATGAAAGATTAAAGTAAAATTGTTGCATATTATGGTCTTAATGTATAGGCAAAAGTTTATAGTTTAGAAAAATTTAGTGAAGCTCTATTGTGGAAATTTGTCACCTTTATATAATAGTTTGGAAACTCAAGATGTACCCAATTCAATTATGTATGAAAATATGAGCAGCTGTATTTTCATTTTTTAATAATAAATAGCAACTAAAGTATGGTATTTTTAATAATGTTTATTCTTCTTTAGTCTATTGTGACGATATCTAAACTGAAACAGTAGCATAGAAAGAGGGGGGAGGCTCTGGGGGTTCCCCCCACAATATTTTGGGGCACACTCTAATGATGCGATTTCTCACATGAACACTTGAAACCACACAAAAAGATGCCCTTCTATATAATTATTGTCCAGGAAAGATTAACTTATAATAATAGGAAATTTTTTTCTATTTAACAGCCAATATTTTTAATTATAATTTAACTCAACATTTCGATTTCTTGCCGAAGTCCTTTTCAGGGGTCAACTGAGGTCAAACTCTCCATGGTGATATTATAATAACACAAAGTAAACAGCAAGATTTCTGGAGGGCACGCTTAATTTCCTATTATTATAATTATTTCAGCCGAGAATGACTGAATCATTGAAAGATTAACTTATTGTGTAATCTATTCAGTTGGCAGCAATTCTTCTTTGCAGATCCCAAAAAATTGGATACACTGTGATTTTAGTTACTCATGAATCAGTATTGTGTGTATCAGCATATATCTATATAGGCCTGTTCCACTTTCAGAACTCCACCCATATAATCAGAACAAAGGCAATTACATGCAATTAGTAAGACTTGGCTCTTATGTAGAGCCTTTTGATAGTGACCCGATATTCTAACAACAATAACGAAAAACCGTCCTGAGTATATAATTATGTTACATTAATCTAAATAAAATGCCACTGTGCCGTGTGTAACAAGAATAGCAATTCATTGTTAGATAGCTGTGAGGATTTATCATCTCTTTTCTCCAAATGAGGTTTAACTTAAAAAAATCTGAATAATTAGTAGCATATTATTGACATTGAAAGTATCATACAATTCCTGATTACATCAGTACTTTTATACCAACACCCCTATTTATTGTTCGTTTTTTCCTTAGCTACTTAGTACTAAAGAACGCGGTATTAATGGACCTCCGTGCATTTAACATGCACAAATATTAATCCTTTAACTTGACAACATTTATGTATTGAACATAAATATGTGTCAGAGTTTAACTCATTAAAACTGCTCTGGAAATCTCTGTCATGGATGGCCTCATTATGAAGAGGTGCCTGTAACTAAGACATGGGTAAAGCATTAGATTAAGTCATTGTGATCAGTTTAAAATAAAATAGTTATTCAGACAACACTCTTTTGAGTTTGCTCTTGTTTTTACACTTTGAAATTTAATGGTAGTTAATATTCATTGTAGCTATTTCAAATTCATTGTTAGATTGTTTTACTGTGTCACTTGCTTAACCCTTTCGTTCCGGATCCCGCTTTGAAGCGGGTGAAGACCGCTTGACTTCTCCGAATTTTTAAAAATAGTTACTTTATAGCTAGAACCTTCAGATTGCATACACAGGTGCCCAATGCATTGGAGAAGCATCTAAAATAGCTTTCAGCCAGGACTGCTTCGACAGTACCTCACAGCAGTTGCGTTTATTTCTTCCTCGGCAAAAAAAAAAAACATCGGTTCTCCGTCGAATTTTAAAAAAAGTTACCTTCTTCACAGCAGCTTCATTTATGGATCCAGTCATCTCCAGAGCTTTGTAGAAGCAGCAAAAAATTGCTTGAGCTCAGTAGCCTTCCATAACACATTGAAACAACCGCTTCTTTGCCGACCAAGACTTTGCGGTTTGACTTACTGTCTTCTCCATTTTTTATAAAATCGCCAGTTCAACTGGGGACCTCCCTATTACGTACAGTCTTAGGTAATGCTTATTACATCATAGGAAAAAAGTGAGCGTGTCGTGTGACCCCGGTAACTATGCAAAAAAAAATTTTTTTCAAAGTCATTTTTTGGAAGATGGCGTCTAGAAATTACAATGCGGTGCAAGTTTTATACTTGCTTGATGCTGACTCTAGCGACTCAGGATCAAGCGGAGAGAAGGGAGACGACATCTAGGGCTATAGGAGGCCCTGTATCAGGGTTGGTGGACCAGACCCCGTCAACTCTGATACTTGAAAATGGGAGTCAAGAAGATGATCGAGGTAAGCTTGTCTTTCTCTTGTCTTTGTCTTGAAAAATAGCCAGCTTCTGTTGTGGAAAGGACTTATTTATAGCTATATTGAGATAGAGTAAGCTGTTTAGCTATAATATATATATATTTCTTTGAGTTTTGAGATTTGAAAGTGGCTTGTGGTTTTTTGAACAAATTCAAATTTTCAAAAAAAATTAAAAAAGTTTTTACCACATATACTACTAGGACCAGATGTAAATGCAGTCACCGACCCGATTACGCAGATGAGGCGACAGGAGCAGAGTCTTCCAGTCATGAAGGAGAGGATACCAGACTTGAGTCTTCCAATGATGAAACACGAATAGGCAGCAGGTTCCAGTGATGAGGAAGAGGAAGTGGCTCCTCCTGCTCCGAGTTGTGGACGTCCTCGCGGTCGGAGAAGGCGGGAATCGAAGAACAAGAGTCGGGTGGATGAGGTAGGGGGAGAGTGGAAGAAAGATGACAACACACCCATTGATATTCCATAATCTTTTGTGTGATGGACCACAAACTTTGATATTTGTGGCTGCCCCCCCCCCCCTGAACATCCCAAAAGTTGTAATATGTATTGTTATTGTCGTTGTCGTTGTCTGTGTTTTTGTGGTGTTGTAGTGGAGCTTCACACTCGATGTATATGTGTGTGCGTGGAGTTGAAATGTTATTCTGGTGCTTCCAGATCTAACCGGGGAGGGAACGAACTCGGGGGGGGGGGGGTCTTTTCCAATCGGGGGGCTACTATGCCCATGTAAGTTGAATTTCATGTATGTGTGTGTGTGTACACCAGTCAATTTATATTATATATTTATTTTTATGATCTGTATTCACCTGTATCTTCTTTTTTCTAGTGTGTGTGTGTATGTGTGTGTGTGCATTTGTTGAATGAGAGAGAGCAACCGTGGACAAACAGTATGTGGCGCTTCCGTATACAACCTGGGAGGGAACTCTGGATCTTTTTGGATCGTGACTACTATGCCCATGTAAGTTGAATTTCATGTGTGTGTGTGTGTGTGTACACCAGTCAATTTATGTATAATAAATTATACATTTATTTTTATGATCTGTATTCACCTGTAGCTTCTTTTTTCTTGTGTGTGTGTGTGTGTGTGTATGTGTGTGCGTGCATGCGTGCATTTGTGGAAAGAGAGAGAGAGCAACCATGAACAAACAGTATGTGGCACTTCCGGATCCAACCTGAGAGAGAACGAACTCGGTGGTCTTTTTCGGTCTGTGACATCATCCATGCCGGGTAAGTTGAATTTCATTTCAACTTACTGATATTTGGGTGTCCAGGAATGTCAGTGAAAAGTAATGACGGGGGAGGGGGGTGTTATGGTACAAGAATGTCAGTGAAAATTAATGACTGGGGAGGGGGGGTTATGGTACAAGAATGTCAGTGAAAAGTAATGACGGGGGAGGGGGGGTTATGGTACAAGAATGTCAGTGAAAATTAATGACGGGGGAGGGGGGGTTATAGTACAAGAATGTCAGTAATGACGGGGGAGGGGGGGGCAATTCAGCGAGGCCAGCTGTTATGTTACAAATATCATTGTTGTCTTGTGTTTTTTTGGTATTGTATGGAGGTTCCGGATCCTATGGGAGGGATCGTTCAGTCTGTGCCACCATCCATGCCGGGTAAGTTGAATTCCACGTGTGTGCTTGTACTGCTTTTCATTTTCAAATTACACTTTCTCAATACAACGATTGTTTCTCTCATGTACAGTGTGGAGTATACATACCAGGGTTCATACAGTGGGAGGCTAGCGCTGGGTTCCCCCCTAGAATTTTGGGAGTTGAATAGAAATGAACATTTAGGAAGCATTTATTTTTAGTCTGATATTGTATCCCATTATGTTCCTATCATAACTGAGCCATTTAGTGCATAGGACCGACCACTGATCATCAGTGTGAAGTATAGACTCGTATGCAAAGATGTGCATCAAAGTAGTGTAGGTTCCAAAAAATGGGTGTGGCGAAGTACACTCGGAGCCCCACCCCAAACAAAAATCCTGTATGAAACCGCATACAATACATCATAAAGTTGCAATTATATAGGATCATGAATAATTTGTTGTTTGTATTACAAATATATTTGTTGTTTGTGTTTTTGTGTATATGAAATTGTTTTGTAGTGGAGCTCGACGTCCGATGGCATACGTTCCTTGTGGACACTCATAGATGTCTCCTACATGATCACAATCAGCACCACACACAACAAACAACATATTTTATTGTTGAACTAATATAATATTGGTATATAATGCATCAAACAATATTATTTCTATTTTATTTTATTTTTTTATTGATGGGAAAAGTGGATTTTTTGGGGGGGAAATTTTTTTTTTTTTGAAATATTAGTAGGTGGCTTAAATAATTATTCAATTTTCTCAATCAAAAAATGAGGGGAATCCCAAACTCTTGGTCTATTTAGTGATATATGGTTGCTATGGGGTTTTCCCAGCCAGCATCGAGTTAAAAAAATAAAACGGCAATGCTCTATTCCGCGGTAGAAAATTAGATTTTTCCGCGCGCGTCCAAACAATTCAGGAACGAAAGGGTTAAAAATTGCAAATTGTACATCTGCAGAGAACCGCTACATCGATGTGGTTGCCAATATAGAAACAGTGGGATCTGTATCCATACCGAGCACGCCTACTTCAACTGTTGAAAGTGAGCAACACAGAATATGTAATACTCTAGCTGCAGCAATTGCTTGCATGTTCCCTGAAATTAATACTTGTGTATGATTGAAACTTTTGAACCTTATTTGGGTTGGATTGTGTTTAAAAAAAAAAAATTGTAGTCAATGTAATTTTGGAATATTTTCTTTAAAATGTTTTGAACCCAAATTCTCTTTATCAGTTGGCTTTGAAATGCTTTCATTTCAAGCTATTGCTCAAGCAAACAAACAAAATCATTAAATGTGTTAGCATAGGGCAACAAACAAACAAATCTAATTCATATTGAAACATTTTTAGAAGCTCTTTTGTTAGTTCAAAATGCATTTCATGCTTTTCTGATATATTTTTAGCTAGTCCAGTACCAAAGTATGATGTTGTTCTTTTCATTTTTTCCATAATTAATTAATGTAAACATCAAAAAAGAATTTTAATGTTGTTAGCTACTACAAGCTGTACACTATAATATGTCTGTTTGCTGATGTGTCAATTTTAGATATCTATGCAGTTGTAATACCTCAAGCTGAGAGAGAAAGACACACATCATTAGAGCATTTAGAAGATGTAAGGATATCGACTCTGCCGAGAGCCACATACAGTACCTTCATGAGTGACAGTGGCATCATCATGCAAGAGGTGAGAAAGAAAAAGCAGCTGACACGTCTTCTAAACCTTACATTATTTACTATAGTCTCCTGAACAAAGATATATTGAGACGCCTTCTGTAGCCTTAAGTCACCAGGTGAGTGGTTTTTACTCGGTATGTTTTAGAAATATCTCTAAAAGAAATGGGGTACTGCCCGCAAACCACTTATTCAATAAAATTTACTGATAATCATATTAACTACTTCAATATCTCAGGACCATGACTATGCAGTGCTAGAGTGTGAAGACCTCTATGAAAAAGAAAGACCAAAAGAGTACATAGATGTTGACCTTCTTGGGCCCATTCAGCAATCACTCTCTCAATCAATTCAGAAGAGGAAAAAAATCTCGGTAGGAATGAATTCATCTCTACCTCATTTACTGCACTATATTCACCAAACAATTTTGTGTGTTTGTTTATTTATGTGTGTGTGCTTTCAGGAACACAACACTGAAATGCAAACCAGTTCCAATGAAATCTACAGTGAAAAGAAAGACTTTGCCAGTAATGATTCAATGGACGTCACAAACAATGATGACTCTTCTCTGGGAACTGTTTCATTGTGCTCATCTCTCAGTGAAGAAGGATAAACTCAATAAAAAAAAAAAAAATATATATATATAAACTCTACTTTATAGAATGCACTAAATTATATAGCAGCTTGTGATGGCTTCTAAATATATACTAAATTTATGAATAAATGTTAAAATCTGCCACAGCATGCAGAGACCAACTTAGCTATATAATTTTATACGGAGTCAGCTACTGTGTAGCAGCTACATAGAACCTTGTACTGGCATGTGGGTGGGCGGGGTTTATTATTCCATCTTGTGTGGCTCCTTATGGTTGGCACACTATCTATTATCATTCCACAGCTTCTACATGTCTCCTGGTAACAAGTAAATGGTAATCATCTCAGCCATTTTATGGCTAACTACTTCACTGACTTCTAGCTTATGACTTTATAATTGATTAAATAATAACAATGATAATAACAGCAATAATAATAATAATAATAATAATAATAATAATAATAATAACATTAATTAATTAATTAATAATAATGATGATGATACTAATAATAAAACAACAACAACAATAACAATAATAGTAATAATAACAACAACATTAATTAATTAATTAATAATAATGATGATGATGATAGTAATAATAAAACAATAACAACAACAATAATAATAATAATAATAATGGAAATGACACATAAGCATAGTTTAGTATTATTGCCATTATTATTATTATAAATTACTATCCTCATTTTTTTTGTGTATTCATACTCACATAATACATGAACATTATACACTACATACTTCCATGCAAAACAACAAAAAATAAAAAATAAAAAAGGACACGCCCCCTATTACGAGGCAGCAGAAATGGCAGCGAACTCTTCGTTTAGCAAGAGTGAAGGAGCGCCGTACGGTGTTAGCTACCCTCAAGAATGGGCTGACAGAGACAGAATGAATTATCTACTGGCTCCATTTCCTCCTTCTGACCAGGCGCTGGCCCAAAACAACCCAAAATATTCCTTCTGGTCTTCTTTCATTCTGTCAAGCTCAAAGGAACTTCGGACTTTAATTATCACAGAAGCAGACCTGCAAGAGAGATTTAAATGGAACGGGCACAAGTCGCCCAAGTGCTTGGACAAAACATTAGAAGAAATGGAGCGCACTGGGCAGCTCGCAAAGGTTGACGAGTTTTGCGGAGCTGGAAACCAAGAGGGATGGGTATCTTGGGGAGTAGGCCTTTTCAAGAAACCAGTGTCATGGGCAGTTGGCTCTTACTTCTCTGGCTCTAGCAAGTATACAGGTGGATATGTCATCAAGTCTATGGCAGAGGTATGAAGGTAGTATAATATGTTGAATGATTTACGATTGATATCACTCACTAGATTGGTAAGTAGTTTACATACAGTCTTGCTAGCTACACCCTTTACCTAACCATGTGGTAGTGGTGATCACCCCCTATCCTATTCTACACGCTTTTCCCATGCACACATTTTCTCCCATATATGGTTAAGTATAGCAGTACATTTTGACTAGATGTTAGTATGAGCAGGAGAGTATCCTGGAAACTACACCTGTGCCCGGCAGGGTCAGCGCCCGGCAGGGTCAGCGCCCGGCAGGGTCAGCGCCCAGCAGGGTCAGTGCCCAGCAGGGTCAGTGCCCGGCAGGGTCAGTGCCCGGCAGGGTCAGTGCCCGGCAGGGTCAGTGCCCAGCAGGGTCAGTGCCCAGCAGGGTCAGTGCCCAGCAGGGCCAGTGCCCGGCAGGGTCAGTGCCCAGCAGGGTCAGTGCCCAGCAGGGCCAGTGCCCGGCAGGGCCAGTGCCCGGCAGGGCCAGTGCCCGGCAGGGTCAGTGCCCGGCAGGGCCAGTGCCCGGCAGGGCCAGTGCCCGGCAGGGCCAGTGCCCGGCAGGGCCAGTGCCCGGCAGGGCCAGTGCCCGGCAGGGCCAGTGCCCGGCAGGGCCAGTGCCCGGCAGGGCCAGTGCCCGGCAGGGCCAGTGCCCGGCAGGGCCAGTGCCCGGCAGGGTCAGTGCCCGGCAGGGTCAGTGCCCGGCAGGGTCAGTGCCCAGCAGGGTCAGTGGCCAGTGTGGGGTTGCTTGGGGTTTTAATCCCGAACGTTCCGCGGTAGGCAGACAGAAAGGGGGTTATCCCGAAAGCTCAAAGGGAAACGCAGACACTCCACGAATCGAGACCCGTCGAACTGATGGGATGGTATCACTGCCACCAGAGTCCAGTAGCTCACCGAGGCCCAGGGTACAGCTAAGCTGATCCGTGACAGACACTCGTACAATACGCAGCCCCTTTAAGTTCTGGACTACGCATGCTCACGAACCCGCATCCGGGAGGTACTTTACCGACTGGATACGGCTGACATAAAACTCAACTGAAACTACAATAAACCATGACTTGACCTACAACAACTGATACACTATTATGACATGACACCCAACTACTGATACACACAATTCTAGTTCTCAAATGTTCTCTGACTTCTTCTTTTCTCTTCTCTTGACTCTTCTCTCTTGTTCTCTGGGGATCTCACCCAACCCCTTGGAGGGTGGCCCCACAGCCAGTTAGCCTTCATAATTATGTGCTGCATTTGTAATGCAGGACCTTGCAAATGCTGTAATGGCTGATCATCGAAGCTCTGTGCTCTACAAGTCCACTGACAGCGTCATGACGTACGCGGCATTCGAGACGCTCTGCTTGAAGATTTGTTCGCGAGAGGCTGTTCCCGTGGTCATGCAACAGTTGAGAGCGTCAGGGTTCCTGGCTCGGAGGCGTGGCGAGGAAGACCAGGACTATGATGTCATCAAATTATCCAGCAACAAAGAGAGGAGCTTGAGCGTCGCGGAGGTGGACATTGGCATTGTGCGGTAAAGGATCATCATTACTGTAGATGTGTTGGCATTGTAGTCAATAGTTTGTGTGTGCACAAGAACCTGGGCTCCCTCTCTCTTTGTCCATGTGGAAATGTCTGTTGATGATGTTGTGCCATTGTTTAGTGTCAACTGCATGTGCAATGAGAGGGAGTGGTGTGTGTGTTTTTGTACGCATCTTGTCAAGTGCATATCAGAATAAATTTCTGAGACGATATGTTCGTTACAATTACTGACTTTCTTATGACCACTTCAAATGTTTGTGTGTTTGTTACTCTGGTTGGCTTCCAAGATGTAATATTTATAGTCGGGCAGTATGCCAATGGCAGCAGTGATCATGCCAGATACACATACGTGTGTGTGTGTGTGTGTGTGTGTGTGTGTGTGTGTGTATGTGTGTGTGTGTTCCATGTGGAAGTTATGACACTAATTTAAAACTTTGTGTCCATAGGTTGAAGGAGACGAGGTTCCTGCTGTCTAGACAAGTAGCCACCCTTGAAGACGGTATAAGCCAGTAAGTCAAGACATGTGAACTAGACTCACTAGACTAGACATGGAGAGATTTGTAATGAGAAGTAAGAGGGTTTTTGTTTTCTTTATACTTTTTCTTTCTATTTTCTCCCTCATACAGGTTGAAGGAGTCGGCCAGAAAAAAGCTGAGAGAACATGATAAACCCGGGGTGAGGATGCCATTGATTTAACTGCTATTCTAATCGTGCTCATTTCGTTTGTTTTCCTAGGCTCTTCGATTTCTCCGTCAGAGTGCATCCAAAAAGCAGGTGCTCCAGAAGAAAGAGGCCATGCTGGATAATGTGCAGAACATACTTCATAACATTCAAAGTGCGGAAACTGATGCTCTGGTGAGTGGATAAACCTGCTAGATATGTTTATGAGGCAACATACAACGTGTAATACTGGATCTGTTGTAGGCCATGTATTTATAGAGTAGTGTTTCCAAGCTTGTTATGTGTTGGATGTTTGGCTGTGCTCCAGGTCTTCGCAGCGTATAAGAGCGGTGTGAATGCTTTACGCTCCATTCAGAAACCTCAATCACTGGAGAAAGCAGAAGACTTGCTGGATGACTTGAAGGAATTGGCAGAGGATGCAGCAAACATCAGCGCGGTGTTGAGCGAAGGTGGGTTATGTGTGCATGTGCATTGTTACATGTGTGTATTTGTATGTATATTTGTGTGTGCATATGTGGGTACATGTGTATGTGTAAAGTTTACATGTGTATGTGTTGTACATGTGCATCTATGTATACATGTGTGAGTGAAAGTTAATATATTAATCAGGGGTAGGTTAAAAATATTTCTAGTAATTAAAAAAAATGTTTACTTCTATTGTGTAATATACTAGATTGCACTTGTCAATCTACAGGTCTTGTATGACGTAATGGAACGTTTAATATGTTGTAATAACAAATAGATCTTACTGGTGATGCTGATGATGATGAGTTATTGAAGGAGTTAGACGACATTGCCTCAGGCTCAAATGCAGCGGCAGGTAAAGTGGAACTCAGACTCTGTTTCAATCTGTCTTCGTTCTTTCTCTTCTCAAACGTAACTCACACACCATTTGTTTGTTGCTGTTTGCAGAGATTGGTCTTGAATCTGCCATGTCTGGTTTATCAATAGCTGACCCTGAAGCTCTTCCTTCTGTGCCATCCCATGATCCCAGCGTAGCAACCACTGGGTCTTCCTCAGCAACAGTGTCGCCTCAAACCAAACCGATCAAAAGTAGCGTTAGAACAATGCTACCAGCCTCATGAAACCAGTTCAGAGATGATGTAGTTGATTGAGCAAATATTATATAATCATCTATGCAGCAGTTTATATTTCACACTTGAACTTGTAATCCATTTAAAAATGTTATTATAACATTTAATGTGGGGAGTGAGAGTTGAAAGCACTGTAATCAATGCTGGCTAGCCGCATGAGCAGGGCTGGGTGTCAGGTAAGCATGGTAAATTAAGTTAAACACAGACACACACAGACAATACACAGAACGGGAGAAATGACACAAAACTCAACAATTGAACAAACGCTGCAAAGGAGGAAGTGATCACTCCCTGATTACAGCCAAGCCGCAGAGCAGGAAGGCACTCCTCAAATTACAAGTTAGATAAATAAATGTTCACAGTTCTTCTCTTCCATCACAGCTCTTCCTCTGCTGCTGGGGACAAACCCCACATTTATATCATGTGATGTGCGGTGAATTACCAGGCGTTAGCGCAGAGGCGAAACCAGGTGTTAAAAGCCCAGGCAAATTTTGTAAATATGTAACCAGGTGTTATGCATTGCTATAATTATATTAATGTGTTATGTTGCTTTATCATGTAACATTCTACATCGAACCTGTTGTTATGGTACATTAATTCACCCTTCTCCCCTAACCTATTTACCCCTAACCAACTCCCCTATAATTATAGCCACATATTTATGTAGGCTTTTAGTGGAGGCATGGCGGGTGGATGACCTTTGACTCCACACGTGATGCTGCTGGCAAGCCTGACAGGCCGTATACCAGCAGCCACACCAGGTACTAGTGTGAATCCAAGCTCTGACCGGACTCCACTTCTTGTCGCAGATGGGGGCTCCACCCAGCTGGGGCCACATCCCTGTACTGCCAACCTTGGAGGCAAAGCACAAGGAAAAGGGAAAAGGCAAAGCACAAGGAATTGATGACACATGAATAACTACTTGACGCAAAAACACAATGTGACATATACTGTCACTCTAACCGCCCATGACATGACAGTATCGTCAGTCACTTTGCCAGTACTTTTGACCAACTTGCCAGTTGAGATTGGAGTCTGAACATGGAGAGATATGCTGAACTTGACCATCTGCCTAGTTTCTTCAGCACTGCTTCTAACACACACTCCCTCCCCGCTGTAGTCGTTGCTCCAATACCCAGAACTGTGTCCAATAAACTCCCTCAAACCAGACACGCCACGTCTGTTTAAGCATTGAGGCTGACACTGGCCTTTGTATACTTCTCCCCTTCCCCGATTCCCAGCGCTGGACCCCTTTAAGAACCACACTGAGCCGCCAATGTGGGCCCTCAAACACAGATGATACATCCACCTCCAAGTGTATTGCTGTCAAGTAGCTTCTACATGTTCCCAGCCACATTCCCCGTTTGTGCAGGTGAGCGACGAACCAGCACAACAGCTGCTCTGACTCTAGAACTGGGGGCAATCCTATCCCTCTGCAGCACCTCAGGAAGCAACGCTACCCCACCGCGTATGCCTTTCTGGTATTCTCAGCGAAGGAATCTGCCACGAGGCTCTCAACAGCTTCCTCCATGTCTCTGATGTCAACTCCACCAGTTGTTCCACCAATGCTCGCCTCAGCTCCTCTGACATCCTTGATAGATTACTTCTTGCCCATGGCACCTGAGTAAAGAAGGACAAGGCGCCATCTATAGACAGTGCATCTATAGCCCCATTCTCCACCCCTGGGATATGTTCTGCCAACAACACTATGTTAAATCTGGCTGCAAACACGAACCTCACTAGGCACATTTCTCTTGGGCATATACTGGTGTCTGAGCATAAAATAGCCACCACCCACCGCAGCACATTGTCACATCGACATCGGGATAGTAGTTCTTTAACCGAGATGTGCACCTCTGCAACACATTCACCGAGAGTATTATTGCAATGCATAAATTCAAGAGTATTTATGACAATAAATGACTAGTTGATACATGTCAACACCCTGCCACATGATGAGCTTGACTTTGGAGAGCTCGATTCAGGTCTCTACTACCAGGAGTTCCTGGGGAGGGGGTCCTGCATGGCATGTCAGTGGTGTGACGGCGGAGGAGACCACAAAGAGAGAGCGAGTGTGCGGCTCGTAAGGAGACCAGTACGACTGGGGGGAGCAAGTGTGTCTGCTAGCCAGCCCTGACGAGGAGGTCGGGGGGAGGAGGAGTTAGGGACACAAGGCTAAGAATGCATGCTTCACGTGGAATGACCGCATGTGCTCACAAGTTGTGTCGTTATGCGCATGTGTGCTCATCATGTGGCAGGGAGCACAAGGGGTTGGAGTGTGCCGGCAGGTCCTCACTGGTATCCTCAGAGGCTACAGAAGGGAAGCGCTGAAAGGACAGTTTTGTTGTTGACATGTATCAACTAGTCATTTATTGTCATAAATACTCTTGAATTTATGCATTGCAATAATACTCTCGGTGAATGTGTTGCAGAGGTGCACATCTCGGTTAAAGAACTACTATCCCGATGTCGATGTGTGATGAAGCCAGCTCTGCAGAGAAGAAGCCTCCCTGAACGTCTTTTGCTTCTCCTCCTTCCCGCTCTCTGCCGTTGCAAACGGTATCATGTTATCCCTCAGGAACTCCAACATCGACACATACTGTCCTGCTAGAGCTTTCTCCTCCAGCCTTGGTGGGACCACCAGGATGAGAGAGTGCGAGTAAAGCCACTCGTCTGAACTCTTTGGTGTTTCTCTGGTGGGGCTGCTATAAGCTGATTCTCATGCTTCTACTTCATTCCTGATGGAGATCCTCTGCATCAGCTGCCAGGCTCTAGCTCCACAAACAGCGCCCAATCCTCTGCCTCCATATCGCTCTCCTTTGCTGTCCCTACGACAGCCACAACACACACACGGTGATGCTAACTGCCACCATTCCCTTTTGAGGTGCTTCCCTCAACTCTCGCTGCCATAGCTCCAGAGCACCAGTGAGGACACACCCCTCATTGTGCACACACATAGGTTTCCAAGCAGGGTCCACTCCTGGCCATGTCACCACTTACAATCCTTACTCCTGACCTTCTCCATCAAGGGTGCCTCTCACCCCTTAGTTTTTATCACGAGGGCACACCCCTCTTTTCACACCTTGACTTACCCTGAAGGGTGCCTCCCTCCCCCTGTGCGCAATTTGCTCCTCTGTGTTTATTTGGGCCACTTGCTTCCATCAGTCTAGTTGAATGTATACTAGCTACTGTATAATAAATATTGCTTGTGAGCTGATAATGCTGAGTAATCAAAGAAGTTAGATGACATCACCTTGGGCTCTAATGCAGCAGATGAAGGCTCTCTTCTGTCTTATCATCTATTCTCTTCAATTTAATAATAATAGTTGCTTTGTTGTTGGAAAGATTCAGTCTACATACATTACCAGGAATAGAGTAGCAATGAAAATCTACGACATTATTATAAATGTTATATTATTTCTGTCTCCTGGTATTCCACTTGAGAATACAAGAATGTTATCTGTAGTATGTATGATAGAAGAGTCAGACATATTGTGTTGTGTGTGTTTCCTTCATTTGTTTCAAGATATACCTGAACAGGTTTATTGGTCTATATTATATAGTACACAACAGCACTTGTCACACGTACACATCACATGACTTGAAATTATGGCCAGATGTGTGCATATTATGCTGTTTTGTTTTTGAAAGAAATTTTTACAAAGCCTGGAAATTGTAAAATATACAGATGTCACAAAAAACAAACAATATCTTCTGTTCATAACAAACTACTGAACAATGACAAATCAACAATCATAGTTTATGTTTAAAGACATGTTCCTTGATCCAGAGTAAAAGTAGTATGGAAAGAAACACAAGTGGTAGAATAGCAATTGCAACAGTGAAACCATTGAAAAACAAAAGTGTATTGACGTTGATACTGTGAGCTAGGTCTGACCCCAAGATACCTACATACCAAAGGGACAACAGTAAAAAATAGCCCGAGTTTACAAAGTTGTCTTGTTCTCTCTTAAATGGCTGAAAGAGTATAAGTACCATACAAATCAGAACAGATAATATCGCTATATAACTGAAGAAAACGGACGACAATGTTGCTACGTAAATAATAATAAATAACAGGCGTACTATAAAGAACAAAGAAGAAAACCAGCGGAAATCAAACCTCTGTCGGTCAAACGTATTTTTGTATCCACCTTGAAACACATCAACAAAAGTATGGAGGGATTGCCATTGCACAGGTACTGCGTTCAAAAACTTCTGAAAGAACTTGAAAGGATACAACAATAACAGAACTATTGGGGAAATGGTAAATACTATCAACACGAGATGAGTCAAAACAGCACGTGCTGTATTGCTGTACACTTTTGAAGTTGCATCGTAAAACAAGCCAAATCTTGAACGAATGCAACTCGAAGAAGAGAGTTCATAAACTGACACTGAAGCTAGCATATCAAAGCACACACTCATGAACTTTACGTTTGCCAAAACAAACATGGTGGCAAAAGAATCGATTAATGAAGTCTTTATTTCAAAGTAACTCTGGAATCGAGACAGTAAACGACGAAACGGTTCCCAGAGAATCCTTATGATTCTATACTTCCTGTCATATAATGAAATTATAAAATGAGTTATTATGACAAGTACCAATGGATACAATCCAATGATCAGATCCAGAGTCAAAATATCCAAAGGGTTGATGTGAAGGCACATTGGGGGGCTAAAACTGCGAAAAATATCCAAGTTCCAGACACTGTAAAAGGAGCCTAAAATCTTTATAAACGTTAAATACTTTGTCTTATTCAACACTATTAAAATAGCTCTTGACATTGCTGGAATCGAAACAGCTTGACTGAAAAAGATAAAGCCATGGAGATAACAAGAATTAAAGTTGATATTGAAAATAAGAATAAAGAAGCAGAATACAGAAAGTGGGACAAACACGAAGAAGATTAGTCTAAACCAATTCCATTCAGTGTGTGGGCATTTGATGCATGACATATTGTAGGAGAATGCCATTGGATAATGCTTATGTTTGCACCTTCCACACAAAGTCTTATTTCGATGCAGAACTCCACACATTCTAACATTCAAATGAGAAATGTTTTGAGGTAGTTCATGATATCCGTCATCTGTTATGCCATATTTAGTCCTTCCGCAGTTAAATAAGCACTTTCCAAACATTATGGAGTCTGACTGACTGTTATAAGTAGCACAGTAGCAGTTTCGAATGTAAACACGCCCCTCCATACAGATCATGCCATCATTGGGCATGCTATTGCATATAGCAGTTCCATTGGCACAGTAGTGACAGACTTTAGTATCTGTCATGCCTCGACAAAATAGAGAGGCTCCATCAAAGTTACATTCTCGGTGAGAGCTATTCAAATGCAGAGAAACTGATTTGGTTGCAGTGTGAGTGTCACTTGTTCCTAAGGCTTCATCACATCCATGAAATAGCTGCCAGAGAATAAGAACCAAAGCTGTTATCTTATAAAACATAAGGGCAGAATACACAACAGCTACATAAAAATTGTAGTATTGTGAAGGCTATTTGGCGAGCGAGCGAAGCGAGCGAGCAACTATAAGATGTAGTCTATGGAAATCCTGAATACGTCGTCGTTTTGAATACGTCGTCGTTTTGAATACGTCGTCGTTTAAACGCTCGCGCATTCCATACGTAGTCGTTTTGAATACGTCGTCGTTTAAACGTGCGCGCGCATTCCAGAACTTCGCTCGCTCGCCCAACCAATGCTACACGAGCATTTTCTAGTTATGTAAAAAGTTATACGAAATTTTAGCACGCACGTTAATACTACGACGGAGGGTGAACTATAAAAAGTTTGCGCGCACATAAAATTTTACTAATGGCACTACAATGGAACGTAAGCTGGGTTGCATGGAGAATGGTTGGAGTACCTTTATAGTGCCTACCGATATAAGCACAGAGCACACTGCGAACTATAAATAGTGTCTGTGATTAGCTCGAAAGATCACTATAATAAAGACAAAAATGACGACATACTTTCGCGTAGCTAAACCCTTTACCTACCGCTACGCTTGGAATGGCCTTCGTCCTGCTCGTGGCGATAGTGCAGAGCATAGTACCGGTTCAGAACCCTCCTAGGTCTGAAGTACACTCACAAATACTCTCATACGCACTGCAATAATATGCCCCCTATAATAGTTCCATGTCACTAGCTACAATAGCATCATTATGATGTTTTGCAAAGAATTGTGTACCTTTTTCGCTTGCCTGTCACCACATAGCTGATCTACCTTTTATAAGAAGCTGAAAAAAGTATAATTTTATAAAAGTATGTTGATTGTAATCTTCAGGCTGGCAAAATGCTGGATATCAATTTTACAAAACTAATTAATAGCTACAATATGCGAATTTTGAGTGATAAAGCGAGATAACGGACTGATAGGTCGATTCCCAAGAGATCATTAAATGCGCCAGCAAACAGCTAATTACTGTTGTCGTCAGCCAGTTTCCAAATACAGTAGACCTCATGCATGAGGTTTAATGTAAACATGTTTACACCCACAACACAAATACATCACGTACACAAGTCCAATGTTAGTTAACTGTAGCCAGTCATCCTTAATTAATCTGCACATAATGAAATTCCACCTTGCAGTTGTTGCTCTAAAATAAGAAATGATAAAATGACAACCAGCGGTATGGTTTTATTGGATGGTAATTCTCTTTGGGTGAGCAAATAAAAAAAAAAAAAAATCCAATATAGAAAAATCCATCAAAGATTTGATTGGTTCATCCAAGTTATGCCATTTCTTCTATACCATTCCAGAACACTAAGCATTTATAATACCAGCATGTCTGGTGAAAACCCTCAATGCTTACAGAACAAGCTGCACCTTAATTCAGTTTCATGCTGCATTGATGATATATGCTATGCATTCTTCCTATGATTATGAATACCGGCATACACTCAGTTGTGTATGCACACTGAGGGATCAACTTTGCACTTGCAACAACTCCCAAAAGAAGCTCAGACACCAGCACTGGTCCATTAGGACACAACATTATCCTGTGATGGTAGTGTTTCTTTCATATTGTTTCTTTATAGGTCATAGTTCACTCCAAACCACTTAACACTGTCTATTTCATAACAATATTATACTTCTACTTTCCAAACACACAAACTAATTCTTTTTTAAGCCTAACTCAACTAGTTCCCTCAACACAACATACAGTGGTTACGCTCGTGTTGGGGAAAATAAATGTTTGAGATGTAATAAAATAAGTCAAGTACAGAATTAATTCAATAAACTAAACATGCTATGTATGAACGAATATGGACCTATTTAGACAAGAGTGCGTGAATTCTCAAATGGCTTCCAATTGAGATGGCACCAGAGAGAGAGAGAGAGAGCATTGAACGTTTCCCCCCTGATTTTAATTTTCAGAGTCAACTTTAAGTGCATGTAGCATCACTTTAACGGGCGTTTGCCTCTCAAAGGTCACGCTATGCCTAGATCGCTAGAGGGGGGTGCGTATATGCTGTATATGTGTACGAAGGAAGCGAGCATGTGCATTTGATAACACAAATCATAATTATTTCCTTATGTCTCGACAGTTTACAGTCAGCCAAGCTATGAAACGCAGAGCATTCTCTCACAGATGGTGCTTCTTATGGGAGTGTCTACAATAACAATATATAATATGCATTTCTGTCCCATGAAAAATGAATAAATGTGACAATGTGAAAAAACAACAACAGAAAGTGTCAGAGTAGAGTTTTAGACATGTATGGTCCATCCATAGTGTAGCCCAAGTTACGATAATAATTGCGAGTCCCCACACCTGCAAAAATAATAGGTAGACATTGTCTAGATCACACACAGTCCTCCAATACATACAATAATAGGTAGGCATTATCTAGATCACACAGTCCTCCAATACATACAATATGGTATTTTATAGATTACGCATGAAGGAGTAATCAATGCACAATAAATTAATCAAACAAATCAGCTTTCCTTTTTATCACCACAGCATAACGGCCCAAATTTTGGAACTTACAACACATCCAAATGTGAGTTTACAGCACTGACTGGAAAACTGGAAACAATTGAATTGTATTTTGTGCTGCCTGAGCTAACATAATGAGCCAAACATATTCTGTGCAATTCAAGATCATAAAATTCCAAATGTGAGTTTACAGCACTGACTGGAAAACTGGAAACAATTGAATTGTATTTGTGCTGCCTGAGCTAACATAATGAGCCAAACATATTCTGTGCAATTCAAGATCATAAAATTAGGTGATCCCTTACCTGATATCACAGATATCTTTGTAGATTGATGTTCATATTTCGCGATATTCTCCGCCTTTTCCATCAGCAGCTGTCCGTAGCCTTGGTGCTGGAATTTGTTAGGGTTGCGAGAGCTAACCGGAACTACCGATCCATATCTTATTACAAGTCAAGTGTCAGTCTCAAGTCAAACTCAGCAAAAATTGTAGTAATTTTTTTTAAATCTTGAATATTATTTGATAAGGATACACATGAAGCTCACGGATGATGGACACTCCTGGCTTCAATTCCGGTCCAAATGATTCATTCGAGCACTTCCTGAGACGAAGTAATCCAATTAAGACGTCTACAATGTAACAACAATATATATATATATATATACACACACATATATATATATATATATACATAACAAAACAAAAACAAAAAACAATCAGTTGATGTGTCCTCTCTCTTTCACAGCTTTTTTTAAACAATACAGAATTAAATAAAAATTGGCTGTCACCAGATCACTGGGATCACACAACCACTTGCTTAATGCACAAGCTCTAATACTAGACTACGACAGCCTGGTAAAAGAGAGAGCATACATCTAGTGAAGAATGAGAATGAGACTGTCAAGTAATAAACATTATACAAAGAATTGGACTGAGTAAGAGTACGAGGATGATGTACATCCACCAGGAAACAAGAAAATAAAAAAACTCTCACCAATACAGAAACACGCATATCTCATTGTTTGGTACCGGAATGAGGATCTTCATATGACAGAAATGTTTCCCATCCTCCGTTAGCAGTGTAGTCTCTGCGTATCAACTCAACCTGTCATAAAAAACAACAACAACAACAACAACAACAAAACATCACTATAGACTATACTAGTATACATATGTAAGGAATCACAGTCAATGCCTTGTAAGCCAGGAACTCAAATGCTGTATAAAATAAAATATAGCACTGCAAATTGGCATGGATCCTCAAACCAACCACATCAACAATGAAAGTACGATATATATATATATATATATATATACCTTTAATGAAAACACACTCAATCATTCACAAACAGTGACACAACCCTTACTCAGCCCAACTAACACACGTACATACCTCATGTGGGACGTGACCTTTATGGATTTCTTGGATTCCCACCTCTCTGTTCCTCACATCTCTGCACCTCAGTCCTAGATCCTTCATTCTGGCCAGAGCCAGCTCCCTCAGATTACCATTGTCCACACCAGATGTCACCAGAGGCATGGGAATATCTCTACACTCCAGCACATACACACACACACGAGAGAGAGAGAGAGACAGACAGAGACAGCCATCGCTTGAAATAACACTCACTGACAAGACTATTTATTGTCATCATCATATCATTGTCATCATCATCATCATCATCATCATCATCATCATCATCATATCATCATCATCATCATCATCATCATCATCATATCATTGTCATCATCATCATCATTATCATCATCATCATCATCATCATCATTATCAGGCTATAGATGATGTGATGTACAGTGGAACGTCGATTATATGGGGATCGGGTTCGTATAATCAAATTAAAAGCAATACAATGAAAAGAAAAAAAATTCTTGCTGCTACACACATGAAGGACCCAAAAGGCTTATCCATTGTGGAAGCAGAAGTTGCCAACCTTCCTTTGGTTTCTTGATGTCAATGATGGTGGACCTACCGACTTCAAACAAAAAATTTTTGAAAGTATATTATCAGAAGCTCCTTTCTTCTTTATAAAAATAATCATTCTCTTACTTTTAGTAGTGTTTTCATAGCCTCTGCATGAAGCCAAAACTGTAGCCAAAAATGTAGCCACTTTTACAACAACACCAACAACAAAGTGATGAAATAGTGGTTAATAAATGCAAGCACAGTGTTTTTTCTCATTCAGTTAATTGACGTCTCGGATAATTGACATTTGGATAATCGATGTTCCACTGTACACAGTTGAACTGCTTGTAGCACGGTCTCTTTCAATACACAACAAAGGTCATCATTTCTCACTCATCCCGCCATGCTTAGCAACTGATTCAGACATCCCAATTTAGTGAAACAACTCAAGTCATTGTTGCATTTCACCTTTGCACTCTGTAGATCCTCGTCCAGGGAGGAATAATGGCCAGTATCCTGGCAATCAAGTACACGATGACTTCTGGAGGATAGCTCACATATCTGCCCGTCTTCCATAACTCGTACAAACCTAAACAACATCACAAAATGCAAGAATGTGTGATGTCCCTCTGTAAGACATGTTGGTATGTGTGTGTGTGTGCACGCGCACGTGGGTGAGATGTCCCTCTAGTAGGCACATTAGTGTTGTCCCTCCATCAGACATGCTATAGTGCAATCACCTGTTCCTCGGATAACTAATGTAGGATATATTTTCAATCCATCAGCTCGAAAGGACGGATTTTCAAAGAATTCCTAAACAATACAAGCAATAAATAAATAAATAAATAAATAAATCAAAATAAAAATCAACAATTCAGGCGAGCACTGGACCAAGGGTTACTTTCAGGATTTTTCACTGGGGGGGGGGGGGGGGGGGGGGGGGGAGACACTGCATGCAATTAGCCACACCCATTTTGTAATCCTTGCTGTGTATCACTTTGCTTTTCTGCGTGGTATTACTCAAAGAATTCAACTTTAGCTAACGGGCTATATTACATTTTGTGATACAGACGAGTGTCATCTTAACTCATCTTACCACATCAAAAAAAAATTATGCTTTTAAAAGTTTTCAGCTAAAGAAAAGGTACGAATAATTGTTACACTATAGGTGTGGTTATGGGTGTGGTTATGGGTGTGGCAAGTCAGAGCTGCAGTGACAGATTGACAACGTCACCCCTATGAAAGTCTTGACCCATTTGCATCTCTGCATCAGTCCCAACTCATCACTCCTAGTCATCCATCTCTCTATTCCAAGGCAACCGCTTCATACGCCCACAACATTCCACATTAATTGACGTACAGCAAATCCTTGCAGGTCTCTGTCAAAGTTGCTGTTGGGGAGATCAGGCATCATGTGAGCCACCACTTTGAACCCGCTGTCCTTGGCCAGTTGAAAAGACTCGCAAGCAGCTTTGACGGTGTGGCCTCTATTGGTGTCCCTGGCAATGTCCTCGTACACGCTCTGGACTCCTATCTCCAATCTAGTGCAGCCATAACTCAACATCTGTCTGCATCAAACACAAAGAAGAAACATGTGAGTCAGATTGAAAAACTATCACATGTATGTCGCCATCACCCTATACACTGACTGGATAGATTGGTGAAAATACAAGACTCTAAGATCAGACCTCAGACCTCATAGCATAATTACAAAATCGAACAGCTGCTTCTAATTGTTAGCTTGTCTTCGTGGTTAAACAAAGTTTACTAAGTTTTCTATAGTTTCTCGACTTAAATCATATCTTCTTGGTTTCCACCCTAGCAAATCACCTGAGGTGCTTCTTGAGGCAGTAGTCCGGTCTGGTCTCAATGGTAATTCCAACACACTTCACTTTGCTTTTATCTGAATAACTGTCACAAAAAAAAAAAAATAAAAAAAAAAAAATAAAAATAAAAATAAAATAAAATACTGGCATAAGGTAAGTAGCCTAGTACAGGAACAATCTTTTGCACCACCTCCATTCTTAACACTTCAAACCGGCTACACACATGTCAAGACTCCCTTCACTTATCATTTTCTAACATAGACTCACATGTATTTGGTTTTGTCTTGCTGAAAATGATTAAGTCTAACAACACTTCTCTTATCAATAGCTGCCTATCCTAGTCCTATTCTTACTTACTGGCAATGAGACCAAGTCCAAGTGTTACATATAGTGGCAACTTACGCTACAGCTTCCTCCACAGAGCTACTGGAGTGTCCCGACAAGGCATCGTGCAGGTTCCTGATGAAGTAATCTTTGTATTCATCGTCTAGTGCCATGAAAGTGCCTCCCATGACAATGTACTCTACCTTAGCGACCGAATGGCCAAGCTGACGAAGCTAAAAAAGAAAAATTAGTAAATACATGAAATCACATAAAAATTAAAAAAAAAAAACACACACAAAAACAACAAAAAAAACAAAAAACAAAAACAACAACATAATATATTCTGCTTTCTATATTGTTGTGAGAGTGATATCATAAGTCAGGAGTGGGAGTAACTGTGCTGGCCACCGCCATGTAAATGACAGAACTGTGTCTCTATCAATGCCTATTTCCATGGCATTCCTGGACTTCCATACATAGACAATCACTTGTTGCATACAGTTGGGTAAGGGATCAACATTTTGGTAGACTGTAAGTCAGTGATGTGACTTGATTTCCATTACCTGGTCGAGCCTGTGCTTTGCCTGCAGGTAAGGGTTGTATCTTGCTCGAATGGCTCTCATGGATGTGGGCTCATATCCAGTGTATGACTGAGTGGAGTATTCAAAGTCAGAATCAGGACCTCCAGGGCAGTAGCTATAGGAACCAAACAAAACCAACTAAAATGCCTTATTTTTTATTGTTCAATATCTGAAAACACACACACACACGGCCAAGTTTGGACGCACATACCAGTGGCGGATCCTTGGTTCATCTGAACCACCCTTCTGCCACACCCCCAATTACTTCATCATTACCTCCATTTACCTTTCGTCACTTTGAGTTGTACAAACCCTTTTACTGGTTGGGTAGAGTGTTAGTAAATTATTAGAATATTGACCCAGTTGGTAAGGTGTTGCTCAAGCTCTTGATTATTACGTAGCGGTCGAATTGATGTAAGCAGATTAATACGAACCACAAAATTGGATTTTTTTCTTGTCTTACAAAGTAAGCTACAAACTATCTTTACATATAGAGGAGCAGATTCGGCCTTGATCATGAAGAAGAGGGTGAAGAAGAACCTGAGCTATCTTTTGAGACAACTTTAACTTCAGTAGCTGGACCACCACAGTACATCAGCCCACTCTCTCTCTTTAATTTCAGGGTCATCCTCAGTGCCTAATCAATTTGTAGTGCTGTTAAGCAGCCTCATAGCCTTGTCCATCCCGAGAACCTGGATCATTCTTTGTGCCTGAACTAGCCATTAGTAATCGTAGAATCCCACTGTAATTCTTCCTGTCATATTATTTCTCTGTCCAGTGAAATTCAGCAAGAGTTTAATTTTGACATCACGACTAAAATTACTAATTAGATCATATTATTATTGTTACTGTAAATCTTTAATTTAAGCTTCTCCTAATATGTGATTTGGTGGGCATGGTTATTGCTAAAAAAAAGAACCCCTTTATGAAGTCTCTAGATCTGCCACTGCAACCAATGCCACTGCAACCAATGCCACTGCAACCAATGCTATGGTAGAGGAAACTTTGCTCTAGGTGTAAAGTTTTTAGACTATCACGTAAAGATTGGGTAAACGTGACAGACAGACTTGATGAAATTATTTCACATGTACACACATAAACAACAACAAAAGGCCACACAGGACACCTACAACTGTCTGGACTCTACTCACACGCAGATATTTCCAGTGAAGTTGAGATGAGGACATCGATGAGGCTTACACATGACAGCCACCACGGCCACCCCCGAGGCCGTACGTACTGGCTTCGCCCGCAGTTTAGGAAGGATGGCTTGACGGTGAGCCACTGGAACTGCTGATATTAGGTCCACTAGCTTGGGCTGGTTTGGGAGGCCATACTTTTTGGACATTTCAGACTTCAACCTGTGTGTGTGATATTATACCAGAAATTTATCAAAACTATACAACACACTTTATTGATGAAGAAACTTCAATTAAACCATCCTATTTAATAGTCACTTTTTTATTTAAGCTAATACCTACCATTGTAAATGTATAAAAAAATTACGCATTTAAATATAAGCAAATAGTGATTATAATAACAACCATGTGCACCCTCCAATTCTCACTTACTTGTTTAAGTTCACATCGGTACCTTCCTCATGACTTTTTATCAACACTTTGACTATCTCTGCCACCGTCATAAGCATCTTCTCAGATAAATTCCTATCACTACCTATAAAAAATAAGAGATACACCTGTGTGAACACTAGTTGTACGATAGTTCTGGGTTTGTAGAGAGTCAGAGTTTCTTCACCAAATCATTACACATACATGAAGCTTGTAACTCACACAAGAGGCATGCAATGTTGTGCCAGAGGTTGACACAACTTTTATTTGTGATGGACTATGTAAGTCAACTTGTTGGATTTAATTTCACTGCTTGTTGAAATAGGTTGTACGCATCCATATACGAATCAATGTGTATTGACAGAGAAACACAGCATTGAGATTTTGTTCGTACTGGTTTAGTCTAGAGTAAATGCAACTTTTACAGTCAAAAGTACAGATTCTTGTCCACTATTACTGAAGTAAAACCCAGATCCAATAGCTGACACAGCCAACCTAATTCACAAGTTTATCACCTTACCAGTAGAATCCATGGCCGAAAAAGGCAGCTTTACAAAGGAACCTTACTACTAAAAAAAAAAAGTCGGAATATTGCACCACTGGCTGGCATTAATCGCCAAATGAACTGCCGCGCAGACATAATTACAAAAACTGTTGACGTCGCATCGAGTTTTTTGAGTTCATTTTATATTTTTATTTTAATTAAAAAAAATTTAGGTCAGCATTTCCACAAATAACGATAAAAAAGTTGAAGTAGAACTGTTAATCCCAATACTGCTGGGCAAGCAATACAAAACTTCCACAGGTAAGGATCAGCATTGGCCACAAACCATGAAGAGAACAGGCCCAACGTAAGAGTGACAAGGCCTCCTCCATACGTCAGCAAACCATTGGCAGCATGAAGACGCTTCAGCACTACCAGGCGAACTTTGAAGGGCAGTACATCCGGATAAAATACAACGATGCCTCCAGTGGTTTGAAGGAAGATGATGCTGCACAGCATGATGCCCAAGACGCTATGGTAACTGGAGTAATGCTTGTAACCATTTATCATCTTATGGGCCGTGATGATGATGACGCCAGTAAAGGAGCACACCACAGCACATGCCTGCTGAATCCAATGCCATTGAACACGGCGAGGACGTTCGCCAAAGCCAGGAAAAGGAGAGGACCATGGAGAGAAGACAAGAATGGCTTCAGTCATAAGGACACCATACTAAAAAACAACAACAAAAAACAAACAATTATTGCATGCAAATGAAAACTCAAGATAAGAAATTAGATTTCTGTAAACCTGTAGGCCAATCATTTCAGACCATAAAACTTTACAAACAAGTGGATGTATTGCTATCTATTATATAATGAATACATCTATATTCCTTTATAGTGAATGGTGATCTACCACAGTCGTGTTCCTGTACGAATTACACTTCCATGTGAATACTCACAATTTTTAGAGACACAATAAAAACATGCAATCGTTCTGTACGACATCCATTTCAATGCTACAGAAAGAGCTATACTAACATTATACAACTTACTGCTAATGCCATCAAGGTTGGGTGCCAAGAAAACAAACCTAGTGTTGAAAACATACTAGTCTAGTACATAGACTTCAATAATTCTTGCACTTACTACTGGATGGTTTGGCAACCCATACCACAGCTACTGTGAATACAAATATCACAATATGAGGTACAGTGCCTAGCAGCAACGAAAAATTGCTCCTTTTCGGCCTATTGGCAGGGTCTGGAGGTTACGGAATACGGTATAAATTATAAAAAAAAAAAGAATTTATTGTACCTAAATGCTGCTCTTTCAAATTTTCGAACATTTGCCCTAGCTGCTGCACATTTTCTTGCACACCTTTCTGCACTCTTCTTGTCATCTTGATCGCTAAATATGCTTCCGCTTTATCCGTAATCTTCCGTAAAAGAAACTCTCTCCGGATACTATAGTGGGTGTCAATAAGGATTGTTTGGCAGTTTGAAGAGAGTTGGTTGCCGGTGAAGACGAACGAGTTGCTGTTTGAAGGTCGAACAGGTCGTTATGGTTTCACCATTCATTAAGGTAAGTGCGGACTTATGTCTTGGAGACTGCGAAAATAATTAGAGTGTTTTTACCAGTTTTGCAGGTACAGTTTGTTGACCCTTGGAATCTTCTATGGCTATAGGAGAAACAGTAAGAGAAGTTCAGATGCTTTTTTATTTACAAGGGTGTCTATTTTGGATGTTTGTTTGTTGCAAGTTTGTATACATACTAGTCCAAGTTCATGAAGATCCCTTACCCATTTATATATGTTTATCCTACTGCACTCAAATTGGTTAGGGGGCATGTCCAAACTATTTTTTAATTAACAATAGCCTTCACGCACCACTTTAACATCACGGGGCACCCGCTTTTTTTTCTTTTTTTTCGATAGTAGGAACAGAGTTTCAATTCACTGTGTCGTTCTTGCCACTAGAATTGAGGCACTGCTATACCAACACTCCACACAGCCAATAAACACTATGTTCTTTGTAGAAAACATTTTAAACTAAACTGCTTCCCTCAACATTAATTCAGTTTGTGTATGGCCCCATAGGGACCTGGGTAAAGGTTAGTCCGGCATAGCCAGACCCTTTACCGAACCATTACGCTGGGAATGGGTCTGGGGACATGGCCATACCAAATTTGTTCTGCCGTACATATATTGCGGTGGTCAGTTACCATTAGCAAATTACCGGGAATAGCCCTTCTCAACCACAAATAGAAATTCCTGTGCGTGTCAGCCACCCTTTCCAACGCTAGGTTTAGCAATCATGACTAATTTGTGGTAGAAATTCAGGTATAAAGGAGGTGGGGCACTCACCACTTCCACATTCCTCCAGAACAAATTAGGTATGGCCATGTCCCTAGACCCTCCGCACGCTTTGCACGCTACGTGGGTCCTACGCCAGACTAGGTAAAGGTATCAAACACTAAATTTTCTGTACAGAATGTGGCTTGAAAAGCTTTGAACGGATTATTAACACTTCATACACATCATAATCTTGAATTCTGCTTGTTCTGCTATTTTGTCATACTAGAGTTTGTTAGTAGCCATGTTTTGCATTCAGTAATTACCTTTTATTGTGTGATACATTATATCATTTTCAGAAAAGTTGAAGAAGCTCACTGCGGCCAAGGTTCCAGTTGCTGCTGTTGCCACATAAAAATAAAAACTGCGAACATGGCATTAGTTTTATTTGTCAGTCATAATAGAAGTTCTTCAGACCATTCTTTTTTTCTGTATCATTGATTTTGAGTAATTTTATAAGAGCAGAATATGTATAGAATTCATAGCTGTGGAAAGTTAGTCGTCAGTTTTATGCACCGTCTTCAGCCCAAGTGGAAAATTAATATTGGGTTGCTTTATGCAATTAATGCAGGAAAAGGGTTGAGCTCCCCTGCGTCCTTTACCGCTTTTCAGGATTTTACTTTTTAGTTCGCTCGCTTATCACCCGCCGCCATCTGTTACTTGAACCGCATTTGAGAGAGAACGTAGTACAGAGGAGTAGTATGCTAGCTAGATGTCTGGGGACAGTGACAATGTCATGTATATAGTCCCTTCACTCGTCATATTTGCTGTTACGACCGTCTGCTGCGTCATACTCACGATTTTACTATGCTACGGAAAATTGTAAGTGTCACAGAGAAAATGATTTAGCTGGACCGTCTTAGTGTCCGCAATTCCGCTTGTGGAGGACATAGCTAGTCTGGTTAATTTCTTTCTGTGTGTACAGTGGGTGCCCTTGTTGCTGCACGAAGTACTTCAGGGAGAGAAGACGGAGAAAAGCGCTAACCAACAATTGTCAGAAGGTTTGTTACCAAAGGTGTTGCAGGTTTTTGTTAGACTGAGTCAGAGTGAAGGTGCCACCCTTATTGTGGCCATGCTGTGGTATCTAAGCTGTGTGTACTGGCAAGGCAGCCATAGTAGTTGTGAAGTGCTTTAATTGCCCTTCCCCAGGTGATATTATATACACTCAGGTCTTGATATACCTGCAAAACTTGTTTTGTTCATCCGGTAAGATGATGGGTGCAGTGCAAAGCTCATCTTTATCTGACCACTGAATTAACCATGGGTAGTTGTGAAGTGCTTTAATTGCCCTTCCCCAGGTGATATATATATATATATATATATATATATATATATATTATATATATATATATATATATACTCAGGTCTTGACATACCTGCAAAACTTGTTTTGTTCATCCGGTAAGATGATGGGTGCAGTGCAAAGCTCATCTTTATCTGACCACTGAATTAACCATGGGTGCACTCCTGACTCCAAACTTGACTATAAATCCTTTTTTTGGTTTGGGGAATTCCAGTCTTGGTCCAGCCAGCCGTGAGCCAATAGCTTGCAGTTGGGGTTGCTTAATAATAGATGTAGTGAGGTTTGTAGTTGTAGTTGCTTAACATACAACAACAACAACAACAACAACAAGATGCCTTTTAAATGCTGCCATATCACATCTCACTGTAGCAGCAATGTAGATTGTTAACTTAAAAAGTTACTCCACTTTCTGTCACATTGAAACTATCACCAAAAACAAAAACAAAAAACAACTGATCACAATTTTCAAACTTGAAAAAGTGAACAAAGTGAGTGAAGGGCTTGGAGGAAAGTTACTGTCTCTACAGCCGACATTGAAGTTTCCTAAATGTACTATTTGGCATTGAAAGGAAGAAATTGGTTTACTAGGGGAGATTACTGGGGGAGGCTGAGCTAAAATGAAAAAAAGAAAATTAATAGACTTTAACAAGATAAAAAAATTCTATACAGTTAGACTAGCGTACTTACTTTTACAGGGATATACATACAGGTAAGTTAACAAAGCGTGAGAACCCCTAGAAGTGAGCTGCACTCGGAATGGTGGGCGCAGATGGTAGAATTTACTTAGTTGATTGTCAGTGTAGGCCAACACAAGACTTGCTGCAGTGACAGGGTGTTTGTGGATGGTGAGCTACAAGGCACTGCTATGGCCCCTTCTTCCCCTCTCACTGTTCTAGCTCCGGTGTGGTGTGGTGTTGTTGTGCTGTTTGCTATGAGCGGAGGATGGCCCCACTTGGGGGAATGGAAGACTTCCAATGTCTCCATTATTCCCTTTGTTTGTGTGCGTGGTTGTCATGCCATAGAGATTATGCTACAATGGTTGTGGAGTGTATATTGGGCTATTAGCGAAGAACCTGAGCTGATGATGTTGGTAAAGTGTTGAGGTCAAGAGAAGGTGGGAGGGGGAGGGAGAACGAAAAGGGAAAAAATCAACGCAATTTCTTCAGGTGTAAGATAGTGGAAATGGCAGTGCTAATGAATCAGGCATAGTTGTTCTTACTTGGCTGAGTGTCTTTGTTGTTTTGTTGTATTTTATTTGATTGCTTTATTATGTACAGTATATAAAGTTGAAATGTGTCGGTGTAATTTATAGCACACACTTGCTGTCACAGGCACATATTAACACATACACACACACACACAATTCATGCATCCCACACACATACGCATGCATGCGAGCACACGCGTACACTGATTGTAGGGTCTCCCCGTAATATCGATCGAATAGTTCCAGGTATTATTGCCACCAGTAGGTTAGGGAGTCTCATTGTGTCAGCTTGTGTTTTTGGGGATATAACTCTGGTTCAAGGAAGCTATAGGGCCTTGTCTGTGGCTCGAGGAAGCTACATGTACAGTGCTTCCAACTTAAAGAGTGGATTTTTTGAAACTACTGTATAGACCCTCACTACAGTCATTTAACATACACATACCTTTTCTTCATCATCCCAATAATGTTTACAATAGTAAAACTGCCTGTTTAGAGAATGGAAAACGGAGAACAGAACTTTTCTCATTCACTCTAATACATTTTACGCCATTTTTTTGACGTCAAGATTTTGCTGTAGTTCGTCATTAAACGTAACTAGTTAACGAGCTAAGGTCGAACGGTTATTTCCCTGAGCGGTAAGACGGGACTTTCCCTAACTGCAATCGGCTGTATGGATTCTCATCGTTCTACTAGCAGCAGTAAACGAAGTCGAAATCAGTCGCAGAATTGTTGGCTGGTATATTACTAACTTGGAGCCAAGCCTATCCAAGAGGTCATCTTTTTCAAGAGCTGAAGAAAAGCTGAAGGAGTTTAATACTCCCAAGGCTCCCAGCATTCGGTATTCTGACAACATCAGGGCGATGCAGTTGGAGTCCTACGGGTTGTGCAGCTCCAGACGGAAGCTAAAACGCTGGCCGCGATAGGCAGTAACGCCGTAAAACTTGATACCTGCTAGGGCCTGAGATACAACCGTAGCTAAATCAGCCATACCCGTGCAACAATTAGCGGTAAACTGGCGCCCTTGCACAAATACGCATGCGCTGTTTTGTGACGTCGCGTTTACGTGTACTATAGGCCCACAATCCGCTGTAAACGTCATCATTTGATGACCCTTACCGTGCATAATCTTTTTTTGGTGAAAAACAGCCACAACTCACTTAATTTTCAAGGTATAGCTACCAAAGTTATACATAATAATTTTAAGGCAATTTTACATCATGTGTCAAAAATTTAGAGATATAACTCAATAAATTCAAAAATCCTGGCTTAAACACTTTTTTTCTTAAAATTTTAAATATTTCGAGATTCAAATTTCGTGTGCCCACAAAATTAGGCTCATATGAAACTTCAGGTACTAAAGTATCAGTATACCAAGTTATAGAGATAAGGACAAATAATTTCTCTTTTTTCAGCTTAAACACTTCCAAATTCACTGTCTTGAAGCTCCCAGTTCCATCACCTATAACCACAAAAATAACCACAAACCCACAAAATTGTTTTGTCTGTATGTTAATATGACATTAATGTATAATAATACAATTTTTTAGCTTTCTATTACACATACTTGAGAAATTATAGCAGAATTAGCAACCTTAACCAAAAAGCTAAAAAATCCACTCTTTAAGCTGGAAGCACTGTATAGACCCTAAACAGATGTGGTGTGGAAGTGGAAGCTAGGACTCTTGTAGTCCTGGAGGGGTAGTAACCAATTGACCTCTGTGTCCTTATCTTTTGATGCTAGGTGTTGGCCCACAGAGCTATACTTACAGCCATGCACAATAATCACCACCACAAGTAACTTACTAGCAAACGTAAACTTACAAACTTTGAATTTTAGTATCTCTATTTATAAGGTTGTTTATTATTTGGAGCCATCGTTGTCAAGTCATTCGGATTTTGAGACTGTATAATTATGTATAGTGCATTCTTGCATTTTTAATAACCATTTTATACTTAAATGTTTATCCTGAGCATTGGTGGCACTACCAATGGGACTAGAATAGAAAGGGGAATTCGTTCTTGTGACCCAGTATTTGGTGGTAGTAGTCTTGGACAGATCAGCCATTGAGAGACCAGAGACGGCGAGCATAGTTGAACTTACAAAAGGAGTCTGCAGACCAGTAGACAAGATGAGGGCCGAATGTTAGGTCCGAGTGACCGGTGGAAACTGACTCCTGAATGCTTCATGAACAGCATGAAGGCCTTGTTTATGAGTAATAGTATTGAAATTGATCGTGGGAGTGATTGCTACGCCACACCCCTAATATGCTTCACACGGGGCAAATAGCGTTTACTCGCACACATGCGCGTGTGCGTATGCGCAGGCGTGTTTGTATGCATGTTCACGCACGCACAAAATTGTCATTGAATCTTGCTTGGTTTGTGGAAGTCACGGTATGTTAATTAAAAATAATAGTATAATCTGCACATGTGGCATGTTAGGCCTGAGGATAGTGTAAATCCTGTCCTGAGGATAGTGTAAATCTCGTACTGACTGAACAGAGTGGTGCAACAGACTTGCACCATGGCTAGGCTATAGGAAACGCATGAAGACTAATTTTTGATTGGACGGTTAACTCGTCATCTCCTAGGAGATGAGCATGAAATATATTCACCACAAATTGAACAATCTGATTGGACAGTTTGAACAAACCATGGTACAAAGTACATTGTCTGTCTGCCCTTGTAAAGCAGGTAGAGATGCACGTGTGAAGTGGTGTTGTGCTGTGTGGACACGTGTCTTGGTGAGGCTGTAGCTTCCAGTACTTCCATTGTGTAGTAATTGAGGTTTCCTCCGCGATGTTTGTAACATAGTTTATGCTACTAAGTTAATAAAAGAACCCTTATCATGTACAGGAATAATAACTATCCTTTTAATTAACTTATTGTATTAATTATTGCTGTAGGGTCATTATGGTAAGAATTTGCTCCTTTCTTCAAATGAAGTAAGTAGTTGGAATTTAAAAGTTGTTTTTCTAATGGAAGTATAAAATGGTGTGGGTGTGTTTGTGTGGTGGCATAAGTAACTTAGGATGATGAACTGTTTTGATAATGTGTACCAGTTATTTTCATTTTGTAGTTCATTACTGTACATCAAGAGGGGGGGGGGGGAGGATAATTATAATTTGACAATGTAAAATGCTGAAAATTGTCTGGAATATTGAAGCTGTTGGTTTTTATAAGCAAAGCATATTGGACTACTTAATTTTTCCCCTTCTGTGCTGGTGCAATTAGGCAGTCACACAAGTTCGTGTAGTTCTTTTATTTCGATATTTATTTTATTTTTTTTTGTGAGTGTGTAATTGTTATATACGATTACCTTTTCATGTTGTTATAGAGATGTCCTGTCTGCCTGGAAGATTTCCGTGACAATGAAATGGTTTTATTGACTCCATGTTCCCATGCCCTTCATGAAGAGTAAGTGACAGACAGACAGTCAGTCAAACACACCCAATACCTTGCATACAAGATTAATATTTAACTTGGTACAACCTTCACACACAATACAAACAAAACAACACAAACAATGCACACACACACACACTGAGAGCTCTTTGTGATGTAATTTTTCTTAGTGACACTTTCTTTTTCTTGCCTTTTTTTTTAATACATTAATTAATTAATTAATATTAATTAATTAATTAATATTAATTAATTAATTAATTATTTTTTTTCTTGCACTGCCCTACCAACCTTACTACCCAGTTTTAACCTCATCTTTATCACTCAATTAAGTGAACCATATTGTGGCACATCTGCAACATTCAAGGTGGGACCAGGTTGCATCCTCAAATGGTATGTGGCGGGAGTGAAATGGCAAACAAACATCAACAGTTTTGTTTTACACTCCATTAGCCAGCCAGGAGTTTAGACACAACAATTAAAATATGGCACATTTTGCAAAAAAATTAATGAAAAACTGTTGACGTCAAAGATGTTTTGTTTTCAGAAGATGGGTAATTCTTTTAACAATATTCAGTATTGTGAGTGACGTGGTCTTGTCCGTTCCAACGATTACATCTTAGCTAGCTACTTCCCAAATGAACTGTTTGGATTAGCTTCCTTCCTTCCTCTAAGCTCTACTATACGTGAACATTGACTGACTGACTGCTGTCATCTATAGAAGTGATATCACACAATAATACTTCAGTTTTCTCTAGTAAGTCATCAGTCCACCTGTTATGTGTTGGTTTCCAAATCGAGGGGCATTTACTCTACCAGAAAAGAACAACTTAAAAATTAATGGAGAAAGTCTAGTTCTTAAAATGTTTGAATAGTCATCTATCATGTACTTGTATCACTTTACCGGTGCTCTGCTACATCACCAAACAAAGTACCCAGAGACTTTTTTAAAACTATATTTTAATATCTCCTCGAGTTCCTTACAGACCTGGGGTTTTGCCCTGGCAGTGGTTGTCTATAGTTTTGTTGCTATGGCACTTCCCTTCACATGGTCTCTACTCAGGTGTCTACCTTTTGTATTGCAAAATAACTGGGCATAACTTCCATGATTCTTCAATATGGGAACTAACTTCCAACTGATGTGCTCCTTCATTATTTTTTGTTGTTACAAGGTATTAAATGTTTTACTTTGTCACTTAAATATGTCCTCTGTCTGTCAACTATTTCATTTTTAATAAACTCTGGGAGAACAGTGCCACAACTATTGCTCAATTGGCAGACTCCTCTCTCTCTCTCTCTCCAGTTCATTCAGATGTTAATATTTCGTGGACCACTGAAGCTCTCCAAGAACACCTATACAATAGAATATGATGTAGACAAAGAGAGAGGGATACAAACCTGACAACACTCACTTCTGTCCATTTAATCCACCATAGTGCATGAAGACAAATGGGGGAATTAAAAAGGCAGACAAACCAATATAGAGGGGAAATTTCCACTTGTGTGTAGACGGCCAGTCTGTGTTTGTGTGACAATGAGTCAGCACAATTGTGGGTACAAATAAAATTAACAAGTGCTTTTTATCTTGTGGGCCTTTTTTCGAATGTCACTCACTGCCTTGCATTAAAAAAAATTGTTTCAAATAAAACTAAAACCAATCATGCAGAGTTCTGCTCTGTCTTGGGAAAAGAGTAGTGTCCAAAAAGAAGAAGGCTTCATAAAACAGATGTCGGTTGTGATCCACGGACACATGATGTAGGTATTGTCCTTCGCTTGACCAGGTCTTCCGAGTCACTGTAGCTCCGACAAGAGTATGGTACAGTCTACGACCAGATGCTGTTCCATTTCGCTGCATCAGTTCCAATTGGAACACGTGACGGTTATGGTTTGGTTGAAAAAACAACCAGTAGAGCTGCTCATTAGCCAACCCATTAGAAGTCACATGTCCACAAGTTATGTAAAGACAGCTTTCTACTTAAAGTGCATACGACCTGTATAGTCTCCTCCTCCTGTGGCCTAGACCCAAGGTATAAATCAGTTGTATTCTTCTATTTAGTCGATACAGGATTTACACTACCCTTGGCCCTTTAGCCGTTGGTAGTGTAAATTCTATACCAACCTCCACGTTGTTGTATAACCTTTACATAGTCCCTCATACATAATCAACGATGTTTCTAGGCAACCCTCAATAGCTGATAGCAAATGTCAGTGTTGGGTCCTCACAGGAAACGCATAAAAATTAATTTTTGATTGGACGGTTAACTTACCCACCTCCTAGGAGGTGGGTATGAAATATATTCCCCGCAAATTGAGCAATCTGATTGGACGGTTTGAACATACCATGGTACAAAAAGACAAAGAATACCATGGGATGGCCCGGTAGTGAGCCCTCTAAGAAGCAAATCACTCTATTTAACGAACTTCCCTCTTGCCCGCTACCAACTAAAATGTATGGCCTATCACCTCATAAATTGAACACCTCGGATTTCTGTGTAGTAAACTTCCATAGCATCCCCAATGAACTTTTGCAATGAAAGGTAAACCTCCTAATAAGACCACGCCTCTCACGATTATTGCATTAAAGTAAGACAACTATATACATCTATGATGCAATGGAAGTAAATAAATCAACTCAAAAAAAAAAAAAACCCTCTGATTTGATTTTAACCTGATCCCCAAATTGTTCTTAGTTCATAGTTTGCTACTGTGTACTGGGAACCCACTTTCTTTAGGGTTTTTAGCCACAACGGCAACTTAATGGAACAAAGGACACTTAAAAGCCTACAGAAATGCATCCAACTCTATTACAGCAGTATTTCTGTTTAACATTTTTTAGGGACAATAATAATCATCTATATAATAGTGTAATATGAGCTGACCCTGGTTGGTAAAGTGTTGCCTCGAACTGAATGGGTAAAGCGTCATCACATTACATAGAAGGCGAGTAAGAAGACTACAGAAGAAAGCTGAAAGGAAGAGGATAAGAAGAGCTGAGATGGCTCAAATAAAGAGAGCAGGAGAGGGAAATCGATGTAACTAAAGTAGTAGTATTGGATAAGAAGATAGAAAAGGGCCTTATGCTGCTGCATTCCCAAATTTTTTTTTAATTAGTACATCAAGTGCCATTGTGTGGCAAAGTACTTGCTGATAATATACTTCATTTGTATTCCTATTTCTCCCAACCTAATCAATAAAAAAATTTATACTTGAATAAAATATTTTCCTTTAAAATGCAGCTATTTAGATATCAGTAAATACTTTGGTTATTTCTCAGACCCAAATAAAAAAAAAAGAGAGAAGAAACATTACTCAATTAAAAATTCATTTGAATATTTTATCTAGTTGCTATGAATGAAATGGTTTATAATTATTTACATTGGTGCATTCATTTTTCCTATCTCCCTCTTCCAGCTGCCTTTTTCGGTGCTTAGAAAGATGTCATTTATGTCCTTTGTGCAAGACCTTGATAGTTCAACCGGAATCAGCCACGCCCCTCATACCTCCATAGTCCTGCCCCCTTCTCCACTGAAGTGCAGTGTCCATCTTATTCATGACCATCATCTAACCTGCTTCTTCCTCTGTCACTCTGTTGTGCAGTGGCTAGCTCTATTGCTGATCACTATTTTGTAATGATTTTATGCTAGATTGTTAACCACATTGTCTCAACTGTATCAGTAGTTGGTAAAGGGTTTATGGTCAACTGGCTATCATGAGGGGGGTTGATTGCTTCAGTTGATGCAACATGCACGCCTAAACCCTGTTGACCAAGAGGAATGCACAGAAAGAACGGGTGAGGGGTGTGGCTTAAGACTATAGCATTAGTAGCACAATAGGGTAGGGACAAAGGAACAAATGTTCACATGTTTATAGAGGTGAGAAATTAGAAAATTACCAGAAATGATCTGACCATACAAAAGCTTATATTATATGTAATGTAAAATATAATTAAAAAAAATACAATAATGATGCAATGTATTAAAATTTCACCCTAAATAGCAGCAGCACCTCATGCTTTCTTGCTGTCTTCCTTAATCATATCTGCTGCCTTCTCTGCTATCATCACCACTGGTGCATTGGTGTTGCCAGAGACAATCATGGGCATTATGGAGGCATCTACCACTCTGATATTTCTGAATCCCTTAACTCGCAACCTGGGGTCCACAACGGTCGTGGGGTCACTGACCTTTCCCATTTTGCAGGTGCCCACTGGGTGGTATATTGTCAGAGTAGCATGCTGGATGTACCAGCGCCAGAAGTCGTCGGTGTCGTAAGGAAAAGGGCTCCTTGCATTCTTGGATGGCGTGTAGCCCTTAAAATGTTTCATTGCCGATGTGTCTAACAGCTTCTGAGTGATCCTGATGCCCTTCAGCAAGACTTCCACATCATCTGAACTGTTGAAGTAGTTCGGGTGCACCCAGGGATCTTCCAAGGGTGACCGAATCACATCCAGCCTCAAGTTGCCCACACTCTTTGGACGAAGTAAAGATGGAAGGAGAAAGTAACCAGACCGATCTTGCTCCCCCATCAAATCGGACCCCCACAGTTGGTTTACACCTTGGATAGAGAAGGAGAACATTTGCAAGAGATACTCGTTCAAATACCCGGAGAAGAGAATGAATTGGGTGTCAGGATAGTCGTCTTCGGTTCCTTTCATCCCGGAAGGAACAAATGCAACGGCCTCGGCTCCGCTTGATGACAGAGGTCCAGTGCCCAGCAATGAATACCGCAAAATAGATGAATAGGACTCGTATAATGTCTTGGTGTAAGTTGAACCACTCTCCACTGGGTGCTCAGGAAGCAGGATTGGGTAAGGGATCATCAAGTGGTCTTGCAAATTCTTGCCCACTGGAAGGTCCTTCCGGGCAGCAATGTTCAGCTCGATGAGATGCTCCTTGGGACCGATACCGGACATTATGAGTACCTTGGGAGAATTCACGGCACCTGCTGAGAGCAACACCTCCTTGCTTGCCTTGATCAGCTGCTCCACACCCGTCCTGAACTGATTGGTAGGCACGACGTAGGCCCCCACAGCTCTGTCTCCCTCCACCTTCAAGCTGCGCACAGAGTGCTCCAAGAGAACAAACAAGTTCCTGCGGTGTCTGACTGGGTGGAGGTAGCTGGCTGCTTCTGAGGCTCGTGACCCATGGTTTATCCTGTTGTGCGTGAGACTAAAGCCAGTCTGCTTCTTACCGTTGTAGTCCAGGTCCTCGTAACCAAGCTCCACCCCAGCCTCAACGAACGCTCGTGCCAGAGGGGTGACGTAAGTTGCCTTAGTGACCGTTGCTGGACCTTCAAAGCCATGATAACGTTCATCTTCGCCGTAGTAGCTTTCAGACTTCTTGAAGTAAGGCAAGACATCCTCGTAGCTCCAGCCCTCTGCTCCCATCTTCGCCCAGTTGTCGTAATCCTTTTTGTTGCCGCGGACGTGCATCATGGCGTTGAGTGAGCTGGACCCGCCCAGAACCTTCCCACGAGGCCAAGCTGACTTTTCGTACTTGAGGCTTCCGCAGGATTTTTTCTGAGGAACCGTACGGTACATCCAGTCAATATTCGGCAGGTTCTGTAGTTTGGGGAAGGCTAAAGGAATGTGAATGTCCATAATCTCATCTTTCCCACCGGCCTCAATCAGGAGGACGGTAACGTTGGGGTCCTCTGAGAGGCGATTGGCCAGGACACATCCTGCAGTCCCGGCACCAATGATGATGTAATCGTAGTCTGCATATTGATCTACGTATCTATCAATAATATAATTATGCAATTAGCTCCCTAGATTTCCATAGCAACAGAAGGTGCAAATTGAACATGAAAATTATCCAATACAGTATACAGAACTTAACTTTATCCATGCTAAACAAACACTCAGTCTGCAACCTCAATTGCTTACATAATTCTAGGGTTAAAGACCACATCAAAACTTCACTTCTTTTTTTCTTTTTTCTTTTTTTCTAGCATGTAATTAAATATTTGGAACAACAGCTAGAGGACCCCAGTAGGCGAAATTAACAATTACTTTTGGCACATACGTTCAATTTTTCCCTTCATGAGACTCCATGTCAAACCTTAAACAACCAATTATTGCAGCAATACTGATACAAACACAGCCAAGAGTCATAAAAACTAAAGCAGTAACCCCACCTCCATTCCTTTTGCCTACAGTTATATATAATCCAGTTACTGCATCCTCACACCCAACTTTTAATGTAAGCCCCAACCTTCTCGCAGATCTGCTACGAGCACTAATGCAAAATGACAATGCAAATTTTACTGCTCTAAACTACCTGTACGGAATCTTGGAAGGACTCCAGAATGCTATTTGAAGCGCAACAAATAGCGCCAGCGAAAAGCTAGCAACCCTTAGCAGCGACATGTTCAACTACAAGTACAGTATACTTCCGACGCAGTTAAAGTATACCCTTTACCCGTCCACAAGTCAGTCTCTATTTACATATGTACGTTGGCCACGCCCTACCCCACCCCAAATTAGGACCAGCAATCGACAGTAAAATTGACTCCAAATTTGAGATAAGCAAATATATTGCTGAGAGAATGCAACAGTTTCATACACACAAAAAGTGAGGAATCTGGAGTCCTGAGAAACCCAGTTTATAAATATACACAGTCCAGTTCTGGTGGGAGTAAAATTGACCTTGGCATAGAAAAAAAAAAAAAAAAATAGAGCTGTGATAAAGATGTTAAAAAAAAAAAAAAAAAGACTCCAAGGAAAAGTGACAAAAATGACATTTACTCTAAAGTGAGAAAGCTACACTTTTCAAATAAAATAATAATAGAAATCAGATTTTCTACACAGACCTAAATTGAAAATGCGTGTTAAACACCAATCATTTGAGAACATAACATATAGACAATGAGACCAACTGTGGGGTGGCTCTGAGGAGCATGTAAACCCACAATGCAGTCAAAATAAAAAAGTAGAAATAAAATAATAGAAGATTCTTTTGAAAGATCTACAGCCAGCACCCACGACGATTTCCCTCAATGATCCAAGGGGTTGTAAGGATTTACTAGATAATAGTCTGAGCGTGGCAGTTTCTGCTGAAGAGTGTAGTACTGTAAGAGTTCAGGAATAGTTCTGAAAGACTGCCCCTGTGTCAATGAATACGATTGATTCTGCAAAAGAAAAAAAAAAAAGACAAATAAAAAACATGAATTTATTATGTGTTTTAGTAAAATGGCTACTTTTCAGGCTAGTATATCTGTAAATGAGCAGATGCCTTTATCTAAAAATGTGCATAAGTTTGATGGTGGTGTGTGTATTCATGAATAATTCATTAGCTAAGCCAAATTGGTAAAGGGTAATTACAGTTAATGGGTAATACATCATCATATTCCGTAGAAAATGATTGAAAGGAAATGACGACTATTGTAGCTAAAGTGGGGGGAAATCGCAAAGGACAGCAAAAGTTTCAAAAGGGAGCAATATAGCTTAACAAAGCCTAATTCCAAAGGACACAGAGAGAAATAGGAGAGGTAGACAAAGGAGGAGAAGGAAATCAATAATTATTAAGAAAGAGCTGAAGAGAGGAAAGGACCTCGGGACCTCGGAAAGAGAGCAAGAGGTGATGTAGCTAAACCAGGTGGTAGAGGATAACAAGAATGATTAAAAATACCTTATGCTACTGCATCCCTAATATGCAAAAGTAGTACGTCAAGTGCCTCTGTGTGGTGGGGACTTGCTAGTGAATTATAATGTCTTAATACAAACAATAAGTTAATGCGCTATTTGTCATAGTTATACGGCCTAGCAACGGTCTTGTTCTATTGTCCAATAGTCTAACCCTGAAGGTAAGTCTTGTGCTGGTATATCCAGTAAACAAGTGTGTGTGAAAATGTTGTGAGCTACAGCAACTGCTTAGCTGAAGATAGCATAAAGTAAACGTTTAAGTAACAAATAAATATAATTTACTGCCTTTACACAGCTTTTTTTTTTACTACTACAGCAGTAAGAATGTCTTAATATAGGGTTAGGTTTAAACCTGTGCAGTAATTTTTTTGAAATGCCTTTTTTTTGTTGTTGTTGTTGTTGTTTGTTTTTTAAGTTAAAATTATTCATACAACAATGCTGTACCTAACTGGGGAGGCTCGCTCGCCACTTGTGGTCAAATACACCACTAGTTTATTCATTTTTTGTGTGTGCTAATTTATGGTACGTACGACCCCCTTTTTCGCGCACGCCACTGATTACGTTAAGTTGGTAAAGCGTCTTGATAAAATAACAAAGTAATGATATGTTGACCATATGAGTTGCTGGCCTTGAAAAGCAAGCTACAAAAAGCAGACCTCTAAGCGCATGAACTTTTGTATAAAAGCATAGCAGACCCAACAGCACTATTTTCTTTTCGTCATCATAAAAAGGATAGCTAGATCAAGTTAAAACATTTTAATTCCAACAACTATATAAATTATTCCAAAAGCTGTAGCTCATAGTTAGTTCATCAATTTAAAGTTAGGCTAGTTCACTCGCCATTTATGCTGAAGCACACCAATAACCTTTGAATACTTACGTAAGATATTTACTACACAAAATAGAATATTGAAGAATAAGTACAAATCTCCAATTATTTTTCACGCCTTATAGACAAGAATTCTACTTGAAAAGGTATCAGACAGACTTACCTCGTCTTTGAATAGCCTGTAATGGCGGCACTTGTCTGTATGCCACACAGACAACACCTTCTCAGCCCCAGCGTGAGTTCCTCCCCTGATCAGATACATCCCATCCATATCTTTCTCCTTCAACAATCTGCAACGATAAAACGCAAGAAGCAAATTCATTTAAAATTTAAAATACTAAGAAATGAAAAACAACAACAACAACAACAAACAACAACCACAACAAAAAACAAAACAAAACAACAACTAAAATATGTGAACCATCAGCAATACTATACACACTATAATAGCAAGACTAATCAGATATTAATATAGCTGTGCAAGGAAAACAGTAAATGCTGTCTTCATAAGAGAAGCTAAACATGGAAGGGACACTCACCGATAGTTTCAACACGAAACTCTAATTCAAGCACTCAATTAACTTCTCAGCATACAGCAATACTACCTCATACTGCAGGAAATTATTGGCTGTGATTACTACGTGATGAAGGGGCTACCCACTAAAGCTAGTACCTAAGCGGAGCTGATACCTTTGCGTTTTCTCAAAAAATCAGCCTGAAATATAATAAAAAAAAGTAGCACAATAAAAGGTCTTAAATGTGTCGTTCTGAGTAAGTTCATACTTAAATCAACAGTTAGTTGTCAGTAATCTTTAAAATCGAAGCGTGAGACAAGTTGACTACTATAACCCTATCGCACATACATGCTGAGGGTATTACATGTTGTCCAGCTTTGCTGTCAACTGTCCATGGGTATTCCTCCCACCCACTTATATGGGTTAGTCATATTGTTAGATAACTCAAAATGAAAACATTCAATTTGTGACAGCATCAAGGGGTTATGGGGGTGAAGCTCCCATTTTTGGCATACTAGTCATGTGACTATACAAACACAAAAGGCTAGCACAGCTATTCAACCACAAGGAGGGGTTCCCTGCAGTGAAAGTTACAAATTTAATAAATTTGATAAGACATCCCATGGGACTTTTGTATTATCCCATGGGACAATTGACAGCATTACTGGACGACACTCTTAGTGGTGTTAGTTAGCATAATGACATACACATCCATCAACAACTATTGACTCCAGTTCGTGCATTAGCAAATTAGCAGTAAAAAAGTCTTGAAATATGTGCATTGCGGAGTACCCCAGCACTGTTAATGCCTCACTCTTATCTTTCTTCTACAAACCTGTCTGCTTCGGTCCTCTCCAGTCTGTCAAAGACGCAACAGCTGGGCATAATCTCCTCTGGTCTTCTGAACATAATGTAGTAACCACCCTCATTGTCTTCGTCATCATCATCCGAACCGCTGTCCCCCTGCAGGTTCTCGTCATTCTGCAAGAGACATTTGGTAAAGGATCATGGGTAACATCACGTACACACAGCAACTAACCCAAATGCAAACCCCAAAAAGTACAAATACCGTAACATGCGGCTCTGCAATCTCTTAAATATTCACTTGAGACAAACGCCCAGAGAGAAACAGACAAAGTTCATTTTAGCCAAAACGGTTATGGTGGGAGGTGGCTTTTGCCACACCTTATTAGGAAATGTGATGAGTCATTCCAGGGACAAACTGAGCAAACAAAACATTGTTGATAGAGAACAGAACAAACAGGAAGACACTGTGGCAGAGACAGGCACTGCTGACTAACTGACCATTCCAGCTGCTTTATTGTGCCCACAGAGAAACCCAAGATTTGCTATTAGCCCAGCAGAATCCAGGGAATGCATTCTGACAGTGACCCAGACTAACTAGCACCAGTAGAGATACTGTTATACACTCAGTCTATCAGTAGATTGCTTAGAAGCTGATGGGCAGACATAACATGGCAAGGTGGGGAGAGGGGAAGTTTGGAAACAAAAAGGAAAGGAAGTGAGAAAAGGGGATAGTGAATTATCATGTACATTATAAACAGCAGTGGATCAAGGAGATAGCTGAATTAGTGAAGAAACTATGGGAACTGTGAGTAGCTTAGGAAAATGTAGGTAGAGGAGTAAAAGTGGGAGGGTAAACATTCTACTTGTATTTGGATTTTGCAACTACCAGGCCACACTTTCGATTCTTCACTTACATCGTAATCGTTAGCATCGTGACCTCCTCCAGATGGCAATCTCGACACCATAGAGTCATTATGTGCTGGTGAATGATTAGACCTACACAAACACACACACACACACAATCACATCATAAACACATATTCTCTCTCTCACATACACAATCACATGAACATCATAAACACATGATCTCTCTCTCTCTCACACACACACAATCACAAACACATGATCTCTCTCTCACACACAATCACATGAATATCATAAACACATGATCTCTCTCTCACACACACACACACACACACACACACTAAAGACTTTCCCACAAGTTTCTGAAGTATTTATTTTATTGAGGTCACTACGATTACAAACAGCAGCAGTTGGTACTTCATATCTACAGCTTCCATCTCTGTGTTGTACACTGACATTACATACATAACTGAAGGGCCAAGTGGAAACCAACCATCACCCCCTCACACACAAACGGTTCTACACAGATAACTGACACACCTTTCACACCAATCCTATAACAATAACATACTACTGACTACCCTAAAAGCTACGTTTCCGGCTCCCTCTTTCCCGCCCTGGCCGCATGATACACACAGGCACATAAAATGCAGTAGTGGCCTGTTTACTATTGACAATAACACCCCACATGTGTAGCAAGGCCAACTCTAGATCGATAAGAGATAAAGTTAAGTATATTCATAGGGCCACAGTTCTAGTGTTATTCACCAGTAGTTCTGTGGGTGTCCATTGACCCAGTACCACTCGACCTTAGTCTCACACTATAAATACAATCTCCACCCTAAATGAATTTAACTTATGTAAAACAAAAATTTTTTTTTTGATTGTCATAACTTGGTGACAATTACCCTTCCAGTGAGTTCATTCTAACTGACCGCAAGAGCTTGCCACGTGCACCTTTCAAATAATAGATCAAACACATTTCTGACTTCCCATCTATTCTACTTTCTTAGATAGTGGGATTCCTACCTATGTCATTTCAATTCCTAAGTAGAACTCATTACAGGCAGAAAAGCAGCTATTTCAGTGGCTTGTGTGGATATAATGCATCACTTCGTGTGTTAGAGCTACTAGAACACATTTACTTCTTGTTGAGTGGCACCATGCATTGGAGGGGAGGAGGAAAAAACAAACAAACAAACGAACAACCCATAATTAAAAAAAAGCTTGTGAGTGTTATCTTTTTACTTCGTTTACTCCCTACCATGATTAACACACACACACACACACACAGAGTAGAAGCATGCCTACCTCGTCAGGTCTGGTTGAGCTGCTGCGGGGTTGGACGCTGGACCCACTGAGACGATGGGGAGATAAGTATCTTCAACCTCTGCTTCCTCTTCTCTGGAGATACTAGTCACCGGAGCTGGCGCTGGAGCTACGTAAAGAAAACAAAATAATACGAATGCACGTATCAGCAATATACACCACCTTCCTTGGCTGTACATACTCTAAATAAAAAGCACAGTATAGCAAAATGAGACTTATCGGACTACTGATAGCAGTCCTTTACACGTTGATTGTTGTATGTAATGTAGGGCCATGTGTGTTGATGGCATCAGTCCTTCTAAGGCACGCAAACTTGTCTTCATTGTAGACTTTTAGTTTCAGGGTGAGTGTTAGTTTAACTTCATAGCAAGCCTCACGGTTTCACTATCTCTCTCCCTCTCATCTGCCCTCCCAATACCTTTTCTTTCCCATTTGTACCTTGATAGGAAAAAAAAAAAATCATCAATACCATGTGCTTGTGTGCGTACATTCACACCAAGCTTTTCGAATGGATTGACATTGCCTTATAATGGAGACAGAATGCCAACCTGGTTACACAGGTTCCCAACCCTCCCCTCCTCTATAGACGGCAGAGTCTAACTTCCTTTTGGTCCTGCCGTGTTTTTTTGTTTTTGTTTTGCTTTCATTTCATCCGCTTTGTTTGTTATTATCTTGCTTCACTTTTTTTCTTTCTTGCAGCTTAATTAATTATCCTGTCTGTCACGCTCTGATTTTGGAGATTACTGACAATTAACCGTTAGCTTTAAAAAGTGACTAACATACGCATACAAATTGCCATGTGAAATACATGTTTCCAACAACCTCTGAACTACTTGAACTACTGTCATTCATGGGGGAAAAATGTGGGGGGGGGGGGGGGGGGGGGGGGAAGAGAGAGAGAGAGGGGCATTACATTAAAACAAAGACACATGCCAACACACTCATTTGAAGTGGTTCCCACGGAAGACACTCTGGCATAACAGGAGCCCCAGAATTGTGTAAAACATACTTCACTCGATAGTTTCCCACGAGTCACTTGAGTGAATAAAGACTTATCATTGTACCCTTTACATGAAAGAATTACATTAGACTAAGGCTGGATGCCACCATACTTTGAACTAATATTGTCTGTAACCACAGTATAAGGTATTAGGCACAGGTGTGTATGTATGTATGTGTGTGTGTGTAAAACACTCTCAAATGGAGCTCAATTGAAATGTCTATATATATGTATGTATGTATGTATGATGTAGAACCATTTTTACACATTGTATCACTTTGTCAATTGCCTAGTGGACACTGAAAGACAGCACTACACAGAAATTTCAAACAAGTATCTACGGCCAGATTTATAGTTAAAAAAAAATAAAAAATCTAACAGCATCATCTGGGTTGTGACATATACAAGCAGTTTGAGAAAAAATATCACTCTATATTCAAAACATGCTTATAAACAACAGAAATTGGAAGTCACAGCTGGTGATCCAGTAAGCATGTGTGTGTGCGTATATCTTAATTCCCAAGATGATTTCAGTAAATACAAAACAATCAACTATGGCATATGTGTATGTATGTATGTATGTATGTATGTATGTATGTATGTATGTATTCAAGAGTGTACATACATCTAGAAGGAGGGAACGATGTGCTGGGAGAAGGCTGCACTAGTGAGATTTCAGAGCGATCTGGAACGGTAGGTTTGTTTCGACCTACACACACACACACACACACACACACACACACACATATTCACTGTGTGAAAAGAAGACAAAATTACAAGTACTTACTACCAATTGCTTCCTCTATTCTACTGTAAGGATCTTCGTCTTCACTGGAAGGAGGCTTGTCGTAAATCTGGTGTTTACTGCAAATGGATGGCAAGTCTCTGTACAATGAAGACACAAACACAAGTATTGGGGGGAGGAGGGGCAAACACACACAGCTTTTATGCCAAGTCAGCCCATTGATTTATTCTAATGATACATCCATTTTTGAAACATAAATATAGTACAAAAATTAATACAAAAATTACTTGATAATCCCTGCACAGCCTTGCAGAGTGTGTGTGTGCAAGAATGCGTGTGTGTGTGTGTGTGTGTGTGTGTGTGTGTGTGTGTGTGTGTGTGTGTGTGTGTGAGTGCATGCTTGAGCTTGAGTACAAGGAGGGGAAAAAAAAACACATTAGGGATGAGCCAGGGAGGAAAAAAAGTAGGAAAGAACAATCACTATCTACTATCAGTGTCATCCTCACTCATAGTTGTGATCACTGTCGTCATCGTTTTCCTCCGGGACTGGCTCATAAAGATCTTCATTATCATCCTCATCATCATCGTCATCAAACATGGCCTGCTGCACCAAACCCCCTCCGCATGTCACTGAAGTAGAGTAAACCGTATTGTGTCGCAAGTCCACCGGTCTGCTCACACATACATACACACATCATTCTGAATTCGTAGCACCATGAGATATTCACCATTTCTTCTTTCATGCTATATGCTAAAAATCCACAAGTAATTTAGCTACTATCTGAGCGGGAACAGAATCAAATGACTCAAATACCACACACACACAACCGTACACACCTTCTCGTGACAGAAGATATCTCTTCATCAATAGCTTGCTTCCATCCCTATAAAATACACAACACACACACACACACACACACACACACACACACACACAAAAGGATTCATCTAAAAGACAAAACTCCACGAGAAACCCTTTGTGGATTTTCAAGCCCTAACATGCCTACTCTATAACCTGTTCCACACTCTATTACTATTCCTACTACTACTACTACAACACAGATAGATTGTTGTTGCATCCTCCCCAGTTTTCAGAGATAACATCAGACTATACACACAACCAGAATCAGTCAACAGTCTGACTAAGTATCCTGTTGCATGCAGCTTCACATCTGGTGCCAGGCGCTGGGTTGTGTCGGGCATAGCTAGCCATGCTTACGTCCATGCCACAATAAAAAACAACAACAACTTTTATTGAAACAAACGAAATTAACACCTGCACACATCAGTACAAACACAGCAATAGGCACAAGGTGGAGTAGAACACGTTCTCTTACTACATGTGACATATTCACACCTAAGATGTTTGAATGTTGTATAATGCTATAACGCTAACCTCAAGTTCTCTCTTGGAACCCACAGAGATGTAGTAAGTTCGGACCTGAGGATTCATAGGGGTCAGTTTGAGAGAGTGCCTGCTTTTCTTGACAATTTCAGGTTCCTTGCATATTTCAGTCCTACAAATTTACAACAGTTGCATGCACGTGAATACGCAAACACAACACAAGATATAAAAAGTTTAGGCAAGGAATCGCAAGTTGCGTCCGTGCTAAACTGAAAGTATACAATAATGCCTGCAAAATAAACGTGTGAGTACAAAGACAGGGTGTGGCGTGAGAGGGGACAGCAATCGCATGTATGTGTATGTGGGATGCCCCCTTCCTCTCTTTTCACTCACTGGTAGCCAGAGAGCACAAAGGATCCTTTCGCTGAGCTAGCCACCTCATCCTTGAAGTAGTATAGACATCCATGTCTGAGTATCAAGTATCTCTTCTTCCCTGCAGTTGACACACACAAATAAAAGACAGTCACACAAGTTAGAACTGACAGAGACTACATGCAAATCCACAACTAAGCCTCGGGAGTAAAAACAAACAAACAAACAAACAAACAAAAAACGTGGAGTATCTGTAGTCAAATGGAAATTAAGGAAGAGAGGCTATGCAAGTTTGCTTGTTCCCCCAATTATGTACGATAATTTAATTCTGGTATATCCAGTGAGATCATGCATCAATTAAAAGGACAGAGAAGAAGCCACCAAGTCTGGAAACCATCTGGTAGTCTAGCAATCCACAGAGAAAGTAATGGGGGCAGCAATTGTAACCTGATATCTGCTGCAATGTAAGCACATTACGTAATAAGAAGTTCTTTGATCTCATGTCCATACCTATGTGCCCTCTAGCTCTCACTAACCATCCAGGGGTTAATACAAATACATGTACATACTGAAACATCTTCACATTATGAATTGGTCCTTTTGACTACATGTAAGATTTAGATGGTCCCTACAATAACAATCTTAATTGCCCAACTCAATCCCAAGTAGTTGTCTTAAGTAATGACTTGTGCTCTGTGCCACAATGTATTCAAATTATACACAGACTTCAGGAATGTGTGTGCTGGCATGTGTACAAGTATGCTATACTACTTTTTCTGCCTCATTTCTGCTGGTTTCACACAATTGAAGGGAGTACAGCAGTTCTTGGTCTTCAAGGGCATAAAGTAGACTGAATTGTTTCTGAGATTAGTATGTTGGGGGATATGCTTCATTGCACTGCAAATGTGTTATTGGTGACATTTCGCTCCCACCCTCTTTACCCTTAAAAGTGAATGAATGATGTTCCTTGTTTCTTCCCTCCATGGATGCTTCACTACACCACCAGTGACAATGAGGCTGGCTTGCACTAGTCTGTTGACATTCCATATGTTTTAATTCCCTCCCTACCACATGAGAGTGACTTCACATAGGTTACAGCTCTCCACAGAGCACACTGAAGAAGAGAGAAAAACCTTCTCGCTCTCTTCTGCTAGGTATACATTACTTTAGAGGCAAAGGAGTTTCCATGTAAAATTTAACAAGGAAATAGTGGGAAAGGTTTGTTTCTTCTTCACAAAACTACTCCCCACACCATATTAGAAAATGAAACCGTACTTCAGTGCACCATCACTGAACTTGTTTCCTAACAAGACCCTTCAAGTTAAGGGGAAATGTGTCAGAGATGTGTAGTGTATACAATATATTATATATAATTTGTATATATATATATTGTGTATATATATAAAGATAAGAAAATTATGAGATTTAAAAAGTCACAGCTGACAACCAAAACAGCACAACAACCACAGTATTATCTATGTGGGATAACAATCCAAGTGTGTAACCAAGCAATCTGATTGGTCCATTATGTGAATCTATTCAAGTAGTTTCATGCTCTGCAGCATTTAGAATTGAATAAATCGGACAATTGTTGCTATATTTAAGGGTATACCATCACAATTTTTTTTTGTACCTTTCTTTAGGTTTTAGTTGTTGCTATATTCGAATATTGTGAATCGGCAACGTTTAAAAATCTTTGGCCTCAATTACTCGAGGCCAAAGACTTCTGAACACATCATATTCACACTGTCCTAATCTAACTTATACGGGGAGGGTTTAGTGCATTTTCTAACTTAAATAACTAAAACAAACAAACAAACAAATAATTTCCTGTCACTGGGAATTGAGCCCAAGACTACTTGCTCTACACACAAGTACTTGTGAGTTTTGCTAGCATAGCAGCTTTGGTGCTCCACTGTGGAAACTTTTATTTGACCACTACTGTATTATTCTGAACTAAAATACCCATTTTTGACACATTTCATACTTTCTAACACATCCGAACTACCAAAATGTTTTACTGGATTGGGCATACGTAAACACGTGTATGCATTCTAGATTAATACTAGATATACAGGCTAGAATGATATTGGATACAGGCTGAAACAATAATATTGGTTGAGTCTGTCAATGTACAGTACAATAATAATAATAATAATAATAATAATAATATAATAATAATAACAAAAACAATAATAATACACATAAATAAGATATTTCTAGCTTTGTGTCACAGTGGGGATATTGACCACATTAAAGTTTTGTGGGGGAAAGGCTAGAATTCTTTAAGCATCTATCAAATGGATTGACCTTTTTCACTACTCGAGGAAAGAGATGAAACGAGCAGTACAATATTGGTGTCACTTTTGTCGCAAATAGTGAAAATTTAATAGCAAATAGTTGAGCCATTCTTTGTGACATTAACTAAGAACATTAAGGGAAAAAAGAAAAGAAGGAAAAAAATAAAAGAAGCTTTTTAAGCTCTATGACACAGTATCAAGCCACTAATTACAGTTCTTTCAGCGACAGAAATATTCAAATTCTATGCAAAGAGAGTACAGCAGAATTAGAGATGGGTGAAAATTTAAGATGCCAGTGTCAGTGGATTCAGATCTGAGTAGAAAGCCTTGAGAAGAGGAGAGGTTTGAAAAAGAAGGAAATAACTCCATGCTTCAAACAATGTGCCTAAGCATGTCTGGTAGGTTCTAGAAAGAATTGCCTCAATTGAAGATCCATTTTCTTAAATAAAGAATACAAAAACTAGGCTGTGAAACTGCTGTGTTAATAGCATTTCTCACTGCCCACAGAATGGTTTCTATTTGTCTAGCCCATCAACATGAAAAATTATTTATATTAGAAATGTACTAATAAAAAATACAACACAATATCTGTCAGATTCTTTTTTATTCCTTATTAAAATATTGGGTCCTTTATATAACTGGGTAATCAAAGACTAAAGAGACAGCAGAACTCTACAGACCCTACTTTATATATACTAATAGTTACTCTAAGTTTATTTGGTGAATTACACACACACACACACACACACATACACACACACAAACTACTTCCTTCCCAGTCAAGGATATGTATGCCATTAAACAAACATATATTGCCACTACACGCTAAACACCATGCCTCCCTCTCTCCCTCTTAGTTCTAAAGACTAGGTGAGATGAACAAGTTTCCTTGGTAAACACACCAAACGAAACAAACCTTCATATGCCTGACAAGTGTTCCACCCTCACTGGCTCCCACAACACAACCATATAGTCACAAATATAAACACCACACCTTTTCACATGCTACCGTTTCCTCTCACTGAAATCCCCTTGTGACATTAAACAACAAGCTACCAATAAATCTGTTTCTTGGAAATAAATTTAACTCCTCTCTCTTCAGTTCACATGCTTTGCCACAAATGAATCTCTCACTTTTGTGTGCTTATCTCTCCACACTGATCCTCCACCCAGCTCTACTACACCCTTTACCACACCCACCCAGTATCAGAAGCACCCACACAAACACCCATCTGCCGACTCACCTACTAAGACCACACCTCCTTGCTCATGCTCACTACCAAAAATATCCTCTTGCTGATACATTGACTACACAAGCCTGCCTAAAGCCACCACACGGTCTCGACAGCAATTGTAAAAGCACTATAAATCAACAGACAACTGGCTTTCAGTATGCCTCTGTATCCACACTCAGTGCACACATCACCGCATGCACATGCAAGTATACATCTCGCCCACACACACAGCAGGGACAACAATAACTGACTCAACATCATAAAAGCATAAAGGAAAGACACAAACAAATAAATAAATAAATAAATAAATAAATAAATCTGGGAAGTTAATATCATGGATACGCCAAGTTTAGTGCTTCAAAGGCTACCAGAAATATCTCATTGCACCTTAATTATAAACTCACAGTTTTTATAAGATCCTCCTTGCTTCCTGATCCATCCACTATACTTGCTCTGCTCTATCAGCTCAGCTGCAGAGCCTTGCGTGAGTCTTGGTGCCTTCACATCCACGGAGTATGTGTTCCCTCTAGTGTGAATATCACGAGGCACAGTCCTAGAATGAGAGGCAATCGCTTTTCTATCTTCACGACCGGCAGAGCCGCTTCTCTCCCTCGATTGTTGGCCTGGTGCGAGCTTGTTGCTGCTGATTCTCCTCTTGGGCTCGTTGGCGAGGTGAGAATCTTCCATGAGTTTGCCAATAGCACCTTTAACTGCCATCACCTCGGCTGGCTTGGTGATACGCAGCTTCAGTCGTAGATCCTGGTCGCTCAGGGAGACAAGCTTGGCGCCATCAATCTGCATTCTCTCAAAGTTGGGGATGAGGTGGTGAAGGTGGATGGATGCCAGCCAAGACGTCACTTCTGCATTAGACCATTGCATGTATTGAGAAGACAGAGGTGCCGACATGGCCTAACTTTGAATTCAATATGATTTATGTGCACGTGTTAGGATGAAATGGCCCCAGGATCTGCAGCTGGCAAAGCTGTACCTACAAAATGAATCATAAAGCAGTAAGATTAGTATCTCGGAAATAACCTCCAACAAAGCAGCAGAAACAAAACAACCATCAAATTTATCACAAATATAAAATCAATTACACCCAATTGAACAAGATTCTTTAAAGAACTCATTATAATTTTTAACTATCGTTTGTCACTTGTTCAGTACCTGCTCTCGTCACACACACACACACAAATGCAAAATGCAAATTCTCTTGCTGCCACTAGGCGGTCACGCGCACCTGGCAGAGCCAGGATGCCTGTGCACTAAGCAGGCACTGTGAGCCGTGCAAGCAAAGCTCCTGGAGCCGGGCTAGGAACTCGCAGGAGAACAGACCTTTCCTCACAGCAAGTGGTGTGGGCACCCGAAGTCCCACCTGGACCATTGCTGCTTCATGAGAAAAGGCCTTGAATTTGCACCCCAGCAAATGCCAGGTACCCAATCACAGCTGGGTGGACTGGTGGGACTGGTGGGAGGCAGATGGAAATCAGATGGAAAAATTGCCTGAGTTGGGCTTGAACTCAGGACCGCCGGGGCCCTGAGCCCAGGACACAACCATACACCACACAACACACACACATACACCCTCAAACTCCACAACTCATTCACTATAAATCCATTAAGTATTACATTTAGATTACGATGCCTCAAAAGTACAACTAAATTGTGTAAAAGATTGTACTATTTTAGTGCTACAAAATTCATCAAGAATTATATTATGCTAATACATACATATAAAATCAACACATGCCCAGTATGCTAGTCTAATGTATCGGACCGAATTACCCTAACTTTTAACAAATTGAAAACTGACATTAGAGGACTGCAGAATTCTCAGTATCCTCTTTGTTTTTGAAACTATTACACTGAATCAGGACAGAGCTTAACCCATACACGAGAGACAAAGAGTAAACAGCCAAAGAACTTTCAATATCGCCAAATCTACAAATGCTATAGTTAAACTTGGCCTTGGTACTATTATTATTATCTTAATGGCTGTAAAGTTTGACCTGGATGGGATGTATTAATTTTCTACAAGGCTTTTTTAACACACATTTTCAGTTTGTATTGTAATCAATTTATTGTAAAGGAAAATCCATAAATCAATTATACATAACAAAAAAGGAAAAAAGAAAAAAAAAGAATCTCACTGAAAAAAAGACAAGCCAGCTCAGCAGTCTTTAGTGTGAGCATGTGTGAATAGGCAAAACTGAAAGCTTACTTATAGTAATATATAATATACCAGTCAATTCAATCCACCCAAGTGTGTCAGCAGGTCCTTAGTGTGAATTATTGTTAATGAGACACAAGCATCCACTGGTTCAAATTGAGCAGCTGCTTTTTGCCAACCACACTATGCTTTCCTTGTTTTTTTTTAATATAAACTGGCTAAAGGATTTCTGCCTTTTGTGAACAAAAAAAAAAAAATCTGTACCAAACCCAACTCTTGACTAAAATGTCTGTTATGTCAGGGAGTAAAATATTGTTAGTTATCACAATGCCTATACAAGGAAAACCTGGTAGAAAAAATTAAGACTGCTTGAATTTCAAACTGACATCTGGTTCAAGAAACCAACACGAAAGAACTCCTTGTTACATACTCTAATTACCAGCAAAGTAAGTACCCCCTTCAGTCTGGACACCTTTACTCAGGTTGGACAAATTGCAAACTTCCAGCAGGTGCCTCGTATAGTCGCACACGCAGGCATCCAATTACGATTCAAAGCCTTGCAGCCCGTAGACTGCCGAAACAATGTAGCCGCAGCGAAGAAGCAACCACCTCCCACTTATTCCCAGGTAGGTAGGCAACTTACTACTCGACAGGTTTGAACCGTCCCCTGACGAACAGTATTACACGTCTCGACGGCGAACAGGACCACTACACCACGCACAGTAAGTAGATTTTCCTGCGGGTTTACAAACACTTGACACAGCAACTAGTGATGACATCAAGCGTAGATTAACCTCTCCAAATTGACCTTGGTTGGCCGTAAAAAATTATATGAGCCCTTACTGTGGTCACGTGAGCGAATTCAATTTCGCGCATGCCTGTAAGCTTCGGAAGAAATTCAAAAAATAAGATTAGAGAAAGCGGGAGAATAAAAGTAAATAAAAAGAAGAAGAAGAGGAAAGTGAGGTTCTGAAAAGTGTGGTTGAAAAGAATGGAGAGAGGAGCAAAACAGAAAAGGGGAAATTCTACCCAGGAGAAAAATGTTCAGGTGGTGGTTCGGTGTAGGTAAGCTGAAAGTTTGAGTAACGATTTAAAGTGAGAATATCTCTCGTTTGCCACTGCTATCGGCTATTGCCACTGCTATCGGCTATTGCCTTTACTTAATTAGCTTTCTTGTACTCGTGCAAGTGTATAAAATACCAATCAGACCAAGTACAAGTGTTATATACCAACTAAAATAGCTAATTAGTTTCTTGTAACTGTTTGGGATCTTTGTGAAGATATTCTTTTCTAGCTGTAGGATTAGAAACAGCCTTGGGTAAGAACAAATTGAACCAGACAAAAGTTCATGAAGAGGAAGCTTATTTGCTAAATTCTAAGTGCATTTATTTTATTTATACAGCGTATTGAAATGAAGTAGTTTATCTTTTGCAGTTGTCTTGATACTTGTTTTGTTGCATTGCATTTGGTGGTTGACCAGAATAAACAAAATTTCAAGCATTGAGATCTGCCCCAATGTGTACCGGCTTCACAAGGCCTGAGAAGAATATTTACCCACATTTATTGATGTATTATCATCTATATTATGTATATGTTTGAATTTATACACCCCTGATAGTGTTTTGCCTTACTCGACCCCTGATAGTGTTTTGCCTTACTCGCTAACTAACAAGTGTCATCATGATAGTAGTTTGGTCACAGAATTTAGCCAAGAATCTAGTCATATATATATATATATATATAAACTGTTGTTAACATCCACATTGTTTAACTCGGCTATTCCTGTCATTATCTTATCTTAGACCTAGAAACATAGCTGAGAAGAAAGCTAACTCTATATCAGTTGTCAGCTGTAGTGGAAGTAAGGGAGAAGTTCATGTCAAGCAGTCTTCAGGAACCAACAAGACTTTCACTTTTGACACCATCTTTGGACCAGAGTCTAGTCAAATCAAGGTCTACAAAGAAGTGGTCAGTCCCATTGTAGAGGAGGTGCTACTTGGATACAACTGCACAGTGTTTGCGTAAGTTGTTAGCAGGTTTGGGGGGGAGGGGGGGGGGGGGTTGTTACTTTACCTTGGTAGCAAGCTGTTGTATAGTGTGTTATGCTTTACACATACTTGATGGTGAAGGTGATTTAGGGACATAAGTGCTTCACTTGTGTAATTTATTCTGTCCCATACAGTTATGGTCAAACTGGAACTGGGAAGACATTTACTATGGAAGGAGAAAGGTCCAAAAATGGAGCATTGTCATGGGAGCAGGTATGTCAATGGTGCGCTACATGTGGGTAAGCTAAAATTTTGTGTACAGCAGAGATAATATGGTAAGGGTTGTCTAGGAAGCTGTTAATTTATACATACATGCATACATCATTCATTTATACATACATGAGAGCTATGAAGCCATTGACTGACCCGCAAAAAAATGTCTAGCCTCACAATACAGTGTTGTAATATGTATTTTCTACCCCAAAGTGCCATGCACCAATGGCTCAATACATTCTTTAACAATTTTAGTGTTGTACTTAATGAAATAGCAAACTGCCTTACTAATGTTTTCACTTACACGTTAACCCCTTTTTGTTCACTTTGTCATCAGTAGATCTCAAAAAATAATGCTTGAAATATTTTATTGCCTTACTTGGGCTTTTGTTTTTTGTTGTGTTTTTTATTTTATTTTTACCAAATTGGGTAGAGCTGGTGTTCACTTTGCACGTAACTGTAATTATACCAATTTATTGTCATTGGTTTTTTTTAAATCTGATTGATTGATTGAGGACAAGATTTTGTTTGGTATCATGACTGGGTGTCACTATGAAGTGTATGTACAGGCATAATAATTATTGATTGCAATTTAAGTGTATGCTTGTCTGGATGTTAACAGGACCCTCTAGCTGGAATTATCCCACGGTCCTTGCACCAGTTGTTTGAAATGCTGGATGCACACAATGTGCAGGAGTATTCTGTAAGGGTTTCTTTCCTTGAGCTATATAATGAAGAGCTGTTTGACCTTCTCAGCACAGGAGAAGACAATTCGAAGCTCAGGATATTTGAAGATTCTGCAAGAAAAGTCAGTGAAAGGGTTGAAATATGCTAAAATGTTGTTCTAAATGATTTATTGTTGTTGTTGTTGTTATAAGCTCATTCTTGCACTTTCAGGGTTCTGTCGTCATTCAAGGACTGGAAGAGTTGGCTGTGAGCAATAAGAATGAGGTGTACGCCATATTGGAGAGAGGCACAGCTAGAAGGCAGACTGCGGCTACTCTGCTCAACGCATGCTCTTCTCGCTCCCACTCTGTCTTCTCTGTCACTGTTCACATGAAGGAGAGCTCAGTAGAGGGAGAAGAGATGCTCAAAACTGGAAAGCTCAACTTGGTATGTATGACAAACCCATTTTAGAAACACCAATAATCATTATTTAACAAGTAACACCAGTGATATGGTAATAGGATCATAAGTAAGAAGCATGTACATAGTCCTGACAGCTCAGTTTATGGTAGTGAGTGGATTCATTGGGTCTATGACATATTGAGACCGAGTTGAAGAGTTAGTGTAATATTCATTTCCTCTTATTGTAGTGCATGAGTGTTTGAGTTCTACTTTAAATAGTGGTTAGGCTTTTTAATATGTGGTGTTTGCTAAGGCTATGACTTACTCAATACATGGCCTTGTTTCATCTTAAATGAGCAACTATGAAAGTTTTTACGTGAGTATTATCTATACCACATACGGTATCTAATTCCATTGTATCTGCGTGTTGCAGGTGGACTTAGCCGGTAGTGAAAACATTGGTCGATCTGGAGCTGTAGACAGGCGGGCCAGGGAAGCAGGCAACATCAATCAGAGCCTTCTCACTTTGGGAAGAGTCATCACTGCCCTGGTGGAGAGAACTCCTCATGTTCCATACAGGTGACCGGCATTGGGACAGTGAGGGAAGGAAATACTGTATATAGTAGTAGTTTAGAACCTTTATTCTAGCGTCTTTGGACAGAAGTGTTCCTAATAGAAAGTTTCCATTCTCAGTATTATTTTCTTTTTTAAAAAAGTGAGTCAAGTTCAAACATGCAGAAACTGCTTTGCATAACAGGTCACACTTTTTTATTCCATGTCATGTGAGATGATGCCATAGAGTAGATTTGTGAAGACGCTGGTTCTTGAAATTTAACATTTTTTGAAGAAATCTAGTATGATGGGTAGATCAGACAAATTTCTATGCCTCCCGTGAAATTGTGAACAAATGATTGTCCTGATTTAGCTGCTTTATTATATTTTTTATAACCTCTCAAAGCAATAATTATAGAAGCTCATAAATTTGTTAATTAATCAAAACTGTTCATTATACAGGGAAAGCAAGTTGACTCGTATTCTGCAAGATTCCCTTGGTGGCCGTACCAAGACTTCTATCATTGCTACGATTTCTCCTGCTCAGTGCAATTTAGAAGAGACTCTCTCTACTCTGGACTATGCCCACAGAGCCAAGAACATCACCAACAGGCCTGAAATAAACCAAAAGCTATCCAAAAAAGCCCTGATCAAGGTTAGATTATGTACATTAAACATTCATGTACTTGATGTTTGGGTTGAATTAGGAATATACTGAGGAAATCGAGAGGCTTAAGAAAGACTTGTTTGCCGCTCGGGAGAAAAATGGCATCTTCTTGTCTTCTGAAAACTTTGCAGGCATGGAGAGCAAAATCAACAGTCAGAAGGAACTGATAAAGGAACTAGAGGAGAAAATAGTAGCAAATGTAGAGGAGATTAAAAAGGTTAGTTGAAGTTAAAACGATCACTTGAAGAACTTGTTTTTATAAGTATGGTTGTTCCCCTCATTTGTATAGCTGACTGAATTGTTTGAGGATTGTCAACAGACTCTGGATCAGCGCAGTAGTCAGCTCCGGCAGACTACAGAGTGTCTGACCTCAACACGTGTAACTTTGACGGAGACTAGACAAGATTTGGCCATCACCACTCGACAAAAGGAAGAAGAGAAATACTTAGTAGAAGAGCATGTTAAAGCAGAGGGAGCTCTTCTTGAAGAAGCTGAGCAGGTACATATTTAATAGTGTTAGGTTCAACTGGAAGTGTGTGTATTGGCTGTCGGCTGTGTGATCTCTGCTTCCTTCTTGTTTTGATTGTTCATGATTTCAAATGGGCCGCTGGTGCAATTAGTTTAAGTTAATCTGCTGACAACAATTGATGAGTATTTTGTTGTGTATGCAAATATTAGTTGCTGAATGCCGTCCATGAGAGCATCAGTGATGTGCAAGGATTACATTCCAAGCTGGAACGGAAGTCACATGTTGAAGACAATAACATGTCTGCAACGGCTTCCTTCCAAAACTTCTTGGGTTCCGACCTGGACAACCTGAGGTCAAGAACTATGGCACATGCCCAATCAGTGCAGCAGAAGAGCAACCAATTGGCAGAAAAAATAGGCGAGTGGCTGGTCTTATGTTGATTAGCATAGATCATTGGATAAATAGTTGGCTGTGGGGCAAAAATAGCTTCTGAGAATCACTCAAAGGATGTTGATGCACATTGTTGGCGAGCGAGCATAGCGAGCGAGACACAGGGGTAACACAATTGAAAATCGGGGATGTTTATTTATTTAGATATATGTATGGACGTACGTATGTCATTTTGTACTTTGACCCTCGCGTTTTTGTGTTAGTTCGGTTGTCGACCCTGTCCCAAATTGCACTAAACAGAATCCTCTGGTTTATCGATCAGTACCCGTATCACCCTAGAAATTGAATTGTTTACCTTTTTGAATTCTTTTGCGGGTGCAGTTAAAACTTGAAAACTTAAGGGACTTCCATTTCTATTCGAGTTAGTGGCGGTGGTAAGTCAATGCGCTCTTTGTCATGGTTATAAGCCATGCACAACAGTATTTACTTGAAAATACATTGTCCACTAGACTACCGCGAAGGTAAGTCTGTGTAGGTGCATGTCCAGTTGTGTCAAAGCATTGTGTGTTACAACCACTACTTAGCTAAAGAATATCACAAAGAAAACTTTTAAATAACGTGTATTGTTTTGTTGTTGTTTTTTTCCCTTCCAAGCAGTTGCAGAGAGTTGTTACTATGGCACTGAAATCCCTTTACCCTGTATGCTAAATTTAAAAACTGGACCTTATTTTCAGTAGCTTCAGTGTTAGAAGTCAAAATCATTCATATAAAAATAGTATAGTCATTAGGCTCGCTCGCCATTTGTGCTCAAGCACATCACTAGTATATGTAGGTAATTAGTGATGTGCTCTAATAGCACAAAATAGCGAAGCGAGCGATGCATGTTCCCTGTAATTGCAGCTATTCCATGCATGCTTGGTGTGGATAGGAACATTTAATGGCTTTTCAAAAAGAAAGATTCTTTACTTTGCTACCTGTTTCTGTTTCGTTTTAGCTCTCCTCCTCCTTGCCGTGTCTTTTTCATTTCTTATCTCTCTCCTTACTAATTTTTATTCTGGAGATTCTAACGCCCTCAAAGCTCTTGACCGAGCATTTCTAACGTTTTGTCTACTGGGCATCGCTACTTCGTACGGCGGGTAAACAAAACAAAATGTTGCTAAGAAGGTTACCCGGCCCGCGCAAGCGCGTAGGAGAAAAGGTGCACACGTACGCCCACGCAAGAACAAAAACAATTTCTAGACCTAAATATATATATATATCGCAACTCATTAGAGAGTCAGCGCCGCTCGCTTCGCTGAATTAATCGGGGATTGTGATTATGGACCTGCCTTGAGGCTTTGAGTGGCTATACTTATTAATATAATAATAACTGGTAACTTGTCTGGGCATCGGCACGACTGTGCTTTTTCTCAACTAAACTCACACGATGCCTATATTGTCCACCATTATACACAAGATCATAGTTGTTTGAGGTGACTATTGAGACATTTATAGCCCGTTACCCGAGCGACCGCGCTTGTCGTTAAGAACTATAAATCTGATACAGTCTGGTATGCTCGTAAGAAAATGTATTAGCGGGGAAAAGTCTGATATCGTTCTTAGCAACCATAATTATGGTAGAAGGCAGATCAAAGCAAAATGGAATAATGAAGAGTTTGGGTACTTTAATACAATTACTACGATAGCTAAAGCTATACTTTGCTCGTTGTTTATGTTCTGGCTATAAAACTAAATCAGTTAGACAGAGGCACCAAGGAAACTACCGGATTCTGCGCCCTCGTGTCTCGGAGTTTATAAATCGCATACAAACCTCAATTTTGGTTTATAACTATAACTTATTACTAGTTGATAATCACCGCCTGGGTTGAGTAGAAATTCATCTCCATTATTTTGGTATATAGAAACTTGGGGAAATGATGCTTCCAGTGAAGTGAGCACCATTAAAGACATGGCAGGGAGCATCCAAAAGTGCATGGAAATGTTTGTGAGTATGCAGCAGACATCATCACAGGTGAGGCTTAAGATACACATCAAGTTACACAATCTTACATTTATTGCTGATTTGTTTTGTTGTTTGCAGGATTCTCAAGCTAGTGCCACAAATGATATCTCAGCTGTACAAGAAAGTGCCAGGTCTTTTCAGGTAACACACATTATTACCATTTGTCTTTTGAGACTGGTTCTTAATATTCTATGCTTTGTCGGTCAGGAACAAATATCAGAACAAATGTCTAGGATGATGGCCACTCTCCTGTGCCCTCAAATGCAGCGTCTGTCAGAACTTATTTGCAGGCATCACCAGAACATAGAGAAGGCTACTCAAATTCACACGGAGCAGGTGGGGGAAATAGGGGATACATATTTATAGGCTTGGATACTCATTGTACTGCGGATATTTCATAGCTTAAAGTACAGTGTGAAGCCAGTCTGAAATTTGAGGAGGAGCAAAGGAGCCTTTTGGAAACCATATCCAGCAAGCTGGACAGTATACGCCAGGTATGATGTATGGTATCCATTGTTGAAAGAAAACAGATATAGTCCATATTACCCACTACATAATGTTGTGTAATTGTTAGAGTTCTGAAAGCAAATCTCAGCAAGAGGACCTAAAGCAAGTGATTGTGAACCAGATCAACTTCAACCAGGTAGCTCCCACTGTTGTTATAGATTTCGAAGGGGTGTACATACTTATGTGGATGTGATGTGATTACAGCAACTGCAGAATAGCTTGCGCCAGTCCTTGCTTGCCTCACTGGATCAACATCAGGCATCACTACACGACTACCAGTTGCAGATGGAAAGAGCTGTTGGACAGGTAGAATAAATCTTTTTTATCCTGTCATAAGTCACTTTTGATCAGAAAATGTCAGACTACTGATTTTCTACCTTTTGTGTAAAGAGTCCAGTGCAACCATTATGTATGCTTATCTTTAGGTATCTAGCAATATCCAGTCCAGCTGTGATTCTAGGCAGGGGCAAGTGGAGTCCTTGCAGAGTTCTCTCAAAACTGTAACAAGTGGATTGCAGCAGCATGCTAATGAAGCTGATACAGCTTTAAAGGAAGTCTCCACAGGTATCAATGGCATGGTCCTCCAGGTAAATTGAAAGTGGTGACAAAGGACAGTGGATGGAAAACTTTATTTTATGTATAACATTTCTCCTAGCATGATGATTTGATAAAGCAACAGGAGGAAATGGTACATGAAGTGAAAACCTCACTAGAAGAGGTTGTTAAATCGGCAGACAAGGTCAGTATTATTATTATTATTTATGATACTTATACAAATATTGGGTGTGCATGGTTTGCTTTAGATGACAGCTGAACATGTGGCCAATACAGGGCGATTGTGCACAGCTGCTTCAGACAAAATTGTATTAACCATCAGTAATGAGTTGAACTCACAACAAGTAGGTTTGACTATTATGTGATAACTACAATTGTTTTTAGAAATACTATTTATCCCAAAGCTACCTTGTACCAATAGTTACCAACTTTCATAAGTTTATATTTAGATTAGCCACACCCACTATCCCAACCAATGGTAAAGCTATAACGGATGTTAGTGACTATATGTGAAGGTTATATAAACAGGGGTGTGCAGGCAGCCCCTTTATTTAACACCCTAATTAACATGTCCCGTATAATGCATAGTATGCCAATGCTCCTTGTGTAGTGACACTCTGTCTAATCCCCTCAGGCCATTGTAAGTTCACAGCATACCCACAGGCTCTTTACATATGTACTGTAAGATATTGTTGTGGATGTAGCATCGCGGGCATGGTGTGTGTGCGTGCGTCACAGAGTGTTGTAAAGAAACCAACTTCTACTTTTAAGTTATGAATGTGACTAACAACCAAATTAATGGACAATAAGGAACCACAACAATAAACAACAACAACAACAATGTAGACCAACAGTGATGACAACAACACAACCCAAAAGCGACAGCAGCAACACAAACAACAGTAACAATACAGACTGCGCACTAACAGGATATTGTTGTTGTTGTTGTCGTTGTTTCATTTCCAAGCAGTTGCACGGAATATGGAGCACATTCCTTCCCGGCTTGACCCAGGTCCTGGTTGCACAGTGAGGACTAACCTGGACAGAAATGAAGCCATGACCACTGGCTAGTACTGGTACTATATGTGGGCGGGATGCGGGTGAAAGTTGAATGACGTCCCAGGGAGAGCATAGCTAGTAGACTTCCCCAGGATGTAGTTATTTACGCCGCCACCAGAGTCCACGAGGTGGCTGCGGTGCGCTTGTCAAGGTAAGTAATAGGTAAAAAGATATACAAACACAAGACAAACACACACACAGGACTATATGGTAGACTGAAATATAACAAAAACACACTAATATACCGCCAGAAATCACGTGACATAAAATAGTGTGTTCATGATTAATGAAGTTCACTGTTCCTTGGTCTCTGTCCCAGCACCAGGCCCTGGCTCCACACTATACATTCCTTGGTGATAACAGACTCTTTCATATGCTTCACCGCAACCTCTCTTCTGGCTATCTGCCTCAGGACAGAAATAAGGATCCTAAAAGGATGAACACTACAATGCCACAAGTGCTTTTACTGTTTGACGGAAATTAATATATGAAATTTAGAATATTCAGCATTCTGATGGCTGTAACTTGAGAAGGCGGGTGATGATGACATAGGAGATCAAATTCAATTATTTATAAAGATTTCTTACCAGTCGCTCGGGACTTTAGAATCTCTCCTGAATTCTGGTGCACTCCTGCCTTCTGGGGAACTGTGGACTTCAAATATATTCTGAATGTCTTGCATACTCACAAAGTCACTCATTTCTTTACACTCAGAAGAATTGCACAACCCTGTAAGACAATTTTGGCTGAGGCCAAATTTGGGTGTAACTCTTGAAACACGTGCGTGACAGACACAGCATCACTTACCGACCCCGTACCATTATGCCAGCTGGATAAAGTAACCGGTCAACCGTTCATTAATTTCTTTGCCCTCCCACTGGATATTTGTGAGAGAGTGAAATAGCAGATGGATTGGGGAACCTCTTCATTTTGTTTAGCTTCTAGCTTGTTGCGTGTAGTAATATTCAGTAGCACTCAACAATGGACCAAGAATCTGTTCAGTCCTGTGCTGGTGAGAGTTTTGTGAAAGCAGTTGCAGTAGACTTAAAGAGCAGTACTTCATTCAATCAATGGAGAATTAGAGCAGTACTTCATTCAGTCAATGGAGAATTAGAGCAGTACTTCATTCAGTCAATGGAGAATTAGAGCAGTACTTCATTCAGTCAATGGAGAATTAGAGCAGTACTTCATTCAATCAATGGAGAATTAGAGCAGTACTTCATTCAGTCAATGGAGAATTAGAGCAGTACTTCATTCAGTCAATGGAGAATTAGAGCAGTACTTCATTCAATCAATGGAGAATTCAATGGAGAATTAGAGCAGTACTTCATTCAATCAATGGAGAATTAGAGCAGTACTTCATTCAAACAATGGAGAATTAGAGCAGTACTTCATTCAGTCAATGGAGAATTAGAGCAGTACTTCATTCAGTCAATGGAGAATTAGAGCAGTACTTCATTGGCTATCAATCAATGGAGAATGGAATTTGACTTTTACTTCTGGTCTTCATCTGATCTTTATTATGGTGAGACAGGCTGTGCTGAAGTTTCTTCTCTTTTAACAATCAGAAGTTTCTATAAATGATGGCATATAATTCCGCCCAATTGACGTATAACTCACACGTGTGTGTATACATCCATCCAAGATATCCAATTGAGCACACCTGAGCGGCAGCGTCATTTGCTCACAGTAATGTTACAAAGTTTTGTTACCACCAGCATCTATATGATAATATGCTTGTGTGTCAGCAACGATGACAGTGTGTAGTCATGAATAATTCATGATCCGAGCCCAGTTTGGTAAAGCATGCTACTTTAAGCTTGGCCTGATGCCTTAGACCATATTGTCCGACACAGACACTCAAGTCTTTGTAGCATTTTTTTCACCCCATTAATGAACTAAACTCATGGATCATCAATTCATGTTGTTATTTTTGTAGTAAACTTCTATTGTTGTGAATTACAGCTCAAAAAATGATATGAATGATACAAAAATCTGAATATTCATGAGGTGACCCTGTACCAGAACCTTAAACACTTTTCCACAAAAGCAGGCTCGTATGAAACTTCACTTCCAAATTCACTATCTTGAAGTTACCAGTTCCATCACCTATAACCACAAAAATAACCACAAAACCACAAAACCACAAAATGGTTTTGTCTGTATGTTAATATGACATTAATGTATAATACTTCAAATTTTTAGCTTTCTATTACACATACTTGAGAAATTATAGCAGAATTAGCAACCTTAACCAAAAAGCTAAAAAAAAATCCACTCTAAGGATGAACACTACAATGCCACAAGTGCTTTTACTATTTGACGGAAGTTAATATATGAAATTTAGAATATTCAGCATTCTGATGGCTGTAGCTTGATAAGGCGGGTGATGACAGAGGAGATCAAATTCCATTATTTATACAGATTTCTTACCAGTCGCTCGGGACTTTAGAATCTCTCCTGAATTCTGGTGCACTCCTGCCTTCTGGGGCACTCCTGCCTTCTGGAGCACTCCTGCCTTCTGGGGCACTCCTGCCTTCTGGTGGCACTCCTGCCTTCTGGGGCACTCCTGCCTTCTGGGGCACTCCTGCCTTCTGGGGCACTCCTGCCTTCTGGGGCACTCCTGCCTTCTGGGGCACTATTGACATCGAAAATATTCTGGATTTCTTGTACGCTGACAAAGTCACTCATATTCTTGTGTACTCTGAGCTTTTTCTGAAGTATTCTTTCCTTCTAGTGTGTGGTCTGGCTCGGGAAGTTATCCTTATCCTAGTCTGCTCACACCTGATGACAGCAAGGTATGTTGCTGCCACCAGAATCTATGTCCTCTTAAGCTACTCCCTGCGAATTCCACCCAATACTCGCACGAAAAGATGCAAAGTTCCTGCTCTGCTCTACAGACATGCACACATGCACACAACACTCCTACATCTATTAACACAACTGACACAAACAAATCATGACCACATATGACTACACAATCAACTGCTGTTCCCATGCTACAGCATAAACAATTAATGTTCACACACACACATATGTTCCTTCTTCTTTCTTCATGTGGGTGTGCCCACATAGTGTACTCGGGCCTTCTGAAGTTTCTTGTCTCTTTTAATTTTCAAGGTTAACGGAAGGATTATTTTTATTTATCTTCTTTTTGTACCAACATTTAGTGTGGTCTTTGTGACTATAGAAAGTTAATTTTATTCACTCTGACAGGTTCACAGTTCTGAGGTCATTGCAGAATGTTCTAGAATTCAGAGGTCTCTGGACGACTTTGTGGATGATAAAGTGGACTCTACAGCAATGGGATGGATGGAATCTTTGGATGAGCTGGTGAAGGGTGTGGACACTGGTGTTGAAGAGCAGGAAGAGTTCATTGAGACAGCACGCTCTACCGTACAGAAATATGTGTCAGACGAGTTGAAGAAAGACTTACCCACAGGTTAGGGAGCTAGTTGAATCTTATATTATTAGTGCAATGATTTAAATATAAAAAAAACTATGATGATTCTTAAGAATTCAATTGTTTAGCTACTGGGATAAATAAAACGAATGGATTGGGAAACTGAAAAGGTGTATTGTAATTTGTCACTTGGTTCTTCCTGTGTATTATATTCAGGAGTAACCCCTAAACGTCGTGACTTCAGCTATTCTTCTACTCTTACTAGAACTCGGGCTCATGATGAGCTCCTGGAAGCATACAGAGCTACTTCTGCTAGCAGCATTCAGACGGTAAGGTGTTTCTGTGGTTGTAATAAATGCAACTTATTTTTAATTTTTTTTCCTTCCTTTTTCCTCTTTAGTCTCCTGAGACTGACCCTCTGGAATTGCCTGAGTCTGATCTAGAATGGGATTGTAATGGAGAGGTGGGTTTTAACAAAATGAAGGATATTCTTTATTATGTGACTGACTACATTAGGTTTCCATGATTTCTGCTACACTTAGAAGCATGGATGCAACAATGGATACAACCCAGGGAATGGACACAACTCCGGTGTGTTTTCCCTATTTCTGTTTTCTGTTAGCTGGTGATAGTTTGTTAGTTGTTTTTGTTAAACTTAATTGTCAATATTGAATGTTTATTTGTATATTTTGTTTGCAGTGTGATGCTAGCACTTCTTCCTTAAACGTCAGTCCTACAGCTTTTGAAAAAGAGAACAGTGGGCTCAACATAACTCCATCGTTTTCTAAGCTACCAGTGAAGACAAGCTCAAGGCACAAGAATACCAGCTTTAAGAGTAGCAGGTATGGCTACTCAGGATCCCACTCTAAGAAGCCACTAACTATCAGCAACAGAAAGTGATAATGCATGCACGCACATGCACCTAGGTCTATACAGTATGGACTCAGATGTGTTCAGAATTCATACGCAGTGATGTGTTTAATTTATGCACTATGTAGAAAATTCGTTCATATATCAAGTAGTTTTTCTAACTTTGAAAGTTTTTGGCCAAGTTCTTTTTCTTTGACCTTGAGGGCATGCATCATCTTGAACTGCAACAAAAAATATTAATTGAAATTTATAACAAACGAAGCACAAGCTGATTAGTGCCAACCTGAAATGACTGTAGAGCTGCTGTTGCCATAGTCTCCATTATAGACTTCACATCAGCTACAGACATTTGTAGCTGTTCTTTCACCACTTCCTCTTCCTCCTTGGACTCTTTGTCTTCATCAGTGGAGTCTTTTGCCTCTACTTCTACACTTGCTGCAGTCTGGAGGAGGATAAAGGGAGTATAAATTGAAAGTGCTGCGGAAATGGGGTAAGTGGTGGACATTAGAAGTTAATTGGTTGTAAGTGGGAACCGCAGGATTAATGAGCAGTTAAATACAATGTACCTCTATCACAGAGCTCGCTGAAACTTCCCCAGTTAAGCAAGGTGGACAAGAATCACTCTGAGGGACAGGTGAGGCAGACTTTGGTGCAAGGCATCGCTGGTGTAGCTCCAATGGTATACTCTCCTCCAATGGAAACGGGAATAACTGGGCCATGGAATCGTCAGCATTAGGCAATTCAACATTTACCTATGAAATTATTCATAGGCATGTGATAACTGCTTGTAATAACTAGTGTGTGAGCAAAATGGTGAGTGAGCCTCCTGAGTTAGGTTACAGTATTGTGATTATTTTTAACTTGTAGCACTCTGGCGGCTAAAAATGGTCAAGTTTTTAAATTATGTACATATGATAAAGGGGTTTCAATGCCTGTTCGGGTTCTAGCCCTCCACAAGACATATCTTCATAACTTATTAGCTAGCTTCACTCTGTTACATACTCACTCATAAGTGCATACTCACTCATACGCGCATACTCAGTTTTAACCTCGTCGATGTCCTCGGCGTTAGTCGTCGATGTCATTCCTCTTTTGTTTATAACAGTAAACAAAGCATCATTTTTGTTAGTTACCAATATTTTAATATTAATGTCAGTTACTCTGTACACTGCCACCTGTTGGTATTAATCTTTACTCGCTAGTGAGTCTATATTTCAAGGGATCTGACATTAGCTACTTGCTAACTGGTATACTCAACTTCATCGGGACAAGATCTGGACGGTCCCGCACATTTTTGGTCCTTCGAGCCGGATACTTTGTTACTCGACTAGTGTAATAAAGTGTTCTTTATTCTCTATATTTTATCTTCCTCACAATTCCTTGGTGTAATTTACCATGACGACGAGACAGGATTTAGTTCGCTTCGAATTGATTCTACGTGAAGAAGACTTGACTTCTTTGAAACGACGTCGAACGAATAACCGTAGAGACGCCACAAGGAACGAGCGTTACTGCAAGGATTGCACAGCACAACCGATTGAAGATTTGGACATAGGATCTATCGAACACCATCTGGAGAAAATCAAGGAAAACATTTCCATCGCTGAACTTCTTCAGAATGCAATTCTTGTCCACATCAAGGAGGAAAACATTGAGAAAGAGGAAGATGAACACCATGCTAACCATTGTAAGATGCTTGCTACTCGCAAGGGACTCACACAACAGCTAACAGCAGCTCGGGTTCTTCAGCAGAGCAACCTAGCCAAATCTACTATCGATGCTATCACTGTTCAACCAACTGTTTCCAATTACGGCGTAAAGACTACACTCACTGAGCTCAACGTCAAGCTCAAAGAACTTCAAGCTCTTGCTTTTCCTCTGAAGGATCGTCCTGGACTAATGGACACCTTACAGAAGTATCATCTAGACCTTACCACACTGTGGGAGAGGTACCACAGCGATAATCCAGACGACACTGCGTCTGCTTCAAAGGAAGACAAACCTCAGTTAACTTCCAAATTCGATCGTCTACCTCGCATCGAACTACCCAGCTTCAATGGAGACAATGGAAGTTGGCGTCCATACTGGGAGAAGTTCAACAACGTGTTGGACAAAGATCTTACTCTTACTGACGTTGATAAACTTTCTTTCTTACAAATGACAATAAAATGTGAGGAAGGCAAAGAGATCATTGACTCGCACACTCGGCGTGGTTCAGATTTCAACGCTGCTGTCAAAGCTCTAAAAGAACGTTACGACCAACCACGAGTCACCAGTCGCACCATTCATCAGAGTTTCATTAAACACAACTGGAAACTTACCAATGAGGGAATCGGTCAACTCATCACACTTATTCAGCGTACTGTCGCTACCATGAAGGAATGTGGAGTAGTGTCACTTGACACTTTGTTCACTGTTATTGCTGAACTTCACATGCCTGACGAATTTTTTCGTTACTGGACGGAGAAAACTGCCGATTCAAAGACTACTCCAACTACTGACAGACTGGTTGAACTTCTCAAGCAATATCGGATGGGTCTACAAGGACGAACGATGGACTCGCCAGGTCCTACTGCCCAACCAGCGAAACAGGGAAAGCATAGCACCTCTTTCCATGTTAGTAAGGATAACAACTGTTCCTTGTGTCATGATGGGAATCACCCACTCTACATGTGTGCCGCCTTCAAGACCAAGTCAGTAGAGGAGAGATCCAATACAGTCTCAAGACTTAGGGTATGTTCAAATTGTCTATCTTTTAATCATGCTTCTAGAGACTGTCCTAGTTTTAAGTCATGTAGGGTCTGTGGAGGTCGACATCACTCACTGTTGCACCGTCAACGTTCCGCTCGAAATTCCGAAACACCTGATCGACAAGTCTCCAATCAACAGCCAGCTACGACGACGGCTTCGAATAATAACCACACCTCTTCGACTGACCGAGATCCACTCGAGCCCAAAGTTTTCCTGGGAATCTGCCAAGTTACTGTCGAATCTAGAGGACGACTTCAGAAAGCACGAGCTCTACTTGATAGTGGTTCACATATGTCCTTTATGACCTCTCGACTGGCCCAACAACTGAAGGTAGAAAAGATTCGTGAGCCCACTCATCTCACTGGAATAGCCCAAACTGCGGTTCCTGGCTGCAACTTCAAAGCTGAACTCTCCTTGGTTCCTGATAAACGTCAATCCATTCTGTTGAAAGCTGTGATAATCAATAAAATCACTAATGACCAGCCTGGATTCTACCTTAAAGGTGTCAGGAATCGATCTTTTCTACAGGGTTTACAATTGGCTGACCCTAACTTCGACTATCCCGGCAGAATTGACATGCTACTAGGGTCCGACGTACTCGATGCAATTATGTTAACCGGAAGACGCTCTTCACAGGATGGCCTTCTTCACGCTTGGGAGACAGTTTTTGGCTGGTCTATCCGAGGAAAGTGTATTCCTGAACCCCCTCCACTTCAGTCTCACCTGTGTCTACATTCCCATGCCTCTGATCCCACTACTGACGATCTACTGACTGCATTTTGGGAAACTGAGGAAGCACCCTTGGATCACAAACAGTTCTCGGAGGAGGATCTTCAAGCTCTAGATCATTTCCAAAAGACCCACAGTCGAAATGAGGAGGGTAGGTACATTGTTCGCTTACCTGTTAAGTCTGTTCCTTTTTCCTTAGGTGATTCTCGTGATCAAGCCAGCAGAAGATTCTATCAAAATCGGCAGTCGCTCCAACGTAAGGGAAAGTACAAGAATTTCACTCAAGCGCTACAGGAGTACGAGGAACTAGGTCATGCTGAACCCGTTCCCGTTGATAACCTGGCTACGCCGAAATCTTCAGTTTTCTACCTACCTTCTCATGGTGTTGTCAAGTTGTCCAGTACAACTACTAAACTCCGAATAGTATTTGACGCTTCGGCCACAAACCACGTCTGGATTCTCTCTAAACGACATTCTGCTTCCTGGCCCGAACCTTTACCCCATGCTCACCGATGTCATTCTTCGTTTTCGAACTCACCTTATTGGTATGAGTGCTGACATTTCCAAAATGTTCCGTGAGGTAGAAGTACACAAGGATGACCGGGATTTGCACCGCTTCTTGCAAGCAGCTCCCCGGGGGGAGGGTGTCATTGACATGCGAATGACGAGAGTTACTTTTGGAGTGACGTCTTCTCCATTTCTGGCTACTCAAGTTCTGCGTCAAGTAGCTAAAGACCATCAAGAGCAATATCCTAGAGCTGCTAAGATCATCGCTAACTTCTATGTGGATGATTGCCTAACTGGAGCCGCAACCTCAACGGAAGCGAAGGAGGTTCAAGAGGAACTTATCGCTCTTCTGCGTTGCGCTTGTATGTGGCTGAGGAAGTGGAGATCGAACGACGCTAGCGTGGTGAAAAATGTTCCTACGAACATGCGAGAGGACGACGGTGTTCAGCTTTTCTCCCCTCCAGCAGAATGCCACAAGGCTCTTGGCCTTCATTGGGACACCAGGAAGGACACTCTTCACGTTTCAACTCCCACGTTCAATGTAGATGACGAACCAACAAAGAGAAAAATAGCGTCAGATGTTGCCAAAACATTCGATCTTCTTGGATGGTTTGCTCCCTGTACAATTGTAGTCAAAGTTTTGCTCCAAGAACTCTGGAAATTGAAGTTGGCTTGGGATGATACTGTCTCAGAAAACATTTCTCATAAATGGAAAAAATGGAGAGAGGAACTTTCTCTCATAACTTCACATCCTATTCCACGCTATCACCTGGAAAAGGGAAAGCAAGTCAGAAGTCTCCAACTGCATGGCTTCAGTGATGCTTCAGATTCTGCCTATGCTGGAGTTGTCTACTTACGAGCTGTCTACTCAGACACATCTGTCTCAACTTCACTGCTGATAGCCAAGACTAAAGTCACTCCTATCTGTGGATCTACCACTCCAGGAAAAGAACTCTGTGGAGCTCAGTTGTTAAGTAAAATTCTTATTACTGTTTCTAATGCTCTTTCTATTTCCCTTACAGATATATATGCCTGGAGTGATTCAACCATTGTACTGTGTTGGCTGTCTACTCCACCTGCAAAGCTCAAGTCTTATGTCTGTAACAGAGTCATGGACACAGTTAGCCGTATTCCATCCACACATTGGAGACATGTTCCTACAGAGTGCAACCCTGCTGATGTGGCATCCAGAGGAGCATCTCCAAGTGAACTGATTTCACATGATCTATGGTGGAAAGGCCCTCCTTGGCTGCTCGAATCTCCTTCTCTGTGGCCATGTCGTACTGATTGGAGGAATCAGAAGATTTTAACTGAGACTAAGGCTGCAGTTCTGATTACCTCTCCTCCTCCAGAAGACATCACTGAGGTTTTTTCCTCATACACTCACCTTAAAAGGGTTTTGTCATGGTGTATACGTTTTGTTACCAACTGCAGGTTATTGCCTAGTTCCAGAACTCAGTCACCACAGTTGTCTCTGGAGGAATTACAGAACACAGAAACTAAACTGGTGAAGCTCAGTCAAGAACGCTGCTTCGATGCTGATTTTGTCTCACTTCAGACTACCGGAAAAGTTTCTCAACAGAGCAAGATTTTTCATCTCCACCCATATCTAGATAAAAAAGGTCTAATTCATGTTGGTGGACGTTTGGAGAATTCTTTTTTGACTGTCAGCCAGAAACATCCCATCATCCTACATCGATCTGATAGACTCTCTAAGTTAATCTGTGTCCAGTTACATGTTGATAACTTGCATGTTGGCCCTAGTGCCTTGCTTGCTATTTTATCTCTACGGTTTCATGTGATTGGAGTCAAGCACCTTGCAAAGAGTGTCTCTAGAGCCTGTGTTCGCTGCAGAAAGACCTACTCTCGAACGACTACTCAACTCATGGGTCAGTTGCCAGCTACACGAGTCACACCGACTTCTCCATTCCACCATACCGGAGCTGATTTCGCTGGTCCTATTATGATCAAGCGTGGGTATACTCGAGCACGTACGTTGGTAAAAACTTACATCTGTGTTTTCGTCTGTATGGCCACGAAAGCCGTACACTTAGAAGTCGTCCGAGATCTCTCCTCCGAAGGTTTTCTTGCTGCTCTCCGTTGTTTTGTGGCTCGTCGAGGTTGTCCCGAAGACCTTTACAACACTCTAAATTCGACTACAGTTCAGGATGCCGTGATTCGTTTTTGCACAGCTGACGAACTGTACTACTGACAGACTGGTTGAACTTCTCAAGCAATATCGGATGGGTCTACAAGGACGAACGATGGACTCGCCAGGTCCTACTGCCCAACCAGCGAAACAGGGAAAGCATAGCACCTCTTTCCATGTTAGTAAGGATAACAACTGTTCCTTGTGTCATGATGGGAATCACCCACTCTACATGTGTGCCGCCTTCAAGACCAAGTCAGTAGAGGAGAGATCCAATACAGTCTCAAGACTTAGGGTATGTTCAAATTGTCTATCTTTTAATCATGCTTCTAGAGACTGTCCTAGTTTTAAGTCATGTAGGGTCTGTGGAGGTCGACATCACTCACTGTTGCACCGTCAACGTTCCGCTCGAAATTCCGAAACACCTGATCGACAAGTCTCCAATCAACAGCCAGCTACGACGACGGCTTCGAATAATAACCACACCTCTTCGACTGACCGAGATCCACTCGAGCCCAAAGTTTTCCTGGGAATCTGCCAAGTTACTGTCGAATCTAGAGGACGACTTCAGAAAGCACGAGCTCTACTTGATAGTGGTTCACATATGTCCTTTATGACCTCTCGACTGGCCCAACAACTGAAGGTAGAAAAGATTCGTGAGCCCACTCATCTCACTGGAATAGCCCAAACTGCGGTTCCTGGCTGCAACTTCAAAGCTGAACTCTCCTTGGTTCCTGATAAACGTCAATCCATTCTGTTGAAAGCTGTGATAATCAATAAAATCACTAATGACCAGCCTGGATTCTACCTTAAAGGTGTCAGGAATCGATCTTTTCTACAGGGTTTACAATTGGCTGACCCTAACTTCGACTATCCCGGCAGAATTGACATGCTACTAGGGTCCGACGTACTCGATGCAATTATGTTAACCGGAAGACGCTCTTCACAGGATGGCCTTCTTCACGCTTGGGAGACAGTTTTTGGCTGGTCTATCCGAGGAAAGTGTATTCCTGAACCCCCTCCACTTCAGTCTCACCTGTGTCTACATTCCCATGCCTCTGATCCCACTACTGACGATCTACTGACTGCATTTTGGGAAACTGAGGAAGCACCCTTGGATCACAAACAGTTCTCGGAGGAGGATCTTCAAGCTCTAGATCATTTCCAAAAGACCCACAGTCGAAATGAGGAGGGTAGGTACATTGTTCGCTTACCTGTTAAGTCTGTTCCTTTTTCCTTAGGTGATTCTTGTGATCAAGCCAGCAGAAGATTCTATCAAAATCGGCAGTCGCTCCAACGTAAGGGAAAGTACAAGAATTTCACTCAAGCGCTACAGGAGTACGAGGAACTAGGTCATGCTGAACCTGTTCCCGTTGATAACCTGGCTACGCCGGAATCTTCAGTTTTCTACCTACCTTCTCATGGTGTTGTCAAGTTGTCCAGTACAACTACTAAACTCCGAATAGTATTTGACGCTTCGGCCACAACCACGTCTGGATTCTCTCTAAACGACATTCTGCTTCCTGGCCCGAACCTTTACCCCATGCTCACCGATGTCATTCTTCGTTTTCGAACTCACCTTATTGGTATGAGTGCTGACATTTCTAAAATGTTCCGTGAGGTAGAAGTACACAAGGATGACCGGGATTTGCACCGCTTCTTGCAGGCAGCTCCCCGGGGGGAGGGTGTCATTGACATGCGAATGACGAGAGTTACTTTTGGAGTGACGTCTTCTCCATTTCTGGCTACTCAAGTTCTGCGCCAAGTAGCTAAAGACCATCAAGAGCAATATCCTAGAGCTGCTAAGATCATCGCTAACTTCTATGTGGATGATTGCCTAACTGGAGCCGCAACCTCAACGGAAGCGATCGAGGTTCAAGAGGAACTTATTGCTCTTCTGCGTTGCGCTTGTATGTGGCTGAGGAAGTGGAGATCGAACGACGCTAGCGTGGTGAAAAATGTTCCTACGAACATGCGAGAGGACGACGGTGTTCAGCTTATCTCCCCTCCAGCAGAATGCCACAAGGCTCTTGGCCTTCATTGGGACACCAGGAAGGACACTCTTCACGTTTCAACTCCCACGTTCAATGTAGATGACGAACCAACAAAGAGAAAAATAGCGTCAGATGTTGCCAAAACATTCGATCTTCTTGGATGGTTTGCTCCCTGTACAATTGTAGTCAAAGTTTTGCTCCAAGAACTCTGGAAATTGAAGTTGGCTTGGGATGATACTGTCTCAGAAAACATTTCTCATAAATGGAAAAAATGGAGAGAGGAACTTTCTCTCATAACTTCACATCCTATTCCACGCTATCACCTGGAAAAGGGAAAGCAAGTCAGAAGTCTCCAACTGCATGGCTTCAGTGATGCTTCAGATTCTGCCTATGCTGGAGTTGTCTACTTACGAGCTGTCTACTCAGACACATCTGTCTCAACTTCACTGCTGATAGCCAAGACTAAAGTCACTCCTATCTGTGGATCTACCACTCCAAGAAAAGAACTCTGTGGAGCTCAGTTGTTAAGTAAAATTCTTATTACTGTTTCTAATGCTCTTTCTATTTCCCTTACAGATATATATGCCTGGAGTGATTCAACCATTGTACTGTGTTGGCTGTCTACTCCACCTGCAAAGCTCAAGTCTTATGTCTGTAACAGAGTCATGGACACAGTTAGCCGTATTCCATCCACACATTGGAGACATGTTCCTACAGAGTGCAACCCTGCTGATGTGGCATCCAGAGGAGCATCTCCAAGTGAACTGATTTCACATGATCTATGGTGGAAAGGCCCTCCTTGGCTGCTCGAATCTCCTTCTCTGTGGCCATGTCGTACTGATTGGAGGAATCAGAAGATTTTAACTGAGACTAAGGCTGCAGTTCTGATTACCTCTCCTCCTGCAGAAGACATCACTGAGGTTTTTTCCTCATACACTCACCTTAAAAGGGTTTTGTCATGGTGTATACGTTTTGTTACCAACTGCAGGTTATTGCCTAGTTCCAGAACTCAGTCACCACAGTTGTCTCTGGAGGAATTACAGAACACAGAAACTAAACTGGTGAAGCTCAGTCAAGAACGCTGCTTCGATGCTGATTTTGTCTCACTTCAGGCTACCGGAAAAGTTTCTCAACAGAGCAAGATTTTTCATCTCCACCCATATCTAGATAACAAAGGTCTAATTTGTGTTGGTGGACGTTTGGAGAATTCTTTTTTGACTGTCAGCCAGAAACATCCCATCATCCTACATCGATCTGATAGACTCTCTAAGTTAATCTGTGTCCAGTTACATGTTGATAACTTGCATGTTGGCCCTAGTGCCTTGCTTGCTATTTTATCTCTACGGTTTCATGTGATTGGAGTCAAGTACCTTGCAAAGAGTGTCTCTAGAGCCTGTGTTCGCTGCAGAAAGACCTACTCTCGAACGACTACTCAACTCATGGGTCAGTTGCCAGCTACACGAGTCACACCGACTTCTCCATTCCACCATACTGGAGCTGATTTCGCTGGTCCTATTATGATCAAGCGTGGGTATACTCGAGCACGTACGTTGGTAAAAACTTACATCTGTGTTTTCGTCTGTATGGCCACGAAAGCCGTACACTTAGAAGTCGTCCGAGATCTCTCCTCCGAAGGTTTTCTTGCTGCTCTCCGTTGTTTTGTGGCTCGTCGAGGTTGTCCCGAAACTCTTACCACCGACAATGGTACGAACTTTATCGGTGCTCAGCGGGAACTGAAAGACCTTTACAACACTCTAAATTCGACTACAGTTCAGGATGCCGTGATTCGTTTTTGCACAGCT
>WLWD01000496.1_pt1 | contig 210921 bp, 131 predicted proteins | sample 6712731 | NCBI WGS metagenome assembly WLWD01 (sample SAMN12718690, study PRJNA576275) | sponge metagenome | isolation source: marine sponge | host: Mycale hentscheli | place: New Zealand: South Island, Marlborough, Capsize Point | collected 2014-11-01 | reverse complement strand
CATTACCATTAATTTCATCTGCTTCTTCGTTACCATCAATTTCATCTGCTTCTGCGTTACCATTAATTTCATCTGCTTCTTCACTACCATCAATTTCATCTGCTTCATTACCATCAATTTCATCTGCTTCTTCGTTACCATCAATTTCATCTGCTTCTTCATTACCATCAATTTCATCTGCTTCATTACCATCAATTTCATCTCCTTCGTTACCATCAATTTCATCTCCTTATTACCATCAATTTCTTCTGCTTCATTACCGTCAATTTCATCTGTTTCTTCGTTACCATCAATTTCATCTGCTTCTTCGTTACCATCAATTTCATCTTCTTCATTACCACCAATTTCATCTGCTTCTTCGTTACCATCAATTTCATCTCCTTCGTACCATCAATTTTATCTGCTTCTTCGTTACCATCAATTTCATCTGCTTCTTCGTTACCATCAATTTCTTCTGCTTCATTACCATCAATTTCATCTGCTTCTTCGTTACCATCATTTCATCTGCTTCTTCGTTACCATCAATTTCATCGGCTTCTTCACTACCATCAATTTCATCTGCTTCTTCACTACCATCAATTTCAACTCCTTCTTCATTACCATCAATTTTATTTGCTTCATTACCATCAATTTCATTTGCTTCTTCGTTACCATCAATTTCATCTGCTCCTTCACTACCATCAATTTCATCTGCTTCTTCGTTACCATCAATTTCATCTGCTTCTTCGTTACCATCTCTTCGTTACCATCAATTTCATCTATCAATTTCATCTGCTTCGTTACCTTCAATTTCATCTCCTTCATTACCATCAATTTCATCTCCTTCATTACCATCAATTTCATCTGCTTCTTCGTTACCATCAATTTCATCTGCTTCTTCGTTACCATCAATTTCATCTGCTTCTTCGTTACCATCAATTTCATCTGCTTCTTCGTTACCATCAATTTCATCTGCTTCTTCGTTACCATCAATTTCATCTGCTTCATCTATACTGTCAACCTCATCTAGACAGTCTTCATTGTCATTATCATCCATTAGCTGTAAGATTTGTGGGGCTTGCTATAGCCACAGAACTAGTTTAAACCGACATATGAATAAAGTACATGACGAAACCAGCAATCATACGAATATCAAATGTCAGGAAGAGGAGTGCACCTTCACATGTAGATATTTAGACAAACTGAGACACCATTTAGAAGCCACTCACTCTATTTCAATGGACACTGAAAAAATGAGATTCAAATCTTTTGAAGGTACGTATGTATAAATAAGGTTGATGACTGCAAGTATAGTTAACTTTAATCGGCAAGATCATTGAATAGTGTTTGTCAAATGCATGTTTTACAACCATTTATTATGCAAAAGTGCAATGCTTCCTGAACCATGCAACGTTCATATGGCTCAAGATAATGATATATGTCAATTTTTGAGCTACCTGGGCTACCTCACTCACTATGTCACAGTAATCATTACAATCCAGTGGATAATTAACAATGACTTTAAATCTCTGGTGAAGTGTAGTGCACTTTTTATTATAAATATAGTAGGACCTTGATATTTGTAAAGCTTGAGACATTTTTAGATAATCAAAATTTACAAACTAATTGAAACAATTTTTTTCCTTGTTTTCTTAATGGTATACTCTAGGCCATATGGAGTTCAATTTGTTCGGCTGTTTGTCCTTTTGGATAATCAGAGATTTTAGATACACAAACTTAATGCAAGGGCCAATATAATGTGAAGCCAATTGATATTTTTCAAAATACTGATACTTACTGAGGTTATCAACTAAAAATAAAATTGGAAGAATTTTTTTCAAAACTTAGCTACTCATTGAGTAAAAACATGTTAACATGTACCCAATATGGTGAGCGTGATGTTTCAATTTAGCGACATCACTTTGAGTAGACAAACAATACAAAAAAGCAGCTTGTTTCACTCACTGATGACTAATTAAGGTTTGAAAAAAAGTTTATGTTTTTGTGTTTGTTTTGCAGAGTTCGACACATGGAAAGAGGAGTATGAGAAAGCCACTAATTCATGTTTCATTAACCCTTTCGTTCCCAATCCCGCTTAAAAGCGGGTGAAGACCGGTTGGCTTCTCCGAATTTTTAAAAATAGTTACTTTATAGCTAGAACCTTCAGATTGCATACACAGGTGCCCAATGCGTTACAGAAGCATCTAAAATAGCTTTCAGCCAGGGCTGCTTCAACAGTACCTCACAGCAGTTGCGTTTATTTCTTCCTCGGCAAAAAACAACAACATCGGTTCTCCGTCGAATTTTAAAAAAAGTTACCTTCTTCACAGCAGCTTCATTTATCGATCCAGTCATCTCCATAGCTTTGTAGAAGCAGCGAAAAATTTCTTGAGCTCAGTAGCCTTCCATAACACATTGAAACAACCGCTTCTTTGCCAACCAAGACTTTGCGGTTTGACTTACTGTCTTCTTTTTTTTTATAAAATCGCCAGTTCAACTGGGGGCCTCCCCATTACGTACAGTCTTAGGTAATGCTTATTACATCATAGGAAAAAAGTAAGCGTGTCGTGTGATCCAGGTAACTATGCAAAAAAAAATTTTTTTTCGAAGTCAGTTTGGAAAGATGGCGTCTACCAGTTACAGTGCTGTGGAAGTTTTAGACTTGCTTGATACTAACTTTAGCGACTCAGGATCAAGTGGAGAAGAGAGGGAGACGACATCTAGGGCTATAGGAGGCCCTGTATCAGGGTTGGGGACCAGACTCCGTCAACTCTGACACTGACAATGGAAGTCAAGAAGATGATCGATGTAAGCTTGTCTCTCTCTTGTCTTTCTCTTGAAAACTAGCAAGCTTCTGTTGTGGAAAGGACTTATTTATAGCTATACTGAGATAGAGAAAGCTGTTTAGCTAATATATATAATATATATTTCATTGAGATTTGAGATTTAAAAGTGGGTTGTGGTTTGTTGAACAATTTCAAATTTTCAAAAAAATTTAATTTTTTTTACCAGAATGTACTACTAGTGATGTGCTTGAGCACAAATGGCGAGCGAGCCTAAAGACTATACTATTTTTATATGAATGATTTTGACTTCTAACACTGAAGCTACTGACAAGGTCCAGTTTTTAAATTTCGCACACACGGTAAAGGAATTTCAGTGCCATAGTAACAACTCTCTGCAACAGCTTGAATTGAAGGAAAAAAACAATACACGTTATTTAAAAGTTTTCTTTGTGATATTCTTTAGCTAAGTAGTGGTTGTAACACACAATGCTTTGACACAACTGGACATGCACCTACACAGACTTACCTTCCCAGTAGTCTAGTGGACAATGTATTTTCAAGTAAATACTGTTGCGCACGGCTTATAACCATGACAAAGAGCGCATTGACTTACCACCGCCACTAACTGGAATAGAATTGGAAGTCCCTAAAGTTTTCAAGTTTGAACTGCACCTGCAAAAGAATTCAAAACGGTAAACAATTCAATTTCTAGGGTGATACGGGTACTGATCGCTAAACCAGAGGATTCTGTTTAGTGCAATTTGGGACGGGGTCGAACACATAACTAACACAAAAACGCGAGGGTCAAAGTACAAAATGACATACATACGTCCATACATATATACAAATAAATAAATAAACATCCCAGATTTTCGATTGTGTTACCCCTGTAAGTGTCTCGCTCGCTACGCTCGCTCGCCAACTAGGACCAGATGTGTATGCAGTCACTGACCCGACTGTGAAGAGGGATTGTGAAGAGGGATTGTGAAGAGGACGCAGATGAAGCAACAGGACCAGAGTCTTCCATTGATGAAGGAGAAGATGCCGGACCTGGCAAAGTACACTCGGAGCCCCACCCCCCCTCCCTCCCTAACAAAAATCCTGTATGAAACCGCATACAATACATCATAAAGTTGCAATTATATAGGATCATGAATAATTTGTTGTTTGTATTACAAATATCTTTGTTGTTTGTGTTTTTGTGTATATGAAATTGATTTGTAGTGGAGCTCGACGTCCGATGGCATATGTTCCTTGTGGACACTCATAGATGTCTCCTACATGATCACAATCAGCACCAAACACAGCAAACAACATATTTTATTGTTGAGCTAATATAATATTGGTATAAAGTACATCAAACAATATTATTTCTATTTTTTTTTTATTATTATTGATGGGAAAAGTGGAATTTTTTGGGAAAATTTTTGTTTTGTTTTTAAAGTAATAGTAGAGGGCCTAAATATTATTCAATTTTCTCAATCAAAAAATGAGGGGAATCCCAAACTCTTGGTCTATTTAGTGATATATGGTTGCTATGGGGTTTTCCCAGCCAGCATCGAGTTAAAAAAATAAAACGGTAATGCACTATTCCGCGGTAGAAGATTAGATTTTTCCGCGCGCGTCCAAACAATTCGGGAACGAGAGGGTTAAAGATTGCGGGGAAAAAAGGAGCAATATATATTATTATTGCAACAGAAGTGGTCACTTTACGTCCAGGAGTACTGGAATAAGGCATTTGAAGACTCAAGGAACTTCAAAAATATGTGGTTATTGTACAGCTGCAATAATTGCTCAAATCAAGAGTGATAACCAATCCAATTTTCCTTCTGCCGGGCCTGGTGGCTACAAGAAAAGCAAGAACAACACTTCATGTAAATAATTAATTTGTTGATCTCAGCATAATAATATACTTTATGACTTTTTTAGAATTTCCACCACATTGAATTTTTGAGACAAATAACAGAAGAAAGTTATGCATTGTATTCTATTATTATATGTATATCCTAATTATAAAATTGCATCACAATAAAGTCAATGGTACTAAACTGCACACATGACAGCAATAGTGCAAGTGCCCCCCCCCCTGCCCCCACCCAACATAGAAATTAACTTATACTTCTAGCTAGCCCCACCCCTCCCACCTATGTATGAGCACCAATAGCTAACTATATATTCTCTTTGAAAATATTGCAAGCTATAGTGATTAGTCAGAGCAAAGCAAAGACATAAACATACCCTGGAATAATTTGTCTCGCTGCAATGATCCATATAGCCGGCCTAGTTCACAGCACACACAACCAACAAACGCAAAAAAACGCAGGCATGGCAAAATGAGTTCATAGGTCAGGAAGAGTTCAAAGGTCATATGCTACGTTCCTGTCCCTAGGCGCACTGCTATTATTCAGTGCAGATGTTGTAAACAACCCAAGCAGCCAGATGTTTGTGATGGGAACTGGGAGTGGAAGGGGAGAGGAGCCAACCATGCACTTCCTCTTTTTATCATCATCCACTCCCCCTCCATATCATCTAAGGTGTGTGTGGTGTGTGGTACAGACTACTACTATTATTCAGGAGATGTTGCACAACCCAAGCAGTCAAGTGGTGGTAACTGGGAGGAGTCTGGAACTGGAGATAGAGGAGTCCAAGATGCCACAAATGTTGCTGTTAGTGATCATCAGTGCTCCCTTTTGACCAAGTCCAGTAAAGGTATGGATACAAATTTATGCAGAGTCCCCCCTTCATAGCATCCACCACTCCTCCATATCATCCACTATCCCTCCATATCATCCACCACTCCCCCTTCATCCACCACTCCCCCTCCATCCACCACTCTCCCTCCATATCATCCACCACTCCCCCTTCATATCATCCACCACTTCCCCTTCGTCCACCATTCCCCCTTCATAGCATCCACCACTCCCCCTCCATATCATCCACCACTCCCCCTCCATATCATCCACCACTCTCCCTCCATGTCATCCACCACTCCCCCTCCATACATCTACCACCCCCCCTCCATATCATCCAACCACTCCCCCTCCATATCAGCCCACCACTCCTCCCCCTTCATATCATCCACCACTATACATCCACCATCCCCCTCCCTATCATCCGCTACGCTGCCTCCCCCTTTCATTCATCATCACACTCCCCCCTCCAGATCATCCACCACTCCCCCTCCATATCATCCATCCACCACTACCCCTCCTAGCATCCACCACTTCCCCTCCTCTCTCATATCATCCACCGCTCCCCCTCCATATCATCCAGCTCCACCACTCTCCAGCTCCCCTCCTATTATCCACCATCCCCCCATCCATATCATCCACCTACTCCCCCCTCCAGTTATCATCCAATATGCCTCCCCCCCCACTCCTGCCTCCATAACCACACCACTCCCCTGGCAGTACATATCATACAGCCAACTTGCCCTCGGGCCCTGCGGTCGTCTCCCCTAACCCCCTCCCTATTCATCCACCCGTCCCTCCCTCACATATCCTCCACGCCTCCCCCCTTCATATCATCATCCCCGTCCCCCTCCAATCATCACCACTCCCCTCCATATCACCACCCCCCCCTCCTATCATCCACCACTACCCCTCCATATCATCCCCACTCCCCTCCTATTCATCCACCACTCTCCTTCCATATCATCCACCACTCCCCCTCCAGATCATCCACCACTCTCCTTCCATATCATCAACCACTCCCCCTCCAGATCATCCACCACTCCCCCTCCAGATCATCCACCACTCTCCCTCCAGATCATCCACCACTCTCCTTCCATATCATCCACCACTCCCCCTCCAGATCATCCACCACTCCCCCTCCAGATCATCCACCACTCTCCCTCCAGATCATCCACCACTCTCCTTCCATATCATCCACCACTCCCCCTCCAGATCATTCACCACTCCCCCTCCAGATCATCCACCACTCTCCTTCCATATCATCCACCACTCTCCCTCCAGATCATCCACCACTCTCCTTCCATATCATCCACCACTATCCTTCCATATCATCCACCACTCCCCCTCCATATCATCCACCACTCCCCCTCCAGATCATCCACCACTCCCCCTCCAGATCATCCACCACTCCCCCTCCAGATCATCCACCACTCCTGCTGCAATAGAAAGTGTTTTTGTCAATGCATAATACACTTTCAAATAGTTTAAATTTACCTCCTCAATAGCAAATTTGAGCATTTGTGTAGCATTCTTTATTATTCTTTCTTTTTTTAATTATGAGATGAATATAATAAATAATATCAGGATGGCATGAGGAAGTGTGAACATTTGATTTATTTTGCAGTTCATGGGGCAGATAGGATATGCATCAGTCTGTCCTCCTCAACCACAGTGGTGGTGCCTGCAACTGTGACAGATCCTGCTAGTCATTTTCTGTGGACATGTCCTCACATGTGGGCATCAACTTAGTGGGAGGACTCATCAGCTGGCCCCACCGCAGCTCTCCTAGTTTTGAGCCATCCAGTCATCACACGGACAAGTATGTGAGTGTGTGTTCTTCTCACTTCTGGTGGTGATGATGAGAATAAGACACATTTCTTGTGGACTATGATAGCATGTCCTCTTTGTCTGAGCTAACACACATGAAGAAGGAAGTAAGTCTGCAGTCGTCCAAGAAACTGGTGGAGCAGACTCTAGAAGTAGTCGGAGGGAAAGGCCCAACAAGATGGTTATATCTCAAAGTTCTAACAATTCTACTGATATCTCCGATCAGAGCACAAGTCCACTGGCCGAGTCTTCTGGTGGTGCCCCTCACAAACATCAATGGACGAACTTGCAGGTGTGTTGTGTAACTCTTCCTGCGACGGAAGAGGAAGAAATTGCTGGCAGTTCTCTCTCCAGGAAGTTGTCTTGTTCACTTTGTGCTGATAAGTGTGAGATCACAGTGTACTGTAGTGAATGCCAGGGAATGGTTTGCGTAGACTGTGTAGGATATCATCAACGGACGACTATATTAGCCAACCACAATTTGTACTTCAAGAATAGCCAGCCAGAGGAAGGGGAGGAGCCAGCCAGAGGAAAAGAGGAGGAGCCAGTCAGAGGAAAAGAGGAGGAGCCAGCCAAAGGAAAAGAGGAGGAACTTGCCAGGAACTGCAACCAAATATGCTGCCGTTGTTTTCTCATCTTAGACAGTATCAAACATTTCTATAACCCACTTACCCCCAAGGAACACTCAGGACAGTTTCAATACATGTAATGATTGGTAATAAATTTTTGGCTTTCAATCAACTTTACCCTCTCTTGCTAAGCAGAACTAATAATAATAATAATAACAATAATAATAATAACAATAATAAATAATGCACAGGGTCCTAAGAGGTAAGACCCATTCCAAAAATTAAAGTCAGTATCAAACCCACTCTCCCCATGTTGAGTGAAACAAACAAATTAAAAAAAAATTAAAACATACCTGGCATAGCAAAAGCAGGCTGATGCAAGCAAAAGCAAAAATATTTTCATGGACTGTAGAATCGCCCAAAAGTTATGTCAAACAAAGTTAATTGTCACAATTTGTTATTTTGAATATTTTCATATATATATTTATTTATTTATTTTTGCAAAAAAATGCAAATGTCCAAGAAGGAATGAATAATGACTGAGATGAGGCTTTACACCATGAATTATACATTTAAACAAGTGATAGTCCAGTATATACGTGTGCAATATGTGCTTGTCTGTCAGCATCGCCTGGGTTTCTCCTCAACATTCTGTTAATTCTGAATCTACAGTTTGCTCTGCTAGTTCCTGTTGGACCCAGTGTCATAGGAACGGGGCATGGCTCTCTCGGACTGACATTACTGAACACATGTAACTCTTCCCACAAACTTATTTCATTGAATTAAACCATTTAATTATATTTTATGTTATTTGTGGGAATGGCTGGTCATTGAATTATTCTGTGAGTGAGAGAGAGCCCTGATGTGGAATAGAGTGTTTCTTGCATGACAAGACGGCTGGATTAAGAAGTTATGGTGGAATAAAACTAGCTTGAAGTGATGATGTATAATTTGTGTTATATTTCATTGTCTTCTTCAGTGTCCAGTACTTCAGTGTGACTTGGGACACTGTCTGTGCCACTGGTGTGCTCAGAGTCTTGTTCCGCCTGGTCTTGCTCGCTCATTTGACGCTTCCATTTAGTGCGTCTGTTTTGGAACCAAGTCTTTACCTGTAGCTCGCTGAGACTCAACTCCTGTGCCAACTGCAGTTTCTCCGGCACGGACAAATACCTTTGCTTGGAGAAGTTGTCTTCAAGTGCTGTCATTTGCTCCATTGTGAAGACGGTCCTGGACTTGCGGAGCTTTCCAACGGGTCTATGAATAGCCGCATGCAGTGGAGGCCAACCATATGGATGAGGTAGTCGTAGAAACTCTAAAAATATGCATGCATAGACTGAATTAAAGGATTAGAAAAATGAACTGCCGCTGAAGATTTTAAAATTGAGTTTGTTTCTATTAATTTATTCCTGCCAGTATTCCTGCCAGCTAGGCGACTCACCTGCAGAAGCTATGACTGTGGGCTGCGCAGTGCACCCAGTAGTTGTTGAGCATTCTGCCAGTAAGGCTGGGTATATTACAGCACTCTTATCATCACTGCTCGATTGGCAGGGACGTGCAGCGGCAACCATCTGCACAGCAACATCGCTTGGAGTATGTTGCTGATCTGCCTTACAGCTACCAGACTTCAAGCCCAAGATACTTTCTATGCTAAATGGAGTGTAGGAGGAAGTTTGCACAGCCTTCGATTCTGTACACTTGCACGATGAGACATCTTCGGATTCCGGAGCTTCTTCTCGGTTCTCCATGCCTCCTCCGAAGCGAGCGACGCTGATTAGCTCTGCCCACTTCCCGCGGTCACTGCGAGGGGTCTGGGGGGGGTATAAAATACAGACCAGACCAGACCACGCCAGACCAGACCAGATCACACCTACCACACGTAAACGCTCGTGCACCAATGACTTTAAACTCGCGGACAAAGCCGTGGAAGCAAGTAAGAAAAAGGGTGAAAATACGGACCAATTGGAATAACTGGTATGTTATTTTATTTATTGTTGTTGTGAGCAAATAAACACTGGTATATTATCATTGTTTGTTTTATTGTTTGTTTTATTTATTGTTTTTGTGAGCAAATAAACAAAAAAAAATTTAACAAAATAATAATCTAGACAATGCAAGCATAGGAACTGAAAACTAGTGTTGTTCACTACTAAACAAATAAACCCCTTAGAAAAATGAAATGGTACATAGCCTTAGATTAGGTACATTAAATATTACTGTTCAATATTATTGTACTTTTCGACTTATGTACATCATTTTGTAGGTTTTACATTATATTTGATATACCACTCCTTTTTTGTGGAAGGATGGAATGACTTTTGCATGGACTAGTATCCCTTTTCAGTGTCCTGTTTGGTTTGAATATATGTAGTTTCAATACTAAGTGATGTAAATTCTCTTGATGCTTCAGATAGATATTCCATATAATATGGTAATTAGGGAGTTTTTCCCCATACTTTTTATGACTTGATTGTGTACCATTCCTCTTAAATGAAATAAATTGCATGTAAATCTTCCTTGGCTGTGTCCTCACAAGTGCAACAGATCTTTCCTGCTCTATTAAAAAGTGTTTGGGGTGATGGGTGTCACAAGAAAGATATTTGTTCGTGTGTGTTGTTTTTCTTTGGTTAACAAACTGCTATCACTATTGTGCATAATCTCAGTGTCCAAAAATGCCAATTTACCATCACATTTGTTCAATTGTAAATTCTATAGATGGTTCTATTGAGTTTAGATAGATTAGAAGGTCCTCAATCAAGTCTACTTCCATTGCTGTGTAAATGTCATTCACATTAGAATTGTTGTGGTAGAGATTCAAGATTTTTTTAGTTTTTGTTATTCATACTAGAGAAAACCATCTTGATGATTGGTTTTAGTTTGTTTGATTTTCCCAAATTCTCCCAGAAGGTTTAGTTTACATCAACGCATACTGTTGAAACTAATTTCTAGCATTCGATTTTTGGCTTCTCAGGGCATGCCATTGCCTGCACGTCATGAAGATCTTGCTTCTTTAGATAGTCATTTTTATTAGCTTCTTTTACTTCGAGCTGAAGATTGCCCAGAGATGAAAACTTGGATTTATCACAAAGAGTACTCCTCACCTTAAATTGTTAATGAAATATTAGCTCTGATGGGTAATACTGTGCTTAGAAGTATAGTGTCAGATATTCAGAGTAGTTCCTAGTTTTCTATTATTGCTGATGAAGCAACTGACATTTCTAGAAATGAACAAATGTCATTGTCTATCAGATAGACCAACAACTATCAAATCTACGAGGAGTGTGGTTTGATTCAACTTCCTGATACTAAAGCAGCTACCATTTTTTGGTTTGCTTAAAGATGTTCTTATTAGGTGCTCACTTTCATTGGGACAATGTAGAAGTCAAGCTTTTGATGAGCAGCAAACATGAGTGGTGTGAGATGTGGGGTACAAGCATTAGTAAAGAAAGAAGAGAGTCGTGCATTATATGTTCACTGCTTGGCACATAGTCTTAATTTAAGCATCCAGAGTGCTGCTAAAAATTGCGAGTTGATAAGAACCACCATGGATTTACATACGAACTGCTCCAGCTTATCAAATATTCACCAAAAAGACTTACCCTGTTTGAAAGTATTAGAACTGATATAGCAATGAGCAGTGAAATTGTTCCACCATCACTAAGAAGTCTGTGCTATCTATAGTGTATTACTGAATTATAAATCACTTCTTTAGACTCTCGAAGATGAAGTGAGCAAAGGAAATGATGAGTATGCTGCAAAGGCTAAAGGATGAAAATGGAATGTTTTGGTATTTTCCTTGGGCTGAAATTGTCATATTTCATTTTCAGTGCATCAGAAAGATTTTCTAGTAATCTTCAAGCCAAAGATACCACAATATAGGAAGCCACTCGAGGAGCAAACCTTTTAGTTTCTCATTGTAAGTCAGTCCATGCAGAGTCCAAATTTGATGCATTTTATGCTGATGTTCTTGAACAGTTTGTAACAAATTATATGAGGGGAAACTAATTATATAGTAAATTAAAGACATAATAATAACCCACTGCCACACTGAAACTGCCCTAGGAAGAGGTGATTTCTCACATGAACACCCTTAAACCACAAAACACATGCCCTGATTTCTTTGTTATGGAGCCCCCTCATACGGAAACATTTTTCCTACACCACTGATAGACATTTTTTTTACTGAATAATGATAATGAAACATTTTAATACAGTAGCTAAATGAGCAAGATATGAGATGGCTTCAAAGGGTGATATTAAAAACAGCCATAACTGATATGATGTTAAATGAGTCTGTTCTTGGATATTTCCTCTACTATCTGCCTTCGTTTATTGACAATATCTGCCTAAAAATATAATGCAAGATAATGTGGCGAGTGGGAAAAGGACATCATACCTGAGAAAACAAGGTCTTTTCATTTAGAGCTTGATATCTTGCAAACTAAAACCAATCTCATAATAGGTGATGCAATATACTTTAAATACGTTAATTCTTACCAAACAAGTGAACACTCCACAATCATAATTGTTGGTTTGAAATGGTATGTTCTATCAACATAACTAATATAAATAGATATTATTAATAGTTGCATAAGCTACCTTTGGACAGTGCATCTTCCATTTGTACTTATTCAAAGTAGGCCTTCTATTTATTAACAGTTCCCTGTTGAAAAGGAGTATGAAAAAAAAAATTACATTAGCTTGATGGGACACTTATTAGTTACCAGATTTTTTTTAAACTAGAAACTCCATCACCTCCCATGGAGTCATACCAAATGAGTTCACTGGTACAAAAATCTGCTACTGCTAAACACCAGTGATTAGCCTTACAAACTGGAAATAACATCTTCGAAAAAGTGAATGGATCTTCCTGAGGGAGAGAATAAACACTAATTAAAAAGAAAGAACTAAAATGTATGCTGGTTAGTAACCTTGATCCATTTGTTAACAGTTGAACATCCTCCTGCTTCACACAGTTTGGTGTAATAGTAACATGAGACACTGTATACATAGTTAGCCTTTCTTTTATTTCCTTCTTCCATTACTAAAAATGTGTAGGCATCAACAATCTATATAATATAAATATAATATAGCATCAATGTAAATTTACATGTAAATACTTTACCTTATCATTCAGCCAGGAAGATCCATGCAAAGTTTTTAAGTCTCTATAATTTACAGAAACACCATTTATAGTTGATACTAAGTCATCATCATTCCTTTGAACCTAAAAATAATGCAGAGCAAAATTAAAGACAGAGCAGGCAATGTGCTTAAAGTAATTATCATACTGAGTCATTCTCTGAGGGTTCACTAGCATCTAACATAACTTCACAGCAGCTTGGTGGATCCTAGTTTATATACAATGGTTATTAAAACTGATATATCGAAATATTAAGCATATATTATACAATTAATATCATTTCTTCACTCTTTGCAGTTTCAGATGATATAGGTGTACAGGAACTGCTATCTGCAATATAAAAATAACATAATATATCACTTTGAATTACATCAATTGTAACATAACTACCATTATGATTGAGCTTCATGACTTTGCATTTCCTGTGTACACAACACTGCTTTAGAACACCTGTTCCTCCAAACTTAGGTTTGTCTTTGCAGAAGTTACATTCTCCACAATCAATAGCAGTACATCCATCACATATACCACACCTCTTTCTCTTTGCTATTTATATAGTGGTACGGACCAAATCATATTGAAACAAATGAGGTTATTTTGTTGAAACAAACCTTTTCCACTATTACAAAATTTGATTGATTCTTTGTCCATAATCTGAAGGAATAGAATACAATAAATAGCATATAATTATTCCCACCCCCACTACTTAGGAATAAATTAAACATATATTACATACTATTACCGTGTTTTCCATGTTCTTTTCCTCAGTATTATTATTAGGATTCTTTGATGTAGAATTACTGCGTTTCTCAGCAGTTTCAATATCCTAGTAGTAATAATGATAAACATAAAATAATTGCAATTATTATTACGTAGTAATAATAATAATAGTAATAATAATAATAATAATAGTAATATTAAAATGTTACACATTTGTTGTACCATAGTTTTGACAAAATAATAAAAAGGAACAACTGGGTTTAGTTCCTCCATAGTCATAAGATTTTGTTTTGTTTTTTATTTTCTAAATTACATTATTTATTAGAATATGTAAACAGTAAATTAATTTATATTAATCCTAGTATTACAATGTATTTCAATAAACAGGAAATGTGGCTAAAGTGCTTATCAGCTAACCCAAATATTGGCATCAGGTGCTGCTCCAACTCGATAATCTCCAGGACGAGGAACTTTTCTCCCAGAAATTTTCTCAACTCTTGAACGAGTGTTTTTCCTAAGCTGAGTGAGGTTTACTTTTCTTTGCAAATCAATGTTTTCCAGACCGACACTTATTCTAACTGCTAAAATGTGATAGCATCTACCAGTAGAAGGACAAGTGCATGCCTCTCGAGGGAATATTGTTACTGCATGTGGACTTCCACTAGTCCCAATTACAGTAAATACTCCCAATGATTGGTTGTGACTTATCTGTTTTTTCTCAATAATAAGCCTAAAGGAATACCATTAAAAGTTGGCCAGGAGCTGCATCAATTAAATTTACCTTGCACGGGCATAGGAAGTACTTCCTGACATTTCCAAACTTTTTTCCTCTTCTGAAAGTTTGAGAAATATATTTTGCAATACATTCTATGATTATTTATGCAAACATACCAGTATTATCTTGACCAGCAACTGGCACAGTCATTTCTTCTGATTTCTTTGAGGAATCTGCATCTTTAACTTTTGAATATTTAATGTTTACAATGTTTAAGGCATTTTACCTTTTTTGCAGACATCAGCATCATCCTTGTTTTGAAGTTTTCTGACTATCTCTTAATCAGGTGAATAACACTTTATAAGGGACATTTCATCACCAGGTCTTGCAAAATCCTCAAATTGCTTCAATAATTTGTAAGTCCCTACACCTGAAAGGATTATCATATAGATTATCTAACTTGTCAACTAATTTTCTTACCAGATAGTCCTCTCTGAATCTCATTAAAATAGTACACTTGTAGATGGCACAATGCCAGTATAATGGAATCAACTGGTACCTCTTTCCATTTTTGCAGCTGCTTCAGAGTACTATTGAAACTCTCTGACTGATTGTTAGTCACACCAGTAAATGGATGATAGACATTTAAAGGTTCCAATACCCACCTACCAAGACTGACACTCATCTATAACGCAAGCATCATCACTTTTATTCAATACATAGTTTAACTATCAGTACCTCATTATTATCTCAGTCATGAAATACTGGTAAAATGGTTTACTCCAGAGGAGTTGAAACTCAGCAAGTTTGTTCTCATAACTACTGGCACTGCACTGATTTAATAAATCTCGCAAATGACTAATATATACAGGTATTTCCACAGAACTTGCTCCATGTTTTTTAAGCCATGCTTTGACCGCATTAATGGTGTGGTTCCAACAACGTAGCCAAATAACTCCGGGTAAATACTTCTCCACCGCCTCAATATAAAGTGCCAATAATATACCAACTTCCTCATCTGTCACCAAAGGTACTTTTTTTTTCCCTTTCAACAATGTTGGAACGGAGTTTGCTAGATACTGCATAAATCTTTCATGTACGTTCTTAAACTTGCGTTCATGAATAAGAAAAAGACAAGGAATTACTGGCGAATTTGAAAACACAGTGTACCGATACAAGAAGGGAGAGAGGTAAAAATCTCCAAGTTGGAAAGTTGTGTCATATGACAGCAACTGTGGACACTTTGAGTCAATCTGAAGGATCAATTCAAATTCATGTATTAACTTGTCAAGCCCACAAATAATGACTAGATCGGGATAAGTTGTAATAACTTTAACGAAGCCATCAAGATCATATGCTATTTCATGCAAATTGTAAATTGCATCATGTGTTAGCCTGCATTTTTGCCTCTCTTTATACTGAATGTTTGATTGTAGTGTAGGAGGACATTCAGTTGGTGGATTTGAAATTGCACTTTTATAAAGACTTGAAGGAGAATTTTTTGTGTTAGTTGATAATGTAGTCAACACTGAAGGACAAGTGCGTTTAAATACTTGACTATTATCTTCCTTGCTGTTACCATGAGGGAAGTCAACTGCAATGCTTTCATCACCTACATAGTGAATTACCACTGCCTTGCTAGTCTCACTAAGCAAAAAGAATACCAGCCTCTTAAATCTGTGATCATGCCCACTAGCCAAAACTGATGTGAAGTACAACTTTTTCAAAACTGACGACGACGCAAGGTGTATGTACGCATGTGTGATGCGCAAGCGTTTACGTGTGGTAGGTGTGGTCTGGTCTGGTCTGGCGTGGTCTGGTCTGGTCTGTATTTTATACCCCCCCCCAGGGGTCTGACTAAAACACGGACCGGACCGGACCCACGGACCAGACTAAATTCGCGAAAATCTCGCGGACCGCCAATGCGCATGCTCGGACTTCGTGTAGTCCGTTCAGTGCCATTTAATGAGTTGGAGAGAATAAAGGTAAGAAAAATATAGTTACTCGTAGAGAGTGAATTAATTTGTTGTCAGTGATGCTTCCTGACTACTCTTTATTAAGTTTGGTATCTAATCTTACCAAAATAGTTGACATACAACAATGCTATTGTGATATTAAGACTATCCTATTCCAGATAATAATAACAGTTATTATTATTGTATTTATAATAACAAATATTATCATCATCAGTTGTTATTATTATTATTATTATTATTATTATTATTATTAATATTATTATTATTATTATTGAAACATCGCTAATTGAGAGTGAACAACCATTAACATCCTGTATTTTAAAACATAGATTAATTTGTTGTGAATTCTAACTATTTAAAGCGTGTACGACAGTTTCCCCTCATATAATTTGTGCTGGTGGACGCATCTGAAGTGACTTCTCATCAATTAAAGAGTGTACGACAGTTTCCCCTCATATAATTTGTGCTGGTGGACGCATCTGAAGTGACTTCTCATTAATTAAAAGAGTGTCGGACAGTTTCCCCCATATAATTTTGTGCCGATGGGACACATCTGAAGTGACTTCTCATTAATTAAAGAGTGTACGACAGTTTCCCCTCGTATAATTTGTGCCGGTGGACGCATCTGAAGTGACTTCTCATCAAATAAAGCGTGTACGACAGTTTCCCCTCACATAATTTGTGCCGGTGGACGCATCTGAAGTTACTTCTCATTAATTAAAGAGTGTACGACAGTTTCCCCTCATATAATTTGTGCTGGTGAACGCATCTGAAGTGACTTCTCATCAAATAAAGAGTGTACGACAGTTTTCCTCGTATAATTTGTGATGGTGGACGCATCTGAAGTGACTTCTCATTAATTAAAGCGTGTACGACAGTTTCCCCTCGTATAATTGTGCCGGTGGACGCATCTGAAGTGACTTCTCATTAATTAAAGAGTGTACGACAGTTTCCCCTCGTATAATTTGTGCCGGTGGACGCATCTGAAGTGACTTCTCATTAATTAAAGAGTGTACGACAGTTTCCCCTCGTATAATTTGTGCCGGTGGACGCATCTGAAGTGACTTCTCATTAATTAAAGCGTGTACAACAGTTTCCCCTCATATAATTTGTGCCGGTGGACGCATCTGAAGTGACTTCTCATTAATTAAAGAGTGTACGACAGTTTCCCCTCATATAATTTGTGCTGGTGAACGCATCTGAAGTGACTTCTCATCAAATAAAGAGTGTACGACAGTTTCTCCTCGTATAATTTGTGATGGTGGACGCATCTGAAGTGACTTCTCATTAATTAAAGCGTGTACGACAGTTTCCCCTCGTATAATTAGTGCCGGTGGACGCATCTGAAGTGACTTCTCATTAATTAAAGAGTGTACGACAGTTTCCCCTCGTATAATTTGTGCCGGTGGACGCATCTGAAGTGACTTCTCATTAATTAAAGAGTGTACGACAGTTTCCCCTCGTATAATTTGTGCTGGTGGACGCATCTGAAGTGACTTCTCATCAAATAAAGCGTGTACGACAGTTTCCCCTCATATAATTTGTGCCGGTGGACGCATCTGAAGTGACTTCTCATTAATTAAAGAGTGTACGACAGTTTCCCCTCATATAATTTGTGCTGGTGAACGCATCTGAAGTGACTTCTCATCAAATAAAGAGTGTACGACAGTTTCTCCTCGTATAATTTGTGATGGTGGACGCATCTGAAGTGACTTCTCATTAATTAAAGCGTGTACGACAGTTTCCCCTCGTATAATTAGTGCCGGTGGACGCATCTGAAGTGACTTCTCATTAATTAAAGAGTGTACGACAGTTTCCCCTCGTATAATTTGTGCCGGTGGACGCATCTGAAGTGACTTCTCATTAATTAAAGAGTGTACGACAGTTTCCCCTTCATATATGTATGGTGAATTATGTATATGAATTTTTATTCAGTCATAAATACAGCATATTAAAGTCAATAAACAAAATTCAAAAATTAATGAGTGATTTGATTGACAGTTCATAAATCATTCTTTTCCTGATAGTGGGCATATCTCTCTGCATAATAATGACATAATAAATGCACACCACTAGCTAGCAATAATAATAATTCAGTTACCTGATGAAGTGAAAGAGATGTTCCTATTCCCTCATGCCTGGCATACTATATTAAATTCACATTTTGAGTTGAAACTAGCTATGAATAAGTGTAGCAGCTACTTAACAAATAATCACATTAAATAAACTTACCATGCAAGTAAATACACCACAATCATAACCATTATTCTGTACAGGTATGTTCTGAAATAAAGTAATTTTGGTTAGTAACACATAATAATATTTCAAAAGTTAATAAAATAAACATTAGAAAAATAAACATTAGAAAAATACACAGATGACTGAACTTAATAGCTAATGCAAATTGATCAACTTAATTGGAAATAAGAGCAACATGAGATGCACTCTGTCAGTTCTAATAATGTAATTATCATTTCATTGCAATCCTCATTAGTTTACACAGTGTAGTAGTACAGTAGATTGGCAGTTATCCAAACACGTTGGGACAAAGAGAGGTGTTAGAATAACTGAAATGTTCAAATAACTGAAAATGTATTAATGTAAGGGCGTGGTCAAGCGATATACGTTATGTCTTCATGTGTTACTCTATTAAATTGTTGGTGTTGATTGCTGACATTCAACTGTACATTAATGATGTTATGCAAATGTATTCTCTGTGTAACAAAATAATGTTGCCAATGCAATCTGTGGTTTCTCCCTTACACTGTAACTTATTGTCCCTCCCATACACAAACCTGTTGGGATGCAGTTGAGTCTGGCGCAGGTATTACCTCATAATCACCAGGCCTTGGAGCTTTGCGTCCAGATTTTCTTTCTGATCGGCTACGCATATTTCTTCTCAGCTGCGTCAAATTAACTTTTTTTTGGACACCTGGATTAGCTAATCCAATACTTAATTGTGCTGCTATGATATGGTAGCACCTAGAAGTCGCAGGGCAAGAGCATGACTCACTTGGAAACAACTTCACAGCATGTGGCGTTCCGTTTGTACCTTTGACTGTGAAACGAGAGATGGATTGTGGCACACCAACTGATTTGCTACAAGTTGTCTGAAATTATTTAATGTTTTAGTTCATGCATTATTAATTAAATGATTGAGATATCTAATAGCACTGGAATGAAATATTGCTGATAAGTCTGAATGGACCATATTATTTTATGAACTAAGGAAGAGGGGAAAATATTATGGTAACAGATGAAGATTACTACACCTGTGGTTAAAAAAATAATACATACCCATTTGGCCATTAGGTGAGACACATTGTATGAAAATTGTGCACACAGGGTGAGAACACAATAACTACAAGAACATGGCTGTGGGTCGGGTCAGTCAAGACCGGGTGTGGCCGGACCACGCCCGCATCGAACCGTTTAAACTTAACTATATTTTAGTCATGCATTTGTTTTATTGTGCGTATGTGTGTGCCTGTGCTGTAGTGCGAACTAAACGCTGCAGTGCAGGAAGTCTAGCTTGTGTGTGTCATCGTGTGTCAGTACTCGTCATGATAGGTGTGGTCTTCATGGTCATATAAGTAGTTGTATCAGCCATTTTGCTTCAGTTCTACCTCGTGCCTTCTTTTTTTTGATAATAGATTTAAAACTTTATCTGTCAGACTACTGGGTCGGAGTGGAACTCTGGTGGCAGCAACCTTGCTGGCCAGTACATGAGTAACTTGTGAGGAGCTCCTCTGAGACTGTGCGCGGCAATACCTCCCTTACGAACCAGCTTCCCACAATGGCCCTATCTAAGAGAGGGAGGAGGGAGGGCAATTACTTTACAGACCTGTCCCTGCGGCCAAGCCCTTTTATGTGACCTTCTTGTTTAAGGTATTTTGTGCTTTATAACTAAGCAGTAGCTGTACAGCACACACAGACATTTTACTGGAAATGTCAACACAAGATATACATTGTAGCTGTTCTCTTTCTTGACTTGACTATTCAACAATGGATTTTCAAGTAAAACAGTCAACATCCTCCGAACAAAATGAGAAATAAAAAACAACAATAGCAAGCTAGAGTCATGATTGAGGTTTTAATGACTTGAATTTCCAACTGTATTTGTTTAAATTCTTCCATGTTGACCTAACTGTGATGCTAAATTCCCTGCATATTACTGATATCTACAATCAATAATAAATTTCCTGCATTTAGCTTCTTTTTCTTTTGTTCTTTACTTTGGAGGATGTTTATTTGTTGCGTAGAGTGTATGGTATGACCTATCTCAGCCAGAACTCCAATATGTCTGTAAGACCTATTGCCTCCCACAACATTCAGATCGTGTTAGTCAAAGAGGTATGCAAACTAATTCCTCTATGATAATGGAAGATCGCTAACTACGAAGTTCTGTTTAGTGACAAGGTTGACAACTACAAAGCGAACGCAAAAAGTGAGGGTCAGAGTACAAAATGACATAGGCACGTCCACATATACATAAACGAACAATAAATAATTTTCAATTTTTGATGTGTTACTCCTAGTAATCTCTCGCCCACAATTAGTTAGCTCGCCAATCAATCAATACTAAATAATGATGAAAGTTTAAATCGGCCAAATTTATCATTGTTTATTGTAGTCTTTTCAAATTATTAATATGGTTATAATATTGTGCTCCCTTTAGAGCATCCTCATATTACATCCCATTAATTTATTGATAAATATGTACTAACCTTGCTCTGGCCTGCTGACTGCTACACGGAAGTTCATGATCCATGTTGTTGTTATCAGTTGTCACTTTATCTATATTACCAGTAAATAATAATTTTGACTTATGAATGTTCATAAATTTACCACAGCTTGGTAGAGACATGGATTTGTCAGGTTTCTTCTTCAACATAACCATCTCCACTATTTCTTCCTGAGAATAAGTCTGGATGAAATGGAGATCTTGTGGAGACCTTGTCCATTTGGAAAACCTAGGACAGAGCTTATAATCTCCTACACCTGTTAAATGCAGGAAGTGCGAATTAATAATATAATAATTATCTATTGGCAATGTGTTTCAACAGCACCAATACAAGGAGCTGTACATAACAATATTCTATGATGAACTCATGTGGCTCCACCTGTTGTATTACTTGACTCATTTTACTCCGTTATGAAACATCCTAAGACCTGACTTTCTCCAGCACAGTGATGGCTGTTTATTACACTATAACAGTCAAAACGCAGTATGCATTGCGCCCCATAATTAAGGTGCCCACACTGGCATCTCATCTCATTTAACCTTTATATTGAAAATTTGAATAGAAAACCTATGCTACTTTGGATTTGAGAGAATGGAATTAAATACGTACATTGCATGTGGTCAAGTAGTGTAAAATGAGTATATATGTCACTTGACTTAGAAGAATCACCTTACAACACTGTGACCCTTTAAAAAAACCATAGATGGTATTTGAAGGAGTTACAGACTCAGTATGATGTGCTTACCAATAAATCCTCTCTGAATTTCATTGTGAAAAAATGCTTGTACATGGTACAAGGTAAGCACAATAGTGTCCAACGGAACTTCCCTCCATCCTTGCAGTCTCTTCAAAGTAGCATTAAAACTCTCAGACATGTTGTTGGTGACACCAGAGAAAGGATGATAGATTTTTAGAGGCTCTAAAATGAACCTACCAAGTGAAGTTTTCATCTACAGCAAAGTTAATTGTTTTACACAACACGGCAATGACATGTGTACATGTTGAGAGAAAGTTTTATATGTTAAAATGAATCGTGACCATTCCAGTGCCTCCTCCCTCTCCTGCAAACCCTTATGGGTGAACTGGCCACTAATCACTCCACCCCCCCCCAACTCCCCAACCTGTGCCTACAAAACAGCAAGGTCTGTCAGCCTGGCTCAGATTTGAGTAGACTAACTTCTGTGGCTCACCATCAGCTTGCTCAGCTTTGAGTAGACTAACTCACCCTAGTGGCTAACCATCCCATGCAATGTACAAACCACCAGGCTCCCATAAGCTTGGCATGAAGTGTTGGTTCTTACTCCAGATCATCAACAACAAGCAGAATGCTAGCCAGGAGTTTAGCTCACTAGACATGCTAACCACTATCTACCGTTTAATAATATTCTCTTCATATAATATACTCTTCATAAATACACACACACAATCAATGCCTAATTAATTAATATCATATGGTACAACACATGCACAATAAGTATTGCATTGCATTGACCTTACTCACCTCAGAATGAATCATAGCCATGTAATACTGATGAAAAGATTGGCTCCAAGAACTCTCAAATTCCTTCAGTTTTCTTTCATAACTGTCGCTGCTGCTCTGATTGAGAAGGTCCCGAATGTGGCTGATGTACACATGAATTTCCATTGACGTAGCTCCATGGTTCCTCAACCATCTCTTAACAGCATTGATGGTATGGTTCCAGCAACGAACTCTCCTTACTTTTGGCAAATACTTTCCAATTGCCTATACAATCAGTTTGGGACAACACCGAATTACAAATAACATGCAAACAATCTAACCAACATGAAATAGTTATTGATTATAATTATCTTCTGAAACTCTTTTTTTTTTTTAAATAAAAATAACCATAATTACAAGTAAATCTGTGTGTGTGTATGTATGTATGTATGTATGTATGTATGTATCATGAAAGCCATTGTAGCTATTTGTGTGTGTGTGTGTGTGTGTGTGTGTGAGTGTGTGAACAGGTGAATGCATGGCTATCTGCAGGCCATTGACAATATCCTCACTCCTCATCTGTATTTGTATTTATACATTTACAAATCAAGAATTGAATAATAAAAGTATAAATAGGTTATAGGTATACTTGTATACATCAACATGCTTGCACTCACACACACTTGCAAAAACACGCATATATTTATTGTACATAGGATCTTTTTCTTGGATTTCTTGCATCACACGAGCATTAAATATGTTCCTATATTGAATGCTGAATGCTTCCAGGAATCTTCGATACGTTCTATCGCAAAATATTCCTGAACTGGGTGCATCTGGAAGCATCTAAAGGGTATTGAACTGGTACTATGTACTATTGTTACCAGACCATTTCCCAGCGGTAGCAGTAGGTAAAGGGTCTGGCTGAATGCTCCAACATAACCAAGAGTAGTTCTGGACAACTATATTTTTAGATGTATGTCCAAGTTACGTCTAGACGATGAGTCTTTGAAGCACAATTTTTTTTACTGTTTTGGAAAAATGTCTAGTGTACAATAAACAATATATTAACCTCACGCTTAATGCATTTTCACTCGCCTTCAGTTCATGAAAATAAATAACTTATGCTTTTGAAATATCTCTCCATAGTGTATACTGACTCACATAATAAGTATACACACATACATGCATGCATACATACATACATACATACATACATACATACATACAAAACAAGTCAATTGCTACAATGATTGGATTCAGAAAGGACCCCTGATGTAAAAGCAGATGTTATATAGCTTTTTATATAATGAAGTATTATATGCACGATTGTTACAATATCACTTCACATCTCACAATAGTATGTATATGTAAATAATCACTAGATACTAACATTTTACCACAAAAAGCTGTGATGGGGGACAAATAAGCAATAAACTAAGAGGAGGATTTTGGAAAGGAGTCCATAATGTGTGAAGTTTCAAAATAACTGTATACTGGCTGTATAAACTGAGAAAACTGCTGCCTATGTATGTTATCTTAGCATTTCAATCAATTTTTAGAACTTTTATTCTATAAACCTAAAATAGCTTACCTTATATATGCCAGATTCCTCATCAGTAACCAATGGTACTTCTGCTTATCCATTTACTAAACGTGGAACACGTAAAGCAATTTCACACATGAGCTCTTCGTGACATGATTGAAATTTTCTTTCATGTAATAGAAACAAACAGGGAATCACTGGTGAAGATGAAAAAATGGTATGTCTGAATAAAAAAGCAGATAAATAAAAATCACCGAGCTGGAAGATCGTATCGTATGACAGAAGTTGAGGAGATTCTGATTCAGCCTGAAGCAATGAATTTAGCTCTTCAGACAAACTGCTATGGCCACATACAATCAAAACATCAGGAAACGTTTTTATTGAAATAACAAATGGACTGATGTCATATGCCAGTTCATGGAGATTGTAGAGAGCATCATGAGATAATCTAGACTTTTGATGCTCACTTTGTTGCATATTTGAAATTTGCTTAGTGTTGCGAGGCTTCATTGTCCAATCGCAGCTTTGAACATTGCTTGATGAAATTACATTTTTATACACATTTGCTGGGAATTCAGCCCTCTTCCTGAGTGAGTCTAGCACTGAAGGGCATGTACGGAAATAAGGCTGCTTATGAAGAGCATTTCCGTGTGGAAAATCAATTACAATTTCTTCATTACCTAAATAATGTACCAATACAACTGAAACTTTATCATCTTCAAGAAAATATGCAAATTTTCTGAATCTAGAATCGCTTCCCGTAGGTAAAACACAAATAAAATAAATTTTTTTTATGCTGGGATTTTTCTTGGGAATTAATTTTGTCCCATTATGGAACCACCGATACCCATCACTTCTCCAATCTACCAGGAAAAAAATCAATCATTATAAAAATCAATTGGCTTTAGCTGTACTATTTGTACCTTTATTGCCCTGAGATAAGGAATACAGAAACAATTCTCCACCCTTAGGTCTCACAGCAACACTGTCTGAAATCAAATAGGTACTGCAGTTATTAAAATAACTTAATACTTCTTGTGTTGTGATGTGAGAATTCTGCAAATACGTGGCAGTGGCTTCCACATTTCTTCTCGCTTTTCTCGGCGTAGCATCCGGACTACTGGATTAGCTGACTGCATGCACAATTTAATAGTGAGCAAGAGACGCCCCCTAAAACGTGTTTTGGACATGCGCGTTGGTGGTCCGCGAGATTTTCGCGAATTTAGCCCGGTCCGTAGGTGTCCGGTCCGAATTTCCGAATTTTAGTCTCACCCCCATCGAGAGCCCACCACACACGATGGAGCACCCGCCACGTGGTGATGTACGGAGTGCGATCCCCAAATCCAGGAGCTGTTAGTGTTATGGATGACGTTGAGCATCACCCCGAGAGACCCGGATTGCGATTATTATACAATTGGAGGATGGCGCGAGCGAATTCCTACGAACCAGGTAAACCGCACGTCCGGGTGTGCGAACAAGTTCTTACGATGTTGTAAGTTACTCTGAGAGGCCCACTTGAATCCTCTAAGGCTGGAACTCGACGTGCTCCCACGAAGCTCGTGTCAAACCCTTATCAATTATGGTATGGGAAAGTCAATCCTGGGAGTCGCCAGATGAAGTTAATGAGTGGAAATGGTACAGGGTGTTCACAGTCGGAGGAAAAAGGAATCTTGGACCCTGTAGTAGTACCAACAGGCAAAGGAACTATGGCTGCCGACAATTCTAGCCTACCGCCGTTGTGCAACAATTCTTTACGATTTGTACTTACTTCAGATGCCCAATACTCTAAGGCTGAACTACATTCCAAGCTAGTTCAACCTTATCAATTATGGTATGGGAAAGTCAATCCTGGGAGTCGCCAGATGAAGTTAATGAGTGGAAATGGTACAGGGTGTTCACAGTCGGAGGAAAAAGGAATCTTGGACCCTGTAGTAGTACCAACAGGCAAAGGAACTATGGCTGCCATCCTTGACAGCGGGATAAACACAGGACATATGGCCTTCCAAGGAATGTCAGAAAAAATAAGTCCTTGCAGCAAATCTTTCGTTGGCGGAGATATAAAGGACAAGTTAGGACATGGCACACATTGTGCAGGTGGCAATCCCACAGAACTTCCCATCCCCGGGCCCAACACCAATTCTGTGATGCCATTTGGAGGCATCGCACCAGATGCCAAAGATGTAATGGTGCCCACAACTTGAATGTGCAGCAAATCGCTTCCACGTGAGCATTGCCTAGAATGCACCTGATTTGTGAACTTGCATTTTTACTTACAACAACAGACTGTGATAATTTGATAAATGCAATAATGTTTATCAATTGATTGATCATCATGTGAAATTTTTATGAACCTATAATTTGTACTGGTAATCCGGATTTCTTAATTCCCTAGACTCACATAAAAACATGAATTAGCTGAACTACACGACAAGTTATGATAGCATAGTCAAACTCTGTGGGGGTTGTGTGTGCATATCTCTGTGTATTTGTGTGTGCGCGTGCATGTGTGGGTTGTGTGTGTGTGTATCTCTGTGTATTTGTGTGTGCTGTTGTTGTTGTTGTTGTTGTTTGTGTGTGTATGTGTGTGTGTTGTGAGATCTGCCTAAGCTGAGTGATTTACAGAAGAACTTCAGTAATCCCAACATGGTTGTGAATGAGTTACCACTTTACTCTGAGAGAGTGTAGGCTTATTGGCATTATTACAAGTTTCCCATGAGGTGCATGGCTAACCACTCCCCATTACAAAGTCCTGCCTCTTGCCATTCAGGTGTGTATGTGGTGCACAGGTGGAGCAAAGAATGGTAAGCACAAACCTGGTTAATGCTTTTGTTTATTACTTGTGTTTACTACACAAACATTCTTTAAAATTGCATCACTGAAGTAGGCATCATTTCGTAATTTTTTCTTTGTTTTCAGCAAGAGTTGTAGCTATGTGTCACAAGTTGCAAACTAAGGTGCTGAATGGTTTTCAGCAAAGTTAGTTCTGTAAATTGATGAAACAAACCGTTTTTGAGTGAAGACCAATATACGTGACGGTCTACTGGAAAACCGAGGGCACAACTGGCATGCATAAATATCAGAAAGACATCAATTGATTTCTTAAAATGTATTAAATAAACCTGAGGAAGGATGAGTTCGGTTTAATATATTGGGAACTACTTAAGCTATGGCGATATAACTTGGAGAGCTCAATGTTTGGGCAACTACACTGTAAAAAATGCGGTGTTCCACTACACCTTTAATGGGGTGTAGTGGAACACTTCTGTATTGTGGGGTGTTGTGCTACACTCTGAAGTGTTTGGTAACACTGTGGGGTGTAGCATGACACCCTTATAAGCTATAGTGACTTTACTACACTTCTGTGGAGTGTATCAGTACGCCCATGCAGACTTGCTACTTTAAGAGGTGTTCAACTACTGACACAGTGGTAGGAACTAGCTAGTGGGCTGACTACAACTTTGGCCAGTTTGTTGATGGAAATAATTATTGAATGTTTACAATTAATGTGCATATCATTATGCTGGTCTTATGCGGTTCACAATTTAGTGGGCACGATTCTATAAAGCACACTTTATGCGTCATTGTGCAAGCTATATTCATAGTGGCTAGCTTTACTAATTTCAATTTAATGTTTTTATTCACAGCACTAACAACGAGGAAGCTGAAGAGCTTAAAGTTCTAATGAAGAATTTCAAGGCCTGCTTGGTAGCTAAGTTTGAGAACAACACAGCTAAATATGTATATGTGGTTATTTCTAATAGTTATTAAAATTATATTATTATGATGACATTAACCTTTAAGTAATGAGTCTCATTGGTTTCATCTGCCAGGGATAGTCTAGGCTTAAAAAAAAAAAAAAAAGACAATTAAATAAAATCTGAGATTACATTTCTGCTATGCAGCTTACATCTTAATAATATGGTATAAGTGTCAACGCAATTCAAGAAAGTAAAAACAGCATTTGTCTTTGCACAAATCAACTTACCATAGAAATTGAAACGGTGACGCTTTACCGAACCACTTTGAGAAGCCGTTTAAGATGAAACAGTTGTAAACCCCTTTACCCAATTAATTGATTAGCACAGTTGCGTACAACCCTTGAATATGAACTCGAAACAAACTATTAGTTGTAAGACGCTAGGATCATCCGTGCATTGGGTAACAAGCTGTAAGCTTAGAATTTAAATCAACCGCTTTTGGTTTGTGTAGGCTTTACTCACTGTTCTGTCACGGTGTTGCTACCAAAACTGAGTTCAGTAATCTAGCTTTTTTTTTTTTCTTTTTTCTTTTTTTAATTAAATATATACAATACAATACAATACAAAATAATATAAACTGAGTTACAGTCAAAAAGCAAATGAAATTGAATCAGTTTAGATGTGCTTCTGAGGTCACCGGTCTACTGCTGGTATTCTTACAGCATGTCCAATGGATGATCTGGCTCAAATGGCTTGGATAGAGGACCGTAGAAGAGAAAAGGATAGGCGGCATCCTAACCATTGAAGAGTACTGCTATAACTGTGTTCCCACTTATTGGCGAGCATAGACGCTAAATTTTTTATAGAATATATTGGCTTCCTTTGCTATGCCACCCGTAGTAGAGAGTACAACTGGTGTGAATGTGGCGTGTTCCACTTCTCTAATTCTCTCCTCATATGCCCGTTTCTTGGCTTGTTCGTGCTTCCTATACACCATTTACATGTCTGAATGTTTGTTGGAAGGGGCATAGGGGTTGAATACCCTTACATCAAAATATGTTCTTTCGTGATTGCTGCCCCAAACACCGTTTGCTGCAATGTCGAGTCTTGCTCCTGGCTGTGAGTTAGTAGTCGCACCATTCAGTTCTTCAAACACAGGCTGAAGGCCAGGCTTAATACATACATCCATGCACACCTCAGTTAAGAGTGTTGCTGTCAAATTCCGTATTTCGTTGTGTCTTATGGATGGAAACCCCCCTTTGGGGCATGAAAGGGCATGCTCAACTGAGAAGACGGCCCCACATGCACATTTAGCTGGTAGTCTCCCAGGGGTGTCCAGCCATAGCGCAGTGCGAGGGCGTCTTGAAATGCACCCCTGTGTAGAGCGGAGCCGTGTTCCATTAGTGGGAGCACTGTCAGCCAGGTTTATGATCCTTTTTCCTTTGCTAGGTTCACTGCTCTCTTCTGGCTGGCAGATAGCAATTTCATGAGGTCTTCGGCATCCTTTGAGTTTTCTTCCAAGATATGTGTCCTCACCCTATTCTTGGATTTGAGTTGCTGAGCGATAATATCAAGTCCATATTCATCGTCCTGTGATAGGATGTGAGTGCAAAGAGAGGACATAATCATTAAGGAGTGGTGGTATTCCTTGCAGGCACGTTTGGAAGGGATGGTGATTTAGCTACGTAGTAGCCCCGTAGCTTTATAGCTCAACGCAAAAAAAAGCTACATAACTAGTGGTGTGCTTGAGCACAAATGGCGAGCGAGCCTAAAGACTATACTATTTTGACTTCTAACACTGAAGCTACTGAAAAGGTCCAGTTTTTAAATTTAGCATACAGGGTAAAGGTATTTCAGTGCCATAGTAACAACTCTCTGCAACTGCTTTGAATTGAAGGAAAAAAACAACAACAAAACAATACAAGTTATTTAAAAGTTTTCTTTGTGATATTCTTTAGCTAAGTAGTGGTTGTAACACACAATGCTTTGACACAACTGGACATGCACCTACACAGACTTACCTACAATGTATTTTCAAGTAAATACTGTTGCGCACGGCTTATAACCATGACAAAGAGCGCATTGACTTACCACCGCCACTAACTCGAATAAAAATGGAAGTCCCTTAAGTTTTCAAGTTTGAACTGCACCCGCAAAAGAATTCAAAACGGTAAACAATTCAATTTCTAAGGCGATACAGGTACTGATCGATAAACCAGAGAATTCTGTTTAGTGCAATTTGGGACGGGGTCGACCACATAACTAACACAAAAACGCGAGGGTCAAAGTACAAAATGACATACGTACGTCCATACATATATCTAAATAAACTAGTGGTGTGCTCAAATGGCGAGCGAGCCTAAAGACTATACTATTTTTATATGAATGATTTTGACTTCTAACACTGAAGCTACTGAAAATAAGGTCCAGTTTTTTAATTTAGCATACAGGGTAAAGGTATTTCAGTGCCATAGTAACAACTCTCTGCAACTGCTTGGAAGGAAAACAACAACAACAAAACAATACACGTTATTTAAAAGTTTTCTTTGCGATATTCTTTAGCTAAGTAGTGGTTGTTGTAACACACAATTTGACACAACTGGACATGCACCTACACAGACTTACCTTCGCAGTAGTCTAGTGGACAATGTATTTTCAAGTAAGTACTGTTGCGCACGGCTTATAGCCATGACAAAGAGAGCATTGACTTACCACCGCCACTAAGGAGTCTCAGAGCTCGTTAATTGAAAAATACTGGAACTGTGAACGCTTTACCTAACTTACGTAATTAAAAGCGCGGGCGAAAACAGAGGTCTCACGTACCCCATAAACAGATAAACTAGTGGTGTGCTTGAGCACAAATGGCGAGCGAGCCTAAAGACCATACTATTTTTATTGACTTCTAACACTGAAGCTACTGAAAATAAGGTCCAGTTTTTTAATTTAGCATAGAGGGTAAAGGGATTTCAGTGCCATAGTAACAACTCTCTGTAACTGCTTGAATTGAAGGAAAAAACAACAACAACAAAACAATACACGTTATTTAAAAGTTTTCTTTGTGATATTCTTTAGCTAAGTAGTGGTTGTAACACACAATGCTTTGACACAGCTGGACATGCACCTACACAGACTTACCTTCGCAGTAGTCTAGTGGACAATGTATTTTCAGGTAAATACTGTGCGCACGGCTTATAACCATGACAAAGAGCGCATTGACTTACCACCGCCACTAACTCGAATAGAAATGGAAGTCCCTTAAGTTGTCAAGTTTTAACTGTACCGGCAAAAGAATTCAAAACGGTAAACAATTCAATTTCTAGGGTGATACGGGTACTGATCGATAAACCAGAGGATTCTGTTTAGTGCAATTTGGGACGGGGTCGACAACCGAACTAACACAAAAACGCGAGGGTCAAAGTACAAAAATGCCTTACGTACGTCCATACATATATACAAATAAACTAGTGGTGTGCTTGAGCACAAATGGCGAGCGAGCCTGATAGTTAGGTAACATAAAATGTCACTATGTTTTAGTTTACTTCATGCAAACTCTATAATAGCAGTTATGTCATTTTATTTCAGCAAACAAATGCACAATCACTCTCTTACCTGATTAATGGTAACTTTTGTAGTATCAAACATCAACCATTCTGATAATCTCAATCACCAGTAACTCTTGAACAAGCTCTCAGCTACGATAAAAATAAACCAGTGTTATTATTTGTAATTTTAGCCAACAAATATGGAATTACTACTTACCTCATTCTTGAGTATTGATAACTTCTGTAATATCAAATTGAAGTTACTTTGACCATCTGAATTACCTCGAATTCTTGACAACAAGCTCTCAGCTACATAAACAAAAGACAATCAATTTTAGCACACAAATACAAAATTACTTTCTTACCTCATTTTCTTGAGCAGTAGTAACTTCCTAGTACCAAATTTGAGTCATTCTGACTATTTGAATTTACCAGTCACTGATGACAACAAGCTCTTAGCTCAGTTAACAACAGAATTACCTGAATAAACTTAGAAAGCAGTGGCAAAGAAGCGCAGTTTAACAAAGACTTCACAATTGTTTCGAGAAGAGAGTAGCTATAAACGTTTTGGTTGAAACAGAGTTGCGTAAGGCAGTGCAGCAGAATTCTTCGCGCTCGTTAATTGAAAAATACTGGAACTGTGAACGCTTTACCTAACTTACGTAATTAGAAGCGCGGGCGAAAACAGAGGTCTCACGTACCCCATAAACAGATAAATAAACTAGTGGTGTGCTACTGCTAGAGCACAAATGGCGAGCGAGCCTAAAGACTATACTATTTTTATTGACTTCTAACACTGAAGCTACTGAAAATAAGGTCCAGTTTTTAAATTTAGCATACAGGGTAAAGGGATTTCAGTGCCATAGTAACAACTCTCTGCAACTGCTTGAATTGAAGGAAAAAACAACAACAACAAAACAATACACGTTATTTAAAAATTTTCTTTGTGATATTCTTTAGCTAAGTAGTGGTTGTAACACACAATGCTTTGACACAGCTGGACATGCACCTACACAGACTTACCTTCGCAGTAGTCTAGTGGACAATGTATTTTCAGGTAAATACTGTGCGCACGGCTTATAACCATGACAAAGAGCGCATTGACTTACCACCGCCACTAACTCGAATAGAAATGGAAGTCCCTTAAGTTGTCAAGTTTGAACTGCACCCGCAAAAGAATTCAAAACGGTAAACAATTCAATTTCTAGGGTGATACGGGTACTGATCGATAAACCGGAGGATTCTGTTTAGTGCAATTTGGGACGGGGTTGACAACCGAACTAACACAAAAACGCGAGGGTCAAAGTACAAAAATGCCTTACGTACGTCCATACATATATACAATAAATAAATAAATAAACTAACATCCCCGATTTTCGATTGTGTTACCCCTGTAAGTGTCTCGCTCGCTACGCTCGCTCGCCAATAAATATACATAGCGAAAATCCGATTGAGTTACCCCTGATAGTGTCTCGCTCGCTTCGCTCGCTCGCCAATAAATAATAAACTGACACCCCCGATTTTCGATTGTGTTACCCCTGTAAGTGTCTCGCTCGCTACGCTCGCTCGCCAATAATAAATATACTAGTGATTTGCTTGAGCACAAATGGCGAGCGAGCCTAAAGACTATAATATTTTTATATGAATGATTTTGACTTCTAACACTAAAGCTACTGAAAATAAGGTCCAGTTTGTTTATTTAGCATACAGGGTAAAGGGATTTCAGTGCCATAGTAACAACTAACACTCTGCAACTGCTTGAATTGAAGGAAAAAACAACAACAACAAAACAATACACGTTATTTAAAAGTTTTCTTTGTGATATTCTTTAGCTAAGTAGTGGTTGTAACACACAATGCTTTGACACAACTGGACATGCACCTACACAGACTTACCTTCGCAGTAGTCTTTCAAATAAATACTGTTGCGCACGGCTTATAACCATGACAAAGAGCGCATTGACTTACCATCGCCACTAACTCGAATAGAAATGGAAGTCCCTTAAGTTTTCAAGTTTTAACTGCACCCGCAAAAGAATTCAAAAAGGTAAACAATTCAATTTCTAGGGTGATACGGGTACTGATCGATAAACCAGAGGATTCTGTTTAGTGCAATTTTGGACGGGGTCGGCAACCGAACTAACACAAAAACGCGAGGGTCAAAGTACAAAAATGCCTTACGTACGTCCATACATATATACAAATAAATAAATAAATAAATAAATAAACTAACATCCCCGATTTTCGATTGTGTTACCCCTGTAAGTGTCTCGCTCGCTACGCTCGCTCGCCAATTATAGCGAAATCTCGATTGAGTTACCCCTGATAGTGTCTCGCTCGCTACGCTCGCTCGCCAATAAACAAACATCCCCGATTTTCGATTGTGTTACCCCTGTTAATCACAGAGGTACCTGAAAAACAAGCAAACCTTCCCTTAGGCCCATTATTCTATTAATTGAGTTTTGGAGGTATAGGCCGAGCTAGTAGGTGCTAATTGGTGCTAATTAGTGCTAAGTAGTGTTAATCCTAATGAACCAACCTCATGTTTAGTTAAGCAACTGCCCCTCCCTCTTTTCTATCTGTTTTGGGGGTAGGGCTTGGCTCATTGCACTGAGCCGACCACCCAGGCCTACGTCACACCAATGAGGTGGAATATGATAAGGATGCAGGAATACTATGTAACCCAGATAGTGTGGGATGGGATTGGGCGGGGGAACACTCCTTGCCACGTTAAGTTGCGCTCACCGCTTCCTCGTTAGCGTATTCCACGTGTTCTTGTTGCAAGCGCTATTTAGAATTGCGCGTCCCTTACCTGTTTTCGTGCTTTTAACTAGGAGTCCCTTACCTTCCCTGAGCTGCCTTTCCTGCCGCTCCTCCTACCCGCTAGCCGTGCCTCCAACCTCTTCTATTAACTCCATTTAATGTCGTAACCATTAAATTCCATTTAATCACAGAGGTACCTGAAAAACAAGCAAACCTTCCCTTAGGCCCATTATTCTATTAATTGAGTTTTGGAGGTATAGGCCCGAGCTAGTAGGTGCTAATTGGTGCTAATTAGTGCTAAGTAGTGTTAATCCTAATGAACCAACCTCATGTTTAGTTAAGCAACTGCCCCTCCCTCTTTTCTATCTGTTTTGGGGGTAGGGCTTGGCTCATTGCACTGAGCCGACCACCCAGGGAGGAGTATCCTCCCCCCAAAACAATATTACCTACCCCTCACAAATCACCCTCATTGCCATCCCATTATCTTAACTTTACTTAACAATACTCGTGCCAGTACTTGGGCAACCATGTTGCCAGCAATAATCAGTACAGTATGCAATGTAGTCAGTTACATAAGTTTTTTTGACAGGTGGGCTAGGTGTTCTCGAGGAGTGCGAACATATGCCAGAAATGCTGAGCTTGACCATCTTCCCAGCATGCGAATAGTGGAATCCTCCATCCCTGCTCTGGCAGCAGCCGTCGCTGCCCCGATCCTGAAGCTATGCCCCGCAAAACTCTGACATGGAAGCCTGGCTTTTTGCAGTACGTCCCGAACAGCGTGTGTGAACCTATCTTTGGTTAGTGGCTGACCATTTTTAAACATGAAAAATGGTCCTTCCTTAGAACCCCGAGCCACCATGTACGAGGCTGCAGCTGCCACAGGGCATATATCATTCCCAGTTTCCCCGACAAACACTTCGTTCCCTTTGCCCAGCTGGTCCGTCTTGGATTGACGCAGGAAAACACGGATGGCGGAGGGCCTAGCTGGGTTGTCAATGGACACATCCCCCCAGCTTAGGTGCTTGGCTTTCTGGTAAGCTGCCAGTGATGGTACAGTCAATTCCCCAGCTCGAAAGAAACCAAAATAACAGACAACGGAGGCTGCCCACAGCATCAAGATGTCTTCGTCCACGACCCTCGCCTGCCATTGCTCCTTCATTGCTCTTAGAATTGCGGGAGTGATTGGAAGCCTTACCCTCAGCGGCTTGGTGATGCGGTCCTTGTGGGTTCGCGCCACCCCAGCTTGGACTAGTTTCAGCCGGGGCAGGGAGGAAAATGCCCTCGGCTCCGGGAGACCGAGGGTGACCTGCATGTGTCTTACTCCTGCGAGATATGTTTTGATGGATTGGGGACACAAATTCTGACCCGCTAAGAATGTGGTGAAATAACATAGAATGGATTCGGATACAGGGAAGGGGGAGGCAATGTTATACAATGAACAGAATGAATAAAACTTGCGAATGGCAGATCCGTATGTCCGGTGAGTGGAGTCCGCTACTCCTTTCTCACACAAAAGAAGTGAACTTGGCCATCCAAGTCGGTGAGGTCCATTCGCAGCTCGGATGAAGAATCCACTGCAGCAAAGAAATAGGGATATCAGTGGGGTTAGCACATGCCTCAGGATTTTTGATCAAAAAATTACAGGCATGATTTCGGGATAGGTCATCGGCCAGGTCATTGTGTCGACCTGGAATGTGCTTTGCCGTAATTTCGCACTGAAAATGTGCTTCTAGAAAAAAGAGACTGCGTAGCATTTGCATTAGCATTTTGTCCCTAGCATATCGGCTATTGAGCGTAGCAACCACTGCAGAATTGTCTGACAGTGCCGTCACCCGATACCCCTTCCACTGAGGACCCCATACCACTGCAGCTACTATGACTGGAATCAATTCTTTGGCTGATATGTGCAGATTGAGGATTGAGAGAATTGGCATCCCACTGAATCTGGAACCAATTCGTGTTGTGCCATGCTCCGCAGCCCCATGACCCGGATGCGTCTGAGCAAAATGTTGTGGTAGGACTGTGGCGATGAATAAGTAGAGAGGTGCCATTCCAGTGCGACGCAAATGTTAGCCACCAAGCTAGATCTGCCCTAAACTCGGCATTGAGGCGGACGTGATGATGTCGCCGCTTGCACATGCTAAGCAGTGCTATTATCCTCCTGAGAAATGACCTGCCGGGTCTAATTACTTTGGTTGCATGGTGTAGACTGCCAATCAGCGACTCCAGTTCCCGCCTAGTGCAACACTTTTTGGCATGCCAATCGCCCAGCATGCCCAACAGTCTGTGTAGCTTGTCTTCTGGTAGGCGCAGCTCCCCTTTCACAGTATCGATCTCAATACCCAGCAGGGTCAGCTTGGTACTGGGCCCTTCTTCTTTCTCTGGGGCCATAATGTGTGAAGTTACAAAATAACTGTATACTGGCTGTATAAACTGAGAAAACTGCTGCCTATGTATGTTATCTTAGCATTTCAATCAATTTTTAGAACTTTTATTCTATAAACCTACAATAGCTTACCTTATATATGCCCCAGATTCCTCATCAGTAACCAATGGTACTTCTGCTTATCCATTTACTAAACGTGGAACACGTAAAGCAATTTCACACATGAGCTCTTCGTGACATGATTGAAATTTTCTTTCATGTAATAGAAACAAACAGGGAATCACTGGTGAAGATGAAAAAATGGTATGTCTGAATAAAAAAGCAGATAAATAAAAATCACCGAGCTGGAAGATCGTATCGTATGACAGAAGTTGAGGAGATTCTGATTCAGCCTGAAGCAATGAATTTAGCTCTTCAGACAAACTGCTATGGCCACATACAATCAAAACATCAGGAAACGTTTTTATTGAAATAACAAATGGACTGATGTCATATGCCAGTTCATGGAGATTGTAGAGAGCATCATGAGATAATCTAGACTTTTGATGCTCACTTTGTTGCATATTTGAAATTTGCTTAGTGTTGCGAGGCTTCATTGTCCAATCGCAGCTTTGAACATTGCTTGATGAAATTACATTTTTATACACATTTGCTGGGAATTCAGCCCTCTTCCTGAGTGAGTCTAGCACTGAAGGGCATGTACGGAAATAAGGCTGCTATGAAGAGCATTTCCGTGTGGAAAATCAATTACAATTTCTTCATTACCTAAATAATGTACCAATACAACTGAAACTTTATCATCTTCAAGAAAATATGCAAATTTTCTGAATCTAGAATCGCTTCCCGTAGGTAAAACACAAATAAAATAAATTTTTTTTTATGCTGGGATTTTTCTTGGGAATTAATTTTGTCCCATTTTGGAACCACCGATACCCATCACTTCTCCAATCTACCAGGAAAAAAATCAATCATTATAAAAATCAATTGGCTTTAGCTGTACTATTTGTACCTTTATTGCCCTGAGATAAGGAATACAGAAACAATTCTCCACCCTTAGGTCTCACAGCAACACTGTCTGAAATCAAATAGGTACTGCAGTTATTAAAATAACTTAATACTTCTTGTGTTGTGATGTGAGAATTCTGCAAATACGTGGCAGTGGCTTCCACATTTCTTCTCGCTTTTCTCGGCGTAGCATCCGGACTACTGGATTAGCTGACTGCATGCACAATTTAATAGTGAGCAAGAGACGCCCCCTAAAACGTGTTTTGGACATGCGCGTTGGTGGTCCGCGAGATTTTCGCGAATTTAGCCCGGTCCGTAGGTGTCCGGTCCGAATTTCCGAATTTTAGTCTCACCCCCATCGAGAGCCCACCACACGTACACACGATCGAGCACCCGCCACGTGGTGATGTACGGAGTGCGATCCCCAAATCCAGGAGCTGTTAGTGTTATGGATGACGTTGAGCATCACCCCGAGAGACCCGGATTGAATTTTAAATTGGGCGACAATTCCAGCCTACCGCCGTTGTGCAACAATTCTTTACGATTTGTACTTACTTCAGATGCCCAATACTCTAAGGCTGAACTACATTCCCAGCTAGTTCAACCTTATCAATTATGGTATGGGAAAGTCAATCCTGGGAGTCGCCAGATGAAGTTAATGAGTGGAAATGGTACAGGGTGTTCACAGTCGGAGGAAAAAGGAATCTTGGACCCTGTAGTAGTACCAACAGGCAAAGGAACTATGGCTGCCGACAATTCCAGCCTACCGCCGTTGTGCAACAATTCTTTACGATTTGTACTTACTTCAGATGCCCAATACTCTAAGGCTGAACTACATTCCAAGCTAGTTCAACCTTATCAATTATGGTATGGGAAAGTCAATCCTGGGAGTCGCCAGATGAAGTTAATGAGTGGAAATGGTACAGGGTGTTCACAGTCGGAGGAAAAAGGAATCTTGGACCCTGTAGTAGTACCAACAGGCAAAGGAACTATGGCTGCCATCCTTGACAGCGGGATAAACACAGGACATATGGCCTTCCAAGGAATGTCAGAAAAAATAAGTCCTTGCAGCAAATCTTTCGTTGGCGGAGATATAAAGGACAAGTTAGGACATGGCACACATTGTGCAGGACTTTTCTGTGGCAATCCCACAGAACTTCCCATCCCCGGGCCCAACACCAATTCTGTGATGCCATTTGGAGGCATCGCACCAGATGCCAAAGATGTAATGGTGCCCACAACTTGAATGTGCAGCAAATCGCTTCCACGTGAGCATTGCCTAGAATGCACCTGATTTGTGAACTTGCATTTTTACTTACAACAACAGACTGTGATAATTTGATAAATGCAATAATGTTTATCAATTGATTGATCATCATGTGAAATTTTTATGAACCTATAATTTGTACTGGTAATCCGGATTTCATAATTCACTAGACTCACATAAAAACATGAATTAGCTGAACTACACGACAAGTTATGATAGCATAGTCAAACTCTGTGGGGGTTGTGTGTGCATATCTCTGTGTATTTGTGTGTGCGCGTGCATGTGTGGGTTGTGTGTGTGTGTATCTCTGTGTATTTGTGTGTGCTGTTGTTGTTGTTGTTGTTGTTTGTGTGTGTATGTGTGTGTGTTGTGAGATCTGCCTAAGCTGAGTGATTTACAGAAGAACTTCAGTAATCCCAACATGGTTGTGAATGAGTTACCACTTTACTCTGAGAGAGTGTAGGCTTATTGGCATTATTACAAGTTTCCCATGAGGTGCATGGCTAACCACTCCCCATTACAAAGTCCTGCCTCTTGCCATTCAGGTGTGTATGTGGTGCACAGGTGGAGCAAAGAATGGTAAGCACAAACCTGGTTAATGCTTTTGTTTATTACTTGTGTTTACTACACAAACATTCTTTAAAATTGTACATACACATACTAATACTAACACTGCATTCACGAAGTAGTACTGCACACGAAGTGCTAACACTGTGCATGCACGTAGTACTATGCACGCACATAGTACTAACACTGTGCACACACATAGTGCTAGCACTGTGCATGCACGTAGTACTATTACTGTGCATGCACATAGTGCTAACACTGTGCACACGCATAGTGCTAACACTTTGCACACACATAGTGCTAGCACTGTGCATGCACGTAGTACTGTTACTGTGCACGCACAAAGTGCTAGCACTGTGCACGCATGTAGTACTATTACTGTGCACGCACATAGTGCTAACACTGTGCATGCACGTAGTACTATTACTGTGCATGCACATAGTGCTAGCACTGTGCATGCACATAGTACTAACACTGTGCACGCACATAGTGCTAACACTGTGCATGCACGTAGTACTATTACTGTGCACGCATATAGTGCTAACACTTTACATGCACGTAGTACTATTACTGTGCACACACAGTGCTAACACTGTGCACACACATAGTGCTAGCACTGTGCACGCACATAGTACTATCACTGTACACGCACATAGTGCTAGCACTTTGCATGCACGTAGTACTATTACTGTGCACGCACATAGTACTAACCCTGTGCACGCACATAGTACTATCACTGTACACGCACATAGTGCTAGCACTTTGCATGCACGTAGTACTATTACTGTGCACGCACATAGTACTAACACTGTGCACGCACATAGTGCTAGCACTGTGCACGCACATAGTACTAACACTGTGCACGCACATAGTGCTAGCACTGTGCACGCACATAGTGCTAGCACTGTGCACGCACATAGTGCTTGCACTGTGCACGCATATAGTGCTAGCACTGTGCACGCACATAGTACTAACACTGTGCACAAACATAGTGCTAACACTTTGCATGCACGTAGTACTATTGCTGTGCACGCACGTAGTACTATTACTGTGCACGCACATAGTGCTAGCACTGTGCACGCATATAGTGCTAACACTTTGCATGCACGTAGTACTATTACTGTGCACACACATAGGTAATATATTTTACAAGTCTCACCTGGGATGAACTAATAGTCTCTTCTATCATTGTGTTAACATGAACTTGATTTCACACTACACATACATACATAGTGTCTTCTTCAGTTGTACAAGTATAACTTACTATGAAGTATCTGTATTTGCTAAGGAGCTATATTTGCAATACTTCTAAAGTATTTTAACCCCAACTCTGGTGTCTTTTCCACATTATATCGGGCAATATAAGTAACCATCACATACAGGGCTAGCAGAAATGCAATGATTTGATGTTGGCCATTACATTGAAAGTGACCTTTCTTAGCATATACATAGCTAGCTACACTCAACCCACTATGTACCACATATAGATGGGCATTAATTAGGACTGCACATACCCTATTAATTGCCTTATTTAATTGTGTGATGTGCTGTGATATTTGCCCTGTGATTGGCTCTGCTACCAACATATACATGCATATATGTCTTACAGGGATGGAGCTGTAGTCCAGGGAGCCATACAATGTCTACAGGGCCTAACATGCAGATCAGCTCTCTTTAAAGTCTCCATTGCTTGACTGTGGGCGGGTTGTCTGCTTACTCCACAGAGTCCTTTCCATCTAGTGAGTAACCTAAACTCAATGCATGATAATTCAATTCCTTGAATTGTACCTACATTTAGTTGTTGATTTATGTTTTGTTTTGTTGTTGTTTTTTCCTTACTTTATTAATGAAATGGACATCGTATTGTCCATTTGATGGCCTAATATAAAGGACCGTCATGCAGGGTTTCATGCGTGATTTTCACTGGGGGTGGGAGACACTGTGTAATTAACCATGTGTCCACTTCATTAGGTCACCATGTGTCCACTTCATTAGGTCATCATGTGTCCACTTCACTAGGTCACCATGTGTCCACTTCATTAGGTCACCATGTGTCCACTTCACTAGGTCACCATGTGTCCACTTCATTAGGTCATCATGTGTCCACTTCATTAGGTCACCATGTGTCCACTTCATAGGTCACCATGTGTCATCATGTGTCCACTTCACTAGGTCACCATGTGTCCACTTCATTAGGTCACCATGTGTCCACTTCATTAGGTCACCATGTGTCCACTTCATTAGGTCACCATGTGTCCACTTCACTAGGTCACCATGTGTCCACTTCACTAGGTCACCATGTGTCCACTTCATTAGGCCACCATGTGTCCACTTCATTAGGTCACCATGTGTCCACTTCATTAGGTCACCATGTGTCCACTTCATTAGGTCACCATGTGTCCACTTCATTAGGCCACCATGTGTCCACTTCATTAGGTCACCATGTGTCCACTTCATTAGGTCACCATGTGTCCACTTCATTAGGCCACCATGTGTCCACTTCATTAGGTCACCATGTGTCCACTTCATTAGGTCACCATGTGTCCACTTCACTAGAGGTCACCATGTGTCCACTTCATTAGGCCACTTCATTAGGTCCACTTCACCATGTGTCCACATGTAGGGTACACTCATGTGTCCACTTCATTAGGCCACCATGTGTCCACTTCATTAGGTCACCATGTGTCCACTTCATTAGGCCACCATGTGTCCACTTCACTAGGTCACCATGTGTCCACTTCATTAGGTCACCATGTGTCCAATTCATTAGGTCACCATGTGTCCACTTCTCTAGGTCACCATGTGTCCACTTCATTAGGTCACCATGTGTCCAATTCATTAGGTCACCATGTGTCCACTTCTCTAGGTCACCATGTGTCCACTTCACTAGGTCACCATGGTGTCCACTTCATTAGGTCACCATGGTGTCCACTTCATTAGTGTAGGTCACCATGTGTCCACTTCACTAGGTCACCATGTGTCCAATTCACTAGGTCACCATGTGTCCACTTCACTAGGTCACCATGTGTCCACTTCACTAGGTCACCATGTGTCCACTTCACTAGGCCACCATGTGTCCACTTCACTAGGTCACCATGTGTCCACTTCACTAGGTCACCATGTGTCCACTTCATTAGGCCACCATGTGTCCACTTCACTAGGTCACCATGTGTCCACTTCATTAGGTCACCATGTGTCCACTTCATTAGGTCACCATGTGTCCACTTCATTAGGTCACCATGTGTCCACTTCATTAGGTCACCATGTGTCCACTTCATTAGGTCACCATGTGTCCACTTCATTAGGTCACCATGTGTCCACTTCATTAGGTCACCATGTGTCCACTTCATTAGGTCACCATGTGTCCACTTCATTAGGTCACCATGTGTCCACTTCATTAGGTCACCATGTGTCCACTTCATTAGGTCACCATGTGTCCACTTCATTAGGTCACCATGTGTCCACTTCATTAGGTCACCATGTGTCCACTTCATTAGGCCACCATGTGTCCACTTCATTAGGTCACCATGTGTCCACTTCATTAGGTCACCATGTGTCCACTTCATTAGGTCACCATGTGTCAACTTCATTAGGTCACCATGTGTCCACTTCATTAGGTCACCATGTGTGTCCACTTCATTAGGTCACCATGTGTCCAATCATTATGTGGCCCTTCATAGGCCACCATGTGTTCCACTTCAGTAGGTCACCATGTGGTCCACTTCATTAGGCCACCATGTGTCCACTTCATTAGGTCACCATGTGTCCACTTCATTAGGCCACCATGTGTCCACTTCACTAGGTCACCATGTGTCCACTTCATTAGGTCACCATGTGTCCACTTCATTAGGTCACCATGTGTCCACTTCCATTACATGTGTCCACTTCTAGGTCACCATGTGTCCACTTCATTAGGTCACCATGTGTCCAATTCATTAGGTCACCATGTGTCCACTTCTCTAGGTCACCATGTGTCCACTTCACTAGGTCACCATGTGTCCACTTCACTAGGTCACCATGTGTCCACTTCACTAGGTCACCATGTGTCCACTTCACTATGTGTCACCATGTGTCCACTTCACTAGGTCACCATGGTGTAGGTCACCACATTTCATTAGGTCACCATGTGTCCACTTCACTAGGTCACCATGTGTCCACTTCATTAGGTCACCATGTGTCCACTTCACTAGGTCACCATGTGTCCACTTCACTAGGTCACCATGTGTCCACTTCACTAGGTCACCATGGTGTCCACTTCACTAGGTCACCATGTGTCCACTTCACTAGGTCACCATGTGTCCACTTCATTAGGTCACCATGTGTCCACTTCATTAGGTCACCATGTGTCCACTTCACTAGGTCACCATGTGTCCACTTCACTAGGTCACCATGTGTCCACTTCATTAGGCCACCATGTGTCCACTTCACTAGGTCACCATGTGTCCACTTCATTAGGTCACCATGTGTCCACTTCACTAGGTCACCATGGTGTCACCATGGTGTCCACTTCACTAGGTCACCATGTGTCCACTTCATTAGGTCACCATGTGTCCACTTCATTAGGTCACCATGTGTCCACTTCACTAGGTCACCATGTGTCCACTTCACTAGGTCACCATGGTGTCCACTTCATTAGGTCACCATGTGTCCACTTCATTAGGTCACCATGTGTCCACTTCATTAGGTCACCATGTGTCCACTTCATTAGGTCACCATGTGTCCACTTCATTAGGTCACCATGTGTCCACTTCATTAGGCCACCATGTGTCCACTTCATTAGGTCACCATGTTTCCACTTCACTTCACCATGTGTCCACTTCATTAAGTCATCATGGTGTTTATTTCATTTTATTTCTATGAATTTGGCTAGATTTTGATTATTGGGGAATGAGATGATTGGCTGTACCTAGCTGTGCTTTATACACTGATGCTCTAGCTTGCAGTAGTTGATGGCCAGTGGAATGGACTAAGTTTGGAATGTTGTGGTTGAGGCATGGCTGGTCTGACCACCACAAGTACAACATATAGGTTTGTGGTTGGTAAAACTTGTCACCACTGACCATAAGTTGGTGTAGTGTGTAAGTGTTTACAATGCATGCAGTGTCATGCTGGGGCATTGAAATGAATCTGTGCGATGTGTATCTTGTGCAGTCATGTCATGTGCAGTCCTGTGTTGCTGGACTTTGTGTGTGTATTTTGTGCAGTTATGTGGGAGATTATTGTTGCTGAGAGTTGTAGTCAATATGTGTAAGTTTGTGTGTTATTGGATATGAGTTGCTACTGAAACTTATATTCAGTTACTAGGGTATGGTCACACCACACTGTCAGAATGTTTGTGTGGAATGTTTGTACTTCAGACTTTGTGGTCATTTTTAACTTATGTGACCAGTGACTAGAGGTAGTGATGAGGTTCTTTTGTGACCAGTGACTAGAGGTAGTGATGGGGTTCTCATGTGACCAGTGACTAGAGGTAGTGATGGGGTTCTCATATGAACAGTGACTAGAGGTAGTGATGAGGTTCTTATGTGACCAGTGACTAGAGGTAGTGATGAGGTTCTCATGTGACCAGTGACTAGAGGTAGTGATGGGGTTCTCATATGACCAGTGACTAGAGGTAGTGATGAGGTTCTTATGTGACCAGTGACTAGAGGTAGTGATGAGGTTCTCGTGTGACCAGTGACTAGAGGAAGTGATGGGGTTCTTATGTGACCAGTGACTAGAGGTAGTGATGAGATTCTCATGTGACTAGAGATAGTGATGAGGTTCTCTCAGTGATGGGGTTCTCATGTGACCAGTAGAGGTAGTGAGGTGACCAGACTGAGTGATGGGTTCTCATGTGACCAGTGACTAGAGATAGTGATGAGGTTCTCATATGACCAGTGATTAGAGGAAGTGATGGGGTTCTCATGTGACCAGTGACTAGAGATAGTGATGAGGTTATCATATGACCAGTGACTAGAGACAGTGATGAGGTTCTCATATGACCAGTGACTAGAGGTAGTGATGAAGTTCTCATGTGACCAGTGACTAGAGATAGTGATGGGGTTCTCATGTGACCAGTGACTAGAGGTAGTGATGAGGTTCTCATGTGACCAGTGACTAGAGGTAGTGATGAGGTTCTTATGTGACCAGTGACTAGAGGTAGTGATGGGGTTCTCATATGACCAGTGACTGGAGGTAGTGATGGGGTTCTCATATGACCAGTGACTAGAGATAGTGATGAGGTTCTTATGTGACCAGTGCACAGTAAAAAATGGGGTACTTGGGCAACCATGTTGCCAGCAATAATCAGTACAGTATGCAATGTAGTCAGTTACATAAGTTTTTTTGACAGGTGGGCTAGGTGTTCTCGAGGAGTGCGAACATATGCCAGAAATGCTGAGCTTGACCATCTTCCCAGCATGCGAATAGTGGAATCCTCCATCCCTGCTCTGGCAGCAGCCGTCGCTGCCCCGATCCTGAAGCTATGCCCCGCAAAACTCTGACATGGAAGCCTGGCTTTTTGCAGTACGTCCCGAACAGCATGTGTGAACCTATCTTTGGTTAGTGGCTGACCATTTTTAAACATGAAAAATGGTCCTTCCTTAGAACCCCGAGCCACCATGTACGAGGCTGCAGCTGCCACAGGGCATATATCATTCCCAGTTTCCCCGACAAACACTTCGTTCCCTTTGCCCAGCTGGTCCGTCTTGGATTGACGCAGGAAAACACGGATGGCGGAGGGCCTAGCTGGGTTGTCAATGGACACATCCCCCCAGCTTAGGTGCTTGGCTTTCTGGTAAGCTGCCAGTGATGGTACAGTCAATTCCCCAGCTCGAAAGAAACCAAAATAACAGACAACGGAGGCTGCCCACAGCATCAAGATGTCTTCGTCCACGACCCTCGCCTGCCATTGCTCCTTCATTGCTCTTAGAATTGCGGGAGTGATTGGAAGCCTTACCCTCAGCGGCTTGGTGATGCGGTCCTTGTGGGTTCGCGCCACCCCAGCTTGGACTAGTTTCAGCCGGGGCAGGGAGGAAAATGCCCTCGGCTCCGGGAGACCGAGGGTGACCTGCATGTGTCTTACTCCTGCGAGATATGTTTTGATGGATTGGGGACACAAATTCTGACCCGCTAAGAATGTGGTGAAATAACATAGAATGGATTCGGATACAGGGAAGGGGGAGGCAATGTTATACAATGAACAGAATGAATAAAACTTGCGAATGGCAGATCCGTATGTCCGGTGAGTGGAGTCCGCTACTCCTTTCTCACACAAAAGAAGTGAACTTGGCCATCCAAGTCGGTGAGGTCCATTCGCAGCTCGGATGAAGAATCCACTGCAGCAAAGAAATAGGGATATCAGTGGGGTTAGCACATGCCTCAGGATTTTTGATCAAAAAATTACAGGCATGATTTCGGGATAGGTCATCGGCCAGGTCATTGTGTCGACCTGGAATGTGCTTTGCCGTAATTTCGCACTGAAAATGTGCTTCTAGAAAAAAGAGACTGCGTAGCATTTGCATTAGCATTTTGTCCCTAGCATATCGGCTATTGAGCGTAGCAACCACTGCAGAATTGTCTGACAGTGCTGTCACCCGATACCCCTTCCACTGAGGACCCCATACCACTGCAGCTACTATGACTGGAATCAATTCTTTGGCTGATATGTGCAGATTGAGAGAATTGGCATCCCACTGAATCTGGAACCAATTCGTGTTGTGCCATGCTCCGCAGCCCCATGACCCGGATGCGTCTGAGCAAAATGTTGTGGTAGGACTGTGGCGATGAATAAGTAGAGAGGTGCCATTCCAGTGCGACGCAAATGTTAGCCACCAAGCTAGATCTGCCCTAAACTCGGCATTGAGGCGGACGTGATGATGTCGCCGCTTGCACATGCTAAGCAGTGCTATTATCCTCCTGAGAAATGACCTGCCGGGTCTAATTACTTTGGTTGCATGGTGTAGACTGCCAATCAGCGACTCCAGTTCCCGCCTAGTGCAACACTTTTTGGCATGCCAATCGCCCAGCATGCCCAACAGTCTGTGTAGCTTGTCTTCTGGTAGGCGCAGCTCCCCTTTCACAGTATCGATCTCAATACCCAGCAGGGTCAGCTTGGTACTGGGCCCTTCTTCTTTCTCTGGGGCCATAATGTGTGAAGTTACAAAATAACTGTATACTGGCTGTATAAACTGAGAAAACTGCTGCCTATGTATGTTATCTTAGCATTTCAATCAATTTTTAGAACTTTTATTCTATAAACCTACAATAGCTTACCTTATATATGCCCCAGATTCCTCATCAGTAACCAATGGTACTTCTGCTTATCCATTTACTAAACGTGGAACACGTAAAGCAATTTCACACATGAGCTCTTCGTGACATGATTGAAATTTTCTTTCATGTAATAGAAACAAACAGGGAATCACTGGTGAAGATGAAAAAATGGTATGTCTGAATAAAAAAGCAGATAAATAAAAATCACCGAGCTGGAAGATCGTATCGTATGACAGAAGTTGAGGAGATTCTGATTCAGCCTGAAGCAATGAATTTAGCTCTTCAGACAAACTGCTATGGCCACATACAATCAAAACATCAGGAAACGTTTTTATTGAAATAACAAATGGACTGATGTCATATGCCAGTTCATGGAGATTGTAGAGAGCATCATGAGATAATCTAGACTTTTGATGCTCACTTTGTTGCATATTTGAAATTTGCTTAGTGTTGCGAGGCTTCATTGTCCAATCGCAGCTTTGAACATTGCTTGATGAAATTACATTTTTATACACATTTGCTGGGAATTCAGCCCTCTTCCTGAGTGAGTCTAGCACTGAAGGGCATGTACGGAAATAAGGCTGCTTATGAAGAGCATTTCCGTGTGGAAAATCAATTACAATTTCTTCATTACCTAAATAATGTACCAATACAACTGAAACTTTATCATCTTCAAGAAAATATGCAAATTTTCTGAATCTAGAATCGCTTCCCGTAGGTAAAACACAAATAAAATAAATTTTTTTTAATGCTGGGATTTTTCTTGGGAATTAATTTTGTCCCATTTTGGAACCACCGATACCCATCACTTCTCCAATCTACCAGGAAAAAAATCAATCATTATAAAAATCAATTGGCTTTAGCTGTACTATTTGTACCTTTATTGCCCTGAGATAAGGAATACAGAAACAATTCTCCACCCTTAGGTCTCACAGCAACACTGTCTGAAATCAAATAGGTACTGCAGTTATTAAAATAACTTAATACTTCTTGTGTTGTGATGTGAGAATTCTGCAAATACGTGGCAGTGGCTTCCACATTTCTTCTCGCTTTTCTCGGCGTAGCATCCGGACTACTGGATTAGCTGACTGCATGCACAATTTAATAGTGAGCAAGAGACGCCCCCTAAAACGTGTTTTGGACATGCGCGTTGGTGGTCCGCGAGATTTTCGCGAATTTAGCCCGGTCCGTAGGTGTCCGGTCCGAATTTCCGAATTTTAGTCTCACCCCCATCGAGAGCCCACCACACACACGATCGAGCACCCGCCACGTGGTGATGTACGGAGTGCGATCCCCAAATCCAGGAGCTGTTAGTGTTATGGATGACGTTGAGCATCACCCCGAGAGACCCGGATTGAATTTTAAATTGGGCGACAATTCCAGCCTACCGCCGTTGTGCAACAATTCTTTACGATTTGTACTTACTTCAGATGCCCAATACTCTAAGGCTGAACTACATTCCCAGCTAGTTCAACCTTATCAATTATGGTATGGGAAAGTCAATCCTGGGAGTCGCCAGATGAAGTTAATGAGTGGAAATGGTACAGGGTGTTCACAGTCGGAGGAAAAAGGAATCTTGGACCCTGTAGTAGTACCAACAGGCAAAGGAACTATGGCTGCCGACAATTCTAGCCTACCGCCGTTGTGCAACAATTCTTTACGATTTGTACTTACTTCAGATGCCCAATACTCTAAGGCTGAACTACATTCCAAGCTAGTTCAACCTTATCAATTATGGTATGGGAAAGTCAATCCTGGGAGTCGCCAGATGAAGTTAATGAGTGGAAATGGTACAGGGTGTTCACAGTCGGAGGAAAAAGGAATCTTGGACCCTGTAGTAGTACCAACAGGCAAAGGAACTATGGCTGCCATCCTTGACAGCGGGATAAACACAGGACATATGGCCTTCCAAGGAATGTCAGAAAAAATAAGTCCTTGCAGCAAATCTTTCGTTGGCGGAGATATAAAGGACAAGTTAGGACATGGCACACATTGTGCAGGTGGCAATCCCACAGAACTTCCCATCCCCGGGCCCAACACCAATTCTGTGATGCCATTTGGAGGCATCGCACCAGATGCCAAAGATGTAATGGTGCCCACAACTTGAATGTGCAGCAAATCGCTTCCACGTGAGCATTGCCTAGAATGCACCTGATTTGTGAACTTGCATTTTTACTTACAACAACAGACTGTGATAATTTGATAAATGCAATAATGTTTATCAATTGATTGATCATCATGTGAAATTTTTATGAACCTATAATTTGTACTGGTAATCCGGATTTCTTAATTCCCTAGACTCACATAAAAACATGAATTAGCTGAACTACACGACAAGTTATGATAGCATAGTCAAACTCTGTGGGGGTTGTGTGTGCATATCTCTGTGTATTTGTGTGTGCGCGTGCATGTGTGGGTTGTGTGTGTGTGTATCTCTGTGTATTTGTGTGTGCTGTTGTTGTTGTTGTTGTTGTTTGTGTGTGTATGTGTGTGTGTTGTGAGATCTGCCTAAGCTGAGTGATTTACAGAAGAACTTCAGTAATCCCAACATGGTTGTGAATGAGTTACCACTTTACTCTGAGAGAGTGTAGGCTTATTGGCATTATTACAAGTTTCCCATGAGGTGCATGGCTAACCACTCCCCATTACAAAGTCCTGCCTCTTGCCATTCAGGTGTGTATGTGGTGCACAGGTGGAGCAAAGAATGGTAAGCACAAACCTGGTTAATGCTTTTGTTTATTACTTGTGTTTACTACACAAACATTCTTTAAAATTGTACATACACATACTAATACTAACACTGCATTCACGAAGTAGTACTGCACACGAAGTGCTAACACTGTGCATGCACGTAGTACTATGCACGCACATAGTACTAACACTGTGCACACACATAGTGCTAGCACTGTGCATGCACGTACAGTCGAACCTCTCTACAACGGGACTCCGAAAAGCGGTCAGACTCTCAACGACGGTCATTCCGCTGGGAACGGAGCTCCATCCGCATGTCTGTAATAGATTTTAAACTCTGAGAAACGGTTGACTCCCAACTCCTAACAACGGTCATATTACCGGACCCCACAGTGAAATTGCAATACAAAATTATCTCCCACAACGGCCAGTTAGCCACACCCATGCATAGCTTGCACAACAATTTAGTCATTTTAAACTCGAATATAGAGCAAGTCAGAATTACAAATGTCCAGCAGCAATCAGATCATTTACCAGCTCCCTCATTTTATTGATATAGGCTGGAGGGCCGTATAGGCGGTAGATGCACGGCACTTCCAGACCGTAACCAGCGCCTCTGTTCACTTTGTCCCCTCGTATCACGGCAAATGCTTTGTTGACGTCTCTTCTCAAAAACTGGAAAAGCCGTGGAGCCAGGTTTTGTGGTACATGACCTACAATAGTAGTCTCCTTCAAAATAGCCACTGCTTTCTTATCTTTGGCATTTGCAGGCTCTGGCTTTACCAATAGTGATTCCCCTACCATAGGTACCCATACATCAGTATATGCGTGGTAGCCCCTAATGTAAGAGTCTATTTCCAGTACTTGAAGTTCAGTAGCAGTAACGACCTGGCTAGCCATAGTTATGACGGACACACCTCCTTTGTGGTGGGCTTTACCTGAGGTCCCCCGCGTTGTAGCACAAACATTTTTTGTTACGGTATGTACTAACAAAAATTGATGAATGCCAAAGTGCATTTGAAGTGGCTAAGTCCATTAACATTCTAATAGCTATTCGATGGGTTGCCCAGGCATGGGCCATGGTGACAGGTGAGACCATAGCCAAGTGTTTTAAGAAAGCAGGTGTCCTTAACTCTGAGTTGGAGATTGTTTCTTGTAGCATAGAGGATGACCCATTTGCAGAAGCCGACCTTGTCAGCTTAATGAAGGATGTGGTACCCAACTGCTGTAGTCCAGAGGAATATGTCAATGGAGAAGATTCCTTACCTATTTGCAACGATTTGGATAGCTTGACGTGGGAAGAAGACTTCATGCATCAGCTCCGGCAAGAAGATCGAAGTGAAGAAAGCGATGAAGGTGAGGAAGAGGATACAGCGCAGTTGACAGTTTCAAGGGTGAAAACTTATAAGGACGCTATAGTAGCTTTAGAAGATGTACAGACTTTTCTGGACAGTCGAGGCCACCTTGAAGATTCAGCTAAACTCGGTATAGCTGTAGACTCACTGGCTACATTGCACATCGCATCAATGAAACAGAAGACATTGTATGACTTCTTTTGCAAAGAACAATGACATTGAAACATTTTTGTTCATCATTTCATATACCACTCTTTATAAACATAATTAGTTGTTGCAATTTTTAAAATAAAAGGAAAAGCTCCAAATATTACATGATTTGATATGCAAGAACAATGACATTGAAACTTTTGTTCATCATTTTCATATACCATTCATTTAATATATAATTAGTTTATGAAATTTTGAAGAAAAAAAGAAAAACTCCGAAATAAGGTCAAACTCTCTACAAAGGCCAACACGCTTGTCCCCATGCTTGGCTGTTGTAGAGAGGTTCGACTGTAGTACTATTACTGTGCATGCACATAGTGCTAACACTGTGCACACGCATAGTGCTAACACTTTGCACACACATAGTGCTAGCACTGTGCATGCACGTAGTACTGTTACTGTGCACGCACAAAGTGCTAGCACTGTGCACGCATGTAGTACTATTACTGTGCACGCACATAGTGCTAACACTGTGCATGCACGTAGTACTATTACTGTGCATGCACATAGTGCTAGCACTGTGCATGCACATAGTACTAACACTGTGCACGCACATAGTGCTAACACTGTGCATGCACGTAGTACTATTACTGTGCACGCATATAGTGCTAACACTTTACATGCACGTAGTACTATTACTGTGCACACACATAGTGCTAACACTGTGCACACACATAGTGCTAGCACTGTGCACGCACATAGTACTATCACTGTACACGCACATAGTGCTAGCACTTTGCATGCACGTAGTACTATTACTGTGCACGCACATAGTACTAACCCTGTGCACGCACATAGTACTATCACTGTACACGCACATAGTGCTAGCACTTTGCATGCACGTAGTGCTATTACTGTGCACGCACATAGTACTAACACTGTGCATGCACATAGTGCTAGCACTGTGCACGCACATAGTACTAACACTGTGCATGCACGTAGTACTATTGCTGTGCACGCACGTAGTACTATTACTGTGCACGCACATAGTGCTAGCACTGTGCACGCATATAGTGCTAACACTTTGCATGCACGTAGTACTATTACTGTGCACACACATAGGTAATATATTTTACAAGTCTCACCTGGGATGAACTAATAGTCTCTTCTATCATTGTGTTAACATGAACTTGATTTCACACTACACATACATACATAGTGTCTTCTTCAGTTGTACAAGTATAACTTACTATGAAGTATCTGTATTTGCTAAGGAGCTATATTTGCAATACTTCTAAAGTATTTTAACCCCAACTCTGGTGTCTTTTCCACATTATATCGGGCAATATAAGTAACCATCACATACAGGGCTAGCAGAAATGCAATGATTTGATGTTGGCCATTACATTGAAAGTGACCTTTCTTAGCATATACATAGCTAGCTACACTCAACCCACTATGTACCACATATAGATGGGCATTAATTAGGACTGCACATACCCTATTAATTGCCTTATTTAATTGTGTGATGTGCTGTGATATTTGCCCTGTGATTGGCTCTGCTACCAACATATACATGCATATATGTCTTACAGGGATGGAGCTGTAGTCCAGGGAGCCATACAATGTCTACAGGGCCTAACATGCAGATCAGCTCTCTTTAAAGTCTCCATTGCTTGACTGTGGGCGGGTTGTCTGCTTACTCCACAGAGTCCTTTCCATCTAGTGAGTAACCTAAACTCAATGCATGATAATTCAATTCCTTGAATTGTACCTACATTTAGTTGTTGATTTATGTTTTGTTTTGTTGTTGTTTTTTCCTTACTTTATTAATGAAATGGACATCGTATTGTCCATTTGATGGCCTAATATAAAGGACCGTCATGCAGGGTTTCATGCGTGATTTTCACTGGGGGTGGGAGACACTGTGTAATTAACCATGTGTCCACTTCATTAGGTCACCATGTGTCCACTTCATTAGGTCATCATGTGTCCACTTCATTAGGTCATCATGTGTCCACTTCATTAGGTCATCATGTGTCCACTTCATTAGGTCATCATGTGTCCACTTCATTAGGTCACCATGTGTCCACTTCACTAGGTCACCATGTGTCCACTTCATTAGGTCACCATGTGTCCACTTCACTAGGTCACCATGTGTCCACTTCATTAGGTCACCATGGTGTCCACTTCATTAGGTCACCATGTGTCCACTTCATTAGGCCACCATGTGTCCACTTCACTAGGTCACCATGTGTCCACTTCACTAGGTCACCATGTGTCGGCAATTCACTAGGTCACCATGCGTCCACTTCACTAGGTCACCATGGTGTCCACTTCATTAGGTCACCATGTGTCCACTTCACTAGGTCACCATTTGTCCACTTCATTAGGTCACCATGTGTCCACTTCACTAGGTCACCATGGTGTCCACTTCATTAGGTCACCATGTGTCCAATTCACTAGGTCACCATGTGTCCACTTCATTAGGTCACCATGTGTCCACTTCATTAGGCCACCATGTGTCCACTTCATTAGGTCACCATGTGTCCACTTCATTAGGCCACCATGTGTCCACTTCATTAGGTCACCATGTGTCCACTTCATTAGGCCACCATGTGTCCACTTCACTAGATCACCATGTGTCCAATTCACTAGGTCACCATGTGTCCACTTCATTAGGTCACCATGTGTCCACTTCATTAGGCCACCATGTGTCCACTTCATTAGGCCACCATGTGTCCACTTCATTAGGTCACCATGTGTCCATTCATTAGGCCACCATGTGTCACTAGGTCACCATGTGTCCACATTAGGTCACCAGTCCAATTCATTAGGTCACCATGTGTCCACTTCACCATTGTAGGTCACCATGTGTCCATTCATTAGGTCACCATGTGTCCACTTCTTAGGTCACCATGTGTCCACTTCACTAGGTCACCATGTGTCCACTTCATAGGTCACCATGTGTCCACTTCATTAGGTCACCATGTGTCCACTTCACTAGGTCACCATGTGTCCAATTCACTAGGTCACCATGTGTCCACTTCACTAGGTCACCATGTGTCCACTTCATTCACCAGTGTCACCATGGTGTCCACTTCATTAGGTCACCATGTGTCCACTTCACTAGGTCACCATGTGTCCACTTCATTAGGTCACCATGTGTCATTAGGTCACCATGTGTCCACTTCCTAGGCACACACCATGTGTCCACTTCATTAGGTCACCATGTGTCCACTTCATAGGTCCCATGTGTCCACGTTCATTCGGTCCTCATGTGTCCACTTCATAGCATCAATGTGTCCACTGCAGTATGTCAACCATGTGTCCACTTCAGATGTCAACATGTGTCCCCACTTCATTAGGTCACCAAGGGTGTCCACGTCATTAGGATCATCATGTTCCACTCACTAGGTCACCAATGGTGTCCACTTCCCTAGGCCCCATGTTCCACGTCACTAGGTCACCATGTGTTCCACTTCACTAAGTCACCAGTGTTCAATTCACTATGTCACCATGTGTCCATTCATTAGGTCACCATGTGTCCACTTCATTAGGTCACCATGTGTCCACTTCATTTAGTCACCATGTGTCCACTTCATTGGGTCACCATGTGTCCACTTCATTGGGTCACCATGTGTCCACTTCATTAGGTCACCATGTGTCCACTTCATTAGGCCACCATGTGTCCACTTCATTAGGTCACCATGTGTCCACTTCATTAGGTCACCATGTGTCCACTTCATTAGGTCACCATATGTCCACTTCATTAGGTCACCATGTGTCCACTTCATTAGGTCACCATGTGTCCACTTCATTAGGTCACCATGTGTCCACTTCATTAGGTCACCATGTGTCCACTTCATTAGGTCACCATGTGTCCACTTCACTAGGTCACCATGTGGTCCATTCACTAGGTCACATGTGTCCACTTCATTAGGTCACCATGTGTCCACTTCATTAGGCCACCATGTGTCCACTTCATTAGGTCACCATGTGTCCACTTCATTAGGCCACCATGTGTCCACTTCACTAGGTCACCATGTGTCCACTTCATTAGGTCACCATGTGTCCAATTCATTAGGTCACCATGTGTCCACTTCTCTAGGTCACCATGTGTCCACTTCATTAGGTCACCATGTGTCCAATTCATTAGGTCACCATGTGTCCACTTCTCTAGGTCACCATGTGTCCACTTCACTAGGTCACCATGTGTCCACTTCACTAGGTCACCATGGTGTCCACTTCACTAGGTCACCATGTGTCCACTTCACTAGGTCACCATGTGTCCACTTCATTAGGTCACCATGTGTCCACTTCACTAGGTCACCATGTGTCCACTTCACTAGGTCACCATGTGTCCACTTCACTAGGTCACCAGTGTCCACATACGGTCACCATGTGTCCACTTCATTAGGTCACCATGTGTCCACTTCATTAGGTCACCATGTGTCCACTTCATTAGGTCACCATGTGTCCACTTCACTAGGTCACCATGTGTCCATTCACTAGGTCATCATGTGTCCACTTCATAGGTCACCATGTGTCCATTTCATGGGTCACCATGTGTCCACTTCATTAGGTCACATGTGTCCACTTCATTAGGTCACCATGTGTCCACTTCATTAGGTCACCATGTGTCCATTTCATTAGGTCACCATGTGTCCACTTCATTAGGTCACCATGTGTCCATTTCATTAGGTCACCATGTGTCCACTTCATTGGGTCACCATGTGTCCACTTCATTAGGTCACCATGTGTCCATTTCATTAGGTCACCATGTGTCCACTTCATTAGGTCACCATTGTGTCCACTTCATTAGGTCACCATGTGTCCACTTCACTAGGTCACCATGTGTCCACTTCATTAGGTCACCATGTGTCCACTTCATTAGGTCACCATGTGTCCACTTCATTAGGTCACCATGTGTCCACTTCATTAGGTCACCATGTGTCCACTTCACTAGGTCACCATGTGTCCACTTCATTAGGTCACCATGTTTCCACTTCACTAGGGCACCATGTGTCCACTTCATTAGGTCATCATGGTGTTTATTTCATTTTATTTCTATGAATTTGGCTAGATTTTGATTATTGGGAATGAGATGATTGACTGTAGCTGTGCTTTATACACTGATGCTCTAGCTTGCAGTAGTTGATGCCAGCCAGTGGAATGGACTAAGTTTGGAATGTTGTGGTTGAGGCATGGCTGGTCTGACCACCACAAGTACAACATATAGGTTTGTGGTTGGTAAAACTTGTCACCACTGACCATAAGTTGGTGTAGAGTGTGTAAGTGTTTACAATGCATGCAGTCATGCTGGGCATTGAAATCTGTGTGATGTGTATCAGTGCAGTCCTGTGTTGCTGGACTTTGTGTGTGTATTTTGTGCAGTTATGTGGGAGATTATTGTTGCTGAGAGTTGTAGTCAATATGTGTATGTTTGTGTGTTATTGGATATGAGTTGCTACTGAAACTTATATTCAGTTACTAGGGTATGGTCACACCACACTGTCAGAATGTTTGTGTGAATGTTTGTACTTCAGACTTTGTGGTCATTTTTAACATATGTGACCAGTGACTAGAGAGAGGTAGTGATGAGGTTCTTTTGTGACCAGTGACTAGAGGTAGTGATGGGGTTCTCATGTGACCAGTGACTAGAGGTAGTGATGGGGTTCTCATATGAACAGTGACTAGAGGTAGTGATGAGGTTCTTATGTGACCAGTGACTAGAGGTAGTGATGGGGTTCTCATATGACCAGTGACTAGAGGTAGTGATGGGGTTCTCATATGACCAGTGACTAGAGATAGTGATGAGGTTCTTATGTGACCAGTGACTAGAGGTAGTGATGAGGTTCTCGTGTGACCAGTGACTAGAGGAAGTGATGGGGTTCTTATGTGACCAGTGACTAGAGGTAGTGATGAGATTCTCATGTGACTAGAGATAGTGATGAGGTTCTCATGTGATCAGTGGGTAGAGGTAGTGATGGGGTTCTCATGTGACCAGTGACTAGAGATAGTGATGAGGTTCTCATATGACCAGTGATTAGAGGAAGTGATGGGGTTCTCATGTGACCAGTGACTAGAGATAGTGATGAGGTTATCATATGACCAGTGACTAGAGATAGTGATGAGGTTCTCATATGACCAGTGACTAGAGGTAGTGATGAAGTTCTCATGTGACCAGTGACTAGAGATAGTGATGGGGTTCTCATGTGACCAGTGACTAGAGGTAGTGATGAGGTTCTCATGTGACCAGTGACTAGAGGTAGTGATGAGGTTCTTATGTGACCAGTGACTAGAGGTAGTGATGGGGTTCTCATATGACCAGTGACTGGAGGTAGTGATGGGGTTCTCATATGACCAGTGACTAGAGATAGTGATGAGGTTCTTATGTGACCAGTGCACAGTAAAAAATGGGGTGCTTAATGGGCACCTTACGGGGTGTTAGAACGGCGCCTCCTCTACAACTCCTCACATGGTGCTCGCTTAACCCCCCTAGTAGGGTGTAATGAAACACCCTTAAACACCTCTGTAGGCGTTTGTGTGGCACTCTAGACAGTGTTATGCATGCACCTCTAGCATGTGATCCAGAACACCTTTAGTGGTGCTTTAGTACACCCTTAGTAATGTTTAGTGGGCACCTTTTTCAGTGTTATTAGTACGCCCCTACAGTTCTCATATTTTTTGTTATACTTTCTTTTATAACAGTACATTCAATAAAAACAATGAATATGAGTAAAATAAATGATAATCATGTTCATGACTTCACTATAGTTTGCTTGTATTGTTCACAGAAATAACCTTCAGTCATTTCTTCAAATTTCTGGACATTTTGAGAAAATTGGTGCACTGAAGGTCTCCACACTCTCGCCTAAATGGAAATAATAACATTAAACTGATCATATAATATGCTGAAAAATCACCAAACGTATTTGTTTGAATTGACTCCATTATCAAACACTCACTCTAGTTATAATTTTAAAAAATACTCAAAGTTGAACAGCCAAGCATTTACACAATCACTGAATAAATCCTCATTCTATGTTTATTTTCACTTTAGTTGGTTACGACTCCTCACACACACACAACTAATTATAATATTCTACTTAGACCCTTTACCAAGTAAAGGCAGATATGCCATAGTATACACATTTCCTCGATAACTTGTAGACTAGGTTGCACTCTACACACCTGACTGCTCTATGAAACATTGTGTACCATTCATGAAACTAGTGGAGACCTCTGTATATTAATACAACTCCTATGTGGCCTACATATATATATAAGTACTTTTTAGTTATAAAAAAGATATTTTAATATGACAACCCTTTACCTAAAGACATTCCATGACCGTTGCATATAGCCTGACATTGCTAACCCTTATCTCCTTTTAATATTGTGCGGGTTGGAGGAAAGTGGTCTGGGGACTCTAGTGCCAATGACCAGTTCAAAATGAATTTTTGTGCATGCGCTAATTAAGCCTAATTATAGACACTCGGGTAGTCCTGCAGTCTATTATCCAAGAGAGGTTCCTCACTTTGCAATATATATGCTATGTCAGTCTCAGAAGGCGCTTGTATTGCATGGTAGTGAAAAAGATTGCCTTACTTTTTATCAAACGACCTCGCTCTGGTTTGAAGGTATCAATCTCTTTGAGGTGAAGTATACAAGCATTGCGGTGAATATTTGTAATGGGTGGTTAGCGCCAGAATCTGGCGCTCTGGACTGATCATTAGTACTAAAGTCCCCAGACCCTTTCCTCCTCCCCCGCACCATATTAAAAGGAGGTAAGGGTCGGCAAAGCCAGACTATGCTGTATAGTGGATCCTTGAAATTCTTAAAATACCACATTTTAGCTTTCTGAACTATGATGTTTAGTTTTTCCCCACTGGCTTCACTTCAATGAAAGAGCCTGCACTGTTGGCCAAAGTATTCTAAAGAGGCATTACTTTTTAGCATGACGACCATTTACCAAACCAAACTATATACAGGTCCTAGTTAATCGTTATGTTGCCTTGACAAACATTTGCAATAAAGTGAGGATTCATAAATATCACCTTAGTATGCACTTAAATTGATAAGAGGGCTACTCCCTTCTGCCACCTTCCCATCACTATCTCTGTCATTCAGGTATTGTCTGGTAAAAAATTTCAACATCATTTAAATGTCAGTGTTCTCAATTAGATAGGTTTCCTATTTAAAATTCACATATTTTCCCAAATGTTTTCACAGTCGGAAAAATGAGGCTCTACTATACGGGTGGGACAGCGTCATGTTAAAGACTCAACATCTACCTTACGCGTAAAAAGAAATGCTAGAAATGGCTTTGCATGACTCAAGCCATGTACATAGGGAGGAACACAATGAAAGACCAAGGGCATGACACGACAAGGTATTCAGACTAGAATAAAGTGAATTTAAGAGGAGCTAAACGCAGGGCAAAGTTAATCTACAAACACACAAAACTTCAGATGTGCATAGCTCATGCAACTTAGTACTTAACTGACCACCCCCTAGGTAATCACTTACTCAAACATCTCACATCTGTGAATACTCCAGATAGCCACAGTTCTACAGGGACTTGTTTTAGGTTACTGAGTACACCTGCATGAAAAAAGAAATATTCAGATTATAAATCATCACATAAGAATCAATACCTCCATTTCTAGCTAAATTTACGTAACATTTTATAGTGTCAATTTGTACCAAGTGTCAAGGCTAACTGATTGAGATGTGATTGTCTGATCAGGCCTTTCGAAATAATTGTACTGATACTGTGTTAAGTAATTATTGTAGTTACAATCACCATGATGTATAAGTACACAATTATTATTCATCACAAGGCAAACTCCATTAGCAAAGAAATGGGCCAAAAAATCTAGCCAGCTAAACCCTTTACCGATTACTACCAACTACCAACTACTAACTGATATCCTTTACCCAATAGAAATTTTGTGCACTAGTGAAAAATAAAACAAAACAGAAACACCCACACGAAATATTGGGCTTACAAATTGCTTACATAACAAGTAGTTGGGGAGATGTTAGTATACATATTATAACCATGATAAAAACGCTTTAGTTTCTTCAAATTTACTCTTTCACCAGCTGACTCCTACTAAGGTAAAGGGGCATGGTTCTACCAAAGTATTAAATAAAAAAGAATTAGGCTAAGGGACATGGTTCTACCAAAGTATTAAATAGAAATGTATTAGGTAAATGTACATAGTTCTACCTGTCTGGCATAGCCAGACCCTTTACCTACCGCATAGCGGGGAAAGGGTCTGGTCAAATGCAATAGTATGACCTGTTCTGGTTCCCCACGTTAAGTGGGGGAAACCGCAATGGCCATTAGCTAACCGCGCTATCCTAATAAAATGCGTGTAAAAATCGGATCTCTGCTGCAGCATCCAGACGGGCTAGCAATGGCGACTTGCTGCACATGCAGGAGTGATCTATCTACTGTTCAGGCGAAGAAGCGGAGGAAGAAATTATATGGTATTAGCTAGAAAAGAAGCTGTGACGTTATTAAGCTTCACAAAATATCTGAGCTGGAGCAACAACTCAAGCTGTTAGATCAGAGTGACTTTCGCATATAGCTTCTTTCATCTTTTCTTTCAGTGACACCAAGTAACTGCATGCTCTCCCTCATTGCACCTTCTGCATCCACACTTGAAATCCACACTTTAATTAACAAGCTAAAAAAATGAAATGCGTGCTGCAGAATTGTGCGCATTTTGTGGTAAAATTGACATTTCACGCACCAATGTATGATGAGTCAGAACAGGTCATACTATTGCATTTGACCAAAGTATAAGGTAAAGGGACATGGTTCTACCAAAAGTATTAGGTAAAAAGTATTAGGTAAAGGGACATGGTTCTACCAAAAGTATTAGGTAAAAAGTATTAGGTAAAGGGACATGGTTCTACCCTTTACCCACTAACTATGTATTAGGTACGATATGGTTCTACCAAAAGTATTAGGTAAAAAAGTAATAGGTAAAGGGTCATGTAATAGGTAAAGGGACATGTAATAGGCAAAGAGACATGGTTCTCCCCTTTACCCACTAACTATGTATTAGGTAAAGGTACACAATCCCCACTACTTCTCCCCACGCTCGCTAGCTCGCTAGCTACGAATAGTCTGGAGGAGCGCAGTAATTTAAACAAACTTACAGATAGTCAATACAATAGGAAAATATGTTTTATGAAGTCACACTAACACAACTTACTTGTCGAATGTCCCCATCACAACCCACTACTTCCCTCCCCACGCTCGAGCTCTACGAATAGTCTGGAGCGGACGACGTTATGTGCAGAACGGCTGACCCTCACCTTTGACCTCAGAGCGCGGCCGATCAAATGAACTTTGAACCTTAAGCACGTGCGCATGCGCATATGGCTGACCATCTAGCTCTGCGGGGCTGACCATTACTGGGGGGCTGACCATTGCTGCGGGGGTGATCATTTGTGTGCCGACAGACCCATTCCAAGCAGCACCTCAATCATGCTAGTACATTGGAAAAATAGCTGTAGGTACACATCAATATTTTGCAACTGTAGTTTTATAATTATAATACTTGTTCACACAACAATCAAAGGGTGTGGCTTCAATTTTGGGCGTGACTGCTCATTCTAAAAGTTGAAGTAAATGTTATACTGGTGACACATATTCTTAAGTCGACAGACCACAACTCCATAATGGAGCAAACTACATGTGTATGTATCTAGTAGCGACAATCATGCTAGTAGCAACATACAAGCACTTTTCCTGCGTCCATGCATCTCACTCGCCTCCTCCTCCCTTCCCCACCCCAATTTGTTCATAGAAATGTTTCTCCAATGTGTTAAGAGTAAATGGTAAATACAACTTAAGTACGATCGACGTGATGACTCAAGGCTGCACTAAGAGGTCACTAACTGAAGAAACCTTGAGTACTATGTTAGTCAACTGTATTCTGAAAATGCAGTCTGCTTGTAAGCTAGTATAACATTCCCAATGTCATTGACAAAATACTGATGAACTATTCCATAAAAATAAAATACTGTAAATTTCCAGTATGAAGAAGCTCTTAAAGAGTTGGATTATGATAGTGTCAGTGATAAGTTTAGTTGTCCTCAATGTTCCAGTAGATTTTCCTTCAAACAAGGATCAAATCGTCATTGGAAACGTATCCATGGCAATTCCTTGGACACTCTTGCATCTCAAACCTGTAACAAAGAAAATAAAGTAATTACATGTTACCAAAGGTCCAGTGCTCCTTTCAGGAACACAATGCTGTTTTCACTACAGTACAGTACAGCACTTGATGTTACACTGCTCATCTCTACTTGATAAAGGTCTCAATAATAACCATTAAATAGGAATGCTTAATTAGAAAACTAAATATACATTATGAATGTAAGAAAGTACCTCTTACTAAGATGAGTGAAAGAGACCACAATGGCACTCTATATACTACACACATGTACATGTGTAAGTGTATACAATATACGAGTTTGTACATGAGGAAACAGGTGTGACGAGCCCCACAACAAAAACTTTAATTTGTACAGACATAGCAGCAAAAGCTCTACAATTTACTCATGGGCTGATACAATAATGTGTAATAATTGAAACTATCATTTCTCAATGATTTTACATGCCACAGTTGTTCATGTATGTGCATGTGATACAGAGAGTACCAGTACTTATGATTGCAACATTGTGCTCATATCTATCAGGATCCTGTACATATGGCAACAAAATGTTGGATGGCTTCACTAAACTTTGCTCTAATTACAAAAAATGGGGTGTTGCTTGCCAGTCAGAAAGTATTCAGATGGACTCCTCTTGTTACAAACAATGCAAAAGTAGTAAATTTAAGAGCAATACAAACTGGTATGGGTGGGCTCTAAGTAGTCACGCGTACCCAGAGCCTTTACCAATCGCTGTGCGGGAAAAGGGTCTGGTGTGGTTCAATTAGTGTGGGTGTAAATGTTAATTATTTTCAGGCGCGTGAATTGGGGAGGGGGGAGCTGGGCCATTTTAACCAAAAAAATATATAACAATTATAAGGGCGGGGTAAATAAAACAATTAACTGGCATATACAATACAAGTATAGAGTATTGAAACAAGATTGTTATAATAAGAGAAATAAACTGAGGTGGAACACGTCACTGATGATGAAGAATCCGTGAACATTCTCACTAGAGAGATTCAAAGTGAAGATTGCAATCCTATCTGATATATACAATACACAAGGTGCTGTGGATCCTTCTAAAGATCAATGCCTACTTGCAATACAAACTAAATCCCAACTACAAACGTATCAGCAATACTTACACACAGTAGTCTGTATTGAATTTACATTCAAAATAACTAAAATTTATATATGATTTTAAATGAATAACGCTGGTGATTGATGAATACGTCAATATTAACACACAAAATCTTTACAATTTGTTACTATTATTATTAGCCCTCAGTGTGCATGTACAAGAGGGACTATCCAGCAAGTTGAGGACTTGATCCCAGCATAGTCTATCGACACGCACTACACCAAGCAGAACAGAGTAACTAGTGCAGTGAAGACCCACTAGCGGGTATGGTAGCGTCAGAGTTCCAGTAAGAACAGTCAATGACAGTGTTCTAGGTTATAAATATAAACAAAAAATGGAACATCGACGATGCACGACCATCGACGGTACACGAAAATAAGAACAAATAAGCATGCATGAATACTAATGATGAAATAAAATGTAATGTTATAGTTACTACAGTCAGAGAAAACATGAAAGTATGAGAAAACATGAAGCTGTTGGCTTCACATAGGGTACTAACTGTTGTGGAAAATGTCCCCCTATCGTATACGTCGTAATCATGTGAGCAAATAATTTCTTGCAGTTTGAGATAGTTTTGCTTAATCCTGAGAATTTAACAGAGAGCGAAATAAAGATAGGTTGTAAAAGATTCTACTAAATTTTTCTAAGCAGTACAAAACATCAGAACCATCTTTACATGAGTATTTCGAAGAATACTACATATGTTGCACTTGTAATACGTAACTAAACTATTGGTCACTCAATGTAATACACGTACATTACATGTTATTTCACAAAAATGGGCAATGTGCTACAGGAAGATTGGCCTTTCTGATATAGATACAAGACATGTTTGCAGTAACATTTTTAACACATGGTGGAATTCTAAAATTAATTTTGCTTCCATCAGCTCAAAGAATACACAGGCAGCGCTGAGAATACACAGGCGGTGAGCCAGAGAATATATAGGCAGTGAGCCTGAGAATACTAGGCAATGAGCCTGACAATACCTAGCCAGTGAGCCTGAGAATACCTAGCCAGTGAGCCTGAGAATACATAGGCAGTGAGCCTGAGAATACCTAGCCAGTGAGCCTGAGAATACCTAGCCAGTGAGCCTGAGAATACATAGGCAGTGAGCCTGAGAATACTAGGCAATGAGCCTGCTACAGTGAGCCTAGCAGTGAGCCTGAGAATACCTGAGCTAGGCAGTGAGCCTGAGAATACATACTAGGCAGTGAGCCTGAGAATACATAGGCAGTGAGCCTGAGAATACATAGGCAGTGAGCCTGAGAATACATAGGCAGTGAGCCTGAGAATACATAGGCAGTGAGCCTGAGAATACATAGGCAGTGAGCCTGAGAATACATAGGCTGAGCCTGAGAATACAGTGAGCCTGAGAATACATAGGCAGTGAGCCTGAGAATACATAGGCAGTGAGCCTGAGAATACATAGGCAGTGAGCCTGAGAATACATAGGCAGTGAGCCTGAGAATACATAGGCAGTGAGAATACATAGGCAGTGAGCCTGAGAATACATAGGCAGTGAGCCTGAGAATACATAGGCAGTGAGCCTGAGAATACATAGGCAGTGAGCCTGAGAATAGATAGGCAATGAACCTGAGAATAGATAGGCAGTGAGCCTGAGAATAGATAGGCAGTGAGCCTGAGACTACATAGGCAGTGAGCCTGAGAATACATAGGTAGTGAGCCTGAGAATAGACAGGCAGTGAACCTGAGAATACATAGGTAGTGAGCCTGAGAATACATAGGCAGCGAGACTGAGAATAGATAGGCAGTGAACCTGAGAATACATAGGCAGTGAGCCTGAGAATACATAGGCAGTGAGAGACTACATAGGCAGTGAGCCTGAGAAAACATAGGCAGCAAGCCTGATAGTGTATGCAAGAATAGATAGGCCCTGGGTGTCAGTGCGAGATTAGGTAGGCAAGTCTGATAGTGCAAGATTGGATGGCAGTCATCATACAGGATTTTTTTTGGGTGGGGGGGGGGGGATAATTTTTTTTTCAACAACCACTTGACTACCATCCAAAAGTTTATTGGCGAGCGAGCGAACTTTTTTTAGCCGTTTCTTTCTTTCCGCAGCACGGAGGAACATTCTAAACAGTAGATAAGGCTCTACAGAATATGTACTTACAGATTTTAATGTCAATCGGAGTTACTCTAATGTTTTTTCCCGGCCGTACGTACAGGTGCGTATGCTTGAAAATTTTCTACTACCGATGGCATTTCTGCTTGTAAACAAACTGCTGGAAAGCCAATTCTTTTACCATATTCTACATTGTGGGGGTAGCTCGCTCGCCCATTGCGCTGTTGGAGCGCACCACTAGTATATATAATACTTGTTGCACTAGTGAGAGTTCAATATGTGGGAGGTGAAAAAAGAAGTGTGACAGTAAAATATCCTTCCCATGTAAAACAACAGTAATATAACAATTCATTGTATTCCAGATGTTTTTACTCAACAAGGTACTATCAGGAGTACAATATTTAAATGAATTCATTGAATAAATAAATAAAATAAAATAAATAAATAAATATATAATTATGAAATAATAAAGAAATAATATATGAAATAATAATAAGTAAATAAACTGATAAATATTCATGTGCTATAATTATTTCTTCATCATAATATGATCTCAAGTAGACTTCAAACAACCATCCTTGCTCTTTGACATATTTTATACCAAAATAGCTAGCTGGATAACAAGCATTAGGAAAGGTGTGGGCTATTTTTAAATAGTGCCATCCCCATGTATTGGCAGCCGCTTTGGTAGTTCACTCTGAAAAATCTTGCACCATGCATGGACTAAGAAAGTATTTGGTACGAAAGGAAAAACTGTCTGAATCAGAGAGCGGCGGTGCTAATTTGGTTGTCTCTGACCCAGGTCCAAGCCAAAGCACGGAACAACCATGTGAAGTGTGTATTACTCCTAAAGGTATATCTGAAGTGGTTGAACCTCTTACAGAAGAAGCTCAATCTTCTTCTGAAGAACTTGAGCATCTTCCAGAAGAAATTCCACCTCCTTGAAGAAGAGAAAGTGTTTATCTTCATCTGATAAAAAACAACAGTACATTTCCAGACTCTCCTTCAGAACAGAATGGCAGAGCAAATATCCCTGGGTAACTTGTACTGACTCTAATAAAGGGATGTTCTGTTCTCTTTGCTTGAAATGGGGGAAACCTCCCGCTGGATCGAGAGGTGCATGGACAACCAGAGGAATTACAAAGTGGAAACATACAACTGAGGTTCTGAAGTCACATTCTGAATCCCAGTGGCATAAAGATGCAGCTATTACAGCTAGTATGGCTAAACAGACTGAGCTTGGAGAATCTGTTCTAGAGCTTTATAATACAGCTGCTGCAAAAGAACGTGAAGAGAAAAGGAAAAGAAACCGAGAAATATTATTGAAGCTTATGAGATCAGTTATTTCATGATTAAGAATAAACTTCCACATACCACACTATATTCCAATCTAATTGAGCTTAAGGTCCTTAATGGTGACAAAATACTGGAAGAGCATATCAACCAAAACCCAGCTAATGCCCAATACACATCAAAGCTCAGTGCTAATATGCTGCTTGAAGCTTTGGACACGTACATGGCTCGAACGGAAACTATTTTTGAGTTTGAAATCAAGTCCTTATTTTTCCATTATGGCAGATGAATGCCAAGATATTTCTTCACAGGAGGAACTGTCCATCTGTTGCCGGTGGCTGGTTAATGGCTGCCCACAAGAATGTTTCATGTCGATTCTCCACGTGAAATCAGTGGATGCCGCTACTATCACTGATGCTCTTCTGACATTTTTGAGAGACAACGACCTTGACTTTTCCAAATTAGTTGGACAGGGCTATGATGGAGCCTCGGTTTTCTCTGGACATGTAAATGGGGTGCAAAAGAGGTTACGATTGCATTCTTGCCATGCCATTTACATTCACTGTGCATGTCACAGACTGCAGCTGGCATCACTCCAGGCTGCTGATGCCATTACTTCAGTGAAGAAATATTTGGTGCAATGAGTAATCTGTGGAAATTATTTCACTACTCGCCAAAAAAAAACTGAAACTCTAGTAGCTGTTCAGGCTGCACTCAACCTCCCTGAATTGAAAGTGGTGAAACCTAGTGACACTAGGTGGCTATCACATGAGAAGTGTATACGAGCTATTCGCAAAGAATTGCCTGCCATCATAACAACTTTGTACCAGCTTTATGAAAATTCTGGGGATGCAGAAGCGTATGGTCTTGCATTAATCTTCAGTTCCTTTTCTGGAGTGGCCACTGTCATTCTTTTGTCAGAAGTACTGGACTTGCTGGCTCGACTCAACTGCTTTACGAAGAGCAGCTGACTTCAGCGCTTTACAAAGAATGATAGAAAATGTAACACAAGAATTGAAGCTTCTAAAAAGAAGTGGGGCTGAATGGTGTTCTGAGGTAACATCTGTAGTGGAAAATTTGGAAAAACAGTATGAAATCCCAGTAGGACATCTGCGAACCAGAAAAGGAAGTGCTATGGCTTATGATTCTGTGGAAGAATTTCGAGCTAATGTTGCTGTTCCTTACCTGGATGCATTGTTAGATAATATTGAAAGTCGATTTTCTGATGATGTCGTGAAGCTTCTAGTGTCATCCTCAGTCTTCAATCCAGCTTTACTACCTAGAGACGACGCTCTCCTGGCTGAATATGACACCACAGAGATAGAATCACTGGCTCAATTCTATGGAAGTGAAGCTGAAGTGATTTATGATGGAGTGACTCACAAATCACCATCCTTAGTGGATAAAGAAGAGGTGATTGCAGAATGGCGCATCTTCAAGAGGGTATTGTTGCAAGAAACTAAGATCTTCATGGAGAAAAATAAGCTTAGCAAGGCACCATCTTTGCAGGAGATCAAAGTTTCAATAGAATCTTCAGAAGCTTACGCTGGAATTTTTCCTGAAATGTTTAAACTACTGAACATTATACTTGCACTTCCAGTAGGAACTGCAAATGTGGAAAGATCTTTCAGCCACATGAAGCAGATCAAAACTAGACTGCGAAACAGAATCAATGAACAGAATTTAATCCATACTATGAGAATTGCAATTGAAGGACCAGAACTTCCACATGTTGACTTCAACGAAGTACTAGAGATTTTTAAATCAAAGAATAGGCGAATGATCTTATAAAATCATTGATTTATGTGATGACTTTCCTGTTGATTAAAGATTAAAAAAAAAAAAAAAAAAAAAACTGCAAGGAAGTGGGTGTGGAACAATGTTAGTGGGGGGGGGGGGTGGGGGGGGGGGTGGGGGGGTTGTGGTTTCGGGGTGGTGGGGGGGGGGGGGGGGGGGGGGGGATTCCAGGGCGTCCCCCCCTCTGTATGAAACCCTGGCAGTGAGTCTGAGAGTGCACAGATAGAGTATGACGATGTGCAACTAGATAGGCAGCAAGTCTGAGTGTGAGGATGGGTAAGAACAAGAACAATACTCAAGCATGATAATACACCAGTGGTGAGTCTGGCTGGCAAGGCAGCACACGAGTGCGAGATAGGCGGCGAACCTGATAGTTGGAACTAGATTTCCGGGTGTGGGACTAGATAGGTGGCTAGTTTGAGTACGAGAATACATAGGCAGTGAGCCCGAGAGTGCATGAATACATTGGTGAGCTAGAGAGCAAGAATACCTTAATAGCATTGGGTGTGAAAACAGATAGACAGTAACTTGAGTGTGAGAATAGATAGAGAGTGAGCCTGATCGTGTGAGAATAGATGACAGCAATCCTGATAGTGTGAGAATAGATAGGCAGCGAGCCTGATGGAGTGAGAATAGATGGCAGTGAGTCTGATAGTGTGAGAATAGGTAGGCAGTGAGTCTGCTGGTGTGAGAATAGACAGCCAGATGGTGTGAGAACAGATAGGCTGAAGCCTGATAGTGTGAGAATAGACAGACAGCGAGCCTAAGTGAGAGTGAGAGAATAGATAGGCAGCGAGCCTGATGGAGTGAGAATAGATGGCAGTGAGTCTGATAGTGTGAGAATAGGTAGGCAGTGAGTCTGCTGGTGTGAGAATAGACAGCCAGATGGTGTGAGAACAGATAGGCTGAAGCCTGATAGTGTGAGAATAGACAGACAGCGAGCCTAAGTGAGAGTGAGAGAATAGATAGGCAGCGAGCCTGATAGCGTGAGAATAGGTAGGCAGTGAGTCTGCTGGTGTGAGAATAGACAGCCAGATGGTGTGAGAACAGATAGGCAGAAGCCTGATAGTGTGAGAATAGACAGACAGCGAGCCTAAGTGAGAGTGAGAGAATAGATAGACAGCAAGCCTGCGAGTGAGAATGGATGGCAGTGAGTCTGATAGTGTGAGAATAGGTAGGCGGTGAGTCTGCTGGTGTGAGAACAGATAGGCAGAAGCCTGATAGTGTGAGAATAGACAGGCAACGAGCCTGAGTGAGAGTGAGAGAATAGATGACAGTAAGCCTGCGAGTGAGAGTAGACATGCAGTATACCTGATAGTGAGAGAATATGAGCCTGATAGTGTAAGACTAGACAGGCGGCGAGCCTAACAGTGAGAGAATAGACGGCCGTGAGCCTGATAGTGCAGAATACATAGGCAGTGAGCCTGAGAGTAAGAAAATAGACATGCAGCGAGAGTGAGAGAATAGACAGGCAGAGAGCCTGATAGTGTGAGAATAGACATGCAGCGAGAGTGAGAGAATAGACAGGTAGAGAGCCTGATCGTGTGAGAATAGACAGGCAGCGACTGTGATAGTGTGAGAATAAATAGAGTGAAGGGCAGCGTGCACTGCATAGACACTTTCAAAGGGGCCCCGGACAGACCATCACACCTTTATTTGGTGGAAATGTAACTATATGTACTAGAACCGCCTACCCATGCTCTCTATAATGCCACACTGGCAATAGTGTAGTGTGGCTTGTGAGTCCCAAGACACATCCAGCAGCACTACAGTTCATTCTCTAATCTCTCTCATTATGTAACCCCTATTTGCTCCGCCTCCCTTCTCATGTAACACTCTCATTAGGCTTAGGCTACAAGCACTGAAAACAGTGGCTATCAGGACTAATGTACTTGTGCCCGGGTGCCATTGCTCCACATGTGACACCCCACATGTGATCGAATGGTCGCAGTATTTGCAGGTCCTCTGCCGACCTTTACCTGGGCTCGGGTGATGTGATGGTGGGCTTAATTAGTGTGGGTACAACCACTAAGATAATAGTAAATTTTTCTCGTTCTAACAGCCAATAATTATTTCAGCCGAGAATGATTGAATAACCACTAAGATATTTCATGGCACATGAATTATTCAACTCAGTCAGCCATATAGAAATACAACACACACAAAAAGTTAGAGCAGTCTTATGTCACAGGATATACCACCTTATTATGTCATCCATTGTTTGTGGTCTTCCCAATTAGTGAGGGGAACTGAACAAACTAGGTCCAGTAAAGCGAGATTAAATATGACATGATCAAAATAGATCCAAAAGCCTGTCAGGAATAAATAATGTGCTTATAAACTACAAGCCAGAGACACAGATGGATAAAATTTGAAAAATTGTTCAGATGTGCCCACACTTGACTGCCATTGCAGGGCTCCTCTAAAAGGTTCTAAAAGAACTAAAACATTCCGCAGACTGGAATATTTTTAGAGATGTTCCAACTGAGGGAAACCAAGCATTCTACTTGGTAGAGCTACAGCTGGTAATTTAGTGATATGAAACTCATAACAACTAAATGACAAAACTGACTAACAGAACAGAACTTGTTATCCTACATATAGACTCCTTGCCATGTAGAATACATGGAGGTATAACCTCCTAACTAGAACTGAACTAGACACAGCTGATGCCAATGCCACTGAAAGATTACACAAAATAAAGTTAGCTGAAATAATAGACATCTTCCAACAGAACAGTCACAGGATCATGTGTTAATGTTACTGCATTAGTCACTCCTTATGACTGCAATAGTGTTCCCCAGAAATTAAATCAGCAATTTTTGGGAGGCACAAATTCACTTAGGGGGAAATCACAGGTTACATATATTGCATAAGATCAGCCTTCAGAAACTTGCCAGAGTACGGACTAGCATTCAGATCACTAAGATATCAGCATCTTGCGATAGTACTGGTCTCATATACAGTGACATCTGATTACATTACTTGACGTACATATTTACATGTATATTTATTGACACAAACACACACACTTGTGTCCTAGGTGACCACAGCTAGCTAGCCAGAGCCACTAATTGCTCCGAGTGTTGGTGATACCTTCTAGCAATGTAGACCTATTGGAATCAATACTTCCTTATATTACAAACACACTCTAGAGAACTCACCTTGCCATCACTTCAGCAATGTCAGGTAACTCTATGATCAAATGTTGACACTTCTTGAGCCATCATTCACAGCTAGTCTAAGTCAGAGACATCGAAAGCAGCTTCACCCACTCCATCCCACTACAAGGAAAAGCAATAGAAAAAGAAAACACATTGAAGTGAATAAATGCAATCTTGAAATTCAACTTATACTCTGCAAGCTAATCCCACCAAGAAATTGTTAGAAACAGTTCAAACTCTAGCTGAGAGGTATAGAGCTGACGTTTCTTCCCTGTCACTAACCTCTAAAATTAATGTGGTTGTGGTTTTTACCACACTGTCTTGACCGTTCTATTTCTGCATTATACTACAGTATGTGTTCATGCATGCCTTTACTTCTTGTTGTGTTACAACTGACTCCAATCTAGAGATTCAGAACCGCCGTGTTAATATTTTTAAGAGACTATATATTATAGAAGAAATATTCCTACACAGGAAACTAGTTGCACACACTGGCATACACTACTAATGAATGACAGGATTTAGTTTTGATCAATACTCATTCACTGATTAAAAAATTAGGATCACAAGTTAGGACCAAGTGATGGTAAAATAACTCGCCAGAAGATTTTAATAGCCTCAAAGGTTGTAAAACAAGAAGCCGTAAACTCCTGATCGAATGGTACAAACAATTGGTAAAGGTTACATAGCAAAAGGTTTTGCCATTGTCAGAATGAGCAGTCTTTTAGACGTCTTTTGATTACTGTATGTCACATATAGCTTTAATATTGTATTTTTTATGATTCTTTAAAGTGATCGACTTCCGTGGCTGCATTAAATGGGGCTGCAATTGTTTTTGTTCCCCATTTAACTTCAATAAATCCACCTGATATGAATTCTCACTTCAAATAAATGCTTCGACTAGACATCTTGAGAACTAATGTGGAGTTGTTGGCTGCAGCTACTTACTTACAAATTCTATATACATAGCTCAAAGAAATATTATCCAAGAAATCCCATCATATTGAACTGCTGCACACTAACCACTGTCAATACGATAAATATATCTCTGGCCAACTCTTAGACACACTTCTGAGGATCTCATGACCCATACTGATTGTAGACAAGTTCAACACCCTATTATCCCTATCATCATTAGGGCTCTTCCGGCTTGTCACCCAAGGGGGAGCTAGTCAGACAATGTGAATGGGGGGGGGAGGGGGGCAATCGACATTAAAGTTAATCATACACCTTATAAGATGTAATTCTGTGTCAAGACTTAGAATAAAAATTTCCCCCCACTGTTTTTTTTTTATTTTTCCTACTTAGCCTTACACCTTAGCCACTGTCATCATGTAATACCACTGTTAATTAAAAATTGCCAGTACACTAATGGGAAAAAACAACAACACAATCTCACTAAAGTACTAGGGAGGTGGGGGGCATTTCATTAGTTACAGTGGCCGAGTGTTTACTGCCACTCCTGACGATGATATGGAACGTGTATATGAAGAACCAAAATGAAACAGGTTTTGAGTTTGTTCATGTTAATGATTTCTCAGACAATTCCTTGTCAGATGGCGTATTGTCACAACAATTTCTAAATTTAATAGTACAGCACGTAAATTGCCCATTCAAAAATGTGTGGGAAAATCACTCTTCAATTGAAGTCGCACAGAGAAAGTGAAATAGCGCGTAACTAAGTGAAATAGCACATAACTAAGTGAAATAGCACGTAACTAAGTGAAACTAAATGAAATACCACAGTAGCTAAGTGAAATAATAAGGATAAGTGTGCACGCATGCAGTATTAACCTTGGAAACATACAGTTGGAGAAGCTCTACCCATATTAGACGGAAATTTTTCAACATTTTAAGAGGAGCCATAGGTTGAAACCGAAATTCCAGAGGAATCTAATCCTGAAATACAAAGATAGTGAGTGACTGATACAGTGTAGCTACAAGTGCAAATGATTACAAAAAAAAGATGGCCTACTATTAGCGAGTGATAGCACAGGTAACCTGTACTTTTGGGATCAACAGCACTCGTAAAGCAATTGAAATAGTGCTCGGCGAGTGCTATTTCAATTGCTTTATGAGTGCTATTGATCCCTAATAGCACTGTTACCTGTGCTATTACTAATACTATAATAATATAAAATTGTATTCGATAACCCACACTTTAAGCAATGAATTGGCAACAGAAATGATTAGTTCAGACAGTTACATGTTTTACAAGTTTGGCGGGGAGAGGTGTTCAAAGAAAACTCTTGTCATGTCAAATAATTTGCAAAACTCCTAAATACAATTCATTAGCTATCTATTAAGCACTACACATCACAGTATTTAGTACACTTACTCGCATATCATAAGTGAATTCCTGCCGTTGCAGTCCTCTTCTCCTTTATCATCACTCACAGGTAGCACAAATGCAGCCACCTCCTAAATCCATCTTGCAGGGTCACCAAGGACAACTTTCCACAAAGGTCGAAGGTGAAAGCTAGCAACAAGAGCGCGCGCAAAGACATCGCGTGAGGTCAAAGGTGAGGGTCAGCCGTTCTGCACATAACGTCTTTCGTCTGGAGCGGCGCGCAGTAATTGAAACAAACTTACTCCGCCCACTCTGCACGCATGCTCATATTCAATTCCTCAGTTTTTAGCTTTGGATATTGTGTGGGCGGGGAAAAAATACGCGGCGACGTCTCTGTCTAACTGTGACTTACTTGTGGACGTATACTCTGACGCGATGACGGGAGGGGGCTCAGCTGCGCCATGCATGTTTTAGCAAGGAAAGTTGTAAAAGGTGAGTTTTAATGTTTATTGTGGCACATATAACCCATAGCCAGCACTTTGAATTAGGGGTTCTAATTTTGCACCCTAAAGCCACATACACTGTTTTGTCTTCTTCAATCATTTTTGCACATAATTAAAAATGTTGATGTAGATAATATCTATATTGATGACACTAATTTAGTCTCTATAGCTAAGTTCATTGAATACTGAATGATTACAAGGCCGTAGGAAGCAAATTTCAAGTGGTCTGGCCAGGAAATGGGTGTGGTCTCAATAAAGTTCAAAATCGTAATTTTAGAAATACAATAAAATACAAAAACACTAAAGTTTAAAATTTATACGAATGGTCCTTATGAACATAAGATAGTTTGGCACGAGATGCTATTAGCTATTTTCTTCTATTGTATCCAAGGAGGCAGAGGTCTGGCAGAGCACTACACCTTTGAATGGAGGAAAGGCCATTTAGAAAACCAGGGGGAACTCCCTCCTTAATACGGGCTTATCCTTCCCAAAACTTTGGTTCAGGAAAATCTAAGTTGCGTGGCTGGTGTCGAACAGCACGCGGTAATGGACCTCTGAGTAGTGTAAGCAGTAAGCGGGTGAGGTCGGGGTGTGGTCTCGCAGAAAAAGTGGTCGGGCCAAAACCCAACCAGCCATACCACTTCCTACGGCCTTGATGAATACTTAACTGATAGTGGCAGAGATAGCATATGAAAAGTGGGAGGGGGGGGTGCTACGGCCACCTTTCAGGTTGGCTATCATACACTGAGAGTGCATCATGTTGTACATGAATAGCTAGTACTTTTAAGAGTATATGAAATTTGATTGCTGTAATTGACTTTAACCTCTATGAAGTATTCTAAAATTCCTTTATCCCACAATATGGGGGGGGGGGAAGTCCCCCTCCTAAAAAGTAAGGGGGCTCAAGCCCTCATCTGCCCCCTGGATTCTCTGCCACTGTGATAGTGCAATAGACTTCTCGCATAGTTGGCTTCTAATAACAACGAAGGATGAACCGATACTCAAACTCCTACAGGTTCATATGCCTTGTAACTAAGAATTTAAATTAAAATATAAAATGTAACATAGCTTGACATACCTGTGTGCTTAGTGCTAGCACTGTGCACGCACATAGTATTAACACTGTGCACGCTAGCTGCAATTGCATGCCTTGTGGTACCTGGAATAATTGGTGCAAGTCATAAACATTTGTGGTGGCTAGGCCTTTGGACTACGAAGTACATATTATTGTGGCTAATTATTAACTTCTGGTCGCTGAAAAGGGGGTTAAACCGAACCCCCCTGGCTATGGGTATGAAAAAAATAATCTGCTTGCATGTGAATGCAAGCAGATTTTAGGTGCTTTAGGTGTATGTTGTTGTGTAGATGATCTTTCACACAAATCATGCACACTTCTGAAAATTAATTTAGATTTAATGATGCCTTCACTGGTTTCTTTATGGTCGATCAAATGATAAAGTTGAATATCTGTTATATGTACGTGTATGCTAATTGAGTTGACTACGTATGTTAGCTATCTATATTAGTATTAGGAGATGAGATTTCCCCTTTAGTGAAAAATTGTTTTTCCTATTGTATCTATTGTTATTATTTCTTGTTTGTGTGTTTGTAGGTCTGTTGTTTGCAGTCACCTGACTGTAGGACAAGGTCTGTGGATTCCTCGAAAGGCACATGTAAGGGGCATGGGGTGAATTGGGTGGGGGGGTAGGGGGTAAGGTAGTGGTGGGTGTGTTAGGTAGGATTGGTAGGGGTTGGATAGGTGGGGTAATTGGGTAAGGTTAGTTGGGTGGGTTGGGCGGGTGTCATTTCCTTCAGTGCATCAGTCTGTAGTACTGGGTTGGTTAGGATTAGATGGACCTTACTGAAGTTTAGATTTAATCATCTGTCCCAATGTGTTTGATTGATCGCAACCCTTCACAATCGCTTTTTATCGTGTTGTTGTAGATGGTCTCTGTAGCTGTGTTACAGGTGTTGTGTCTGCCTCTCTCTTCATCGTGGTCCATGAGTATGACTACTGTGAAGCTATCTCGGGGGGATGGGGGTGGTTGTGTGGGAGTGGCTTCTCCTGGTTCAGTGCCGTCTTCTGTCCGGTTGTCGCTTATGTTTCTTGTTGTGTGCCTTGTGGAGGTTGACTCTTGTTTAGAAACATGGTGGTGGGGAGTGGGGGGTATGGTAAACTATGCCCGCGGGCTATAAATTAGTTATAAACCAATATTTTTTTATAACTGAGTATTGCTGGATTTTATTTCTCTAACTGAGCTGGTCATCCGGTAGGGAAAAAAATTGGCACAATATGTGTGAACAGTACCATTTGATTAGTGAATCCTGCTTGTCTTGGCTAATACCTCATCACGATGATAGCCCAGTTGCCTGTGTTTGTTGATTACGTTTGTGGTACTTTAGATAGGTGTTGCACAATTACCACTGAGTGTTCACACGTATGGTGGTCTCGCTGAAACAATAGAATATCCAGTGTATGAGTGTTGTGCTGTGCTTATTATTTTGTATCGCTAAGGCTTATTCCATTTAATGCACTCCCAATGTGTGGATAGAACCTAAGTTAATATTATTACGGTTTGTTAATCAGTGAGTTTGTGATAGTAATGACTGTTGTCTGAAAAATGATTCACCAAATTGAGGGAACTTCAGATCACAATGAGACAAAAGGAATTTTGTTGTATATTTTTGTTGTCATCACTTACCTGGCAGTTCTGTTTGAAGTATTAACGCAGCCGCAATTACAGAAAAATGTATACAATTGTATTTAATTTGGAATATTAAAAAAAAATTCCGGTAATTGCATTTTGTTTAGCTACATAGAGTACTGGTAGAACCTCTCGTATCCGGACTCCTCACCTCTATTATCCGGGTGCCTAAATCTGGACAAAATCAATTAAATGAGTGGGTGGATTGACATTCTAGTGACCTTTCCAGGCAAAACTAGATTGAAAATACTTTGTCTCAGAGATACGGTCACTTTCAGAATTACCGGCACCCACTGGTCCCAAGGCGCCCGGATAAGAAAGGTTCTACTGTATATATATTTATTGCAGCCATGATATTTTTAGCTTGAATATTTCTGCATCACGCGAGCGTTCTGTATTTTCCCATAATTGTATGCTTGTTATTGAATGCTCGAATAAGCACGCACGTGGCAAGTAAAATCAATTAGAATTGTATTGTAACCGATTAAGAAACAATATCAAGGCAGCAATGAATCACTTATCACACTCATTGTACAATATGGGAATGATATTTTACTCTCACACAATATTTCACTTTCTCTTCGGCTCATGAAAATATTTTGCATGCTTCTAAAATATTTTCCCATATTGCACTCTGACTCGTGCTACAAGTATTATGTATGTATTTGCAATGTATTTCAATACTCTGGTTGAATATTAGCTGGCCTCAAAATTTTCAATCTGTATTTGTGACCGTCTACAGGAAAACTGGGCACAACGCGGCACCCTTCGAAAAAATTTTTTTGCACTTACAGAGTTGTCAGCGTCCAGATATTGAGCTCTCCACGTTTTATCGTCGTAGCTTAAGTCGTTCCCACTATAATAGATTTAACCGTTCCCTTCCGTCGGCTTGAAACAATACATTTTTAAGAAATCGATCGATATTTTCTCGATATTTACGTTCGCCGCGTTGTGCCCGGTTTTCCTGTAGACGGTCACATTTTATCATGACATTGTATTACTGTAGTATTGTGTCATTGAAATAATAATAGAGATGTTGTTGTTTTTGTTGTTGTTATGCTATCAATGTCTACTGTGAGTGAACACATGATATGAAAATAGATATTGAATTATGCATGATTGTGGCGTGATGAAGGTGGTGGGATTAGGTTAAGTTTCACAAAGTGTATAAGTTCAGATTGGAAGTTAATTTTAGGCCTGTATATTATATATAATATATATAATTTATATTTTTTTTTGGTTTTTATGTAGCTTGCTGATGACCAGTACATAAAATCCAACATCTTTATTGCCACTTTGTGTGTTATATAATATGTATTCTATTGTAATGAATAACTTCTTCTTTTTTTTATTATTGTTTATTATTATTACCGGTAATATTATTATTATTATAATGATTAATAACATTGATTTTATGATCACAGCAAAAAGGAGAATGTAAATTGGTAAATATTAGCTATTATAAAAATGAAGGTCACTTGACGCCGCTGATTGTCCCCAGGATAGCCACATAGTTCGCTCTTTATTAAATTAAAATGTACTCTAATAAACTACTTTGACTTGACGTCTTGGAAAGGTAAGGGTTGTCCAAGCATAGGGAGTTGGGTCATCTGAACATTTACAAAATAGTGGTAGTTCATTATCTAATAAGTTGTACTAGAATGAAGAACACTGGAGACATTTTCACACGTTTGATATAGATTATATTAGTGCATAGCATACCACCTCGAATCATAAAATCAGCAACATGTTTGAACATAAGTTACTACATTATCAGACTATACATTATAGATAAACATATTAGGCAAACTATGAAACAAGTTATATACAGTGAAGTCTCCGATAAAGGACACTCCGACGAATGGACTATGTATTGATAATCTCTCTTAGAAAGACAAACCTGAAATCCCCCAAAATTAATTCCTGCACCAAAATAATACAAATAGAATCTCCTAAGGACAATCCCTCTACAAGGGACAAAATGCGCTGAATTTATATAGCTCCCAAAGTGTCCTTTATCCGGAGACTCTACTGTATATATTTGAATTGTAAATTGGTGCGCACACACACACACACTTATATATACGTATACTTATTATACTGAGTACGGAAAAACATTTAATAGCACACCATTTTTTTAACGTGCCAAATTGGAGTGATATATGGTGAGAGAACCCACATGTATTTGCAATAAGTGATTTCTTGTACACTTCTCGTGATATTATTACTCCACCAGTTACAATTTTTTTCCATTGATTTTCCATTGATTTTGCTCACTACGCCAATGCATAAGTAGTGATGTGGAAATCATTGCATGAGTAGAAGTATAATATTATGATGCATAGTTCACAACACAATCATAAGTGATTAATTTTCTTCATTTAATGTTCCAGAATGTGGAGTTTCACCATAGAGCATTTGTGTTTAATATGGGAAATTATAACACACTAATATGTGGAAATACTTTGATATAATATCAAGGGTAAAATAAATATAATATTGAATCCTATTGGATTATCAAATGCTTGCACATGATAAAGCAGTAGCCATAATGTGTTCCAATGCCATACGTAGCAACGATTGTGGTTGAGCACTGTTTTTGTGCTTCCAAGTTCTTATGCTGATTATTGTATACAATTAGTACTTTCGAGGCAATGTTAGAATCCACGTAGGTATATTTTATGCATATGTATGAATTGAATAAAAACCACCAGGTAACATCTAGCAACATGTATGCACAATACAAACATACATACACACACAGCAAATTATATATTTAATTTGGTAGATGTTTTTTAATGAACTTATCTTTCCGAAAATTTAACTACATGTCAGTTATCCGAAAACAACCAAAACTCAATAGTGGCACGTGCAGTCACGAATTATTTGCTTGACCACACCCTCTCATAGCACTCTACAATACATTTTTCTATAGGATTCAGTTATCCGAACACCCTTCGGTCCCAGTGTGTTCGAATATGTGACATTCTACTGTATTCAATAGCTAATCAGTCACACAAGAACTGGAGAAAACAAGTATTTTGTATAACAATGCGCACCTCATTGGTGAGGACAATTATTGTGTGTGTGTGTGTGTGTATGTGTGTGCAGAACTGAGAAGATATACAATAATTTATTCAACTGTCAGACTGGTTTGTTACCACACTATAACACAACCTATCCTCTGCCTGGCGTATGTTCACAGGAAGTGTATTACCAACAGTTGTATGTTCATCACTGACAAAATTTGGTAAATATATCTTTTTATCTTTTTCAGCAAGCTGGTTCCCTTCGCAAATTCAATTAATACAGCCACTCCTTGCATGTTTTGAGCTATCATTGACAGAGCACCGCAGGGATAACAGCCTCACATAGGGCACATCCCATTATAAAAGAAAACTTGGCAGCTCCATGGAGCATATATGTGTGAGTGTACGTGAGTGTGTGTGTATGTGATGTGATATGTAGTGTATGTGGAAGGAACTTCGCACGGCCTGGAGACCTCAAACGACACAAGTGTTTATAAGAACGACAGAAACCAGTGAAGGACCAGCAAGGCACTGCACAATGTGGAGTATGCCAGCGATGGTTTCGAAGTGCCGGCTTTGTTCATCGGCGCACCCATTCCCCAGCCGAGTTGAGGCCCTACTCACCCTCATTGGAGGGACACGTGACCCGTTGTGGGCAGTATTGAGACAAGACAAGTATGCACGTGTGTGCGTGTGCGTCCAAACTGTGTGCTTGTTTTTCACATATCTTAACATGTTTATACTTTATACCACCACCCTCATGTCACCATGTTATTTATTGTATGTCGTCCACGGATGAAGGTCACTGTTAGTGTGATGAACCGAATTACAACAAATAAAGGCTAGTGGAGTTTCAATAAAAACCTTGTTATGTTTATCCCTAGCCAAACAGGTATATTTAAAGTAATAAATGTGTATGCTTGCATGCAAAATTTGATAGGTAGGCAACGTAGAAGCATTCATTTCTGATATATTGCCCACATGTATCGACTGGTTGCACCATTGGATATTCACATTTAAATAAATTTTTATTTTGAATAACTGAAACTGGCAATATTAAAATAATGTATGAATATGACTACAAAATACCACAAAAAAAAAAAAACAGCTGGAAATTTTGAAACAAGGAATCAATTTAGTTATAATAGTTACTTAGATATCCTGGACATCTTCTCTATAGAAGAATCCTGAAACAGATAATACAACAATTCACCAATAAGTTCACTTCAAGCATAGTAGAGCAAGAAGTATTGCACAAGTCAAAGAACAATAATGAGGAAATGTTAGTGAGCAAGCATTACTGCATCCTACTCGGACCGCGATGTACGAATAAAAACTAAAAGTATTGCATACACACAGTGACAACACAACTCAGGATTAGGGCTACTAACTGCTACTATTAATAAAAAGAGGCTCTAAACGGTGATCGTTAAAAAAAAAAAAAATAATAGTACAATGACTAAATTTACCCAAATTATGTTTTCTGTTTAACAAGAAAGTTCACAAACTGAGACTGAGCAGATGACCCCACATATCAATAACCTATAACCACGTATGAAAGCAGCCGCAAAAATTTGTGGTCAGGTTGTGGATGCGATTTCTGCGATTTCAACTTTCATCATGCACATACTTTGTAGGATTTTTCAATGTTTCGGGTTGTAACTCTACAACTAATCATATGCTATTTCTGAAAAGTAATTTCAGCCGGAATTCATAATTCATCCTTTAATGTAGACTTGAGCCCAAAGCATTACAGAAACTTCGAAAATAGTTTTCAGCCAAACAAAAAAAAAAGCTTTCTGAGGTACTCAAGATCGATGACCTCGCAATATAAGTCAGGAACAAAAGTGTTAAGCAGGAAGCATCGTACATAGACATTAAAGTTTCATTTGCGCATGTGTCGTTTCCCGCCCCCAAGCAAAAAATCCTGTATGAATCCCTGACATTGGTAAAAAAAAACAACAAAAAACAAAAAAAACAACACACAAACAAACAGAACAACTGTAATTTGCTTAATATCAATCCTTTATGGGCACCCCCAAGTGATAGTGTGTGTTTGTGTGTGTGTGTGCAAACCACATTTCATTATAATATTTTTTGGAGCATGCTAATCCATTTTAAAGCTTTCAATATCATGTCCCAAAGAAGGTTGTGAATGTACCATTTAATTTTTAATCTATATGATACTCCCAGTAGTAGTACTCACCATCATGAGTTTGGCATGAGTACTAGTACCCAACACATGCTTGTAATTCAACATGTACCATCCACCCCCAACCAAACCATAGTGGTTGACCAGTGTCTACAAATAGCAGCTGCTTTTGTATGTGCCAGAAGACCGGAGGCTCTGCTAAATCATAGTGGTTAGTACAGAGTCTCTGTCTTCTAACACACTCACACATGCACTTTTTTTTAATTTTTTTTATAAACTCTTCATTTGTATTATGAGGGGTGAGGGTGTTCCAAGATCAATTTGTCCACTGACCTGACAACAGTCAGGCACAATCCCCAGGACTCACACACAAGTTATATACATGATACACATTAAAAAAAAAGAAGGAAAAAAAATGAAGGAAGGGAGAGAGGGACGGATGGAGGAAGAAAGGAATAAGGAGAAAGAGAGAAAAGATGAAGCAAAATAGTTTGGATAATGAGTTAATTGTTGCTTTTATTGTTTCTACATTTCTATATATATAATAATTCACACGCACACACACACACTTTTTTTTGTTAAATTTACATTATAATTAATGAGGGGTGACTGTTCCAAGTTAAGCGGGAGGGAGGATAAAGAGGACAATGAGAGAAAAGATGAAGTAAACAAACACACACACAACACACACATAGAGGTTAAGAATACATGATACACACTAAACCAAAAAAATAAGGAAGGGATAGAGGGAGGAAGGGAGGGACCAAAATTAATAAAAAGGAAAGAAAAAGAGAAAAAATAAGCAACTGAAAGTAAAAATAAAGGAACACACACGCACACTACTGATTTAAATAACAACAGTCAGGCGCAATCCCCTGGACTTATACAGAGGTTGATAATACATGATACACACTGTAGCAAGCACTTGAAATGGTAAGGCCAGGGAGTGGGTGCAGTGATAAGTGTGGCTCTTGAAAAATATGGGATGTTAACAAAGATTTATATTGAAAGAGAAGATGAGGTCATATGTGCCACAAAAAATCCAGTTCAGCAGCATGCATGTAGCATATGCCCAGTTAAATATCTGACACACCCAATCTTAAACTCAAAAGTGGTCCGATCAAAGTGGATCTGCCAGATCACTTGCTACGACCATGCATACGCACCCGCACATACACACACACATACATACACACATACATACACACACATACATACGCACACTCACATACATACACACACACATACGCACACTCACATACACACACATACATACACACATACATACACACCACACACACATACTGTACAATAGAATAAAAATTAAGTTGTGGAAAAAGATTGCACAACTAGTTCAATGGTAAATTGAAACAAAGTATCTGAAAATTGTCATGTCGTACGTCTAGTACATAGTACGTTGTCACAAGATGGCGAGCAAATTTCTCTATAAAAGACTTATGGTAGCAAATAGTTTTCTCCAGATGATAGTAATAGTAATAGTAATAATAATAAAATAATACTAATAAAAAAAAAAAATAATAATAATAATAATAATAATAACAACAACAACAACAATAACATAATGATGATAACAGTAATAAATAATAATAATTATGATAATAATATTAATAATAATAATTATAATAATGTCGATAATAATAATAAAAATCATAATTAAAATCATAAAAATGATGATAATAATAATAAATAATGATTATAATAACAATAATAATATTAACAACAACAACAATAATAAATAGATTTGAATTTTGACTTTGGTGGGAGCCAATAGCTCTCTCCCCATTTAAAAAAACCTGAAACCTCTTGTAGACTTTTGGCTAAATAGATTTGAATTTGACTTATGGGAGCCAATAGCGCTCCCAGCAGACATAGTGGCTAACACAGTTTCGGTGATCACATGATCACAGGCATACTCGGCCTATATAAGGATTGACTTGAAAGCTGACAGAATATTGCACTTACAGCAACTAGCGATGGAAGGATTGTCGTGCACTGAGCTGGCGAACTTTATGCTGGATAACGGAATTTCTGAAAGTGTAATAGATAATTTTGTAACCAATGAAACAACACACAGTAAGAATTATTATATTTTTTCAATGTCTAAACGAAGTTGTCAGTATACTCCAAACAATACATACAATGATTGTGCCGTAGATAAATTATATGCATTATACGTGTATACCAATATTAGTTTTATACAAACATGTTATAGTTAGTACTTACAATGTTTATTGAACTTATATTAGACCTTATTGGAGCGTTTTTTAACTTTGAAAATGAAATCATTAAGTTCCATTTTATTATTTTTCACCACTATATTATTTTTTAAATAGATCATTTCAAAGTTACCTGATTCACTATTAAACTTTATAAGACTTAGTCACTAAAAGAATCCACCACTATCATACTATTAGTTTGTCCTCATATTATATCATTTAACATTGTAAAATATTTCAAACTGCTAAATAAAAATTAAAAAAAAAAGTAAAAAATAAAATAAATAAATAAATCATGGTTAGTTGCCGTTTACTCTGGAGTGTGCCGAACAGGAGGACGCTCCTGCATAGAGATAATAAAAGAAAGAGCTGTTTCTTTTTGTTTAATATCATAAAGGTGGTACAAGGTAACAAAGATTCTACCAAGTAATTTGCTGCTAGCTCGCTCACCATCAATGCGTATACTTGAGTGCACCACTAGTTATTATTACTATTCAGAGCTAAGACATAAATAAGCTTTAGCTTGCTAGTACAAATTATTCAAATGCAAGCAAGTTTATACCAGACAGATAGGTTTTTCTTCCTTTTTTAAAACTTCTCCGCATTATAGGTTGTATGTGTGTTACATGTAAATATGTATGTATTCCAGATCCTTCTTCTACACGTCACACTGAGCTAGGATAGGCTCTTTATGCAAGATGAAATGCTGCAGAATTACTCATAAGATATAACATTATGTACATAAAGCTACTTGCTCTAAATGTGGTATTCAGGCTAAAAACAAACAATCAAAATACCAAAAAAAAAAAAACAATCAAAAAATAAAATAAATAAAACAAATACAAAACAAACCCTACAAACATTACATACTATATTTCTAATCGATGCCACACCTACTATTTCAGTTTCTCTACACGGGTCTATGGCAACAAATTGAAGGCGACGTTACACAATCCATAATAACAATGTGACTTGATTGCTTGCTAGTCATTGCTTCGTTACAGAAATTTTATTATTATTTTTTTTACAAAAATGTAGAATATATTTAAAGTACTCGGCACTGGTAGTTTAATCATCTCAGTATTTGTAGGCATGTCCAGCTATTCAAGGGCAGCGAGTTATACTACTAAGGCAAGAATATATGTGGCTGAATTGGAGGGCAGCAACTATTGGAGAGCGGCATCTGATATATGAAATAACTTTTTGTTGTTGTTGTTGCAAGTTTGTACCTTCATGGCCAACTGGATGATTGCCCCATAAACTTTTGAGTTGTACGCTAGTGACTTTGTTCTCCATAGGGAGTTTCCCTCTGAATTGTTCATATCCTGGTGCATTGTAACCGGCTCTGGGACCAAGATCAGAGACTGGATTGATACCAGAACCTAAAATAATAATAACAATAATAAAACATTATTTCTTGCCATGATAACAGATGAGAACATCAGAGAACACTAAACTAGAGTTGTAGTCTAAACAAACAAGACTAATCCTGCAATGAATTAAAGGTAAAATATTCACAAACAGAAATGTGACCTCAGCTTATGGAATACCAAATATACTAATCAATCCTTTCACTACAGTAGTGGCTGCCCATACCTTGAACTTTTAGCAAAATTACCGATCCGTGTTGTTTATTCTCTATCATGACTGGCTATGATTTATTTCTGTATTTTTTTTGTACATCTCATGTGGATGTTAGGATGGACAGTGATACTCAGTCACAAGTACTACCAGTCAACAAGGACGTCTAAGACTGACTCCATTTTGACAAAGTGTTAATAATGATAGGAGTGGAGCTCTAATTCTGTAGCAGTGGTCCTGAGCTACATATAAAACGTGGGTCTACTGGGGCCTACTATTATCCCTGTGTTCTACTAACTGCCAACTGCATCACCATATCTCCAGACATGCTACTCCGCACCTTAGTCGCTGATTCAAACCTCACACACTGTCAATCTTACCCAGCATATGTAATTCTTACCTGTAGAAAGCATGATGTCTGAGCATTCTATATTTCCTCTGGTTTGCCATGCCATGTGTTAAGCACACTGAGACATACCTACAAACAAACACAGATACATACAGTCACTCATACTACATAACACATTGAGAGGCGATATGGATAGACATTCATGGAGTTCCACTACATATCAATAATTTAATTGTTGTCTAGCATCCTAGTAAATGTTGGAACTTTCTCAATCAAACGACCTGAAGTTTTTTGTATTGTTTTGTTGTTTTTTTCCCGTATATTCTCCTATTGAGACAAAGAAGAGGTTATTTAACAGTTTTTAGGTGCCGATGAGGTTGTCTTCTGAAACGTGAATAAGCATGGTGTTCAACCAGGCGGTGATGTTGTAAGACTTAAATATTTCTAGGAAGGAGGATACAAGAGAAGGAGGTACGAGAAGAGAGTAGGGAATGTTACTTTGCCGTATTCAAAGTGTAACTTATTTATCATGTGCCCATAGTAACCCAGGTATGCTAAAGGGGACGTGATAACACTTGGAGAGCCGAAGGGGACGTGACATGGTAAAATATTGGGATAGTTCAAATACTATTGTTCCTATGGGACTAGCTGAGTGCGCAACATGATAAAAATTTGTATGGGCAAGGATAGGTGGTCATGAAGAGAGACTCTACATGATGCATCTAATTAAGCCGCACAAAACAAACAATCCAGAAAAACATTAAACCAGAATACATATCGACTATTTCTAGAATCAATCTCTCCAAGGTCCCCAAGTGATAGTGTGTATGTGAGCCAACATTTCAGGGATAAGGGGGGGGGGGAGGAAGGGAACGAGTTACCATGGAAATGAATTAGAATTATGTTAGGAAGGTAATAAAACCGGTTTGTCATTTGCAAAAAGGGCCTTAAAGAGACATCTAACCACATCTTCTATAAATTGACTATAATTGTATTAAGCTAATCAGCTTACAAGTATAACTTTTGAAATGTATGTCACACCCTCCTCCCCCCCCCTCCCCCTTTCCCACACACAAAGCTCACAATGGTGCAAAGCTGTATGCTAAGAATCCTTACCTAGTATATTTCAATTGACTGCTGCAATATGATATAATTTCAAACTTTATTTAGCAGAAACTAGAGCAACAAAGGTGCGAACCTCAGCGCTAGCTGTGCAAAACCATTCTATTAACTTATCTAAGAGCACAAAGCCAGCTTACATCCAAGGCTTAAAAACTACTTCCAGGATATTAGCCACACCCACTCTCCACACCCAAACCATAGCAAATTACATCTAAACTACATCAACACAACCACATCATGTGTATTAAGATAAAAGCATAAAAACTAAACAATGCTTACTCTAGACTCAGTGACAGAAGAAGGAAGGAATAATGAAAGATAAGGACAAACATAAAAACAGCAGAAAAAAGGGAAGGGGATTAATTTATTAACTAGCAAAACAGAGTAAGAATACTAGAGCATCTAGTTGTGAATCCTAGCTAAATGGCAAAAATACATGTTCAGAGCACAAAATATTTTGCTTAGGTCATTATATAGCTTGTTTCATCACATGGCACATAGCTGCATCATGAGGTGGTAATTTTAAACTCACTGAAGCTATATACACTTACTGACCACTTCATAAACCTGTAACTGACCGTTTGCAATAAGGAGACCTCAGCAGTAATTTTTGCTAGCACATGACTGTCGTCTAACTTTTTGCAATGACGAACAGTGGAGTCCCCGGAATTGAGGATGAACCATACCGTACGTATACCATTACGCATTTCATTCTTTAGGGGGAATGCTTTGTGTATTGGTGCAGTTTGATGCCACTTTTGATGCCTGAATGGCTCCCATTTCGGAGAAGTGTTGTTGGCAGACAGACAGACAGACCCAGTGGACAACTATAACCCTCAGTGTGCAGCCACACTGAGGGTTAATACAGAATTGAAGTAAATCTATTTTAGTGTGAAACAACGTGTACTCTCATACACAATGCTTGTAATTCAAAACACAACAACAAGCACAAAAACAAAACCACATAGGTTAACCAAGCCAACTGATAAACAGCCTGACACACGCGCACACACACAATTAAAGAGAATAGCAAACATCACACATCACCATCAGAATTGAAACCTCCTTCCAGCCCCCCCCCCGCCCCCCATGTTTACCCTGCTTAGTAAGCTACAATTTTATGCCGGTAAATGTAAAGCTATGATATGTAGTCAAGTCAGGTATTTTGGGGGGGGAGGGAAACCTTCCAAGGATGTCCTCAAGTACTTATGAAAAGAGACCCAAAGGCATATGTACACGAAACAAACTAACTGCTGGAGTACTATTTTAGTCTACCCCATGCAAGAGGTGTGACAACAATGTGTCCCCATCACATGTTGTAATTCAACATGTGCTAGCTACCCAAACAAAACCACAGAGGTTAACCAGTAAACCACAGCAGCTGCTTTAATGTGTGCCCTAGACTCACACTCTGACTTAGGGTCATGCTAATATATTTTTGCTAAGCTTGCACAGAATAATGATCAGCTAAATAAAACAATTTAAATAATAATGACATCACAATAGCAAATAACCTAGTGTATGAAAAATGTACTGTAAAAATTAACAACAACAAAACAAAACGAACAAAAACAAAAAACAACAACAACCTATGAATATCTGCTAATGCAAACGAATAGTGAGTGTTGTCCAGTAACGCCGTCAATTGTCCCATGCGACTAGGATGATAGAGAAGTCCCTTGGGATGTCCATGCCAAAATAAAAAAATTATGAAATTTAAAACTTTCTCTGCTAGGGAACCCCTCCCTGTGGTTGAAAAGTAGCCCTAGCCCGTTGTGGTTATAGTCACATGACCGACACACCCAATTTTGGGGGGCTTTGCCCCCATATCCCCCAATATGCTCGGGAGGCTTCGCCCCCCGCACCCCCCAGATGCTGTGACAAACATATGAATCAGGCTAATGTGAGTGAATTGAACATGAATAGGATGCTGCTGAATTGTTAGGGCCTTGTAATATGCCCGTGGACATTTGACGGCATTACCGGACTACTATGCATATCATACAGATGTACACACAAAGAACAGTCCAACAAGAAGGGAGAAAGAAGGGAGAGTAAGAAAGAGATAGATGGGGAAAAAAAAAAGTTTCATACAGAGGAGGAGGGGGAACTGGGATTTCCCCCTCAAGGTTCTAGCTTCCCCCCACCCAAGAAGTTATAAATAATTGAATAATATATTAGATCAGATTTAATAGCAATAACAATACCACGCACAATATGCACTACAAGTGTGAGGTCCACTACACTAAACTACATCTTCCCCAAGCAAAACATGCGAAAAACACCATATCCACGTACATACAAACCCGCGCGCATACACACATCTAACCATGGCACGATCAAGCTTTCCCAGTTTGAAATAGAGAGCACCACTACCGTTGAGTATCTCTGGAGGAATATCAGCTCCCACTTTATCTGTCAGAATGTGTGATGACTTATAGTATGCATCAACAGCTAAACAACAAGAACGTCAACAAAAAGAGTCAAGCGCTTTTTGTACCATTTTGCTACTCCAATTTTAGATGTTTGTGAAGATCGTAAATAACAACTAAATATGCAGTATTCTGCTCACGTTGTTCAGAATTGGTTGTCATTATTTTTATTATTTATTTAAAAAAAGCTCCAGTTTTTGTATTACTTAGCAGGGCTCTGAATCACATAGTGCCTCCAGATGAGGGCACTATATGTGACTGTCTATGGGAAAATCGGGCACAACGCAGCATGCGTAGACGTTGCGAAAAGATAGATTTAGTTCTTAAAATTTTATAAAATAAACCTAACGAAGGGAACGGTTAGGTAATATATAGCGGGAATGCTAAAGCTACGACGATAAAACTTGGAGAGCTTAATATCTGGATGCCGAGGAGTGTGTAAGTGCAAACAAAAAAATGTTTTTGTCGGGGCCGCGTTGTGCCGGATTTTCCTGTAGACGGTCACATATGTAGTGCCCTGGTAGAGGGCTACTACATGTAGTGCCCTGCCTCTCAGGGTATTAGCAATGACTACCGTTGCTATTTTCTAAATTAGTTAAACACTGTGCGTCCGTTGGGAACTACTGTGTTTAGGGTCCCTCTGGCGTCATTAGTAGTACCCTTGTTTCACTTGGGATGCCACAACCCTGGCACTTCAGGACCCTACACATTAGTGCCCTCGGTGACAGCGCCTAATTATTATATAATCAGTTCCAAATACATTATCAAGTACCATATTCTTGCAGTTAGACGTTGCCTTCAATACTTAACCTCCCAGCTCGAGAGACTTAATAAAACGTCAGCCACTCTTGAATAGTAGCTGCAGACAAATGTTACTGATTCCACATAGTGCATTAGACCACTATAGGACTTCCAAATGTAGGAGTAAATTAATGTACTCTATAGTCCACTTGGTCAACATTAATAACAACTCTTGAATTAATAGCCACTATTGAATAGTAGCATTCATCAGCAGTATGTTATAAAGAAACATTATTGCAAAAATGCTCTATCAAAGTAAACCCAACACATGGTTACAATTCAGTTCTCATGAGATGCTGAGCAAAATTTCATATTATGTATATGGTTGGTTGGTTTACCCGCCATATATGACCACCAACTATGGACTGGAGCTAAACAAATGACTTACCACACCCACCTATACATTCCCCTGCTCCAGGACACTGCCCAGTTCTATATTACATTGACCACACCTACCATTAAATCCCCCTGTTCCAGGATACTAATGCATTGACCACACCCACCATTAAATCTCCGTGTTCCAGGATACTAATGCATTGACCACACCCACCATTAAATCTCCCTGTTCCAGGATACTAATGCATTGACCACACCCATCATTAAATCTCCTTGTTCCAGGATACTAATGCATTGACCACACCCACCTTTAAATCCCCCCCGTTCCAGGATACTGCCCAGTTCTATCTAAGTCTCCATATCATCTGGGAACTGGTCTGTCACTTTCTTCAAGTACTCCTAAATATTTCATAGTTGCTAGGCTTAGCTGCCAGAACCTTCTCAAAACACTGGGTAGCATTTTTACTGTCACCTTGGGCGATGTACATCGTGAGGCAACACTGGACAAAAACCTGGTGGCCTGCAGTGAACATGAAACACTAAATTGTTGTATACAATTAGTCTACTTGATTGTTCATCACTGGACTATGAATATGAAGCTAAACATTCATACTGTGTGCTATATGCTGAGCGTGTAACAAAGCTGCAGAACAACTGGTCCAGTGGGTACAACACTTCTCTATATGCGACAGCCTACAGAAAAATCACGCCCATTGTGACCTCCATAAAAAAAAAAAAATAAAAAATAAAATTTTTTTTTTTTTTGCACTGAGTCGTCAGCATCTAGATATTGAGTTTCCAAGTGTTATAGTCATAGCTTAAGTGGTTCTCAATACATTCTACATAATCGTTCCCTTCCGTTAGCTTATTTAATGCAATTTTAAGAATTCGACCAACCTTTTCCCTGACATTTACACACGCCATGTTGTGCCTGATTTTCCTGTAGACGGTCACATATAATGACCTGTATTATCAAAAATTAACCAACTGTATGAAATGTATGTGGATTAGCACCTCCGAATACAAGAGTTTTGTATAGGCATACAGGGAGCTGGGGAAGGAAGAATATTCTCTAAGTGAAAGTCTCTCCCCCTCCCACCCCCCTCAAGAAAAATAATCATAATCACACTCTTTCTTAAAATATGCTGTACTCAGTACTAGCCATAGAATACATACACAACAGTACCCTCTAGCAGTCATTACAACACAATGTACACACCGAGTTCTCGTCTTCACCTATCCAAGTACAAAAATGATTGTGGCTTAGCATACTTGAAGTCTCCCCTCAGCAAAAAATCCAGTATGAAACCCTGCCAATATGTAAATTCCCGATGATGCTTATGTGTGACCTACATGTAACACTCTCGCCTGTTTTATCATGCCCATCAACTCTAATTGCTATGTTTCCAAATTGGCACCTTTACTTTCTCTTTGTGAAATTTCTCATTATTATTACCTGAGTTGTCTACAACTCCTTGTGTTGTTCTTTCCTCCCTGGCTCACTCAATGAGTGCTGTTCCTTTACCAGCAGCTGACAAATGGGAGTGCGTCTTACAGCGTCCCCTTTTAGTGGGTTGTTTGTGTTGGTGGTAGTAGTAGCTTCTGTGCTGAAAATACATGAAATAAGACAAAAGCAAAAAAAAAAAAAAAAGTGAAGTCAGAGAATATGCAGTACTCAATACTAGCCATGAAACCTTTTCACAATATCATACTCCACAAGGAGATTTAAAAAAATCAAAGCCCGAAAAAAATGACTACTTGAATATGAAAAAGAAAAGAAAAAAGATCAACGTTTATCCAATTGGTAGGTCAGTTTAACTGTACTAAATGTCTCATTTCCATACTTAAAACTTTACCCCTCAAATAAAAATCCTGTATCAATCCCTGATGGGGCTAAAGTTGAAGAGATCACATATAAAAGGAACACTGCAGCTATCATCAGATAAAAATGTTATTGAAGTTCTGATTATCAACCAATATCACACCAGTGCTCTCGAGCTTATCGCTATCTATGAAAATTGGTTATCTACCTTCACACAAAGTATCCATATCTCAAGCTAGCTCAATCAATGTCTTGTTGTGTGTCCGCGTTTTCATTTTGTAGAATCTCGCTCTCTGCTGCCACTTACATCACGATCCAATAATAGACACTCTTTTTAGGACAAAAACCCTTTACCCCATCAAGTATCAAGGGATTTAGGATAAAGATACCCTTTACCCTCCCATTAAAAGTTAAGCGTTATCCCTTTACCAAAAGTAATTTTATTCTTGGCTTTGTCTGTGTAGAGGGCAGAAGCAGAAGAAATGTTTAGTCTAATCAGTCTAAAGATGTCTCGTCGATGTAAGTGAACGTTCATACAAGTGTTGTTTGGTAATGTCAGATTTGGGCTTACCATATGGTGGGGTTATCAGCCACCTGCACATTGCATATTTAGCTGATTTCAACTTGATGAGAACAGAAGCTTTATGATTACAAGTTCGCCTAAATATATCTGTGCATGTGAATGTCAGAAAGTGTACACCCTATGCTTCTAAATAATGGTTTGCAAAATCATGACACTAATGTACTGATAGAATGTATCATAGTTATTCTAATTACAGCACCAAAATAATTCAGATTCTGAAATAGTCTATTATTAGAACAAAACATTAATTGTTGGTTTGAGCTGGTTCTAAAATTAGGTCTGAGCTTAGCAATTAGGATGGAGTTGGACCTGTGACCTTGGCAAGTGATCAGTACATTGTCACATCTTCGTGCAGTGATGGCAATTTTGGAGGACCAGCACTAAATTTCATCTTCTCTGCTTCCCTTTCATAAAAAGCAGTAGTTTCAGCCCAGATAGAGGTAGAAGATAGTCCCACAAATCTATGTATGCTATGAGTCCGTACATATTGGCTAAGCACCACAGAATAATTCCAAGTTCAGTTTAGTTTGTAATAGAACTAGGAAGAAAATATTACCGCGAAAAGGTGCTACTATTAGAGTGGTGCTGTAATTAGAATATGGTATAGAGCAGAGTCTATATCCTTGAAGCCCTGTAATATTATAGAAATGAATCCAGTGTTATAGGTATACTTGTATGTGTAATCATGTAGGAATCTGTGATCTTGATGAAGAGATTTGTTGTGGTCTCAGTGACAGCAAGAGGTGAAATAGAATAATATGTGAGTTTGTATTGAACATGAGTAACTAAGGTAGTCAGGATTAATAGCATGAGTAAGGTAATTAGAATGAGGTGATGCATCGTACGACTAACCATGCTATTAGTTGCTAATAGTTTGCCAACATCCTAACATGTATTAGAATTGCAGTGCTATTAGCTGTTTATTTAGCATTGATATTTTGTCCTTGAGCTGATGATCAAAGCAGTGGTTTTCTAGGCAGGGCTGTAAGATTGAAATGTGCATTTGTTGACCCTTACCAAACATACCTTTAAATTTAAAATTTGTTGTGCAACATTCATGAGGATTCGATATTAAAAAAACAAACAGCTAGAACCTGTGATATTTACAAAATTCATTAGTATTTAAAAATAATTGGATTTTTTTTGACAAATGCTTAATAAGTGTCTGTTGAATAAAATCAGTTGTCTTAGTTTCACTCATCTCTGCAGTTGTTCTATCACAGTTCCTTCTGTAACTTCAAACACCTTGGATCCCATTAGAAGTTAAATATAAGTAGAGGCTGGATAATAAAATCACGATACGTCATGTTCGCTCTTTGGCAATAGTTTCACTTCTCTCTGGTCCTGTTTTCCTAAATCACACTGTAGTATAACAGTGCAGTCTAACATATCTTGTTACATACCACTTTTTACCCATTACACGTGTGCCTGTGGAGATATGTATGCATTTATGTGGCATGTGTATGTGTTCATGTTTGTGTAGGTGAAGTACTTTCTGACAATGGGCCTAACTGATATGTTTGATGTGGTAAGTTAAATGCAGCTAAATGTGTTAAAGTCACGACATGCACGCACGCACACAAACACATACACACACACACTGTCTATGAGCCCAAGCAATGATACAGATACTTTCTATTTAGTTAACCTGCTTATTCTTACCAGATTTGTATGGTTATGTTCATATCTGGTAAAGGGACAGTAAGTATGCAAATAAATAACAGATTTCAGCAAGAAGTCAAGATAACATTATCATTATACTGAATGCGTAACCCTGAATATTCTGGGGCCCTGGTTAATTCTATGCATATTCTAAATTTTGAATTTCTGTCTAGCAATACTTATCTATGGCTAGGCTGGGTATAACTGCTTGTGGAAAGAAAATCTGATATTTCTGTGCTTGCAACAAAACTTATAGATTGTGTTGTATGTGATGTAGATAATGTGTGCCATCATGGAAGAGTGAAGATCTGTTCTCAAGTCATCTTCTATTGTTGAACCTTCACTTGTTGATCATGTAGAGTTTTTTTCTTTTTTTTCTTTCTTCAAAATGTAATGTATAAACATTATTAGTGAGAATTTATTTAAAACAACCCAAATAAAATTATAGTGACATCAGGTGGTCATTACAGGTAAAACTCTATTAAGGAAGTGTATCAAGGCTTTATTTTACTTGACGATCTATCCTAATTCAATATATGCACGTTGGGTACAAGGTCCTCAGATATACAAGACAAAAGATGAAGCACAGAAATAAAAAGGGATAAGTGGCATTTAATTATTTTATAATAGTCTCTGTGGTATAGATATGTAGTATTGTATTTTGGCAAGAACTTCAAATATATTTGATTTACTGAGTCACACTCATACCATTTGTTTATCAAACACAGCCACCAGTCTTTTAAAGAAATTGACAAAATTCAATCATAATATAACAAAAAGGTTTTCCTTAGACTGCTTTTACAAGTTGCTCTCACCAGGATTTAGGAGTATACTATAAAGTGTTGTGATACATCATAGGGTGTTATGGTACACCATAAGGTGTTTCATTAAACACCTACTTAATAGTAGGGTGTTATGGTGCACCATAGAGTGTACCATAACACCCCTGTTTAATAGGGTGTTCCATTACACCCTAGTAAGGGTGTACCGTTACACCCCATTTTTTACTGTGTAGGTATTGATATTTGTCATAATTTATTCATTTCAGACACGCCCTTACTTCCGAACAAACAGAAATTCCAAGTTGGCTTAGTGATGGACTACTGGAATCTGGAACTTTCAAAGCTAGTGCTGACATTTTAGACGTATTTTTGTAATCATTAGAACTAGTTGGTGGACATATTGTTACATTTGATACAGTTAATGTAATTCATTAGCAGTAGAATGATTATAATAGCACTTTGAAAATACACATCAGTATGTAAACCTATGAATAAAGTGCTTAGATAAGAGCAGTTGTATTCATTTGAAAGATGGGAATGTGGATGCATAGAGCTTCAGGTGAACCTTTTTATAGGCACCTTGATCTACTGGGCTGTTTTCACAGTCTTTCTAGATATAAAATAATAAAGAGTGAGTGGTGAGTTCTATACTCATTTGGCTCCAAATGACTTGTGTGGAGAAGACACTTGCAAGAATGGGCAGGTTTGTGTAATTATTCTCTTACTTTCTCTCTATTTCATAAAGATTGAGGTAACAGTAAAGGCATGTATAAAACGCCTCCCTATGAATTTAAGTATCTCTATGACAACGGGAGTCCATTATCTTGAACCAAGTATGATTACCATTTACAACATTTCTTATTAATTGTAGAATTCTCTTTTGAGGCAACACAGAGGCACTTTGATGGACAGACAGACAGACAAATGAACAGAGTGACAGATGGATGGACATCAGACGGACGATGGATGGACAGACTCACAGACAGACAGACAGACAGACAGAGAGACAGGCAGAAAGACAGGCAGACAGACAGACAGACAGACAGACAGACAGACAGACAGACAGATTCATGTCCAAAGTAAACTTGCTCAATAGTTAAAATAGGTTATCCATTCAAAGTGAAGGAATTCTAATATAACAGTCGGAAGGCAGAGAGTGACATACAAAAGCAAATTCAGGGAAGAGGCTTCTTCAAGAAAAAAGTTGTTTTATGGCAAACTGAAATCTGCTAAGAAGAGGAAAAACATGTGGCACCCACAACAAAAGATTGAAGAATAGGCCTCAAATTTTGTCAAGGAGCACAGGCACCATATAGAGCACATTGCATTGGAATTTACCCTTTGGAATGCGCACTAATAATTTTTAAACATTCTATTTGGATTGAAAATCACTCTATTAATATTATTATTAAAACTAATAAGCAGACATTTTGTGAAGAGCAAAAGATGTTTAGATTGAAAATAACTTAGTAAAGAGGCCATGGATTTTATGAAGTTGAAATAAAAATGTTACTGAAATAATTAAGTGGTAATGTACTTTCTTTCGTCCAACCATATACATCAAAAAGCCGTTTCAAATTTGAAGTTTTACTGAGCAGGAATCTTTAGCCATCCTGCTCTAAAATACGCAATTCAAAAAGGCATAACAAGTCTTGCTCGAGATAATTAGCCGTCAATGTAAACACTTTTAGAGTATCACTTCACAATTTCTTTCTCAGCCTTTATTTACTCATTAGATGTATTCTCTCTCTTTCACAGGCTTTTTAAACAGTGCAGAATTAAAAATATTTGGTCTCCACCGGGAATCTAATCCAGGACCGTTTGTATAGCGCATACACGGTTGGTTGTCGCGCGTAGCTCAGTTGGCAGAGCGCTTGTGCGCTATACAAGTGGTTCGATTCCCGGTGGCGACCAAATATTTTTAATTCTGCATCTTTAAAAAGCCTGTGAAAGAGAGAGAATACATCTAATGAGTAACTAGAAAATGCTCGTGTAGCATTGGTTGGGCGAGCGAGCGAAGTTCTGGGGAAATGTTGACACTTTCAATTGCATTGGGGTCGTTTGATTTGAATTTGCATTGGTTTTCTTCCTGCAGGTTGCCAAATCTGAATTCACATCTCATTATTAGTAGTAGAATATGTAATGACATGTAAAGGGGGAAATGATGATTGGTAAAGGGTAAAGAATGGTACTCCTCATGATAAAGTAACAATGATAACAAAATAATGTGTAAAGTACAGAAAAGGGGAAAAGGGGGGAAACGTGTAAAGGGGAAACATGTAAAGGGGGAACCGTGTAAAGGGGAAACATGTAAAGGGGGGAAACGTGTAAAGGGGGAAATGGGGATGGGGGATACTCTGAAGTGTCCACATGCTAAGCATGACAGTAATTCAAGTCTCAGTTTTACAGACGCATAATACTGGAAGCTGGCCATAGCTAATTGGCATAGAGATAGTACCCTAAAATTAGAGGACAGATTGCACGACCTGAAAATGAGATGGGATGTGCTTGATGTATAAAGCCATGTTGCTGTCTTCTCCTGGCATCATATTTATGGTGTCTTCAATCCTGAGAGTGGGAGAGTACCTCTGCCAGGTAGTGTTGAGTCGTGAATATGACTGAATGTCAATCTGCAGCAAGTGGGCAAATGTGAAGATCTCCACATCAGTACCACACTGTGGACTGCTCCATTATCTAGTGATATTCATGACTATGAAACGCTTGAATGAGTAGCTCTACCAATGATAGTTGAATGGTATATGATTAGCTACACTACCATTAGCTAGAGTAACGAGAGAAAATTAGAAAAAAGCATAATATGCGACCACGTATGTGCGCGTGCGTTTAAACGACCACGTATGTGCGCGAGCGTTTAAACGACGACGTATATATGCGCGAGCGTTTAAACGACGACGCATTCAGGATTTCCATAGACTACATCTTAGAGTTGCTCGCTCGCTTCGCTCGCTCGCCAAATAAAGGCTGAGAAGAAATTGTGAAGTGATAAATTAGATACGGAGAAAATTTCAAAGAATAATAAGAATCATTGAAAGAAGAGAAATTTTGTTGGTCTGTTGAGAGTGATACTGTAGTCTTGCTCGAGATAATTAGCCGTCAATGTAAACACTTTTAGAGTAATTGAAACATTTTAATATGTGTTTCATTACTAACTGTGAGGCAGTTATCACATCTATAACAGATATCAAAATCAAGATACTTACCTCTTCCATCTTCACAAACTCTATCAAAATTGTCAATGTCTACTGCTAGTCTAGTACTTGGTGCACCTGGAATCATTTAGGCTAGATCTCCAACATCATGGGACCTACAGTTGTGTGTGTGGGAGGCATTGTCTTGCTCCTTCTTTTAGGATGGCAGCTATGGCTGATTATTCAATTTCTACGGAAGATTTTGATGATAATGATTATGCTGATGGAGCTATGCACGATACAAATGATGAAGAAGAATTGGCTTACACAAGTAGGATAATCAGCATGTCAAAAAGGGTAAAGAAAAAAACATTTGATATTATTCACTGAGTACCATTTCTTTCCTCATTAAGGTGCAATGTACATAAACCAAGGAGAAGGGCTACCAATGGTAAGTTCAGGCACAAGTAAAACAATATACTGTATCTTTAGTTAATTTATTTTTGCAGTGGCTGTAAATGAGCATTTAAAATACTTCAACATCGCCATATAGTGGCACCTGGCATTTTAACTTGTGTAATTTAGGAGTAGTAGCATAAGGTAGTTTTATCCATGGTTCCTTCTTGCTCTCTTTTTTCCCCTCAGCCATCCTGACCCTGTTTTTCTTTTCTTATTCTTCTTTTTAACTCCGGTTTAATGGTCAGTATGCACACCCAATAATCGACAGTTGCAAGTTCTAATACTGCTGATGTTTTTTTTCTCTTGTCAAACATGTTTCCCATTCAGGTAAAGATGATGCTTTACCAACTCTGATCAACTCATATAAATTATTCATGAATACACACACCGTCTGTCACCGTTGTTGTCATCGTTACTGACACACAAGCGTATTATTATACATACAGATAATCTATCATCATAGCGTAAACCAAGATTACTATTTTTCAAAAAATTGAAATATCTCCTGAATAATTGTAATGGACATAACCTCAATATTCGTGAACAACTATTGTATCATGCACACACCAGGTTAAAGTTCATGTAATTGTAGTTATGTATCATGTCACATGATTAGGATAGCGCGAATGTTTAAAGAAAGTGATTGAGGTGAGAAGTGGTGTTGACAAGAGATACATACAGTTATTCATGTGCCAGGCTGTGTTAGAGTATGTTATAATAAATCCAGCTAGTGCGTGCTTTATTCATAGTCAAGTAGAGTTGATTCCTTTTCTACCATGTACATTGCATTACCTCAGACTCTCTGCTGTAGCAGATTCCTGGATGGTGTAGTTGATATCAATGTCACAGATGGGTTTGGGTGATCATAGTTAAATGTGGTATTTTGCAAAAACTTCGTTATACGAAAGGCATTATTATTTTTTTAATTCTGTGCTAAGAGTCAATTTTAATCAATTGAAATAGCAAGTGTTATGTGTTTTTCCTAGACTAAAGAAAGCTGGTGGAAAAAAAGAAAGTCTCAAGCCAAATGTCAATTGTGGGGCAGAAGGTACAGGAAGACAGTACCAAAAAAAAGCTTCTTCGCTCCAGACTGTTTCCATTTCAGCCAGAAAGCTCATACCTTTGCAGCTACCCTTCTTTGGAACAATATGGTATGATGTTGCAACTACTGAGCAATTATATTTCAACAAAGACTGCTGAGTAGGGTTGATAAAAAATACACGAGTTCTATCAAAATGTACATTAATAAAGTTCTAATTTTATGATAATACAATCATGAAGGATATGCTAAGTAGTCTGACAGCTTTGTTTTCAAAATATTTGTTTCTCTTGTTTTATTGATGTGAAGTATTCTATGCTATGTAGGAATGAGATAAATGTGCATGAGCTACTTTATTATATTTCAGCTTCAACCAGTTGGTAAGAAGACTGAAGAAGTTTCATGGAATCAAGAAAGGAAGCTATTATGTCCAGACAATGTAAGCCAAGTAATTTATAGGGTCACTAATGTAACTCTGTTTTTTTTCCAGAATTTTCCTTACTTTCGAACAAACAGCAATTCCAAGTTGGTTCAGTGATGTGTCATTTCTATTAAGAGTGTAACATTGTTCAGTTCTGACAATTTCATTTGTTTTTGTTCTATTGTTGTTGTTTTTAAAGTAGTTCATAGTTACCTATTTTATATTTAGTCAACTAACTGCATTTGGTGTGTTTTGTGAAGAGATAAGTAACAGTTTAGAATCCATGACACTGATTGTGAGGCTATAAATAATAATGTGTATCTATAGCACTGCAATAACATGGGATTTTTAAAAAAATGTTAGAATTATGAATAATCCTGTTTTACAAGTTAAAACAATCTGTGGAGGAACATTTTTGCACCAGTACTGAAATTGTACACTGACACCAGGAGCTATGTTAGCAACAGGGCTATGTGTGGTCAACAGAACAGGGCTCTGTGTTGTCAATAGAACAGGGCTATGTGTTGTCAACAGAACAGGGCCATGTGTGTGGTCCACAGGACAGGGCCATGTGTGGTCCACAATACAGGGTCATGTGTGTGGTCCACAGAACAGGGCCATGTGTGGTCCACAGAACAGGTCATGTGTGGTCAACAGAACAGGGCCATGTGTGTGGTCCACAGGACAGGGCCATGTGTGGTCCACAGTACAGGGTCATGTGTGTGGTCCACAGAACAGGGCCATGTGTGGTCCACAGAACAGGGCCATGTGTGGTCCACAGAACAACAGATAATTAGCCGGCAATGTAAACACTTTTAGAATAATTGAAACATTTTACTTTGTGTTTCATTACTAACTGTGAGGCAGTTATCATATCTATAACATATCAAAATTTATATATTTACCCCTTCCTTCCTCATTTTCACAAACTGTATCAGAACTGTCAATGTATACTGCTAGTCTATAAAACAGTACTTGGTACACCTGGAATCATTTAGGCTAGATCTCCAACATCATGGGACCTACAGTTGTGTGTGCGGGTGGCATTGTCTTGCTCCTTCTTCAGTTAGGATGGCCAGCTATGGCTGATCACTCCATTTCTACGAAAGATTTTGACAATAATAATGGAGATGTGTATGATATACTTGATGAAAAGGAGCTTGCTCAAACAAGTAGCCTAAGTGTGCCAAAAAGGGTAAAGGAAAAAATATTTGATACAATTTCTCTGAGTATTATTGTTTATCTTGTAGGGTAGATATGGTTCCTCATTCAGGTGCAATGTACATAAACCAAAGAGATGGGCTACAAATGGTTAGTTCAAACACAAGTAAAGTACTATTGTTTGTATTGAAATACTCCAACCCAAAGTGCACATAAAGTCTTTTACACTTTTTTTTTCCATTGCAGTAAACATGCTCACACCTTTTGATGTGGAGGTGGTAGCTGGCCTGGGAGATTCACTGACTGTAAGTTCCAGCCCAATTCGGGGCTAATTATTTGCATGGCAATGTCATAATGTGAATTCGTTAAACTAATAAACTACTAGTAAATATGGCATTTGATTGGATGTTCACTGTACACACTGTAAGGATGTGATATTGTACTGTTTTATTGTGCGTTATAGAGATGAATGGGTCAGCCTGGGGTTCATTTGCTATTTCATTTCTTAGGCTGGTAAAAATCGCAATTAGTCAAACCTTTTAAAAAAATAAGTTAAGCAAAGCCAAGCATTTAAGTTTGACCTTACATCTCTTCAGTATTAAGAATGGGTAAAGGAAACTTGTTACACTTACACACCTGAGCTGTTTTAGAACATCATCATGATAGTCACTAAGCCAATGGCATCACACAATGGTTATGAAGTGAGGGTATAAGAAGTAGGTTTGCTATTGAAGTTGCATGCAGTCATTTTAGTTGGAATGTATTCACATTGACTGTGAAATTCTCTGGTGGCTAGCTCAGCTTCTAAGAACATGATTAAAATACACAAATACTGCTAGATCAGTGGGCTTTTTCTCAGTTAATAGACATCAGTAGTGATCAGAACTTATTCATTCAAATACCTGGGCTTGGTGCTTGAAATGTATGTTAATTGACTGTCCCTCCTGTGGCATGAACTACTATATTAGACATTGATTATTCTTTACTTCCTGTAATCATTACAGTGGTTTAGTTATTTCCTGTATGTGACTATTAGTATATTTGTATTTTGATTGATTATCAGTGCATTCTACATTAGTGGATTAACTGTCTTGTTAAGAGCTAAGAGTAGCTAATAACCATACTACAATAGAAGTATCGTACACCTTCAAAGTGCTGGCAAGATTTACCTGATCGATTCTAGGAACATGAATGAATAACTTTTCAATGCCACGTATTCCACAATTATGGCTTTTCTTCATCATCTAGGCGGGATTTGGTGCTGGTGCTCGTACAGTCTTTGGATTATTTTTGGAATATAAAGGATTGTCTTGGAGGTAATATTGTTCTTAAGAATGTGATACAAAACTTAAATTATGAAAATGCCATTTGTACAAAAATTGAGTATTTAACAATTTCTATTGACTAATTTCAGCATTGGAGGACGTTCATCACTTTCAAAAGTTACAACACTCCCAAGTAAGTAAAAACAACAACAAAACAAACTATTTCAGTATTTAATACAATACATAATAATAAGCATGGGTAAGAGCTTTGCTCTTAGTTTAGTGGTCTATAAATGGGAATTTTGTGGAGGTCAATCTTTTTGCCAATTTTTACACACGGTACGGTCTATTACTTTATTTCAGATATTCTGAAACGTTTCAATCCTAATTTAAAAGGTTTCTCAAAGAGTGTGAAAAAATTTAAATCTAAACAAGAATTAAATAGAGCTGTGTCCAGTCAGAAAGTGAGGTAAGATAGTAGTAATAGCACACGTAATACACTAGTTTTTTGTTTCAATAAAAACAACAATTCTTTCCATCCCTAGGAATGTTGGTGTACTGCTTTTCAGCATGCTCTGGAAAAATAGAATTTATATATTCTTGATTTCAGTATATACAGTTATTTTAACCAGGGAGGGGTTAGCTTGTAGTACAAATAAACTTAATTAATTTCAAAAGAAAAAAGAAGAAGAGAGTCTTCTGCAGCTATAATACTGATTAGCAAGAAATCTCTTCCAGAGTGGAAATAATTGATATCATATTGCACTACAGAAGTAGTTAGCTAGCTAACCGTTTATTCTGTGCTGTTTTTTTTTTCAGACACTTGGTTCGCCAAGCTGAAGACTTAGTCAAACATATGAGCAATTCTGTGAGTTTAGTGTCACAATTGTCATAGCTGTTCATTTAGATTCATGCTGTTGTAATTTTATCTAATTTGCAGCAACGATGGAGGAAATGGAAGGTTATAACAATATTCATAGGATCTAATGACCTGTGCGATGTCTGCAGCAGTAAGAGTGTGAGTAAAACTATAACATAAATGTATATTATTATAATTATGAGTAAACAGTATTACACGTGCTACATGTGGGATATTTGAGCAGGAGCTTCTTGACCTTATGACAATTATCAAGTTCTGACCCTTCATAAAAACTAGATTGAAACTTTCTCACCTAAAGGGGTCTGGAAAAAAGCAAAGGAAAAATGTGAAAGAATCTTAGTTGTCGCCGGGGATTCGAACCCAGGGCCACCAGCTTTAGCCACCGGTGCTCTAACCACTGAGCTACGACAACTTCCAAGACCATTGCATTATTCCTTTATACTGTTGAGTAGTACTGCTTGCTGCAGTCTCATACTCAACAGACCATCAATTACGTGCCGTCAGAACACCTTTTCGGTGTCGACCGGAAACACCTTCCTCTCCGGGGAGGAGCCATAATTTGTGGATTGAAAATGCTTTAACATCACTAAAGCCTTTTCAATCCACAAATTATGGCTCCTCTCCGGAGGGGGAGGTGTTTCCGGTCAACACCAACAATTGATAATTGTGATGTTAAAGCCTTTTCAATCCACAAATTATGGCTCCTCTCCGGAGGAGGAGGTGTTTCCGGTCAACACCAAAAAGGTGTTTTGATGGCACATAATTGGTGGTCTGTTGAGTACGAGACTGCAGCAAGCAGTACTACTCAACAGTATAAAGGAATAATGTGATGGTCTTGGAAGTCGAGGGTTGTCATAGCTCAGTGGTTAGAGCACCGGTGGCTAAAGCTGGTGGCCCTGGGTTCGAATCCCCGGCGACAACTAAGATTTTTCACACTTTTCCTTTGCTTTTTTCCAGACCTTATGACAGTGGCCAGAATGATTGTCCCCAGAATTATCATTTGAGGAATACAAAAGTAGCACAACTCTCTGATACTTATAATCCAGCCAATATATAGCAAGTATTACATGAGTCACAGTAATATGGTGAAATATTTCACTAGAAGGTTAATGATTTTCATGAGCCAGAGGTGAGTGAAAATAAAGTCTGTGGGCTTGCTCAGGAGAGTTGTCACTCTGCTTGGCTTGCTCGCACCTGATGACAGCAAAATAGTTGCTGCCACCAAAGTCAAGGTCCTCTCTAGCTACCCAAGGCGAAGCACTGACCAATCCTCAGGCTAGGTCTTAAGGTAGATTAAATTACTTTAATTAGAGAAAAATGCACACACAACGAATTGAATGACATGAACCAAGACTGCCACAATGACACAAAACTCAGCTTTAAATACAACACAGAAACCACACCTACAAGTCACACGAAAGGCTGCAAAGTTCCTGCTCTGCTACAGACATGCACACATGCATACAACATTCCTACATTTATTAACACAACTGACACAAATAAATTATGACCACACATGAATACACAATCAATTGCTGTTCTCATGCTACAGCATAAACAATTAATGTTCACACACACACACACACACACACACACACACACACATGTTCCTTGTTCTTCCTTCTTCATGTGGGTGTGCCCACATCTCCCCCCTCCTCCTTCTGCTGATGGCTTCCAACAGCACCATCTTCTATCTCTCTTGTGTGACAGCGACTCAGGCAATCTGCCACACCATTCTCATGACCACTACGATACACCACCTTGAACTTGAATTCGGTTAGCTTCAACGCCCAATTATACAGACGACGGTTCAGTTGCCTAGTCATCATCAACGTCACCAAGGAACGGTGGTCCGTCACCACAGTGAACTCCTTCCCGTACAGATAGAAGGCAAAATGTCTAACAGCTTCGAATAGGGCAAGCCCCTCCAGCTCCTGAGCGCTATATCTCTGTTGGGCTCCCTTTAGTTGCTTGGAGAAGAACGCAACCGGCAGATGCTCCTCTCCCCTGACCACTGACAAAACTGCACCCACTCCAGACACACTGGCATCACATTCTAAGACAAACACATCTGACACACACGGAACAACTAAACACACACTATGACACAATGACTTACACAATCCATGAAACACCTCCATCATCTGGCTAGACCACTCCACTGTCCCAGCCGCATTCCTTGACGTAGAAGGCGTAAGAGAAGAGGACCAGCTATGGTAGTTTCTGATGAAACGTCGATAGTAGCCCACCAGACCTAGGAATGCCCTCAACTGCTTCCTAGTCTTTGGAAGGGGGTGCTCCCTGATAGCCCTCACCCTCGTTTCCGGCACATTGATTACTCCACCTCCGACAACATGGCCCAAAAACTCCAACCTCACCTTACCAAAACAACATTTACTTCTTTTGCATGTCAGGCCCGCCTCTTTCAGCGCCTCAAACAACCTTCCTAAATGTACCAAATGCTCACTCCAACAGACAGACACCACCAAGATGTCATCAATATATTATACTCTTGCGAAGTCTACACAATCTACCAACACCAAATCCATTAATCTTTGAAAAACTGACGGAGCATTGGTCAACCCAAATGGCATTCTCCGAAACCTGAACTTCCCGAAAGGGCAAACAAAACAAGTTTTATCACGATCCTCCTCCAATACCTCCACCTGGTGAAAACCTTTCGATAAATCAACCTTGGATAACACACGACCCTTTCCTACCATCTCAACCATTTCCTCAAACCCAGGTATATAATAAGGTTCCTTCACCGTAATCTCATTCAACTTCCTATAATCAACACATAAACGAACTCCTCCCCCTTGCTTCCTGACTGGTACTAACGGCGACGCCCACTGGCTCTCACACCTCTCAATAACACCACATTTCTCCAATCCACTCAGCTCATTCCTGACCTCGTCTCTGATACCTAACGGTACAGAGTAAGGAGCCTGCCTAACTGGCTGGTGATCACCTGTCTCGATGTTCATGACCACCCTCTTTGTGCTTCCCGGCAGGTCCGAAAACACACCCTCGTACTCCCCCAACAGTTTGTCCAACTCCACCTGATTATAATCCACACATACCCCACTTAGCTTATTCCTCTGCACATAATCGTCCTCCACGACAACATCCAACCTACAAACACTCTCCCTGTCACAATACTTCTTTAAACAGTTGACATGTACAACCTTGCAATGCTTCTTGGCTCCCTCCTTATGAATCTTATAATTCACCTCACCAGTCCTTTCTAGCACAATGTACGGACCCTCCCAAGAATCTGCCAACTTGCAATTTAGACCCGGAATCCTGTACAACACCTTTGACCCTACTTCAAACTCCCTCAGCTTCGTCCCTCGATTCATCAACATCAACCTACTCTCCTTCCCCTTCATCATCTTTACTGCTGCACAATCCCTCATAAGTTCTAGTCTTTCCGCCATATTGCTAACCCACTCACACACATTTAACTTCTCGCTGTCCACCTCAAATAACCCATGGTACAGGGCATCCAATGGAGTTCTCACCCTGAACCCATACACTAAGTCAAATGGGCTAAACCCAGAATCTGAATGAGGCATCTGCCTCAAAACAAATAATACGTAACTAACTTGTCCAACCCAATCCATCTTCTCCCCCGAACACTTGCCCAACATAGATTTCATCGTCCCATGCATACGCTCCACCATCCCGTTACATTCTGGGTGATATGGTGAAGTGTGCACTTGCTCAATCCCTAACAGTTTGCACACATCCCTCAATGCTCCTGAACAAAACTGAGTCCCTCTATCTGACAAAATTCTCTCTGGGATGGAAGTCCTAGAGAAAATAGTCCACAGCCCATCAGACACAGCTCTTGCATTCACACACCTCAGTGGTACTGCCTCAGGCCACCGAGTAGACAGACACACATACGTGAGCAGATACCTATTGCCCCCTTTCCCCTTAGGCAAAGGCCCCACAATATCCACAGCCACATCTTCAAACGGTTCTGTAAGAACCGGCCTCTCAACCACAGGCGCTCTCTTAGGCCTATGCTTAGACTTCAACTGACACACCTTGCAACCTCTACAATGCTCACAAATTTCTTTCTTCATTCCCGGCCAAATGAAATACCTACCCACCATCGACGAAACCTTATCAGCCCCCAAGTGTCCATTCTTCTCATGACCTAACAGCAAAACCCGTTCCCTAAACTCCTTTGGCAAAACCAGCACATCTCTAAACTCCTCCCACGTCACATATAATGACTTAACCAACGTCCCTCCTTTCCATGAAAACCCACGCTCCTTTCTATCCCCCAACTCTCTCCATTCCTTTAATGACTCATCTGTCTTCACAGCCTCCCTGAACTTCTCACCATCTGTCCCAATCTTCACCGGCCCTATGTCTCCCGCTAGCTCACACAATCGTCTTTCTTTTCCCTCTAAAGGTACTAAGTCCTCAAACGCAGTCAGAACTGCCTCAGGCTCCACCTCCACAGTGTCCCCTACCACCATTTCCACTGAAGTATCCACACTCAATTCCTCACCCACAACACTATCCTCAACTGTCGAAGCCTCCAACTCATCGCCCTTGTCCTCTGGCACCTCTTCCACCACACACCACATTGGTTCACACTCCTCACCATCCACATTGCTCTCACCCACACTCAGTTCATACCCTCTTGACACCTCCCTAGTGTCAGACCTCTCAAGCTCGGTTTCTGCCCTCGCCTGACTCCTGGTTAACACCTTAACCTCTGCTGGCTTCATTGCCTTCATGAAAGCCAACACTTCCTCCTCCACCTTCAAGTCTAAAGGAAGAATACAATCTGCGAAGGAGTCACCACTTTCGTCAATGACCACCTCCCGCACCAACCTCAAGCCTGCCACCTCAAAGACAGCCTTTGTACATTTGTGTAACACAGTATTCCCATGCACACCCGAGATATACGTTTCACCACAATCCTCGGCATCTTCACTAACCAAAGACCTAGGGACCACACCTAAGTCTGCCCCTGTGTCAACTAAAATCATCTTCTCCACTCCGTTGACCCTGCCAACCACCACATTATTCTTCTCCTTTTGCCCAACCGACGCCTTATTCACCGGAGCCATCCTCCCACTAACTGGTTCCTTCTTCACTGGACCTCCCACCTTCTTCAAGGGGCAATCAGGGCTCTTATGTCCTTCCTTGTGGCAAGTGAAGCAAGTGGGCTGCCTAATTCGACTGACAGCACCGGGTACCCTGTCAACATTGGGACTACCGGTTCTGCCAGCCTTGCAATCAACAGCCCTGTGCCCTGCTTCACCACAGTTGAAACAGTTCACAGTGAACCTGCTGCTACCACTCCCATCTCTACTTCCTCTTCCGGCTCTACCTCCCTCACTTCCACTACTGCCCAAAACTTTATAAAAATTCCCACGTTGCCTCCCAGAGACCCAATCACACCAACCTTCTCGTAACTCCTTTATACTGTTCACCGCCTTATTCTCCAAGAACGTTCTACCCCCTACCGGAATAACCTGCCTTGTAATGGCCATAGCCAAAGCAAAGACACACTCCTCCACCGACTTCGCCCCCTGAAATAAACCCTTGCACAACCTCACAATAACATCCATCGCCTCATCCCCACTCTTAGCCTTCAAACTCTCTCCCGTGAGTTCAAAAATCCGGTGACCGTACGTAATGGTTGTTTCTCCAGCAGCCTTCAATAGAGCCCCCTTAACAGCATCATATCCGGCATCCTCACATCTCAGATCACTGATCCGCACACACAATTTCTCCTGCAACCTTGCACATAACCTATCCACCCACTCTTCTTCTGCAACCTCACACTCCCTCATTGTTCTCTCAAACCTCTCCAAAAATAAACCCAAGTCCATAGATTCCTTCCACATACCCAAACCTGCCAGTTTCTCCTTATACCTCTCTTTTTTCTCCTTCTTCTTATCTTCCTCCTCCCGTCTTACTCTTTTAAATTCCTCCTCCTCACGTCTTCTATCAGCCTCTGCCTCTCTCTGCTGTTCCGCCCTGGCCTCCTCTAATTCCTTCATCTGTTTGAACATGTCACACAGCTCCACCCTTCTAGCCTCTTCACTAGCTTTCCTTAATTTCTCCTCTTCCTTCCGCCTCACTTCTGCCGTCTCAGCAATATCTCTCCTATACTGCTCATCCCGTTCACACATCATCCTTAATATTGCCCTTAAATCACTCTCTTCTCCTGCCATCTCTCTAGCGTCCTCCAACTCTCCTACCTCACTACTGTTCTCTCCGATCTCACTCACAATCTCCAGTTCCTGGTCCAAATCTTCCCCTAACACTTCTTTGACTATCACCTCCTCCCCCAGTTGGCTCACCGCCTGTTCCCCTGGTCTAGTAGTTGGTTTCCTAGAGGGTCTGACTGCTGCGTCTCTAGCGGCTGGTACTTTCCTGCTGGCCCTCTTTCTCCCCGTTTCCTCCTGTCTGGTCTCTGGCATGGGCAGGGAATGACTTCACCGTCCGACAGAGACCTGACCAAAAAGTAATACACACAACGTCAAGGAGTTTACAAATAAATATTACACAACCACACGATGCGTCTTTACAAAAGAAAAAAAAATACACACAAAAAAAATTGTCTGGTGTCTCCGAAAAATAAATACACAAAAAAAAATTGTTCGATGTCTCCGTGGATGTCTCCGAGTGAATGCCTTCACGATCTGGACGAGTTGGTGGTCTTGCCACTCCTGGACGAATCCGCAGAAGGGAATTCCACTTGGTAGGTGCCCGATGTCATGGGGGACGTGTAGATTAAGGATCTTCAAGGACTGTCGTCGCTGTGAAAAAATCCCACCGCTGCCACCAAATGTGGGCTTGCTCAGGAGAGTTGTCACTCTGCTTGGCTTGCTCGCACCTGATGACAGCAAAATAGTTGCTGCCACCAGAGTCAAGGTCCTCTCTAGCTACCCAAGGCGAACCACTGACCAATCCTCAGGCTAGGTCTTAAGGTAGATTAAATTACTTTAATTAGAGAAAAATGCACACACAACGAATTGAATGACATGAACCAAGACTGCCACAATGACACAAAACTCAGCTTTAAATACAACACAGAAACCACACCTACAAGTCACACGAAAGGCTGCAAAGTTCCTGCTCTGCTACAGACATGCACACATGCATACAACATTCCTACATTTATTAACACAACTGACACAAATAAATTATGACCACACATGACTACACAATCAATTGCTGTTCTCATGCTACAGCATAAACAATTAATGTTCACACACACACACACACACACACATGTTCCTTGTTCTTCCTTCTTCATGTGGGTGTGCCCACAAAGTCTGACAGTGAAATATTTTGCCATATCACTCTGATGAGTGTAATATGTGGTGGTTGATTCCATGCTAGATATTTTCACTGAAGTAGTTTGTAACTCTTGGTGTGAGGTTGGCTGTAAAACTCTCTAGGGGCTCCCCACACATATTTTAGCAGCTGCTCTAACCTGTTTGTGTAGGCTTCACTAGAGGAAGGTAGTTGTAAAAAAACCCAGAAAACTGGTAAGCCAGGCTGGTTGCTGCAACTACTAGGGTAATGAGCTTGCCACTTCAGCCTTGAGATAACACCATGTGACAACTGTGAGATATCATTATGAAGTAGGGTGGAATATAAAAAAACTCACTTTAGTGAAAAGAAACCATGAGAAGAAAACCATGAATACACTAGCTAAAAAGGAAAAATAAATTTGTTTTATTATTTTTCACCTATCACATGCAGTACCTGATAGCAACCTACAAATCTGCTTGTCATTACCACACAAGCCGTCATATAATGGCCAATACACTTCAACTTCAAAGTCTTCCTAAAGACTACATTAAAGCTCTAAAAGAGCTAGTTATGAGTAAATATAGATTTAGGGTTATCTTAACACAAATGCACCTGCTTTACAAAAAAAGAAGAATATATGTTCATTTTGTGTCATAGTCATGTGAACAAGTCATAACTCACATGGTACTGACTCACACTCTTACCCTTAATTTAAGAAGGGTTTTTCCCACCCTGTAAGCTGAGGAAATTAATCAACAGTTTACTACTACTTAAAATTTCAGTATAAAAGTACTGTAGGTGAATATATAATTTACACTACAAATTCTCTCCTTGCAGTTGCTATTTATTAATAATCATTTAGCACTACAGTATGGAGTTAAATTATATATTTACACAATTAATATTTGTATATGGTAACTCACAGATCTGTGTTTAGAATCGGAATTTCTTTTAACTTGCAGGTGAAGTCCATCACAAGGAAGTTTATGAGTGATCTTGAAAAGGGTCTGTTTTATCTTTCAGGAAATGTTAGTTGAACTGAAATGGTTCAAGATTATTGTCTGGTTATGTATTATACTGTATTTTGTGTGATCGTTGCTGTGGTTAATTGCATCATTTCAGATCAGATATGCCTTCATAAATCTAGCACTCCTTTTAGATGTGTCCATTCTCTCCCCCTTGCGTGGATTGGATTGTAAAGCTGTGCATAAGTACGTTTATTTATAGACTAAATAGTAAATTTATTTTAGTGTTTCTTATTTGAGTAAACATGTTTATACTTTGGATTTGTTGTTGTGGAAAATCTAGACTTGCATGCTCGTGTGTGAAGAAGAACCCTAGGAAAGTCAGTCAAGTGACTAAAGCAATTAATGTAAGTTCTGACTAGCTCTTGAGGAAGCTTGCTAAATTAAAATTAGGATCCGTGAGGCCAGCAGATTCTAAGAGCACATTTTGTTGATTCAAATAAAAGAAAACAATGACAACAACTAAACATGTGAACATACCGCAATAAATAACAATAGTCATGGTGGACAGTCACACCCTGCCAGAGTAAAGTGTGACAAAAGACAGCCAAGTCCCAATATCCACAAATTAGAAGGATAATTTGATAGAATTACATGAACAAATGAGTTCCCAAGATAAATGATATAGAGTGTAATTAAGACACAATGAAAGTGTGTGCTTTATAAATAAATTGTGATTGGCTACAAAGTTCAAGGGGTTGAAGTTATACTGGGATGAAGTTTGATGATATCTCATACATGAACATCCATGGACTACAGTCGTTCCTGGATACAGGGCTCATTAAAATGGTTTACCTTTGATAAATATTTGTGGTAATTCTTATGCTAGAGTTTTTGCTGTTTACTTATCTTAAGAACTAAAAGAGAATTTGTTTTTTGTGTGTGACATGACACGTATTAGTCTTGTTATTACTTGTTGTAAAATTTTTATGCTAATAGCTATTTGTCATAGTTAAAATGATTGGAAACATTATTTACTATACTAAAATAGTATTACATGTATTTTATAACCAATCAGCTATGCAATAATGTGATCATGATCTTGTGGCACTATTAAATAACTGACTCAGCCTAAGAATGAAGATAAGATTGTTATAACGTAGACTCTAAACATTCCATTATCTCACTGATTCTGAAATGGTCAACTTTACCCAGGATCCAACAGGGCCACTTTGTCCAAACAGATCAGTAATCTGACACAACTTATGTCAAAGTTAACATGACAGAGAGTTTGATTAATTAATAATTGCTAGTAAGTTACTAATGTGCTGATGAGACTTCTGCTTACACCAAATTTAGTTTATTTTTGGAAGATGTAGCTTATGATAATTTCTTTCATTTCAGGAAGCTATTGTTGGGAGGTTTCAAAAGCAACAACCTTATGACAGGAAGGATTTTGCAATAGTCGTTCAGCCAATGTACACCAACACACAACTGCCATATAAAGTGAGTTATAGATTGATGTCTGTATGTGTGCATATGTATCTGTTTGTGTATGTGTGTATGTGTATGTATATGTGTATATGTTTGTGTTGAGTACGCATGTGTGCATGGGTTTAACATGAAGTGTGTGTACTGATAAAAAAGCTTAAACTTAATCAGCTATCAATCTACAGTTTTTCAAGTATTTCATTATTTCATTCCAGTGACAGTATTCATTGCATTCAATTTTCTGGTCCCACAACAATGATTGCTCACTTTTACATTAATCGTGTTTATCTGTCTAATTTGTATAGACTGTTAGACGAAGATGGTGGATGAGAAACTGTCGAGCCACATCTCAGTTTTGGAGAAGAAGGAGGAGGAGACGAAGACGAACATGTAGAGTCTCAGACAAAAGTTATCTTGCTCCAGACTGCTTTTATTTCAGCAGAAAGACACATGCTCTAACGGCAAAACTTTTGTGGAATAATATGGTAAGACTATGTTGTAAATTTATTTGTAGTTTTATTGGTGACTAAGAGAGGAGAATGATTATCATATTTATGTGGTAATATAGATTTGTAGACTGTTAGAGTTTGTCTTCTTACATTATATTTTTGTTGTTTGCATAATTCAAGCTTGAACCAGTTGGAAGGAAGACTAGAGGAGTTAAATGGGGGCAATCAGTGACTCTAAAGTGTCCAAGAAAGGTAATATATGCACACACTAATGCACAATTACACACATGTGTGATCCAGATACAAACACAACAACAACAACAACAACAACAAAAATAACAGTAGTTGTTTTGAACTTTCACCTGTTATTATGTTGCGTCTCTACATGATCTGAATGTTGCAGGACACTGTTAAATTAACTAACTAAATTCATTTTTTTAGTGTTCCTTGGTTAATGTGCAGTTTGTAATAGCTATACGCCTTATGCAACAGTAGTGTTCTTACTGGAAAATCTGTTGTCCAATAGTCAAGTCATGAAGAGAGTGAAATGAAAGTCTTGTGTTGGTATATCCAGTGAACAGGTAATGTGTGTGTAAGATGACATTTAATTTATAGCGAGACCAGTACTGAAGCACATCACAAGTAGTACAAATAGTTTGGGGGAGCTAATTTTTCCATTTCAAACAAGTGTTCCTGTGAAGTGTGTAAGTTGACTTTTCCTTAAGCGCGGTAGACTGCCACCAGAGTCTGTCTATAACCAATCCCCTGCCTCTTGATCATCTAACTAATAGCTCCTCCAATCCACCCAGGGGCATCCAGGAAGTAACAAATGCAACTAATATTTTAGTTACACAATGTCAAAGATGCAGGTGACTATAACAGAGTGCACTAGATATGCAATGTATATAGCCAGTCCACCCACGGGTTATACATAAATAAAATGTGCTACACTGCACATGCTCAATAAACACATGGGTGACATCACTACCTCTAGTCACTGGTCACATGAGAACCCAATAGAATGTTCTAGAGCAAGTTTAAGTGTCAAGTGTACCAATAACACATTGTCAGTTCATTCAGTGGGCGGTGTCCCACAGTTCCTTATTCACTGTTTTGAGGATCATTGAACATCAAGGTTGTAGAGTGAGGAGAATAGGGGGAGTCTGTGATAAATTGGGAAACCTATTGCTTTTTATTCCCCACAGCTCTCTCGTTCCTGAAGAGTTGAAATCATACTAACAACTCTTCAGTTATTGGGCAAAACAAGTTTGATGTGTGGGGGAAGGGATTTAATCGTATTATTCTCTTATTCTAATTAGAATTAAGTGAATTTGTGATGATTGCAGTATAACTATAGCTGTGTAGAGTTGGTACGTTATGAAATGAATGAGTAAAACTATCAGTCTCTTACTGAATTACTCAATATGAAGGATTATAATAGCTAACTAATCTTTCAGTGAAAACCTTGGACATCCGTAAAAATGCTCAATGAATGGAGAAAAAAAAACATGCTCTGCTGCAGCCAAAAAAAGTTCAATTGTGAGAAACGTTACAAAACATTTGGGGAAATATGGATTACGGCATTAAAGAATTTTAATATGCTCAGCAGTGGATCCACATTCTCTTCCCTTCACATTCGTAGGTCGGCTGGTAATAATAAACATTTTTTGTCAATTCTAATGCAGTATGATTGTGGAGTTGCTCAAGAAGAGAATCCATTTAGCATAATTCTCTCAATTTCTTTCTCAGCCTTCTTTTACTCATTAGATGTATTCTCTCTCTTTCACAGGCTTTTTAAACAATACAGAATCAAAAATATTTGGTTGCCACTGGGAATTGAACCCAGGACCGGTTGTATAGTGCAGAAGCAGTCCTGGGTTTGATTCCCGGTGGCGACCAAATATTTTTAATTCTGTATTGTTTAAAAAGCCTGTGAAAGAGAGAGAATACATCTAATGAGCATAATTCTCGACATGACTTGCTGACTCTGAGCCTGACTGACAGCTCTCCCAGTATTTTCAACTTTCTTTTTACATTTTGGAAATACAATAACATAGTGGCCAACACTAACCCAGCTTCTTTAATCAAGTGATGAAGACCTACCTCATAACCACATTTCTACACATGTTTATGTCCTTTGTTGTAAAAGAACAAGAGAGGGAAAAAAAGCACCATTGATTTTCTTTTATAATTAAGGATTACATGGACTGATTATTCTCATTTTCCCTTTATTATTCTCCTAAATACCTTACTAGTGGTGTGCTTGAACACAAATGGCGAGCGAGCCTTAAACTACACTATTGTTATTCAAACTACTAAAATAAAGTCGAGTTGTTAAATTACGCATATACGGTAAAGGGGTTTCAATGCCATAGTGACCCGCAAAACAATTCAAAACCGTAAACAATTCAATTTCTAAGGTGATACGGGTAATGGTCGCTAAACCAGAGGATTCTGTTTAGTGAAGTTTGGGACGGAGTCGAACATCGAGCGAACACAAAAATACGGAGGGTCAAAGTACAAAATGACATACATACGTCCAAACATATATATAAATAAATAAATAAATAAACAAACATCCCCGATTTTCAATTGTGTTACCCCTGTAAGTGTCTCGCTCGCTACGCTCGCTCGCCGATTATTCTAGAATTATTCCACTATGCTATTACATGGCTATTATTCCAGAAAAAATGCTAGCATAATCTGGCAGGGCCTACTTGGGAGGCCCACTGTCTACTTTGTCTCAAACACTGTGTCATGGCAACCATATCAACATAATGTACTCATTAGGTATTGATATTTGTCATATTTTTTCATTTCAGACACGCCCTTACTTCCGAACAAACAGAAATTCCAAGTTGGCTTAGTGATGGACTACTGGAATCTGGAACTTTCAAAGCTAGTGCTGACATTTTAGATGTATTTTTGTAATCATTAGAACTAGTTGGTGGACATATTGTTACATTTGATACAGTTAATGCAATTCATTAGCAGTAGAATGATTATAAATTACACTTTGAAATACACATCAGTATGTAAACCTATGAATAAAGTGCTTAGCTACATAAGAGCAGTTGTATTCACTTGAAAGATGGGAATGTGGATGCATAGAGTTTCAGGTGAACCTTTTTATAGGCACCTTGATCTACTAGGCAGTCTTCACATTCTTTAGCTATAAAATAATAAAGAGGAGTGGTGAGTTCTATACTCATTTGGCTCCAAATGACTTGTGTGGAGAAGACACTTGCAAGAATGGGCAGGTTTGTGTAATTATTCTCTTACTTTCTCTCAATTTCATAAAGATTGAGGTAACAGTAAAGGCATGTATAAAACGCCTCCCTATGAATTTAAGTATCTCTATGACAATGGGAGTCCATTATCTTGAACCAAGTATAATTACCATTTACAACATTTCTTATTAATTGTAGAATTCTCTTTTGAGGCAACACACAGACACTTGGGTGGACAGACGGACAGACAAATCGACAGACTGACAGACGGATGGACATCAGACGGACGATGGACGGACTGACTGACAGACAGACAGACAGACAGACAGACAGATTCATGTCCAAAGTAAACTTGCTCAATAGTTAAAATAGATTATCCGTTCAAAGTGAAGGAATTCCAACAGACAGAAGTAATATATGCAGAGAGTGACATACAAAAGCAAATTCAGGGAAGAGGCTTCAAAAAAAAAGTTGTTTTATGGCAAACTGAAATCTGCTAAGAAGAGGAAAAACATGTGGCACCCACAATAGGCCTCATATTTTGTCAAGGAGCACAGGCACCATATAGAGCACACGTACCTTCTTTGCATTGGAATTTACCCTTTGGAATGCACTAATAATTTTTTAACATTCTATTTGGATTGAAAATCACTCTATTAATATTATTATTAATACTAATAAGCAGACATTTTGTGAAGAGCAAAAGATGTTTAGATTGAAAATGACATAGTAAAGAGGCCAGGATTTTATGAAGTTGAAATAAAAATGTTACTGAAATAATTAAGTGCGTAATGTACTTTCTTTCGTCCAACGATATACATCAAAAAGCGATTTCAAATTTGAAGTTTTACTGAGCAGGAATCTTTAGCCATTTTGCTCTAAATACGCAATTCAAAAAGGCATAACAAGTCTTGCTCGAGATAATTAGCCGTCAATGTAAACACTTTTAGAGTAGTATCACTTCACAATTTCTTTCTCAGCCTTTATTTACTCATTAGATGTATTCTCTCTCTTTCACAGGCTTTTTAAAACAATGCAGTATTAAAAACATTTGGTTGCCACCGGGAATCTAACCCAGGAGGACTGTTTGTATGGCACATACATGGGTGGTTGTCACGCGTAGCTCGGTTAGCAGAGCGCTTTCGTGCGCTATACATGCGGTCCTGGGTTCGATTGCTGGTGGCGACCAAATATTTTAAATTCTGCATCGTTTAAAAAGCATGTGAAAGAGAGAGAATACATCTAATGAGTAAATAAAGGCTGAGAAAGAAATTGTGAAGTGATAAATTAGATGAGGAGAAAAATTCAAAGAATAATAAGAATCATTGAAAAAAGAGAAATTTCGTTGGTCTGTTGAGAGTGATACTGTAGTCTTGCTCGAGATAATTAGCCGTCAATGTAAACACTTTTAGAGTAATTGAAACATTTTACTATGTGTTTCATTACTAACTGTGAGGCAGTTATCACATCTATAACAGATATTAAAATCAATATACTTACATCTTCCTTCCTCATCTTCACAAACTATCAAAACTGTCAATGTCTACTGCTAGTCTAGTACTTAGTGCACATGGAGGCATTTAGGCTAGATCTCCAACATCATGGGACCTACAGTTGTGTGTGCGGGAGGCATTGTCCTGCTCCTTCTTCTTCAGTTATGATGGCCGGCTATGGCTGATTATTCAATTTCTACGGAAGATTTTGATGATAATGATTATGCTGATGGAGATATACACGATACAAATGATGAAGAAGAATTGGCTTACACAAGTAGGATAATCAGCATGTCAAAAAGGGTAAAGAAAAAAACATTTGATATTATTCGCTGAGTACCATTTCTTTCCTCATTAAGGTGCAATGTACATAAACCTTAGAGAAGGGCAACCAATGGTAAGTTACATTCTCACACCTTTTGATGTGGAGGTGGTAGCTGGCCTGGGCGATTCAATTACCGTAAGTTCCACTCAAGTTTAAGACAACAGATTTAGTTATGTCATGTGCATCTATTAATTAAATAAGCTGATTATTAAGTAAATTAAAGCAACGAGCAATATATTTTGGTATTAAACATAGCTAAGAATGGGGAAATGATTCTTTTGACTGCTGAGCTATTTTGAAACACCTTCGTATCATTGTACTGGTAAAGTGAGGGTAGGGGAGTGGGTGTGCCATTGAAGTTGTATGCTGTGAATTCCCAGAGCTGGAGCTGGAAATGACCAAAAGTATGCCTATTTGATTGTCCCTCCAAAGTGAAGACAAGAGTCACTGAAGAATGGTACAGTTCAATATGCTCACATTTTCTGTTTTTCTATATTATCTAGGCAGCGCTTAGTGCTGGTGCTTGTACAGCCTTTGGAGTACTATGGGAGTATAAGGGAATATCTTGGAGGTAAAAGCTTTTAAAGGTACTATGGATTACAACATTTTTATAAAATTAAAAACAAATTTTAAATCATGATAATGCCATTTATAAAAAGGTTGTAAAAATTCCTATTGACTTAATTTCAGCATTGGCAGAGGATCAACACTTTCGAGAACTACTACACTCCCAAGTAAGTTTTTGTCTGTTTCAGTACTTAAGGGTGAGGATGCTAACATTTCATAATGTAAAGTATTGGTAAGAGCTAATCATGCTCTAAGTTTAGTGCTCTATAAATGAAAATTTTGTGGGGATCAAACATTTTGGCAATTTTACACATGGTGTGGTCTATTCATTCTTTCATTTTGCCGACATTCTGAAAGTTTTCAATCCTAAATTGTATGGTTACTCACGGAGTAAGAAATGGTTTAAATCTAGAGAAGCTTTTAATAGAGCTGTGTCTGGTCAAAAAGTGAAGTAAGTTAGTAGTAATGGCACCGGTAACATTTGTTTTCTGCTCTAATAAACTTGATAAGTTCTATATTTATCAATGAATAAATTCAATGCATGCTCAATAGAATATATAGTTTGTAGTACAATATGTTTGTTATGTAGGCTCCAATAGAGTCATTTTCAGCACTAAAAACTGATTTGTTTCACTGAAAATTTTTCAATCATTGTGGAAAATATATCATACATTACGAAGGTAGTTAATGAGCTTTTATTCTGTCCTAATTTTTTTTCTTTCAGAGACTTACTTGGCCAAGCTAGAGACTTAGTCAGACACATGTGCTATTCTGTGAGTTTATTGTGTGATATAACTGAACAATTTCATACAGTTTTCCCCAACAAATGCTACTCATTAATTCCAGTGCTATCACATTTGTAAATATATATAAAATCAAGCTTTGCTATTTGAGTAGATCCTCGTTGAGTTGAGGCATGAGAAAGTGGGCCAGAGGCTATGTATTGACTTGGTATGATACCTGATCAGCTGTGCATGCATTCTCTTGCCATATGCTGTAGATATTAATTCACACTTTCAGGATTAGGGAAGTGGAAGGTTATAACGATATTCATTGGATCCAATGACCTGTGTGCCAAATCTACCTGCAGGCACAGTGTGAGTGTGTTCAAGTAAACAGTAATGTGTTGCAATGTCTTTAGTAGCTACCAAATACAATTCTTCCATTCAATACTCCCTTTCTCGTCACACATAGTTGATTTCGTACATTTTTGTGACTTAATTAATTCTGTCATTTGGCTATAATGTTTAATCACCTACAAGCCATAGTAATAGTCATTCAATTGTCCTTGGTTACTTTAGTAATGAAGCTGCTGATGGAAAATAGGCCAACTGGTTTCCTTCACCAAAGTAGTTTCCAGGTTCCTCTAAATAATAGTTTATTAGATGCACATCTAAGTATCACTGACTACCTTGGCAATCTTTGTAAGGCACAGTGTATGGGTTGTGTATTTTGCATTATAGAACCAATACTACTTCACAATTTTTTTCTCAGCCTTCTTTTATTCATTGATGTCTTCTTTATCTTTCACAGGCTTTTTTAAGCTGGCTTAAAAAAAAATTAACCATGACAATCCTGGATTCACAATTTGGTGCAATATATATATTTTGAGCTTTGCGCTTGGAATTTGGAATGGTGTATAAATATTATTCATTGTATATTTTAATTGACAGGAATCCACTACAGTGGAGAATTACATGGAACATCTTCACAAGGCCTTGGATTATCTTTCACGGAATGTAAATTCCTCCACAAATCTTTTTCTCCTCCTATTTTGATGATGTGATGCACTGTTTCATCTTTACTTTGTAGGTTAAGTATGCTTTCATAAATTTAGCCCTCTTGCTGGATGTGTCAATTCTTGCTCCTGTGAAGGGATACTGTGATCTTTTTCATAAGTATGTGTAGGACTTTGGAGTGATTGCAGTGAGCATGCATAGTAATTGTATATATGTTATTAATTCTCAGCGCACATGCACAAGACGGTTATAGTAGTCATCCTGTCCGTTTGTCTGTCTGTCATGCTCTGATTTTGTGGAGATTACTGACAGTTAACCATTGATTTAGGAGTGGAACTTACAGAATGACGATTTAAGACATTTCATTATGCTACTTTTGTTCTTTATTTTGGGCTGATATTTGAGAAAACGTGAAGCTTTCAGCTCCACATAGGTACTAGTTTATGTGGATAATGCCCCGTCACGTCTTAATCACATGAGCAAATAATTTCTTGTTGCCTGCAGTAGTTATGCTTTATGCTGGGAAGTTAATGGAATGCTGGAAGTGGAGTGTTTTGCGTTGAATCTAGACTGGTGCAGTGTCTCTGACCTGTTCAGCTTCTTCTCTTATGAAGACAGCGTTTACATGTACCATTTTTATTGCTCGAGCTATATTGATGCTTCATTAGAAGCCAGTCAATTATTATTTTGATCTGAGATGATTTTGTAATAGCTAGCTAGTGTGTAGTAGCACTGAGGGTTCTCACCTTTAGTGCTTCATTTAATCACAGTTATTTAGCAATGTAGAATTCACTTATATTTAATTTTATATAGATTTTTTTTGCTCATGTGCTGTGGACTCAAATCCTAAATTGGCAAGTAGAGTTGCCAAAAGCATCAATGTAAGCTAAACTAGTGAGAAATTAGATATATTTTGTATCATAAATTTGCTTTATTGTATCAAAATTAAACCCTTTGCGTAATATTTTTTTAAATGTAGACAAAGAGATAATAATAATAGTAATAATAATAATAATAACAATAATAATAATAATAATATTATTAGCTTCCTTCACTGCGACAAGCTGATGGAATAATAAGAGGAGTATGTAGCAATTAGTTTCACCCAAATTTTCAAAACATTCCCAGAAACTGTTAGTATGTAACTATTGTGGTTAGTAGTTGATTTTAGTGCACTGTATGAGTCTCCGCCTTTTTATATCCTATACCCAATCAGTGAGAAATTTAATGGTGAGGCTCTGGATCCAAGCACATTATTAAACTATCAAAATAAGAACTGAAATATATATTATATTTAATTATAGAGCGGCTATTATTGAGCAATTTCAAAAGAAGCAACCATATGACAGGAAAGATTTTGCCGTGGTGATGCAGCCAATGTACTCACGCACACAGCTACTATATATAGTAAGTTACATTACATGTGTCTTTATGCATGCACATAGGCAAATTAATGGTTCCCAGCTATGAATTGATTAGAAATGTGTAAATTATTAATACTAGCAAGTACCCCGCCATATAGTGGCACCTGGCATATTAACTTGTGTAAATTAGGAGTAGTAGCATAAGGTAGTTTTATCCATGGCTTTCTTTCTTGCTCTCTTTTTTCCCCTCAGCCATCCTGACCCTGTTTTTCTTCTCTTATTCTTCTTTTTAACTCCAGTATGCACACCCAGCAATCGACAGCTGCAAGTTCTAATACTGCTGATGTTTTTTTCCCTTCTGTCAAACATGTTTCCCATTCAGGTAAAGATGGTGCTTTACCAACCCTGATCAACTCATATAAATTATTCATGAATACTCACACCGTCGGTCACCGTTGTTGTCATCATTACTGACACACAAGCATATTATTATACATATAGATAATCTATCAGCATAGCGTAAACCAAGATTACTATTTTTCAAAAATGGAAATATCTCCTAAATAATTGTAATGGACGTAACCTCAATATTCGTGAACAACTATTGTACCATGCACATACCAGGTCAAAGTTCATGTAATTGTAGTTATGTAGCATGTCACATGATTAGGATAGCTTCATGCCGAATGTTTAAAGAAAGTGACTGAGGTGAGAAGTGGTGTTGACAAGAGATACATACAGTTATTCATGTGCCAGGCTGTGTTAGAGTATGTTATAATAAATCCAGCCAGTGCATGCTTTATTCATAGTCAAGTAGAGTTGATTCCTTTTCTACCATGTACATTGCATTACCTCAGACTCTCTGCTGTAGCAGATTCCTGGATGGTGTAGTTTGATATCAATAGTCACAGATGAGTCAGTTCTTGGGTGATTATAATTAAATGTGGTACTTCGCAAAAACTTCGTTATAGAAAAGGCATTATTTTTTTTTTATTCTGTGCTAAGAGTCAATTTTAATCAATTGAAATAGCAAGTGTTATGTGTTTTTCCTAGACTAAAGAAAGCTGGTGGAAAAAAAGAAAGTCTCAAGCCAAATGTCAATTGTGGGGCAGAAGGTACAAGAAGACAGTACCAGACAAAAGCTACTTCGCTCCAGACTGTTTCCATTTCAGCCAGAAAGCTCATACCTTTGCAGCTACCCTTCTTTGGAACAATATGGTATGATGTTGCAACTACTGAGCAATTATATTTCAACAAAGACTGCTGAGAAGGGTTGATAAAAAATACACGAGTTCTATCAAAATGTACATTAATAAAGTTCTAATTTTATGATAATATAATCATGATGGGTATGCTAAGTAGTCTGACAGCCTTGTTCAAAATATTTGTTTCTCCCTTTTATTGATGTGAAGTATTCTATGCTATGTAGGAATGAGATAAATGAGCATGAGCTGCTTTATTATATTTCAGCTTCAACCAGTTGGTAAGAAGACTGAAAAAGTTTCATGGAATCAAGAAAGGAAGCTGATGGCCACGTCATTTCTACGTAGGGAGTGCTAGCGCCTCCCTGATTACAAAACAATCAGAGAAAATATATTATGTCCAGACAATGTAAGCCAAGTGATTTATAGGGTTACTTTAGAATGTAACTCTGTTTTTTTTCCAGAATTTTCCTTACTTTCGAACAAACAGCAATTCCAAGTTGGTTCAGTGATGTGTCATTTCTACTAAGACTGTAACATTGTTCAGTTCTGACAATTTCATTTGTTTTTGTTCTTTTTTTTAATTTTTTTTTTAGAAGTAGTTCATAGTTAGCTATTTTATACAACTAACTGCATTTGGTGTGCTTTGTGAAGAGATATGTAACAGTTAAGAATTTATGACACTGATTGTGAGCCACACCCACTTATCATTTCTTGTGTTGGAAGTTTTCCCTTGAAATATACTAAAGCTGATTAACATTCTATTTGGCTTGAAGCATACTCACATGTCTAACTTCTTGAAGGCTCTTCTTATCCCTTCAGATAAATATTTTACATCTGTTAGTAGGTTCCTGTAGGTTTAACCATGCTAAAATGTCTTGCTCTGCCATTGCAGCAGCCATCTTGATATTTAATTGTACATAATAACCAAAATTCTGGTCGGTGTGAGTTTAGGAAATGATGATCTACTAGATTACAGCCATTCAAATATCCAGAGATTGCAATATCGAATTTTATTGTCGTATGAATGTCTAGTCTCAGCCAGTCAATAATCAATTACATGGCCCAATTCTTTATAAAATCGTAATGCTGTAATAAAAGTAATTACCAGTCATTTTGTGGAGAGTAATGAAATGATTGAGTTATGCTTGAAAAATGGACCGAGTTTAGTCATGGAGTCATTGGAGCCGAATTAAGATAAGGTTCTAGTATTATTAAGTGGTAATGTATTTTTCCCCATTTAATGGTAGCTATACATCAAAAAGCCATTTCAAAATAATAAAACAACTTATAGTTTACTGAGAAGGTATCTTTAGCCACTCTACTTAGAAATGCGCAGCCCAGATAAAAAAAAAAGAAAGAAAGCCATAACAAGTTTTACTTGAGATAATTAGCCTGTAATGGGAATACTTTTAGAAACCTTTATCAAGCTTCATTACTGACCGTGAGCCAGTCATCACATCTATAACAAATATCAAAATCAATATACTTGATTAGACGCGCTCGGAGTGAACAATAATTGAGAGGTTAGGCACAGGAAAACGCACTGTGAAGTCAACCCAACCTAGCTAAGTGCTCAACTACAGTCACCCACTAAACAAAATCGAATTATGTTTAAGCACTATAATTAAAGATATGTAAGTAGTAGCAAGTAGAACAACAATAGGAACAGCAACTAAACTGAGGGCCCTAACCTGATCCTTTTATAGGCGCAAAATCTTCAGTATACACCGGTGTATAACATAAGGATTACTTTGTTATACATAATGAGAAACACCAGGGTCACTCATCTAGTATACACCAGTGTTTTTCCTATGTGTAGGTACCGGTTTACACAGGTGTGTATAACATTGATATAACAAAAGTATACTACATATGTAAACCATATGTAAACCATATGTATACCATATGTATAACTTAAGTATATCAAAAGTATACTACACTGGTTATAACAATAGTAGACAGCCTGCGTATATCTTTCATATTGCCTATGTATTTCAAATATTTATCATACGTAAAACAAAAGTATAATGACCACAAAAAAAAAGTGATCTTGCACCATAACAATTTTGAAACAAAAAAAAAGAATTCACTTCGTCCAATAAAAATAAAGATTTTGCATGAATATTGTTTGATCATTGTTCACTGCATGGAGAGCTCTCCGGTGAAAAAAGTACTTCATACTTGACGCTTGTATCCTTTTCCTGATATAAATCTTTCAGATAGTATTCACAACATACACAATGTCCCCTTCAAATTCTGAACACATAAACACACACAAAATGAAATTGCATTAGACTACACAGCTAAAACCTAACTTAAGATTAAGACAAATAATTATACTACACATAATCTAATAAATATTTAGTCGGCGAGCAAGCGAGACACTTACAGGGGTAACATCGGGGATGTTTGTTTATTTATATACATGTTTGGATGTACATATGTCATTTTTTACTTTGACTTTCTCGTATTTTTGTGTTAGCTCGTTGTTCGACCCTGACCCAAACTTCACTAAACACAATCTTCCGGTTTAGCGATCATTACCCGTATCATCCTAAAAATTGAATTGTTTACCCTGAACAGAGGTCCACAATATATTACTTTAATTTGGATAGAGGTCCACAATATATTAGTTCAATAAGGAAAAGGGTCCACAAAATTATAAGTTCGGGAAAAGGGTCCACAATATATTAGTTCAATAAGGAAAAGGCTCCACAATATATTAGTTAAATATGGATTGCGATCCACAATATATCCGTTCAATATGGAAAAGGGTCCACAATATATTACCTCAATACGGAAAAGGGTCCACAATATATTAGTTCAATACAGAAAAATGTCCACAATATATTACTTTAATATGGATAGCGGTCCACAATATATTAGTTCAATATGGAAAAGTGTCCACAATTGTATATTACTTTAATATGGATAGAGGTCCACAATATATTAGTTCAATAAGGAAAAGGGTCCACAATATCCACAATATATTAGTCAATATGGAAAGTGTCCATAGTTCAGTATGGAAAAGTGTCCACAATAAATTAGTTCAATATGGAAAAAATGTCCACAATATATTAGTTCAGAAAAATGTCCACAATGTCAGTTCAATACGGAAAAGGGTCCACAATACATTAGTTCAATACAGAAAGTGTCTACAATATAATTATTAGTTCCAATATGGAAAAGGTCCACAATATATTAGCAATAAGGGGAGAAAATGTACAATAGTATGTTTGCCCAACATGGAAATAAATCAGAATTTATCTCTAGGGCACAAACCAACTAAAGACATAATCATGTAAGGATAATGTCCTAGTTTTAAATACACAAAAGAATAAGTGAACATAATGGCACAATTAAATTTATTTACCTCGAGAGAACATCAGATCCATTTATCTTGTCTATATTAGAAACTTCAAAGTCCCCACAATAAAAAATCTGGAAACTTAACCTAAAAAAAAAAAAAAAAGAATTAATGAATATTTACTAGGTATGTATACAAAAAAATTTCTGAGGGGGTCGGGATTTTGACGTAACAATTTTTGCATGTGTGACTAAATTTTTTACTTTGTCACATTATACGTATATTATAGTCAAATTCATCATGTCAGGATGAATGAAATCTAGCATAATTCTGCTATTTAATAGAAAGGGTTGAACTCAAACTATTGGGGGGAGGGGGGGAGGGGGGGAGGGAGGAGGGGGGGATTCCAATGCCATCTCTCCCCTTCCCCCCAATCACTATCTGTGTGCATCCATAGTTACAATGACATAGTTATTGGGGAGCTGAACATCTAGCTCCCTACATAACCACCTTACCTCCTCGTCAACTATTTAACTATAACAAGTAATGTCCCCTTTAACAACTCATGTCCCTTTTAACAACCTAGTTAAGCCTCTGTAACTTCAAAGATGCACATTCAATGTACTACATATGTGCCTAACACCCCTATCTGTTTTCAAGCAGGCAGTTGACAAGATTTATTTCAGGAGGCAAGGGGAGATAGGAGAGGAGGAGGCTTTTGCCCTCACTTCAGGGTGCAGTACTTGAAACTGCAGCACTAAACCGCAGATCAAGGATTGTAATTCTTTCAATTATTGCAAGAACACCGTGTATTTTGCAGAATATAATTACCTCCTCTTTAAAGAGCGAATATAAAGTGATATGTGCTAATTTGAAAATATGTGTGCATTTTATACTGATGCATTTCACTATTATTACTAAACAAGCATTATAATAACAGTGGTGCAGAATTTTTAAAAGAGGTTTCATATGTGTGCCCGTCTAGTGGACAAAGCATACATAGCTAATCCTTAATCAGAAAAACAGATGACAGAAACAATAGACTTGCACTCTCCCTTCTTGAATGAACATAATACAATTTTAGTCTCATATCAAAATGCTTTCCTTTTGCATTTGCTGCTGCAGTTTGTTTGCAATATACTTCTTGATAATATAAATTACAGACAAGATAGCTATCAAAAACAAACAAACAACAACACTGGTTGGCTAGTAAGGAAGTATGTGGAGATACATATAGCAACAGTTCTAAATCAATTCACAAAGTGATGTGATAATTAATTGGAAAGGGGGGTTCTGCTGAACCTACCAAACCATCCCTATATATGGGCATGTAATCTTGAATTTCAAAATATAACAAATAGCTTTTAATACCATGCACTTCTACTCATATCTTTCATTTATGCCCCTAGATAATATAATTACATTAAAGACAATTTAAGATATTATAATTTTATACTAGGTAATCAATAGAGGCTTTCAGATAATTAGCCTGAATAAATGAAATTTGTTTAACTATAACTTATCACTATAGTGTTGCTGTACTTTTTTGGTAGCCTTTGAATTCAATTCTTTATAAGTCCCATGTAAAATTCATTTGCATCCTCTTGATTCCCATAACACATTGATGGCCAAATTTTTGCTATAATATAAACAAAATGCATGGTGATATTCACATAATTAATCATTCAATTCTTGTCTACCTCCCAGATTTTTCAAAAGAGGTGCCAAATGAAGAGTCTTGCAGCGATTACTGTACATGTAACAGTTCTGTATGGCTTGAACTTCACGTACAAGACATCCAAGTCCTACATAATAAAAATGCTTTACTATTTTTATTGATTTCACCAGCTTTACTTTAGTTTCCCTTTTTCTAGATGCAACATTACGTATGTGTATAAAACGAGCAATTTATAATTAACTTTAATCAATTTTCCAAATATCAATTATTCATATACGAGCTACAACTTTTGTGCTTTATTTTGTTTACTAATCTAGCTATTGTTCATATTGGATTGTATAAGTTCTACAAAAGACTTCTAATATAAGTTGTGTATTGATGTGTAAGGAAATGTTCCAAGATGGATGGAGTGTGCAAAAAAAATAAATAAAGGATTGGATGGCATACAGTGCAGTAAAAGTAAGTTTTATCAAATCATTTCTGCTTAGTGCAATTATTATAAAGCTATATAAAATAGCTCTGTAACAGTTACCTTGCATGCATTCTGTGCAGGATGTATGTGCAGCTTCTAAGCATCTGCACAGCTCACATATAGGGGTAATGTTCATCAAACATTGAAATATGCAGTTTGCATAGCAGCAGTTACGCTTATTTGCAAACCCAGAAGGCAAAGGTGACAGCTCTTCATAAATTACTTCGCTGGATGGAGACCGATTCATGGTGAATTAGCTAGCAGGCGCAAGCAAGCGTAGTAAGCACAAAGAACAGAAGCCACACGTGCATCAGTACCAGAGTTGACCATAGCGCATGTACAGTAATTCAGAGTATTTAAACGCGCGTGCGAAAAATCAAAGGTTATATTATGCTACGTTCCTGTCCCTCCCTACGCCTTAGAACATTATTGGTACTACAATCTGGCGGAGCCGACCCTTTACCACTCCTGATCTTTTCCCCGCGCGTAGCATATCAGGTAAAAGGTCTTTCCCCAACTAATCACTGCAGCATGCAACCTTTGACAATGCAACCATTTGCAGTCTCTACTAATACTCTTATGGTAAAGGGTTTTTACTCTATTACTCTCATGGTAAAGGGTTTTCGGGTATGAGGTTATTGTATATTTTTACTCATTGGGAAAATTTCAAAAAAGTTCTAAAAAATAAAGGAATAGCTGTAGCTATTTCAGTTGACAGTGTAGAGGTGCTCATTTTTTTACGTGATCAATCTATTTATTGAATTATTTACAGTAATTAAGTATGTTAATTTTAATGAAGTTGAGTGCTCGGGAGATATAGGCCCATCAATTCTTGCCCTTCTTATGGCACTAGGCAGCTGCGTGTCTCCAAACCATGTACTACTATAACCCTTTACCCATTGATCTAGCCTAAATGATTCCAGGTGTACCAAGTACTGTTTTATAAACTAGCAGTAGACATTGACAGTTTTGATACAGTTTGTGAGTATTGCTCAGGCCACACCCTGAATGATGACTGTCTGGTTATGACTATTCTTATTTGTCTGCCCCTCCCTTTGTTTTCGTCACTCCTTTATTATATCACTTCACTCTCATGGAATATCTTACATTAGCTATTTTAAGTTAGCAGAGAGCTAACAGGAACACTCCTTGAATTCAGTACTTAATGAATTAATTAAAACAAAGTGATAGTGAACAGCATCATTTAGTTAATGCTATACACATCGGGCGACAACATTGGACTTGAATTTAGTATACACACCAGGATAAAACATTAGGCTGTCTAAAGTGGAGTATACTTCTGTTATACTCCACAAGTAAACATCAAGATTACATAGGGCATGTATACTACTAGTATAACTTTGTTATAATACGTGATTTCACACATTTATTATATCACTTCACACTCATTGACTATCAGACTAAACACTTATTCACACATGAGTAATACTCACAAACTGTATCAAAACTGTCAATGTCTACTGCTAGTCTATAAACTAGTACTTGGTACACCTGGAATCATTTAGGCTAGATCTCCAACATCATGGGGGGAACTACAGTTGTGTGTGCGGGAGGCATTGTCTTGCTCCTTCTTCAGTTAGGATGGCCAGCTATGGTTGATCACTCCATTTCTATGGAATATTTTGACAATGATGATGGAGATGTATATGATATAGTTGATGAAAAGGAGCTTGCTCAAAATAGTAGCCTAATTAGTGTGACAAAAAGGGTAAAGGAAAAAATATTTGATACAATTTCTCTGAGTACTATTGTTTATCTTGTAGGGTAGATATGGTTCCTCATTCAGGTGCAATGTACATAAACCAAAGAGACGGGCTACAAATGGTTAGTTCAAACACAAGTAAAGTACTATTGTTTGTATTGAAATACTCCAACCCAAAGTGCACATAAAGTCTTTTACACTTTTTTTTTCCATTGCAGTAAACATGCTCACACCTTTTGATGTGGAGGTGGTAGCTGGCCTGGGAGATTCACTGACTGTAAGTTCCAGCCCAATTCGGGGCTAATTATTTGCATGGCAATGTCATAATGTGAATTCGTTAAACGAATAAACTATTAGTAAATATGGCATTTGATTGGATGTTCACTGTACACACTGTAAGGATATGATATTGTACTGTTTTATTGTGCATTATAGAGATGAATGGGTCAGCCTGGGGTTCATTTGTTATTGAATTTTTAGGCTGGTAAAAATCACAATTAGTCAAACCTTTAAAAAAATAAGTTAAGCAAAGCCAAGCATTTAAGTTTGACCTTACATCTCTTCAGTACTAGTGGTGTGCTTGAGCGCAAATGGCGAGCGAGCCTTAAACTACACTATTGTTAAATGATTGATTTGAACAACTAACACTCAAGCTACTAAAATAAAGTCGAGTTTTTAAATTAAGTATATGCGGTAAAGGGGATTCAATGCCATAGTAACCGCTCCCCGCAACTGTTTGAATTGAAAAAGAAGTTGTAACGCACAACACAACTGAACATACCTATGCAAGACTTACATTCGTGGTACGTCTAGTGGACAATGAATTTTCAATAAATGCTGTTGAGTAGGGCCTATAACTGTGACAAATAGCGTATTAACTTACCACCGCCACTAACTCGAATAGAAATGGAGCTCCCATAAGTTTTTGCGTTTTAACTGCACCCGCAACGGTAAACAATTCAATTTCTAAAGTGATACGGGTAATGGTCGCTAAACCAGAGGATTCTGTTTAGTGAAGTTTGGGACGGGGTCGAACGCCGAGCGAACACAAAAATACGGAGGGTCAAAGTACAAAATGACATACATACATCCAAACATATATACAAATAAACAAACATCCCCAATTTTCAATTGTGTTACCCCTGTAAGTGTCTCGCTCGCTACGCTCGCTCGCCAATTAAGAATGAGTAAAGGAAACTTGTTACACTTACACACCTGAGCTGTTTTAGAACATCAACATGATAGTCTCTAAGCCAATGGTATCACACACTGGTTATGAAGTGAGGGTATAAGAAATAGGTTTGCTATTGAAGTTGCATGCAGTCATTTTAATGGGAATGTATTCACATTGGCTGTGAAATTCTCTGGCGGCTAGCTCAGCTTCTAAGGACATGATTAAATACACAAATACTGCTAGATCAGTGGGCTTCTCGGTTGATAGACATCAGTAGTGATCAGAACTTATTCATTCAAAAACCTGGGCTTGGTGCTTGAAATGTATGTTAATTGACTGTCCCTCCTGTGGCATGAACTCCTCCATCATCAGAATAGAAACAAGAGGAGAAGTAAAGAAGAACATACTCAAAGAACAGAAGTGACAACAACCATTCCCTATGTCAAAGGAGTTAGTGAAAGAATAAGAAGGATTTGTGCGAAACATAACATCAAGGTGATCTTCCACTCTGGGAGGACTCTCAGATCAATTCTTTCACATGTGAAACCACAACAGGACCTCCTCAATCACCCTGGAGTTATCTACCGCATTCCCTGTTTAGATTGTGACCGTTCCTATATAGGAGAGACAGGAAGAACACTAAAAGTTAGACTATCTGAACATCAGAGGTGTTGCAGGAACTTTGGAACTCAGAAGTCAGCAGTTGCACAACACTGTCTGGAGGAACACCGAATTGACTGGCAAGGCAGCACTGTCATACAAAAAGAAAGCATCTAGCATAGAAGAAGAATTAAGGAGGCAATCCAAAATCAAAAGTTTTCCAAATTTTAACCAAGACCAAGGACTTAACATCAGCCCAATATGGATGAGCAACATCACATAAGTGCATATCTTTATTATTATTATTTGTTTACTTATTTATTTTATTAGTTTATTTCTTATTTATGCATTTATTATTTTCCTTACTAACTGACTTAATTATTGGTTATTCAACCATTTTACTCTGGCATTCCTCACCCCACTATAATTCTATCATCTATTAACACATCAATAAAAGCATCAATAGACTCTTATCAACACCTTCATTCAGTCACCAACTGCTCTATTATATCTCATTCCTAAACTTCTGTATCACTATCACCCAGCCATTTCAGTTATATTCCACCTGAAGAAGATCGAGCAACTTCGATCGAAACGTTGTAATTTAAATAAAAAAGACGTGTGTAGTCCACTAACTTAATCTAGAAATTACCGATTTTACGTCAAGAATGACCCTTCGAAATCATACTATATTAGACATTGATTATTCTTTACTTCCTGTAATCATTACAGTGGTTTAGTTATTTCCTGTATGTGACTATTAGTATATTTGTATTTTGATTGATTATCAGTGCATTCTACATTAGTGGATTAACTGTCTAATAGTAGCTAATAACCATACTACAATAGAAGTATCGTACACCTTCAAAGTGTTGGCAAGATTTACCTGATCGATTCTAGGAACATGAATGAATAACATTTCAATGCTATGTATTCCACAATTATGGCTTTTCTTCATCATCTAGGCGGGATTTGGTGCTGGTGCTCGTACAGTCTTTGGAGTATTTTTGGAATATAAAGGATTATCTTGGAGGTAATATTGTTCTTAAGAATGTGATACAAAACTTAAATTATAAAAATGCCATTTGAACAAAAATTGAAATTTCTATTGTCTTAATTTCAGCATTGGAGGACGTTCATCACTTTCAAAAGTTACAACACTCCCAAGTAAGTGAAAAGAAACAAAAAAACAAAACAAAACAAACTATTTCAGTATTAAATAAGGGTGGGGATGCTAGTTTAGTGGTCTATAAATAGAAATATTGTGGAGGTCAAACTATTTGCCAATTTTTACACATGGTGGTATGGTCTATTCCTTTTCTTTTTCCCCAGATATTCTGAAAATTTTCAATCCTAATTTAAAAGGTTTCTCAAAGAGTGTGAAAACATTCAAATCTAAACAAGCATTTAATAGAGCTGTAACTGGAGAATACGTGAGGTAAGATAGTAGTAATAGCACACATAATACACTTGTTTTCTGTTTGAATAAACAACAATTCTTTCCATCCTAAGAATGTTGGTGTACTGCTTTTCAGCATGTCTGGAAAATAGAATTTATATATTCTTGATTTCAGTATAACAGTTTTAATCAGGGAGGGGTTAGCTGTAAGAGGTCATGACTAAGATGACAATAATAACTGTCATGCCATAAGTAGCTGATGCAGTGAAGTATCACTGTCATGATTTTAACTCCCGCTTAGAAAGTCCAGTTGACAGGTAAGTGTGGGGGGGGGTAGAATTCTACGGATAGTCGGTCGGCTGTGTGGAGTCGAGGCTCAGCCGAGGTCAGGCCCGTGATTCAGTTAAGTCGCTACCACCAGTCCTCTGGACAGCTCTGGCAACCTTCGCAGGACGGACAGGTAGCTAGGCAGCCTGAATCCTTCCCAGTTAAACCAGAGACCACTTCTTGTGATTAGATAAAAAGTAGTTAAGTCACAAAAGGCAATACAGGCATGCGTGCACTCAGTTTTAATACAAGTTCACGCGCATGCCCAGACTAACAAATATACGCACAGGAAATGTTTGGCTAAACTAGCTACTACTAACCACACTACACAAAACAAAGTAAAGAAAATGTACAGTCACAAATCAACCAGCTATAAAGCTGTATAGTCTTTATTCATCCTTCTTTCTTCTACTTCTCTTTCTTTCCTTCTCTCTGCTTCTGTCTTTGTCTGCGGAGGCCGGTCCTACAGACTTCCCTGCTAAGACCTGGCCAGATGGGCCAGTCTGATCAATCACACCAGGACAGGGCTCCGCAACGTCATCCTCGCACCAGTCCTGGCGGCTGAGACCATCCGCATTGCCATTGCAACGTCCTGGACGATAGCGAATGTCCACTGCACGATCCTGAATCTTAAGCGCCAAACGCATTAGGCGCCTGTTGAGATGGGAGCTTGTTAGGAGTGAGGTGCAGGCCTCGTGGTCAGTGTACACTGTCACTGGCACACCGTACAAGTAATATTCGAAATGGATCAGGGCCGCCATTATTGCTAGACTCTCGAGCTCAGTCACCGAGTAGTGATGCTCCGCCCCACGAAGTTGGCGACTGAAAAATACCACTGGAAGTTCGTCCTCCTCTCTAAGTACATGTAAACGCGCTCCCACACCTCCACCAGAAGCGTCAGTATACAATACAAAAACATCACTACACACAGGCACAAATAAAACAACACGAGCACACAAAGACTCACGCAACAAACGAAATGCTGCATCCATCTCCTCAGTCCAGACGACCTGAAGTGGAGAGGAGATAGCAACAGCTGGGGTCAGGAGAGCAGAGAGACGAGCAAAGCCCTCCACAAACTTGCGGTAATATCCCACACTCCCTAGAAAGGAGCGTAACTGCTTCTTCGTAATCGGGCGTCTGAACTCTACCATAGCCCGAACTCTCGACTCAGGGACCGCGACTCTCCCACATCCAACCTGATGTCCTAAGTAGCTCATATACCTCCTCCCAAACTCACACTTCTTTCTCTTTATTGTCAATCCTGCCTTACCCAAACACTCTATAACCTCTTGTAAATCCTTCAAATGATCATCCCAAGAACGACTAAATACAACCACATCATCTATGTAATTTGAAGCCACTCTGGCCATTGGGGCCAGCACCTACTCAACGACAGCCTGAAAGATGGCAGGTGCATTCTTGAGTCCGAATGGCATACGGACGTACTTGAACTTGCCAGTTGGGCAACTAAACAACGTCAAATCCTGACTTTCAGGAGCTACCTCAATCTGGTGAAAGCCTGACGTGAGGTCAAACTTTGACAAAACATTGCTAGAACCAACTTTGTCTAGAATCTCTAACTGCACTTCCTTCCTGAACAGCAATCACACACGAACCCACCTTGCACAAGCCCGGTTTCTCGGAAAAGCAGTCAGACACCCTCTGTAGCACTACCTGTAATTCACCTTCATCATAACCATCACACTTCTCGTCACACAATACTCCCTTGTTATCCCACATCTCCGACATCTCGGTATTCTCTTCTGCCACTATGCATACACTGTTCACACTGGCAACCCGTGGTTTGTACGTCTTAGTGTTGTTAATGTGGACAATCCTTTCAGAACGTCCCTCACCCTTGCACACACGGTAATTCACTCAGGATAATTTTTCCGTTACTTTATATGGCCCTTCCCACGAAGCTTGGAGCGCACCATGAAGACCTGGAACTCTAAGTAACACTTCACTACCAACTTCCAGCTCACGTTCAGATTTGTTCTTATTAAACTTCTTCGCTCTACTAGCACTAGATTCAGCCTCACACACAACAGATAATTCACTCAGCGTCTTCAGTCTCTCTTGCAACTTCTCAACCCACGAGCTCACGTCACAGTCACTAAAACAGTCCTCTACCCAGCCCGCGTACACTATGTCAAGGGGCCCTCTCATTCTTCTGCCAAAGACTAGGTCATGGGGAGAATAGCCTGTATCTCTATTGGCAACCTGTCTAATAGCAAACAGTGCCATGGGCAAGAACGTTGACCAATCTAAACCACTATCAACTCCTTTCGCCAACATTGGCTTGAGAGTTCCATGCAGTCTCTCTACCACACCGTTTCCCTGTGGCCTATAAGGTGATGTGTGTATCGTATCCACTCCAAGGATCTCACATAGTCTTTTTGTGACTTTTCCAAGGAACACACTACCTCGATCTGAGAGCATTCTCAGGGGAAATCCAGTACGGGAGAAGATGGATACTAGCCCCTCCGCTACCTCGGAAGCCGAACCTGTTCTCATAGGCACACCTTCAGGCCACCTGGTGGCCATGCACACAAAGGTCAGAATGTACTGCACACCACCTTTGGCTTTCGGCAGTGGACCAACAATGTCCACCGCCACAGACTCGAACGTAACTATTGGCCGCTCACACATCCTGGTTGTCCTGTTGCCTGATTTGTTAAGTCTGGCACACTGATCACATGACTGGACGAACTCACACACGTCCTTCCCCATACCTGGCCATGTAAGCCTAGCATTCAAGAGACGCTTAACTTTCTTTACACCCACATGACCAGAATGGTCATGAGCAAGCCTCAATTTCTTTTGTCTTCTGGGCCGTGCCAACTCAATTTTCTCTCCACTAGCCACATACTCATTACCAACAATAACTTCAGTTTCTACACTGATTTCACCTGCCTGAGAACCTGTCAGACCAACTGGCTCATCCGAGCCTTGTTGAGAGATCCCTTGCTCAACTGTTTGGGCATCCGCCAACAGCGAGACTGGTAGTACCAAGTCTCTGTTCCTCTCAATTTCGGTCTGCTGAGCCAGCGAAGCCATCCATTCACCTGCTCGAGTGACCACGTTAACTTCCAGCTCCTCGGTACGCTCAGGCAATGCAATCAAAGCCTCATTGATTACCTCGTTAGCACCCTAGCTAAACCTGCATCCACCTGAATGGATGTCGAGATGTCCAGGGTATCACTGGAGTGCCCTGCCATTGTCAAAGAGACACCAGCAGCATCTCGAAGGAGCTTACATGCCATGGCAACATCCATGGGCACGGAATACAAAACAGTACCTCTAAGCATTGTGAAGGTTTTAGTCCAATCCTTCTTTAAAAGTAAATCCTATAATACTTAATTAATTGTCTCTAATTCTTCAACAGATAGTTTAGTTAAATATCAATAAGAATAATATATTTAATGACATCAAGATAACATAGAACCACAAATGATATAATAACTAACCACAAAGTTATTAAGTTTACACAAAATAGTTGCTAAGGTGTATCTAAACAATCTCTAAGGCAGCTGCTATTTATACCCTGAGGTAGCTGCCAGGAGCAATTTTCCAAATGACCAATAGGAATGTTCCACAACTGCCAGCTAGTAGCACAGTGCAAATTAAGAATAAGTTTCTCATGGATTAAAAATAGTTTTATGTGTGGGACTGATCCTTCCCACATTCCCCCACACTGACATCTCTGCTGCCCTCAGCAGAACAAGTGACACCCTCATTGGATTCCCAAGCTTGTCTTGACAAGGCATCTGCTACTTTATTTTCCACTCCAGGTTGATGAATTACAGAAAATGAAAATTCTTGTAGTCTCAGCACCCAATTGTAGAGTCTTCTGTTGAGGACTTTCGACTTGAGCATAGAAACAAGAGCCTTGTGATCTGTCTTGACAATGAAATGACGTCCATATAGTAGTGGAGCAAAATGCTGAATTGATAGGTAGATTGCGAGACACTCCTACTCAGTTGCTGAATATCTTCTCTGAGATTCTTGCAGTTGTCTGCTGTAGAATGCAACTGGTAGTTCAGCTTCATTTCTGTAAACATATAGAGCAGACCCTACCCCTACTCCAGATGCATCAGTGTATAAAACAAATGAATCATGTGACACAGGAATATACAAATCAACACTGCTACTAACCTTAACTTTGAGTTAGTGAAAATCATCCAACATTTCCTCTGACCACTGAACCACCCCAGGTGCTGTCTTAGCAGTTGCTGGTGAGAGTATAGCAGAATAATTAGCAAAATTCTCAACAAATCTTCTGAAGTATGACATAGCCCCAAGAAACGATCTAAGTTCTTTCTTTGTTTGTGGTTGCTTATATGAAGTGATTGCCTCTGTCCTATGAGCTGGAATAGCTAGTTTGCCATCACCAATAATGTGTCCTAAATACTTCACATATTTCATACCAAACCTACATTTACTTTCCTTTACTGTCAATCCTTTTTCCTGCAAAGCTCTCAAAACCTCTCTCAGATCTTTTTGCTCATTCCAGCTTTTTGAAAAAACAATAATGTCATCAATATATGGTACTGCATGATCAATTGTATCCAAGGTTTCCTCCATAGCTCTCTGGAAAACTGAAGGAGCGTTTTTTTAGACCAAAGGGCATTCTGGTGAAAGAAAATTTTCCAAAAGGGGTCAAAAAAGCTGTCTTGTCTCTTGATTCAGGCTTAATTGGTATTTGGTAAAACCCCTTTGCTAAATCAATTGTGGATAATACTGTGCTATTCCCTACTTTATCTACTATTTCCTCCAGAGTTATCATATAGTAAGGATTACTAACTGTGATGCTATTCAATTGTCTGTAATCCACACATATTCTTACAGTACCATCAGGTTTCACTACAGGTACAATAGGTGATACCCATGGGCTCTTACTTGGTTTAATAATTCCCAGCTCTTGTAAAATTTTAATCTCTTCTTTAACCCCATTCTTCAATGTGTCTGGCAAACTATGTGGATGATATTTAAATGGCTTGGCACCATCCTCCAATTCGATCTGAAACTCTTCAACAACTGCTTTTCCTGGCACATCACTAAAAACATTCTCGTACTCTTTTCTTAACCGCACAATATCCTCTTCTACATAGAGCTCACTTTTCTCTTCCATTCTTCCCTCATTTTTCTCTTCTTCTTCTGCCTCACTCACCACTACTAGTCTCATAATTTCTGCTTCTCTTGGTACAAACTTCTTCAACATGTTAATATGAACAACTTTTGTTCTACCTCTTCCAAGTGCAATTTTATAATTCACTCTGTTGACCCTTTCTACAACCTCATGTGGTCCCTGCCATGCTTCTTCTAATTTTCCATTCATTCCTGGTGTTCTACTCAGCACAAAATCTCCTCTCTTGAACTCCCTCTCAACTGCTTTTTTGTCATAATGTTTCTTTCTCTCCTTACTGGCTATTGTCATTCTTTCTCTTAAAACTTCATGCATTGTTTCCAAGCGATCTCTTAGTAACTCAACCCACTCTTCAACGTCCAATTCTGAAAAATCTTGTTCAAGCCAACCATGATGTAACACATCCAAAGGTGTTCTGGCTGCATGACCAAATACAAGCTCAAATGGAGACAAATCAGAGTCTCTGTTGGGAATAGATCTGAGAGCAAACGAACAGAATGGCAATTGCTCTGCCCAATCTTTCCCTGTGGAAACTACTTTCCTTAACATAGATCCAAGTGTCCCATGCATTCTTTCAAGAATACCATTTGTCTGAGGGTGATATGGAGATGTCTTTATTTTGTTAATGCCCAAATTCTCATGTAATTGCTTACTCAAGCTACCCACAAACTGAGACCCTTGATCTGTTAATACCTCCAATGGAATCCCTGTTCTGGAAAAAACTTCTAACATGCCTTTGGCTACAACTTTTGCTGTGACTGACTTAATAGGAATAGCTTCGGGCCATCTGGATGCTTGGCATATTGCAGTTGAAATGAAACGAAAACCACCCTTCGCTGTGGGTAAAGGTCCAACCAAGTCAAATGCCATGACTTCAAATGGTTCTGTTATCACTTGCCTCTCAACCATAGGAGCTTTCCTTGCATTATGTTTATTGCATCTTTGGCAAATCTCGCAACTGGTGCAAACGTTTATCACATCTGCACCAACTCCCGGCCATGTAAAGTTTCTTTTGATAATAACTCGCACTTTCTTGCTACCAACATGACCCAACCCTTCATGTGCTAATTTCAATACTCGGTTCCTAAAAGACTTGGGAAGAACAATCAGAAGTTTTTCATCTAAGTTTTGCGATATTATAGCTTGAACCAGTAAACCATTCTCCCATCTGTACCCTTTGTCTTTATTGTCAGCAAATGTTCGTATAGTTTCAAGAGTGGAATCCTCTTTAGTCTCCCTTACAACAAGCTTCTCCCTGTCTTTCCCTGTTCCAACAACTGGTATAACAATATCTCTTCCTTTCTCCTCAATGTCATTACAAAACTCAAAATGAACTTCAGCTCTCACTCCACCATCTTTCTCCGTTCCTAAGCCATCTGTTTCATCTTCTTCAGCACTTTCTTCCTCACAGCTCTCTAAACTTAAATGTTTACCTTTTATCTCAACTTTGTTAGGTTCACAAACTTTAGGGTTTTCCTCAACAACCTTCTTCTCATCTTCTGCTAAATCATTTTTTCCCTCTTCTATCATCCTCCTAGTCTGCACTTGATTTACATTTTTCTCTTCCCTTTGATCGACTAAGCTCAACAACTGCCTATCTCTCTCCTCCTTAACATTTAAGAATACAACACTTTCTCTCCTCCTTCTGGATCTCCTGGCGCAACTACAACTTTCTCTTCCCACTCATGCTCTCCAAATTTGAAAGTTAATGTAGCTGTAGGCCAAATAAATGGTACAGGACTCTGAAATGGTCTCACTGCCATTTTCTCCTTATAATTTATTTCCTCTGGTCTGACTATGGACTGAGGCACCACAGTTATTCTGGCTCCTGTGTCCAGTAATATGGGTATTTCTACACCACTCACTGAGCCCTTCACAATAGGGTCATCTCCTTCCCTATTCCACACTCTTCTCAAAGGTTTAGGCTGTACTCCTTTGTCTGTACCACGATTTTGTAAATTCTGTGTTTTTTGTTGTGATTTGCTCGGGCATTGAGGTACTTTATGGCCACTCTCTCCACAGTTATAGCAAACTATTTGTTGTCTAGGTCCATATTTCCTGTGATGGTTTGATTGGCTACCTGAAAGAGGCTTGCTGTAAGTACGGGAATAACAATCTACTGCCTTGTGCCCTACTTTGCCACACTTAAAACAACTTATAATTTCTTTCTTATCCAGTTTAGGTTGGAATGATGCCTTTACACCACCTTTCAAAGAGCCTTCTATTGTTACATAATCTCTCAGAGTACTAGCTAACTCTTCTAAATTATTAATAGATCTGGCATCCACATAAGACCTAGCCTTGTGAGTCAATACATTGTATACCCAAGCCTTAACATGATGACATATTGTAACTGAGTCTGGAATATGTTCTCCACATGTTCTCTTAAAGAGTGCCTTGCCCTTAGCAATTAAGCTGTCTGGGTCTAATTTTCTTAGTGTCTCTTTACACACATCATAGTATTCAATACCAGATCTCTTGGCTGTGTACCCCATACATGTAAGTAATCTACTGCGAGCTTCATCATAATCATTAGTAGTGCCACTAATCTCACTAAAAAATTCAAGAGCTTTACCTACCAACTTAGCTCTAAGATTAAACATCCACTCACACTTTGCCAAACCTGCCTTTATGTAAGAATCTTCAACCACTCGCAAATATCCTTCCAAATCATCCCCTTCCTTATACAAAGCTATACCTGACAACACTTGCTCTCTTATTCTCCTTTCTTCTGACTTTTGATTCTTTTTCTCATCCCTAAGAACTTGTGCTTCCAATTCCATTGCCCGTGCTTGCGTTTCAGCCTTCCCTCTTGCCTCATCAACCTGCAATTGTCCCTGCATCATTTTTTCCATAAATTTTTCAACCATTAAAAGTAGTACTGGAGCGTTCAACTGTTCTGCTCCAGACATTTCACCAACTAAATTATCAGACATAGAATTATCTGCCTGCTTCTTTCTTTGACTGCTTCGAGACATCCAAGGTGGTGAGTGGCTTTGGAAAGCTGAATACCTGAACACACACACCAAGTTTAAAAAAAATTAACAAAAAGGCAATAACAATGACAATGAACAATTTTGTAAGCTAAAAGTGAAACAATAATAATAACAATCACACAATTAGAAAACAACAACAACAACAATGCAATAGTATGAAGATTGAGTTTACTGTCCAAATTGAATAAAGCGAAGTATCTATCCCGCATGTCAACTGGAGCCACCGCTACTTTCCTCCTATATGGCTCACTCTCAGCTTGCAACTCTACTTCTGCCATTGGGAAACATTCCAGTTCCCCATTCCCGAATCTAAGGACCACAGTATCCTCCAGGACCTGATCCTGGAAGACCAAATTATCTGGTACCACTGTTATTTGAGCTCCAGTGTCAGGGGCGAACTTACATGCAAGACCATTCACCTTCCCATCTATCAAGGGATAATCAGTACCATCTGCCACCATATTAGCATTTCGAGGCCTGGAGCCTGGCTTTATGGTCAGACTCTTAGGTGCAGAATCAGTCTTAGTGGCATGCTTGGAAGACTGCTGCTCAGTCTTGGTCGGGCATTCATTTGCCTTGTGCCCGTTCTGATTGCATGAATAGCAAACAACATTACTCTTTACCTCAACTCTACCAGTCCTGCACTCGAAAGAACGATTCCCATAGCCCTGGCATTTAAAGCACTTAATACTACCATGATAATGAATACGTCTACCATCTCTTACTCTATCACGTGTGTCAGAGTCAGTAGTTTGCAGGGATATTGCCAGCCTATTGAGCTCCTTAAAAGTCACAATCTCCCTGCTATCCATGACCACACGTTGTTGTGAGGTTAACCCATGTCTGTATATAGCCGTCGCAAAGAAAAGAAGGACATCTTTTGTGTCACCTATTGTCATGTTTACCGAATCCATCAGTCCCTTTAAGTGCACGTAGGTTTGTAATGGGTCCATATGTTTCGTGTCGGCAAGAAAGTAGGAAATAAGTTTGTTCCCCAAGCATGTTCTGCCTGATCCCAACGAGTCAATCAATGTCTGTTTTAACTCATCGTACGTGCAATCGTCCCTGTCAATTGTGGCTACTATCTGGGACGTGGACTTAGAGGAAAGCTTCTGAAACAATATAGCCTTAAAGTCACGCTGACATACCCCAATGTCCTTTAGGTCAGCCTCCAGTTTTGCAATATACTTTGCAATGTCAACACCATCCCTATGGTGAGCTAACCCCTGCACCTTCCTCGTCTGGTCTCCCGCCATAGTCGTTGTGTCTGCTGTTGACATAGTATGTCTCATGAAAACTTTGAACATTCTGCACATCTCACTATTTGATAAAACTCCATTGTCCTCATCCTCTTCATTATCAATGCCCACTCTTCCTGTTGATCTCTCTTCCCTTCTTGTATTCACTCTATCACGGCTGACTGTAACACTTCCCAAGCCTCTATCACCCTCATAAGTATCTCTCCGTCCAGTGCCTCTATCACGCACTTCACTCTCCACTTGTTCATTTTGATCCCCACCTTCAATCAAATCATCTAACTCATCCATTTCTTGTATTACTGTAACCCTGTCTTCGCTCTCTCTACTCAACTCTGAGCGATCACGTCTCTCTGAATTCTCACTTGCACTACTCAATAACTCTACACTAGTCTCTCTGGACAAACTACTACTACCACTCCCCGTGCTAACGGTCTCACCACTACTATGATCCGCTGCAAGGCCTGAATCCGATGAATTTGATCCTCTCACAACTCCACTTAGCACCTCTGATCCGTAACTCTGATGCTTAACTCGCTTGCACGCCCGATGCAGCTGTGCCCTCTCACACATCCACTCTATGTCCGAACTTTGGAGACTTCAGCAGCCTGCAAGAACGAACAGAACAAAACATACAACAAAAATCAGACTAACGTCGCACCACGTGTAACACACTCTAAATAGAAAACACACAAAAACACAAAGAAAGTTAGTAGCCAAGTCGGCGTGTGGTGTGGAGCTCGTCGTTGACTTCTGCTGCGCTGTCTAGGGCGTAGAGAAGCACCGCTGCCACCAACTGTGGGGGGGTAGAATTCTACGGGTCGTCGGTCGGCTGTGCGGAGTCGAGGCTCAGCCGAGGTCAGGCCCGTGATTCAGTTAAGTCGCTACCACCAGTCCTCTGGACAGCTCTGGCAACCTTTGCAGGACGGACAGGTAGCTAGGCAGCCTGAATCCTTCCCAGTTAAACCAGAGACCACTTCTTGTGATTAGATAAAAAGTAGTTAAGTCACAAAAGGCAATACAGGCATGCGTGCACTCAGTTTTAATACAAGTTCACGCGCATGCCCAGACTAACAAATATACGCACAGGAAATGTTTGGCTAAACTAGCTACTACTAACCACACTACACAAAACAAAGTAAAGAAAATGTACAGTCACAAATCAACCAGCTATAAAGCTGTATAGTCTTTATTCATCCTTCTTTCTTCTACTTCTCTTTCTTTCCTTCTCTCTGCTTCTGTCTTTGTCTGCGGAGGCCGGTCCTACAGTAAGGTTCCTTCTATGAAGATGCTTTCCAACTTTGCGATCTGGAAACTAGTCAGGTAAGGTCCACTGTGGCACTAGCAAGTTTGTTGACCATGGTGTACATGTTCTCTGTCTTCTTCCCATGTTTAACTCAGCTGGGCTGAGGTTACACCATTGCAGATGAGTTACATGATACTTCAGCAATTCTGTTAGCATTTATTATTTTATGCTTGGTTGTTTGTGCCATCCTCTCTGCTTGACCATCGCTCTTGGATATCTTGGGCTGTACTCATAAGGTGGTTATATGCCCATGGTTGCAAACTTAGAGAAGTCCACTGATAAGAGAGGACTATGGTACCTAAAGCTATATGTTTTATAAATGAGAAATTCAATATTTCTTTTAATAATAGCAAATTTTTCTTGTTCTAACAGCCAATATTGTTAATTGAAACTTAACTTAATTTGCTATTATTATTATTATTTCAGCCGAGAATGACTGAATCATTGAAAGAATTTTTTTTTGATTTTTTTTGTTTCTTGCATTCTATAGAAATACATTATTAGAGACTCTGGAGAGTCATGGGAGAAGTAAATTCATTTATTACTACTACCTTTACTCATTAGAGCAATATGATATTGTTGTAATGAGTAAAGTTGGTGGTCAACACTAAATAGAGAGTATTACAGCACTCTTTGATAAATACATAGATTCAATGCTTACCCAATAGAATTGCTTGTAGTACAAAATGAACTTCATTAGTTTCAAAAAAAAAAGAAAAAAAAAAGAGAGAGTCTTCTGCAGCTATAATACTGATTAGCAAGAATTTTTTTCCGGAGTGGAAATAATTGATATCATATTGCACTACAAAAGTAGTTAGCTAGCTAACAGTTTATTCTGTGCTGTTTTTTTTCCCTTCAGACACTTGCTTCGCCAAGCTCAAGACTTAGTCAGACACATGAACAATTCTGTGAGTTTAATGTCACAATTGTCATAGCTATTAATTTAGTTTCATGCTGTTGTAATTTTATCTAACTTGCAGCAACGAAAGAGGAAATGGAAGGTTATAACAATATTTATAGGATCCAATGACCTGTGTGACGTCTGCAGCAATAAGAGTGTGAGTAAAACTTTAATATAAATATATAATATTCACTAGCAGGTTAATGCATTCTCACAAGCCAGAGGTGAGAGAAATAAAGTCTGACAGTGAAATATCTTGCCATATCACTCTGATGAGTGTAATACATGGTAGTTTATTAGATGCTAGATACCTTACCTTCTGTAGCTCTTGGTGTGAGGTTGGCTGTAAAACTCTCTAGGGGCTCCCCACACATATTTTGCAGCTGCTCTAACCTGGTTGGGTAGGCTCCACTAAAGGAAGGTACATGTAGTTGTATAAAACCAGAATACTGGTAAGCCAGGCTGGTTGCTATATAACTAATAGTTATAGCAACTTCAGCCTTGAGATAACACCATGTGATAACTGTGAGATATCATTATGAGTAGTATGGAATATAATAATATTACATAAACAACTCACTTTAATGAAAAGAGACCATGAGAAGAAAACCATGAATACACTAGCTAAAAAGGAAAAGAATTGTTTTATTATTTTTGCCCGTCACATGCACAGGAGTTGCTCCGAGGATGTCTCCTTGGGGGTTCGTTGTGGTCCGGGTGGGAATGTCTTCCGTTCCGATCCCACCGCTGCCACCAATTGTGGGGTCGCCCGGTGATCTGCAGTTTCCAGGGACACTCGCACTTGGTACCAGCCAAAGTCGCTGCCACCAGAATTCTCAATCTGAATGCTCGCCGCAGTTAGCGCTCAACCGACGAATCGATACACTAAGTTTTAGTTTAATTGAACACTAAAGAGCACGAGGCAAGGTAAGAGCTTAAATAGAAAACTAGACTCCGCCTTCTACAACTTACAACGTGGCATGAAGCAACAACAACTCCACACAACATGACCATACACGGCAATACAATAATCCATCACAAACACACGAACACATGATTAGTTCTGTCAATGCAAACACACAAACATACAACTCTACAACATCACATACGCACAACACATAATGATAGTTATTTCTGTTCTCTCTCTCCTTCTCTTCTGTCTCTCAAGTTCTCTTCTTCATGAGGGCAGCGCCCACAGACAGCAACCTACAAATCTGCTTGTCAATTACCTTACAAGTCGTCATATGGCCAATACACTTCAACTTCCAAATCTTCCTAAAGACTATACATTGTGTCATAGTCATGTGAACAAGTCATAAATCACATGGTACTGACTCACACTCTTACCCTTAATTGAAGAAGGGTTTTTCCCACCCTGTAAGCTGAGGAAATTAATCAACAGTTTACTACTACCTAAACTTTCAGTAAAGTACTGTAGGTGAATATATAATTTATACTACAATTCTCTCCTTGCAGTAGCTATTTATTAATAATCAGTTAGCACTACAGCATGGAGTTAAATTATATATTTTCACAATCAATATTTTTGTATGGTAACTCATGGATCTGTGTTTAGAATCAAAATTTCTTTTCACTTGCAGGTGAGCTCCATCACAAAGAAATACATGAGAGATCTTGAAAATGGTCTGTCTTATCTTTCACGGAATGTTAGTTGAACTGAAATGTTCCAAGATTATTGCTTGGTTATGTTATTAAACTGTATTTTGTGTGACTGTTACTGTGGTTTATTGTATCATTTCAGATGAGATATGCCTTCATAAATCTAGCACTCCTGTTAGATGTGTCCATTCTCTCCCCCTTGCGTGGATTGGATTGTAAAGTAGTGCATAAGTACGTTTATTTATAGACTAAATAGTAAATTTATTTTACTGTCTCTTATTTGACTAAACATGTTTATACTTTGGATTTGTTGTTGTGGAAACTCTAGACTTACATGCTCTTGCGTGAAGACGAACCCTAGGAAAGTCAGTCGAGTGGCTAATGCAATTAATGTAAGTTCTGACTAGCTCTTGGAAACATGCTAAATTAAATAAGGATCTAAGAGCACCTTTTGTTGATTCAAGTGAAATAAAAGAAAACAATGACAACAACTAAACATGTGAACATACCGCAATAAATAACAATAATCATGGTGGACAGTCACCCTGCCAGAGTAAAGTGTGACAAAAGACAGCCAAGTCCCAATATCCACAAATTAGAAGGATAATTTGATAGAATTACATGAACAAATGAGTTCCCAATATAAATGATATAGAGTGTAATTAAGACAAAATGAAGTGTGTGCTTTATAATTATGTTGAAGAAGCTACAGTAATTGAACAGTTTATCATTCCATACACTATGCACTTAGCTAATTGATTTACTGATTGAACACTTAAACATTAATTGTACTTGTCACCATTAATTGACCATACCATTCTAAGAGCACTTCATTTAAAAGCATTGTCCATATCACCACTTCTTCACTTATCTGGTTTTGTTCAAGTTGAAGTAAATTACAACAATGACAACAACTAAACATGTGAACATACCACGATAAATAACAATAATCATGGTGGACAGTCACACCCTGCCAGAGTCAAGTGTGACAAGAGACAGCCAAGTTCCAATATCCACAAATTAGAAGGATAATTTGATAGAATTACATGAACAAATGAGCTCCCAAGATAAATGATATAGAGTGTAATTAAGACAAAATGAAAAGTGCGTGCTTTATAAATAAACTGTGATTGGCTACAAAGTTCAAGGGGTTGAAGTTATACTGGGATGAAGTTTGATGATATCTCATACATGAACATTTATGAAACTCCAGTCATTCCTAGCAAACCTGGACACAGCTCATTAAAATGGTTTACCTTTGATAAATTTATGGTAATTCTTATGCTAGAGTTTTTGCTGTTTACTTGCACTAAAAGAGAATTTGTTTTTTGTGTGTGACATGACACGTATTAGTCTTGTTATTACTTGTAAATTTTCTATGCTAATAGCTATTTGTCATAGTTAAAATGATTGGAAACATTATTTACTATACTAAAATAGTTTTACTTCATAACCAATCAGCTATGCAATAATGTGATCATGATCTTGTGGCACTATTAAATAACTGACTCAGCCTAAGAATGAAGATAAGATTGTTATAACGTAGACTCTAAACATTCCACTATCTCACTGATTCTGAAATTGTCAACTTTACCCAGGATCCAACAAGGCCGTTTTGTCCAAACAGATCAGTAATCTGACACAACTTAGACAGAGAGTTTAATTAATAAATAATTGCTAGTAAGTTACTAATGTGCTGATGAGACTTCTGCTTACACCAAATTTATTTTTTTATTTTTGGAAGATGTAGCTTATGATAATTTCTTTCATTTCAGGAAGCTATTGTTGAGAGGTTTCAAAAGCAACAACCTTATGATAGGAAGAATTTTGCAATAGTCGTTCAACCAATGTACACCAACACATCACTGCCATACAAAGTGAGTTATAGATTGATGTCTGTATGTGTGCATATGTATCTGTTAGTGTATGTATAATATGTGTATATGTTTGTATGAGTACGCATGTGTGCATACTCAAGGGTTCAACATGTGTGCATATGAAGTGTGTGTACTGATAGAAAAGCTTAAACTTAATCAGCTATCAATCTCCAGTTTTTCAAGTATTTCATTATTTCATTCCAGTGACAGTAGTCATTGCATTCTATTTTCTGGTCCCACAACAATGATTGCTCACTTCTACATTAATCGTGTTTATCTGTCTAATTTGTATAGACTGTTAGACGAAGATGGTGGACGAGAAACTGTCGAGCCACATCTCAGTTTTTGAGGAGGAGACGAACACAGACGTGTAGAGTCCCTGACAAAAGTTATTTTGCTCCAGACTGCTTTCATTTCAGCAGAAAGACTCATGCTCTAACGGCAAAACTTTTGTGGAATAATATGGTAAGACTATGCTGTAAATTTATTTGTAGTTTTATTGGTGACTAAGAGAGGAGAATAATTATCATATTTATGTGGTAATATTAATTTGTAGACTGTTAGAGTTTGTCTTCTTACATTATATTTTTGTTGTTTGCATAATTCAAGCTTGAACCAGTTGGAAGGAAGACTAGAGGAGTTAAATGGGGACAATCAGTGACTCTAAAGTGTCCAAGAAAGGTAATATATACACACACTAATGCACAATTACACACATGTGTGATCCAGATACAAACACAACAACAACAACAACAACAAAAATAACAGTAGTTGTTTTGAACTTTCACCTGTTATTATTATGTTGCGTCTCTACATGATCTGAATGTTGCAGGACACTGTTAACTCTTTTTAACTACCTAAATTCATTTTTTTAGTGTTGCTTGGTTAATGTGCAGTTTGTAATAGCTATACGCCTTATGCAACAGTAGTGTTCTTACTGGAAAATCTGTTGTCCAATAGTCAAGTCATGAAGAGAGTAAAATGAAAGTCTTGTGTTGGTATATCCAGTGAACAGGTAATGTGTGTGTAAGATGACATTTAATTTATAGCGAGACCAGTACTGAAGCACATCACGAGTAATACAAATAGTTATGGGGAGCTAATTTTTCCATTTCAAACAAGTATTTCTGTGAAGTGTGTAAGTTGACTTTTCCTTAAGCGCGGTAGACTGCCACCAGAGTCTGTCTATAACCAACCCCCTGCCTCTTGATCATCTAACTAATAGCTCCTCCTATCCACCCAGGGGCACCCAGGAAGTAACAGATGCAACTAATATTTTAGTTACACAATGTCAAAGATGCAGGTGACTATAAGGGAGTGGACTAGCTATGCAATATATATAGCCAGACCACCCACGGGTGATACATAAATAAAATGTGCTACACTGCACATGCTCAGTAAACACATGGATGAATAGAATGTTCTAGAACAAGTTTAAGTGTCAAGTGTTTGTACCAATAACACATTGTCAGTTTATTCAGTGGGCGGTGTCCCAGGCCCTACTGCCGAGTTATACTAGACTTGAACTATAGCCATAAACTCACACAGTTCCTTATTTGCTGTTTTAAGGATCATTGAACACCAAGGTTCTAGAGTGAGGAGAATAGGGGGAGTCTGTCATAAATTGGGAAACCTATGGCTTTCCATTCCCCACAGCTCTCTCGTTCCTGAAGAGTTGAAATCATACTGACAACTCTTCAGTTATTGGGCAAAACAAGTTTGATGTTTGGGGGAAGGGATGCCAGATTATGCTCAAAATTTTGGAAATGTTCTTCTTTTTTTTTATTCTAAAAAATTGAGTTATTATTCCAAAAGAATAGTATATTATTCTAGAAATTTTCGTATTATTCTCTTATTATTCTAATTAGAATTAAGTGAATTTGTGATGATTGCAGTATAGCTATAGCTGTGTAGAGTTGGTACGTTATGAAATGAATGAGTAAAACTATCAGTCTCTTACTGAATTACTTAATATTATGAAGGATTGTAATAGCTAGCTAATCTTTCAGTGAAAACCTTGAACATCCCGAAAAAATGCTCAATGAATGAAAACAACAACAACATGCTCTGCTGCAGCCAAAAAAAGTTCAATTGTGAGAAACGTTACAAAACATTTGGGGAAATATGGATTACGGCATTAAAGAATTTTAATATGCTCAGCTATGGATCCACATTCTCTTCCCTTCACATTTGTAGGTCGACTGGTAATAATAAACATTTTTTTGTCAATTCTAATGTAGTATGATTGTGGAGTTGCTCAAGAAGAGAATCCATTAGCATAATTCTCACAATTTCTTTCTCAGCCTTCTTTTACTCATTAGATGTATTCTCTCTCTTTCACAGGCTTTTTTAACAATACAGAATCAAAAATATTTGGTTGCCACTGGGTATTGAACCCAGGACCGGTTGTATAGCGCACAAGCAGTCCTGGGTTCGATTCCCGGTGGTGACCAAATATTTTTAATTCTGTATTGTTTAAAAAGCCTGTGAAAGAGAGAGAATACATCTAATGAGCATAATTCTCGACATGACTTGCTGACTCTGAGCCTGACTGACAGCTCTCCCAGTATTTTAAACTTTCTTTGTTACATTTTGGAAATACAATAACATAGTGGCCAACACTAACCCAGCTTCTTTAATCAAGTGATGAAGACCTACCTCATAACCACATTTCTACACATGTTTATGTCCTTTGTTGTAAAAGAACAAGAGAGGAAAAAAAAGCATCATTGATTTTTTTTTATAATTAAGGATTACATGGACTGATTATTCTCATTTTCCCTTTATTATTCTCCTAAATACCCTTATTATTCTAGAATTATTCCACTATGCTATTACATGTCTATTATTCCAGAAAAAATGCTAGCATAATCTGGCAGGGCCTACTTTGGAGGCCCACTGTCTACTTTGTCTCAAACACTGTGTCATGGCAACCACATCAACATAATGTTATCATTAGGTATTGATATTTGTCATAATTTATTCATTTCAGACACGCCCTTACTTCCGAACAAACAGAAATTCCAAGTTGGCTTAGTGATGGACTACTGGAATCTGGAACTTTCAAAGCTAGTGCTGACATTTTAGATGTATTTTTGCAATCATTAGAACTAGTTGGTGGACATATTGTTACATTTGATACAATTAATGCAATTCATTAGCAGTAGAATGATTATAATAGCACTTTGAAATACACATCAGTATGTAAACCTATGAATAAAGTGCTTAGCTACATAAGAGCAGTTGTATTCACTTGAAAGATGGGAATGTGGATGCATAGAGCTTCAGGTGAACCTTTTTATAGGCACCTTGATCTACTGGGCCGTCTTCACATTCTTTATAAAATAATAAAGAGGAGTGGTGAGTTCTACACTCATTGGTTCCAAATGACTTGTGTGGAGAAGACACTTGCAAGAATGAGCGGGTTTGTGTAATTATTCTCTCTTACTTCCTCTCTATTTCATAAATATTGAGGAAACAGGTATAAAACACCTCCCTATGAATTTAAGTATCTCTATGACAATGGGAGTCCATTATCTTGAACCAAGTATGATTACCATTTACAACATTTCTTATTAATTGTAGCGTTCTCTTTTGAGGCAACACACAGACACTTGGACGGACAGACGGACAGACAAACGGACGGAATGACAGATGGATGGACAGACAGACTGACAGACAGACAGACATATAGACAGACAGACAGACAGACAGACAGATTCATGTCCAAAGTAAACTTGCTCAATAGTTAAAATAGGTTATCCATTCAAAGTGAAGGAATTCAAATTTTGTCAAGGAGCACAGGCACCATATAGAACACACGTACCTTCTTTGCATTGGAATTTACCCTTGGAATGCACTAATACTTTTTTAACATTCTATTTGGATTGAAAACTACTCTATTAATAATAATATTATTAATACTAATAAGCAGACATTTTGTGAAGAGCAAAAGGTTTAGTACAGAGGCCATTGATTCTATGAAGTTGAAATAAAAATGTTACTGAAATAATTAAGTGCGTAATGTACTTTCTTTCGTCCAACGATATACATCAAAAAGCCATTTCAAATTTGAAGTTTTACTGAGCAGGAATCTTTAGCCATCCTGCATGCAAATACACAATTCAAAAAGGCATAACAAGTCTTGCTTGAGATAATTAGCCGTCAATGTAAACACTTTTAGAGTAATTGAAACGTTTTACTATGTGTTTCATTACTAACTGTGAGGCAGTTATCACATCTATAACAGATATCAAAATCAATATACTTACCTCTTCCTTCCTCATCTTCACAAACTGTATCAAAACTGTCAATGTCAACTGCTAGTCTATAAAACAGTACTTGGTGCACCTGGAATCATTTAGGCTAGATCTCCAACTTCATGGGACCTACAGTTGTGTGTGCGGGAGGCATTGTCTTGCTCCTTCTTCAGTTAGGATGGCCGGCTATGGCTGATTATTCAATTTCTACGGAAGAGTTTGATGATGATAATGATTATGCTGATGGAGCTATGTATGATATAAATGATGAGGATGAACTGGCTTACACAAGTAGGGTAATCGGCATGTCAAAAAGGGTAAAGAAAAAACATTTGATATTATTCGCTGGGTACCATTTCTTTCTTATAGGGTACTTATGGCTCCTCATTAAGGTGCAATGTACATAAACCAAGGAGAAGGGCTACCAATGGTAAGTTCAAGCACAAGTAAAGCAATATATTATTGTATCTTTAGTTAATTTATCTTTGCAATGGCTGTTGTAAATGAGCATTTAAAATACTTCAACATCGATTGCATGGTGTTTCCCTCACTAAATATTGTCATAAACACATTACTATTGCAGTCAACAGGCTCACACCTTTTGATGTGGAGGTGGTAGCTGGCCTGGGCGATTCACTGACCGTAAGTTAAATAAGCTGATTATTAAGTAAATTAAAGTAATTTGATTGTATTAGCACTCTATAGAAGAACATAGTTAATATGCACTGATTCTTGTGCACTAGTGATTGGGTCTGTCAGAGATTCATTTTCTATTGTTCTTGACTGGTAAAAAAAGTAAATAGCATAAGCCAACCCTTTAAACAAACTAATTGAATGAAGCCAAGTGTTTAAGTTGGACCTTAACAAAATGTCTTTGGCATGAATTTCAAAATGTGTCTGGTCCGAGCAACGAGCAATATATTTTGGTATTAAACATAGCTAAGAATGGGGAAATGATTCTTTTGACTACTGAACTATTTTGAAACACCTTCGTATCATTGTGCTGGTAAAGTGAGGGTAGGGGAGTGGGTGTGCCATTGAAGTTGTATGCTGTGAATTCCCAGAGCTGGAGCTGGAAATGACCAAAGTACGTCAATTTGATTGTCCCTCCAAAGTGAAGACAAGAGTTACATGACTGAAGAACGGTATACAGTAAAACCTCCAAACAACAACCGGTCTTGGGGACAGATTGTTTGACCTTTGTTGAGAGAGTTGCCTCTCTTCGGGGTTTCTTAGAGTATTATGCCAAGCAACAATGATAATCCATAATATAATGAATGGTTTATTTAGGTGAAAAATAGTCAAATAATGATCTCTGTGTTAGTGAATTACTTTGCATAGCTGCTACGGAGTCAAGTATTGACCCAACTTCAAAAGACACCGCCAATTGACCTTTTCTTTCCAGAAAATGCTGCACCTCTTCCAGTGAAGCAATGGCTTCTTTGAATGTTTTAATTGCTGGTTCTGGTTGATCGGAATCTTTACCACCTTCTTCATCATCTTCTTCATCATTTTCTTCATCGTCATCTTGTTGTGAATTGTTTGCAGGTTCCTGGAGGTGTAACATAAACGATTCATCCCATGAGTTGCCATCCATTTCAATGCAAACAGGGATTTCATCATCACCATTACCATACTCCTGAACAGAGCATGCATCTGGCAACATGACTTGTTGAATCACCTCTTGTAGATTGGTGTCTTCATCCAGGTCTTGAAATGGATCATCTTCTACTTCACATGTCACAACATCGGACATGTCATCATTCAGAATGCCTGCTCTACGAATGCATTTTTGTATTGTGCTTACTTTCACTTTCTCCCATGCCTGTGCTACCCATCTGATGGCCACCAAAATGTTGACAGATTTGGCCACTTCTGATGCACTATTGCACTCATCAATCTTGGCTACTATATATTTCAATAGCAATGTGCGATAGTGAACTTTGAAATTCTTTATTATACCCAAATCTAATGGTTGCAACTTCGAAGTAGTGTTTGCAGGCAAAAAACAAATGGTTATGTTCTTAAACATGGTCTCTAGGTGAGGAGGATGACAACCAGCGTTATCTATTAAAAGTAATATGCGTCGATTAGTATGGGCTAAGCGACTGTTCAATTTTGTAAGAATTGACTCCATCAATTCACCTGTCATCTAAGAGTTTTTTTGGCTATAATACGCCACGGGTAGGACAGTCTTGTCAAATCGTTCTAAACATTTGGATTTTCACTGTGCCAGATAACAACTGGCTTTTCTTTTTCTCCATTAGCTGTAACAAAAAATGCCACTGTTATCCTTTGTTTACTCTTCTTCCCACCTCTGCATGCCTTCCTTTCTGCCCAAATCCAGTTTCTGGTAATGCTCTCCAAAATACACCTGTCTCATCAATATTCCAGATATCCTCCTTACTATAGCCACGAAGTATTTCAGGTAACCTCTCCTTCCATGATTGAACAGTTTCCCCACGCACATCTCCAGACTCACCACAAATTCTGACTTTCTTGATGTTATACCTGTTCTTCCACTTTGTGAGCCATCCATTTGAGCTTTTAAACTCTATGGTTTTCCAAGAACATCGGCTATTTGCTTCGCTTTCTCAATACGTTGAGGTCCAGCAGGATAGATATTCTTAGAACAAGCTGCCATATACCATTTATATAAAGCTTCATTAATATCTTTAAACACTTAAAACTCTAGACATTTTTTTTTAATTTTTGGATTGATTAGATTGGTAAAGAGACATAACAGAATCTTTATTCTTCAAAATCTGGGCAATCTGGGTCCTTCCACAATTAAACATGCTGGCTAAAGTCCTATGATTGAGCGTGTGATCCCTTTCCATAGCTTATCACCTCCACTTTCTTCTCAAGCTTTAAATAATTTCGCTTTTTAACAGAACTAGAATAAGCCATATTGCAGATGAGCCACCAACGCAAATGTGTGTGGTTGTCCTTTGAACTGGCAGTTCAACAGCCATGGCTGCGGCAAGTCAGGTAGTGACGCCAAAAACACTGGAAATACTTGAAATCAATTCGTTTATTCGGGGGTATCATGCTTACAGAGATGTATGGGAACCAACTACAGGTGAGATTTTGCTCGCCTGCAAACCTGAACCTTCCAATGTCAGAGACAAGAGTGCTGTAGCAGTCTTCAAAGACGGATCAATTGTTGGACATGTCCCCATTAACATGGCTCCAATTCTGTAGCAGTTTTTAAGAAGAGAAGTCAACAAGGCTTTTGTTGAAGTTAAGGGTGAAAAAGTGAACAGAGGTGGCGGCTATGGACTGGAAATACCCTGTGTTTATCGTTAATACGGTCCGCCACGGTATATACAAAGATTGAAAGATACTCTTGAACTACTGATCGCAGCTGGACATTTGTAACTAGCTATTAAGAACAATTATTATATATTATGTAGCTATAATTTTACTATTTTGACCGCTCTAGAATAATTACCCCTGGCCGTTGTTAAGAATTCGGGGGTGGCCGTTCATCGGAGGCTATAAAACTATTGGAACTGTACTGTAAATGTTTCGTTCCACTAAAAACTACCGCTGTGGAGAGGCTGACCGTTCTTCGGGAGCCCGTTGTTGAGAGAATTCACTGTAGTTCAATATGCTCACATTTTCTGTTTTTCTATATTATCTAGGCGGCACTTAGTGCTGGTGCTCGTACAGCCTTTGGAGTACTATGGGAGTATAAGGGAATATCTTGGAGGTAAAAGCTTTTAAAGATGCTATGGATTACAATATTTTTATAAAATTAAAAACAAATTTTAAATCATGAAAATGCCATTTATAAAAAAAAGTTGTAAAATTTTTATTGACTTAATTTCAGCATCGGCGGAAAATCGACACTTTCGAGAACTACTACACTCCCAAGTAAGTTTTTATCTGTTTCAGAATTTATGGGTGAGGATGCTAACATTTCATAATGTAAAGTATGGGTAAGAGCTAATCATGCTCCTAGTTTAGTGCTCTATAAATGGAAATTTTGTGGGGATCAAATTTTTTGGTAATTTTACACATGGCGTGGTATATTTATTCTTTTATTTTGTAGACATTCTGAAAATTTTCAATCCTAAATTGTATGGTTACTCACGGAGTAAGAAATGGTTTAAATCTAGAGAAGCTTTTAATAGAGCTGTGTCTGGTCAAGAAGTGAAGTAAGTTAGTAGTAATGGCACCGGTAACACATTTGTTTTCTGCTCTAATAAACTTGATAAGTTCTATTATCAATGTATTAATTCAATGCATACTCAATAGAATATATAGCTTGTAGTACAATATGTTTGTTATAATGTAGGCTCCAACAGATCATTTTCAGCACTAAAAACTGATTTGTTTCACTGAAAATTTTTCATTGTGGAAAATATATCATTTTGCACTACAAATGTAGTTAGCTATATATAGCTGTTTATTTTGTGCTTTTTTTTTTTTCAGACACTTACTTGGTCAAGCTAGAGACTTAGTCAGACACATGAGCTATTCCGTGAGTTTTCATGTGATATAACTGAACAATTCCATACATTTCCCCCAACAAATGCTACTCATTAATTCCAGTGCTATCACATCTGCAGATGTATATCAATCAAAGCTTTGCTATTTGAGTAAATCCTTGTTGAGTTGAGGCATGAGAGAGTGGACCAAAGGCTATGTATTGACTTGGTGTGATACTTGATCAGCTGTGCATGCATTCTCTTGCCATATGCTGTAGATATTAATTCACACTTTCAGGACTATTGTGTTTTATTTTATTTGCAGACGCGAATGAGGAAGTGGAAGGTTATAACGATATTCATTGGATCCAATGACCTGTGTGCCAAAGCCACTTGCAGGAACAGTGTGAGTGTGTACAAGTAAATAGTAATGTGTTGCAATGTCATTCATGAGAGATTAGAGTTACCAAAAGTGTATTTGACCTTCTAACTAAGGATGATCAAAATGGTTGCTCCTAAAATGTTTTAAAATAATTCTAGGAAAGTCTGCCATTAGGAGTCATGCTTTCCTTCCCTGAGCCCAGACATTAAATTGTGCCCTGTGAGATTCCTCTCTGGCCTACGAGGGCTCTCACATGAAGCCATGATCTTTCATCTTGTGCATCGCGTGTATAAAATGTACATGTTACTGTTTGGCCACAAGAATGGATTCCTCTCTTACTCCTGTAGTCCAACTGGTAGTGCCGACACCAGGGATAATGTTCAGGAAAGATGTATAAATATAAAATTACAATTATCAAGTTCTGACCCTTCATAAAAACTCGATTGAAACTTTCTTACTCAAAGGGGTCTAAAGAAAAGCAAGGTCAACTGTCCAATCAAGTTCTGACCCTTCATAGAAACTAGCTTGAAACTTTCTTCATTACTCCATGGCATTTGGTTGATATGGGATTTACACCATCCTCGTGTCTTGAATCCTTGTTTGTATAAATCCCATACTGACTTCTCCACATCACGGTGCAACCTATACTTGAATTGTTGTTCTGAGTAAGTACTACTGACAATTAACCGTTGATTTAGGTATAAACTTTTAAAAAATCAAAGCATGACAGACTGACAGACAAAAGGTCAGACAGCTGGACAACTACTATCACTCTCCTGTGCATGTGTGTTAGGGTTAATAATTATATCTCCTTGCACTATTAACAGTCATATAACATAAATTAGCTCTACATCGAAGTTACAAGTATAAAGATTTTAAAATCATGTACTTTTATGTGGCAACTAATGAATCTTCAGCAATCACAATTAAAGCTCCTTATTGTATTTTAATTTACAGGTCAGCTTCACCACTAGAAAATTTATGAGAGATCTTGAAAAGGCTATGTATTATCTTTCACGAAATGTAAGTTAAACTGAATGGTTCAAGATTATTGTCTATTTATTTTGTCATACGGTATTTTGTGTGATTGTTACTTATTTTATTGTGTCATTTCAGATGAGATATGCCTTCATAAATCTAGCACTCCTTTTAGATCTGTCCATTCTCTCCCCCTTGCGTGGATTGAATTGTAAAGCTGTGCATAAGTATATTTATTTATAGACTAATAGTAAATTTATTTTATTGTCTCTTATTTGAGTAAACATGTTTATACTTTGGATTTGTTGTTGTGGAAACTCTAGACTTGGATGCTCTTGTGTGAAGACAAACCCTAGAAAAGTCAGTCAAGTGACTAATGCAATTAATGTAAGTTCTGACTAGCTCTTGAGGAAGCTTGCTAAATTAAAATTAGGATCCGTGAGGCCAGCAGATTCTAAGAGCACATTTTGTTGATTCAAGTGAAATAAAAGAAAACAATGACAACAACTAAACATGTGAACATACCGCAATAAACAACAATAATCATGGTGGACAGTCACACCCTCCCAGAGTCAAGTGTGACAAAAGACAGCCAAGTCCCAATATCCACAAATTAGAAGGATAATTTGATAGAATTACATGAACAAATGAGTTCCCAAGATAAATGATATAGAGTGTAATTAAGACAAAATGAAAGTGTGTCCTTTATAAGTAAACTGTGATTGGCTACAAAGTTCAAGGGGTTGAAGTTATACTGGGATGAAGTTTGATGATATCTCATACATGAACATCCATGGATTCCAGTCATTCCTGGCAAACCTGGACACAGGGCTCATTAAAATGGTTTACCTTTGATAAATGTATGGTAATTCTTATGCTAGAGTTTTTGCTGTTTACTTACCTTAAGAACTAAAAGAGAATTTGTTTTTTTGTGTGTGACATGACACGTATTAGTCTTGTTATTACTTGCAAATTAATTTTCTATGCTAATAGCTATTTGTCATAGTTAAAATGATTGGAAACATTATTTACTATAATAAAATAGTGTTATTTTATAACCAATCAGCTATGCAATAATGTGATCATGATCTTGTGGTACTCTGAAATAACTGACTCAGCCTAAGAATGAAGATAAGATTGTTATAACGTAGACTTTAAACATTCCATTATCTCACTGATTCTGAAATTGTCGACTTTACCCAGGATCCAACAGGGCCACTTTGTCCAAACAGATCAGTAATCTGACACAACTTATGTCAAAGTTAGCATGACAGAGAGTTTGATTAAGTTACTAATGTGCTGATGAGACTTCTGCTTACACCAAATTTAGTTTGTAATTTTTGGAAGATGTAGCTTATGATAATTTCTTTCATTTCAGAAAGCTATTGTTGGGAGGTTTCAAAAGCAACAACCTTATGACAGGAAGGATTTTGCAATAGTCGTTCAACCAATGTACACCAACACATCACTGCCATACAAAGTGAGTTATAGATTGATGTCCGTATGTGTGCATAGGTATATGTTTGTGTATGTGTATGTATATGTGTATATGTTTGTATGAGTACGCATGTGTGCATACTCAAGGGTTCAACATGTGTGCATATGAAGTGTGTGTACTGATAGAAAAGCTTAAACTTAATCAGCTATCAATCTCCAGTTTTTCAAGCATTTCATTATTTCATTCCAGTGACAGTATTCATTGCATTCTATTTTCTGGTCCCACAACAATGATTGCTCACTTCTACATTAATCGTGTTTATCTGTCTAATTTGTATAGACTGTTAGACGAAGATGGTGGATGAGAAACTGTCGAGCCACATCTCAGTTTTGGAGAAGAAGGAGGAGGAGACGAAGACGAACATGTAGAGTCCCAGACAAAAGTTATCTTGCTCCAGACTGCTTTCATTTTAGCAGAAAGACTCATGCTCTAACGGCAAAACTTTTGTGGAATAACATGGTAAGACTATGTTGTAAATTTATTTGTAGTTTTATTGGTGACCAAGAGAGAATAATAATTATCATATTTATGTGGTAATATTAATTTGCATGACCGTTAGAGTTTGTCTTCTTACATTACATTTTTGTTGTTTGCATAATTCAAGCTTGAACCAGTTGGAAGGAAGACTAGAGGAGTTAAATGGGGACAATCAGTGACTCTAAAGTGTCCAAGAAAGGTAATATATGCACACACTAATGCACAATTACACACATGTATGATCCAGATACAAACACAACAACAACAACAAAAATAACAGTAGTTGTGTTGAACTTTCACCTGTTATTATATTGCTGGACTTGTGGTAGTACTTTGACTGTCATGTTTTGTGTTTGCTTCATGACTGATCTCATCCCATACTCTATTAAACAGAATTGTTGGTTTATAGACCCTCACTCATATCAACAAATTGTTTATACCTTTGATTTAAGTTGTCTCTACGTGATCTGAATGTTGTGGGACACTGTTAACTCTTACTAACTACCTAAGTTCATTATGTTAGTGTCGCTTGGTTAATGTGCAGTTTGTAATAGCTATACCTATGCAAAAGTATTTTTCTTACTAGAAAATCCATTGTCCAATAGCCAAGGTCTTGTGTTGGTAACATGTATGTGTGTGTGTATGTGTGTGTGTGTGTGTGTGTGTTTATGTTTGAGTGAGTGTGTGTGTGTGTGAGTGAGTGTGCATGTCTGTGTGTATGTGTGTGTGTGTGTGCATGTGTGAGTGAGTGTGTGTGTATGTGAGTTAGTGTGTGTGTGTCTGTGTGTATGTGCGTGTGTGTGTGTATGTGAGCGTGTGTGCACGCGCACGATGACATTTAATTTATAGTGAGACTAGTGTTGAAGCTCATCACTAGTAATTACAAAATTGTTATGGGGAGCTAATTTTTCCATTTCAAACAAGTGTTCCTTATTAGCTGTTTTGAGTATCATTGTATTTTTAGAACACCAACGATTTAGAGTGAGGATAGTGGGGGGGAGTTTGAGTTGAAATCATACTGACAACTCTTCAGTTTGGGTAACTAGTATGTGGGGGAAGTGATTTAAGTATAAGTTTCTGTCTACAGTTCAAGTCAAGTATAACTCGGCGGGCCCACTGTCTACTTTGTCTCAAATGCTGTGTCATGGCAACCATATCAACATGATATAATCATTGGTATTAGTAGGCATTGATATTTGTTACAATTTATTCATCTTAGGAACACCGTTACTTCCGAACAAACAGGAACTCCAAGTTGGCTTAGTGATGGACAACTTCTTTATGGAATCTGGAACTTTCAAAGCTAGTGCTGACATTTTAGAATTATTTTTAGAACTAGTTAGTGGACACATTGTTACATTTATACAGTTAATGCAATTTGTTAGCAGTAGAATGATTATAAATTACACTTTGAAGTATACATCAGTATGTAAACCTATGAATAAATTGCTTAAGAGCAGCTGTATTCAGCTGAAAGATGGGAATGTGGATGCATAGAGCTTCAGGTGAACCTTTTCATAGGCACCTTGATCTACTAGGCAGTCTTCACATTCTTTAGCTATAAAATAATAAAGAGGAGTGGTGAGTTCTATGCTCATTAGCTCCAAATGACTTGTGTGGAGAAGACACTTGCAAGAATGGGAGGGTCTGTGTAATTATTCTCTCTTACTTTCTCTCTATTTCATAAAGATTGAGGTAACAGTAAAGGCATGTATAAAACACCTACCTATGAATTTTAGAATCTCTATGACAATGGGAGCCAATCTTTAACCAAGTACGATTACCATTTTCAACATTTCTTATTAATTGTATGCTAATAGCTATTTGTCATAGTTAAAATGATTGGAAACATTATCTACTATAATAAAATAGTGTTATTTTATAACCAATCAGCTATGCAATAATGTGATCATGATCTTGTGGCACTATTAAATAACTGACTCAGCCTAAGAATGAAGATAAGATTGTTATAACGTAGACTTTAAACATTCCATTTTCTCACTGATTCTGAAATTGTCGACTTTACCCAGGATCCAACAGGGCCACTTTGTCCAAACAGATCAGTAATCTGACACAACTTATGTCAAAGTTAGCATGATAGAGAGTTTGATTAAGTTACTAATGTGCTGATGAGACTTCTGCTTACACCAAACTAAGTTTGTTATTTTTGGAAGATGTAGCTTATGATAATTTCTTTCATTTCAGAAAGCTATTGTTGGGAGGTTTCAAAAGGAACAACCTTATGACAGGAAGGATTTTGCAATAGTCGTTCAACCAATACCAACACACAACTGCCATACCAAGTGAGTTATAGATTGATGTCTGTATGTATGCATATGTATATGTTTGTGTATGTGTGTATGTGTATGTATGTGTATATGTTAGTATGAGTACGCATGTGTGCATACTCAAGGGTTCAACATGTGTGCATATGAAGTGTGTGTACTGATAAAAAAGCTTAAACTTAATCAGCTATCAATCTACAGTTTTTCAAGTATTTCATTATTTCATTCCAGTGACAGTAGTCATTGCATTCTATTTTCTGGTCCCACAACAATGATTGCTCACTTCTACATTAATCGTGTTTATCTGTCTAATTTGTATAGACTGTTAGACGAAGATGGTGGACGAGAAACTGTCGAGCCACATCTCAGTTTTGGAGAAGAAGGAGGAGGAGACGGAGAAGGAGGAGGAGACTGAGAAGAAGGAGGAGGAGATGGAGAAGGAGGAGGAGACTGAGAAGAAGGAGGAGGAGACGAAGACGAACATGTAGAGTGCCAGACAAAAGTTATCTTGCTCCAGACTGCTTTCATTTCAGCAGAAAGACTCATGCTCTAACGGCAAAACTTTTGTGGAATAACATGGTATGACTATGTTGTAAATTTATTTGTGGTTTTATTGGGGACCAAGAGAGAATAATAATTATCATATTTATGTGGTAATATTAATTTGCATGACCGTTAGAGTTTGTCTTCTTACATTATATTTTTGTTGTTTGCATAATTCAAGCTTGAACCAGTTGGAAGGAAGACTAGAGGAATTAAATGGGGACAACCAGTGAATCTGTTGTGTCCAAGAAAGGCATTGTATTTTTAGAACACCAACGATACAGAGTGAGGATAATGGGGGGGAGTTTGTGATAAATTGGGAAACATATTGCTTTCTATTTCCCACAGCTCTCTTGTCCTTCAAGAGTTGAAATCATACTGACAACTCTTCAGTTTGGGTAACTAGTTTAACATGTGGGGGAAGTGATTTAAGTATAAGTTTCTGTCTACAGTTCAAGTCAAGTATAACTCGGCGGGCCCACTGTCTACTTTGTCTCAAATGCTGTGTCATGGCAACCATATCAACATGATATAATCATTGGTATTAGTAGGCATTGATATTTGTTACAATTTATTCATCTTAGGAACACCGTTACTTCCGAACAAACAGGAACTCCAAGTTGGCTTAGTGATGGACAACTTCTTTATGGAATCTGGAACTTTCAAAGCTAGTGCTGACATTTTAGAATTATTTTTAGAACTAGTTAGTGGACACATTGTTACATTTATACAGATGCAATTTGTTAGCAGTAGAATGATTATAAATTACACTTTGAAGTATACATCAGTATGTAAACCTATGAATAAATTGCTTAAGAGCAGCTGTATTCAGTTGAAAGATGGGAATGTGGATGCATAGAGCTTCAGGTGAACCTTTTTATAGGCACCTTGATTTACTAGGCAGTCTTCACATTCTTTAGCTATAAAATAATAAAGAGGAGTGGTGAGTTCTATGCTCATTGGCTCCAAATGACTTGTGCGGAGAAGACACTTGCACGAATGTGCGGGTTTGTGTAATTCTTCTCTAGCTTACTTTCTCCCTATTTCATAATGATTGAGGTAACAGTAGAGGCGTGTATAAAACACCTATATACCTATGAATTTTAGAATCGCTATGACAATGGCAGCCAATCTTGAACCAAGTACGATTACCATTTTCAACATTTCTTATTAAATTGTAGCATCCTCTTTTTAGGCAACAAACAAACACTCAGACAGACAGACTGACAAACAGACAGACAGACAGACAATTCATGTCCAAAGCAAACTTGCTCAAAAGTTTCATATAATGGTTATCCATTCAAAGTGAAGGAATTCCAATACACAGACAGAAGTAATATATGCAGAGAGTGACATACAAGAGCAAATTCAGGGAAAAAGAAGAAAAAATTTGTTTTATTGACTAACTGAAGTATGCTAGGAAAAGGAAAAAAATGTGGCACTCACAACAAAATATTGAAGAATAGGCCTCAAATTTTGTCAAGGAGCACAGGCACCATATAGAACACACATATCTGGAATGCACATATTAATTTTTAACTGTCTATTTGGCTTGAAAACACTCTATTAATAATAATTATTATTTATAATCTAATAAGCAGATATTTTGTAAACAGCAGAAAATGTTCAGGTTGAAAATGACTTACTATATACATCAAAAAGCCATTTCAAATTTGAAGTTTTACTGAGCAGGAATCTTTAGCCACCCTGCTCTAAAAAGCGCAATTCAAAAAGGCACAACAAGTCTTGCTCGAGATAATTAGCCGTCAATGTAAACACTTTTAGAGTATCACTTCACAGTTTCTTTCTCAGCCTTTATTTTATTCTCTCTCTTTCACAGGCTTTTTAAACGATGCAGAATTAAAAATATTTGGTCGCCACCGGGAATCGAACCAAGAACCGCTTGTATATAGCGCACACACGACGGGTGCGGTGGTTGTCGTAGCTCTCAGTGGCAGATCAGAGCGCTTGTGCGCTATACAAGCGGTCCTGGGTTCGATTCCCGGTGGTGACCAAATATTTTTAATTCTGCATTGTTTAAAAAGCCTGTGAAAGAGAGAGAATACATCTAATAAGTAAATAAAGGCTGAGAAAGAAATTGTGAAGTGATAAATTAGATGAGGAGAAATTTTCAACGAATAATAAGAATCTTGAATAAAGAGAAATTTCGTTGGTCTGTTGAGAGTGAGACTGTAGCATAGCAGTATCCCTTAACAGTATAAATACAGAATTGGATTGTTTGTTCGCCGGGTGTGGTTGTCGTAGCTCAGTGGCAGAGCGCTTGTGCGCTATACAAGCGGTCCTGGGTTCGATTCCCGGTGGCGACCAAATATTTTTAATTCTGCATTGTTTAAAAAGCCTGTGAAAGAGAGAGAATACATCTAACTTTTAGAGCAATTGAAACATTTTTACTATGTGTTTCATTACTAACTGTGAGGCAGTTATCACATCTATAACAGATATCAAAATCAATATACTTAACTCTTCCTTCATCATCTTCACAAACTATGTTTCATTACTAACTGTGAGGCAGTTATCACATCTATAACAGATATCAAAATCAATATACTTACCTCTTCCTTCCTCATCTTCACAAACTGTATCAAAACTGTCAATATCAACTTCTAGCTATAAAAGTACTTGGTGCACCTGGAATCATTTAGGCTCGATCTCCAACATCATGGGACCTACAGTTGTGTGTGTGGGAGGCATTGTCTTGCTCCTTCTTCAGTTAGGATGGCCGGCTATGGCTGATTATTCAATTTCTACGGAAGAGTTTGATGATGATAATGATTATGCTGATGGAGCTATGTATGATATAAATGATGAGGATGAACTGGCTTACACAAGTAGGGTAATCGGCATGTCAAAAAGGGTAAAGAAAAAAACATTTGATATTATTCGCTGGGTACCATTTCTTTCTTATAGGGTACTTATGGCTCCTCATTAAGGTGCAATGTACATAAACCAAGGAGAAGGGCTACCAATGGTAAGTTCAAGCACAAGTAAAGCAATATATCATTGTATCTTTAGTTAATTTATTTTTGCAGTGGCTGTTGTAAATGAGCATTTAAAATAATTCAACATTGATTGCATGATGTTTACCTTACTAAATATTGTCATAAACACATTACTATTGCAGTCAACAGGCTCACACCTTTTGATGTGGAGGTGGTAGCTGGCCTGGGCGATTCACTGACCGTAAGTTCCAGTCAAGTTTAAGACAACAGAGTTAATTATATCATGTGCATCTAATAATTAAATAAGCTGATTATTAAGTAAATTAAAGTAATTTGATTGTATTAGCACTCTATAGAAGAACATAGTTAATATGCACTGATTCTTGTGCACTAATGATTGGGTCTGTCAGAGGTTCATTTTCTATTGTTCTTGGCTGGTAAAAAAAAGAAAATAGCATAAGCCAACCCTTTAAATAAACTAATTGAATGAAGCCAAGTGTTTAAGTTGGACCTTAACAAAATGTCTTTGGCATGAATTTCAAAATGTGTCTGGTCCGAGCAACGAGCAATATATTTTGTTAAACATAGCTAAGAATGGGGAAATGATTCTTTTGACTACTGAGCTATTTTGAAACATTTTCGTATCATTGTGCTGGTAAAGTGAGGGTAGGGGAGTGGGTGTGCCATTGAAGTTGTATGCTGTGAATTCCCAGAGCTGGAGCTGGAAATGACCAAAAGTACGTCATTATGATTGTCCCTCCAAAGTGAAGACAAGAGTTACATGACTGAAGAATGGTATAGTTCAATATGCTCACATTTTCTGTTTTTCTATATTATCTAGGCAGCGCTTGGTGCTGGTGCTCGTACAGCCTTTGGAATACTATGGGAATATAAAGGATTATCTTGGAGGTAAAAGCTTTTAAAGATACTATGGATTACAACATTTTTATAAAATTAAAAACAAATTTTAAATCACGAAAATGCCATTTATAAAAAAAGTTGTAAAAATTCCAATTGACTTAATTTCAGCATTGGCGGAAAATCGACACTTTCGAGAACTACTACACTCCCAAGTAAGTTTTTGTCTGTTTCAGAATTGAAGGGTGAGGATGCTAACATTTCATAGTGTAAAGTATGGGTAAGAGCTAATCATGCTCCTAGTTTAGTGCTCTATAAATGGAAATTTTGTGGGGATCAAACATTTTGGCAATTTTACACGTGGCATGGTCTATTTATTCTTTTATTTTGTAGACATTCTGAAAATTTTCAATCCTAAATTGTATGGTTACTCACGGAGTAAGAAATGGTTAAAATCTAGAGAAGCTTTTAATAGAGCTGTGACTGGTCAAAAAGTCAAGTGAGTTAGTAATAATGGCACCGGTAACATATTTGTTTTCTGCTCTAATAAACTTGATAAGTTCCATTATCAATGTATTAATTCAATGCATACTCAATAGAATATATAACTTGTAGTACAATATGTTTGTTATAATGTAAGCTCCAATAGAGTCATTTTCAGCACTAAAAACTGATTTGTTTCACTGAAAATTTTTTCATTCAGAGTGGAAATATATCATAATTACATTACAAATGTAGTTAGTTATATATAGCTAACTGTTTATTCTGTGCTGGTTTTTTTTTTCAGACACTTACTTGGTCAAGCTAGAGACTTAGTCAGACACATGAGCTATTCCGTGAGTTTTCATGTGATATAACTGAACAATTCCATACATTTCCCCCAACAAATGCTACTCATTAATTCCAGTGCTATCACATCTGCAGATGTATATCAATCAAAGCTTTGCTATTTGAGTAAATCCTTGTTGAGTTGAGGCATGAGAGAGTGGGCCAGAGGCTATGTATTGACTTGGTGTGATACTTGATCAGCTGTGCATGCATTCTCTTGCCATATGCTGTAGATATTAATTCACACTTTCAGGACTATTGTGTTTTATTTTATTTGCAGACGCGAATGAGGAAGTGGAAGGTTATAACGATATTCATTGGATCCAATGACCTGTGTGCCAAATCCACCTGCAGGCACAGTGTGAGTGTGTACAAGTAAATAGTAATGTGTTGCAATGTCATTCATGAGAGATTAGAGTTACCAAAAGTGTATTTGACCTTCTAACTAAGGATGATCAAAATGGTTGCTCCTAAAATGTTTTAAAATAATTCTAGGAAAGTCTGCCATTAGGAGTCATGCTTTCCTTCCCTGAGCCCAGACGTTAAATTGTGCCCTGTGAGATTCCTCTCTGGCCTACGAGGGCTCTCACATGAAGCCATGATCTTTCATCTTGTGCATCGCGTGTATAAAATGTACATGTTACTGTTTGGCCACAAGAATGGATTCCTCTCTTACTCCTGTAGTCCAACTGGTAGTGCTGACACAAGGGATAATGTTCAGGAAAGATGTATAAATATAAAATTACAATTATCAAGTTCTGACCCTTCATAGAAACTAGCTTGAAACTTTCTTCATTACTCCTTGGCATTTGGTCGATGTGGGATTTACACCATCCTCGTGTCTTGAATCCTTGTTTGTGTAAATCCCAAACTGAATTCTCCACGTAACGGTGCAACCTATACTTGAATTGTTGTTCTGAGTAAGTACTACTGACACTTAACCGTTGATTTAGGTATGAACTTTAAAAAAATCAAGCATGACAGACTGACAGACGAAAGGTCAGACAGCTGGACAACTACTATCACTCTCCTGTGCATGTGCAATAGAGTTAATTATTATATCTCCTTGCACTATTAACAGTCATAAAACATAAATTAGCTCAACAGTGAAGTTACAAGTATAAAGATTCTATAATTATTATTTTTATGTGGCAACTAATGAATCTTCAGCAATCACAATTAAAGCTCCTTATTGTATTTTCATTTACAGGTCAGCTTCACCACTAGAAAATTTATGAGAGATCTTGAAAGGGCTATGTATTTTCTTTCACGAAATGTGAGTTAAAACTGAGAATGGTTCAAGATTATTGCCTATTTATTTTGTCAAACTGTATTTTGTGTGATTGTTACGTATTTTATTGTGTCATTTCAGATGAGATATGCATTCATAAATCTAGCACTCCTTTTAGATGTGTCCATTCTCTCCCCCTTGCGTGGATTGAATTGTAAAATTGTTCATTCGTACGTTTATTCTATAGGCTAAAAGTAGATTCCTTTTAATGTCACCTATTTCAGTAGACTCTTTGTTCTGCAAACTTTAGACTTGTGTGCTCATGTGCAGTGAAGATGAACCCTAGGAAAGCCAGTCGAGTGGCGAAAGCAATCAATGTAAGTTCTGACTAGCTCTTGAGGAAGCTTGTTAAATTATGACCTGTGGGTCTAACAGCACACTTTGTTAAGGTGAAACAAAGAACAAACCAAAAACAAACAAACAAAAAAAAAAAGAAAGAAAAAAAACCAATAACAACAACACAACCACTAGAAAGCTAAATTTGTCAAGTAATCAAAACATGCAAACATGCCCCAAAGTTCTTTATGTCCCCTTAAACATTTTCTGCCTTTGATAAATTCATGAGAATCCAGTTTGCTGTTTAGTCATCATTAGAACCAAGACAGAACTTAATTTTTTCACCATAAGATTTATGTTTGCTTGTAAAAATTCAATGATAATATTTGTTGTAGTAAAAATAATTGAAACAGTACAAAAAACTAAGTTATGACTTATTTGTGATGCAGTAACACAATTAAATTATGATGTCGTGGTAGCTAGTATTAAAAATTGGCTAATGAAGGCCATCATAATAAATAGACTCTAAACATTCCAGAATCTTCAAGAGAGTTCTGAAGTTGGCCTGGGTCCAGGAGGGTCAATGTAATCTGTCATATATTTTAGCAAAAGCAACGTGGCACTAGCTATTAATTGCTAAGTCTCACAACCATTCACTAATGTGTTTTTATGATGAACCTTCTGCATGCATGCACGAATTGTAGTTTGGTATCTTGGAAGGCATAACTTATGATAAAATTCTTATATTTCAGAAAGCTATTGTTAAGAGGTTTCAATATCAACAGCCGTATGACAGGAGGGATTTTGCTGTAGTCGTTCAACCAATGTATGCCAACACAAAATTTCGATACAAAGTAAGTTAAGATAGGTATATTTGTGTATGTGCATAATATACATGTGTACATGTGTTGCTTTTATGTGTGCTTACACAAGTGTGTATTAAGAATAGCTATGTCCAAATATGAGCAGCCATCTTGATCAAAGATTTTTTTCAAGATTTTATTCTATTCATCATGCTGGTTCCATTCAATTGTCTGGTCGTGAAACAAATGACTATGTATTTTTACATTGACCGTATTTTTCTAGACTGTTAGACGAAGATGGTGGATGAGAAACTGCCAGGCTACAACTCAGCTTTGGTGGAGAAGAAGGCGAAGACGAAGGAGAAGACGAACATGTAGAGTCCCTGACAAAAGTTTCCTTGCTCCAGACTGCTTTCATTTCAGCAGGAAAACTCACACTCTAACAGCAAAACATTTGTGGAATAACATGGTAAATACTTTGTTGTAAATTTATTTATTTATAGTTTTATTGGTGACCAAGAGAGAAGAATAATTATCATATGTGGTAATATTAATTTGCATGACCGTTAGAGTTTGTTGTCTTATTACATTTATACTTTTTTGTTTGCATAATTCAAGCTTGAACCAGTTGGAAGGAAGACTAGAGGAATTAGATTTGGGCGACCAGTGAATCTGAAGTGTCCAAGAACGGTAATTCATACATGCACACATACACTATCACAAACACTAATACACACTCACATATGTTGCATAGTTCAGATACAAAAGCTTAACCTGCAAAAAATATATCAACAACAACAACAACAAAGTAACAACCACATCAACATGATATAATCATTGATATTAGTAGGTATTGATATTTGTTATAATTTACTTATTTCAGAGACGCCCTTACTTCCGAACAAACAGGAACTCCAAGTTGGCTTAGTGATGGACAACTTCTTTATGGAATCTGGAACTTTCACAGCTAGTGCTGACATTTTAGAATTATTTTTATAATTATTAGAACTAGTTAGTGGACACATTGTTACATTTTTGTTAGTGGACACATTGTTACATTTTTGACACTGGTAATGAGGTTTGTAGTGATTAATTATGTGTACTTAAAAAATAAAATGCTATCATAAGAGTAGTGGTATTCAGTTGAAAGATGTGAAAGTGGAGGCATAGAGCTTCAGAAATCTAATTAATTGATCAAATAATTTATCAAGGTTAGCTGAACCTTTTTATAGGAACATTGATCTATTTGACAGGCTTTTTCTCATTAATAAAGTAAGTGACAAACAGAGAAACTGATCGATATCTTGTAAATCATGACATAGAGGTCACAGTTGTCCCTTGTTATAGTACTATTTAGACTTTGTACTGTTCTGGGACTGATGAAGCACAAATAACAGGGATGGCAGATTATATCAAGGTCAAAACTGATGAAAATTGTTTAAAAAAATTAATGATGGATTTGATTTGAAGATTAATTAATGAAAGGAGAGCGCAAGCAAGCATGCAGTTGTCCTGGAGACTGAATTGCATGTATTGGTACATTTTGTACATTATTATTTTAAATAAATTATAATTAAATTGCCCTCATTACTACTTGGAAGCTATAATGATATTTGCACAACACCTTTTAAAAGAATTACAGTGAAATTAAATTATTTTTGATGAAAAATATTGATATCATTGCTATGCTGAATAGTGAAATGATATTAAAAAAGAAAGCATAAAAAAGAGATTAAAATTATGAACATCATTTGATTTTCACAATGCAACTTAATAGTTAGTGAGTGATGTATTATAAGGAGATAAATTCCAAATATACAGCAAGTGACAGGTACTTAGTGGAGAGACCGTGATGACACTGATGGTGATTCCACTGAAGTGAAGATACTGAGTGAAGACTGCCGGACAGGACAGAGCTGAGTGAGCTCTTTATATACATGTACCAGCAAATGAAGCCAGGCAAGTTGTCTACAGACTAATAGTAGTGACGGACTGAGTGAGTGTTTGATGAAGGGATCCGATAGTGTGAATGAGAGTGAGCCAGTAGAATTAATTAATCTTAGTACTTGTTAATTAGTTGTTTGTTGCTTGTGCTGGCCTTTTGGCTTGCTTGCTAATGATAACATAACTGCATTCCATGTTAATAGCATTCTTATATAATTAGCTACTGGACTACATTGTGATGTAAATAAAAGTGACAAAAATACATCCTTTTCCTGTAGAAATATCGTATCACCAACCCAGTGGTCAGAATTCATAGCAATTATAAGTTATGCAGGATGTCGTGTGGTCATAATGTGAGGATGAATTAAGAGTGTAATGAACCTGAGATTATGCTACAAGATATAATAGAGCAGTTAAAGTTATTTGCTCAATAATGTATCTGGCCACATTGCATTAATTGGCAAACTCTTTGCATGCCTACACTTATTTGGTTAATGTGAACAAGGCATGCCTCATTGAACTATACTTGCTTATATTGACTCACTTGGTCATTCGACTGCTGAAAACGATATTATAATGAAACAGGTTTTCCGCTGGGTTATTTCTTCTTTGTTTTTCTTTATTAAGCAGTTCTTATATAGCTAGATATAATAATAGCTAGCTACTTGAATGTATATATGAACAGGCTTACATGTTTCTTGTAATGGTGGGTGTAACACATGTCAGGGTGTAACTCCTAACACAATGAATGAGTTAAAATTGAAGGACTAGTCTGCACCCTACGTCCGATAGCTAGACACGGCGTTAAAGTGCTGACAGTAGGTAGTGGGTGGCCAACTAGATAGAGCTAGCTAGCTAGACTAAGGTTGATACGATACTATATTGTGAGTAACAATGACAGAATGCTCTGCGGCAACAGTTTTATTAGATATAGTGCACAACAACAGTCATTAAATATGGCTTGATTATGGTGAATGACTTAGCTAGATTATTTTGAGTCTAGTTTGGGTAGAGACTAAGTTAACAAATGGTGAGGTAAGGCTAGGTGTAAGTGTACGCAATTGACAAGTTTATTGATAATATAATTGACAATAAAGTTCAGATAGTTCCCCTTGGTTGTTGTGACCATAGAAACTGTTACAGTTATCTTCTGTAGATATGGTCTGGACGTGTACTGCAGACAGGCCTGGACAGCACAATGACTAATTATGAATCACCTGGGAGTTGACAAGTAAGATGATTGGTTGTCCACGGTATGGGCTTGGGCTTCAGCCGTCTACGGTAAAATCATTTGAAGTCGACTACCGTACAAGTTAGTTGTTTTATTTTTTAAATCAGGGTCTATCACCATGTCACGATTATTGTAGTGAAATATTTTCAAGAATAATAAACTTTGAAAGTGTTAAATGGATTACTAGGAAGATGTCACACTGGAATGTAGATTGATAGGTGTTCAAAGGAATATATATATATTCATACCTTCCTAAGCATATTACTAAGTACCTAACCATTGCTATTTTTAGCTGTTTGCAATAAAGGTGACATAAAAGCACTCAAACACTAACACTTACAAAGTGTCATGAGGAATGCCAAATGAAGTTCCTGTAAAGTAAAGCCTTGATATAAGTTCAATTTGTTTATTTTTTCCAAATTTAAGCCTTTATCTAATAATCTCTTTACATAATTTTATATGTAGCAACTTCCCTATTTAAGTATTTCTTGTAGAGAAAGTTTTATGTTGATAACGATTACTGGGTATTCTGAATATGATGAGTGTCTCAGTATTTTCCACTGGAGTCATTTTTTTGCTCTTTGTTGGGTTAGGATGGCCAGCTATGGTTGATGGTTCTCATTCCATATCATATGATGATGATGACATTGATGATGGGTATTATATAGATGATGTGTTCATCAATTCTATTAGTGTGACGAGAAGGGTAAGAAACATTCAACCATTGATTGTAAAAAACACTGATATTTTTTGTCTTATGTTTAGTGGCTTACCTATGGGACTACATTTAACTGTGGAGTGAAAAAACCTAAAAAGACCACTAAAGATGGTAAGACAAATTTTTATGCATATAGTTTTTGTGGATACATACATTCATATAATAAACACACCTATAGACTTTAGGAAAGCAACGAGAAGTTTTTTTTACATTTTTAATGCTGAATTTTTATTTTAGTTAACAAACTCTCACCATTTGATGTGGAGGTGGTTGCTGCATTAGGTGATTCCCACACGGTAGGTTCTATACTGTCAGTTTATGATGTGATGTGCAGTAGCTATACTACTATAAAATGTACTGTCTCTATTGCACAGGCTTTTTACATAAAAATATTGTTTAAAGAGTACTTTACATGGAATTTTTTTTTATTTTTCATGTTTGCCAATTTATCACCTTATTTTCTCCTCATCAACTGAATAAAATGGCTAAAATAGAAATTATGACATTTCTGTGTCATTCCAGAATATTTTTTATACTGTTTAATGCTACAGAATGAACAGTGTGAAATTCATGATTCATTATGCTATTTTTTGAGAACCCCACTTTGTTTTTTTTCTGGTATTAATATTATTTTCTATGTATTTTTATGCTATGTATTTTTATGCTCTGTTATATTCCTTATTTCTAGGCTGGATTTGGTGCTGGTGCTTTATTATCTAAGTCAAGGCCAGAGTACAAAGGATTGTCATGGAGGTAGGTTCATTTTATAAAAAATTAAATTCTATTTTAATACTGTATATTAATTTCAGCATTGGAGGTAAATCCAGTCTCTCTACAGTCACTACACTCCCGAGTAAGTTTCATAACAATAGATAAGTTATTGTAGTATAACAGTGTCTTCTGCATGGTTCTTATAACTCAATGAATATAATATATATATATAATATAGTACTTATTTACATGAGTCAGATTGTGATATGGCAGAATATTTCACAAGCAGGCTAATTTATTTTCACAAAGCCTGAGAGTGAAATATCTTGCCATATTACTCTGACAAGTGTAATAACTGGTTTATTCCACACTAGATATCTTTACTACTGTAGTTAGTACTACTAGAGGAAGGTAACTCACAACTAAAGTTGGTTGTAGGGGCTACCCACACCCCCAGCTGATATTTTAGCACCTGCTCTAACCCTGGTTGGAGTAGGCTACACCTGGTCCAGGGGAGGAAGGTAGCTGTAAAAACCAAGAAAATTGAAAAAGTTTAGCTGGTTGCTATAATTACAAGGGTAACGAGCTTGCTTAGTACAGTGTGAAATAACAGCGTGAAAACGGGTCTAACCAGGTTGGGTGCTTCACTAGAGGAAGGTAGCTGTAAAACTTAGAAAACTGGTAAGCTAGGCCTGTTGCTATAACTACTAGGGTAATGAACTTGTCATTGTGAAGGTATCTAGAGTGGAATAAATATATATACAATACTTATTGCACTAATCACCATACAATTATGGTGAGATATTTTATGAGCATACTTAAACTAGTGCAAAAATACAAGCATGAGCAGTGAAATATTAACCCCATATTGTATGATGAAAAATTTATTGCACATCCAAAGCAATAAAAATTCAAAGGTAACTCTGCCATAAAAATTCAGTTGTCCAGTCCTGATGCTGTAGTGCATATGCAGTGTTAAATAGGGGAAAATATTGAATCCTCAAGTGATGCAGAATACTTATGAAAAATATCCAATGTAAATATATCATATTTATGGGCAAGTAAGTACTACAAGTTCATATTTGAGCCAATTGTAGTGTGTTGTTAAAGTAATGAAATTGATGACTGTGAGGTAATGACTTTTGGGCCTAAACTTGCCTTGGGGCAAACCTAAAAGTTTTGTTTACTTAGTCAACGGCAAACAAAACAATGGTGAACTATACAAACAGCAGAAAGATGACACTACTTCTTTGACTTTCTTTGACTTTGACTACATCTGATAGAAGAGAATACATAAAATTTCAGCTCCACATAGTAATAAACGTTATATTTGAACTTCAGAGGTTAGAAATAATATGTAGATGTGCTTCTCTCCAGCACCATTTAAAGGCTAGTACCCTTCATGTTAGCGTGCTGTTAAAAGGGGAGAAAATTCTAGATGGAAAAAAAACAAAAAAAACAAAAACAAGAGAATATAGTTTGATTTCGGTGTACTATACTTGGGCTTTTTGAAAATTTGCTAGAAAAGATTTGTAGCACACAACGAACATTCTTCTTAGCTAATTTATCATTTAGACATAATAGTTGAAATTGAAGGAATGTTTACATTGAGAATGTGAAGGAAACTGTCTGTGTGCTGGGCTATAACTTAAATCTTAAAGTTTGTTAAGCAATTAATATGCCTCACTTGCAATTTGTGCTGAAGTAGAGTATAGATTTTTTGTATATAATCAGTTAAGTTGATGCATAAAAAGGAGCAAAGATGCTCTGGGTTTGTTTCTGCTGTTTGTAAATTTGACGTTTGATTATAAGTGCTGGTTAGCAGTTTTTATATTGTTTAATAATATTTTACAGCAGTCATAATATAATAAAAGTTTAATGCATGTAGATATTCTGAAAGAATTCAACCCCAAATTGTATGGGTTTTCAAAGAGAAGAACCAAGTTCAAAAAGAAAGAAGCATTCAACAGGGCTGTGAGTGGTGCTAGAGTTAGGTAAGACTCATAATATAGTCAAAGAATAGTCGTTATTTGGTTCACATTAGCTTTATCATCTGTCTATAAACATGTTCAATAATCTTGAAGATTGTTAAGCAATTAATATGCCCATTTGTGTTGATTAGAGACTTACTTAGACAGGCTACTGATTTGGTCTCAAAAATAAACCGCAAAGTAAGTGATGGATGTGGAAATGGTGAATGATAGCTACATACTATTGGAACAACACACTAACCGACAGTAGTTTTATTTATTTAAGAAATACCTATATTTACTTCAGGTACACAATATCAATTTAGTACTTTTGAGTTTATGGTGTGATACAGCTATCTGAAAAACCTAATCATAAATAATGGGTCAATAAATTCAGTGACCTATCCACTACGAAGTCATAGCACATGCATTATTAAAAAAAAAATTAGACACAATTCTATCACATTTTTCATTTAAACACATAGCTTATGCAACTTTATTATTTTTTACAATGCAGAAGAAGATGAGCAAGTGGAAAGTTATAACAATATTCATAGGGTCTAATGATCTCTGTGCCAAGTCAACCTGCAAGAATAGTGTGAGTATGTACCTATAATTAGAAACAGATTCTTTGAAATTAGTCATTGGCTAACAAGGATAATTGGTGTGTGCAAGTAGAGTAGATTGAAAGGAGGGAAGCCAAGTTCTGTATGATTGGAGAAGCATATTCCTCTTTATAAATTTCATAGCTAACCATTATAAATAGCAGGTTAAATTCTATATTTGGCAATTGAAATATGTAATTCTTTCAGAATTTACAGGCTTAATTGTGCTGTGAAAATGATATCACCTAATTCATGTATCTGCCACTTAAATAATGAATAATTAGCATAAATATGCCATAATATTCTGTCATATATGTTTTTATCAGGTATCCAAAACAGTGGAAAATTTTATGAGTGATCTCCACAAAGCTCTACAATATCTATCAGAAAATGTGAGTTCATAGTGAAGAAACAGGATCCTTGTGACCAGCCTTCATACTGTTCAATATATAGCTTATGCCCAATACTTATGATTGGCTTCTATGTTTATTTTAGTAGTTCCTCACTTGCCTGATTGTTTTTCATGACTAATTTAAGCCATTATTTGAGGGCATTGTTTACACTACTAGCAAGTACCCCGTCACATAGTGGCGCTTGACGTATTGCAAAGTTATTTTAATGCAGTAGCACAAGTTAAGGTTACATAAGTTTCCCTCTCCTGCTCTCTTTTTTTTTTTTTTTTAACTATTTGAGCTTTTCTTATACCCACCTCTCCTATCTTCAGCTCTTCTTCTTGAGTCATGGAGGAGTCCCCTTTTCCTTTGTCTATCTCTCCTGCTTCTGAATTTCTGTCCTACTTTGGCCTTCTATTTTTTTCTGTAGCCTTTCTTTTGAAAACTAAACCTCGCCTTTACTTGTCAATTCCACCCGCTTTTTAGTTATAATTAATCGCTCGCCTTTTTTGCCTTCACCGTCTTACCTCGCCGATTCCATCTGCGTTTCAGTTACGATTAATTGCCTTTTACCTTCTCTTCCATACTTTAGCCTTCCTTTTTTAAACCTATGCTGCCTTACATTGTCTATTGCACCCACTTTTTAGAAATAACCAGCACGTTCTACTGACCTACCATAGGCGACGATACTTTACCAAAGTGTACAAAGCTCATGAATTATTCATGAATACACACACCGCCGGTCGTCGTCGTTACTGACACACAAGTGTGTGTAGGTGCCAACTACTTCCTATGGCTACATAAACTCACTGACAATGAGTTTTATGAGTTGGGAACTGATTGCCAACAAAATTAAACTTGCTCCTATTGTTTTTTTTTATGAGTTTATGTGTATTTTACAATATGTAGTCTTCCCTTTTTTGTTGTGCATTTGACTATGGACACTGGCAACTAATATACCCCAAGTACGAATAGCACTCCAGTTTCAAATGTTTTTCAAATAGCAAAAAGCAAGAAGTGGACAGCAAATAAACTGAAGAACTGACAATTACTGATGACGCGTGAACAAACCACACAAGACAGGAAGTAACTTAAAACCACAAGAATGACATTACAAATAATGACCAAATAAACCACACTTTTTTTTTAAATATCTGCATAGTTTTCTAGGTAATATATTCCATTTTTTTTTTCAGTTAAAGGCTACGTTGTTATTATAAGTGATGCCATTTCAATTTTTTTTCTCTCCATGATATTGTATGTAGGTAAAAAAAGCATTCATAAATTTGGCTCTCCTGCTTGATGTGTCAATTTTAGCCCCTTTGAAAGGAGGAATCTGTGACAAAGTTCATCGGTATGTGAAAACAGCTGTACCAGACTACAGATGAATCTTACCACACTTTTGTATAATATTATAAGTAGTTATTTAGGGTAAGTTGCTTGATGTCTTTTTTGCAGTAAATATTGTCCTTGTGCTACGGGTAAAAATAAAAAAAAGTCCAGTCAGGTTGCACAGGAAATTAATGTAAGTTAATAACTAATCTGTACCAATCGCCAAGTAGCCAATGGATCATCATTGTGATAATTCTGCACACTATTTTTGTATGATGCTAGTTTTAGTTAGACTATTTAAAATGCCCCAATTATGCCAGTTTCAAGACACTATACCTATCATTCAGGCTATGTATTTTATTTATGAGTTGCAATCTTATTCATTCGTAAAGTACTTACATTATTTTGTCCTACTAGTACCATGTGACTACCCAGTTCAAAAATGGTCTAAAAGGATTTATTAATCACCCATGTTAATATTAAATGATAATTGCTATTATATCTTGAGTGGATTCTACTACAATTTAATGATATGTTTATTTAAGTGTTATTTAAAAAAGCAGTAAGATTGTCCCAAATTGAGTCATGAAAATATTTTTTACAATGTTTAATTTTTCTCAACTTTCAGAGTGAAATTATCAAGCACTATCAAGACCATAGCCCTTTTGATAGGAAAGATTTTGCAGTGGTTGTTCAACCATTGTACTCCAAAACAACAAAGCTGCCATATAAAGTAAGTTAACGAGTATCATTTAGGATGGCTAACTGAATAATTTCTTCTGAATTGTATATATAGCTGCAGCTAATCAATTTATTTTGACTGAGTAGCTATAATCATATTGGAATAGCTGCCATTGTATATATTATATTATTGTATTTCCCAGCGTTTTTGGAAAAAGCGAGTACCTGACAAAAGCTTTCTAAGTACAGACTGCTTTCATGTTGCTCAAAAAACTCACTCTTTAGCTGCCACTCTGCTTTGGAATAATATGGTAAGACTGTGTCACTAATGCTATGCTTTTTGTATGCATACACTATTCATTATCTCTAGATATAGCTAACTGAGACATATATAATATAGGCCAGTCATATTGTATTCATTGTTTATACTCTTCAGCAATATTTTGGTTGTACAATGCAGAGAGTATTCAATTATTTATTTGTGTTTGTGTGTATACATGTGTGGATGTGCATGTGCTTATACATTATAGCTAACTACTTTATTTACAATTCATTATTGTCTTACTTTGAAGTTGCAACCTGTTGGGAAAAAGACTGATTTCATTGAATGGAGGAAGAAAAGGAAACTTATCTGCCCCAGCAATGTAAGTACTAGCTGCAAGGATATTGATATGTAATGTGGTAATATTTTGCTTTATTTCATTTATAGAAATTTCCATATTTCCGAACAAACACGAACTCCAAGTGGGCAGTGTGAAAGATCTCAAACAATGTCTTGGACTCTGATAATTAGCTAGATGTAGAATTGTCATTAGTTAACTGTTAGCTGGACTTTGTAGATATACTATATAGTTAGCTGTTTTATTCTGTTGCCTTCCATGCAAGTAGAGTCGTATCATTTCTTTTTGTAGGTGTCAAACATTATATATTACTTAAGCTTGTTAAAAGTGGGTGTGATCACGATCAAGCCAATACTAATCACTATGCACTCTATTTAAAAGTATCATTACAGCTTGATGGTGTTATTTTGTTAGTCACCAAGCTTGCTTCAGACACTGTATATGTTGTGCACAGTAATGTCAAAATGACAATAATAAGTTCTAGTTATAGGTATGTTAAAAAGACTAAAACTAAAATAGTTTTGCAGATAGCTACTTTGAATTCTCAATAACTTAGTTCTCAACGTATCATTTCTTCATTTTGCAAGTATATACTACTGCTAGCTACTACTGATTAATTATCATATGAAAATTAGTGTTTTAATTTGTTTTCACATTTTATTTATAATATTTTCTGAAAATGCAGGCTTCAATTATTTTATTTAGCTAATTAATTAAATAATGTTATACAGATGATAGTTTTAGTTTAGTTTTGGTTACTATTATAATACAGATTTAAAGTCACTAAAGCTATGAATTCTTATTAGTGTATAGCTCCAAGTGTGGTAAATAGCTATATTTTATTTAGAAACTCAAGAAATGCAACAGCTGTGGACCATAGATAGGAATAGTACTCTCGTAGCCACAAAAAGGTGGGAATTGAAAATTACTTCTAAGTCCCTGGGAAGTGCCCTAATAGGAAATGGCCTTTTTTTTTTTATTATTTGAACTTCAGCCTATGCAGACTGAGTTGCTCATCACATGGTCTAAGAAAGCATGGAAAATTTGAACTTGCCAAAAAATGGCAGAAGCAGCTGAGAAAGCATGCCTTAAAATAAACACTTTCGTAGAAGAACTCAACACTAATATAACAGGCCTATTTGTCCAGTATGGTGGGATATAAGAGCTTCTCTCACTGCATTTTATAGATAGCTGTGGTAGAATCTCCCGACATGTGGTTGGCTTCTTCCAATGTTTAGTTTTACCTCTCACAATAAAAGTCCTCAAAGACACGGTGACACAAGTGATGTTGGACTAAGGGGTACTGATGCTAATGCAAACTTTCTATGATCAAATGCCCATGAATGAGTTGAGTGTCTTTGCCTTTCATCATGGCGGTGGCAAGAAGTGGTACTACTGCAGAAGTGAAGGAGAAATGAAGTCTATGTTTAAAAACGCCCTGGTCGGGATATCTACTGAAGATTGCCGAATAGAATGAAATAGAGGTGAAATTTTATGTAATAATTTTGATTGAAGATATTATGTAGATATACATAAATGTACAATATTTTCATTGATTTAGTCATTCTCGGCTGAAATAATTATAATAATTGCAAATTTTTTTCGTTCTAACAGCCCCATATTGTTAATTAAAACTTAACCCAATGTTTTTGACTTCTTGCCAAGTTCTCTTCAGGGGTCAACTGAGGTCGAACTCTCTGTGGCTATATTTCGGCAATAAGTCGGAACGTCGGAATTAACAATATTGGCTGTTAAAACAAGAAAAATGTGCGATTCTCATTGTTTTATATGAAACCCTTCCTAATGAATGAATGGGCTGTGCATGTATGTTTGCTTGTGAGGTTGGACATATCTGATTAATTAGTTATCTAACAGTAGTGTGATGCGTATTAGTTTATCTATTTTCATTTTGCCTTCAAGTTTTTGATAATTCACCTCTGTAGTGAGTGTGCTGGCTCAAGCATCTAGGGTACACGATACCGTCAGTTTAAACTACTTTCCTAAATGATTGCAGCTGCACCCATTTTTAAACAACTGGAGTGGTAGGAGGGTGTTTACTGCAGTTTATTAGTATAGGGGATGAGACTTAAATTTTAGATGATGTCCTGGTTTTTTCTGCAAGGTCTAATCTACTACACACATGGGATGAAGGAAGAGTGAACAAAACTGTGAGAAAAATCTCTTCCTTACTGAGAAACCAGCCCCACCACTGAACTACACTAACCATCGACATTTGAGATTCACATGATTTAAGTCCCAAAGCCAATGGAACATTTTCACAATGTATAATTCTACTCTTAATAATAGCAATTTTTTCTCTTTTTTGTTATTATAATTATTTCAGCTGAGAATGACTGAATCAATTCTACTCTTCCATACACTACAAATTTTGTTCAGAGGTAGCTGTTACATAGAACATGTTCCCTTATAGCTTTAACGAGTTCTTCAAACTTGAGGCTTTGTTAATTTATGAAAATTCCTGTGGAAATCTCCCATTTTAGAAATTTTTATATTAATACAGTATATATAACTAATTATATAACTACTACAATACTTTTGTGGTATAGTAGTATTACTTTTTTAAGCAATAACATTGATATGTTGAAGTTTATTAACCTGTAAAAGACATCAAAATCAAGTCAAACTGTCTCCATGTCTTAATATATATTCATCATTGTATGAATGTGCAAAGTTTCATTCTTTAATTGCAAAGTGCACATAACTTATGTTCATCTGCTCTACTGTAGCTAGTGAAATATTCAAGGAATAATAAACTTTGAGAGTGTGAAAAGTGAAAAGACACAAATTACTAGAAAGATGCCTCACTGGAATGTGCATTGATAGTTTTCAAAGGAACTACATATCCACACCTTCTTAAGCACATTCCTAAGTAGCTAACTATTGCTAGTTTTAGCAGTTTGTAATAAAGGTGGTATGAAAGCATTCAAACATTATTATACAGACTAAAAGTGTCCTGAAGGAATGCCAAGAAAATTTTCCTGTAAATCCTCAGTATGAGCTGAATTTGCTTATGTTTCCCAATAAATTTGTCTTTATCAAAACTTTTAAATAAGTTTATCCGTAGCAACTTTCCCTATTTAAAGTCTTTCTCATTGAGAAAATTTTGTGTTGTTAAGGATTAGTACTGGGTATTTTGATTATGATGAGTGTCAGAGTATTTTCCACTGGAGTCATTTTCTTGGTCTTTGTCCAGTTAGGATGGCCAGCAATGGTTCATGATTCTCATTCCATATCATATTATGATGATGATGACATTGATGATGGGTATTACAAAGATAATGTGTTCATCAATTCTATTAGTGTGACGAGAAAGGTAAGAAATACTCCATTTTGTTTGTAAAAAAACATTGATATGTCTTTTCTCATGTTTTAGAAGAAATCCTACGGGACTACATTTAACTGTGAAGTGAAGAAACCTAAGAAGACCGCTAAAAATAGTAGGTAGATTGATGTAGAGTATACATTACATTCATACATATATAAGACATACTTTATACTTACATGTTTATACATGGTATCTATGAGTATATAGCTAGTTGACTTTGAGGAACCAATAAGTAGCTGTTATTTATATTATTTAATACTGAATTTTTATTTTAGTCAACAAACTCTCGCCTTATGATGTGGAGGTGGTGGCTGCATTAGGTGATTCCATCACGGTAGGTTCTGAAGTGTCAGTTTATGGTGTGATTTGCAGTAGCTATACTACTATAAGATGTACTGTCTCTATTTCACAGGCTTTTCACATTTTGACAAAAATGTTGTTTAAATGTTTGAAAATGTACTATGTAATTTTCTGATTACTTGTTTCTTCCAGGCTGGGTTTGGTGCTGGTACTAATAAACTTGTTGGTTTGATAAAGCCAGAGTATAAAGGATATTCTTGGAGGTAGGTTCATTTTATAAGGATATAAAATTCTTAATAAATATTTTAACTTCAGCATTGGAGGAAAATCCACACTCTCTAAAGTCACTACACTCCCGAGTAAGTTTCACAACGTAACATAAATTATAACATCATAATAGGAATATTATCTTTCTTGAACTTGCTGTGTATATAGCACAGAAAACTGTGGTAGTCAGGATTATTAGCATGAAATGGTAGGAGAATTTTTTCACGAGGTAAAGCTCAGTGAAATTTTCGTGCATGAGTGTTATTAATCAGAATACCTCAGTTTTCTGTGCTATGACAAGTTATTTCATGGGTCATGTACCTAAAGATATCATCATAAAAATATCTAGGGTGGAATAAATATATATATATATATATGTATATATATATATGTATAATGTATATATGTATGTATAAGTAAATAAATGAACACATGTATAGTTTCGTCCACATTCGCAGCATAAATATTTCTTCATATAGCTAAAATGGTATATTAGCTAAACAGAATGAGCCATGACTTTCTTAGCAAAATTTCAAAGTTTCCTTTCTCTGTTAAAGCCCAAAGATAATGTGTTGCAGCACACTGAAGTCAAAGGTATTCTTTTTGATCACACAGTGAAGACAAAGTACATTCACCTTTTAACAGCACGCTGACGTCGTACTAGCCTTTGAATGGTGCTGAAGAAAAGCACATTCTATTTCAATCCACTATTTCAGAAAGCCAAAGTGTAACAGTGTAACATTTAGCAGCATGCCAAAGCTGACATGTATTTCCTTTCATATAATGGCGATGAAATAAAAATGTGCTTAAAAGAAGTAGTGTTACACTGTTGACAAAGTAAACAAAACTTTTAGGTTTTCAAGGCCCAAAAGTTATTACTTAATAGTCATTAATATCATTATTTTAATGCACGTGAACCACTACAATTGGCTCAATTATACCATAGATGCAGGTTGTTAACGCCCTCTTTTTGTTAAGTGCTGGTTGTTTTTTTGTTAAGCACCCATTTTCTTACTTGGCTCTAGCTCTTTTTATTAAGCACTCCCGCTGTTAAGCACCCTTTTTTTATTAACAAGTAATAGTGCAAGTGCAGTTAACTGGTGTTTAAAATTGGACAAATGCTTGGGTTTCTTCAGTAAATAGTTGCTGTCTGATTTTTTGATTAAAAGTGCTAGTGGACATAGTTATATATTGTATAATAATTCTTTATTGCAGTTGTAATATAATTTTTAATAGATATTCTGAAAGAATTCAACCCCAATTTGTATGGGTTTTCAAAAAGTAGAACTAAATTCCAAAAGAAAGAAGCATTCAATAGGGCTGTGAGTAGTGCTAAAGTTAGGTAAGTCTCATATATAGTCAAAAATAATAATCTTTATGTTGATTATTCAGCCATTGCCTGTAAATGTTTGATAAGATTAGTTAAGCATTAAATATGCCCATTTGTGTTTATTAGTGACTTACTTGGACAAGCCATTGACTTGGTCTGGGAAATAAACCGCTATGTAAGTGATGGATGTGGAAATGGTGAATGATAGCTACATACTATTGGAACAACACACTGACTGACTGTTTTATTTATGGGAATACTTCATTTACTGCAGCAGCTTTCAATTTAGTACTTTTGAGTTTATAGCATAAAAAAACTAATTCTAAGAATAGGTCACTATTTACGGGCAGCCGTATTGGGTTCTTATACTACCCAAGCTAGTAGCTAGATGATAATGACAGTGTATATAACGTTCTGCTATTTGTTGGTACAGTTAGCGAGCCATACATAGATCATGTAACTACATTGTCACGTTCACATTTAGAGGCAATTCTATAAAAACTCTTAACAGCTATTGAATCTTTATTTTTTAATGCAGAACAAGATGGACAAGTGGAAAGTTATAACCATATTCATAGGGTCTAATGATCTATGTGCCAAGTCAACCTGCAAGAATAGTGTGAGTATGTAGCTATAATTAGAAACAGATCTTTGAAACAAATTATAGGCTATAAAGGAAAATTTGTGGGTGCAGGTAGAAATTACCCAATTCCTAATTGGTTATCGTAATACAGGTTCTACCACAAGGAAGAAATAATTAGCTTAAACATATCATAATGTCTTTATATTCATTATCATTTTTGTTTCTTCAGGTATCCAAAACGGTGAAATTTTTTATGAGCTATCTTCACACAGCTTTAAAATATCTATCAGAAAATGTAAGTTCATAGTGAAAAAGTCTCTCTGGACCAGCTTTTATACCATTTAATACATAGCTATATATCTAATACTTCTGACTGGCCATGATTTTTAGTCTCACTCCATGGATTGAGACCACACTATTTTATAACTAGTCCAAGTTATAATTTACACTGAATTATAAACTATTGCTTGTAGTGTGACTCACTTTTAGGCCATGTTAAATAAAATCTTTTTCCCTCCCTTTTTCTCATTTCTTTTCATAGCATGCAACTCATTGGCATTAATTAGAAGAGTAATTCAGCAATCAAATTTACATAGTTCATGAAACAATGTTCATTTAATATATCCCAATTTTACAGTAAATGTATATTCAGGCAATGACATTTTATTTTTTTCCCCCCATTGTATTGTATGTAGGTCAAAAAAGCGTTTATAAATCTGGCTCTTCTGCTTGATGTGTCAATTTTCGCCCCTTTGAAAGGATTAACCTGTAACTACATTCATGGGTATGTGATGAGGCTGTCAAATATTTACCAGATTATATTGATTTACTTCAGTAATAAAATCTTACCAATAATTTAGTAACATTAGCTAGTAAGCTGCTATTTAGGGTAAGTGGCTTGATATTTTTTTTGCAGTAAATACTGTCCCTGTGGTACGGGTAAAAATCGAAAGAAATCCAGTCAGGCAGCCCAGGATATCAATGTAAGTTAAGAACTAATCTTTTTAAGCAATAACCAGTTAAAGATTCATTGTGGTGGTAATTCTGACTATATTGCATGATGCAAGTATTATTTGAAGTACCTCAATTTTAATGCCCACTACACTAGCTACACCCAACCCGGTAGACTAATCAGTTACTATGGTAACTAGGAAGACAACAAATGAAGGTACTTTTGAATAAATTAGAGGCACAACAATACGGCCTGTAAATACTATATCAAAGGGTCTGATAGGATCTGCTAAATCACCCACACTAATAGGAATGATAATTAGCCATCATCCTTACTTGATACTGCAATTTAAATCATTTTTAGTTGAATCTGTATTTAGATAGTTAAAAGCAATATGGATTGTACAAAATGGAGTTATGAAAATATTTTTCAAAAAAGTTGAACGTTTTCACAAGTTACATTAAATATTTCAGAGTGAAATTATCAAGCACTATCAAGACCATAGACCTTTTGACAGGAAAGATTTTGCAGTAGTTGTTCAACCATTGTACTCCAAAACAACGAAGCTACCATATAAAGTAAGTTAAAGTATCATTTAGGATAACTGAATACTTTGTTCTGAATTTATATAACAGCAACTAATCAGTATATTTTGACTGATAGCTAGCTAATCAGATGCCATTCATTATATTATTGTATTTCCTAGCGTAACATGTGGAAAAAGCGAGTACCTGACAAGAGCTTTCTAAGTGCAGACTGCTTTCATTTGGCTCAGAAAACTCACACTTTAATAGCCACTCTGCTTTGGAATAATATGGTAAGACTTTGTATTACTAATGCCATGCTTGTTGTATGCACTATTCATTGTGTCCGTAACTGAGACATATCTAATATAAGCCAGCCATGTTGTGTTCATTGTTTATACTCTTCAGCAATTATATTTTGGTGGTACAATGCAGAGAGTATTCAATTATTTGTTTGTGTTTGTGTGTGTATATGTGTGTGTGCATGTGAATGTCATACATTATAGCTACCTTATTTACAACTCATTATTGTTTTACTTAAAAGTTGCAACCTGTTGGGAAAAAGACTGATTTCATTGAATGGAGGCAGAAAAGGGAACTTATCTGCCCCAGCAATGTAAGTAACTATTAGCTACAATGATATTGATGTGTAATGTGGTATAAATTATTTTGCTTTATTTGATTATTATTATAGAAATTTCCATATTTCCGAACAAACAAGAACTCCAAGTTGGCAGTGTGAAAGATCTCAAACAATATCTTGGACTCTGATAATTAGATGTAGAATTGTCATTAGTTAACTGTTAGCTGGACTTTGTAGATGTTAGCTAAACTATATAGTTAGTTGTTTTATTCTGTTGCCTTCCATGCAAGTAGAGTCGTATCATTTCTTTTTGTAGGTGTCAAACATTATATATTACATAAGCTTGTTAAAAGTGGGTGTGATCACGATCAAGCCAATACTAATCACTATGCACTCTATTTAAACGTATCATTACAGCTTGATGGTGTTATTTTGTTAGTCACCAAGCTAGAGTTTCAGCCATAATATGTTGTGCACAGTAATGTCAAAATGACAATAATAAGTTATAGTTATAGGTGTGGGTCTGCAAGTCGGTCCCTTTCAATGCCCGGCCTCAGCACACAATGTCTCCCAGGAAACTTCCCTCTATCACAGAAGCTCCTGGACTTGGAAGGGTTTGGTACGCTGCCATCAGAGCTACTACTCCTGTGCGGCCACTGATCTGTTCCTAATACTCTAACTAGTCCCTCTACCTAATCCCTGAGTTAGGGTGGAAGGTTGTTTGAGGAATAACTAATTATATTCAAAGTAAAAAGGTGACAGAATAGTGCAGTGGAGCACAAACTGAGCAGTGACTAAAAATGGGTTTGCTCAAGGCCAGAACATATACAACCAAGGCAATCCCGGTGGGAAACAAATAGAAAAACAGTGTGAGCATGCCCAATGGGTGAGCACATGGCACTCTAACTGATCACACGCACATTCCACACAACACAGACGGAAGACTGCGTAAGAACACAAAACAGATGAAAAACAATAAACAGATAAATGACAATGAACAGTCAATTACAGTTCTAGTGCATCCCTTAGGACGACCCCACAATGGGTATGTTAAAAAGTACTTGGCAATAGACTTATTAAAACTAAAATAGTTGTGCAGATAGATACTTTTAATTCTCAATCATTTCTTCATTTTGCAAGTATATACTACTGCTAGCTACTACTGATTAATTATCATATGAAAATTAGTGTTTTAATTTGTTTTCACATTTTATTTATAATATTTTCTGAAAATGCAGGCTTCAATTATTTTGTTTAATTAATTAAATAATGTTATACAGATGATAGTTTTAGTTTAGTTTTGGTTAGCTATTATAATACAGATTTAAAGCCACTAAAGCTAAGAATTCTTATTAGTGTATAGCTCCAAGTGTGGTAAATAGCTATATTTTATTTAGAAACTCAAGAAATTTGAGCAAGTTTCCCAGCCATTGTAAAAATAAATATAACTATTTGTATCTGTGATTTGGTGCATACTCTGTTAATAGAGATAAAGGATATCAAAACTTTCCTAAGTTTGTGTGGGACCTCCTCCTGTCAATGACAATTGAATGACTTTGGAATGACATTATTATGCACACACCTGGTACTTGTTAATTAGGTCAGTAGGATTATGTTCTTTGTGTCAATGGTCTCTCGTTATTAATTCTTCTCATTATGTGATTATCAGTTACACTTTCCCAGCCTGAATGGATGGCAAGTTATATTCTTAGTTTTGTATCATTTTTTCAGTTCTTACCTTGTCCAGTCGTGTGTACATTACCTTTACTCTCGCTTGTTCTTAATTTATTATTATACTAAAACTTATTGAGGCAAGCATTACCTTAGGGTGTACTGTGGCTAGCTACTAAGTAGAACTCTGGTGGCAGCGTTACCTTGGGCGGAGAGTTGCTCACTACAACTTTGGAGGAGTGCGCAGTCGTGAGGGAGAAAGGATCAGATCCCTACGCAGATGCTTATTCACCCCCCCCCCCTCCCCCCACAGTTTGTATCATGTGATATTTTGAGCAAAATAGCTAACAGATCTCTGACTAACTCACACAGATTTGCTTTCTCCCATAACTCAACATTGTTTGATATATCTTGCCACTTTCTCTGGAAAAGGAATCACGTTTGAAAGATGGACGAAAAGCAACAGCTGCGGACCATAGATAAGAACAGTACTCTCTCATAGCCACAAAAAGGTGGGAAGTGAAAATTGCTCCACTGGGAAGTGCCAATAGGAAATACTTACTTGTGGCCTATTTTTTTTTTTTTTATTATTCAAATTTCAGCCTATACAGACTGAGAGTTACTCATCGCGCATGAAACAGCCTAGTCTAAGAAAGAATGGAAAATTTGAACTTGAGTATCGTAGGCTGCAAAGTTATAATAAGAGAGCTGAAAGGCTGCTAAGAGCTGTTGAGGTAGTGGCTGTCCTGATCTATGATGTCTGAAAAGGATCTTATCACTCTTTGGTCATACACAAAGAACTCCATGAGGATCAATGGAACTTCAGCAAAATTGATGGGACATTTTGTCCCCTTGACATTATGGTAATGTGCCTTGAGAGATATCAACTCTCGGTCATAACTCTTTGTTGTAGTGCTGAGAAGCCATTAGGAAGTAAGGAACAAAGCCTCCTCTCAGACACTTGGTCGAGACTCTGTTCCATGAATAATGGGTCATGTTCTTCACTCAGGCATTTTTCTATGTTTCCCTGCTAGTAATATTTACAACATCTCTTGGTATTTGCTTACTCCATCTAATATAGCTATCCTTCTTATAATCCCAAATTCCTGGACATGACCCTCAGAGACAGTAGTGTCTAAGTTCCTCTTCCCTCAAGGCATAAAAGTCCGCCATCATGTATTGATGCAAGTTACTAACATCACTTTAGTCTTCCTATTGAATACTGCAATGGAATTGCTTTCACCAAAATGTTTAATAATGAAGATAATAGGAAACTCAATTTTCAATGATGTCAAGTTCAACTGGACTCTTTGATTTTCCTGAATTCACCACACCTTCCCAGTTTTCTGTAGAGGCAGTAAAATGCATTCAGCGTTCAAGAATACTTGTGGAGGAGATGGTTGGCTATCAGTTTTTTGACATTGCCCTAATAGACAAAATGGACTTACTTTCTGATGAATTGTGTCACATGGCAAACTTATCAGAGTGCATCAGGCAAGTTCATCCAAACGGAAAAAAATGGCAGAAGCAGCTGAGAATGCGTACCTTAAAATAAACGCGTTCGTAGAAGAACTCAACACCAATACAGGCCAAATTGTCCAGTATGGTGGGATATAAGAGCTTCTCTCACCACTGTGGAAGGCCTCCCTCAGGCAAACCCGAAGTCCCTCCACAAGAACACTAATTTAGAACACTAAAATTAAATAGCTGATTCTGTGTCAGTACCGTTTTGTGTGTCTGTGTTATATGTTCCAGTTGTGGGTGCATGCCATCAGCATATTCCTGCTGTTAAGACTCAGTCTCTATTTGTGCCAAGTCATGGTACTCTATTTTTGGTTCATGCTGTGTTAGTTATTTTTAGCATGAACAAGACCTTTTCATATAAAAGTCGCTTGCTCATGCCAGTCTGGTCATTCTATATATGTGAACTCCACCTTGTGTATGCAGTACTTCATCTATAAGTTTCTTAACCTACTCCACTGTAAGGGCTATAAGTGTGGGTAGCTGGATCGGAGAATTGCACATCACTTGCTATAGAGTCTGGTGGCAGCAACTACTTTGCTGTCCCCAGCTAGTTGGCAGTTGTGACAACCCACCCTGGGAGCGCATCTCGCCACAACCACATTTTAAAGATACCTGTGGCAGAATCTCCCTACATGTGGTTGGCTTCCTCCAATGTTTAGTTTTACCTCTCGCACTCAAAAGACATGGTGACACAGGTGATGTTGGACTATGGGGTACTGATGCTAATGCAAACTTTACATGCCATGAATGAGTTGAGTGTCTTTGCTTTCATCATGGCATGAAGAAGTGGTACTACTGCAGAAGTGAAGGGCTAGTCAAAAAAGCCCTGGCCAGGACATCTATTGAAGACTGCCAAATAGAATGAAATAGAGATGAAATTTTATGTATTAATTTTGATTGATGATATTATATAGATATATATAATATGTTCAATATTTTTATTGCTTTATTTGAACTCCTTCCTAATTGATGAATCGGCTGTGTGTGTATGTTTGCTTGTGAGGTTGGACAAATCTGATTACCTAGTTATCTAACAGTAGTGTGGTGCACATTACTTTATTTGTTTTTCATTTCACCTTCATAACTTTTGATAATCCACTCCTGTAGTGTGCTGGCTCAAGTATCACCATCAGTTTAAACTATTTGCTATATGATTGCAGCTGCACCCATTTTTGAACCCACTGGAGTAGTAGGGGGTGTTTACTGGTGCTATAGTAGTATAGGGGATGAGATTTAAATTTTACAAAATGTCCTGGTTTGTTCTAAGTTTAATCTACTAGTGATCATTTCACACAAATGGGATGAAGGAAGAGTGAACAAAACTGTGATAAAAATATTTTCCTTGCTGGGAAACCAGCCCAGAAACCCTGCCACTGAGCTACACTAACCATCGACATTTGAGACTCGCATGATTTAAGTCCCAATGACAACGGAACATTTTCACAATGTATAATTCTACTCTTCCATACACTACAAATTCTGTTCAGAGGTAGCGGTTACATAGAAAAGGTTCCCTTATAGCTTTAACTGGAGTTCTTCAAACTTGAGGCTTAGTTAATTTATGAAAATTCCTGTGGAAATCTCCCATTTTAGAAACTATTAAGTAATGACTTTTGGGTTTTGAAGGCCTAAAAGTTTTGTTTTACTCTGTCAACAGTAACACTACTTCTTTTAAATTTCATCGCCATTATATGAAAGGAAATACACGCCAGCTTTGGCATGCTGCTAAATGTTACACTGTTACACTTTGGCTTTCTGAAATAGTGGATTGAAATAACAGTTTTCTTCAGCACCATTAAAAGGCTAGTACCCTTTGACGTCAGCATACTATTAAAAGGTGAATGCACTTTGTCTTCACTGTGTGATCAAAAAGAATATCTTTGACTTCAGTTTGCTGCAAAACATTCTTGGGCTTTAACAGAGAAAGGAAACTGAAATTTTTCTAAGAAAGACATTGCTCATGGTGAGCACTCTGTTCAGCTAATATACCATTTTAGCTATATAATTAAGACAAAATATTTATGTTGAGAATGTGGAGGAAACTTTACATGTGTTCATTTATTTACTAATATACATATGCTAGCAAGTACCCCGCCACATAGTGGCGCTTGACTGATTGCAAAGTAAGAATGCAGTAGCACATGTTATCCTGCTCAATTATCATTCTCTACCATTGGTTAAGGTTACATAAGTTTCCCTCTCCTGCTCTCTTTTTTTCTGTACTATCTGAGCTTTTCTTCTATCCAACCACTCCTATCTTCAGCTCTTCTTTTTGAGTCATGGCGCCCCCTTTCCTTTGTCTATCTCTCCTGCATTTCTGTCCGACTTTGAGAAACTTTTGTCTTCTATTTTGCACTTGAGCCATTCTTTTGAAAACTAACCCCCGCCTTTACTCGTCTATTATTCCACCTGCTTTTTAGTTATAATTAATCGCTCGCCTTTTTGCCTTCTCTTCCCTTCCATTTTAAACCTACACCGCCTTACCTCGCCGATTCCATCCGCTTTTCAGTCACAATTAATCTCCTTTTACCTTCTCTTCCGTACTTTCGCCTTCCTTTTTGATATCTACGTCACCTTCCATCGTCGCGTCTCTCATTGCACCCGCTTTTTAGAAATAACCGGCACGTTCTACAGAAGAATGTGACGAAAAGAGACGATGCTTTACCAAACCGTACCAAGCTCATTAATTATTCATGAATACACACACCGTCGTCGGTCGTCGTCGTTACTGACACACAAGGTATTATTATATAGATAATATATATAATTTAATATAGAAATATATATAGATAGCTTCTGGGCTATTTGACTTTTATGCTGAAGTAAATCCATTGAGTTTATACTTGATTAACAAGCAATAGTGCAGGTGCAGTTCACTGATGTTTAAAAAGGGACAAAATGCTCTGGTTTTCTTCTGTAAATAGTTACTGTTTGATTTTTTTTCTCCATAAAAAGTGTTATTGGCATAGTTATGTATTGTGTAATAATTCTTCATTGCAATTATAATATAATTTTAATAGTTATTCTGAAAGAATTCAACCCCAATTTGTACTGGTTTTCAAAGAGTAGAACTAAATTCCAAAAGAAAGAAGCATTCAATAGGGCTGTGAGTAGTGCTAAAGTTAGGTAAGTCTCATATATTATAGTAAAAAATAATAGTCTTTATGTTGATTACTCAGCCATTTGCCTGTAAATGTTTTAATAAGATTAGTTAAGCATTAAATATGCCCATTTGTGTTTATTAGTGACTTACTCGGACAAGCCACTGACTTGGTCTGGGAAATAGACCGCTATGTAAGTGATGGATGTGGAAATGGTGAATGATAGCTACATACTATTGGAACAACACACTGACTGACTGTTTTATCTATGGGAATACTTCATTTACTTCAGCTACACCAGCTTTTGATTTAGTACTTTTGAGTTTATAGCATAATATGAATTATAATAGGTCGGTACCTATCTACTGCAAAGTAGTAGTATGTGCTATAGTTTAACCATTGGTGTTATGTGTTTCCAGTAAGGATTTTTATTCAAGGTAATTTGCTACAAGTTTAAGGGCAGCTATATTGGGTTCTTAGCCCACCCAAATTAGTAGCTAGATGAAATGACAGTGTATATAATTGTTACTATTTGTTGGTACAGTTTACGAGCCATACATAGATCATTGTCACATTCACATTTAGAGGCAGTTCTATCAAAACTCTTACAGCTATTGGATTTTTTTTTTTTTAATGCAGAACAAGATGGACAAGTGGAAAGTTATAACAATATTCATAGGATCTACTGATCTGTGTGCCAAGTCAACCTGCACAAATAGTGTGAGTATAATTAGAAACGGATCTTTCAAACAAGTCATTGGCTAGCTGTGTGTAAGTAGAATGACCTAATTTCTAATTGATTATCGTAAAACAGGTTCTACCACAAGGAAGAAATAATTAGCTTAAATATATCATAATGTCTTTATACATTATCATTTTTGTTTCTTCAGGTATCCAAAACAGTGAAAATTTTTATGAATTATCTTCACACAGCTTTAAAATATCTATCAGAAAATGTAAGTTCATAGTGAAAAAGTCTCTCTGGACCAGCTTTTATACCATTTAATACATAGCTATATATCTAATACTTCTGACTGGCCATGATTTTTTAGTCTCGCTCCATGGATTGAGACCACGCTAATTTATGAAGTCTGAGTTAATAATATAGCAACACTGAATTGTAAACTATTGCTTGTAGTAAAACTCACTTTTAGGCCATGTTATATAAAATCTTTTTTCCCTCCCTATTTCTCATTCCTATTCATTTAATTAGAAGAATAATTCAGCAATCAAATTTACATAGTTCATGAAACAAAGCTCATTTAATATATCCATTATCCAGTAAAATGTATATTCAGGCAATGACATTTCATCTTCCCCCCCCCCCCCCCCCCCCCCCCGTTGTATTGTATGTAGGTCAACAAAGCCTTTATAAATCTGGCTCTTCTGCTTGATGTGTCACTTTTAGCTCCGTTGAAAGGATTAACTTGTTACTACATTCATGGGTATGTGATGAGGCTGTCAAATATTTACCAGATTATATTGATTTACTTCAGTCATAAATCTTACCAAGAATTTAGTAATTAACTAGTAAGCTGCTATTTAGGGTAAGTGGCTTGATATTTTTTTGCAGTAAATACTGTCCCTGTGGTACGGGTAAAAATCGAAAGAAATCCAGTCAGGCAGCCCAGGATATCAATGTAAGTTAAAAGCTAATCCTTATAAGCAATAACCAGTTAAAGATGCATTGTAGTGGTAATTCTGACAATATTGCGTGATGCAAGTGTTATTTGAAGTACCCCAAGTTTAACGCCCACTACACTAGCTACACCCAACCCGATAGACTAACCAGATACTATGGTAACTGGGACGACAAAAAATGAAGGTAGCTACTGTTGAATAAATAGAGGCACAACAATACGGCCTGTAAATACAACATAATTCAGTTCAAAGGGTCTGATAGGATCTGCTAAATCACCCACACTAATAGGAATGATAATTAGCCATCATCCTGACTTGATACATCATTATTAGTTGAATCTGTATGTAGATAGCTAGTTAAAAGCAATATGGATTGTACAAAATGGAGTCATGAAAAAAAAAAATTTTTTTAAGTTGAACTTTTTCACAAGTTACATTAAATATTTCAGAGTGAAATTATCAAGCACTATCAAGACCATAGACCTTTTGACAAGAAAGATTTTGCAGTAGTTGTTCAACCATTGTACTCCAAAACAACGAAGCTACCATATAAAGTAAGTTAACGAGTATCATTTAGGATAACTGAATAATTTGTTCTGAATTTTATATACGTATAACTGCCACTAATCAGTTTATTTTGACTGATTGCTAATCATGGAATAGATGCCATATATTATTATTGTGTTTCCTAGCGTAACATGTGGAAAAAGCGAGTACCTGACAAGAGCTTTCTAAGTGCAGACTGCTTTCATTTTGCTCAGAAAACTCACACTTTAATAGCCACTCTGCTTTGGAATAATATGGTAAGACTTTGTATTACTAATGCCATGCTTGTTGTATGCACTATTCATTGTCTCTATAACTGAGATGTATCTAATATAAGCCAGCCATGTTGTATTCGTTGTTTAATAAACTCTTCAGCAATATTTCAGTTGTACAATGCAGAGAGTATTCAATTATTTGTGTGTATACGTGTGTGGATGTGCATGTGCATATTATCATTAGAGCTAACTACTTTATTTCTTACTTTAAAGTTGCAGCCTGTTGGGAAAAAGACTGATTTCATTGAATGGAGGCAGAAAAGGAAACTTATCTGTCCCAGCAGTGTAAGTAGCTAGTAGCTACAAGAATATTGATATGTAATGTGGTAATTTATTGCTTTGTTTGATTATTATAGAAATTTCCATATTTCCGAACAAACAAGAACTCCAAGTTGGCAGTGTGAAGATCTCAAATAATGTCTTCGACTCTGATAATTAGATGTAGAATTGTTATTAGTTAACTTTTAGCTGGACTTTGTGGATAATTTCTTTCATAATATTATAGTTATTTTATTTTGTTGCTTTCCAGAGTAGAATTGTCTCTTACATTTCATAGCTAAAAGCTGTGTATAAAGTGAATGTGGTCAAGGCAATACATACTGATCAGTATGCCCTCTATAATGTCACAGAATGCCAATTATAAGTTGTAGCTTTAATTACAAGCTGTTAAAAAATATACTCAATAATAAACCAAAAGTTATTGTAGAGATAACGAGGAGAATTAAATCGTATGAAAATAAAAAACCCTATAAATATGTAATATTTATATAATTTAGGAGTAGTAAATACTTGCAGTAAGGAAAAGGTGACATGTTGAGAATTAAGTTATTAAAAATTCTCAATTAAAACAGCTACAGCCATTATAAAAATAAATAGACAATATTGATTATTACTAATTTGCTCAATAGATCACATGATATAACCTGATGAAAGTTTTGCTATCCTTTTTCTCTGTTCCAAAATATCAGTATAAAGAGTATGCACCAAGTCAGACACAGACGGTTCGAAACCCAACAGATCTCGGACTAACTCACGAGGACTTGCTCCTCCCCCATAACTCAGCATGGTTCGATATTTCTCGCCATTTTCTCTGGAAAAAGGGTCACTCTGAAAGAAGGACTTCCAGATTAAGGAAGCCACAGCTCTAGACCACAGATAGGAATAGTACCGGCCCCCATAGCCACAAAGATGAGGGAAGCGAAGATAACTTGAAGTCCCTGGGGTGTGCCCTAATGGGAAATACTTGGTGGCCATTTCTTTAAAAACATTTGAACTCCAGCCCGATGCCAACTGCTGGTTGCTCATTGTATGAAACGCCTGGTCTAAGAAAGAATGGAAAATTTGAACTTGAGTATCATAGGCTGCAAAACTATGATCAGAGAGTTGAAAGGCTGCTAAGAGCTGTTGAGGTAGTGGCTGCCCTGATCTATGATGTCTGGCAAAGGATCCTATCACTCTTTGGTCGTACACAAAGAACTCCATGAGGATCGACGGAACTTCAGCAAAGTCAGTAGGACACCTTGTCCCTGTGACATTCTGGTAACGTGCCCTGCCAAGCATGGAGTGAAGGGCATGACCCATTTCATGGAAAAGAGTCTCAACCGAGTGTCTGGAAAGAAGGCTCTGTTCCTTGCGTCCTAATGGCTTCTCAGCACTACAGCAAAGAGTTATGACTGGGAGTTGATATCCCTTGTGATGCTCAGAGACAGTAGTGTCTCCATCAGGAAATGCGAAGACTTGCTCCCTTCCACCTCGAATTGTAAAATGGCAGTCCACTGCAGATCTGTCATCGCGCTGGATGAGGTCACCATACGTACACCCAATCAAATTACCATTTTTGTCTTTAAAATTGAACTTGAAGACATCTTGGTGCCACACCTCCCCTACCTTCACAGGAGCAACTTCCAAAGTGACCCCAAACAGTGATTTGAAGAGGTTGCCAAGACCAGCTATGCAGGCATCCAACGGGAACCATTCCTTCATGGATTTCAAGTCTCCCATGGGCATTTGATTATGGAAGGCTTGCATTACCATTGGCACATCCCAAGGTCCAACGTCACTGGTGTCACCAAGTCTTTTGAGGACTTCCACATCTTCTATTGCGAGAGGTAGAACCTTTTCACTCAAACATTCCAGGAAGTCAATGACAGTGTCGGGGGATTCTGCCATAGCCATTTTTAAAACGCGGTGAGAAAAGCTTTTATATCCCACCAGATTGGACAATTCCTGCCTTTTGTTAATTAGGCTTTCAAATGTTTCCAGCTGTTCTTGATTGTCCTTGTAGTAGTGTAGGTAAGATTGCTTCCTGAGGTTTCTGTCCTTGTTGTAGTAGAGGACATGATTCACAACATAGTTCCCCCGATACTGCTCAAAGTACATGTCAAACTCGTGCGGACATTGGTTAGCTTTAACCAATGTAGGATCCGAGCTTTGATGAACATACTTGTATCCAATTTCCAAAAGGTTTTCATTCAGTCTGACTACTTGCTTACGCAACGAATCCTTCAAGAAAATCCCACTGGCTTCAAAATCGTGCATGAACACTTTCGAAGTTCTTTGTGTCATGCGATCTAAAGAGGAGAACTTGCTGTCTGTCATGAATTTATTCAGTGCCTTGTATAAGCCTGTATTGGTGTTGAGTTCTTCTACGAACGCGTTTATTTTAAGGCATGCTTTCTCAGCTGCTTCTGCCATTTTTTTGTTTGGATGAACTTGCCTGATGCACTCTGATAAGTCAGCCACTCGACATAATTCATCAGAAAGTAAGTCCATTTTGTCTATTAGGGCAATGTCAAAAGATTGATAGTCAACTATCTCCTCCACAAGTATTCTTGAACGCTGAATGCATTTGACTGCCTCTACAGAAAACTGGGAAGGTGTCGTAAATTCAGGAAAATCAAAGAGGCCAGTTAAACTCGACATCTTTGAAATTTTGTTTCCTGTTACGGCTGCTCGACCAGGCAGGAAAATAACTCCCAAAGTAGCACATCTCGCTGTAGTTGTAAATCCCCTGAGTGCAGTGTTCATACTTGTACAGATGAATACCAGAAATACGTCGGCTTGTCTAGCGTAGCCGGACCCTTTACCCACCAATAGGTTGTTGAAGGTCCCACGAAGACCTTTTACCTAATGGGAGTGAGGTTCGCGTTTTCTATCTATGGTTTAGAGGTACATGCTTAGTGCGTGCTGTGGTTTTCTCGTTTCAACTGCACTATGTGAGTAGCTAGGTTCCCTTCCATTCTCTCGAAGCTGATTTTTAAGAAATGCGAGGCGCCGTAATATCGCGTTCAGTGAAAGCAATTCCTTGCTTTCAGTATTCATTATCAAGACAAAAGTGGTGTTGTGACTTGCATTAAGTTAACAAACAATCTCTCACTCCCAAAAGTACTTGTAGTAAACTACGAAATAACTAAAATACTAGGGTCTATTCGAAGGCCAGATGTTGCTAGCTAGTATGCCACAGTAAGAAGACGGGCAGTGGCATTTTTATTGGAGATAGTTACTGCTAAGTATTTCATCAATGTAGTGAGTAAGTGTTTTTAGTAACCTATTAGTTGTGAATCCTAAATGACAGACTCAATTCTCTGTCTGCTAGTATTTGTGTGTGGGTTCTACATTTTATACCTACTAGCTACTGCAATGGTTTGATTAGCTCTTTATTATTATTAATACAGGTACCCAGCTACCTATAGAAGAGGAGCTATAGCATGGCAAGAAAACCTAGTGCAAGTGAAGAGAATAAGAAATATGTGTATCTTGTCCAAGAGCTCAGCCCGAGCAACACGCCCACCAAATACTATACAATAGCCGAGTCAGAAAACAGAAGGAGAGGAGTTCGTCAGCTCCAGGAAGGCAACCCTCGCCATCTTCTGATCATCCACACCACCAGAGCACAGGTGATGGCCGGAACTGAAGAGAAGATACGCAAGCACGAACAGTTTGTGGAGCTGAGTGTCTTTGCCTTTCATCATGGCGGCAAGAAATGGTACTACTGCAGAAGTGAAGGGGAAATGAAGTCTATGTTTAAAAAAGCCCTGGCCGGGATATCTACTGAAGATTGCCGAATAGAATGAAATAGAGGTGAAAATTTTATGTAATAATTTTGACTGATGATTATGTAGATAGCTATACATGTGCAATATTTTTTATTATTTTATTTGAACCCCTAATTGATGAATCGGTTGTGTGTCTGTGTTTGTTTGTGAGGTTGGACAAATCTGATTAATTAATTATCTAACAGTAGTGTGGTGCCCAGTACTTTATCTATTATATGCATTTTCACCTTCAAAGTTTTTGATAATTCACATCCATAGTGTGATGGCTCATGATCTGTGAACACTAGGTCCCATCAGTTTAACTTACTTGCTATGATCATCGGTTCATCCCAGATTGCAGCTTGCTCACCTTGAGCACCGGATCAGTGCATGGAGATGTTTACTGTGGCTATAGATTAAGGGATGAGACTTGATCTTATAAAATGTCCCGGTTTGTTCCACAAGCGGTTACTTTACTAGCGATAATGATACCTCATCCAATAATATTATGGAATTAATAAGAGTTCTAAAATTAATAAAAATCACAGTGAATAAAATATCAAGTGAAGATTTCTATAATAACGTGTTTTTGTCAGTATTATTTTGAACTTTTTTTTTTTTTTCTAGTTCCTAATGCATATTTTAGTTCAATGTTTTAGTTACCACAGCCAAAAACAAGTAATATCTCAAACTCTGTTAGGCCCTTTGTACAAGCAGATAAGAACTATATAGTAATCAGCTCTAACACAGGAAATTGCACAATGCTATTACGATCTTCTAATTCTAGACAAAATTTACTGTCAAGTTTTCAATGATCAAATAGTGCTCAATAAAATTAAATAAGAGTTATAAAAACCAATAATATTATTTTGGCAGCCAAATAACAAACAAAATGCAGTTACAATGGATTTCGGCATAGACATGATAAATTGAAACAAAAAATAACTGCTAATTTTACAGGTTTTACCTGTCAGACTTGAAATGTGCATTTTATTAGTGCAAAGTGCAGTTAAAGATGGAGGGAAAAAAACAATCAGAGGGAATCTATAAATGAATCCAAAATAATGAGTGTTCTTGAATAAAGCTGCGCAGATATGTCGGCTAGTTCTTGCCAAAGCTCCACCACGACTTCCTCTTTTGCTGCAACTTTTCTTTGTGTGCAATATTCTTGGCATTCGGAGCAGTAGCTCGACGTGAGCGAATGTGGTCATTACCATTAGGAAGGTCATCTAGGTCTGATCACAAACAAAAAAAAATTTGAAGAGAATTAAAAAACAAGAGAACATTTAATTACACGTGAATGTAATGAATATAAAACAAAACAACAACCAAGGATACTTGAAACATAAGATTTAAGCTCACCTTCATCATCTTCATCTTCTTTAGACTTGTCAAAATGGCCATTTATAATGACACCTTGTGCGGCATCTTCATCCAATTCTCTGTACCAATAAACAGTAAGTATTTGCAAGCCTGATCTGTAGCTATGTGTGGTCTCGAAAGACAGGATATATGGGGATTACTGGAACTTTTAACAGGGATCTATTCAGAAAACTCTGTTTGGGGGGGTGAGGCTGGTCAAGTCCACCGGCTCTATGAATTTTTTTTTTGGGGTGGGGGGGGGGTGGGGGGGGGGGGTGAGGAGCTGGGAAGTTTGGGAGAAAGCTTCTTCCACTAGATAGAACCCTGAAGATTTAATTATGGAAGATATGTGTCTGAAGTTATTGATAGAGGTACTCACCTCAGTCTCTCCTCCTCAGTCTGATTCACCAGCTCATCTCTCTCGTCCACTATCTTGATCTTCTGCTTGCAAAGATCGTCAAATTCATTTAATTCATCTGGTGTCAAATCTGGGAAGTTGATATTAACAAGTTAAACAATTCACACGTATGAAGGCATGTATATTTCTAAAGGTGCCCATACACAGGATCTTACTATACTTTACTGCATGCTGAATATGTGAAGAACTCTAACTTGGAATCTAGAGCAGATGCACTGCACAGTCAGTCTGAATTACACCTTATGAATCCAGCAAATGTATGTCAAGACTACACAGACAGTCTGAATCACACTTGTACCTTATGAGTCCATCTAAAGTTTGAAATCAATGTTACACAACCAGTCTGAATAATATACAGCTTACAGTGTGTGTATGTATGTGTGTATGTATGTTTGTATGTATGTGTGTATGTATGTGTGTATGTATGTGTGTATGTGTGTGTGTATGTATGTATGTATTTATGTATGTATGTATGTACTCTAAGGATTTTTTCCCCAGGACCACATGTAAACAGCACAGACTATACTCACTTGTGCATGTTTATATGCTACAAGTTCATACTTATCCACAGGAAGGCAAATTTGGGGGAGACAATGATCGATTAAAAAAATTATTTTTATTTTTGGGAAAAAAATCTCCCTTGCTATAATCAAAATAGTCTCACAGTAAACAGAAGAGCGGTTCTTGATTTCTAAACTATCACTTAATTGAATACTGCTCAGTGTGGTGTACATAACACAGTCCAAGTCTTAAATTAAGCCATCAGAAAGTCAATCAATAACAATTAATAACAAGAGAAGAAGTACCATAATAAGGGCTTTGAGCCAACATACACAGTGTTGTGTGTACATGTTGGGTAAACTAACAGCAGCATTTCCCACTACTAACAAACACGATGTATTTATTAACTTGACTAATGTTTTAACTTTGTGCCTAAATCCTCTCAGTCTAGTTTTCTATTGATATACCTGTATCACTACTTGGCTGCTAATGCAGAGAAATTCTGCTTGTAGAATAGTATTTATATTTCAGGCAAGAGTAAAATGAAATGGAGAGAGAGTTACATATTAAATTTCTTAAGTTTGGTAGTAGGCTGACCTGGTATGCTACTGAGCATGCTCAGTTTCTTGTCTATCTCGTACTGCCTGTCCTCTAGCTCCAGCTCCTTCATTCTGAGGCTCAATTCAGATGTCTTCCTCACTAACCCATTCCTCTCATTCACCAGACTCAGCCACGACTTCATTAAGGATTCTTCTTGTGATGCTAGCACAACAACAACAATAACAACAACAATAATAATACCATACCATCAACATCAACAATACCATCAGCAACGACATCAACTAAACAACATTACGATCATCAATAACAGCAATACCAACAATCATACTGGCAACAATAACAACGCCCCACAATACCGTACAACAACATCGTCAACGCCAACAAAAACAACGTAAAGGTTTCCATAATCGGACTGTAACAGACCACACCCACTGTTTCTGCAACAATGCTTTTATTAGAAAAGAGACACGCCCATATCAGCACTTACTGCCTTCGGCGTCTCTCAGTGCTTGCTCTATCTGGCGTCCCACTTCTTCCAGCTCCTCACACTGTCGCTCCAACTGACTCATCTCTCTCTGGATGAGCTGGGCATCCCTGAACCGTCGCTGCTGCTTACGACGCTCCTACACACACACACGTACGCATGCATGCACACACACAAACACACACACACACACAACACCAGTCATCTCCCAATATGGTCCACTCACCACTCCTTTCAACACACACACACACACACACATACAGACACAGATATATGTGTATCTTTCTCCTTTTTTTTTTTGACTCAGATAATTTTGGTGGAGTTTCTAATAATGTCACATTAACCTCATTGTCTACATATGATTAATCCTGAAAGACAAACACAAACATCACAACAACCAGTTCTTGCCCCAGGAAAGGAACATCACATCTGTCTTTGACCCATTTTAACATCATCTTGTCACTAATTCAGTATGAACTCAACCACAACTCAACATTTTACTAAAATACTGTGAGTCTCTTTGTGTCAGAGATTGTTTCAGTCAGTCCTGCTTACTTGAATGGCCACATCACTGTTGTCATACGTCCCAACAAGCGGTCTAGACACGCTAGTCTGGCCACGCCCTTTCCTAACTGGTCGCCTAGTAATACTCCTGGACCCTACAAATTGTCAATAAAACATTTTCATAACATGATTATTAAGTCTCTCTCCCTCTCTCACCTCTGGTGATGACCTGGGATTCCTCCACATGTCGCCGTGACAACTGTAGTGACCGCCTGTCGGCCTTGGTGGATTTTCTTTCTCTGTAAGGTTGAGGAGTGGAAATGCCCCTTGCCTTAACATCTTCTCCTGCTGTTGTGGGCGTGTCTACAGGAAGCAGTTCTCCCTCTTCAATTTCATCCACATTTTCAAGCACGGGCGATGGAAGCTCATGGGGCTTGAACACGGGTGTCGATGGTTGCTGTGACAACATGGATTTGGCTCGCTCTCTGAGTAAGAAAAGGTAAAATTTTAAATCTATGCGGAATTTAGACTACACTCTCTCCTAACAATTACGTTTTCCCTATCCCATGACTTCTATAGCTACTGATCGGGAAGAAAAGTAAAAATAAGGGAGAGAGAGAGAGAGAAAAAAAGAGAGAGAGAGAGAGAGAGAGAGAGAAAGAGAAACATGCCACACCCATTTGGAATCAGCAGCCAAGAGTTCAGCTTTAGAATATACTTGAAGATTGCCTTAGCTACCACCATCTTCTGAGAGAACATGAACCATTCAATGCCCAAGACAACACCGATCATTCCTTCTCACCTTCCTTCTGCTCCAAGCTGAATCTGTGTGTCCTTGGCATTCTGTTCCAGCTGCTCGAAGCCCATGGACAGCCTCTGAACTAGACCTTTCTTCCCCAGCACGTCTGACTTGGATATTTTTGGAGTTTTTATGTCCTCAACCATGTTGGAAGAATGCGCCCTCAACTTGGACGGAGACATATTGCGTAAATCTCTCTTGGGCACCAGAGGATAGAGTTCTGAGAGGGTTTGTGTGTGTGTGTGTGTGTGTGCGTGTGCGTGCCAACATTTACAGTAAATCTTACAAGCTATTCTGCCAAACGGTGAAACATGCCATTGTTTCAACATACTCATGTGTATCTCTTAGATACAGTAACTACCGGTACATAGCTAAGTAAAACTACTGACTATTGTAGTTCTCTGTCCCCCAATCAAACTCCTTAATAGACTCCATTCCTGCATTCCTTACCTTCTGTGCTGCTGCTTCCTTCCCGTGTACTCCTGATGCCGCTCTCTCGAATACGCTCCAGTCTCACTACCATCTCCGGGGAACTGGGCAGAGATGAGGGTTTCTGCTGATGGATGAGTCGATGCTGGTGCTCGGCCGACTCCTCCCTCTCGTCACTGTCGGGCGTCGGACTCTTCCGCTCCAGCAGGTCCAAGCTGCCGGAACGCTTGCGACTACCACCTGCTTTTTCTCGTTTCGAGCGGGACAGAAGGTTGTGCAGGAATGACTTGGACTTGGGTCTTTTCATGGGTGAACTCAGCGGAGATTCTTCATCTGTGCTGATGGGAGGTGTGTCCTCCTTAATGGGGGGCGTGCCCTCCTTGATGGGAGGTGTGTCCTCTTTAATGGGTGGCGTGTCTTCTTTGATGGGTACCAAGGGGGAGGGAGATTTTTTTGCGGGTGACAAAGATGGAGAGAGGGAGCCCTTACTACTTTCTGGTGTCCCTCTGCCACTGCTTGAGGATGCACTATGGCTGGAACCAGATAAGACTCTTTCTGCTGCTGGAGACCTTTCCTTGGCCCCTGCACCTGTCCCTGCCCCTGCCCCTCCCCCACTCCCGGCACCTGCCCGGGAATAGTTGATAGCCTCAGGGTTGGACATGAAGAGTTGTCGATAGTGAGCATTGCAAAAGAACTTTCCCTTCTCGCCGCCCACTCCTTTGGACAGAGAATAGCCGCCTATCTTCAACTGGCAGTTGCAGTGGGAACATCTGTGTAATAACCCAGGAAGGTTATACAACATAAATAAAATTAATTAATTAATTAACTAATAAAATAATTAAAAAAATAAAAAAAATAATAATAAAATTGACATTATTGTTACTAATAAAAAATGATAAAAAATAAAATATCAATAAGAAAAGGATAATAATAATAATATGATGATGATAAAAATAAAATAAATGAGAACGATTACACAGTAATAATAATAAGAACAACAACAACAGAAGTAAACGAAAAACATTGTAAACGTTTTGTAAACAAATGTTGAGGCATGCACACCAGGCTAGAATGGTGTGACTCGATCTCCCACTTACCTGAAGCAAGACCTGTGAAAGAAGAACCCATTAGCAGACATCCTCTCCATCAGGTACACTCTTTTGGAGCAGAAGTAGCAGTAGTCACTGGAGTTAGTGCCAGGTGGCTTAAATCCCACCGTAGTCGAGGTTGGCGTGGGCTTAGACACGCCCCTTGATGTTTTGGGAGTCACTGGAGTAGCACTGGCGGGAGGAGGCTGGAATAGAAACAACAGCCACATAGTGCACAGGATGCGAGTCAGGGAGCATTAATTAGGAATCTATCTGACATTTTAACTGTTGGCACATAACCAAATAAGTGTAAAATAATGCAAGTGTGAATTACGCTCTGTAGGGGAAGAAGGTGTGGTCAACACTGCCTTCTCCTCCACCTTCCCGTGCTACAGCATGCATAATGTGGGATAGAGACTAATAAAAATCAATAGTCTACTACTACTACTACTACTTTTACTACTTCTACTACTACTACTACTACTACTACTACTACTACTACTACTACTAGCTGGCTAGAACTTGTGGACTAATCCTTCCACTTTTGTAGCTCACCTTCTCCTCTATGGTCGTGAGGGGAGTAGCAGTGACAGGAGACAGTGTTGCTGGGGGCGGAGATGTGGGCGGGCTCACGACCGTGTTACGCTTCACACTCTTAGTGTTCCAAGACCTTCAGGAATCAATTCAACAAAAATAGCAATGAACAGTGTGCAACCAACAGTGCAATCAAAAGTGCAATGAAAAGTGCAACCAAAAGTGCAATCAAAAGTGTAACCTAAGTGCAATCAACAGTATAATCAAAGTACAATCAAGAGTGCTACTAAATGTCCTTCAGTATAA